>CDZD01010211.1_pt1 | contig 285678 bp, 186 predicted proteins | sample 554771 | NCBI WGS metagenome assembly CDZD01 (sample SAMEA3182069, study PRJEB8094) | gut metagenome | biome: human; feature: gut; material: Stool; isolation source: human stools | place: Canada | collected 2011-11-08
GAATAATAACTTTTTCAAGTCGATATCATACAATTTGATAGCAATTTCACATAAATTACAGAATAAACACTCGTAAAAATATGTTATAGACAGATACATTATATTAAAAAATACATATAATAAAAATGGCTACCAAGCTTACAGAACGGTAAAATAAACTATATATATTTTCAGGTAGACACCAAGGCAAGAAATCGTTAATTTACAGAAAATATTATATTTTATACAAATCACGATTGCTTAAGAAAGGAGAATACACATCCGCAAAAGGAGCCATGTCATGAATCAAAAGGCCACATTTCAGCATACAAAAGCATATCTTTCATGATACATTTAGGTATATTTTGCAGAACATGGAACAATACATTAAAATTTAAAAATTCTAAGTTTCTTACATAAACAACACCTCTTATCCAATATCCGACATTAACCACATTTGAATATTACCTAATCAAGACGTTTATGAATAACAATGGTATGCAACTAAACAATTAACAAAAGGCATAATAATCATCGCAGCATGATTTTACGAAAAACTCATCACTCGTCACATCCGAACATAACATATTGTGTTTCAGAGATATGTAATGTGACAAGTTAAGTATTAAACTCATCACGCAACAAGTAAATCATTATCTTGCTGTCCTTACCTAAATTTGGTTGACTTCAAATATATGATTCTCTCCATGATATCTGCGTGACGAGTTGACAGCCCAACTCATCACGTTCTAACTCCCTGTTTGTCAGAACATTACAGCAAATTGCAACGTATAATGAGTTACTAATGAAAAATATTCTTACAGCAGCCCAAAATCTGTGACAGAACACAGGAAAGCCATACATAAGAACATACAAAAAAGGTGGATACACATTGATGCGTATCCACCCTATTTATATTGAATATATGACTTAACGTCTTATTCAGTAAAACACTTATGCAGCCTTAACCTCTGATGTCTTGTTGGCCTTGCGACCTAAAGTGATGTAAGCAATAGGAGCTGCAATGAAGATTGAAGACAGTGTACCGAATACAACACCGAGAATCATCGCAAACGAGAAGCTGCGGATGCTGTCACCTCCAAGGAAGAAGATGCAGAGCAATACCAGCAACGTTGTTGAAGACGTGTTGATTGTACGTGCCAATGTCTCGTTCAGAGAGTCGTTGAATATTGTCCAGTAGTCACGCTTCTTGTATAGTCCGAGGTTCTCACGTATACGGTCGAACACAACCACCTTATCGTTGATTGAATAACCGATAACGGTAAGGATAGCTCCGATGAACGTCTGGTCGATTTCAAGAGAGAACGGAACCAGACCCCACAATGCTGAGTAGAAGCCGATAACGATTATCGTATCGAGAGCCAGAGCCACTGTTGAACCAACAGAGAAGGCTACATTGTGGAAACGGATGAGGATGTATAAGAAGATGGCTATAAGAGCGAATATGACGCTTATGATAGCTCCGTAAGTGATATCCTTAGCAACTGACGGACCCACCTTGGCACTACTGATAATAGAGCCGCCTGCGCGTACATCAGGATTCTTGAACACCTCTACGCTCTTCTGTGTCACCATGCCTGCGCTTGAGAGCGACTTGAACAGGATGTCCTCTACCTCGTTGTCAACTGCCGGATTGTTAGAGTCAATCTTATAGTTAGTTGAAATACGGATGGTCTTGTGGTCTGTACCCAATGCAATTGCGCTCACTGTACTGTTCGGGAATGCCGGACGGAGCACTGCAGTTACCTGCTCAGGCTCTACGGCCTTCTCAAGCTTGATTACATAGTTACGTCCACCTGTGAAGTCGATGCTCTTGCTGAGACCGCGAACTGCGAAGCTGATAGCGAACAGCACAACTGCAATACCTGCTATTGTGAAGGTCTTACGGTACATCGACATAAAGCCGATGTTTGTGCCCTGCAGGAACTTGCGAGATATCTTTGTTGTGAAGTTCTGGTTCAGCCACTTGTCTTTCTTCATCTTGTGCTCATAAACGAGACGTGTAAGATAAACGGCTGTGAAGAATGAGCAGCAGATACCGATTATAAGAGTTGTGGCGAATCCGCGGATAGGACCTGTACCGAAGACATAAAGGATGACACCTGTTATGATTGAGGTAAGGTTAGAGTCGAAGATAGCAGAGAAGGCGTTGCCATAACCGGCCTCGATAGCCTGCTTGAGCTGCTTGCCCTTGCGTAACTCTTCCTTGGTACGTTCATAGATAAGCACGTTAGCGTCGACGGCCATACCCAATGACAGCACGATACCGGCAATACCCGGCATGGTCAGCGCCGCCTGGAAGGAGGTTAGAATACCTAACGTAAAGAAGAGGTTAAGTATAAGTGCCAAGTTGGCCATCATACCCGGAATCAGGTCGTACATGACGATCATGTAGATCATCAGCAATACGAAGGCTACAACGAACGAGATAAGACCCTGCTGGATTGACTGTGCACCGAGTGAAGGTCCTACGACGTCCTCCTGAACGATACGTGCAGGTGCAGGCATACGTCCTGACTTAAGCGTGTTGGCCAAGTCTTTTGTATCCTCAATGGTGAAGTTACCGTTGATAGACGACTGTCCGCCAGGAATTTCACCGCTTACGCGAGGTGCGCTGTAAACAGCATCGTCGAGCACGATGGCAATAGCCTTACCCACATTAGCCTTTGTAAGGGCTGCCCAGCGGCGTGCACCGTCTGAGTTCATGGTCATGCTTACCTCAGGAGCACCTGTAACGTTGTTAAACTGGTCTGTAGCATCTGTTATCACGTCGCCTTCAAGCGGAGCACGTCCGTTGCTCTGTGTAACCTTTATTGCATAAAGTTCGAACACATTCTTTACAGAAAGTCCGTCAGCAGGCTTAGCGCCCCAAAGAAGTTTCAGGTTAGACGGGAGCACCTGCTTGGCAAGTTCTGATGTGATAATCTTGTTGATTGCTGCTGTATCGCGTACGTTAGCATATCCTACAACGCTCAGTGAGCCCTGCGGAGCCAGCTGCAACATAGCCAGCAGAGGATTCTGCTTCTTGGCGAGAGCGAGCTGTGCATCAGTCTCAGTAGCCTTGGCAGCGCTCTTTGTATCGTTCTTTATCTGGAACTTAGGCTTAGCCTCTGCCTTTGCGGGTTCAGCCTTGGCAGCTGTGCTGTCGCTTACGGCTGTTGTATCAGCGGCAGTAGCAGACGAACCGGCAGCAAGGCGCTGGTTGATCTGAGCCAGATACGGAGTAACCTCTTCGCTGTTGAATGTCTCCCAGAATTCGAGGTTGGCGCTACCCTGAAGAAGTTTACGGATACGCTCAGGCTCGCGGATACCAGGCATTTCTACCATGATACGGCCCTGCTGTCCCTCAAGTTTCTGGATATTGGGCTGAACAACGCCGAACTTGTCGATACGGTTGCGCACTACGTTGTAAGAGTTGTCGATAGCCGACTGAACCTCTTCGCGCAGAGCCTTCTCCACCTCAGCGTCAGAGCTTTGTGTGCTCACCTTGCCCTTAAGCTGCTGTGTGGCAAAAACTTCAGCCAGACGATGTCCGGGCGCATTCTGATGATAATACTTAATGAAAAGAGAGATAAAATCACTCTGACTTGTCTCTTCCTCCTTCTTAGCCTGTTCCATTGATTTAACGTAGGCAGCGTCTGTCTTGTGGTCAGCCAGCACGTCTACAACATCAGGAACAGAAATCTCGAGGATTACGTTCATACCGCCTTTAAGGTCAAGACCCAGACCAATCTGCGTCTCCAAGCACTTCTGGTAAGAATAAATACCCAGATATTTAACAGAATCCTTGTAGTTCTGCTGGTCAATCGGGTCTTTAATCTTTGCTGCCTGACTGTCGTAATAGCTAGTTGCGACAGAGAAAGACAAATAGAAAATGCTTGCAAGCGTCAATAAGACGGCTGTAACAATTACAATTCCTTTGTTTTGCATTTTGATTATTATTAATTTTTAATGTTTTTTCGAGTTTGATATTAATAGGGCACAAAGATAATTATTTTTTTAAACTTTGAAAAATTTAATGCCTCTTATTATTCATTTTAGCGGTTATTTTTATCCTTTCCACGCTTTTTGAGCCAACAATAAATGGGGTAATGGTCTGAATAGCCGATACTTCGGTCAACTTTGCACTTATAGGGCTGCCACAGCTTTGAGCACATTATGTTGTCTATGCGCACAAAGATGGCGTTGTGGTGATAGGATATGCCCGGACCGTTGCCCGACTCAACATAACAGTCGGTAAGCTCGCGCGCCAGAGTACGGTGAGTGTACGATATGGGGTTGTCGTTAAAGTCGCCGCAAAGAATCACGTTGTCGCCGCTATTCCTCACATATTCGGCCACGGCCTCAGCCTGCGGCGCACGTATCTTGGCAGACTCTCCCAGCTTTACTGCCAGGCGTTTCGACTCAGCCCTCACCGTGTCGCTTCCAGCCTTGCCCTTAACCATGTCCTTGAAGCCGGCACGGTCAGCAAGCGACAGTCCGGAGGTCTCAAGGTGATTATTCACCACAGTAACCGTGTCGCCGTCCATTTTCACCTTAAAGGCTGCACTGACGTTGCCCTTAGACACATAGTCGATGCGCTCGCGCGCCACTATCGGATACTTGCTCATCAAGACGAGACACTCGCCCCCGTCCTTGCTCCTCACAGAGTCGATGTATTCGTATACGCCCTTTATCGCGTTTTTTATGTCATCGTCAATGCGTGCTTCCTGCAGGCACACGATGTCGGCATCGGCAGCCACAATATATTCAAGTATCGGATTGTCGTGTCCTTCGGGGGCATTGTCGCTGGCAAAATTATGCACATTATACGACATCACCTTTATCGAGCCAGGCGGCACGTCGCGGCTGATGTTAAGCGGCCAGTAAGTACGCACGGAAGAATAGCTGACAACAAAGCCAAGCAGGGAAATAAGCATGTACCTGCGCCTGAACACCGCAAAAAAGACGAGAAAGCAGAAATTGATAAATATAAAGCCTGGAAATATCAGTCCGATATTGGCCATTATAGGATGCTCTGTCGGATTGATGCGGTCCGACAGGCCTACCAGAAACATGGTAACAGCCGTTGCCACATTGGCCCCGGCTATTATCTGCAAAGTAAGGTCTTTAATTTTTTTCATTCACAATGAAGCACATCCGTCATGTGCTATTTTCCTCCGTCAAAGAGTTTACGTTTTTCCTCCTCGCTCAGACTGTCGTATCCGCTTCGTCTAACCTTGTCGAGTATGCGGTCTATTTCGTCCTGTTCAGCCTTCTTGCGGGCGTTGTAGTCCCAGTCTGATTCGTTTCTTGTCCTGTCATATCCTCCGGCATTGTCCGACTTGCGGTGAGAGCGGCGCTCCCAGTTGCTCTTCAGGTTGTCGAAGAACTGCTGTCCCTTCGACCTTCCGAAAGTTCCTCCGCCCGGATTGTTGCGCCAGTATCTTATCAGCAGCCATCCGAAGAGCATACCACCGAGGTGGGCGAAATGAGCCACACTGCTGTTTGACGTGCCGAGAGCCGACAACAGCTCAACAACGATGTAGATGCACACAAACCACTTGGCCTTTATCGGCAGCGGAAGCGGGAATATGAACAGGCGCTCCTCAGGAAACAGCATGCCGAAAGCAAGCAGCACACCGTAAATGGCACCTGACGCGCCTACTGTTGTCCAAAGATTAAGAAATTTCACGTTTTCAGTGGCATGCGCCACTGCCATTATATCGCCGAAACCAAAGCCCGGTATCTGGTCGCTGGCAAGCATGTAGAACTCGCCAAACTGTGTTATCAGCTGTATAAGTCCGGCACCGACTCCGCAGACCATATAATAGAAGAGAAACTTCTTAGGTCCCCACACATTCTCAACCACGCAGCCGAACATCCACAGGGCAAACATGTTGAAGAACAGATGCGTGAACCCGGCATGCATGAACATATAAGTGAAAAGCTGATATATCTGGAAATCGCGCGCGAGGAAGAAGTGAAGTCCAAACACGCTGTTCAAGTCGATGCCCTGACGGCCGAACACCCATGTGGCGGCGAACATCAGCACATTGATAATCAGCAAATTCTTTGTAATAGCAGGTATTCTGAACATACTCAAAATAATTTTTCTAGCATAATAAACGTCGGCAAAAATACTAAAAATATCTGTTATATAGCATAAAGCAGGGCATATACCAACTTTTTTTCATTAAATTCTTCACTTTTTTTTATTTTTTGTTTGACAAATAAAATGATTAGGCTATATTTGCGATAAAAATAGGTTGGGATAATTTTATACTCTAATATTTTAATAACAATTTTAATTATGAACAAAACAGAACTTATTGAAAAAATAGCTGCTGGCTCAGGTTTGTCAAAAGCTGATTCAAAGAAAGCACTCGACGCAACCGTTGCAGCCATCAAAGACGCTCTCGTAGCAGGAGATAAAGTTGCACTTGTTGGCTTTGGAACATTCAGCGTTAACGAGCGCCCGGCTCGCGAGGGTATCAATCCTTCTACAAAGGAGAAGATACAGATTGCTGCTAAGAAGGCTGCGAAATTCAAGGCCGGAGCAGAATTAACTGATGCTTTGAACTAATAAAAGCTTCGAAAATACATAAGCCTGTATCCATGCGGATGCAGGCTTTTTTGTTTATCCCCACCGGCTGATGCGCTGAAGCATGTCAGCACCGCCATTTATGAGAAAACGGCAAGCAAACATACAGGATTTTCACTTTAAGCGAGAATATTCAGACCATGTTTTTCACAGGCATATCAGGCATCTGAAAAGCAGACGGTAAGACTTATACAAAAGCTTAAATAGCAACCTTGCGCATGATAAAACAAAGCATCATGCAGCAGCATAATGCCAGACTCAGGCGCATCAATAAAACTATAAAAGAAAGGGAACAGGAAATAAGAAATCTGTGAAAAAAGAATTTGTAAGAATAAGAAATAGAAAAAAAGTCCAGTCTAGCTTGTGTCTTGATTTTCAACAGTGTAAATGATCTTTTTTTAAAAAAACGGGAGGAGACTACGACTTTCACAAGCCCAAATGTCTCCACCCTCCTGCAATCGACTAATTGGATATAATACAAATTGATACACGGTTCATGTCGTTGTCAGCAAACGGCTGGACTTCAGACCCTTTGTAAGAGGTCTTTATCTGCGACGCAGACACACCGCATTGTTCTGTAAGCATCTTCTTAACAGCCTCCGCACGCTCAGAAGACAAGCGGCTGTTTATAGCAGCAGTACCTGTTCCGGCATCGGCGTAGCCTGTTATTTCGACAATTGCATTTTTATGATTGTTTAAATATTTAGAAAGTTCCACAACCTTTTCGCGCTCTGACTCACGGATAACGCTTGAGTTTATCGTGAAGAATACGTCGCGCTTCATGCCCTCGTCCTTTACTTCTTCTACAACGGGCTCGCTTGCCGGCTTCTCTTCAACAACAGGCTCTACAATAGTCTGCTCTACAGGCTCCGGAGCCGGGGCAGCCTTCTTCTTGTAGGTCTTGCCCAGACGGATTGTAACGCTGGCAAGAGCGTTGAAATACCAGTCGGCATTGCCTGCCTTCTTTGAGTTGTACTTGTCAGAGAGGACATTTGCGTTACCCTCGATACCGAGGCTTACGCGGTCGCTAACGCGGAAGTCGAACGACAGACCGCCACGGCCTACGGGACGAACCTTTGTGCCGCTCCACACGTAGCGCATGTCATAGCCTGCGTTGGCCAGTTCGTTGGCCTCATCGTTACCAAAGCCGATGTTTGCACCGCCGCCGATGAAAGCTGTAACACTGAACAGACGCATTGGGTTGTAACCGCAGATGGCATTAGACAGATTGAACATAAAGTCAATGCCGGGGGCTACATAGTTGTACTTATACGTAGTGTTTACGGCCTTGCCGTCCAGCATGTATCCGTTCCAGCCGCCCTTGCTCTGCCAAGCACCTACAGAAAGACGTGTGGCAAACCACGGGGTAAACTGATATCCGGCACCTAACTGAACCGTAGGAGAAAGCAAGTCGCCAAAAGAGGCCTCGCCCAATGTATACTGGGCACCGCCGTGAACGCTTACAAACCAATGCCTGTTGAACTCGTACTCAGGTTCGCTTTCCTGAGCTGACACGGGATTACCCATAAACAGGAAACCTGCGGCCAATAATAAACTTAAATAACGCATAGCTAATGGTTTTATTTTTTTCAATTGTTCTTATAATTATTCTCTTGAGCCACCTTGGCAATGGTGAGATACCAGTTGCCGCCAACACGTGTCGGATTAACCGAGCATTTTATCGTGTTAGGACGGTTGTCGCCCTTAGGTTTCTCAAAAAACTCGATCGTATAACGCACCTCAGTGTCGCTGTCGCTATAGAGGAGAAGTTCATCTATCTTGTAAGACAATACCGGGAATATGGTAAAACTTCTGCGTATCTCCTTTGAGCGTTCTTCCGAAAGAGGCCTCACCTTGTTGTCCTTAACCTCATACAGCTGGCTCATAGCTCCGTCGATGTCGTTGTTCTTCAAAGTTTCCAAGAACTTCTTTGTCATGTCGAGCAGCATCATGGTGTCCTTGCTTGTACGAACCATCTGCTGGTCCATACGTGGATCTGCCGGCAAGATAGTCTCCTTTTTCTTCTTATCGCCACAAGAAGCCACAATAATCAGGGCCAAGGCCATTACGACATATTTAGCTGATTTAATCATAGAAACTTTATTATTTTTAAAAGGAGCGCCCCTCAATTACAAGGAGCGCTCCCGATTGAAGTTTTATTTTCCTTTCAGATTCCTTTTATTCAAAGTCATCTGTAGCATCACTCCTTAACGTCTTTTTACAGATGCAGGCACTTGACCGCGAGGATAAACAGGTATCTTGACATACTCTGTCAGTTTACCGTATGCATATTCTACTGTTACAGGGATGTAAACATAGAACATTTCCTCTACGTTAGAACCACCATTGTTCTTGAAGGTGATGTTGTTGCCGCTCTGGCTCAGTGACAGGTTAACAGCTTTGTTTGTAAGCTCAGAGAGTTTAGCAGCTGTCATAGCATCAGCATAAGACAGGTCGTTGTTTGCAACAACGCTACCACCATTAACAGCCAGTGTGTACTTAGCCTTGCTCAGATCGAAGAATATAGACTTAACGTCATAGTATTTCCAGAGCTGTACGGCATACTTCTCAAACTCAGTAGGATTACCGATAGCAGTCTGAGCCACTGCGTATCCGCGGAAGTCTGTTATTGAAACAAGCTTGCCAGCGTCAACTGTAGAACCGCTTACGAGACCTTCCTCGAAACCGCCCTTAGATACTGCGTCTACACGGATCGGAGCTATGAGGCATACATCATACTTCTTAACGAGAACCTTGTTGTATCCATTAATCTTAGCCCATACGCTGATGCTGATCTTCTTGTCGTGAGTTCTAGCAGGAATACCCTTTTCGTCAGCCTGTGCAAGCGGGTTGATCAGGTTCCAAGCATCCTCTCTGTTTCTCGGAACGAACAGGTAAGGAGTTGCCTCTGTATCAAATGAAGTACCCCAAGACTTGTCACGGCCAGTCCATGTCAGGCGAGCTGAATTCTGAACACCATTCTTCAAGAGATAACCGTTAAAGTTAACCTGATCGATACCAGCCTCATCAAGGTCATTACCGTTAACTGTGTAACCGGCGATTGTCTGGTCAGCAGAGAACTGAAGATCCCAAAGACCACATTCTGTCATGTTCTTGATGAAGAAGTTGTTACCTTTACCCCACTCTGATGTATAACCGAATGCACTTGTGAGGTTGTTGCGGTATACTACCTGTGCCTCTGTCTGTGCAGGTGTACCATACTGAACAGGCAGCACGTCATAAGTGTTATACTTCTCGAACCAGTATGTATCGAAGTAACCAGCGATAGCAGGCAGTTCAGGCAGTTTAACAGTGAACTTCCAAGTCATCTTCAGGTCAGGATACTGAGCAGGCATAGAAGATTTGAATGTTATAACCTTCTCAAGTGTTACATAACCCTTCTTCTGATCTATAGTCTTAACGTCGTCAGCATCAATTGTCCATGTAGCAGCAAGAGCATCACCATTCTCGTTAGTAGTGTTCTTGAATACTAAATCGCCATTTGTTGAGTTAGCCGGATCAATTGTTATATCATTGAAAGAATAAACTTTCTCAAATGTAGCCTGATCAAGACCTTCAGCCTGTACCTTTGCATAAACCTTAGTGATCAGCCAATCCCATGTAAGTTCTGCTGTCATTGCATCGCAGCTAAGTGTCTTCTCGTCAACCTTGTCATCAAGAGTTACGTCATCAAGCATCTTCTGAGACCACTTAATCTTCATATAGCGCTCGTCAAGAAGATTATTGTTTACTGTATCGCAAAGCATGATACGAACGATAGGCTCTTTACCTACGCAAGCCATGTTGTTAGTTACTCCATCAGGAAGTTTTGAAGAAATAACACCCTCTGGAGTTACTGTTGCAAATTGCTGCTGGTCTGTTCCGTTAGGAGCAGCTGTGTTGTAAGTTTTTGAAGGAATAGCAAAACGGAAAGCAATGCCATACTTCTTCAACTCATCTCTTGTAATCTGAGTGTGCTTGTCAGCTCCGTTCAGGTAGCAACCTGTTACGAGCTCAGCAAGATTCTTTGTCTCATTGTAGTAAACCTCTGTAGTAACAAGCTCGTTGTTGTCAACCTTAGAGTTCCAGATGCTTGTGCTGTCAGCATAGTGATGCTGAGCGTCAGAAGCGTTCCAAGCAAGCTTAGCTATTCTCGGTCTGAATGTAGTTTCTACAAGACGAGAGTTCTCAGAATAGATGTCTGTTGTAGTATTATCCTTGTTGAAACGAGGAACCTTCAGAGCAACGATGTAAGTCTTGTTGTTGCCAAGATCAAGAGATCCTGTTGTAGTCTTCTTCAGTTTAACAGTCATAAGACCGTTCTTAAAGCTTTCGATACCGTTGAAAGCAACCGGAGAGTTATCGAGCACGGCTCTTACCTCAGCTGTAGCAGCAACGAAGTCGATATTCTCTGCATCAATATTCTCTTCCTTAACAGAGCTTGGGTTAAGTCTGTAAGTAGCTGTCGTCTGACCGTTGTCAACATAGACAGGTGCAATTTTAAGCTCACCGGTACCGCTTGTTCCAGGAACAACAGGAACATAGCTCAGTACACGGAACTCAACAGCCTCGATACCACCAACATAAAGATCTGGAACGAGAGAAATGCTGTTCAGCAGTTTCTCAACAAAAACAGTAAGAGTATTGATGTTGTCGTTAAGACCACCCTCACCGCTGATAAGGTTGTTCAGGTCGTCAATCTGCTTCTGAAGAGCCTTCTCAAGCTCATCAACGCTTGTTACAGTAGCATAGTCAGACAAAGAATTCTGAAGTTCAGCGATAGCCTCCTCTGCTGCAGAAACTCTCTTTTCGATGTTCTCAATGTCATAAGCCTCAAGCTTGTCGGCAAGATCCTTCAGGTCGTCAGCTGTAGGCAGAGCCTCGATCTGCTCCTTCAGTTTGTCGATCTGTCCCTGATAGTCAGCGTCAGCAATCTGCTGCTTGAAATCCTCAAGAGCCTTCTGCTGAGTTTCGAGATCCTTTGCAACAGCCTCTCTTGCGATAGTAGCGATGTCAAGGCTTTCAAGAGCCTCAACTCTACCCTTCAAGTCATTAACTGTCTTCTGAAGTTCCTCGAAGTCACCTGTCATGGCTGTGATTGTAGCCAAAGCTTCCTCAACGCTCTCAAGTCTTCCGTCAAGACCAGTAACAGCTTCGTTTACAGCATCAATTTTTGCGTTCAAAGCAGCCTCCTTAGCAGCGAGGTCACCTTCCAGAGTAGCAACTCTTGCCTCGAGTGCAGTTACAGTAGCCTGATCAGCTTTCTGATCGATGGCAGCCTGGAGCTGAGCCTTGGCATCAGAGATTTGAGTATTAAACTCGCTTCTTACACTGCTCAACTCGTTTGACAGTGTAGTCTGCAAGTCAGCCAACTGATTCTGTAAAGCAGTGATGTCATCTTTGTTCGCATTGATGTCATCCTCATAGTCTTTACAAGAAACGAACATGCTCATTGAAGCGCATAGGAACGCTACAAGAAGCAAAGAACTGAAAATTTTTCTTTTCATTTGATAAACTAATTTAATTAAAAACTATATATATAATTATTTTTGGATTATCTAAAAACCCGCTCTTTCTTACCAAGAGATAGACATATGCCCTGAAACCTTGCTGTTATCGGGATTTTCAGCTCTTTTTGTCAATAGTTATTGTTATTAATGCTTTTTTCAACGTTTTTGAAAAAAAATCATTAAATCATTTGCAGATATTAGTATTTGTTCATATATTTGCATCGGAATTCTATCTCTTGGTAAGAGATATACAACGAAAAATCCTTATACCTTATTAATTATATAAGGAAGCATATCCAACTTATTTTCTACATTGTTTTCATGCAGGCATATTATCATGTCTCAGCACGTCATGTAGCTATGGCTGCCGGTAAGGAATGCTGATGCTGAAAATTATGAAAAATATGCAAAAGTCTGAATATGATTTAAGGCTTAGAATCAGCAATCCGTACATGAAAATAATGCCGCAGCATCTGCCATGCTAGATTATATGTGCAGACTCGCCTGAAAAGTCTATTGTTTAAGGATAAAAAACGGCCCACTTTTGCACAAAAAGTGGCCCAGTTACGGAGCAAAAACGGGCCACTAACAGTCTGAAACAAAACAGATACAATTAGCTTAACAAAAAGCAGCGAAACAGGCCACAATGTCCGTGTCTGAAAGCAAAACAGGATAAAAATGTTACGATTTTCAGCGCGTTTTTATAAACTAAATTATTTCATGGCATAGAAATAAAATAAAAAGTGCAGGACATCAAAAATTAATGATGATATCCTGCACTTTAAAAATCTATATCTCTCGATAAAAAGATATTATTTATTCAACCATTTTTCAAACGAACCGTTATTATACTTTACTATATAAATGCCTTTAGGCAGCTTGTCCATATCGTCCTCCTGACATCTTACGCCATAAATGTCATATACAGCTATAATCTTATGCTTAGGTCCATTTTCGTCTATTTGCTGTACTCCTGAAGTCTGAAGCTGGCTCACAAGGTTGTCAAGACCGACAATTCTACTCTCGATTTTACCATTTATCTCGTCAATCTGAGACTCAAGACTATTACTGCACTCTGTAGGATATGCAGTCTTATGCAAATCCATGCTTTTCTGCAAAGCATCTCCATAAGTTGTCTTCAACGCTTCAAGGCCGTTTTTAACATCTTCTGCCAATGTCGGCTTTATCTCTTCCCATTGTTTCTTATATTCCTTTACGAATTTTTCATTTTCAAACAATTTGGGATAATAAAAATAATCCAATTCGTGAAGCTGGCTCCATCTGTCATCGGCATCAGTCTTAAATGAAGAATCAAAATCCCACAACGGGCCCATCATCAATTTTGTTGCCACAGGATTACTCTCATCATAATCGTGTTTGTACATATACATGTTTGTGCCGGCGGCATCACCAGAGTTAAGAATGTCATGAACCAGAATCCATTTTGCAAAAGAAGCCAGGTCGATATATTCATCAACGTCCTTTCCCGAATACAAAGCATCCTCAAAATCGTTAACGTATGCCTGGATATTTCCGTTTATGGCGTCATCCACGTCTTCAGCGTCAGGATACTTGTATGTCCACCCCATGACAGAGTTCTGATGGTCTGTTTTAAAATACAGGTCTTCGTTCCACCAATAGGCGTCGTTCTCTATAAGATAGCCTGATTTCTTTATATCAACCCTTTTGTCGCCGCGCTCTATGGCATCTGTAAGATAATACATTCCCATATATTTATCATTCATAACAAGATTAACAAAGGTATAGCCAGGAGTCCATTCCATACCTATAGCCTCACTCAGCACGAAGCCCAATACCGTAAGTATATTACTCTCCGCATTTGAAAATGCCGGATTCCATGTGCTTATCTTTAGCAGATTCCAGTCCTTTTCATTATATCCTTCATCTCCACGGCACAGCAGGTCAAACTTCTTCGACAGCTTTATTTTGTATGGTTTCTGTCCGGCAGAAGCACCGGTGCTATTTCCACGGATTTTTATTCTCATGCCTGACTCATCTTTTATATAATCACCCGAGTCATAAAGTGTTTCTCCATCAAGTGTCATCACGAGCCGGCCACATACATAGTCATTGGCTGTTATTCCTGTTCCTACACATCCCTCAGGCGGATAAACCACTTCACATGTCGGGAATTCACCATTCTCTGTAGTTATCGTCAGCAATGGTATTCGAGGCCAATCATTAATTACTGTACTATTTGTGCTGGTAATAGCAAAAAATAAAAACAAAAAAATCCAAAGTTCTTTCTTATTCATAACGTATTATTTAATTTACTCTTAATAAATATGTTGGTATTAATTTTAATCAAGTTTTAGCGTAATTGTGAGGTAACCCTTATAAATAATTAAATGTCTATACGGCGTACGTGACAACTTTACACATACGCCGCATAAGACAATAATTATTTATCAAGGCTGCTTGCCGATGTAAGCAAGTATACCGCCGTCAACGTAAAGGATATGACCGTTTACGAAGTCAGAGGCGTCTGACGCAAGGAACACAGCCGGACCCATGAGGTCTTCAGGTGTGCCCCAGCGTGCAGCAGGAGTCTTAGACACGATGAAGCTGTCGAACGGATGACGGCTGCCGTCGGCCTGACGCTCGCGCAGCGGTGCAGTCTGCGGTGTGGCGATGTAGCCCGGACCGATACCGTTGCACTGTATGTTGTGCTCGCCGAACTCTGAGCAGATGTTACGTGTGAGCATCTTCAGTCCGCCCTTGGCTGCAGCATAGGCAGACACTGTCTCACGACCAAGCTCGCTCATCATTGAGCATACGTTGATAATCTTGCCGTGGCCTTTCTTTATCATGCCAGGAATAACGGCCTTAGACACGATGAAAGGCGCATTGAGGTCGATGTCGACAACCTGACGGAAGTCTTCAACCGACATTTCTGTCATAGGTATGCGCTTGATGATGCCGGCGTTGTTTACGAGGATGTCTATTGTGCCGAGTTCTTTCTCTATATCGGCCACCATCTGCTTAACCTCGTTTTCTTTTGTAACGTCGCAGATATATCCTTTGGCGTCGATGCCCTTAGCCTTATAGTCAGCCAGAGCCTGGTCCATGTGGTGCTGTGAGCGGCAGTTGAACGCAATCTTTGCGCCTGCCTGCGCATAAGCCTCAGCAATGGCGAAGCCTATTCCGTAAGCGGCTCCTGTAACCAGTGCCACTTTTCCTTCAAGTGAAAATCTCTTTGAAAATGTATCCATGGGTGTTTATTCTTTTTAGGGAGTTATAGTAGTTAAAGCAGTTACCGCTCACTGTCGTGAGCTTAGGAGTTAAAGTCAAATGTCTTGTTGCTTATTGTCATTCTGTCTGTGTTCAAACTAAACGGCCTATAAGTGCATTTGGCTTTAACTCCTTTAACTACTCTAACTTCTTTAACTACTGAAATATATTTACTTCAAATCCGTAATCTTTGAGAAGTCCTGATCGCCGTAGTCGAGGTTCTCGCCGCCCATACCCCAGATAAAGGTGTAGTTGTGAGTGGCAGCGGCGCTGTGGATGCTCCATTCGGGAGACAGAACAGCCTGGTCGCCCTTCATCCAGATGTGGCGTGTCTCATCTATCTCACCCATGAAGTGGCATACGGCCTGATCCTCGGGCACCTCAAAGTAGAAGTAAGCCTCCATGCGGCGGCTGTGAACGTGAGCCGGCATAGTGTTCCATACGCTGCCTGTTGCAAGCTCTGTCATACCCATCTGCAGCTGGCATGTGGGCAGAACCTGAGAAACTAGCATCTTGTTGATGTCGCGCTCGTTGCTCATCTCGAGCGAACCCATGTGGGCAACAACGGCATCGGCCTTTGTTACCTTCTTGCAAGGATACTCCTTGTGGGCTGTTGTACTGTTAAAGTAGAACTTAGCCGGCTTCTGCGCGTCCTTGCTGCTGAAGAACACGTCGCGGTCGCCGCGGCCAATATACAGTGCCTCCTTGAATCCGAGAGTGAATGTCTCGTCGCCAACCTTAACGACGCCTTCGCCCTCGCCTACGTTGAAGATACCTATCTCACGGCGTGTTGTAAAGTAGTCGGCCTTCAGCGGGTCGATAGCCTCGAGCTTCAGCTCCTCGTTAACGGGCATTGCACCGCCTACAACCATGCGGTCGTACATTGAGTAAACCATATTTACCTCGTCAGCCGCAAACACTTTCTCGATAAGGAAGTCGCGACGGATTCTCTTGGTGTCATAGTTTTTTGCATCCTCCGGATGCGCTGCATAGCGGATTTCGTAATTTGTTTTCATAAATGTATTTGTTTTTAAACTAATTGTTTTTTGATGAAGACTGTATTCTATACAATGTGAAAGCTGCGCCGCACGCCGGCCTGAAGCTTTCACCACATAATCCGGCCCGCCCCGGCAGGCACTATTCTGAGTCCGACAACAATGCCGGTGTGAATGAAGCATACGGGGGCTGCCCTTTAATTGCTTGCAAAGATAACAAAAAAATCGCACCCCTACGTTATGAAAGGTGCGATTATTATATGAATAATATTTAAAAATGTTGTCCAAAGCGGATTCGAACCACTACAAACAGAACCAAAACCTGTTGTGCTACCATTACACCATTGGACAATCACGGGTGCAAAGGTAGTGGTTTTTTACGCCACTACCAAATTTTTTCTTATTTTTTGAATGTAAAAGGCCGCAAGTTTTGCATTTTTATTACGCAAAAGCCCTGTCGGACAGCCTTTTGACATTTCAAGAACGCACTGCCGACAAATTATTTCACAGTTATGAGGAAATAGTTCTTCTTGCCACGCTGAACGAGCAGATACTTGCCGTCGATGAGGTCGTCAGAAGTAATCTCACGGTCGAATGCGGCCAGTTTCTCCTTGTTGAGCGACACGCCTCCGCCCTGAACGAGCTTGCGCATCTCGCCTTTGCTGGCAAACACGGCTGCCTCTGTGGTGAACAGCTCTACAGCCGGCAGGCCTATCTTGTCCTTTGAAACCTCAAACTGGGGCACACCCTCAAAGATGTCGAGGAATGTCTGCTCGTCGAGTTTCAGCAGGCTGTCTTTTGTCGACTTGCCGAACAGTATGTTAGAAGCCTCAACGGCTGCGTCGTAGTCCTCGCGAGAGTGAACCATAACGGTTACTTCTTCAGCCAGGCGACGCTGCAGCGTGCGGCGTCCCGGATCCTGACGGTGCTCCTCTACGAGGGCGTCGATGGTCTCCTTGTCAAGGCTGGTAAATATCTTGATGTAGCGCTCTGCGTCGTCATCGCTAACGTTGAGCCAGAACTGATAGAACTTGTAAGGCGATGTGCGCTTCGGGTCGAGCCAGATGTTTCCGCTCTCTGTCTTGCCGAACTTCTTGCCGTCGGCCTTGGTTATCAGCGGACATGTCAGCGCGTAAGCCTCAGCCTCGCTGCCGAGCGTGCGGCGTATAAGCTCGGTTCCGGTGGTCATGTTGCCCCACTGGTCGTTGCCGCCCATCTGCAGCTTGCAGCCCTTGTGCTGATAGAGATACAGGAAGTCGTAGCCCTGGAGCAGCTGATAGGTGAACTCGGTAAATGACAGGCCGTCGCGTGCCTCGCCGTTAAGGCGCTGCTGAACGCTCTCCTTTGCCATCATGTAGTTTACGGTGATGTGCTTGCCCACCTCACGCGCGAACTGCAGGAAGCCCATGTCCTTCATCCAGTCGTAGTTGTTTACAAGCTCTGCCCTGTTGGGAGCGTCGCTCTCAAAGTCAAGGAACTTGGCGAGCTGCTTCTTTATGCACTCCTGGTTGTGGCGCAGGGTCTCCTCGTCGAGCAGATTGCGCTCAAGGCTCTTGCCTGAAGGGTCGCCTATCATACCGGTTGCTCCGCCCACGAGTGCCAGCGGCTTGTGTCCGCAGCGTTGCAGGTGACGCAGCATCATCACGCCGCAGAGGTGGCCTATGTGCAGCGAGTCGGCTGTCGGGTCAGTGCCCAGATAAGCAGTAACCTGCTCTTTCTGCAACAGTTCTTCCGTACCCGGCATAATCTGGCTCAGCATGCCACGCCATTTCAATTCTTCTACAAAGTTCTTATTCATCGTATTTTTCTTTATTTTTTGTTCGTTAAACATATAAAAGCCGCACAGGCTTCTTTCAGATGAGCTGCGGCTCAAAGCCTGATGCCGCACGGCACGGCCGCAGGATGCCCCTGCGCAATAATCTCCCGACAGCGGCAGCCTTAAGACTATGGCACGGGGTCGTAGCCGCTTCCGCCCCAAGGGTTGCATCTCAGTATGCGCCATATGGCAAGCGCCAGCCCTTTTATCGGCCCGTGCTTCTTCAAGGCCTGGCGTGCATATTCAGAGCACGTGGGCGTAAACCTGCACGAAGGCGGAGTGAAGGGAGAAATGCAACGCTGATAAAACACAATAGGCAATGACAGCAGCCACACCAATATTTTGGAAATATGGTTAAGAATGCTTCTCATTGCCTCTCTATTTTCTCCGACAGCCGGTGCATAAGGTTTACCACCTTCTTTTCAACCTCGGAGGTTGGCCACAGCTTGTCGTCTATCCAAATCAGAGCAATAAGCAGAGCCGTGCCTTCCTGCTGCTCAAGCTGCTCGTACAGAATGCTTTTGTTAAGCCTGAAAGCCTCGCGCAGCTGCCGCTTCACCCTGTTGCGCTTCACGGCACGCTTGAAGCATTTCTTCGACACGCTCACCAGCACTCTGACGTCAGGCACGCCTGCCTCGGCATCGGTTTTGAGATACACAAGCCTCACAGGGAACGCAGCCATCGAGCGGCTGCCTCCGCGATTGAAGAGCTTGTCTATCTCTGTCTTTCTGCATATCCGCTCTTCTTTCCTGAATGTCAGAACACCGGATGCCGACATAATATTTTATTTGTATCTTTATTTATTCTTCTCCAAAAAGTCTTTCAAGGCACTTGTCATTGAAGGATGCTCCTTTGTAGGTGCCTCGAATTCCACCTTCAGTCCTGCGTCGTGGGCAGCCTTAGCTGTGGCAGGACCGAATGTGCCGACTATAACATTGTTGTTCTTGCTGTCCTGGAAGGTGCCCTTGAAGGCATTGATTCCCGACGGACTGAAGAAGATGCACATGTCGTAGTCGAATGTCTTTATCTCTTCCTCTGTGAAGTCGTTGCTTACGGTGCGGTACATCACACACTCCGTGTGGTTGAGCTTCTTCGAGTCGAGCAGAGTCTTCACGCTGTCGTCGTGAACGTCGCTCATGGGGATGAGATACTTCTCTGTCTTGTGCTTTATCATCGTGGGCAGCAGGTCGTCTATCTTTCCGGTCTTTCCGAAGAACACCTTGCGCTTGCGATACTGCACATATTTCTGGATATACAGAGCTATAGTCTCAGTTACGCAGAAATACTTCATCGTCTCAGGTATTTCAAGCCTCATTTCCTTGGCAAGCTTGAAATAGTTGTCGATCGCATGACGCGACGTGAACACAACAGCCGTATAGTTGAGAATACTTATCTTCTGCTGGCGGAAGTCTTTTGAAGAAAGTCCTTCAACCTTTATGAAAGGACGGAACACCAACTCTACTCCGTATTCTTTTTCCATATCAAAATACGGTGACTTCTCGCTACTTGGTCTGGGCTGTGAGATCAATATCTTTCTTACCATCAGTAAATACCCTAAAAATTTATTTTTAAATAGTCTACAATCATTACCAGAACACCCCACAATGATAGCAAGGGCATAATTTCAAGGGCACAAAAGTACAAAATTATTTGCAAAAAAAAGGTTTTATGCCCGAAAAACACTACATAACTCTTGTAAAGCAGCAGTAATTTCACTAGAACTATAACAAAAGCGACATAAAAAACTGCGTTTTGTATAGACAAGTCGAAATAAGACTGAAGCATCACGAGAGGAAAAAGAGCCACGCCTTCAAACGACGTGATGAACAAAAACGACTTGAGCCATCTTGTACTTTTTTTCTTGCCGAAGAACACGCTGTTGACAAACCAGTAGATCAGCATCTTGAGGGCATAATAGCCAACGAAGACGCCAAAGAAGATGGCCACGAGCTGATATTGCGACGAGAGGATGAACGTGTCGGCAACGCAATCCTGTGTATAGAGGAACGACACTATCGCAAACAGCAAGCACGTCTGCAGCACGAGGAACGACTGGAAACGCAGCTCGTTGGTAGTCTCCGAAAATTCGGTGGTCAGCGTCCTTGGCTCATAAAAGAAATTCTTGGTCTGCCTGAAAAGGAACCTGCGCGACTTGGAAAATGCTATAAGAGCCAGCACAAAGCATCCCAGCAGCAAGGCAGTGATGGTGTTGTCGCCTCTTATGGTGTAGGGCACAGGGTCGCCGGCCACGCCGTAGCGTCCGCCGTCGAGCTCGGGATGATACATCGAGTCGTTTGAGAAGAAGTTCTGCTTGTAGTATTGCGGCAGGCTTATGTCCTTCGCGCTCTTGCCCTTGTCGTGTCCGGGCAGATGGAGCGTGTCGGGACGCGTGCTCAGATGAGTGTTCTCAACATGGAACACCGACTGTATGGCAGAGTCTTGCTGGGCCGGAGTGGCGTCAGCAGGCAACTGCTGCAACACCTCATACGGGTGTTTCACCTTGGCCGGTGTCTCCGCCTTCAGCGGCTCGGCCGGCACTACCTCTTCATGTACGTTCGTCGAATCAGCCTGAAGCTCTGTCATCTTTTGTTTTCTGCCCTACTTTGTTAGTTTATATATAACAAGAGGATGTGTCAAGACACGGCATGCGCATAGGCGCAACGCCTGTGTGTTCTGACACATCTTCCATGCATATGGACTTTACAGCCCGAATGCTTTCTTTATCTCGTCTACCTTGTCGAGCTTCTCCCATGTGAAGAGTTCCACCTCGATGGTCTTTGTCTCGTGGTAGTGGCTCTCAAAGGTTTTCATCACCTTTTCATACTTGCGGCCCATGTGTCCGTAAGCAGCTGTCTCGCTGTAGATAGGCTGACGCAGCTTGAGGTCGCGCTCTATGGCTCTCGGCCTCAGGTCGAACATCTTCTTGATAACCTCGGCTATCTCGCCGTCCGACTGGCTTACGTGGCTTCTGCCGTAAGTGTTTACATATATGCTGACAGGCTCTGCCTGACCTATGGCGTAGCTTATCTGCACGAGCATCTCGTCGGCAACGCCGGCAGCAACCATATTCTTGGCTATATAGCGTGCGGCATAGGCAGCCGAACGGTCAACCTTGCTCGAGTCTTTGCCCGAGAACGCGCCTCCGCCGTGAGCGCCCTTGCCTCCGTATGTGTCAACGATAATCTTGCGGCCTGTAAGACCAGTGTCGCCGTGAGGACCTCCGATAACAAACTTTCCTGTCGGGTTGACAAGATACTTGATGTCGTCGTCAAACAGCGCAAGCACCTTCTCGCTGTGAATCTGCTCCTTGACACGCGGCATGAGGATATTCTTCACGTCTTCCTTTATACGTGCCAGCATGGCATCATCGTCAGAGTCGAACTCGTCGTGCTGTGTAGAAACCACGATGGTGTCTATGCGGCGGGCCTCGCCGTTGTCGTCGTATTCAACCGTAACCTGGCTCTTTGAGTCAGGGCGCAGGTATGTCATCTGCTTGCCTTCCTTGCGTATGTCGGCCAACGTGCGCATTATCATGTGCGCCAGATCGAGCGACAGCGGCATGTAGTTTTCTGTTTCGTTGCAGGCATATCCGAACATCATGCCTTGGTCGCCGGCACCCTGCTCGCTTTCGTCCTGACGGTCAACGCCGCGCTTGATGTCCTCGCTCTGCTCATGTATGGCGTTGAGCACACCACAAGAATTCCAGTCGAACTGATATTCCGACTTTGTATATCCTATTCTCTTTATCGTCTTGCGGGCAATGGTCTGCAGGTCGATATACACATCGCTGCGCACCTCGCCGGCAATGACAACCTGTCCTGTGGTTACGAGCGTCTCAACAGCCACGCGGGCCTTGTCATCGTAAGCCAGGAACTGGTCGAGTATTGCGTCTGAAATCTGATCGGCAACCTTGTCAGGATGCCCTTCTGATACTGATTCTGAAGTGAAGAAATATGCCATTTTATTTACCTTAATTATAAAAGAGTGTGCAAAGTTAAGGCAATTAGTTCTAAACGCAAAATAAAAACAGCCTTTTTAACTGATTTTCAGTGTAAAAGCCACTGCATCAGTATGGTTATGACATATTTTCATAAACAGCGGCCATGCCGTCTACCGACATGTAGCCGAAAGAGAGACGCCTGCCGCCGGCGTTTCAAAAAAAAGGAAAAAGAAACGGCCGGCAGACAGGCGCCTATTGACATTATACACGGTCTGTGCCCCGAAAATGAGCCGGCGGAAAAGCCGGAACCGGGGGGGGCACAGACCGTAAGGATGATTTACTTCTTGACAAACTTTCTCACTTCTGACGATGTTCCGTGGTCAATTATCAGGATATAATAACCCGGTGCAACGCCTGAGGTGATGTTCTCCGGGGCGCCGACTCCGCGTGCAACCACCATGCCGCTCGTAGCCGAAACAAGTGTCAGCTTGTCTGCTGGATGAACGGAAGGCACAGTCTCAATGCCCGAAGAGATATATTCATTGTAGCGCTCCTTAACCTTGTTGGAACTCATTGCACCTTTATATATAGTGAACTCGTCGATTGTGCCCTCAAGGAAGTTGTTAAGGCTCACGTTGACATTGCCCACGGCGAGCGGCTCGTCGTTGTCTGATATGTCGCCTGTGGCATCTGCAGCCTCGGCTATCAGCACTCCGTTGGCATACAGCTTCAGCGTCTTTGTGTAGCTGTCGCGCACGCAAACGATGTGAGTCCACTCGCCGTTGAAGTAAGCTGTACCTGCGGCTGAAGCCTCGCTCTTGGTTACATTGTCGTCAACGGCAAACTTCAGCAGTCCGTTCTTATACTCCAGACCAACCCACTTGCCTGTTGCTCCGGCTGCAGCGTTGGCCGTTATGCTGCCTTTATGGAATATGTAAGCGGCATCGTCGGCAGACTTCATCCAGAATTCCACGGTGAAGTCTTCCGTGCCGAGCTGTATCTGGCTGTATGCCATCTGTGTGAAGTAAGACGCACCGTCGAGCTGTGCGGCGTTGCCCTTGATGCCCTGCACCGATGCCGGCGCGCCAACGGCCTCTGCCATGCCTTCTACGGTGTTGGGAGTAGAGCCCGCACTGATCTCATCGAACGGATAGCATGCCAGCGGCGTCAGCACAATCTTGTCGCGCACGGTTATCGTTCCTTCTATAGTTGCAGTGGTCTCGCCGCCAGTGGTAGACACCTTATATTTATATGTACCTGTGGCCGAAGGCGTTCCGCTTATTGTAAACTGCCTTGAAGAGTTGTCCACCGACATGGTTACGCCGTCGGGCAGTCCCTCTGCAGCCACGCCCGTAGCGTTCTTCCACTCATAAACAATGGCCTCGATGGCCTCGCCCTGCTCCACGGTCTGGTTGAGCTGTCCGCTAACCGCACGCAGCGATGCATCGGTAGAGAATCTGTCGGGCAGATAATAGCCAAGGTGAGGCGGCTGGTTGTATGCCACATTCTGCCATGCTATGGCCATTCTATATATGTGGTCCTGCATGAGGCAGGGCACCTTGTATTTAGTTTCTTCCGTCGTGGTGAATATAAGCAGGTCAGAGCTTGTGCTTCCGTCCCACAGAATCACCTCCTCGCGCCAGTCGCCAAGGATGTCGGCCGAAAGACAAGGAGTCTTCTTCGACGTGTTGCACGACTGCGCGTTGCTGTATTGTCCTAGGCTCCATTTTGCGGCATCGCTCGTCAGCGTGGCGTTGCGCTTAACGATATCTGTGCCGTCGAGCAGCTCTTCATAGAGGTCGCCGTCCCAGTATATGCGGAAGTTGCACGACGGACGCTTGTCTGCCACCTTGTTACCCTTGCAATCGTATGTTGCCGTAGCCTTCGAGCCTGACGTGTAGTCGGCTATTGCCCAAGCCTCGCATCCGCGCCACTTCTCGCTCACGTCGGCCACTACGCCGCGGCCTATGTCGTTGCCGCTCTGCTTCTGTCCCCAAAGAACCTCGCCCGTCTTGGCATCGCGGAACTCTGCGTCCCAGGGGAATGCCGCCGATTTTTCCTCATGCACCATCCATATCTCAAGTCCGTCATGGTCGGGGTCGAAGTCGCCAAGATGCAGGGCGTCGCCATGTCCGGCACCGGTACGGTAGAGCACAGAGCCGTCGTGGTCAACACAAGCTGCTCCATATACAATCTCGTCGCAGCCGTCGCCGTCAACATCGCCAACCGTAAGGGCATGAGCACCTTCACCGTAGATGCCTTCGCCGGCAGTTTCCGACTTATGCAGCCAGCGCTGCGTAAGGTTCTTTCCGTCGAAGTCCCATGCACAGAGATACGATGCCGTATAATAGCCGCGGCACATCACCAGGCTAGGCTTCTGTCCGTCGAGATAAGCCACACACGCCAGATAGCGCTCAGAGCGGTTGCCGTAAGAGTCGCCCCACTGTGAGTCTGAACGTACTGAGCGCAGCGGCACATAACTAACGGTGGTAATCTCGGCGCCGGTCTGTCCGTTGAACACCGTGAGATACTCAGGACCCGACACTATTATGCCCTTGTTCGAGCCGCTGCTTACGCGATAGTCGTCGGTAACCTTGTCGTCGCCCATCAGCACGGCCTTGCCCTGTCCGTCTATGGTTCCGGGTGCTGTCTTGCATGCCACCTCGGCCTTTCCGTCGCCGTCGAGGTCGTAGACCATAAACTGCGTATAGTGAGCGCCGGCGCGTATGTTGCGTCCGAGGTCTATGCGCCACAGCTTCGTGCCGTCAATCTTGTATCCGTCGATATACACATTACCCGTGTAGGCACCTTTCTCCGAGTTGTCCTTCGAGTTGCTCGGGTCCCATTTAACTATTATCTCATACTCTCCGTCGCCGTCAACGTCGCCCACAGAGCAGTCGTTGGGGCTGTATGTGTAGGCCACGCCGTCGGGAGTGGTGCCGCCTGCAGGTCTGTCAAGGTGTACTTTCTTATACACTTCAGGCCATACGGCTGCCTCAGGCGTGGTCTCAACCACCTGTCCGCCGTCAACTGCCTTAACGACATACTTGGCATCTGCCGTTCCCGAAGCGTCAACATAGTTGGTGCTGCCGGTTATCGGCTCTGCGTTAACCTTCACTCCATCACGATACACGTCGTAGCCCTGACTGCTTTTGTCAGACGTCAGGCATCGCCACGACAGATAGACGCCTGCCTTTGTCTTTACGGCCACGAGTCCGCGTCCGAGCGTCTCGGCCTGCTGAGCCACAGAAGGGCACAGAGATGCGGCAAGCATCAAGCATGAAAAAAACAATTTTCTCATAAGATTTAAGTTATTGATTTATTTTAGCAAGAAAAGTTACGTACGCAAAGGTAATCATTATCGCTCAAATAACGAAATTTATCGGCAGGCAATACTGATTTTAGTATGCATAAGCGCGAAATGCGGACAGCCTCCAAATGCCCCATAAGATGTCTACATCATTTAGAGAGGCCCAACTAAGAAACTGAGCTATCTGTAACATCTTCAACTCCTTAAATACCATTAAAATGCATTTTCAATAAAGATGTTGGATGGCCAAAGGGTAACAATAATTCTCTATGATGGAATTTTCCATGAATATCAATTCTTATTATCCGTTCGAAAAGAAGGCTGATAGACATTTCTCAATACTACTTCCAGACTAGCCTCTCGGTCGAGATTCATTGACTTGCGCAACCTATAACGTCCGATGTTGACACTCTGTGCCTGGTTGCCCGTAAGTATACAGATTTCATGGGTACTCAATCCTAAATAGATATAGGTGGCAAGGAGAACCTCGTTTTTTGACAGTTTTGGATAAAGACTTAAAAGCTTATCCTGATAGTTTTTCATTATTTTCTCTTGCTTTTCAGTAAAGCAGGAACTGATCGGAATAAGCCGATAATCCATAATCTGTGCGCAGATCTTACGCAACTCATTGTTGACAGAGTTATCTTTTCCATAACAAGAACGCACAGCATTGCGAATTTTGTCGAGTAGTACATTATGATTATTATAGAACAATAAAAGATAACTTATCTGCTGCTCCATCTCGGCAATGAGCGCATCATTGCGTTCAACTTTACTTGCCGTATCATTGAGCAAAGAACTCAGCTCGTCGTTTTTCAGCTTCTCGGCTTCAAGTGCTGCAGACATATTCCGCTTGTCACGCAAGAGCCTGCCCGCAGCCAAAAGCAAGGCCAATACAAAAGCTCCAACAGCAACATATATACCAGTTACATTGTTTCCATCTTCATCTACCAGCTTAAACGTTCCATGCTCCATTCTCACATTTTTATCACACCAATTTAGCAAATTCTGCGTATTGGCCATGAAATCCTGAATGGTCTTCTTATTTCTCTCTTCCTCTTGTGCCTCTGTTGTGAGCACCTGACGGTAGAGATAGTAAGCCAGTTGGTAGTTGTTTTTGCGCTCATAGATGTCACCCTTACGTCTCAAAGCCTCAATCAAGCAATCATTATCGTTGTATTTTCTTGCCAACTCAATGGTTTTATCAAAGGCGACGAAAGCCTGTTCATCCTGTAGTTTACCTTGATAATAACGCGCCAGTGCCAACTGGCATTTTGGATAGAACGGCGTGAGATTATTAGCCTGTGCCTGTCTGATAGCTGTGGTGATAAGACTATAGTCGAGCTCATTGTCATCATCACATGCAAAGAGAGTCTGCAGCACTTTTATCTGCAATAAGGTTTGCTTATGCGCAACAGTTTCTTTATAGGCGTTTTTAAGAATTATCTTAGCTTTAGCCCGGTTGTCTGTAAGTCTATAATACGTGGCTAGGTTTATGAGTGTCACGATGTATTGATAGTGCATGTTTCTTTTCTTGTAGAATTCAAGTGTTTTCAATAGTTTGGCATACGAAGCCTTCAACCCGCCCTCAGACAATTCAATGTAAGCAATACCGGAGTAAATCTCATAATAAGTAATACTGTCTTTCTTTGTGCAATAAAGTTGTGCCCTGCTTAATAGTAGGTTCGCAAGATCGAATCTCTTAAGGCTGAGTGCTATTGAGGCAAAACCTGTCAAAGTCTGTAAGGTATATCGTTGCATTTCCTCTGCCGACTTCACCTGTTTTAGTTTAGTTAGCGCGTCAAAGTATATACCAAGGGAACTGCTTTGAATCACGGTACTCGTGATGATGGATTCGGCTTTTTTCACAGTCATCGTGTCTTCACTGGAATTAGCCGGACCGGCAAGGCTCATCATGGACATGAATACCATAACCAAGCAGAATAAATATCGTAATATGGATGAATTCTGCATATTGTCGTTCTGTGTAATCGATGCAAAAATACACATATTTTTTAACGTTTCATAATATTAATCCTTTTTTTAAGCCAACAGAATAATATATAGCCTTTTTTTGTCTCTATTTTGTATGTATATTTTATAATGCCTGATTATCAGCATGTTATACAAAAATGTATATAATAATCTGTATGCAACAAGCATTATGTTTATACTGAATGATGATTGTTAAAAACATTGTGACAAACATTAATTTCTATTTTTGCGAACGTATAACATTAAAATCTATAGCTTATGAAGAAGAAAAATTATCACTTTGTAACTGTATGGCAATTATTACTTATGTTGATGTCATTTTTATCCTTCCAGCCTGCATTTGCACAGGGCAAGTATAAACTTATGCGTCTGCATGAGCCGACAGACTCTGTTGAGCAGCCTGTTAAACTCACCAAGAAAAAAGTTGACACACGGCTCACTGCTCCAAAAGCTGAAGCCGTCTATCCTGGCGACGAGTATCTTATGAGGGCTTACAGCGTGTTTGACCCTCAGACCGGCGATAATATATTTATTGAAGGCGGCAAACTGACGACTTATCCTGTTTATATACAACTTGACGATAATAGCGGCGAGGCTAAGATTACCAACTTGATAAATATGTCGTCACCATCTACCATTACGGGCATCTGGGATAAGGATGCAAACACTATCACAGTGAACACTCCTTCATATTGGACCGATCCGTATAAAGAGTGCGCGATTATCGGTAAAGACGGAGATTACGATCTTTTTCTTCAAGCCGGTGATATGTACGGCATTGGCTATTGGGAATCGTACGACGCTCTTGTAATGGATGTGTCTTCTGACAGAAACACAATAACTCTCCGTCAGGACTTTGCCGCCAGCTTATTGGCATATGACGACTATTTCGGATATTATGACGGAGGCTTTAACTCCATATTCTTCGACGGCAAGATGTTCAAGAAAGGTGAAGGGCCTAATATAATTGCCGACAGAGACGAACTCGACTTCGGCCGTTGCTTCGTAGGCGGCACGGTTGAGAAAGCCATAGGTATTGTCAACACGGGTACTGAGGCAGCCGAATATGTTGTTGATGTTTCCAGTGATGAACTTACCATTGAAAATCCGAGCGGCAACCTCGGTTCTGGTGAATCAGCTACTATCAACATTAAATTCACTCCTAAAGAGGCAAAACAGTTTACCGGTACTATTACGCTATCTACTGACAATGGCGACAAGACTGTAAACGTAGTTGCTAATGTTGAGGATGTGCCTGACTATAAGAAGATAACCTCTGAAGGCAGCGACATTGTTACATATAATACCAGTCTGGATTATCCTTGGCTGCTAACTGATACTATCGAACAGCAAACTGTGGCCGTAACCACCAACCAAGGAGAAGGCATGACCTCTTCAACTCTCTATGCCACTGTCACCGTTCCACAAGGTAAGAAGGTAGTGGCAAGCTGGGATGCTGTATATGACCCACGCTTCTCAAGCTATGACGAATTCCATGTTGACTGTGATGATAAAAATGTGGTTATTTACGACGAACAAGGCGAGCAGAACGTGAAAGGCAGCGTTGAAATAGCACCTGGATCACACACTCTCTCATTTAGTTATAAAAAAGACTTAATGGTCAACACCGGAGCTGTCAAATACGGCAAGGACTATGTCTACTTGCGCGACCTAAAATATCAAATAGTAGACTACAAAGCAGCTGATGCCTCAATTTCGAGCGACAATCTTGACATGCGTCGTTACTTCCTAAATCTTGACACTGTAGAAGATGCCGATTCTTCGATTACCATCAAGAACGAGGGCAGTGATTCCCTTATTATTAAAGGTATAAAGAACTCAACAAACTTCAGCGCCACGGTTTCTAAAGACAAACTAGGCGAGTTTGAATCTGTTCCTGTCAAGATAACTTTCCTGGCCAATGCCGTAGGCACTTATCAGGGCGATGTAACCCTGCAGACCAGCGCCGGCGACTATACAATTCACTGTAAGGCCGTAGTGGAAACGCCATACGATTATAGTAAAATTGTAGATGAAGGCGACTTCCTCTTTATTTCCGACCGCGACATTCCGTTTGTTGTAGATGGTAATACAACCTACAATGGCAACGACAATCCGAATGACAGCATTGAAAGCTATTCAAGTCTGGGCTGCTTCTTCACTGTTCCTCAAGGCAAGATAGGTGTACTCAGATGGGAAGGCACTGTTGACGGTACAGATGATGACTATGCAATGTTCACCATTGACGACGCATTATATGCAGAAGTTCTAGAGGGTGATAGCGTTGACGGAAGCTACCGAATAGCCACACCTGCGCTTACTTATCTCAAACCAGGCATGCATTATGTGGTATTTGCATTCTGTACCAATGGTGACGGCAAGGCAAAACTGACAAACCGTTACACCATAAGCCATCTGAAGCTGCAACTGTTTGACAATCTTAACGGTGTTACTATATGGGAAGGCGAAACTGTCAATATGCCGGAAACATATCCCGGTCACTATTCAACAGCCACAGTAAATGTTCTCAATCTATCTGACACACAAATGGAGCTGGGCGACATTAATGGCAACGGCGCTTTCACCGGACAGTCTGATCCTGACGGATGGAACCGCGCCGTACAATATGGTGTAGTTCCGATAAAGGTTGTCTTCACTCCGACAGCCAAGGGCGAACAGAACGGTGATGTTACCATAAAGACAAGCAACGGCGATGTTGTATTGAAATGCAACGCCAAGGCTCTTGACACATCCAACCTCATATACTTTGATGATTTTGAGAGCATGGTGGGCTGGTCGATTCTCAACAACGACTATGACAACATAAAATGGCAGACAGAAGGCGGCAACACAGGTAAATTCGCAGATCTCGGAGGAGGCATACTAAAATTCAATGCAAATATGATTAACGAGCAAGCTGATGACTACATTGTATCGCCAATGATAACAATTCCAGAAAATGGAGCTACGCTCACATTCTTGCGCTCTGTCCGCTCTGCTAATGCCAACACCGTAAGCTACAGCGTCAAAGTGGGTGAAGGAACCGACCCGAGCACCTTTACCACAGTATTCACAGAGGATGAAGAGCCTATTTCTTATAAACCTGTGACTATTGACCTCAAGGAATTTGCCGGCAAAAATGTCCATATTGCGTTCTACACCGATGCACAGCCAAAGAGCGGATTGCTGCAGATTGACAATGTCACTGTTACTTCAGGTACATCAACGGGAATCAGTGACACCATATCTGACGCATTCGGCAAAAATACCATACGTTATACAATTGACGGAAAAAAGGCCGACAAGAACAGCAAGGGCATCATCATCGAGAAGTCTGTCGACGGAACGGGACATAATGTAGTTCGCAAACAAATCATACGATAAAGGAATATGAAGAAAGGTAGAAACATTCTCTTTTTAATTGCAGTCCTATTTTTGGGGACTGCAATTCCCGCCGCGGCACAGGAAGACGGACAGATGCTGCTCAGCTATTGCAACAGTGCAATACAGACATCAAGTACCATCGGTAAGGGCGGTAAAGGAACCGTATCGGCAGCATGCCTGATAGGTCAAGACAAGATTGGCGGATTGAAGAATATAAAGATAGCCGGAGTAAAGGTGGGACTTGCTTCACGCCTGAACATCGACTCCTTGCAGGTATGGGCACGCTATGAACTTGACGGCAATAATATCTTTGCCAAGACTATCGGAAGCAAACAAGGACAGTCTATAGTGAAGGGTTGGAACGAGGTGCAGGACTTGCCGGTGGCAATGAGCGACAAGCCTTTCTATGTTGGCTACACCATCTACCAGAAAGGCGCCTGCTATGCCATTTCGGCTGTCAAGCCACAGCACGAGCAGGGACTTATGGTCAACCTCGACGGCACATGGGCTGACAGTTCCAAAGTGTCTGATGCCGTATTGAGCATCGGTGCCATCATAACCGCCGACAACATGCCGACCTTTGATTTGGGCATCGACTCAATCTCAATGCCTGAACGCATACAGGTAGGCTCTGCAGAGCCGCTGACGCTCCAAATCACCAATCATGGAAGTCGCATAATCAGCGGCTTCGACGTCTGGACCAATGAGAATGGCTGCGAAGCCGTATCTTATCCGGTAAATCAGTCAATACTCCCCGGAGAGAGAAAGGAAGTTGTGGTAGACTATATCACCCCGCGCGGGGAAAAGGAGCGCAACGTCAGTCTGAAAGTCAAATTATGCAACCTGAAAGAGGGTGCCGACGTCAACGAAGACAACAACAGCGACTCTACATCTTATGATGTCACTAAGTATAAGTTTGTCAAAGTGCCTTTGCTGGAAGAATTCACCACAGAGAATTGTTCCAACTGCCCTTCGGCAGCAGAGGCTATCCACGAAGCTCTCGCCTCCAACAACTATATCAATGAGATAGCCGTCGTTTGCCATCACTCCGGATTTTACGAGGATCAGTTCACACAGCAGTGCGACCGTGACATGCTTTGGCTCTATGGCACCGAGGCTGTTTACGCTCCGGCAATTATGTGGGACCGTACATGCTTTACATACCCGTCGACACCTGTCATGGATGCGCCACGCGAAAAGGGTGAATACATCAGTATATTCGACTACCTGAAGAGTCTCACTACAGAGGTGGCAATCCTGCCAGAAGCCGTCTACGACCCTGACACCCGCATGCTGCATGTCACCGTAACGGGCGGACGCGACCATGTATTCGGCGGCGATGATATACGCCTGACGGTTTATCTGGTTGAGAACGAAATTCATTCAAGCACACAGAACAACGGCGGCAGCGACTATATCCAGCGCCATGTTATCAGGGCTTACAACAGCACATGGGGCGAGCCCATCAACTGGGACTCCAATGACAACTATTACTATGAGTGCGATCTGACGGTACCAGACAATTGTGTAAAGAGCAATATGCAGATCATTACCGTAGTGAGCAACTATGACCCGTCTGACGTCACCAATTGCCAGGTTGAAAATGCTGCTATCCTGAACGATATCGACTGGTCAGGCGCCACATCCGTAACAGGAGTATCTGTGGAGCGTCCGTCTGCCCCGTCTGCCATATATGATGTCACAGGCAGAAAAGTTGGCGAAACATCAATGGATATGCCATCGCTGAAGCGTGGCATATATATCATCGGAGGCAAGAAAGTTGTAATCGGAAAATAGTTTGTTTTCTCGATATTACTTAAAAAGTAATGAAGGGGGTGCATAATTTGATGCATCCCCTTTTGGTTGATAATACTTTATGCTGTATGGAAAGCCTTAACGGCCGGCAAATATTACCACTCTACGCCGCCCTCGGCCATCACGCCGTCTGCAAAGGGAGTGTCGTCGGCACCGAAAGAATTGGCTTTATACTGGATGCATATAACAACCATGTCGTCCGCACCCGTGTTGCGCAGCGCACGCATCCCGGCTGGAGCAACACGCACTACGCTGCCCTGAGCCACTGCGAAGGTCTTGCCGTCTACTTGAAACTCGCCCTTGCCGCTCACGATGATATACAGTTCCTCGTGTGTTTTGTGTGCATGAAGGAAGGTGCTGCCCTCGCCCGGAGCAAAGGTCTGTAACGAAATTTCAGAGCCTGTGGCACCAAGGGCCGTGCCTGCAAATACCTTTCCTTTGAGAACCACACCGCCGCCGAAGTCGATTTCGTGCTCACGCAACTCGTTGAAACTGCCTGTTGTAACTGCGGTAAAATTGTCGCCGCTACCTATAATCTCTAACTTTTTCATCTTATTATGCTTTTATTGTTCACGATGCAAAGTTAGTTTATATCTGCGTATGTATCAAGAGGTTACAAAATTCTCAGCCGGTTACGCGGAGGTTACTAATGCTGAAACCAAGCCATTTACGCCAATCACTTTTACACACTTTAACAACAGCACACTCGCATAATGGCTTTCGCCAAGACGCATGGGCACATCACATCTGGGGATGCACGCCGGAAGAAAGACATTTTTATTCAAAATAGAGCCCCGCAGATGCGGTTTATTTAAGAACATTGGTTACTTTTGTAAACCGTAATCAATGTTTTTATGATTAAGAACGAACTAAAAGACACATTATATCCCACCTGCCCCATACGCAACATATTGTCGCGCGTAGGCGACAAATGGTCGATGCTTGTGCTGATAACGCTCAACGGGCACGGCGTGATGAGGTTCAACGAACTGCGCCGCAACATTCCGGACATATCGCAGAAGATGCTGTCGGAGGTGCTGAAGGCTCTCGAGGCCGACGACCTCGTGTCGAGAAAGGTGTATGCCGAGGTGCCGCCGCGCGTTGAATACCGCCTGACAGAAAGGGCGCTGACGCTCATTCCGCTCATAGAAAGTCTTATAGACTGGGCTTTGAGCAATATGGACGACATAATGGAGAGCCGCAAACAGTATCTGCTGAAATAGCAGAACCATTAAGTTTCAGCAAACGTTGCGCATGGATGAATATGCCACTGTCTGCCGGCAGACAGCAGTCTGACGACAAAGATGCTATCTGTTGACGTATTTCACTGTCTTAACTTCGCCGCCGTCATACTTTATCTTCAATATCAGCATGCCCGAGCCGAAACCCAAGGCTGAAGCCATGGCCCTAAGCATGGCATAGGCAAGACTCTTTGAGGCAGCAACGGCGTCACGGCCTGCCCCTACACACCATTGCGCATTGCTGTTGATATGTATCACCGCGTCAGTTTCGGGCACATTGCCAAGTCCTTTGCCTGCCAGTTTACGGCACAGCGAAAGAGGATACATCACCTTATCTGCCGACGAAGGCAGCGCCGAATAATTCACTTCGGTCCTGATGTCAGCCCCGGCATGTCGTCATAGTTCACCTGCAACTTCAGCATATCTCCCGATGCCATATTTCAGTTATTTCACCTCACGACAAGGCCCGGCTTTCTGCATACTGAACGGCGCCGCTTTCTAATATGCCGTCTTTTACATTCCAAAAGGGCACAAATTGCACGCTAAAAGGTGGTTTTTTGGAGGCTAAAACATGGCCTTTTGCAACGCATTAATTATCAGCACGTTACGAAGACAGGCAAGACACGGCATGCCGGAGGCTGAAAACGGGCGCGCCAACGGCCGGACTAGACACGCTGACGGCAAAACTGACAGCTGACATGACACGTATAAGGGTACAAACGACACCTCGATATGACAATTTAGACGGTAAAAACATTATACACATTTTTATGTATTAAAAAAGATTAAATCTTTCAAAATAGATTCGCAAATTATACCTTATATTACTAATTTGGCAGTAACTTTGCAGGCATAAAACCGAGAACAAAAATACAACTCTTTTAAAAATAAGGTAATATGAAGATTGAAAAAGTTCATGCAAGAGAAATCCTCGACTCAAGAGGCAATCCTACAGTAGAAGTTGAAGTAACCCTCGAAAACGGCGTAATGGGCCGTGCAGCTGTTCCGTCTGGAGCATCTACAGGTGAGAACGAAGCACTCGAGCTTCGCGACGGCGACAAGAACCGCTACCTGGGCAAAGGCGTACTGAAGGCTGTTGAAAACGTTAACACAATAATAGCACCTGCATTGAAGGGCGACTGCGTATTCAATCAGCGTGCCATCGACTATAAGATGCTGGCTCTCGACGGAACTCCTACAAAGAGCAAGCTCGGCGCAAACGCAATTCTCGGTGTGTCTCTGGCTACAGCACAGGCTGCTGCCAAGGCTCTCAACCTGCCGCTCTACCGCTACATCGGCGGCTGCAACTCTTACACAATGCCGGTTCCTATGATGAACATCATCAACGGTGGTGCTCACTCTGACGCTCCTATCGCATTCCAGGAGTTCATGATCCGTCCGGTTGGCGCTCCTTCTATCAAAGAGTCTATCCGCATGGGTGCTGAGGTGTTCCACGCACTTGCTAAGCTGCTCAAGAAGCGCGGTCTCTCTACAGCAGTAGGTGACGAGGGTGGTTTCGCTCCCGCACTGAACGGCATCGAGGACGCTCTCGACAGCATCTGCCAGGCTATCAAAGACGCAGGCTACGAGCCGGGCAAGGACGTTAAGATCGCTATGGACTGCGCTGCCAGCGAGTTCGCAGTATGCGAGAATGGCGAGTGGTTCTACGACTATCGTCAGTTGAAGGACGGCAAGAAGAAGGATCCTAACGGAAAGAAACTTACTGCTGAGGAGCAGATCAAGTATCTTGAAGAACTTATCACAAAATATCCTATCGACTCTATCGAGGACGGTCTCGACGAGAACGACTGGGAGAACTGGGTTAAACTTACAGCTGCCATCGGCGACCGCTGCCAGCTCGTTGGTGATGACCTGTTCGTAACTAACGTTAAGTTCCTCGAGAAGGGTATCAAGATGGGTGCTGCTAACTCAATCCTGATCAAGGTTAACCAGATCGGTTCTCTGACTGAGACTCTCGACGCTATCGAGATGGCTCACCGTCACGGCTACACAACAGTTACTTCTCACCGTTCAGGCGAGACAGAGGATACTACTATCGCTGACATCGCTGTTGCTACTAACTCTGGTCAGATCAAGACTGGTTCTATGAGCCGCACAGACCGTATGGCTAAGTACAACCAGCTCATCCGCATCGAGGAAGAGCTTGGCGAAACAGCTAAATATGGTTACACAAAGCTGAAATAATTTTCCATAAGCATATCAGCTGTAAAGGGGATGCATGAGCCACATGCATCTCCTTTCTTTTTATATGGCACACAAAACCGGACGAGGCATATTTATCTACGAATTATAACTTTTTAGTCCATATTTCTCAATAATTCACGTATTTTTCCGATAAAATCTTCGATTTATCAAAAAGTAATGAAAATATATTAATTTATTGCATTGCAGTATAAAATAAATTCATATATTTGCCAAAGAAGAACATTTCCTGCATTCAACGGGATAGTGGCGCTGCTGAATGTAGATCCGAGACAAGATAATTAACCTATTTATTACAAGTCGGAAGCTTATTAACCTGCTGCTTTATTTTAAATCATCACAGCCCTATGAAAAAGAACATTTTACGCGCAATTGTACTTTTTTCAATTGCTTTTGGGTTTTCAGGGACGGAGAAAATCCATGCGCAAAACGGTCAGCCTCACAGTCTTAAGGCCGATGTTACCTTCTCTGACGTAACGCTAAGTTGGAAGAAGCCAACAGACAACATCATTCTGCAGTGGCACGATGACGAGGACTACAATGGCATGGACGGCGTACTGAAAGATCCTGAAGGGTCAATCGAGTTTTATGCCGCAAGTAAGTTCAGCGCATCTGAACTTGCAGCCTATGCCGGACAAACCATTACCGATGTACGTTACTGGGAATATCGCGAAGCGTACAAAGCCTCAGTGGTTATCTTCGAAGACGGTACGCCGGTGTATGAGCAGGCCGCCGACCTCGCAGGATTTGAGAAAAACTCATGGAGAAACGTAAAGTTTGACACGCCATACACCATCCCCGAGGGCAAGGAAGTGCTGATATCAATCAAATACTCATACGGAAGAAACCTCGACATGGTTGCCATCTGCGACCGCGCTCCTACATACGGCAAGGGCAATCTATACTCATACGACGGAGAAACATGGCACAGCGACGGCCCGGGCGACTTCCTCATAACTGCCGTTCTCGCAAACAATTCTACCGGAGAACCTAAGGGATACAACGTTTACCGCGACGGCGAGAAAGTCAACGGCGAGCTTATTGCCGATGCCACAAGCTACACCCTTAATGGCGAAAGCGACGGACAACATGAATATCAGGTGTCTGCCGTGTATGACGCCGACGAGAAGATGTCTGCCAAGACACTGGCCAGCACCTTGTCAGTATACGGCTGCATGCCTCCGGTTCCGTGCATATCAGGCAAGGCAGACAACCTGTCGGGCACGATAACATGGGGCAGTCCGCTAAAGCGCGGTGCCGAAATGACATGGAGCGGCAAAGAAGTATCCAACGGAATAGGCGGCACCTCGAGCACATCGCCTAAAGTATGGATCAAGCATGAGTTCTCGGCTACAGACATGGCGGCATTCCCCGACCATCAGATTACAGCCATAAATGCATACGTCTTCAACGACGGCACGATAAATTCTGTAACCGCCTTCATAATGAAAGACGGCGTCATCGACTATTTTGAAGAGGTCAGCGCCGACATGGTTACAGCCATAAAGACCAACGAATGGAACAAGTTCGCGCTGCAAAAGCCTTACAAGATGGAGATAGGCCACGGCTATGCATTCGGTCTTTACTACACCCACACAGCCAAAGGCCACCCCGTTGGCGTAGACAACACAGAGGCAATAGAGGTGAAGGGCAACAGCTTCTCAACCTCAAGTCCGTCTTCTAAGGGCTTTGCCGAGTCGAGTCCATACTGGAAGACATTGTCTGAAGGCAAGATACCGGGCAACTTCATGCTGTCAGCAGACGTAGAAGCGCTCAGCAGTCAGGCATCAGAGCCGCAGAACATCACGGGATATGACATTTACCGCGACGGCGAGTTAGTTGCCGAAAACGTAGCAGGCCCGTCATATACCGACGTTGTTTCTGACCTCGGAACATACCAATATGCCGTTGTAACCAAAGGAGAAGGCGGCAAGAAATCAGACGCCGAGACCGCATATCTCACATACACGTTGCCTGAAGAATACAAGGCTCCGACCATCGTGAACAACAGTCAGGACGGAAAGAACATTAACATAGCATGGAGTTCAAATGCCTATGAGCTGAAACACTACAGCAGAGCAACCTACATTGCAGGCTTTGCAGAGGAGATGCCGCTGCTTTACGGAGCAAGATTTACGAAAGAAGAACTGGCTGAATATGCCGGATTCAAGTTCCATTCGCTCACATTCGGCCTCGGCGATAACCTCGACGAATTCAAGCTAAAGATTATTGCAGAGGGCGGAGAAGTGCTCTATGAGAAGCAGCTAACCAAGAACGACATAACTCCCGGCTATCTCTACACCCTTGACTTCGATGGAGAAATAGACGTAAAGGTGCCCGAAGGAAAGGACATCTACCTCGCTTATGAGGCCACGTTGCCAGCCAACACCACACCGATACTGCTCGATGCAGGTCCGGAGGCTGAAGGCGGAGCCGTAGTCAACCTTGCGGGAGGCGCAGGCTCATGGCTCAACCTCAGCACGATAGCCTCTGACTATAAGGGCATGAACGTAGTTATCGGCGCACTGATAATCGACGACAATTCTGCACAAAGCCCGTCGAAGGTCAAGGCTGCAAGGCTTAGCAGCGTCAAGCTCAACGGCAATGACATGGAGAGAGTAATCATAAAGACGAAGGCTACGGCTGATGCTGAGGGCATGGAGTTTGGCATCTGTACGGCAAAAGAGCCTGTCAAGGCCGCTGCCGCAAATGCAGACAAGCCCAAGGTGAAGAGCTACCGCATATACAGAAACGGAGACATGCTGCTCGAAACAACAGAGACGAGCTATGCCGAGACACTGACCGAATACGGTATTATCTACTACTACGTAACGTCTGTATACGAAAACGGATGGGAATCGCCAGCAAGCGACCTCATGACATTCAGAAACACCATTGCACAGCGCACCCAGGCACCTTACGACCTGCGCGGAGCAGTAGACGGAAAGAACCTTAACCTGACATGGAAGCCCGTTAGCGAGGCGCCCGTACTTACCTACGAAAACGGCAGCGGAAATTATATGGCATTCGGCATGACCGGCAGCAATGTCGTTGAAGGCTATATGGTGATAAAATTCCCGGCAGCAGAGATGGCCGACAAGGTGGGCCAGGAGATATCACACATTAACTTCAGACTGAACTCTACCGACCTACAGACCGCGGCAGCTGTGGTTATGTATGGCGACAACGTTGTCTACATGCAGGACATCAACGTATCTACGCTCAATGTAGGAGCCAACACCGTGCGCCTGAACAAACCAGTAAAGGTCATTGAAGGCAAGGACATCGGCGTGGGCTATCACCTGTCTTACATGTCGGGAGTTAAGCCTCTCGTATGCGACGACGGCCCAACCGTGGCTGACTATTACAGCGACCTCATCTCGGCTTCAGGCACTCCGGGCTACTGGAAGTCGATGAACAAGGACTATAAGTTTAACTACAACTGGGCAATATCAGCCACAATAAAGGCTGCCGACCAAAAGATTGACACCGAGAAGGCAAGCGCCCCTGAGGCAGACGGAGTTACATATACGGTATACAGAGACGGCATGCCGATACAGACAGGCCTGACAGCCACATCGTTTGTCGTAGAGAATGCTGCCAACGGCATATATACAGTAACGGCAACAACAGGAGAAGACGAGTCGGCAGAGTCGAACTCTGTTGAATACGGAGAGACTACGGGAATAACATCTCTCACCGACGACGGCAGCGACAGCCTGAAGAAAGGCGACATCTACACAGTAGACGGACAGATAGCAGCCCGCAACGGCGACACATCGAAGCTGAAGAAAGGCGTGTATATCATGAACGGAAAGAAGTTTGTCGTTAAATAACAAGACTACATAATGTGCCCGGACCGACACATGTCCGACGCAACATCAACCTACAACGAGGCATCCCGAATGGTCGGGATGCCTCGTTCCGTTTATCCGAAATCGGTTATTAGTATTCGGTCTAGGTTTTTGCTTTATATTGAACGGATTTTGGTTAGATTTCTCGCAGGCATAGCGGACTATGTCAAGAAGAAGCTAACTAAAAGACACCGATAAAAACAAAAAGACAGACTGAAAGCATAAAGGCACAAAATTGATAAAGCTATACGCAGTCTGATCCCAGATTTGGGATTACAGCCCTCAACCGAGCGCAGCGCTGAACGACCTCGCCAACAGTCCCGAGCCGCACATTCATTCAGGCCAGCATGCCCAAACCGCCAATAAATCACTGTCAGACGGAGAGCCGATGTCTGCCATTCCGCCGGACGGCCCGCATGCATACACAGCCCGTGAAGACACGGAGCGGTCAAAAAACTGCGGCTTACATTTGGCTCAGCTGCGGTCTTTACGTATCTTTGCATCATGCTTACAGAGTTTCATCCCATACACACCGATATACCGAAGCCGCAGAAGTTCACCTTCCCTTTCTGCTACGAGCCTCATCCGCTCTGCCTGCTTGCCGCCGGAGAGGTGCAGAGATATATAGCAGGAGTGGACAAATGGCGCTACGAACTGCAGCACGGCAAGATGTTCGGGGTGCTTGTCGCTGAGGACGAAGAAGGCCGACTGGGCTTCACGGCGGCATTTTCAGGACTGCTCGACGGCAGCAACGACCATCCTTATTTTGTGCCGCCGGTGTTCGATGCCACGCCGGTTGACGGATATTTCAAGACCAACGAGGCACGTATTTCGGCCATAAACCGCACGATTGACGGCATTGAGAAGGGCGAAAGTTATCTTAACACCCTGCATGAACTCGAGAGTTGCAAGACCGAAACAGCCGCGGAGGAGGAACAATACCGGCTGAAAATAAAGGAGGCAAAGGCAGCACGCGATGCAAAAAGGCAGAGCGGCGCGCCCATAACGCCCGAAGAGGAGGAACGGATGCTGAACGAAAGCCGCTTTATGAAGGCTGAACTGCACCGCATGAAGAAGCGGAACAAAGAGCAAATGGCCGAATGTGAGGCACGGCTAAAGCCGTTTCAGGACGAGATAAGGCAACTGAAAGCCAAGCGTAAGGCCATGTCAGACAGTCTGCAACACTGGCTCTTTGAACAATACAACATGCTCAACGCACGCGGAGAGCGGCGCGGACTATGCTCAATATTTGCCGACACGCCTCAGCACGTGCCGCCAGCAGGAGCCGGCGACTGCTGCGCTCCAAAGCTGCTTCAGCATGCCTATCTCAACCATCTGCACCCGGTGTGCATGGCGGAGTTTTGGTGGGGCGACTCGCCAAAGAGCGAAATACGCCACCATCTGCACTATTATCCTGCCTGCCGAGGCAAATGTCTGCCCATACTAACGCACATGCTGCAGGGCCTCGACGTTGATCCCGACCCGCGACAGGCGCCCGAACAGCGGCAGCCCGAGATTGTTTATGAAGACGAATGGCTCATCGTGGCATGCAAACCTGCCGGAATGCTGTCTGTCAGAGGCAAGTCTGACCGCCAGTCGGCAGCATCGCTGATAGCCCAAAACTATGTCGAAGGCTACGAGCCTGTGCCCGTTCACCGCCTCGACATGGACACATCGGGACTGATAATACTTGCCAAGACGCCAGAGGCATACAAGAACCTGCAGGAGCAGTTCTGCCAAAGAAGCATCAGCAAGCGCTATGTGGCACTGCTCGACGGCACACCCAAGGCAGAAAAAAGCGGCAGAATAAGTCTGCCACTCATCGCCGACCCGCTTAACCGCCCGTATCAGAAGGTGGACACCGACAACGGAAAGGCTGCCGTAACCGATTATAAGATTATCGGACAGACAGCAGGACGCACGCTGATAGAGCTGTTTCCACACACCGGACGCACCCACCAGCTGCGCGTTCACTGCGCACACAGGCTCGGACTTGGCACACCGATAGCAGGCGACAGCCTCTACGGCCACCCTGCCGACCGCCTGTATCTGCACGCTGAGGCAATAACCTTCCGCCATCCTGCCACAGGCAAAGAAATGACATTTGAGCGCCCTGCCGGATTCAGACGCATTATAATGCCGCAAGACTGATAAAGACGGCATACAGGCGTAATAAATCCGAACACAGGGAAAATAAAGACATAAAGGAGATACATTATGGAAGACGACATGAAATGGAAGACGCTGAAAAGCGAATATCTTATACAAAGGCCGTGGCTGACGGCGCGCCGCGACACCGTGGAACTGCCCAACGGCGTCGTTAACGATGAATACTACGTGCTGGAATACCCCACATGGATCAACGTGATAGCGCTGACAACCGACGGCAACATGGTGATGATAAGACAATATCGCCACGGAATAGACCAGACTTGCTTCGAGATTGTTGCCGGTGTGTGCGAGAAGGGCGAAGACCCTGAGGCCGCCGCGCGCCGCGAACTGCTCGAAGAAACAGGCTATGCCGGAGGAGAATGGCACGAACTGATGGCCGTATCGGGCAACACAAGCACTACCAACAACATAACCCACTGCTTTGTGGCTACGGGCGTTGAGAAGGTTGGCAGTCAGCATCTCGACCGAACGGAGGACATCGAGGTGCATGTTATGACCAAGGACGAGGTGATGCAACTGCTCGTGAACGACGAAATAAAACAGAGTCTGATGGCTGCGCCGCTGTGGAAATACTTCTATCAGCTAAACATCCGTTAACATAGAGCCGACGGACGTTAACATTTAGAGATGCGTCAGAAGTGCGCCTTTTAGAAAAGACAAATGTCTTCAGAGTGTGCGAATGTGCTTATCAAATACAGACAGGAGGTCTATTCTGCACAATTTTACATTGAAATACAGGTGATAAAGCAGTGAAACAGGTTGCAAAAAGCAGCCTTTCACCATACGAAACACGGCCTTTTACGCTGCAAGAGACGGCCTTTTGCAATGTAAAAGGCCATGTTTTATAATTTAGTTTATGGCCATTCAATATACATAAAGCGATAACGTATTGACTGACAATACATTACACAAATCACAAGAAAACACCGATTTTTCGGCCGAAAACCTGCGAAAAAGATTTCACAAGCCGTTTTTCGCCCTTTTTATGTTAAACCAGATGTGCCGCACTTAACGGTTGTTAACCATTAAATGCGGCACACTCTATATTTGTTCTTCATCTAGACTGACAAACCGAACGGCAGCAACAAGCCACATTAAACCATGTCTACGGCATGTCATTGCCATCGTTTTTCCGGCACAGACATGACGTTATCAGAAACTGTAGCTAAGTCCCATCCTCACCTCGAAAGTCTCCGAGCGCACGTTGTCGTGGTATTTATATCTTGTCTCGCGCATATAATACGATGCAAACAGGTCGAGACTCCAGTTCTTTCTGAGATAAACCTGCAGGCGCGGATTAATCACCAGCAGCGCCGCACTGCTCTTGTCGCCCTGCGCGTTGAGGTGCAGCGGGTCGGTGTTCTCGAGGTCCTTGTCCTCATATCCCACCCATGTGTATATGCTGTAGAAGTCGGCGTTGAGCGTAAACTTGCCGAAGCGCGGAAACTCGAGCACGGTCTGTGCCTTCGCGCTGAATCCGCTGCCCATGTTATAGTCGCGGTCTATCACGTTGTAATAGTCGCTCAGCGAGCCTCCGAGCAGTATGGCGTCGAGAAAGAGGCGCTGCTCCATGCGCCCGACGTTGCCCACCTTGGGGAAGCGGTAGATAAGACCGGGACCGAAGCTGGCTGCCTCGGATATGCGGTAAGGCACACGCGACGTGCCTTCCTTGACGGCTTCAGAGTCGTAATAGTTGAAATGCTGGAACAGACCGAACACCGCCGTCATCTCCTCTTCGTCGTAAAAGTTTACACCCCACAGCTTTCCTAACAGATGAACGCTGCTTATAAGCGACTGGTTGCCGCTGAGTCCGAAGGTTACGTTGGCCGTAAAATAGTCGTAAGGCTTGCTCTCCTCGCCGTTGAATGCGTCGCCGTAGCGCAGCCACAGGTCAACATACGGATTGTGCTCGCCCCTGAACAGTCCGCCCTCGTCGGCAAGATAGCGGTCGCCTACAGACACGGTGAAGGCCACAGGTATGCGGCTGTAGTCGTGATATTTGTAATAATCATGGCGCACACGCCACGCATCGCCGCTCAATATGCGGTTGAACGCACGGATGGGGCACACCAGCGCACCGGCAAACTCGCGCAGAAAGCGGCGCATTCCGCGCTCGCGGTCGTCGTAAATGAGGTTAGACACGCGGTGGGTTACCTCGCCTATGCATATTCCGCCGATGGTTGTCGCCATGAGGTCGTTTATTGCAGGCGGCTCAACCTCGCACGCCAGCTCCCACATCAGGCTGCCTCCAAGGGCATAAGGCGCCGACTCCCAGAAGCTCAGGCCATTGCTTCGGGCGGCGTTGAAATATAGTCCGCCGTGGTAAGGATGGGCAAACAGGTTGGTTGAAAACTGGTCGTTGTCCCACACAAAGCCCGTCTTGAAGTTCTCCTTGATGCTGCTCAGATTAACTTTGGCAAAGTCTTCGCACAGCACAAAGCGGTCGAAGCAGTTCACGAGCACGTTTATTCCGACAGCCTCGGCAGCCGCCTTCCACGGCCGTTTCTTCATATTCTCAGGGTTGTCGAAGGCATATATCGACACCGAATCAGTTACGCCTGCCTCCGTTTCGTCATCACTTGCCCTGCCCTTCAGTCCGCCGCGGTTGTAGGCAAAGGTCAGTCCCGCCTCAACTATGGCCCTGTTGCGGTATTTCCGGTTATGCTCATAATATCTTGTAAAGCCATATCCTGCCGACGCAAACAGCCCGATGTTGTCGTTGAGCCTGTAGTCTACGTTGGCGCGCAGCTGCAGCGAGTATAGGCGTTCGGGCTTGTCGGCCGAATTGTGCTGAAAGGTCTCTATGTGAAAAAAGCCCGCATCGGCGCTGATCGACCAGCGGCGGCCGAGGTTGAAATACTGTCCAAGACGGTAATACAGCGCGCCCGAAAACTTCTCGTCGAGCCCCATGTAATGCGTTCCGGCACCAACTATGCTGTAAGTGCTGCGGTTGCGGAACCTGAATGCGGCGTTAATCTTGCTGCTGTTGCCGCCAAAGAACATGAAGTCTACCTTCGTCTTGGGGTTGATGTTCACCAGTCCTATCTTGTGCGCCACTGTGTCGCGGCTGTAGTTTACCAGTCCGAGCTGCACGCCGTGCGGATGTTCCATGCAGACATTGGCCAGTCCTATCTGCCATCCCCGCAGCGTGTCGGCATAGTTATACGTGCCGAGCTGTGCGCCGCGCATCACCTTCGAACTGATGTTGGCCAGCACGGATAGCTGCATTCCGCCGCCCACGCCGCGCGATATGTTGGTAACTCCGCCAAGCTGAAGGCCCCTGAAGGGCGACAGACTGACGTTGCTGAACGCCGAAAGCTGCACGCCGCGCATGTTCATCGCCACACCCGACAGGCCCGAGAGCTGCACTCCGTGCATCTCCCTGCCGACAAACGACGTCATGGCATTGAGCTGGAAGCCGTGCAGACGGGCGGCTCCACCGAGCAGACCGACGTTAAGATACGACATGCGCACCGCGCTGCTGTCGGTGCGTCCTATGGTCAGCGCCAGGTCGTGGCGTCTGTATTTGAGCGAGTCTTGGGCATAAACGCCGGCGCATGTTGCCAAAGACAGCAACACGGGCAACAGCCTCATGGCACGGCGGAAACGGTAACCGGGTGTGTGCATAAACATTTGTGAAATTCTACACAAAGGTAAACATTTGGTATAACAATATGCGATAAGGAGGCGAAAAACTGCTGAAAAAGTAATAAATATAACAAATTCAGTAAATCGTACACACGCTGTTATGCCGATAAGAAGTATCTTTGCATTAGCATCGGCAAGCAGCAGGCAACACGGCATAAGCCCCTATGCGCTGCAGCCGGCTGAAGTTCAACAAGAAAGAATAAACTATTTAAGCATGGAAAACCTGATAAAATTCAACTCCATCGACGAATACAACAAGGCGATGGGCTTTGAGACGAAGCATCCGCTCGTGGCAGTGGTAGACCTGAAGAAGGCCGACAAGAAGGCATTTCCGCAGGAGGTGTCTTACTATTACGGCGTTTACGCCCTGTTCCTGAAGCAGACTTACTGCGGCGACATAACCTACGGCCGCATGCCCTACGACTATCAGGAGGGCACGGTTACGAGCTTTGCGCCCGGACAGGTTGTCCATGTCAGGCACAGACCCGACTATGAGCCCAACGCTCTCGGCCTGCTCTTTCACCCCGACCTTATACGCGGCACGTCGCTTGGACAGGAGATAAAGCAGTATTCGTTCTTCTCTTATTCGTCAACCGAGGCGCTCCATCTGTCGGAACAGGAGAAGATGATATACAAGGACTGTCTCGAGAAAATCAAGATTGAGACCGAACGCCCGATAGACAACCACAGCAAGAAGCTGATATGCCGCAACATCGAACTTCTGCTCGACTACTGCATGAGGTTCTACGAGCGCCAGTTTATCACCCGTAAGGTGGTTAACCGCGACATTCTGACCAAGTTTGAGAACGAGCTCGACGGCTATTTCGAGGGCGATACGGCCGCAGTGAACGGTCTGCCTACGGTGAAATATTTTGCAGAGAAATGCTTCCTGTCGCCCAACTACTTCGGCGATCTCATCAAGCGCGAGACGGGACGCACGCCGCAGGAGTATATACAGAACAAGATTATGGACCTGGCAAAGGACGAACTGCTGGGTACAAGAAAGACAATCAACGAGATAAGCTACGGTCTGGGCTTCCTGTATTCGCAGCACTTTAACCGCTATTTCAAGCGCAACACGGGCATGACGCCGAGCGAATACCGCAAGGCATCGGTGTAGGACGATGACGGCTAACGCTGAAAAGACAAGATGACGAGAGACACAATGCGCCATATCTGCGACACGACAAACTATGTGTGCGAGTGCAACCGCGCCTTCGACAAGGAGACGAGGCATCCGCAGGTGAGCCTGATAGACATGTCGGGCAAGAGCAGCTGCCGCAACATGGCCACCGACTGCTATGCGGTGAAGGTGGTGAGCGACGGATGCACCGCCGGCAAATGCGGACAGCACTACTACGACTTCTCCGAAGCCACCATGACGTTTGCCACGCCTGCAAGCGAGATAGACCTCAGACAGTGCGGCGGAAGGATGCTGATATTTCATCCCGACATAATAAGATGCACGCCGCTGGGCATGAGGATAAAGGACTTCTCGTTCTTTAAATACCACACGGACGAGGCGCTCCATCTGTCGTGCTGCGAACTGAAGGTGATAGGCAGATGTCTCGACGGCATCGACTGCGAGCTGAAATGGGGCGTAGACGAATACAGCAAGGCAATAATAAGCAACTGCATCGAACTGCTGCTCAACTATTGTCAGAGGTTCTACACACGCCAGTTTATCACCCGCCACGAGGCCAACACGGCTGCAATAAAGACCGTTGACGGCATAATAGACGGCTTTCTGCGCTCGGGCAAGGCCGCCACGCAGAGCATGCTGACGGCATGCCGGATAGCGCCCGAACTGAAAATGTCGGCCGAATATCTCAACGACATGATGAAGCACGAGACGGGAAAGAGCGTGAGCGAATACATACAGCTGAGGCGGATACTGATGGCAAAGGAACTGCTGCTGTCTACCGACATGACGGCAGGCGACATAGCGTCGATGCTGGGATTCTGTGCCGAGAGCTGTTTCAACACGGTTTTCAAGAAGATTACAGGCTGCACGCCCCATGAATACCGCAACGGCTGACGGCGGACAGTAAACATTTGGGTGCCGCAATGCACCCAAATGCCCCAATAACCAACATCCCCATAACTCCAAATCATAAGTTCACATGGTCGCATAAGTCCCATCCCTCTCATCAATTCCCCCTCACCAAAGCCTCAACAAAAATGCTGATTAGCCTTGATTTATTTTGCCGTTAAGGCTGTTTGCATTACCTTTGCACAAAAACTAATATACTACAACCAATGAAAAGAATTGTTTTTACGCTTATCTTTGCCGTTGCTGCATGGCTATATGCCGCAGCCGAAAACTATCCTTACCGCTCTGACTATCTGTGGCTGACCGTGCCCGACCATGCCGACTGGCTCTATCAGACGGGCGAAAAGGCTAAGATTGAGGTGCAGCTGTATAAATACGGCATACCGAGAGACTGCAAGGTGAACTACGAAATAGCCGACGACATGCTGGAGGCTGACAAGAAAGGCTCTGTGAAACTCAACGGCGGAAGGGCCACAATTGACATGGGAACGAGAAAGACTCCGGGCTTCCGCGACCTCAGACTGAAGGCCACGGTTGACGGCAAGACCTACGAACATCACATAAAAGTGGGATTTTCAGTAGATAAAATCAGGCCTTACACCAAGGAGCCTGCCGACTTTACGGACTTCTGGAACAAGAACATTGAGGACATGAGGGCCGTTCCGCTGAAATATACAAAGGAAAGAGCCGACGAATATTGCACCGACAAGATTGACTGTTACCTCGTGAAACTGACGCTCAACAAGCAGAAACAGGCCGTATATGCATATCTCTTTTATCCCAAAAACGCCGCAAAGGGCAGCTGTCCGGTGGTGCTGTGCCCTCCGGGAGCAGGCATAAAGACCATAAAGGAGCCGCTGCGCCACAAGTATTATGCCGAGAACGGATGTATAAGAATGGAGATGGAGATTCACGGACTCGACCCGAGAATGAGTCAGGAGATGTTCAACGACATATCTAAAGCATTCAACGGCAAGGAGAACGGCTATCTTGCCAACGGCATAGACAACCGCGACCGCTACTACATGAAGCGCGTCTATCTGGCTCTTGTGCGCTGCATCGACCTGCTGACGCAGCTGCCTGAATGGGACGGACGCAACGTAATCGTGCAGGGAGGCAGTCAGGGCGGAGCGCTTGCGCTGGTGGCTGCCGGACTCGACAGCCGCGTGACGCAGTGCATTGTCAATCATCCCGCGCTGAGCGACATGGCGGCATACAGCGCCGGACTTACCGGCGGATATCCTCACTTCAACCGCATTGAGGGCATGCTCACCGAGAACAACATGAAGACCATGGCTTATTATGACGTCGTAAACTTTGCGCGCCACGTGAAAGCCGACACTTATATGACTTGGGGATATAACGACAACACTTGTCCGCCGACAACAAGCTATGCCGTATGGAACACTCTAAGTTGTCCGAAAGAAGCGCTGCTGACGCCTATCAACGAGCATTGGACATCTGACGACACTGAATACGGACAGATGGAATGGATGCTGAAGCATCTTAAATAATAATTTATGTATGGCGAAATAAAAGCCGGCTACATCACAGGACATAGGTGAATGGCGACTTACATAATGTCATAAGCAACAAAACATAACACCCCGCAGGCTATTGTCTGCGGGGTGTTATAGTTATAAAGACATGTTGAAAGTTACAGTTTGTCATATTCTTCATCCGTAACCGGCTCGAGCCATTCGTTCGACGCGCCTTCTTCGGCAACGGTGAACGTTACGTGCTGAAACCAGCTGTCTTTGGTTGCGCCGTGCCAATGCTTAACGCCTTCGGGTATTTCAACCACATCTCCGGGCTTCAACATTCGGGCATCCTTGCCCCACTCCTGATACCAGCCTGTGCCGCCGACGCATATCAGCACCTGTATTCCTTTGTGATGGATGTGCCAATTGTTGCGGCAACGGGGCTCAAAGGTTACGTTAGACACTGGAACCTTGCCCTGACTGAGCGGTGCAAGATAGCTGTTGCCGATGAAATATTTGGCATAAGCCGAATTGAAGTCGCCTTTTGGGAACATCATCTGCTCCACGGGCTTGCCCTCATCAAACGGCTCTCCGAACACTGCCGCAATGGCCTTGGCAGCGCGCCATGCCTCAACCTCGCCCACACGGGCAGCAAGCGTGGCCGGTATTGAGCGTATCTCGTCGTCCTTCAGCCCCATGTTGCGCGCTCCGCTGACGTGCGACTGCAACTGCGGCTCAACGCCCTGCAAGCCTGACAGCGCGCTTACGGTAACCAACTCGCGCTCGGCGTGGGTGAGATTGTTGCGCGCAAAGATGTCACCAAACAGGTGAGCCTTAAGATAATAGTCGGTGGCTGGGGCGAAATCATAGTTAAACGGCTTGCCGCTCAACTTGGTCTGCACCTCCGTTCCCTGTTTCAGTGAGTCGTATCCTTCTGCCATCGGGTCGGCATCCTTGCCCTCCTCGCACGCCTTGCCCTGCTGACGGCGGCTATTGACAACGCTCTGCAGTGTGCCAAGGGCGTTAAGACTGCGCGGAAATCCCGTGTAGGCATACAACTGCGACAGGGCTTCCTTAATCTCGCTCACGGTAAGTCCGGCGTCAAATCCGGCGTTGATGGCGGCAGTCAGACCGTCGATGTCGCCCTTTGCCTCAAGGCATGCAATGGCAGCCATACACTGCTGCTTTTCGTTTAGTACGTTTTTCATATTCTCTTCAGCTTTTATCTGACTGCATACGGCCATCAACATAGCCGCCGCAATCATTGTTACATTAATCAGTTTCATGCTATCATATTTTGGTTACGGTGCAAAGTTAGCACATATCCTCCGTCGCCACGATACCACATTTACTGATTATTTTACCCTTTTTACACATATTTCATTACAAGACCCAAAGCCGCTCTGAATGCCGTTTATAGCCTGACAGCGTCAGATATGCTTTATCACGCGCGCCGGAACGCCGCCAACTATTGTGTCGGCAGGCACATCCCTGGTTACCACGGCTCCGGCAGCAACCACCGAATTGTCGCCTATCGTAACGCCCTGAAGTATCGTCGCATTAGAACCTACCCACACGTTGCGCCCCAAGACTATCGGAGCAGGATAAGTGAAGCGGCGGTTTTCGGGCTCAAGTCCGTGGTTGAGCGTGGCAAACACCACGTTGTGGCCTATCTGACAGCCGTCGCCAAGGGTTACGCCTCCATGATCCTGAAAGTGGCAGCAGGCATTGATAAATACGTTTTCGCCTATGTGTATGTTCTTGCCGAAATCGGTATAGAACGGCGGAAACACTCTCAGCGTGTCGGGAACGCTATATCCCATAATCTCTGAGAGCAGTGACCTTACTTCCTCCTGAGTGTGAAACTCGGCGTTGAGCCTGAACGTAACGCGGCGCGCCTCGTTGCTCATATCGTCCATAAAACTGCATATCTCGGGTGTGTTCAGCGGTTTGCCTGTGGCCACATAAGCCAAAAAGTCATTCAATGTCATAATGATATATTGTCCTTTTTTCGTTAACTGTCGTTTCATTTGTGCCTTCACCATGACCGCTCCGGCACCGCAGAGCGGCCGTTTTACTGCACGCTGCAAAGATAACTATTATCGGCATTAACCTGCATACCCATATCATGGATAATGTTATATCTTTTACTTTTTTATATTCCGGCACACGCCGCAGCGACGTCTGCTCATGCCTCACGGCTACAGGCACACCGCGCGGCACGCAGCCTCAACACATAAAAATCACGGGGCGTATGCTTGCGCCGTGCGTTTTTTATTCTTACATTTGCATAGAGAAACATTTTATCGGCTTCATTTTATACAAAAAACAAATTATGAACATAACGGACATTCACGTGGTGTACTTCAGTGCAACCTACACCACACGCACAATAGTTAGGGAAATAGCCAAGGCCATCGGCGGAAACATCATTGAACACGACGTGACCAACGCCCTGCCCGAGAGCGAAATAACGCTCAGCGGCGACAACAGTATGCTCATTGTTGGCGCTCCTGTCTACGTGGGACGCATACCCGAGGCTGCCGCCGAGGCGCTGAAGATGGTTCACGGCAACAACACTCCTGCCGTTGCGGTGTGCGTCTACGGCAACCGCGACTACGACGACGCGCTGCTCGAGATAAAAGACACGCTCAACGGCAACGGCTTCCGCACGTTTGCTGCCGGCGCGTTCATAGGCCGCCACTGCATATTCCCGAAGGTTGCTGAGGGCCGTCCCGATGCTTCCGACCTTGAAAAGGCTGCCGCGTTCGGCAAGAGATGTGCCCAACTGCTCGCCGATGCTGCCGGAACTGACGCCTTGGGCGACCCTGAAGTGAAAGGCAACCGCCCGTACAGGGAGGCTCACAAAGTGCCGATGTGCCCCACGGGCGACAAGAATACATGTACTAAATGCATGACCTGCGCAAGACTCTGCCCTGCCGGCGCGATAAGCGAAAGCGACCCTTGCAGCACAGACACATCCAAATGTATTGCATGCGGACGCTGCGTGGTGGTTTGTCCTCACGGCTCGCGCGCCATATATCTGCCCGCTTATGCCGAAGCTGCGGCTAAATTTACAGCGGCTTTCTCGGCAAGACGCGAGCCCGAAACGTTCTTCTAAGATATTAAAACGTAACGAAGATTATGCCGAATGGCATTTAACGGCAACACCGTTACTGCATATCCGCAATGCCCAATGGCCGTAAGCATCACGCAGAAGTCATATTTCTGTATTACAAAACACCCCAAACGGCATTGTAAAAGGTATGCTTTTGCACCATAAAACACGGCCTTTTGCAGCATAAAAGGATAGCTTTTGCGCTGCAAAAGGCCGATGTTTATTAAACTAAAAAGTTTTTCTCAGAAACTCATCACTCGTCACATCTGCCTGTAACGCTCTAATATTCAACGCCTTAAGGCGTGACGTTTTGACTTGCCGACTCATCACATCAAGGGCTTTACGCTGCCGGCGTGATGAGTGCGGACGGCAACTCATCACACTGCAACAATCTGACTAACTGAAAGTTATGCTGCAATGTGACGAGTGATGAGTTTCTGAGAAAAACTTTTTTGTATTTATTCTCCATTCACGACGGCAGATGCCAAGAGGCATATTGTTACTCAACAACGACTGAACAACCGCAAACGCCGTCATGAAAGGCTATTCGTAATATCTGAACAGGCCACCTTTCGACTCCACATAGCTTATCATCTCACGGAAGACAGTGTTATGGCTGAGCGTCTCAACGTTGCCGGTCATTATCATCTGGCGGCGCGCACGGGTCATGGCCACGTTCAGTTTGCGGTCTATGATGCGTGCGTCGTCCATGAAGCAGTTGGCTGCAAGAAACTCAAGCTGCCACCTGTTCTGCACCGTGAACGAATAGATTATCACGTCGCGCTGGCTGCCCTGATAGCGCTCTACGGTGTCTATGGATATGTCTTCAAGCTCCTTTATCCCGGTTTTCTCAATCTCCTTGCGTATCACGGCTATCTGGTTGCGGTAAGGCACTATTACGCCCACGCTCTTGGCTGCGCTGAAACTGCTGCCGAGCATGGAGTAAAGACGGCTCAGAAGGTCGGCCACTATGGTTGCCTCGCTTGTGTTCACCTTGTCGGACACATCGGGACGGCGGCACGGCTGCGACGGAATGAAGATCATGCGGTGAGTGCGCAGCAGCGTGTCGAGCTTGTCGGTATGACCTGTGTCGGCATAATTGAGCGACGTTTCCTTCTGATGCTTCAGCGGAACAGGCTCTAGATGCTCGCTGGCGTAGAACTCACGGCAGGGGAACTCTGCCACGTCGGGGTGCATACGGCCATGACGGCGCAGCACACCTGTAAACTCTGTACGGCCGGCGGCGCGCTCTGTGCGCAGCAGACGCTCAAAGAGCGAGTTGCGGCAGTTGTCGAGTCCGATGGCACGCAGCGCCTCGCTGCTCACATCCGACTCGGTTTCGCTCTGCAGCACCACAGCCGGCAGTTGCTTATGGTCGCCTACAAGGATAAAGCGGTCGATGCTGCAGCGCGTGCGCACGCCGCCTTCGTGGTCGTGGGCGGCAAGCAGACCGATAAGTCCAGGCTCGAGTATCTGCGACGCCTCGTCGACAATGGCCAACGAGAAGTGCTTCAGGCTGAACACGAAAGGCCGCGACATGAGCATTGACGTTGTGGCGGTGATGATGCGCACCGAGGATATGCGCTTGCGGATGTCGGACAGACGGGGACAGTTGCGCACAGCCTCGCCAATAAGACGATGCTTGAAACGGCGGTCGCAGCTGTATTCGCTGCCCAGCCTCAGATAGTCGAGCGAGGCGTCTTCGAGCATTGCGCATATCTCGTCCACGGCCCTGTTGGTGTATGCCATGAGCAAAACCGACGCACCGGGGCGCGTAAGTTCCTCTTCAACCATAAACCTCAGAGCCATTGATGTCTTGCCCGTGCCGGGCGGACCGACGAGCAGATAATAGTCGGATGCCTGCATTGCGCCCAGCAGTATGTCGTCGTAGCTTGGGTTATAGCTCTTTGTGAGCCTTACGCTATCGTTTCTGCGAGGGGCACGCTGACCGAGAAGCAGACTGCGTCGGTCGTCGGGAGCGGTTACAAACTCAAGCAATGCGCGCGCTCCGCTGCTGCCCGAAGCGTCTGTTCCGGCATGCTCTACGGCATATACCATTGACTTATGCATGTCGTCGGGCATATCCTCGGGATGCTGAACCTGCAGAACGTCGGGGTTCTGCTGTCCGTCTGTCAGCACCACTGTTATCTCGTCGGTATGCAGCTCGTCGATGTTTCCCTTGTAAAGTATGGCGTTGCGCACATCGGGAACGCTGTCGGCACGATACTGATAGAGATAAATCATGTCGCCGCGGCGGAAGTTTGGCAAGAAGCCTTCGCCCTGTCCGGGCACGGAGAGCGTTATGCGGTCGGGCACGGAACTGCCTTCGGCACACTCCTTTGCCTTTATTGTCAGGCCGGTGTATATGTTGCCGGTCTCCAGCTTTTCTGCCAGCGGCATGTTCCAGAGGTCTGCCGAACAGCTTGTTACGCCTTCCTGCGAGCCTACCTTGCCTAAGAGTTGCTCACGATATACGAACGTCATCATGCGGCAGAAATACTCGCGCTCTAACGGCGGCATGGCTGCCAACGGTCCCGTTACTGTCTCTATCTGCGGCAGAAGGTAGCGCTGAAAGAACGACGAAGCGGTTTTTGTGGTGTTGAGCGTGGCGGGCGTAAGTTCGGGCAGCACGCTGTCGAAGCCGTCGAGGGCTATGTCGAAGTCGGCAGCGACAATCTTGTTGCGCAGACTGATGGCCTCAGCGAAGAGCTTGCGATAAAAGGCTACGGCAAGGAAGCCCTGTGCCGGGGGATATTTAGAATAGAGCAGACGGATGTCTGTCTTGTTGAAACCAAGATTGAAGTTGTATCTCAGCACGCCGTAATAAAGCAACAGCTGAACATAATGAGGCTCAAGCTGCAGGCCCTTGCCGCCCGACTGTGCGGCGCGCTCTATGTTGAGGTTGCGCCCCGACTTCTGCTCAACAAGCAGACGGAAGTCGGTGGTCATGAGGTCGACACGGCCCTGAAGGCCAAGACGCTCGCAGACGAACGACGGCTCGAGCACAACGCGACTGCGGTCGTATTCGCCGAACATGCCCGTTACGGCGGCGTTGATGTTTGATGCCTGCACGGCGGCATTTGCCTTGAACACGGCAGGATTGAAGTCGGTGCAGGTTGAATATTCGAGAGCCTTCTCGCTGAAACTCGACTTCAGCGTAGACGCCATACTGTAGGTGCCGCGACTGTTGATAATATCGTCGAGCACGCTGCCGGCAAGATTACCGAGGAGTATTGCCTGACTGTTGGCGCGCGGCTTCATTCGGTCGATGGTGTATATCAGCGGATGATGGCCGTACTCCTTAAAGCATGCGGCTATTGAGCTGATGTCGATAAGATAGTCGGGCTCTACGATAACGAGCGAAGGCACGATGATGTCGCATTTCACGTCGCCCTCGCTGCCGCTGTATGTGCATGAGCCTTCAAGCTTGCAGTCGAGCAGGTTGAGCTGCATGCCCTCGCGCAGCAGTTCGGAGAGATAAGTGAGGTCGTCTGCCGTATAGTCGGCAGCAAGCATGGCTCCGCCGAGCACGTCTTCGGCCGACACATAGATATATTTGTCGTCGAACCCTCTTACGATACATCTCACGTATCTTACGTCGGTGCCTTCGGCCTTGGTGTAAGGCTTGCGCTCGGCAGGCAGCACACGGAGCAGCTCGCCCGGCACGTCGGTGCCCGTAACGGCAGAGATGAAGCGGCTGAGGGCGCGCATGTCGTAGAAGAAATCTTCGCGCGAGAGCGGCTCACTGCTGTTGGTATGGCGGCGCATGGCCTGAACTGCAATCCAGTCGGGCAGCTTGACGTTGTGCCTCTTGCACAGATAGTCGACCTGCGAAAAGAGGTTACCGAAGGCCTGTCCCGTGTCGCGCAGTCCCTCATGGCAAGTCAGCACCAGCGTCTCGTGCGCCATCTTGTTGACGCTCTTAGCATCGGCAGTATCATAAAGGCGCGTAAGTTCTAAAACGCGAGAAAAGAGTTCACTATTAACGTCTTTATAATTCACAATTCACGATTTTATAATTCACGTTTATAATTCATAATTAGCTAATGCCGAACTTGTGTTTCACAATTTATAATTCATAATTGGGCGGGTGTTATTATATATAACATACGATATAAAGTGATATTCTCGTACAAATTATGAAACGAAGTTCTGATTTGCCCAATTATGAATTATGAATTGTGAATTATGAATTATCATTGTCCTCCCAGCCTGCTGAAAAATTCTATTATCTCTTCCCAAGTCTTGAAGGTGTCGCTTCCAAACTTGATTAGCGTGCCCATAAAGTCGGCTGCGCCATACTCTTCTGACGGGTCGATGAGGTAGTCGCCGTAGATAAGGTCCTTGCGGTTGGTGAACACAAGGTGCTGCCATGCCGGAACGTTTACCACGTCTTCAGTCCAGCGCATCACTTCGGCAATGTATTCAGGGTTGTAGGCAGGCGACGGAGCAACGATATACATGGCGTAATGCTCAAAGAGATAGCGGAACGCCTTCATAGCACTCGACATCTGATTGCCGCGTGCGTCGCGCAGCGTGTCTATGCTGACGTATATTATTGGGCGCTCACGATGCTCCTGTCTGTCGTCTATCCACTGCACTACGGGCAGCACAGAGTGGAGCAATATCTTGTCGTTCATGCGATGCTCGCCGTGAAAGCTGATGGCGTTGCGGTAGTGCTGCGAGAACAGGTCGCGCGTATGCACCACGGGGTCTTCGTCGCCGAATAATCCAAACACCCTGTCGCGGCTCTCCTCCTCGGTTACGCCGGCAAAGCATTTGGCGGTAATCTCCTTATATTCCTCCACGAGAGACTTGGTTACGATAAACTCCTGAACGCCGTTCTGACGGGGATTAAGAAAGGTGTTCTTGCCCAGCATGCCATGCTTCAGCATGGTGTCGCCCATCTGAAAGGCAGGATTTACCAATATGCGGTCGTATCCGTAGAGCATCTCGGCATACATTCCGCCCATCGACGTACCGATAATCAGGTCGGGATTTTCAGTCTCGCAAGTATGGTGAAGCAGGTCCATGGCCTCGGCAGGATGCAGTGGCAGGTCGGGAGCCACTACGGTGGCGCCGGGCAGCATCTCGCGAATCTTGACGACAGTGCCCGACTGTCCCGATGAACTGAAACCATGAACATAAAGGATTTTCTTCCCCTTCATTATCTCGGGGAACTGTATAGCATAATTATTTTCCATTGTTTTTGCAAGCTATAAGGATGTTACTCTGACGGGATGCAAAGTTAATGAAAATATTTCTCACGGAGAAAGGCGCGGCGGGGATAAAGGTTTAAAAAATCGGAACGCCGGCAGACGAAATGCGAAATGCCGTCTTTTGCATTGCGAAAGGTAACCTTTCAGGCTGCAAAAGGTGGTCTTTTAGAGGCTAAAACATGGCTTTTTGCAACGCATTGAATATCAAGCGGTTACAAAGGCGGATAAAAGACAGGCGAAAACGGGGTTGAAAATGCGTTTTGACCATTATTTACGCATCTTCATCATGACTTACCGACAAAAAGAAAAGGCACGCCTGACATACGATGCCGGGCGTGCCGTTGATGTGTGATGCGCCACGAGGGGCGCATGCTGCTGCATGATTTAGCGCACGATAACCTTCTTGATTGTGCCGTCGCTCATGCGGATTATGTTGATGCCGCGCTGCGGAGCGTTGAGCATCTTGCCGTCGAGCGTGTAGCGGCCAGTTTCCTCAGCCTTGACGCCTTCAACGGCATCGATGTCTGTAGCCTCAGTTACTTCTACGCTTACAACGGTCTCAGCCAGTTTGCCGTTAGAGTTGATCTGGATGGTTATGTCTGCCTTGCCTGCCTTGAGCGGAGTTATCACGAGGTCGCCGTCGGCCATTTCAGCCTTCAGCACTTCTTCGTCGCTCACCTCCTTGACAGTCTTCACGATGGCAGCATCCATATTGTCGGCGTCGGTAGCCACTTCTTTCAGCGAAACGGTGGTGCCGTCCTCGGTTGTAAGGCTTACGGGGTCGATGTCGGCAACGACAGGAGCCTCGTTGTCGGGGAATACCGGAAGCGACGGGAACCAGTAGTTGCTTATCATTGAATACTCAGCTATCTGCTTGCCTTCGTTGTCATATTTGCGCACAACGTAGGTCGGGTCGCCGTAGCCTTTGTAGAGGCTTACTATGGCTTCGTCGGTAACAGGGTCTATGCGGAACGAGCATCCGTAGATCTGCCAGCCGTCGGGGTCGTCGTTATAGTCGATGAACGTGCTGAAGGTGTTGCTGTCGATGTCGTATTTATAGACAGTCTTGCCGCTGAACCAGCTGCTGTTTCCACCGTTCCAGTAGAGCACGTTGTTCTGCTTGCTTGCGCAGAAGCAGTCGGGTGTCCATGCATACCATGAGTTTGCCGGACCGAAGATGCCTTCGGGGCACTCTATGATGGTCTGCTCGAGCGTTGCAGGGTTGAGCTTTACTATACGTGTGTCGGCCTGACCTGAACCTGACGATGCTGCCAGACTGAGCCACAGGTTGCCGTCTTTCGACAGTACCACAGAGCCGAAGCCCCATCCTTCGGGAGCCTCAACGGTCTGCTCTACCTCATCGGTTGCGGGATTGATTACGAGCAGTCCGTTCTTCTGATGAACGGCAAACACGCGGTCGTTCACGCGCACCATGTTGCCAATCTGTCCGCCGTAGAGCTGCTGATACGGGTCGTCGCTGTCTGTTCCGGCTCCGCCTACGCTGCCCGTAATCTCCAGCTTGTCGAGGTCGAGAACGTAGATACCGTTGCTTGTGCCTACGTATGCCTTGTGCTCGTCCACTCCGAGGAAGCCGCGGCCGTCGGCAATGCTTGAGCCATTATCGTCAACGGCAATGTTTTCTATCTGCTTCAGCACCTTCATTGTCTTGGCGTCGCAGATGGTTATGCGTCCGCCCATGATGCTTGCGCCCGGATCTTTGGGCTGCTTGGCTATGATGAAGAACTTGTCACCGTAGATTGCTCCATACTGCACGGTGGCTCCAAGCTCAACGCCGGGATTCTCCTTCTGCACCACACGGTAAACCCATTCGCCCTCGTCGGTGAGGAAGTTTACGGTAGAGTTCTGGTGGCCATACCAGTCTTCGTTCACGATGAATGTGCCTTTGGTGTAGTCAACCAGCACGGGCTCTGACGTCAGCGCAGGCAGATAATACAGCTCGCCAATCATGTTGCCCATGTTCATGTCGCTCATGTCTCTCACGGCCGACCATCCGTCAACGCATCCGTCGACGAGTTTGCGGCCCGTTGCGCCCACGTTAGAGTAGCCGAACGCTTCGCCCGGAGTGTCGCACACCCAGTAAGACAGATAGCCGTCATACCAGCCTGAGAACCAGAGGTCGTCCTCGTCGGCCGACACATAGCTGTCAAAGTCGTAGCTGGTGGTATGCAGCAGTCCGTCCTCATCAGGCTCCACGGCCTCGCCGTTCTTTGTTATGCTGAATCCGTCGCCGTCAAGGTCGTAGCCCACACCGCCAATGGTGGTGCCGTAAGGAGTGTTGCCATAAACGAGAACGATAAAGTTAGGGTCGTTCTTTGCTATGTTGCAGAGCATTGCTGCACCCGTTCCGTCGGCCTCGTCGGTCCAGCGGTAGCCCCACACATAGAGGCGTTCCTCGCGGCTGTCGTTCCATTTGATGACGAGCGCGGCCTGCTTGTCGCCCTCGCCTATCCAGCGCGTAATCTTAGAGAAGTCGACATCGCACGTGTTGTCGGTGGCCGACATCATTACGGTTCCGTTCTTGATGTTGCGCGGAACGCCCTGCACCTTTATTGTCTGGGCAATGGCAAACACGCCCGACAGCAGTGCAAACAACAATAAGTAAATCTTTTTCTTCATAAAGAACTTAACTTTTAAAAATTAAACATGTTTGTTATTTATTTGTCTGTTTTGCTCGTCTTATGGTCAGGGGAGCCGCATTGGGCTGCATGTCGGCCTGCACGTGCAGGTCTTGCGCACGCGAAATCTCGGTAGAGGTCTCGCCCACCCATCCGCAATACTGGTTTACGCCGGTGTAGACGCGTATGAAGTCGGCGCCCGGCAGACTGACTTTGTTCCCCTGACTGTCCACAGCCCAGCCTATGTCGAAGCTGTTAAGGCCGATGGAGTCGTTAGGATGGTTGTCGGCATAGCCCCACGGATATGAGTAGAGAACATAGTAAGAGCCCCATCCGCTCACGTCCTTGCCGTTGTCAGGCAGGCGCGTTCCGCTGAACGTAAGCTCGTCGGCATCTATCCATTCAGGATAATAGCTCTGCGTATGGTACATGTTCTTATATATATGTCCGCTGTTTCCGCGGTTGTCTTTCCATGGTATGTAGAGCGTGTCGGTGAGCGTTCCCGACGCGTCGGGAACAGGATCGTGCTCCACCGGACGGCTGTAGGTTATGCCGTAGTTCTTTATCGTGGCGCTGTTGTTATATTCGCTGCCGGCAAGCTCATACCATTCGTCGTCGTCAGGGCGTCCGTTCATGTTGCGGTCGAACGCCACCATCACTATGCCCGGCTCGCAGTTGCCGCCCCGTTGCTCGGCATATCCGGGTATGTCGGAGTAGAACGAATTGCCTTTTATGTAGAAGTCTTTCTCGCCCGGCACGTTCACCACGGTGTGGTCGAAGGCAAACGTAACGTAGCCTCCATAGGCTCCGAGGGTTATCATCACGTCGTTCACGAGGTCGTCCTCGGCTTTCTGCCTCATTGTTTCAGTGTCGTCGCCTGGCTCATATATGGGCATCGTGTTGACAAACTGGCCCGGAGCGGGGCAATATTCATACACGCTTGCCGTATAGGGACTATACTCCACTTCCTCGTGAAGCACCGTAACGGGAAATGTCTGCTTATATCCGCGCCCGCCGTCGTCAAGTTCGAAGGTAATCACATACTCGCCTTCGTGCTGCGCGAGGAAGATATACTCGCGGTCGGTGGAAAGGAGCGAGTCGGCGCCCGATGCCGTCCTGACGGTCCAGCGGTAAGAGTCGCCGGTGTAGGCAGGGGCAAGTCTGAGCTTCTTCATGCGCTCGATGTAGTAATAGTCGTCAAGACCCGAACTGACATTCTCGGCGTCGCGTTCGCACGAACACGGCAACACAGCCGCCACAACAACGGCAGACATGACCGAAAGGCGCACTATATGATGTTTTATTCTGTTCATAATGAATTATTTTGAAGAACCTTTTATGAAGCACATGTGGGCAGGAATGTCGCCCGTGCGCACGCTCCACTTGTGTTTTCCGTCTTTCGAATAGCAGTGAAGCACGCCGCTCGACACGTAGTTTTTGGCGTCGGTGATGTATATGTCGCCCGTGTCGGGATGTATGCTGATGCCATACGGAATGGTGATGTCGGCCTGAGTGCCGTCGGTTATGAACGAGTCGCTCACGCGCTTCATCGTCTCCGTGTTTATTATTCCGTAGGTTATGGTGTTCTGCTGGGTGTAGTTGTTCCACTCGGTGCTGTAGTAATAGAGCGAGTCGCCGCTGATGCAGAAGTTCGAGCAGGGAATGTTGAGCGTGTCGGTTACTTCCATCTCGTTGCGTCCGCTCTTCTTCTGGAGCACGTAGAGATTAGAGCTTATGGTCTCATAGTCGCCTCGCGACGTAACCCAAAGCCGTCCGTGGCGGTCGGCCCTGATGCGGTGGAGGTTGATTCCGACGGGTATCTTCTGCATCTGCCTGAACCCTTCAAACTCTATCACCGACACGGTGTTGTCGTAGTTGGGCGCCATGTAGCCGCCGGAGTTGGCCACATAGAGGTATTCGCCGAGCACTTCGAGTTCTTCGGGCTGATAACCAACGGTGCATTTGTCCACCACCTTGAGCGTGAGCGTGTCCACCTTGTAGACCGCACCCTTAACGGCGTTAGGGTTGTTGAGCTGAACCGGGCCGACATAGGAGCTGACGTAGGCGTGGCCGCGGTAGAAGTTTACGTAGCGGCAGTTGGGTATGTCCACCTGAGATATGCGCACCCCGGTGCGTGCGTCGAGCACTTCCATCTTGTTGGAGCAGTTGACCACGACGTAGAGTTTTGAGCCGTAGACACGTATGTCGTTGCCGACGTCGCCAAGTTCCTTTATGACATGGGGATTGCGCTCGGCGTAGAGGTTGCGCACATAGTAGCCCTGCACGAAGTCGAGATAGTCGAGCGTGCACTTGTTGCTGCCCATGTTGCCCTCGTTGAGCAGGTACATGCCTACGACATCGCTGCCTTCGGGCACGGTTACGGGCAGTATGTCGTACTCCGTAGGCACCACGACCTCATCTTCGCGGCATGACGACAGCAGGACAGCCGACAGCAGGAGGATATACAGAAAATGTATGTTGTGCATCATAATTCAAAACTTAGGGTAAGACGATAGTTGCGCTTGGGCATGGGATAGTTGAGTATCACGTCGTAGTCCTGGCTGAAGAGATTGTTCACTTCGAGCTGAACCTTGGCCGAATAGCGGCTCCAGTGGAAGCTGCGCGCAATGGAGATGTCGCTCGTGTACCACGGCTGCGTGTGGTTATAAACGATGTTTTCCTGCTGATTATAGCGTTCGCCGGTGTAGATAAAGCTGTAGTTAAGGCTCCATGAGCGCCATGTTGCCTGAACGATTGCCGAGCCGCTGTGCCATGGAATGTAGGGTATCTGGTCGCGATAGTAGGTGTCGGCCGGACTGGTTACGTCGATTGCTTCCTGATAGGTGTACTGAAGTTTGCCGGTGATGTAAAGGTCGCGCAGCGGATTGAGCGTGATTGAGCCGGTCAGGTCGACGCCGGTGATACGCACACGGCCCAAATTGAGCATGGTCCAACGGAACTGCGCGCCCTTGGGATACGCCACAATCTTGTCGCGGACGAAGTTGCGGTAAGCATCGGCATGAAGGCTCCATTCGGTCAGAAAGCCGCGGCTGCGGCGACTGTCGTAGGCAAAACCGATGTTGTATTGGGTGGTGTATTCGGGCCGCAGCTGCGAGTTGCCCATGTCGGCATAGTAAAGGTCGTTGAACGTCGGCATGCGGAAACTGCGCTTGGCAAAGGCGCGGAGCGTGAAATCGGAGCTGCCGAAGGGCGCCCACGACAGGAAGAAGGCGGGAGTAAGCACGGTCTTGTCGCCTGCCGACTTGGCCAGACGGGTGCGGTCGTGAACGTAGTTGAGCACAAGGCTGCCCTGCATCTTGACGCGGCCGAGGGTAATGGCGGTGGCTGCCGAGAGAAAATGGTGCCAGCGTGTGGGATAAACGAAGCCGTACATATCGGCATCCATCGTGTTCCACTGCACGTCGTAGGCAGCCGAAACGTCCCAGAAGTTGGTGATGTTATATAGGTGTGACGAAGATAGATACAGCTCCTTCTGCCGGTAAACGTTGTCGATCATCATCACGGTGGTGTCCTTGTTGACATATTTGGTGAGATAATAGGCATACTTGGCCATGAGACGGGTGTGATAACGGCTGCCGAAATCTTTCTGTATTGAGCCTTGCACAAACGAGTTGTTGTCCCAGATGCGCTCGCCGCGGCGCCAAACATTGTTGACAATGGCCCCCGGCACGCCACGCTCCGAGGTGTAGTTGTATGCCTTGAGCATCCACTCGCCGCCGTTGATGGTGCCGAAGAGCGCGCCCTCCATGCGCGTGGCGCGCACGTCGCCGTTCTGTCTGACGGCGGTGGTGTCGTACATTATCTCGTCGGTCATGACGGCCTTGCGGCGGTAACGGAACTTATACTTGCCGCTGCTGCTGAGCCACTCGCCGCTGAACGACGCCGACACCTTGTCGGAAAGGCGCAGCTCTATGAGCAGGGCGGGATTGACAAGGTCGAACGAACCTGTCTTCAGCGTAGTCTTGAGATGATAGTTGGTGCTGTCAGCAAACACGGGGCGGCGCGTCCACATGTATATGGAGCCGGCCGAGTTGAAGTCTTTTGCCGACTGGAATATCTGACTCTTCTGGCCGTTGTAGAGCGATATTGCCTGCATGTTGTCGAGCGAGAACATGCCGAGGTCCACCTGTCCGTTCTGCGCGTTAGACAGCTGTATGCCGTCGTAGAACACTCCCACGTGGTTGGTGCCCATGCTTCGTATGTTGACGGTCTTGATGCCGCCCACTCCGCCGTAGTCTTTCAGCTGCACGCCGGCAAAGAACCTTAGCGCGTCGGCCACACTCAGGCTGTTGAGCCGCTGCAGTTCTTCGCCCTTAAGCTGCTGCGACGGAATGACACTGCGCTGGCTGTTGCCCAGCACTACCACTTCGTTAAGTCTCTGCACACTGTCGAGACGGCTCACATGCTTTTGCGCATAGCCCGTAAAGACAGCCATGCACAAGAACATAATGGCTAATCTTTGTTTCATAAAAAATTAAGAATGCTCTCCTGAAGCCTAATCCACGAGGCTGCGGAAGGTTATTAAAACAGCAAGGCAGGTCTTCTGACTTACCGCCCGGATGCGAACGCCTTCCCGAAAAAATGTCAGTGGCTTCATTGTTCGCACCCCGATATAAGGGCGGATTACAGCAGCGGGTCTGTCCGGGATTCTCACCCGGTTCCCTTTTAATCGCCATACGGCGAACCGTTGCGTGGGCAAAGTTAAGTGTTTTTATGTTAACGGCACCATGTTTTTACATAAATGTTTTAAATTTAACATATCGGCAGGTAAACAGCGAGTTGACAGACATGACGGCAAGGAACATCGACACAAGGCACAAGAACTACTGCCGGAACATGGACCAAAACACATGGACAGAAAGGCAAAAAGCAGCAGAACGAAAGGTCTGCTGACGCAAAAGAAAAGGCATGGCGAAAGCAGCATGAATGTAAAAGGCCACGTTTTGCGATGTAAAAGGTATCCTTTTAGGCTGCAAAACATGGTCTTTCAGGAGCCAAAAGACCACCTTTTGCAACACATTGAATATCAATACATTACAAAAGCGCATAAAAGACGGTCTATATTACCGCAAAACCAACCCGCACACAAACCTTAGACGGACTGCCCGAACAGTGTTTATCTGTGATGCATTACTCCCCCGGAAACATCTATGCGACAAAGACTGACAAAGGCGTGTGTAACAGCGAACGAAAACAACAAAGTATTTTGATTTGGATTTGCCTTAAAATCCTTATCTTTGCATGACAACAAACATGAAATAAGCTATTTATGCATAAAAAGGCAATATATATAATGATGCTGGTTGCGGTGCTGCTTGCGTCATGCAGTTCACCCGGAAGAAAGGCGCTGGAGCTAAGCGACAATATGCTGAAGACAGCACCGGAGAAGGCATTGGCCATACTGGACTCTATAGAAAATGCCGGCGGACTGAACAGGGAAGAGCAGCTGCACCTGGTATGGAACCGGGCTATGGCCCATCAGATACTGGGGATGTCTCTGGCTGAGGACGAACAGCTGCCGGAGGCCATCATGCACTATCGTGAAGAGGCCGACAAGCAAACAGACAGCTATCTTCTGGAGGCATCGTACCTGAACTGGAAAGGCAAGAAGGCTGACGCCATAAACGTCCTAAACAAAGGGATTGGCAAGATTAAGGATTCAACAAAACGGGTTAAGCTGATGGCCGAACAGGCAAGGCTGCTTGAGCTTCAGCGGGAATACAGCAAGGCTGCCGAGGTGATGAAAAGGGCGCTGGAACTTAATCCGACGGAACGTGACAAAGCAATATTGAACTATAAGATAGGGCTGAACCTTTCGTTAGCGGGAGACCCTCGGTCGGAACACTTTTACAGCCAAAGCGTAAGGATGGCCACTGAGAACGGCGACACGGCCATGGCGTGTGAGTTTCTGCGCAACTATGCCGACTATCTGGCAAACAACGGAAAGTATCGCCAATCTAACAACGTTTACCGCGAGATAAGCCGAATGATGCCGCAGATGGCAGGCCTGTCGGCCATTCAGATGGCCATGGCCGGAAACTATATCAATCTGCACATGCCCGACTCTGCGCGCATCTGCAACGAAAAGGCCATAGAGAGCGAAGCGAGACTTGAGGCAAAAGGCTTTGACGACATTTCGCGCAGGATGGTGATAGAACTGGAGCGTTGCCTGTTAGACTACGGGGACGGAAAGCCCGTATCTTATGTTGGCTTATCCCGGTATTGCGACTCGATAACTGCCGACATGCATGCCAAGGAGAGCATCCTGGCAAGACGGCAGGAAGCGAAGGAGCGCCTGCAGTGGGCAAACCACGAACTGAGACTTGACAGACAGCGTATGGGATGGATGCTGGCGGCAGCCGTGCTGTTGCTTCTGCTCGGCGTGGCTGGCGGATGGATATATTACAGGAACCGACTAAGCCGGCTGGCAGAAGCCGAAAACAGCATAGACACGCTGAAAAGGATGCTGAAAGAGACGCAGACTCCGGCGGAAGAAACACCTGAAGAAAAGCAGCAGAAGAGTGAAGACGACGCCTTCTTCAAGAAAATACTTTTGCAGCAACTTGGAATAATACGCATGGTGGCAAGCACCCCGACCAACCATAACCAGGCTCTTCTGAAACGCATAGCCGGCATCAGTGAGGGCAAGATTCAGACAGACAGTCTGCTTGTGTGGCCTGATCTTTATCTTGTAATTGACCGTCTTTATGACAACTTCCACAACAGGCTTACGGAACGATACGGCAATGTGCTTACGGAAAAGGAGATACAGATTGCCTGCCTGTTGTGTGCCGGCTTCTCAACAAAAGAGATTGGCGTAGTAACACAGCAGTCGGATGCCACGATTTATGTCCGCAAGACTTCCATCAGGAAGAAGACCGGGGCTGCCGAAGGACAGGACATCGTATCCTACATCAACGGCATTAAGGCCGATTAAGACGCGGCAGGGCGACATTTAGATTTACAAAAAGCGTAACCACTGATATTCAGCAGGTTACGCTTTTCTTATTAAGACTTTTTATTTGCCTGTTTAGTCGTCGTAAGGTTCTTCTTCGCCGTAACTTTGCATCGTCAGAAGTCTAAATCCATAAAGGGCGCATGGGGCATACTATCATGACGCCCGGCCTCTGACGACAAACCATAATATCAACAAAACGGAGAAGAACTATAATGAGAAAAAGCAGATTTGTAAAAACAGCAGGCAGCCTGTTGGTCATAATGCTTATTGTGCTTGCATCCGCCGGACAACTGCATCTGCCCGGACACGGCAACAGGACCAACAGAAGTTTTGAAGAGGCGGTAGTAAACCATGTGCAGACCACACTTGCCAAGGGAGAAAAGGTAGAACTCGGCAGCAGATTCTTATGTAAAGACTATAAGGAAAACGGCGAGCTGCGTTTCGCCTGCAACGTAACTTACTATGTGGTTTCAGAAAATGGCGTAAAAGAAATACATACAGCCCATGTGGTATGCAACGGAGATAAAGACAGAATAATTGAATGGAAGGAGATTGAGAAGCAATGAACATAAGGAAACGTTTCACATTGATTGTGACAGCAGGCCTTGCCTTATCCTCTTTATCCGGCAAGGACATAAAAGGCCGTGTTACCAATACTGACGGGGTGCCTATGGAATTTGTAAATGTGGTACTTCTTCATGATTCTGCATTTGTCGACGGAGTTATTACCGACGGCAACGGCTGTTTCTGTCTGTCATACGACGCAGCGCAGGGATTAAGGCTAAGACTGTCATACGTGGGTTTCGACTCAAGATATGTCGACATCACTCCTGACGGCGAACTGGGCGACATCATGATGACGGCCTCAGCCAACACCATGCTGGAGAATGTGGTGATAAAAGGCAACGCCTCTAAAACTTATCTGAAGGGAAACGCTCTGGTAACGAATGTGGAGAACAGCATCCTGGCCAAGGCAGGAACGGCAAAAGATGTGCTCAGACAGATTCCAATGGTTGTTGAAACCAACGGCAATCTGGAAATATTTGGCAAGGGGACGCCTGCCGTTTATATCAACGGACGTAAGATCAACGACTTGCAGGAATTATCAACACTATTGTCCGGCAATATCCGGAATGTGGAGGTGATAAGCAATCCAGGTTCATCTTATGCGGCAGATGCAAAGGCCGTTATACGCATCCGCACGAAAAAGCCACAGGGCGACGGATGGAGCGGCACGTTCAGGTCGGAAGACGGATTCAGACATTACTTTCAAAGTGGCAACATGATGAACCTTAAATACCGTGCAGGAGGTTTTGAAGTATTCTCCACCTTGACATACGATACGGGCAGAAGCAGGGAAAAGAAGTTTACAGACATGGCTACTGTTACAAAATCAGAATGGAACCAACAGCTCTCCACGGCCAACACCAGGCATTATAAAGGCTTTTCAGGCAAATTGGGCTTTTCATGGACAATCAGCAGCGGCCATTACATAGGAGCCTTTTATCAGAACGAATATGCAAAGAATGAAATAAGGTCGTTTCTTGAAAGCGATGTGTCTGAAAACGGAACGTTTTACGACAGTTGGAGCACTGATGCCGACGACATATCGGAGAACACTCCAAGGCATGCTGCGAACATTTATTACAACGGACAGATAAACAAACTAAGCATCGACTTCAATGCCGATTACATCTGGAACAGAGGAACGCAGCAGACCACTAATGAAGAGACAAGTCTGATGCAGGAAGACCGCTACATAACGACATACAGCAAACGCAAGACCAGCATGGCTGCCGAGAAACTGGCATTAAGCTATCCTGTAGGGAAAGGTGTATTGACATTGGGCGAGGAATATACAAGATCCAGCACAGACAACCGCTTCAATACTGAATATGCTAACCTCAACAGCAGTCATTCAACGATAAAGGAAAGCAATATGGCCTGCTTTGTTGAGATAATGCAGCAGTTAGGCCGGATAAGCATCGGTGCGGGACTGAGGTATGAACATCTAAACTATGACTATTTTGAGCATTCTCGGTCTGAAAACAACCTCAGCCGGACCTATAACAACATCTTCCCTTCATTCAATGCCAACACAAGACTGGGCGACCTGCAGATGTCGCTATCATATGGCAACAGGGTGGAAAGGCCGGGCTATTCGGCGCTGAATGCCAATGTTTCATATCTTAACAGAATGACGTACGAGTCGGGCAATCCGCGCCTACAGCCAACAAGACTGCACAACCTGGAGTACAGAATGGTGTGGAGGAACTATTTTGCACAGGTGGCCTATACCTATTTTGACAATCCCATTGTAAATACCACCAGGCCATACAGCAACGACGGAGAGAAAACCATCCTTACTTATGAGAACTTTAGCAGGAGGCACTTCGTGCAGGCATTTATGGGCGGACAGTTCAGGCTTGGGATATGGCAGCCGCGTGTAAATGTGGGAATGTTTACGCAGTGGTTTGACATTGTGGTCAACGGCAACAGCAAAAGCATGAACAAGCCCATAGGCATTGTGCAATGGCAAAATGCGATACATCTGCCAATGGACATCTGGCTGAACATCGACTGCCAGTTTACAACTGCGGGAAATGACAGAAATATCTATGCGGCCCATTCTTCATACATAAATGCAAAGCTATACAAGGATTTCTGCAAGAACAGACTTAGCATGACACTTGAGGCACGCGACATATTCAACGGCTCACGCCAGAATCTTACTCTATACAACAATGCCGTAACGCTTAACCAGAAGAATTTCAGCGACATGCGATGCTTGATGTTCACACTGCAGTACAACTTCAACGTAACACGTGACCGATACAGAGGCACGGGCGCCGGCAACACGGAGAAAAAACGCTTATAAATATAAGGCAAAAACCTTGTGTGGTTGGAATAAATCCTAGCAGATGGCACAGGAGCAGATTGCTGCAACGGCGAAACAGACGGGAAAGATTCAGGGCGGCACGCTGCAAAAAACATTGCAGCATGCCGCCCTGAACGGTATGTTATTAAGAACTGAACAAAAACCGTAAGCCGCAAATAGGCAAGCCTGCGGATTTATCCCAGCGTGATGTTCTCTACGTCAACCCTCTCATGCAGGAAGAGCTGAGCCGACTCGCGGAACTTGTCGGTGTTCTCCGTGGTGAGATAATGGCACAAGCCGTTCTTTGTACACTTTGCCTCTATGTCGGGATGGCGCACAAAGTAGTCTTTTAGGCTGTTGGAAACATACTCGCCCTGCGGAACTATCTTGACACCGCGCGGCGTATACTTCAGAATCTTGTTGAGCAGCAGCGGATAGTGAGTGCAGCCGAGGATGATTGAGTCGATCTGCGGGTCGCGTATCATGAGGTTCTCAATGCGCTTCTTTACAAAATAGTCGGCCCCCGGACCATCGTACTCGTTGTTCTCCACAAGTGGAACCCACATTGGGCAAGGCTCGCCCGTAACGGTGATGTCGGGGAATAGCTTGTTTATCTCGAGCACATAGCTCTCGCTCTTTATTGTTCCCTCGGTGGCAACGATGCCCACATGGCGGCTCTGAGTGATGCTGCCTATACACTCGGCCGTGGGACGGATGATGCCCAGCACACGGCGGTTAGGGTCGAGAGAGGGCAGGTCGTTCTGCTGAATGGAGCGCAGGGCCTTGGCCGAAGCCGTGTTGCATGCCAGGATTACGAGATGACAGCCCATGCTGAAAAGCTTCATGACAGCCTGCCGCGTAAACTGGTAAACCACGTCGAACGAGCGCGCTCCGTAAGGCGCACGTGCGTTGTCGCCAAGATAAAGATAATCATAGTGTGGCAGGATGTTGCGCATCTGATGCAGGATGGTAAGTCCGCCGTAACCCGAATCGAACACTCCTATAGGGCCTGGTTTTTCTGAAAGCTGCATAAGCACTGATATTTTATACGTTGAAGGCTGCCTGCAAATGCGCTGCTGACAAATTAAGTCAATAAAGCACGGGCATACAGCCGTGGAAATAAGGCCGGACCTGCCACACAAGGCGCACTGCTCCGGCCTGAAAAAGACATCAGCCACGCACGTCTGAGGCCATAAGGCAGAACCTCAAAGACATGCCGGCATGACAAATAACTGTACGGCATGCACGGCCTGAGCCGGCATGCTGCTATTTCTCCAAATATGTAAACATGTTGCGCACCAGCGAGCTTATATCCTCACCGCTCGTAGTGTCGATATACGGCACGGCGTCGTTGTCGGTGTTGAGGATAAAGGCATATCCGCGCTCGCGGCCAACCTGACGCAATATTTCGTTAAGACGCTTCTTCAGAGGCGCATACATGTCGGCCTCGGCCTGCTCGAGCAGGCGGGCAGCTTCTTTCTTGAAAGACACGCTGTTGTTGAGAAGCTCCTGCAACTCATATTGTCTTTTCTTCAGAATTGAAGGCGCAAAGTCTTTCTGACCCTCAAGAAACGCCTCATATTTCTGGTTGAACTCTTCTTCAGAGCGCTTTGTCTCGTTGGCATACTGACGCTTAAGCTCAGCCAGACTCTTCTGCATGTCGGCATAACCGGGCATGGCCTTGATGGCCTCGCTATAGCTTAAATAACCAAACTTAACCTGTGCGTCGGCCATGGCAGCCGGCAGGAGCAACAACAAAAAAAGAATAAGTTTCTTCATAGAGGCATAGTTAAAAAGTCAAAAGCGCCGCCTCCCTGATGGAAAGCAGCGCTCGTTATAGTGTTTAATTATTTCAGTTTATTCATTTCAGCTTTCACATCTGCCGTAACATCCTTGCTCAGAGTGTCGCTGATGTAAGGTATGCCGCCCGATACGTCCATGATGTAAACATATCCGCCGTTCTTGCCTACATTCTTTATGGCAGTCATTATCTTGGTCATGATAGGCTGCATCTTCTCCTGCTGAGCTTTCTGCAGAGCCTGCTGGTTGTCCTGCAGAGCCTGCTGATATTTCTGGAACAGCTGCTGCAGTGAAGCCTCTGTCTCCTGACGCTTTGTCTCGTTCATTGTGCTCTTTGTACGGTCATACTCGTCAGACTTTTTCTGAATTTCGTCCTGCATGGCCTTCATATCATTCTCATACTGCTTTGACTGAGCTTCAAGCTCGCCGCGGGCCTTGATGAATTCGGGAAGGCTCTGCATGATAGCCTGTGCGTCAACATGTCCGAACTTAGCGTTCTGGGCAAACAATGTCAGAGGTGCGCACAGCAACAACATTAAAACTAGTTTTTTCATTTCTTAATTGCAATTTTTATATTTAAATGTTTATTATTTGTCTGCAAAGATAATGCAAGCAGCGAGAACTACAAAATAAAAGAGTGTGAAATGCGCTTTTATTTTAATTTCAGGCGCCGGCCATATCTTGTTCAAACACAAGACATTAGTTAGAATAGCCCAACTTCGACAGCACTTCGTTGCTTATGTCTATCTTCGGCGAGCCGAAAATGATGCTTGTGTCTGACGCACGGTCGAGTATGAGCGAATATCCGCGCAAGTCGGCAATGTCCTTCACCGCGTTGTAGATTTCCTCCTGAATCGGAGTCATCAGACTGGTGCGCTTCTTGAAGAGCTCGCCCTCCGGTCCGAAATACTTGCGCTTAAGTTCGCTGGCCTCCTTCTCCTTGTTCATTATGGCCTCCTGGCGCTCCTTCTTCTGCTCCTGAGAGAGGAACACCACCTCGTTCTGATAGTTCTTGTACATGGTCTGAGCCTCTGTGTTGAGGGCGTCCACCTCTGCCTGCCACTTCTTGGCCACCTGGGTGAGCTGCTCGTTGGCACGCTCATAGGCAGGGATGTTCTTCAGGATATATTCCATGTCGACAAGAGCAAACTTCTGCGCACTGGCCGTAAATGCAACGGCCAGCATGGCAAACATCATCAATATCTTCTTCATACTTTCTTCTCCTTATTATAAATTAAACTGACAAAACCGACGTGACAGATACGCCTATATGTCCTGACGGCCAATTTATTAACTCTCTTTATCTTGACATTCGGCATCTAAGCCATTAGAATTCCTGTCCGAGGATGAAGTGGAACTGTGAGCCGCCGCGTGTGCCGAACACCTTGTCGAAGCCGTAAGCCCAGTCGATACCCATAAGACCTACCATCGGCAAGAAGATGCGGACACCGATACCGGCTGAACGCTTCATGTCGAACGGGTTGAAGTCCTTGGTGTCGTTCCATGCGTTACCTGCCTCAAGGAATCCAAGACCATAGATTGTGGTGTTGCCGAGCAGGAACGGATAACGAAGCTCAAGAGTGAAGCGGTCGTAGGCATAGCCCTCATATCCGTAAGGAGTGAGGCTACCGTTGTCGTATCCGCGCAAGCCGATAGTTTCTTCGGCATAGCCTGTTGAGTAGCCGCTCATACCGTCACCACCCATATAGTAGGTTTCGAAAGGCGACTTCTTATACTTGTTGTAAGAACCGAGCAGACCGAACTCTACGCGGGTCATGAGCACGAAACACTTCTGTCCGTTGGTAAGTGCGGTATATGTCTTGGCGCGGAACTTCCACTTGTGATACTCAACCCAGCGGTATTTCTCCTGCTGCTCGGCTGTGTATGTCGGCGACTCCGGATTGACGGCAAGGTTCTTGTAGTCCTTATGATCGAACGCTGACCAAGGCGGAGTGATTGTGAGCGATGCCATGAACTCTGAACCGCGGCGCGGGAAGAGCTGGTTGTCGGTAGATACACGCGACAGGGTGATGCCCAGGTTAAGGTTGTTACAGTTACCGTTGGTAACGATAAAGTACTGCCAGTTCTTCAGCATATAGCGCTGGTAGGCCAGTTCGACAGACAACTGGAAGTAGTCGTCAGGCCAGCGCAGACGCTTACCCCATCCCACTGACACACCGAGCAGCTTGACATACTTGTCGGGGTCGTAGAAGTTTTCATAATAATTATTGTAACTGTTTCCGTAACCGTAAAGGTAGTTATAATAATTATTCATGTAGGCGCTGTTGTAATAGTTGCTCGACACGTCGGTCTGCTTAGAGAAGTAAGCTCCGACGGTGAACTGTATAGGACGCTTTCCGCCGAACCAGTTGGTTGAGTAAGATGCGTTGTACGACTGATAATACGTACCGTTGGTCTGCGCTCCGATAGAAAGCACCTCACCGTCGCCGACTGGCAATATGCCGCGGTGCTCCTTATTCTTGTTGAAGAGGTTGGCCATTGAGAAGTTGTTGAGCTTCAAGCCGATACGTCCGATGACACCGGTCTGTCCCCAACCGAGCGAGAACTCAACCTGGTCGTTAGACTTCTGAACAAGATCCCAGTTGATGTCAACGGTTCCGTCTTCATAGTTAGGTCTTACATCCGGATTGATCTGCTCAGGGTCAAAGTGTCCCATAGACGCCATTTCACGTGCCGAACGCATCAAGGCCTCCTTCGAGAAGAGGTCGCCCGGCTTTGTTCTCAGCTCACGGCGCACAACGTTTTCATACACACGGGTGTTACCGTTGATGCGCACACGGCTGATGTGGGCCTGGTTGCCCTCCATGATACGCATCTCAAGGTCGATTGAGTCGCCCACGATGTTCACCTCGGTAGGCTGCAGATTGTAGAACAGATAACCGTTGTTCCAGTACTCATTGCCCACAGCGTCGTCGTCTTCAGAGAGTCGCTTGTGCATGAATTTCTGGTTATACACATCACCCTTCTTCATGCCGAGCAGACGGCTCAGATAGTCGGTTGAGAACACGGTGTTGCCCACCCATGTTATGTTTCTTATATAATATTTCTTTCCTTCGTCCACCTTCAGATAAATGCTGACATGCTTGTCGTCAACGTTCCATACGCTGTCTTCAACGATGGTGGCGTCGCGATAGCCAAGTTCGTTATACTTGTCTATAAGGTTCTGCTTATCAGTCTTATATCGTTCGGGGGTATATTTCTTCGATTTAAGGAATGTCGACAGCTTGCCGGCCTCGTGTGTCTTGGTGAAGGCACCCTTTGTGAACAGTCCGCCCTTAATCTTAGAGTCGCTCAGGTTCTTGTTGCCCTCAATGATAATCTGGCGCACCTTCATCTTCTCCTTCTTGTCAATCTCGACGTCAAGTATCACCTGATTCTTAGCCGTTACGTCGTCGCGCTGGCGTATGTTTATCTCAGCATTCTTATAACCCTTGTCGTCGAAATAGTTTTTGGCCAGCAGCTCAGCACGGTCTATCATGTTAGGCGTAATCTGGTTGCCCTTAAGAAGTCCGAGCTTTGTCTCAAGGTCCTCGCGTTCCGACTTCTTCACACCTATATAATTAATGGTTGACACACGCGGGCGCAGAGCCAGATAGAAGTGCAGATAGATTTTGTCGCCTACGATAGAGTCGGCCGCAATCTGCACGTTTGAAAACAGTCCGTGCTTCCAATAGCGCTTCACTGCCTCTGTAATCTCCTGACCCGGAAGCTCTATTTTCTGGCCGACGGTAAGGCCCGAAATACCCGTAAGCATATAATCTTCGTAACCTTCCACGCCTGACACAGCGATTCCGCCGATAACACCGGAACGCGGAGTGCCCGCATAAGAGATTTCAGGATTAACAATCTTTTCCTGCGCTACAGCCCCAATGCTGAAAAGCAATGCAGCGAGCAGTGTCAAGCATCCTATTATTCTGTTCATCTTATATGTCTGTTGTCTTGAATATTAATTATCGTTTTCAACTTGTTCCTCGGTCTTGCCGAAGCGTCTTTGGCGCTTCTGATAGCTTGCAATGGCCTCATGCAGGCTCTGCTCGTCGAAGTCGGGCCAGTAAGTGTCGCAGAAATAAAGCTCCGAATAGGCTATCTGCCAGAGCAGATAGTTGGATATGCGCACCTCTCCGCCCGTGCGTATCAGCAGGTCGGGGTCGGGCATGAAGCGTGTCTGCATGTGGTCTGCCACGACATTCTCGTCGATTGCGTCGATTGCGAGACGTCCGTCCTTAACCTCGGCGGCTATGTTCTTTACGGCGTTGGTTATCTCCCACTTTGAAGAGTAGCTGAGAGCCACCACCATAGTCATGGCACTGTTGTCCTTGGTGTGCTCCATTGTCTCGTCCAGCTTCTCCCTGACCTGTAGCGGAAGCCTGTCGACATCACCGATAACGCGGAAGCGCACATTGTTCTTCATGAATATCTCGTCCTCAAGAGCCGTGAGCACAAGGCCCATAAGTGCGGCCACCTCATCGGCGGGGCGGGTCCAGTTTTCGGTTGAGAAGGTGTAAAGCGTCAGATACTTCACGCCGAGCTTCACACACTCTGACGTGATTTTCCTAACCGACTCAACACCGGCCTGATGGCCGTAGCTGCGCTTCTTGCCGCGCTCAGTTGCCCATCTGCCGTTGCCGTCCATGATGATGGCAATGTGCTGCGGTATGCGGTTCATGTCAATCTTAGTCTCAGTCATCTTTATTACATGTTATACATTTAGGCATGAAGCTGTAGGTTAATGTCAGCTTCAGAGCCGAATAGCAGTCAGTATTTTTGAAAAGTCCCGAACTCTTGATGCAGTAAGGGTCTGCCACGCCGTCGAGCTTGTCGCTGAGCGAGAAGTGGACAGCCCACTCAAGGCCAAGGTTCAGCCGCGACCCTATTTTATATTTCACGCCCAGGCCGAGCGGAAGGTTTGCCGTAAACACGTTGTCGGCGTCTGCCTTTACGTATGTTGCGCCAAGTCCGAGGAAAATGAACGGAGTGAGGCGCTTGGCTCCTCTGTACTCACGGCCCGTGCCGTAAGGCCAGAAGTTGTATTCATAAGTTATTCCGAGGTCGATGAGCGTGTTGCTGAATTCAACCGGATTGTCGGAATACTCGGGATACCATGTCTCAAGCCCGGCCGAGCTGCCCTTCAGCTTTCCGTATGAGAGGTCGAGCTTAAGGCCCATGTACGGATTGATTACACGTCTGAGAATGAGCGACGCCATGGGCTGCATGTTCTTGGTCACGTTGCCGTTGAAGTCGCCCTCGTATGCCACCATGCCTGCACCCACACCAATCTCCATCTTATATTCGTTGTCGTCTTGTGCCATTGCACAAAGCGACAGCGCCGAGACAATGATGCAAAGCAGGATTTTTCTCATTTACGGGTGGTGAACTGTTATTATACGGTTATTTTGTTATTTTGTGAACGAGGTCTGGTTGTCGGCCCATCCCAGCTTGTTGAGTCTTCCGCGCCACACCTGTCCGTTGCCGCCGCATATTATCCAAAGGCAGTTTTCGTCGTCAACCGTTATGGCAAACGTGTTGCTCGTTCCGTTGGTGAAGCCCTCGGGCATAACATAGCTGTCGTCAGTATGCCATGTAAGTCCGTTGTCCTGGCTTACATATATCTTTCCGAATGCTTTTTCCTTGCATGTGCCGAGCGCTGTTCCGCCCATGGCTATGAGCACGTCGCCGTAGCGTGTCATCTTGAGGTCAGACAGGCGCGGCAGCTGATAGCTGTTCTCTTCGTTGCATTCTATCCATGAGTGCTGCTCCGAACCTGGGGCATACTCCTCTATCTTACTCCACACGAAAGCCACAGAGTCTGCCGTAAAGGCGTCGTCGGCAGGATTGCCGGCTATTATTATGCGCTCTGAGCTTTTGTCTGTGTTAAGCGCGAAGGTGGCAAGTCCGGCATTGTGCACGGGCAGCTTTGCCTCGTCGCCTACTATGTTGTCGGCTGTCCATGTGGCACCGTTGTCGACAGAGCTTACGGGTCTGCCTGCCGCATCCATGGCATACATCTTGCTTGTGCCTGCGCCAAGGAGCTGTCTGATATCAGAGGCTGCCACTGCTGTCCAAGCTGTTCCGTCGGCAGATGTCATCACGGTGCCGTTGCTGAGCGTATACAGCATGTTGTCCTTCACGATAACGCTCTTGTAAGCGTCGGCGTCGAGCTGAGTTGCCGCAGTCAGGGCGGTCCATGTGCCTGCCGCATCAGTTGTCAGAGCAGTAGTTGCCGTTCCGTTGCTTCCGAACAGCATCACCTTGCCGTTGAGCGTAACGGCCTTCATGCCGCTCATGGCCGTAAAGCGCGGCTCCACGGGCAGAGCGTTCCAGCGGAATGAGTCGGGATCTTCCTTATGGACGTTCACGCTGACCTTGTAGGCACGATAGTATGCTCCGCCTACCGAATAGACTCTGAACTCGCGCGGCTGTGTGAAGTCTACAGAGTCAGAGCTGCTGTAATACGACAGGGTGTCGCTGTCTACATTCTTTATCACCACGATGCCCGAGTTCTTGCTTCCCACGTTGCATATCACGTGCGCGGCATCAGTGCCTGCGGGCAGAGAGTCGGGGTTGTAAATCTCGCGTTTAAGCTGGTCGATGTAGAATTTGTAGTTGCTGCCGGTAATCTCTACCTTGTAGACGCTGTCCTCTCCTTCGGATGACAGAGTGTGAAGATACTGATTGACCGTACCTAAAGAAAATGACGTTATGGCGGTGTCGTCATAATATACAAAATTGTTGTCGTTGTCGTCACTAAGGCATGAAGCCAGTAAAAATGTCCCGGAGAACAGTATTGCCAAACACTGGATAATACGTTTCATTCGCTGAATATTTTCTATTTTTAGCTGCAAATTTAATCAGAATTCCTTAAATAAAGCCTGATTTTAAATACTTTATTGTCTAAATTATTAATAAATTGGACTTTTTATATACATATATAAGTTTTTTTAAAGTTTTTATAAAAAAGAGGCCGGTATGAATCACTCACGCCGACCTCACAAAACCTTAACTGATGTTGGTGTTAATCAAATTAATGATGTACATTTTGGTCATCAACAAAACTTAAGACCAACATCACTTAATTAAAAATCTAATAACATAATCTTTACCTTAAATCTATCAAACTACTAACCTATGAAAACGTATTCTCACGAACACGAAGCAAAGATAGCGCATTGTGTGCGAACACACAAGCGTTTTCCTTTGTTTTTTGCATCAAAAAGCTGTTTTTTTGACTTAAATCAAAACACTTGTTTTTCGTCAACGCAAACAGGCTGCCGCACGACGGACAACTGCCTAAAACGGCCCGAACGGGCACGTAACATGCCCCCTCACGCCGCAGCATACACGGACGGAAACCGGGCGGCGGAAGCCTGCACGGGAGCTAAAAGCCGGCGGCAGGACATGGCAAAAGCCGCGCCCGGCCACACATGCACACGCATGCAGGCCGGGCGCACATACCGCCCTGAAAGGGACAAAACGACTATCACGCAGCGGCGTCAGCGGCGCGTGAACACCATGCCGTCTACCACAAAGCTCTCCTTAACTCCGCCTGATGCACCGACAGACACGGGCGACTTGACCGTAATCTGGCGTGTTGACGGGTTATAAACAAGCACGGCACGGTAAGTGTTGCCGTCGCGTCCGCCTACATACTCAATCACAGCCTTGTTGCCCTCTATCTTGCGGGCCCTTATCAGGCTGTTGTCCACCTTCATTCCGTTGCCGTATGCAACATAAATAGTTCCGTAGCACATCTCGCTTCCGCCTTCGGCGTTTTCCTCATACATGCTCTTGTAGTAGAGGTTTATGCGCAGCGTGCCGTCGCCCTTTGCCAGTTTCCATTCACCGTTGAACGGCGACGCCCTGTGCAGGACATACGAATTCTGCGGCAGTTTCTTCAGTTCGTCGTCCACATACGAGAAGCCGTCGCTGCTGGTCATCTTCAAACTGCCGTCTGCCATATACTCGAAGCTGAGCTTGGAGTTTTTCTCGGCAAAGTAGGCTGTGGCCGTGGCCCTGTTGCCGCTCATCTTAAGGTTTTCAATCGTATACGCCATCGACGTGTCATCGGGCTTGATTCTTATTGTGCCGGCACACGGGTCGCCGTCCATCGAGTTAGGGTCAGATATGCTCTTTCCGTAGAAGTCGATGTCGACATACAGTCCGTCGGCATACCAGGCACCCTTGAACGGACGGGCAGTCTGAGCCTGAGCCGCAGTTACAGACGAGAATAACAACACACTGATAATAGCTTTTAGCAGCATTGCAGGTTTCATAATTTTAAGATAAGATGGTTAGGTTAAACATTTAAGAAACTCATCCCCGCAGGGCATACAAGGGCGGAAGACGCACCATGACACGCACGGGATATTTTTTTACAAATATACTGAATTTATTTTTCTTTCATGCCGGCAGGATAAAAAATAAAAGCGCAACCGCATAATTTATATAAGGCAGAGGGGATATGGCATGAAATGTTGACAACTGTGAAATGCGCAGAAGCATGATGCCTTGCCTAATGCCGGCACCACAAAAACAGCCTGCTTTGCAAAAGACGGCAAACGGCACGCCGAAACATGGCCTTTTGCAGGCTGAAAGGGCACCTTTTGGAACGTAAAAGGTATGCTTTTGCAAAGCCGTAAAATGCAATATGTTTTCAAGAAAGGCTCCTCACCTACGATAATATGACATAACCTACTGACTGTCAATAATATAAGCCGCAGCAAACCATATCTGCAACTCATCACGCCGGGATGCCATGCGGCAGATGTGATGAGTCAATACATCAACTCATCACACTGCAAACGTCTGACATACAGCGCATAACACACCGCCGTGATGAGTGACGAGTAAATACGAAAAACTTTTCTGTTTCATATTATCCCAAATCGTCATCATATCGTATATGGCTTTATCCATTTTGTTCATTCATGCCTTCAAGCCGTCTTTTGTCTCTATTGAAGCATTTTCATCTGTCTTTCCATGGCATGGCCTGCCATAACCGCTAAAGGCGAAAACTACAATCCGCTCAATATAAAGCCAAAATAAAGACTGAACAATAACGGCAAACTTGGGATTATCCATCTGCCCCACCCCGCCTACAGGCATCAGGGGCTGTCAGGCAGACTCACCTCACGCTGCACGGCAGGACGCCACGGACCATACGGCAGGGCACAAAAAGAAAGTAGGCATGCCATAAGGCACGCCTACTTAAAAGGATATCTAAATCTATTTTATTCAGAATTAGAGTTTCGGACCTGCAGCTACGAGAGCCTTACCAGCCTCATTTCCTTCGTACTTAACGAAGTTCTTGATGAAGCGGCCTGCGAGGTCTTTAGCCTTAGCTTCCCACTCAGCAGCGTCAGCGTATGTGTCGCGCGGATCGAGGATCTTAGGATCAACTCCAGGAAGTTCTGTCGGAACCTCGAAGTCGAACATAGGTATCTTCTTTGTAGGAGCGTTGTTGATAGAACCGTCGAGGATAGCGTCGATGATACCACGTGTGTCGCGGATTGAGATACGCTTGCCAGTTCCGTTCCAACCTGTGTTAACCAAGTAAGCCTTAGCACCGCTCTTCTCCATCTTCTTAACCAGCTCCTCAGCATACTTTGTAGGATGCAGCTCGAGGAATGCCTGACCGAAGCAAGCAGAGAATGTAGGAGTAGGCTCTGTGATACCACGCTCTGTACCAGCCAACTTAGCTGTGAAGCCAGAGAGGAAGTAGTACTTAGTCTGCTCCGGAGTCAGGATAGATACAGGAGGCAGTACGCCGAATGCGTCAGCTGACAGGAAGATTACCTGCTTAGCAGCCGGTGCGTGAGAAACAGGCTTAACGATGTTGTCGATGTGGTAGATAGGATAAGAAACACGAGTGTTCTCAGTTGTGCTCTTGTCTGTGAAGTCGATCTTGCCCTCAGCGTCAACAGTTACGTTCTCGAGCAGAGCGTCGCGGCGGATAGCGTTGTAGATATCGGGCTCGCTCTCCTTGTCGAGGTTGATAACCTTAGCGTAGCATCCACCTTCGAAGTTGAACACGCCGTTGTCGTCCCATCCGTGCTCGTCGTCACCGATAAGCAGACGTTTCGGGTCTGTAGACAGAGTTGTCTTACCTGTACCAGACAGACCGAAGAAGATAGCTGTGTTCTCGCCGTTCTTGTCGCAGTTAGCAGAGCAGTGCATTGAAGCGATGCCCTTCAGCGGCAGGAAGTAGTTCATCATAGAGAACATACCCTTCTTCATCTCACCACCGTACCATGTGTTGATGATAACCTGCTCTCTTGAAGTTACGTTGAACACAACAGCTGTCTCTGAGTTCAGACCGAGCTCCTTATAGTTTTCAACCTTAGCCTTAGAAGCGTTGTAAACAACGAAGTCAGGCTCAAAGTCCTCAAGCTCTTCCTCAGAAGGACGGATGAACATGTTCTTTACGAAGTGAGCCTGCCAAGCTACCTCCATGATGAAACGAACAGCCATACGTGTGTCCTTGTTGGCACCGCAGAAACCGTCGATAACATAGAGTTTCTTGTTTGAAAGCTCATTCTTTGCTATTTCCTTAACAGCAGCCCAAGCTTCCTGAGAAGCAGGTTTGTTGTCGTTCTTATATTCGTCTGAAGTCCACCATACAGTGTCCTTTGAAGTTTCATCCATTACGATGAACTTATCTTTAGGAGAACGTCCGGTGTAAATACCTGTCATTACGTTTACTGCACCGAGTTCTGTCACCTGACCTTTGTCAAAACCCGTAAGGCCGTCTTTTGTCTCTTCCTCAAACAATACCTCATAAGACGGGTTGTAAAGAACCTCAGTTGTACCTGTGATTCCATACTTTTCTAAAACTGACTTATCAAACTTTGCCATTTTAATAATATATTAAAAAGTGAATTATTTGTTCCTGATAGTTACCTTAAATCGGCTGCAAAGTTAGCAAAAAATCGATTATCAGCCAACAATGAAGGGTATAAAAAACACCTATAAAAAGTCTTTTTAGGTTAAAGTATTAAAAATTTAAACGGCCCGAAGTATTTTTGCAATTTGCACTTTGCAAAAATCGAGAAATATTTTTACTTTTGCACAAATACATAACATACAGTCACGAAAGACTGCAGAAAAAGAACAAAAGCATGCAAGTAATTAATTTTAGCGAAACCAACTCGATTTTAAACCAATATCTGGCAGAGATAAGAGACGTAAACTATCAGCAGAACCGTCTGCTGTTCCGCAACAACATAACGCGCGTGGGCGAGATGATGGCCTACGAGATAAGCAAGACGCTCGAATATGAGACGAAAGACGTAACCACGCCCCTGGGCGTATCGCGCGTCAGCGTGCCTGCCGACAAGATTATCCTTGCCACGATATTCCGTGCCGGACTGCCTTTCCACAACGGATTCCTCAACGTGTTCGACCACGCCGGAAACGCCTTTGTGAGCGCATACCGCGAATATACCGACAACGAGCACACCGAGGTGGGCATACATGTTGAATATCTTGCCACGCCGAGCATCGACGGCAAAACGCTCATCATAGCCGACCCCATGCTGGCAACGGGCGGATCGATGGAGCTGGGCTACAAGGCCTTCCTTACCAAAGGCACGCCCAAGCGCATACACATAGCCTGCGTGATAGCCACACCCGACGGCATAGACCACATAAAGAAGACTCTGCCCGACGACAAGACCACAATATGGTGCGCAGCCGTTGACCCGGGCATGAACGAGCACAAATACATCGTGCCGGGATTCGGCGATGCCGGCGACCTGTGCTACGGCAGCAAGCTGTAATCATGACAGACTATTTTTCTTAGCTCAGACTGCTTTTATCAAAATTAGGATTAAGGAAAAACATATAAGAAGAAACGCCCCGCAAACAACTATTTGCGGGGCGTTTCTTTTTATACAGACTTTTATTTTGCCCTATATTTATTTAACTTCCCAAATATCGTTGGTTTCGAGCAGCTCCATGAAGTTGTGATATTTCTTCTTGGCGCTTACTTCTTCGATTTGCTCCTTAACTGCCATTTCGTAGGTAGGAGCCTCAACGTCGCGGATGACGCCGAGCGCAACGGGGAATCCGTGCTCGTTGTCCATCATGGCAAGTTTCAGCTGCAGAGTGTTGTCAAGGCAGTGAGCGTCATGCACGAGAATGTCTTTCTCTGTAATGCCGTTCTCGCCCAGCTTAACAACCTTGAGGCCGAAACCTTCCTGCATGAGTCCGTACTCATTGTTCTCGCCGAAGATCAGCGGCTCGCCGTGGCGAACGTAGATAGCGTTCTTGGCGCGCACTTCCTTCTTGTAGATCGGATCATAACATCCGTTGTTGAAGATTACGCAGTTCTGCAGAATCTCGCACACAGAAGCACCCTTATGCTTATATGCAGCCTTGAGGATGTCTACTGTGCCCTGAGCGTCGGTGGCAACGGCACGTGCGAAGAAGTGGCCGCGTGCTCCGAAGCACAGTTCTGCCGGGAGGAACGGGTCCTCAACTGTGCCGTAAGGTGACGACTTGCTGACAAATCCGCGCGGAGAAGTAGGCGAATACTGGCCTTTGGTGAGTCCGTAGATGCGGTTGTTGAGCAGAATCATGTTTATGTCGATGTTGCGGCGCATGGCGTGGATGAAGTGGTTACCGCCGATGGCGAGTCCGTCGCCGTCACCGCTAATCTGCCATACTGTCAGGTCGGGATTGGCAACCTTGGCGCCCGTAGCAATAGACGCAGCACGTCCGTGAACGGTCTGCATGGCATAAGTGTTTACATAATAAGGCAGACGGCTTGAGCATCCGATACCTGAAATGACGGCTGTCTGATAAGGCGGAACGCCGAGTTCTGCCATAGCCTTGTGCAGCGATGCGAGGAAGAAATGGTCGCCGCAACCGGGACACCACCGCGGCTGTCCCTTTTTATAATCTTGCGCAGTATATTCCATTGCAATTATTTTTATGGAGCAAAGGGTATGAAGCTAAGGAGCTAAGACAACAGCAAGCGCAGCGATTTATCATGCAAGCATGCCATGAAATCTGTCTGATTGTTATGTCAGCAATCTCTTCTTATCCACAGTAAAGGATATCCACGGCCAATACGGCCTTCAAGACATTTGTCTTAACTCCTTTACTCCATTACTTCTTTACTCTTGTATTTTACTTCTTAATTATTAATTATTTTGGTGAACGCCTTTACAAGCTCGCCTACCACGAAGGGCTGACCCTTAACCTGGTTGAACTGATAAGGCATGAAGTTGTCGATTCTCATGCGCAGATAGCCTGCGAACTGACCAAGGTTCTGCTCTGCCACAACTACCTTCTTATACTTGCCCAGCACTTCAGCTGTGTTCTTAGGCAGCGGGTTGATATAGTTGAAGTGAGCGAGAGCCACCTTATGACCGGCACTTCTCATCTCTTCCATAGCAGAATACAGATGGCCGAATGTTCCGCCGAAACCAACGATCAGCAAGTCGGCATCGTCGGCGTCGCCCTGCACTTCAAGGTCTGGAACAGGAATCTTGAACACTTTTGCTGCACGCAGACGGCACATCTTGTCGTGGTTCTCCGGATCGGTAGAGATGGCACCTGTGTCGCCGTCTTTCTCCAGTCCGCCCAGGATGTGCTCGTAGCCTTCCTGTCCCGGTATAGCCCAGTAGCGTGCACCTGTCTCCGGATCTCTCTTATACGGAGTGTAAACGCCCTTCTGCTCAGGTGTTGCATAGTGAGGATGAATTTCGGGCAGCTCGTTGATATCGGGCAGTTTCCATGCTGACGAACCGTTAGCCACAAAAGCGTCGGTGAGCAGCACAACAGGAGTAAGATGCTCGAGAGCAATCTTGGCTGCAGCATATACAGAGTCGAAACAGTTTGTAGGACTTGTTGCGGCAATCACCGGCATAGGCGACTCGCCGTTACGTCCGAAGAGAGCCTGCAGCAGGTCGGTCTGCTCGCTCTTTGTAGGCAGACCTGTTGACGGACCGCCACGCTGAACGTCGATGACAACGAGCGGCAGCTCGTCGATTACAGCCAGGTTCATGGCTTCTGACTTAAGACAGATGCCGGGGCCTGATGTAGATGTTGCGGCCAGAGCACCGGCGAACGATGCACCAATGGCACTGGCGCATCCAGATATTTCGTCTTCGCACTGCACCGTCATGACACCGCACGACTTATGCTTAGCCAGTTCGTGCAGGATGTCTGTGGCAGGAGTGATGGGATATGAGCCAAGATAGAGCTTAAGGCCGGCCTTCTCGGCAGCGGCAATAAGTCCATAGGCAGTAGCCTTGTTACCCGTTATGTCCATGTAGCGTCCCTTAACCTTGTTCTTAGAGTCGATGCGGTAAGTGGCGGGCACGCTTGCGTGAGTGTTGTGGCCGTAGTCATATCCGGCATGCACCACCTTGATGTTGCACTCTGCAACAGCAGGCTTCTTGGCAAACTTCTCGCGCAGGAACGATGTAACGAAGTCGAGATTGCGGTTAAACAGCCAGCATACGACGCCGAGAGCAAACATATTGCGGCACTTCAGCACGGTCTTGTTGTCGAGTCCGCTGTCTGCCAGGCAGTCTTTCACCATCTGAGTTATCGGACAAGCCACCACGCGGTCGGGGTCGATGCCCATCTCGCCCAGGTAGTCGTCAGTTTTAAACTCGGCCTTCTTCAGGTCGGCCGGACCGAAGCTGTCGGTGTCGATGATTATCGTAGCCTGTGGCTTGGCAAACTTGTACTGAGTCTTCAGTGCAGCAGCGTTCATGGCCACCAGCACGTCACACTTGTCGCCGGGAGAGTAAGCACGTCCACTGGCGATGTGAACCTGAAAGCCCGAAACACCCGTAAGCGATCCTTGCGGGGCGCGGATGTCTGCCGGATAATCCGGAAACGTCGAGATTCCATTACCTATCGTAGCCGAAACTGTCGAGAAGATGTTTCCCGCCAGCTGCATGCCGTCGCCGGAGTCACCCGAAAAACGCACTACGACATCATCTAACTGTTTTACTTCCAATTCTTCTGCCATAAAAAGTCTTTTTAAACTTTATAACTTATTAGTATGTTTTTCTACTGTCTGTTGCCGCGCCGGGCTGACCCAAACGCGAGAACAATGCTATGTATTTAAGATTAATTGCAAAGGTCGTAAAGATTATCGAAACCGCAAAATCTTTTTGCATAAATATTTAGCATCTGACAGCATTTTGTCGAAAATTGTTCACTTCTGCGACAAAAATTAAGTGTTTCAATAACAATAATAACACAATAAAAGTGATGAAAAAAATAATATGTCAGAGCTATTTTTTGCTAAAAAACATCTTTTCGCTACATCAAGAAAACGCTGAAAGGCCCTGAAACACGCATATTTACGAGCCAAAGCATATCTGCACGGCAACCTTCAGGCATCACGTACAGCAGCTTTTCTGCCACGGCAAGGGCGAAAAGATAATAAACGATGCCTAAAACCACAAAAATTTCAAACTGAAAGCAGGCTGTCAGCGCTGCCTATTATAATATAATAAGGTGTAGCTCTGCAGCATGCCATCAACGACAGATTCATCTGCACATCAATCCTGAGGCTATCTACCGGCATGATTTGCCATAAGTATCTGTTTTTCTGCATATAAACATCTGCACGCCAACAAAAAGCGACATTACAACAAATAAGATAAAACTTTGCTTTTAATCTGAAACGCCGTTATACACGAAGCCATAAAAACCGGCCGCATAAGTCAGACAAAAAACGCTGTATATGCCGTTTTATCATCAACAAGTTACAATCTGTAACCTTGACAAGCCCATAACAGGGGTTATCATACATATTCTGGCTGTTATGATATAACAAATGCCGGCATGAGCCTTGATGCTTCATGCCGGCATTTGCAGTTGCCACGGCTGTATTTTTATTGTTCCTCAGCCAGTGTGAAATCGAGCTGGCGCTTCTCAACGTTGGCGCGTGCCACCTTGATTTTTATCGGGTCGCCCAGCTGATATTTGTTGTGATGACGGCGGCCAACGAGACAGTAGTTGCGCTCATCGAAGTCGTAGTAGTCGTCGTCCAAATCGTGCATGGGCACCATGCCTTCGCAGTGGTTCTCGTCTATCTCGCAGTAAATGCCGTAAGACGTTATGCCGCTGATGTGGGCAGGATATTCGTTGCCTATCTTGTCGGCCATAAACTCCACCATCTTATATTTTATAGAGTCGCGCTCGGCGTTCTGTGCTATCTGCTCCATGTCGCTCGAGTGTTCGCACAGCTCCTCATAATACTCTTTGTTTGCGCTGCGTCCACCGTTCTGATAGCGTGTGAGCAGGCGGTGAACCATCGTGTCGGGATAACGGCGGATAGGGCTTGTAAAGTGGGTGTAATATTCGAAAGCCAGTCCGTAGTGGCCGATGTTGTGCACGCTGTATTTAGCCTTCATCATTGCCCTCAGCGCAACGCTCTCTATCACGTTCTGCTCGCGGCGGCCGTTGCAGTCGTCCATCAGCTTGTTCAGGCTGCGCGATATCTCACCCTTGGTGCCTTCTGTCTTCAACTTGTAGCCGAACTTCACGATAAACTCGCGCAGACGCTCCAGCTTTGTCGGGTCGGGCACGTCGTGTATACGGTAAGGCAGCGTCTTTGCCTTCTGCCCCTTCTTCACCTTGCCCACACCCTCGGCCACGCTGCGGTTGGCCAGCAGCATAAACTCCTCGATGAGTTTGTTGGCGTCTTTCGACTTCTTGAAGTAGCAGCGTGTGGGCTTGCCCTTCTCGTCAACGTCGAAATGAAGTTCCTCGCGGTCGAACTTCACCGCACCGTTCTTGAATCTCGCCTTGCGCAGCTTCTTTGCCAGCATGTCGAGCGTTATCAGCTCCGTGGCAAACTCGCCCTTGTATCCGTCCTTGCCTGCAGGCGGTGCGGGCTCGCCCGTGCCTTCCACCACTCCGTTGTCTTCCAAGATCTGCTGCACCTCCTCATAGGCAAAGCGGCGGTTACTCTTTATCACGGTGTGAACCAGTCGCCAGCTCTTCACGTTGGCATCAGCGTCGAGGTTGAACACAGCACTGTAAGCCAGTTTCTCCTCGTCGGGGCGCAGAGAGCATATAAAGTTGCAAAGGCGCTCGGGCAACATAGGTATGGTGCGGTCAACGAGATACACGCTCGTGGCACGCTTCTGTGCCTCCTTGTCTATTATGGAGCCTTCGGTAACATAGTGAGACACGTCGGCAATGTGCACGCCAACCTCCCACAAGTCTTTGCCCAGCGGCTTTATTGACAAGGCGTCGTCGAAGTCCTTGGCGTCCTTCGGGTCAATTGTGAACGTGGTTACGTCGCGGAAGTCCTCGCGCTCCTTATAGTCATCCTCGGTTATCTCGGCACTTATCTTCTCGGCAGCCTCCTCAACCTTCTTGGGATATCTGTACGGCAGACCATACTGTGCCAGTATGGCGTTCATCTCAACGTCGTTGTCGCCGGTCTCGCCCAGAATGTCAACCACCTCGCCTATAATGTTCTTGTTGTCTGTGTCGGGCCATTTTGTAACCTTCACCAGCGCCTTGTCGTTGCTCTTTCCGCCCTTCAGCTTGTTCTTCGGTATTATTACGTCGTGAACAAATATGTCGCTGTTCGAAACAAGGAAGGCAAAGTCTTTCTCAACTCTCAGCTTGCCCACGAACGTGTCGCGCGCACGCTCAAGTATCTCTATAACCTTAGCCTCCTTGATATGGTTCTCCCTGCGCGCCATGAACGTAACCTTGACGCGGTCGCCGGTAAGGGCGAAGAGCGAGTTGCGCTCAGCCACGAACACGGGCTTGCCGCCGTCGTCGGGCACAAAGCTGTTCTTGCCGTTGGCCTTGCGTATGAAGCGGCCTTCCTGCACCTGTCCCTTGGTGTTCAGCTTGTATGAGTTGTCGCTCACCTTGCTCAGGAAGTCGTCCCATGCCATCTCTTCCATCACGTCCACTGCCAGCATCTTTGCCGGATGAGTCTTCAGGTTAAGAGTCTTGAATATGTTTTTGAAACTTAGTGTCTTGTCTGAGTTCTGCAGAAAGAGGTTTTGCAGCATCTCCGATATTTTGTTCTTGGTCAGCCTCTTTGTCGATTTTTTTCCTTTTGCCATAATCTTGTGTTTTTTTTAATTCCCGGCCTGCCGTCAGCCTCGGTTCTGTGCGCGGTCTGTGCATCAGCCCTGCCTGAGGGCTCTGTGCTGTTCTGCGCCGTGCAGGCGTGGCATAGCCTTTCTGTGCGAAGTTACGAAAATAATTTCTTACTTCAGCATTAATTTCACCTTAAATAATTAATTTTATGTTACATATCGGTTAAAACTGCCAGCCGCAGCTACCTTAAGGACACAAACAAGGCATATTGGGGCAGCATTTTTTGCGTGTTGTCAAAAAATAAGCGTATCTTTGTAAAGACGTTGGCGATGCGTTGCCGACACAAGAAACGTTCGTATAATCATAAATTTGCGGATATTATCTGTCTTGCCGTGTCTTTCGGTCCGACTTTTTTACTAACTAAAGATTTTCATGCCATGATGCCATTCCGTATAAATCTTCATAAGCTGTCTGTCGCCGTGCTGATATGCCTGGCAACAGTCTGCGTACTGCATGCCCGAAACACCGAAGCAACCGATGCCCATGACGAGGCTATGCTGATAATGAAGGCGTCCGACGCCGTAAGCTCGCTCGACAGGAGCCAAGCCTCAACAGAGCGCATAAGGGCGGCTGCAAGGCTTGTTCCTGTGCTGAATGACTATGCAGACATGCTGGCGTCCAACCGTCTTGACCCGAAAGGCAGCATGAAGATGGCAGCGCTGAAGGCCTGCGCCGACGCAGCCGAGCGATATTCGGAAGAATGTCCCGAGGCGCTGGCGCGTACGCTCTACAACCTTGCCAACTTGCAGGGCTCATACTACGACAGTGCCTGTATCCCCACGATAGAGCGGGCGATAAGTCTCGTAGACGGCATAGCCACGGCCGAAGAGTCGCAGTTGCTTTACAAGATAGCGCGCCAGCACCTGCTCTACAGCTATGTTGAAGGCGAAAGCCCTATGCGCATAAGGGAGATATTCGGCCTCGAGAAAGACTTTCTGAGCTTCTACAAGAGTCATCCTGAAACGGTCAGCAAGGCAGAGATGATGCACATGCTGGCCATAATGAAAGAGCGCACCGAGTTTGACAACGACTTCAAGCAGGCAACCGACAGCGTGCTGTTTGCCGACAAGGATATCGACACAACACATTACGACATCATCCCATTTACCGGGATTATAACCAACTCGCCTTATTATTACAGAGAGAGCCTCGCCATATTGAGGCGGCTGCTGGGCAACGACAGTCCCGACACGATGGTGCCGTGGATAAACTGCCTGATGGCAGGGGCCATACCGGGCGACGGGGCTGCGCTCGTGGCGGCTGCCGACAGCGTGGTGGCCATAACCGAAAGCAAGATGCCGCAGGGACATCCGATGATAACAGACATGAAGGCCATACGCGACTATATAGCGGCAACCAACGGATATCCGCTGCGATTCGACTGGAAATATGCCGGCGAGCTTGAACCTTACGCCGGATACTACGGCGCAAGCTCTAGGGCGTATCTGTCGCTGCCCGTAATCTACGGGCTCAACCTGGGCATGGCTGCGGGTGCATCGTCAGTGGCCGACGTGATGAAGATGGAGCAGATATATGACGCCACGGCGCGCATCACCTACGCCGACGACCCGGGACAATATATCATGGACAAGATGTGCTTCATGCAGGCATACGAGAAGAGCGACGTTACTACGTTGGCATCGAGGCTGCAGGAACTTACGGCCATGGCACTCGACCGCAGATTAAAGCCTTCATGGCGGCTGTTTGCGGCGGCACGCCGACTGGCGCAGGCATGCAACAGGAACGGACGGACGCAGGACGCACTGGCCATAACACGCCGACTGGCCGGCGACCTCGACGTGCTTACCGGCGGAAAGGCGCTGCCCATAACGGCTGACATACAGCTCGAAACGGCTGGATATGCGCAGTATTACTCTCAGTCGGCCGACACGATAAGGCGCGAATACGACAAGACGCTGAAACTCTATGCAGAGGTAGGCATTCCGCCCACGATGCCGCTGCTCAACTACGGACTATATCTCAACAGCATAGGCGACTATGACGGAGCCATACGACAGTTTGACGCCCTGCTGAAACTCGACGCGCTGCGCGACCTGCCTTACGACCGGGCATACACGCGCCTGCTGCTCGGCCAGTCCATGCTCAACGCCCATATTACCGACACGGCACGGCTTGCCGACGTTTTCGGCGAGGCTGAAAAGTTGTATATGGCTGACACCGTCGACCTGAACAGCGAAACGGTAAGGGGCTACATGCTTCTGGCTCACTACTATAACTATCTCAACCGTCACGACCTGACAGAGAAGGCGCTGCGAAAGGGCTGGGAACTGGCCTCGCAGCTGTGCGAACCTCTTGACGCAACGCTGTTCGACTTCAACAACGAGCTGTTCAGCCTCTATTTCTTTCAGGGCAACGACCACGAGGCCGAACTGTTCAACGAACAGAACATAGCTGCCATCGAGGCTGCCGGACTGCAGGAGTCGGCCCTCTATCTTGAAGCCCTGTGGAACAGGTTTATCATCATCAACTGGCGCACGCCCAACGACCTGCTGCAGTATCTGCCTGCCGTGATGGAGCAGATACCCATAATAGCGTCTGTGTATGAACGCACCGGACAGTCGCCCGACATACTTTACAACTACGCACTGCGCATACTTACCGTGGCGCTCGACGCCGCGGCCGAAGGCAAGACTCAAATGGACAGCAGCGCGGAAGAATATGGCAAGACTTCAGAAAAGGCTGCCGAATACCGCAAGGGCAAGGAGTTTTTCTACAGGATGATGAGCATGTTCAAAGAACAGGCCTTGCCGCTGATGCACAAAATAGAGAAAGACTTTCCCGAATATGTCAAGCCTTACGACTATCGCGCCACTCCCACATGGCTGAGCATAGTCAGCAGTCTTATGAAGTGGTATGGCAAGGTGGAAGCCGACAAGCAGCTTGAGCTGCACTACCTTAACCTCATGGCAGAGGCATACACCGCAAGCGGCACACCCTGGCAGGCAGACAATGCCATGGCCGAATATTACATCAGGGAGAGCAACTGGCAGAAGGCATACGAACATACGCAGCGGTGCTGTCAGCACATCGACAGGTTCAGCACGTTCGAGAAGCTTCAGATTGGCGACAGGATGGCCTTCCTTGCCAACACGCTGCACCACGACGACGAGGCCGTTGAGACTGCCGTGGCACAGGCAGGGCGCATACGCTCGTATGTGCTTGCCAACTTCGACTTCATGTCGTCTAACGAGCGCGCCGAGTTTCTTAATTCATACGGCAACACGGGCATACGCCTCAACGACATGCTGTCGCGCCGCCCCGCAGAGCTTGCTGCCGACGTATACGACGCAGCCCTGTTTGACAAGGGTCTGCTGCTGCACTCGTGGGAGAGGCTGCGCCGCTCCATCCTGCGCTCGGGCGACAAGGCGCTTGCAGCCAAGCTCGACACGCTCGACATGCTGAACAAGCAGAAGAGGGCAATGAGCATGGACATGACCGACTCGGCATCATCGTGGGCACACGCCAAGATGCAGCGCAGCATAGACAGGCTGGAGAAATGGCTGTCAAGGCAGACCGTGAAGTTTCGTGCCGACACCATGCGCGTGGTGTCATGGCAGGATGTCAGAAGCAGTCTGAAGGATAAGGAGGCGGCAGTGGAGTTTGTGCTGGGCGACAGCTCGCTCATGGCGCTCGTGGTGCGCCCCGGCTGCGAGCGGCCGCGGTATGTAAGGCTGTGTAACGCCGCCGAATGCTACGAGACGCTGAGCAGGGTTGACAACTTCCCTGCCGAGACGCGGGCCCGACGGCTCTACACCTACGGGCGCTCAAAGCTCTACGACCTGATATGGGCACCGCTCGCCGGCGAGCTTGAGGGCATAAAGACGGTGTATTATTCGCCCACGGCATTCCTCAACCGCGTGGCATTCGCCGCACTGCCTGTGTCGGCAGACAGCTGTCTGGCTGACTGCTACGACCTTCATCAGTTGTCAACCACGGCCCTGCTCGCCACACGAGGCAGAACAGGCAAGATAAGCTCGGCAGCGCTCTTCGGCGGAATAAACTACGGCAACATGCCCGAAAGCATGACACAAAACGCCGACGGCTCACGCGCAGCCTTGTCGGTGGCCTTTGCCGACCTGGCCGAAACACGGGCAGAGACCGACACCATTGCCGAAAACATGACTGCCGGAGGCATAGCCATAGACAAATATATGGGCGACAACGCCACCGAGGCCAACTTCTACGCGCTCGACGACAACAGCCCGGGCATAATACACCTGGCCACGCACGGCTTCTACATCAGCGAGAAAAACGTTGAAAGCAACGCCTTCCTGAAGAATCACCCCGGCGGACGCTATCACTCGATGCAGCGCAGCGGACTGGCCTTTGCCGGAGCCAACGCCACATGGATGGGCGAAAAGAAGCCCGACGGCAACGACGGCATCATGACGGCCAACGAGCTGTCTATGCTCGACCTTAGCCGCACTGACCTCGTGGTGCTCTCGGCATGCGAGACGGCGCTCGGCGACTACAGCCTTGAGGGCGTCTACGGACTGCAGCGCGGATTTAAGGAGGCTGGCGTAAGGTCGATGATTCTGTCGCTATGGAACGTCAACGACCGCGCCACGTCGCTCTTCATGCAAGACTTCTATCGCCTGTGGCTCGGCGGCCGCTCCAAGCACGAGGCTTTCAGCCTGGCAGTGGCCAACCTGCGCGCCACCCACCCCAGCCCGTTCTTCTGGGCTGCCTTCGTGCTGCTCGACGCCGAATAGGCAGCGTTGCAAAGAGGCAATTTATATATTGTCAGGCAATAATATTATTAGGTGAACAACGGCCGTAAACTTATACGGCCAAACACAACGAACCTGACAAACCGGCAGGCTTCATGCCGTGCCCGCAAGGATTAGGAGTTGAAAATAAATGCATTTCTTGTATACAAAGAAAATTTTTAGTAATTTTACAACATATATCGGTAATTACATAAAATGCCTTTATAAGCCACGCCCAAGAAGCCTGCCCTGTCCGGGCGCGCTCTGCCGGTTTTATTTGTAACAACAATACCATTATTCTGTTGTCTGACACAACAAGACAAAAAGAGAACAGACATAAAAAGCGAGGACATGCATTCAGGCATCTCCTCAGCCTTAACAGGAAACAGGCATAACACGGATATGTGGACAGAGTTAATCAGAACCTACAAATGACTATATAAAGACAGACAATGAATACGAAAAACATCAAGCCGCTTAAAAGCATTTTCATTTTTATCATGCTTATGGCAATAATGCCGTTTGCAGAAGCAGCGCCACAGGGCAGCAACAATTCATTAAGGAATTACAGCTCCTATTCAAAACTGTCAAGCTCCGTCCTCCTCAAAAAGGCCGAAAAATACCTCGTAAACGGGGTAAACACCGACAGCGCCATGCTCTGCCTGACTATTGTAACGCACAGATATAACAAGAACATGACCGACGAGGACAAGATAAAGGTTATAAGCGCCTACAACGGATTATGGTATATCCGCTTCTTTACGTATTTCGACTATGCAAAATCTTATGATGCACTGATCACCGCACAGCACATAGCCAATGAGATTAATCACAGCGAGACCCAGATACAGCTAAACTTAGGCTGCTTCTATCAGACCCTGGCGGAAGAAGGCAAAGACGAAAAGCTGATGAGGAAGGCTCTTGACGCTTACCGCATTGCCTTCAGAGAAGGTCTGCGCCAGAAAGACTCCAATGGAATAATCAACAGCTTCGGCAATATGGTCACCGTATGTGCGGCGCTTCACTGCATGGACAGCCTTGCCGGAGAATGGAAACAGTTTGCGGCAACCGAATCTCTACATCCTGCAAATCTTTTTAAATACACATCTCTCCTTTATAAAGGCGTCATTGCAAAGGAACACAACGACTACGACAGGGCCTTGCAATACTTCAAGGAGCAATATCCACATACAAGCGAAGAAAGAGACTATATCCGCAACCGCATACTAATGTTTGTAAACATTGGCGGAACGCTTGCCTGTCAGAAAAAATACGAAGAGGCTGCCGAATACACCATGAAGGCACTTGACCTGAGCTACAAATTTGACCTTAAAGACAGCAAGCTGCAATGCTACGAGCTGCTTGCAGGATACTACAGCAAGGCAGGACTAGCCGAAAGGTCAAATACTTACCATAACAAGTTCTATCAGCTGAAGGACACGCTGCTCAACTATCAGCAGCTGGCAAGCGTAAAGGACATACAGTTTCTAAGCCAAATCAACAAGCTCGACGAGCAGATCACGAGGGCCGACATGATGAACACCATAAAGAACTACATAATAGGTCTATGCGCCGTTGTCGTGGTGATAATACTGGTGCTTCTGATAGAGCTTTACCGGCGCAACAAGGCCCTGCGGATAAACAACGAGATGCTGTTCAACAAAAACCAGGAGATACTTGAACAGGAACAGCGCGAAAGGCAGGAACGGCTCGACAGGGCCGGAATAGGAGCCGATGCGCCTTCGAGAAAGTATCAGGGCAATCCCATCAATGAGTCGAAGAGCTATGCTCTCATGTCGGAAATAAGAACCGTGCTTGACACAAGCTCTGAAGTGTTTTCTTATGAATTTAACCTGAACAGGCTTGCACAGATGGTGAACGAGCAGCCCAAAAACGTGTCGCAGGTGATAAATCAGCTTACGGGCAACAACTTCAACACGTTTATAAACGAATATAGAATAAAGGAAGCCTGCAAGCGCATAAGCGACAGAGACAACTACGGAAACATGACCTTGGAAGCTATAGCCAACAGCGTGGGCTTTAAGTCGGTTAACAGCTTCAGAACTGCCTTCAAGAAGGTTACGGGCCTGTTCCCGTCAAAATATCAGCAGCTGGCCGACAAGAAGAACAGGGCAGCCGAGCAGGCATAGGCCTGCGGACATAAAGCTGGCTTACAGACTGAGATGTTTTATTGAAAGTCAGCTACAGAATTTCTTACGCAGCTGACTGTATTATGCAGAAAAACGAACAGACAAAAACTGCAGCCGAAGCAGACAATCAGCTTGCAATACAATAACGTTATTCTGCCGTTTTTCACCTAAAAACGGGAAAATAACGCATAATTTAAGCGCAAAATCGTGATTTTGCGCTTTTTCAGCACTTTTTTCTTCATTCTTAAATCTTATTCCAAATTAAATTTGCGCAGACGATTGGCCATTGTCTCTGGAATTTTATTTCCATCTGAATTAATTAAAAAAAACGCAAGTGTATGAAACATTTTAAGAAAATCAAATTGCTTTTCGTGGCGATAGCCCTGTTCTCGTACAGCCATATCTGCCATGCAGGCGACACGGGGGACGAGTCTGTCGTACTGTGGTACACAAACGGTGAAAAAACTTGTTATCTGCTGTCAAGCAAACCGGTTATCACTTACAATGAAGAAAACCTGATACTTACCGCCACCGACGTGAACATAGAAGTGGCACGGGCCGACATAGACAGGATAACCATAGACAAGCAGGCTACAGACATAAAGCAGACCCTGTCTGAAGAGCAGCAAGGCCGCATAACCGTCAATGCTGACGGAGCGCAGCTATCAGGCTTCGAGAAAGGAATGAAAGTGTACCTCTATCAGGTAAACGGAGTTCTTATCAGCCAATACACAATCCCGGAGTCAGGCTCGCTTGACATTTCGCTAAACGGAATGGAGAGGGGCATTTATATCATAAAAGCAGGACGTTCAACAATTAAAATAGCAAGAAAATGAAAAAATCTATCATACTATTAATCGGAATAATCGTTAGTATTACCGCTTCAGCACAAAACGTGATGCGCGTGGAACTTAATGACGGCACAGTAGCAAAATATCCAACAGCCGACGTAAAGCAGATAACATTTGAGGAAGATATGCCTGTCGGCACTCCTGTTGACCTCGGACTGCCGAGCGGCACCCTATGGGCCGACTTCAACGTGGGCGCCAGCAAGCCTTCGGAGCCGGGCAACTATTACGGATGGGGAGAGACTGAGACTCACACCCTGTATTCATGGGAGAACTACACTCTGTACGATTACGACAACGAGGTCTGGATTAAATGGGAAGGCGACTCCTTAGACTTCGGCAATACGGACATTGACGTTGCTCACGTAAAATGGGGCGGACAGTGGCGCACACCTTCATGCGCACAGTATAAGGAGCTTGCCGAATACTGCACATGGACACTGACCGAAGAAGACGGCATGAGGGGTTATAAAGTGACAGGAAAGAACGGCAACAGCATATTCATACCGTTCAACGGCGTCATAACAGACCACATTCAGTCGGTAGGCGTAATAGGCAACTATTGGTCTTCATCAAGATACAAAGATCCCGAATACTTAGGCTATGCATTGTTCATCGCCCCGGGCGAGGACATGGAAGACTCTTTAGACCCCGACGCCTGTGCATACAGATACTATGGATACGGCATACGCCCGGTTATAGGCAACTATATGGAGACAAAGAAGTTTGAAGCCGTAGACATGGCCCTGCCAAGCGGAACCAAGTGGGCAAACATGAACATAGGAGCCACATCGCCCGAAAAGGCCGGCAACATCTATGCATGGGCTGAAGTTGAAGTGAAGGACACATACAGCAAGGAGAACTATTCTTTCTACGATGCTGCTACACAGACTTTTGAACCTGTGGGCGAACAGCGCGAGTCGATTTACTATAACGTTGCAGAAGAAATGAACGACACCGTCAACGTGTACGACATACAAGGCTCAGGCTATGACATGGCAGCGCACGAGCTGGGCGAAAACTGGACCACACCTACCCTTGAGCAGTATGGAGAGCTGATGCAATATTGCACATGGACATGGACCACACAGAACGGCGTAAACGGATATCTCGTTACGGCGTCTAACAACAACAGCATATTCCTGCCTGCTGCCGGAATCTACATCAACGAGGACATTTCCGGCAACGGCATCAGCTTCTATTACTGGACTGCAAACATGCCAAGCAGCACAAGCGACCAGGCCTACCAGTTTGTGGGATACCGCGACTATGCCACAAGCCTGATGCCAGGCAACCGCTTCAGCGGATGTCCCGTAAGAGCGGTCTGCAAGTGATTGCCCACTCATGAAGCCTGCCGGGCATGCCCATACCGACACATGACATAAAATACAGCATAATTGCCTATACGGCATAGCAGCGTGATACGCGGAAACGTGCCAACGCATAATATGGCTTTACTGCAAGGCCATAAATGCCGGCCGAGCCGGCAAGACCATGATTCTACGACAACCGCAGAATTATGACAGACCTGCATGGCAAGGCCGCATGCGATGAATATCACTTCTGCCATAATGGACTTATTTGGCATCTTATCCGGGTTTCATCAATATGACTTACCCCACCAACTGCATGTCTGGCAGGCATTGTCACCACAGAAAACTCTTTACAAAATTTATGTATAGAGTTTTCTGTGAAATAGAAATCCGATATATAACGTATGTTAAACAGACGGGCTGCATGAGGTCATCTGTTTAACATACGTTTGCTTTTACGCTGCTTTTTCATGCCCAAAATGCCTGTTTCGGAGATTAAAGCCGCAGGTTTTGCACTGCAAACAGTGCCACTTTTCATTGCTAAACCTATCGTTTAAGCATGCTAAGTGGCCGAGTAATGTTTTTTAACACACACGTCTTCACTCTTCAACCGGCATAAATGCCTATATATCAGCACGTTGACAGAAAGACCCGTTTTCTGCGTTTTTCGGGCAAAAAGCAAGGCCGGCGCAGAAAAACGGCATTCTGAGAGCGTCAAAATCAAAAAGTTTTATGTTGCAGGCAGCCTGCCGCTACTGCCGGAGCGGCATTGCATGATGACAGCAAAAACTGCAATAATGCTAAAAAAAAATAATAAATATACAGCATAGCTTGCCGTATGATTTATTTTTCCTATATTTGCAATATATAGGATGCGGCTCAGCAATACAAAAATCAAGAACGAAGTTTTTGTTTTGCAATGCATTCGCCTTTCGCTATATTTGCATAACATAGGATCCGGCTCGGCAATACAAAATCAGGAACGAAGTTTTTGTTTTTGCAATGCATTCGCCTTTCACTATATCCGAGAAATGAAAAACAGAACTATTAAAAATAAAAAAAGTAGGAATTATGTTGAATAAGAAGGTTGAAGAGGCGCTCAATGCGCAGATTAATGCCGAAATGTGGTCGGCATATTTGTATTTGTCTATGGCTGCCTATTGCCACGCAGAAGGCCAGCCGGGTATGGCAAAATGGTTTGAGGTGCAGTTTCAGGAAGAACAAGACCACGCCAAGATTCTGTTTAACTACATCAACTCTCGCAACGGACGCGTGGAGCTGAAGGCCATCGACGAGGTTCCGACAAAATGGGACTCTATTCTCGATGTGTTCAAGAGCACGCTGAAGCACGAGCAGAAGGTTACAGGCATGATCAACGACCTGTATGCGCTGACACACGAGCAGAACGACTTTGCTACGCAGAGCATGCTGAAGTGGTTTATCGACGAGCAGGTTGAGGAGGAAGAAACAGCCCAGACCATTATAGACAACATAAAGATGATTAAAGATAACGGATACGGCATATACATGCTCGACAAGGAGCTCGGAGCAAGAACTTACACACAGGCCGCACCGTTGAATGGTTCTCTCTAATTAAATTTAGAGCAGGTATCTTAATAAAAACAATCAGGGGAAGCCGGAGAATAAACATGTTCTCCGGCTTTTTCTTGCCGGTTTGTCAAGACTTGCATCGCCATATAACCACCACTCGCAGACACTGAGCTGACACACAGCCACAGCAAAGCCAGCTTGCAAGGACAAGACAAGCCAAAATCACCAACACACAACCTTTGCATTGCAACATAACAACAATGCGTACGTCACCATACCGGATGCATTAAGCCATGATAAAGCCACTTACACCATAAAGGTTAACCTAAACTCCTCCACGGAGCCATTGCGCGGCCACACTACAACAAGTGCCTACACCATCAAGGCTAACCTAAGCTCCCCCACGGGGGGAGTTGAGGGGGCTTCTCCTCAACCTGTATTTCATCGTCCTTACGGCGCCCGCCGTCATGTTCATGGCACGTTGGATGTCGCTGTCGGACAGGCCGGCGAGGGGCAGCATAAGGAAAAACGTGTTGTATGGCGTCAGCCGTCTGTGGCTCTTCTCTATGGCGGCTATGTCGTCGGGCATCAGCGTGCGGCCGTATTCAACGGCTGCCTCAAAGTCGGCTTTCTTCCATTCTGCCGTGTTTCCTCCGCCGATAATCTCCTCATAGCGCCTTTGTCCCAGTCCTATTATTGCCGCTCTCTGCTCCCTGAGCGTGTCAAGCTTGCGGCTCAGGCTGCCAATCTTTCTCTCGTTCTCGTCTTTCGACAGGCTCAGCTCGTCTATCTCCTTTCTGTATCTGTCGGTTAGCCGCTCAATCTCGCCGAGCCGTTTTTTGCTTCGGTTTATCTTCCTTCGGTGAACCACCAGCAGCAGCGCGAGTGCCGCCACTGCCACAGTTGCCGCCGCAGCCGCCGTCTTCAGCTTCATGTCGGCCTGCCGCGCGGCCTCCGCCTTGTCTATTTCGTTTTGCAGGCTCAGCATCTTTTCCGTGTTTTTGCTTTGCTCAATGCTGTCTTTCATCGCCTTCGACTTTTCTATCAGTTCGGCAGCCTCGCGATATTCTCCCTGTTCTTTTTTAACATCTGCCATCCACGACATAACTTCTGCCCTCACTATAGGGCTGCCTTTGCTCATTGCCCTGTTCCACAGTTCAAACGCTTCGCTCTCTTTTCCTTGTTCAATATATATGTTGCCGAGAATAAAGTAAGCGTATGATGTGGGCTTTATTGATAAAGACATTTTGGCGTATTTCTCTGCTTTGCTCAATTTTCCCTGGTTAGAGAATTCGGCACTGATGTCTGTAAGAACATCAACTTTTTCTTCCTCTCTTAAATATTTAACAAGAGGTATTGATTTTTCTGTATAATATGCACCACTGTCAAGCATATTAAGTGAAGTGCAAATATTTCCAATTTTATCCAATATCAGGCAAGTCAAAGCCCAGTCTTTGCGCTTTTCGGCAAGCGCCAGTGCTTTCTTTTCATAATGTAGAGCCGTGTTTTGATTGCCAATAGTGGTATTTATTGCGCCAAGATTGGCATAAATCCTGCTTAATAATTTTGCATCATTTACTTTTAACGCAAGATGTTCGGCTTCTTTCAGACAAGTTAAGGCAACATTTATATTATTATTCCTAAAAGAAATCATACCTTTATAATATAAGGCTCTTGCCAGATTATATTTGTTGGCCATTTTTCTGTAATATGCTACGCTATAGGTTATGCCGGAGTCTGATTCAACCGGAAACATGAGCCTGTATGTTGCCATGTCGTACAACAGGCCATAGTATGCCCGTTCTTCATCTGTTTTCAAATCGCTTTTGTTGATTGTCAAAAGTTGTCTTATTGCTGCGCTGTCCTTATTTTTGTCGATAAGGCTGTCTGCGTTTACAAGACAATCATACACATTGCTGTGTCTTTGGCATGCCGTGATTGTTATGATAAGAAATATTATAGTCAAAATGTGTTTCATGTTGTGACTTTTCAGATGCTCAAAATTATGGATTAATTCTGTTATGTGCAAGTTTTTATGCGTTTTTTGCTCGTTGGTGATGCCATAAAACGTCACATTTTTGTGTTTCAATTTGTTGCATTTTTATATGTACAACATTGATAGTCAGAGATTTAAATGCTAAATCAAAATGTGACGCACTCAGAAAAAACATCTGAAAAATTTTGGCGATATGGTTGTGCTAATTATAAATTTGTTGTCAGTTAATAATCAAAAACACTACTGTCCAAAGAAATTTTCCCATAGAGTCAACTGACCATCATCGGAGTTTTTCATCGGACGTTTTGGTTTAACGAATAGTTCGCCTAAGGGTTTCCTCTCGAAGAGAACTTTCCCTATAGCGGACGATAAAATATAAAGATCTTGATCGACATTATACACTTTCTTTGCAATGGCAAGCAGCAGATAGTCGCAGATGGCAATCCAAATCTGCGAGAAAACCGCATTCTGGCTCGTACCATAGAACGACTTGATATGCAGCCGCTGCTTTATCCATTTGAAGAAACATTCCACCTGCCAGCGTTCCCTATAGAGCTCTGCGATAGTCAGGTAGGAGTGGGTGAAGTCGTTGGTCAGGAATCTATAGACATTGCCTGTAGCATAATCTTCATAAACGACCATACGGAGAGTTTCAGGATACCACTTGGAGGTTCTAGGACCGGTAAGTCTGATTACAGAGTCACTAATAACACCAGTGTGCTTGTCAACGAGGCGTTCCTCCACCATTTCATACTTCATGTTGTCCTTGGCTCTTGTTACGAAGAACGCCTGCTGACGATGGAAGTGGTTGAACAACTGCCTGAAGTCAACATAGCCCTTATCCATGAGATAGTAACTGCCCGGCTCTACAGGAATCAGGCTCATAGCCTTGGAGTCGTGGACAGCAGCCTCTGTCAGATAGATGAAGGTTGGTATGGAACCACGCAAATCCAACAGCGTATGCATCTTCACTCCACCTTTGTCATGATGCAGGCGTGCCCACGGACAGAGCTGAAGGCACAACTTAATTGTACTGCTATCAAAGGCATATACGATGCCGTCCACGTCAAGTCGGGAAGGCTCATTCTGATACAGTTCCCTTGCCCAGGCAATCAGAATCTGCCCAAAGTCATAGTATATACGCCAGTCCTTTGTCTCATTAATATGGGCCAAGGTAGAACGCTGGATATACTTTATCCCACTCGAATAGAGTTTGGAAGACAGTGCAACCAGTGTTGCATCAATGCTGCGGAGGCTAATCTGGTCGGTGAACTGGGCAAAGCTCATCACCAAGAACTGGTCTCTGCATTTGAACCCGATGGCATGTCTGTTGCCATTGTATCTCTTTACGCATTTGTCGAACTCATATCTTGGTATGAGCGACATAATCTGAGCGAATACGGTCTTTCCCTGATTCATGATTTCCGCCTCTTGCAATACGATTTGCAAAAGTAAAAAATCAAATCTCGAAAAAATAATATTCGCGTAACTCATTGTAAACGATTAATTTAAATCATGTCTAAGATATTTTCTTTGGACAGCAGTGAATCAAAAATTAAAATTTAATACCATGAAGAAACTGTTTTTTATTTTAACTTGCATTATTTCTATAATAACGGCAAACGCAAATACATTAGATTTTAAAATTTCAAATGTGTATTTCAAAATACTTCCAAAAGGTCTAGGTGAAAACAAAGGAATTTATCATGCACCTTCTTCAAATGAGAAAATAATATTCTCATATGATTTACAAAATAAAAGTATTATTTTAGAGCCCCAATATGAAATGGATGATGTTCAAGTCATTATAACAAAAAATGGTGAAACTATTGCAGAAGAGTCTTTTAATATTTCTGAAGAAGAACAACTTGAATGTGATATGTTTGATTGCGAGAGTGGCGAATATAATGTTTATATATTGGTCTCAGGAGAAATGCAATTATGTGAAAATGTGTGTATTTATTTTTAAATCAATAATCTATGAAAAAAAATGTAAGTAAAAGACTATGTGTCGTTTTAATGGGATTGAGTATGTTATTTTATAATTGTTCGTCTGATATAGAATATGAAATAGACGATACAGAAAAAGAGTCCTTAATAAAAGTAATTGAAAAATGCAATTTACAAAAATCTAAAGCTTTTAATTCTTTAAATGAAGAAGACCAGAAAACTTTTTTAGAAAGTTTTGTCTATGATGTAAAAGGAAATGTTATATCATTTAGTTTAGATCAAGAGAAATACGGTATAAGTGATACTGATTATAACGAATTAATCTGTATGGTTATGCGTTTTAATTCAATTTATGTTTCAGATGGTGACAAGAATACACGGGCAGATGGATTAGAGTTTTTTCAATCAACTAATGTGACAGATAATACATATACAGGGAATCCTCCCTTAGTGTATAAAAATAAAAGAAATAATAATGTAGGAGGATGTGATAAATTTAAAGGTAGTATATGTGTAATAAGATGGTAATTTTTGCTGTTTGCATATTATCTATATTCGTTACATGTAATACATATGGACAAGCAAAACAGATAAAATTCGATGATTATTGTATCATCCTAATAACTTCTGCGGAATGTGGTTATTGTATCGTGAATACAAATTGGTTTAATTTTCTAGCAGACAAATATTCAAATGATATACAGATGATAGCATTAAGCGAGTCAAAGCAAAAGACAATTGACAAGTTGAAAACGCAATTTCCTGATAGAGAAGTTGTGCTAAGAGGATGGAAACTGATACCGAATGCTAAACATCTTATCTTAAAATTGGTAGAACAGGAGACATATCCGCAGATAATTCTTTTGAAAAAAGGTAAAGTAAAAAAACACTTTATCGGCACTATTCAGTCGGTAAAAGATGCTGTGGAGAAGGCAATACCATTGTTTGTTTTAGAGAAAAAGAATTCAATTTTATAAATGTTATTTTGAGTTATAATTATTTTTTAGAAGTGATTGTAACTATAGAATGTTAAAAGCCGTATCAAACTTTTAATGAAGATACGGCTTTAATGTTTTATGACTCAATGTCGAAGTCGTTCGGCAACTATTTTCGCGGCTACGTATCGCTGGGCTGTATCGTCATTATGTAGCGGATTAGAATAATTATGCACGAAAACAGCGCAAATATTAGGAAACATGGAAATAATTTTGTAGATTTGCCTTTTGAATAAACTAATGACTTCAGAATACTCAAACGTAAAAAGAAATCAGCGCAGCCTTATGGCGCGTAAAGGCCGGAGACTTAACGGCACCATGAAAATTAATGATTGACGCAACCGCAGGCAGAGATGTTCCTGCCCAAAGTTATGTATTAACACCTTAAACAGATATAATTATGAATAAAATCAGATTTGCTCAGTTGTACGAATGGTTTACGCTTTTAATATTCGGCTTATTCTTGATATTCGATCTCACGTACCGGGGCAACACTATGTTTAATACAATCGCCTATGTCTTGTTCGCAGTAATTGGAATTATCGGACTGCTTACGTTTAAAAAGCGGAAACCCGACTGGCGCATATTTGACATTGTGTTCAATGTGCTGTTGCTGCTGTACAGTGCAGTGATGCTTTATTCAATATACATCGAATAAGGCAGACGAAGAGAGCATGCAAATGCAAAAGACTTAACGGCACAATAGAATTTAAAGGTAGACACAACCGCAGGCGGATGTGTTTTACCTAAAATCGTTATTAACACATTAAACAGAAATGTTATGAATAAAAAGACACTTGCCAGGCTTTACGAATGGTTTTCGTCTATAGTATTGATATTCTTCTTAGTTGTAAGATTTGCGTTCCATGACAACGACACGCTTTATACAATCGTCTATATCTTGGTTGTTGCGGAAGGAGTTATAGGTCTGCTTACGTTTAAAAAGCGGAATCCCGACTGGCGCATATTAGACATTACGTTCAATGTGATTTTGCTGCTTTTAGGCGGATTGGCGCTTGGGGCTACGTACATCGAATAAGGCAGATGAAGAGATTTACAGAAATGAAATATGGAAACATAATATGAGCAATTTAAGTTTAATCGCAGGTCTTGGCGTCGCCGTGGTGCTGTCTGTGGCGGCGTTTGTGGCAAGACGGCGCAAGAAGGTTAGTCACGACAGCATGGACTTATGCCTGGAACTGGTGTTCTTCTTTGCCGCATACAAGCTGTTAAAGGTTGCGGCCGTAACGCTGGGTATGCCTTCGTCATATTTCTATTTGGCAGCATTTGCGGTTTCTGCCGTAGCCCTTGTATACAGAATGTTGAGAAAATCAGCCGGGCGGCTTTACAACGGACTGTTGCTGCTTGCGTGCATGGGGTCGGCTATAGGCATTATAGATGCCGTGGGCTTGGCCTCAGGCCGCTGGTTTATGGTGTCGGCGAGCGCAGTAGTGGCGCTTGGCTCGCTCGCGTTTATCATGACAAGTATGCACAAGAAGAAAGACTTTGGCAACGACACGGCCGACATGGTGTCGGGAGTTGCGTTTATGGCCTCTGCCGTAAAGTTCTGGCAGCTTACGCTTAATGTGTCATGGCTGTGGGCAGTGCTGCTTGCCGTAGCCGTGCTTGTGGCCTCGCTTGCCGTATATCTTGTCGCGCTGATGCGCGGCGACAGATGACACACGTGCATTTATCAGGCATAACGCATTAATAATGCGCCGGCATGAATAACAATGCCGGCATAGATAGGCAGGCATTGCGGCAAGAACGGACGGCGTCGGCCGTGGCAAAAGGTCTGCATCATGTGTTTACGTTCAGATTAGATGATTAAAAAAGAAAGAGGAGATTATATATGATACCATTACATATGTGCTGCGCTGCCGGCAGGACAAAAGACGCACTGGGCAGTTACTCGATATTCTTATTTCCGATAGCAATAGGGCTGATTGTTGGATTTGACTCGTCAGCGTTTTACTTCTTTCTTATTCTGGCAGTGATTACGGTAGCGCTTGGCATGGTTAATAAAGTAAGAAATGAAGAGGACAAAGACGCAGAAGAGCCAAATGCGTATGTCAAGGTGTTCAGATGCTTTTCGTTTTTGGTAATCCTGCTCTTTGTTATGGCTGAGACAATGTACCGGGGCAACGCCACGCTTGAGGCTATAGTCTATGCCTTGTTTGCTGCAAGGGGACTTATGGGGCTGCTTACACTGACAAAGAGAAAGCCCGACAGGCGCATGTCAGACATCGTATTCAATGTGCTGTGGCTGCTGTTCGGTGCCATGATGCTTTATTTCACATACGCCGGATAGCACCTACAGGCCACATCAGCACATCTACGCCAAGAGCCATGCACAGAATAATTGAAGCAGCATTGGCTGCAGCGTCAGTATTTCAGGTTCATCTTTCTGAACATAACAAAATCTTCGTCTCCACGCAAAATCTTCTTTATAGCCACAGGCAGGTTATGATCGTTAAGATAATGGCGCTCGCCCGGCTTATAGCTGCTGCTTGCCACAGACAGGCTGTCGGCACGCAGGGGCGTTGATATGCCTGCAAGCGAGAGCATGGTGTGGAACACCGACGCGCTCGTGGCCACACTCTTGCGGCTGTTAGAGCCGACGGCTGCGGCCTCGGCGGCATACATCTGCCTGTAAGACGGCGACATCCATATCAGCAGAGGCACGTGCAGCTCATAGTATGAAGGTATGGGCGAAGCATGAAGAAACAGCCTGCGGCCGTCGTCGAAGATGTTTTCGCCGTGGTCTGAGGTGTAGAGCATGGCCGACACGGCACCACTGCGGTCGAGCTGACGTATGAGCAACGACAAGAAACGGTCGGTGCTCCTGATGCTGTTGTCATAGGCGTTGAGCAGCTGCCTGCGGTTAGACACCTTGGCCTCGCTGGCGTTGTCGGGCCTGAACACGGCCTCTGACCGCCTGTAACGCTCACGGTAGTTGAAGTGAGAGCCATACGTGTGCAGCACAATCAGCTCCTTTGCACGTTTCTTATCCAGTATGTCGTTCACCATACGCAGCATATCTTCGTCATACATGTCGCTGCGTTCAGTTTCTTCTTTTATAAACTTCCAGTCGTCGGCCTCCTTGCCGAAGATGTCAATAAACGAGTGGTTAGGCCGCTGGTTTGATATGAATGTCGTGTGGAAGCCTGCCTCGCGGAACGCCGTGATGATGCCTTTCTCGCGGTATATGCGGCCGTAGTCTTCAGCCGAGGCTGCCGACATGAGCATCGGTACGCTCTTGTGCGTGGTGTTCGACTGCGTTATGGCATCGCTGAACACCGTGAGTCCGCCGGTGCGCTGAAGCATGGGCGTGGTGTTGCGGCCATAGCCGTAAAGCCCGAAGCTGTAGGCACGCGCCGTCTCTCCGATAACCAGCACATAGACCTCGCGCCCTGAGGCGGCATGGGTGGGCACGGCATTAAACCTGAAGCCGGCCGATGTCTGTGGATAATCTGCCGTGGCCTTGTAGCGGTCGGCGGCAAGATATATGTTGTAGAACACGTTGAGGGGATACAGATGCAGCCGTGCGCTGTAGTCGCGACCGGCAAGATAGCAGCCCGCCATGCATGCCGCCCCTGCAACGAGAGCCGCAAGCGAACGGCGTCGCTGGCGCAGCAGAAAACTGCGGCTGAGCACATCGCCGCGGCGCAGCGACACAACGGCCAGCACTATCACGGGCACATAAATAACCACGACGATTACTATTGCCGGCAGAAGATTGTCGAGCAGCTCCATGGCCTCGCCCACATTGGTGGTAACAAGATTGAGGAACATGTCGACAGCTATAATAGAATGGCCGAAGAGATAGAGCAGCACTATCTGGAAGGCGGCCAGAAACATCAGCGGAAAAAGCAGCAGAGCCGTCTTGCCGGGCTTACGGCCCAGCGCCATGAGCAGCCATACGGCCGCTACGGGCAGCACGATGTTGGTGACGGAGGCCATGATGCCCATGCGCTCGGTGAAGCACAGAGCCACGTTGGGTATTGCCAGCACGGCAACAGTAAGCCAGAATATGCCGTGCGGCGAGGCGCAGCATCTTATTATGTCTGTTGATTTGATCATTTCCTTTTATTGTCTGTTTGTTGATTATGTCGTTGCAGGCGCCCCGACAGAACTTTGTCACGGCGCGGCAGCACACAGCCTCACGGCGACAGCTGCCGTAGAACGTAAGCGGCGGGCGCTATGATGCGGCAGACAGGGGACTATGATGTCCGCTGACGGCGCATGACAAGGCACAGCCGCAGAGAAGACGAGGTCAGAAGGCCTCGTTGATATGGAAGAGGAAGCCCGACTGTCCGCTCTTGCCGAAGCCGTAGTCGAGGCGTATGTTCACGTCTTTCTTGAACTCCCAGCGGTAGCCTATGCCGAAGTTGGGCAGCACGCGGTCGGCGCGTATGGCGCTGAACTTGCTGAACACCGTGCCCGCTCCGGCCCATACCACCATGCCGTTGCGCCCCCACAGATGCTGACGCAGCTCAACCTGCGCCTCTATCTTGTGCTTGTCGCGATAGCGTCCCTCATAATATCCGCGCATGGAATAAGAGCTGCCCAGCAGCGCCATCATGCCCCACGAGGGATTGCCGAAGTTGAGCGTACTGGTGATGTCGCCCGCGATGATGCCTCCCTTCCACACCCGTCCGTATGCGCTGGCATGAAGGTCGGTGGTGCTGAAGGCATAGTCGTTGCCGAGAAATGCCGGCCGGAAATACTGCGACAGGTTGACATAGAAGCCCTTGTGAGGGTTGGTTATGACGTCGCGCGAGTCGTAAACGAGCGAGACGCCCGCGCCAACGTTCCATGTGCGCCTGTCCATGCCGTTGAGCAGTTCGGGGCGCTCTACGTTGTTGGCATAGGCAAAGTCGTAGACCAGCACCGGACCTGCATACAGATTGTCGGCAAAGCGCCACAGCAGACTTATGTCGGCATTGACCTGGCAGCGGTTCATCTCCGACTTGTTGGCGTCGTTGTTGCCCATCTCGTAGCCGATGCCCCAGAAGTCGCTCTTGAACGAGTCGAACGACACGTCGTAGACCATACGGCAGCGGTCGTGCGGAAATATATGGTTGCCCCTCACACCAATCTTATAATAGTTTGCCGTGGTGATGTCGCCGTAAAGGGCCACGTTAGAGCGCGTAAGGAGCGAGTCGGTCATGTCGGTGCGATACAGTCCGGTGGCAACAAGTCCCAGTCCGAGCTTGGTGTCGGTGCTGTAGTGCGGTCCGCCTATTATGCTGAAGTCGAACTTCTTGTAAGGCTTCTCCTTGTTCGAGTCGGCAAAATAGTCGATGACGCGGTTAATCAGTCCCTTTTTCTTCTTTTTCTCCGTAGTGTCGGCAGGACATGTTCCGGCCTGTTCACACGTGTCGGCCACTATAGTTTCGGCCCTGTCTCCGGTATCCTGCGCCCCCGCGGCTGCGGTTCCGAGCGCCATGAGGGTTGTAAGCAGCAGAGTCTTCATCAGCTGTTGTCTTTATCAGTAAACAAGTTCAACATTGTCTATCCACAGAGTGTTTCCGGGCGATCCGATGTATGCACCGCCATGGCTCGACGAGAATTGCAGCATCAGATGCGTAGGCGCAGTGCCCTTGGCAGCCCATCCCGTCTCAACCACGGGCACGCTCTTGCCCTTGCTGTTGCGTGCATAGTCGGTCTTGCGCAGCCCCATGGTCCTTGCGTCATAGTTAGGATTGTTCCTTATGTCGCCGTAAAGTATCTGATATGTGGCGTTGTTCACCCATCCGTTGGTGCTTGTCCCGTATTTCACTACGAGCGTGCCCACTCTTTCGGCCGTGATGTTCCCTTTGCTGTCCTCATGCCTCTTCTGCAGATACAGCACGGTTATGGCGTAGTCCTTGCCTGCCACGGTAGAACTCTTGCTGAATCCGGTCTGCTTTATTCTGTTGGCCGTACCGGCCACCTTCACCCTATAGTCGTAGCGCAGCGCCTTGGGCCTGCCCGTAAAGTGTATACCGTTGTTCATGGCCTTTGGTCCGTCCTTGGTTCCGGTTATCGGCTCCTTCATGTCTCCCAGGAAGATAGAGCCTGCCGCCAGCACCTTGATGTTCATAAGGCCCATCACCTTGACGCTCTCGATGTGAGTGGTCAGCTTGGCGCAATATCCGCTGCCGTGCTTGTCGCGGTAGACCGAGTTGTTGGTCTTTACCACCCCCATGACCTTTGCCATCACGTTAGACGTGCCCCAAGGCGAACCTCCGCCGTTGACGTAAGGCTTGTTGCCGCTTATGGTGCGGCTTGGTCCTATCTCATACAGCGTCTTTGTCTGTCCCCCGATGATTGCAGATTCCTCTATCTTACGTATGGTCCAATTGTCCATATTGCCATAGCGAATGGGGACAACCTTCTCTGTGGCAGACGCCGGCAGGGTCAGCAGGATGACTAATGCCAGCATGAGGTTATTACATTTATGTTTCATAATGGTGGCAAATATATGAAAACTTTATTGTCTAAAAAAGTTTTTGAAGTGTTTTTGACTGTTAGAAGCTCCAAATGTGTGTATTATTTTGCAGTGAAAAACATTATTTAACTTTTAGTATACGATTATTCCACATCCGGCCCTATGACACAATACCCGGCCGCACAGGATTAAAAGCGAGCCGCGTATTACGGTGCATATCGTTTAACCAAAATCTGTCGATTGGGTTAAAAGTTAAAAATGAAAAACGTCTCCGAAAAAGCGGAAGCCTCTACGCTCAAGATAAAACCAAAATAAGACAGAACGATGAAGACGAATTTGGGCAGAAAAACATTCAATAACAAACTCATCGGGCATGCTGTTCAGGAGCTGCAAGACGGCTACCTGCTGACGCCGGAAACAGGGATATACAAAAAGTGGCTGAAAATCGTAACATTTTCAGCCACTTTTCATTAACAGAAGATTGTTTTATGATGAATATTCATCAATTCTTTAAGGAATTGCCGCCGATTTACTTTCAGACTGTTAGTGGGCCGTTTATGGTGCAAAAGTGGGCCACTTTTGCACCGTAAACGGCCCACTTTTCATGCGCAAGTCATAGGTTAATTTTGCCAGTACGGCATGGCTGCCGCAACATGGCGCAGCCACACACGCCAACGATTAGGCACGCAGCAGCAACGGCGCACCGTTCAACCGGCTGACAACATGCCTGCCGATGCCGCACAAAAAAGGCCGTCGGCGCTGCCTCCGGCAAATGTAGATGCCGGAAGACAATACGGACGGCCGTATAGCATGTATATCAGTCAGGCAGGAGCGGCATGCCCTGGCCTGACCTTATTATTGCTGATGCCATGCCCATGCCGCCGCAGCGGCCGTGTCATGGTCAGGCTTCTCTCTGCTTCGTACCCATTCGGGCCTCAACAACGTTGATAACGTAGTCGCCAAGCTTCTCGCACTCGCATATTATGTCCATATACATCGTGCCGATGGCGTAGGTGTACTCATGGCTGTTCACGTCGTTGATGTTCTGGCTCTTCAGCTGGTTGCGATAGTTGTTAATCTCGTTCTCTATGTTGAACGAGCGGTTAACGTCGAGCTTGTCCTTGCGTCCCGAGAGCATGATGTTCATCTGCGTCAGGCTGTCGTCGGTAAGTTCAAACATCTGGTGCAGGTGTTCATACTGGCTTTCGGTGAAGTCTTCCTTGCCCTTAAACTTTCTGCTGATGTTGCGGGCAATGTTGTAGCAGCTGTCGCCGATACTCTCAATCTCCGATATCTCCCTGAGCATGGCCCTTATCCTGGCCTTGGTCTCGTCGCTGAGGTGGGCGTCGCTCACGCTGTCGAGATATTTGGCAATCTCTATCTCCATGTTGTCGCTGATGCCCTCATACTTCTCTATTCTGGTAAAGAGCTTCGTGAAGGCCGTGTCGTTGGTGGTGTTGAGCAGCTCGCGCACAAATCCGAACATGCGCTGTATGCGCTCAGCAAAGAGAATAATCTCCTTCTGTGCCTCGAGCACCGACAGCTCCGGCGTCTCCATGATGCTGTTGCCGCCGATGTAGCGCAGGCGGAACTCCTCTTCCTCGTCGTTGGTGCGGGGCTTGATGAGCCAGCAGACAAGTTTCTCTATCTGCGGTATGAACCATATAAGTATAAAGGTGTTGCAGATGTTGAACGACGTATGGAACGCTGCCAGCACTACAGAAAGCTTTATTGGATTGAGGTCGTGCGACTGCGGGTCGTAGTTGACAAAGTTGCAGACAAGGTCGACAAACGGATAGAACACGCACAGCACCCACAGCACGCCGAACACGTTGAACACCAGATGGGCCAGCGCAGCCCTGCGCGCCTGTGTGTTGGCTCCGAGGGCGGCCAGGTTGGCCGTGGCGGTAGTACCGATGTTCTCGCCCATCACGAGCGCTATACCCAGATATATGGGCAGCACGCCGCTCGAGCAGAGCACCATGGTGATGGCCATCAGGGCGGCCGACGACTGCAGGATGCAGGTCAGCACGGTACCGATAAGAAGGAATACGATTATTGTTATGTAGCTGTTAGTGTCGAACGAACTGAAAAACTCTAACAGAGCCTGATTGTGGCCAAGGTCCATCTCCTTGCCCGTGTCGCTGAGAATTGCCAGCGAGAAGAACATGAAGGCTATGCCGAAGAGGAAGTCGCCTATGTAGCGGTGGCGCCGGGTGTAGATTAGCAGGATGCCGACAATAAAGGCAGGGAACACCACATCGGTGAAGTTGAACGAGAATCCGAGGCTCATGATCCATGCCGTAAGCGTAGTTCCAATGTTGGCTCCCATAATAATTGATATGGCCTGAGCCAATGTCAAGAGTCCGGCGTTGACAAACGATACTGTCATTACCGTCGTGGCCGACGACGACTGCACTGAGCAAGTTACGAACATACCGGTGAGCATTCCGGTAAACCTGTTTTTAGTCATCGTGCCGAGGATGTGGCGCAACTGTGAGCCTGCCATCTTCTGCAGAGCTTCGCTCATGCCTTTCATACCGTAGATAAGAAGGGCTAATGCTCCAATAATCTTAAAAAAAATCCAAATCGACATATTTTAATTTAATTTATCATGTCATGTTGCGATGTGATGCGAAAAACGGAGTATCTTTACGAGCGTAAATCGTTTAACCGCATGGATATGAAACAAACAATTCAAATACGTTGCAAAAATAATAAAAAAATTAAAAATTTTGCAATAGGAAGTACACTTTCTGATGTTTTTCGTGAATTTAATCTCGAAATGGATTACGGCCCCATCAGCGCAAAAGTAAACAACAAGGTGGAGGGACTCAATTACAGAGTGTATCACAGCAAGGATGTTGAATTTCTTGACATAAGGTCGGCCTCAGGCTCGCGAGCCTACACGCGCACACTGTTCTTCGTGCTGTGCAAGGCCGCGCATGACGTGTGGCCGGGAGCCGAGGTGGTGATAGACATACCCGTGTCTAACGGCTACTACTGCAACATCAACATAGGACGACCGCTCACCGAGGCCGACGCCGACGCGCTGCGCTCGCGAATGCAGCAGATTATCGACGACGCGCTGCCCATACGCCGCCACGAATGCACCACGGAAGAGGCCATCGGCATGTTCTCCGAGATGGGCATGGACTCTAAGGTTAAGCTGCTAAAGAGCGTAGGCTCGCTCTACACCACATACTACGAAATCGACGGATACAAGGACTACTATTACGGCACGCTGCTCACCAACACGCGCCAGCTGTATCTCTTCGGCCTCGAGAAGTATTACGACGGCATGCTGCTGCGCATACCTCTACGAGACGACCCGTCGCGCCTGGGCGACCTGATAAGGCAGGACAAGATGTTCGAGATATTCAAGGAGCACCACCGCTGGCAGAAGATTCTGGAAATGAGCACCGTGGGCGACTTTAACGACGCCGTAAAGAACGGCCACTCTACCGACCTTATCAACGTGTCGGAAGCCCTTCAGGAGAAGAAGATATCGCAGATTGCCGACATGATAGCAGCGCGCAAGGGCGTAAGAGTGGTGCTGATATCGGGCCCGTCGTCGAGCGGCAAGACAACGTTCTGCAAGCGTCTGTCCATACAGTTGCTAACGTGCGGCATCAAGCCTGTGCAGATTTCTTTGGACGACTATTTCGTCAACCGTGAGCTTACGCCTAAGGACGACAAGGGCGACTACGACTACGAGAGCCTCTACGCGCTCAACATACCGCTGCTCAACGAGCAGCTCAACGCGCTCTTTGCGGGCGAGGAGGTTGAGCTGCCGCGCTATAACTTCCAGTCGGGACGCAGCGAGAAGAGCGGACGCAGGCTGAAACTGCTGCCCGACAACGTGCTCGTAGTGGAAGGCATCCACGCACTCAACCCCGAACTCACGGCCAAAATACCAGAGGAACAGAAGTTCCGCGTGTATGCATCGGCACTGACAACCATACTGCTCGACACGCACAACTATATACCGACGACAGACAACCGACTGCTGCGCCGCATCATACGCGACTACAAATACCGCGGTGTGAGCGCCGCCGAGACCATACGCCGCTGGCCGAGCGTGCGTGCCGGCGAGAACAAGTGGATATTCCCCTATCAGGAGAATGCCGACGTGATGTTCAACTCTGCCCTGCTCTTCGAGCTTGCCGTCATAAAGAGCCAGGCCGAACCGCTGCTCGAGCTTGTGCCTGAGAACATGGAGGAGCACGCCGAGGCCTACCGCCTGCTGAAGTTCCTCAAGTATATCGCCCCGATACCCAACCGCCAGCTGCCTCCTACATCGCTGCTGCGCGAGTTCTTGGGCGGCAGTTCGTTCAAGTACTGATGCCGTTGCTTATAGCATTATTTCAATAAAAAACAATATAGCCGGATGTCTTTATACATATATTTAATAAAGACGTCCGGCTATTTCTTTGCATACGGCATATGCAATACTACGAGTTGATGGCTGAAGACGCATTGCAGCCACGCCGACATACAGTTCTCTCCATACTAACAGTGCCGGCTTTGTCATGACGGTGCGGCATACTGCATGCCCGGCTGTCAGTTATAAGCCAATCACCGTCTGCCGACAGCCTTGCAGACACAGCACGAGGGGGTCTGTCTTACCCATAATACTTTCTGCCTGAAACGTCATGCCTGCATCCAAACTGGGATGCCTATAACGCATCTGTCTTTAAAATCTTCCGTTTAATTCGCATTTATTACTGATTAAGCAACATAAAACAGGGGCTTTTTACTTCATATTGATACATATGAAGTGAAAACGGCAGAATATTTTAAAGAAAACAACAACATTTATTTAAATTTGCAAATGACAGACACTTTGTTACCTCGAAGTATCATATTATGTTTAATTTAAATTGTTATACTCATGAGAAAGACGTTACTTTTATTGGCTGTTGCACTTGCAACATTTGCTGAAAATGCATGGGCAGACAAAAGCTTTAAGACATTACCGGAGTTAACTTACGGAGTGGCGATTTCACCCAGCGGACAATATCTTGTAGGAGTGAATCCCTCATACATGGTTGACGGCTCTTATTCTGTCAGCTATCTGTATGACACCAACACAGGTGAGACACAGTGGCTTACCGAGTTTGACCAAAACGACTTCAGCAAGTCAGGAGAATTTAAGGCCGTAAACGACGCCGGCGTGATTTGCGGATCATCAAAGGACCCGGATCTTCTCATAACTTACTCTGACATGTTTGGCACTGAAACCAGACCAGCCAACTCTGCCGCGATATGGAAAGACGGCAAATGCACGCTTCTTTACTACGGCGACTTCGACACATCTAAGTTTGAATTCCTGGGTGACGGCTCACAGGCTACAGACATCTCGGCCGACTCAAAGACCGTCTGCGGATATATCAGCACAGGCAATGCCTCATCATTCTATCCGTGTATGTGGAAAGAGGGCAACGACGGCAAATGGACTCTCGAGTGGCTCGCATTACCTGAAGATGCCAAAGGTGGAAGACCTTACTTCATCTCTGACGACGGCACTACTATTGTAGGAACCATTACAGACGCTACAAACAACCAGCAAGTGGCACTATGGAAAGACGGAACATACACCATCGTGACAGACGAGCAGATAGGATGGGAGTCTTCAAGCTACGGCGGACAGGTGAAGATATTGTCAGTGAGCGCTAACGGCAAGTTCATCGTAGCCAAGAATCCGTCCAACATGGTATATCTCTACAACATTGAAGCCAATGAAGGACGCAAGATTCCTGCCTTCGATACAGCAGCAAACATAGAATATGCAGCCGTAGACAACGAGGGCAACGTGGTGGCTGCCTATAACTATGGCTCTATATTCTTCGGCGGAGACGTATATACACGCCCGTTCTGGTACTCATACAAGGAGGACCGCAACCTCGACTTCCCTTACTATATGCAGCTGTTTGCCAGCGGAGTTACTCCCGACTTCACATTTGAGTATGGCGAGAAGACACAGGCTGTGCCCATGGCAATATCTGCCGACGGCAACGTAATAGTAGGAAACATCGACATCTATGCTGCCGTAGGACAGAAGGCTAAGTGCTGGATTCTGAAATCAGAAAGATACGACGTGTCTATCCCTGTAACCCCGTCAGGACTCTCTGCCAAGTCGGAGGCTTTAGGACAGGTTACGCTGACATGGGCAAAGGACGAGACTAAATATGAAGACCTGACCCTGAAGTCATACAACATCTACCGCGACGGCAAAAAGGTTGCCAACGTTACAGCCGACAAGCCGATGACTCTGACCGAGAACAACGTTCCGGCAGGACACCCGGGCTATGCCGTTGAAGCAGTGTTCGAGACAGCAGAGGGCGGCGAGATGCTTTCGCCAAAGTCAAACATTCTGAAGGCTTCTGTGCCCGACACATACGACATGCCTCTGTTCGACGACTTCTCGTCAAACTCTCTTGAGACAAACTACTGGGAGTCTAAAGTTGAATACGGCGATCCTACTGACGCAATGTGGGGCGTCATGCAGGACTACGGACTGATAGGCAGCAGCATTTCTTACATGGTATTCTCACAGCAGCCTTATTCAGGAAGCCTCATATCACGCCCGCTCGACGCCACAAAGGCAGAATCAGTAAGCCTGTCGTTCTTCATGCAGATGACACCGCTGAACTCCGTAGACCAAGATCTCGAGAAAGACTCTATCAGCGTTGACATCTCTACCGACTTCGGAAAGACATGGAAGGAGATAAAGGCATGGTCGCTGAAAGACATCTATGCACAATACAGCTACAACGTAATTAACCTTGACATCTCTGCCGGAACAACAGGCAAAATCTTCCAGCTGCGTCTGCGCAAGCACGGACAGGGCGTTGCTCAATACATGATGTACGTAGACAACCTGAGGATTGAGGCCGGAGGCTCTGGCTCAAAGGCTCCTGCCGGACTTACAGGCACACTGGGCAAAGACGGCAAGTCGCTCTCACTGATGTGGCAGAACCTCTCAGGCGCTTACCAGCTCAACTACATCAACGATCCTTCTTTCATCAACAAATACACCATAGGCAACGAAGGCAAGGAACTTATTGCCGCCAACAAGTTTGAACCTGAAGACCTGGCTGCATACAAGGGCAAATATCTCTCAGGCGTGCAGACAACCATCAACTATTATAGCGGAATGGAAGACGTAAAGGGCATACATGCTTCAGTTGTAGTGTTTGAAGACGGCAAGATGGTACGCGAACAGGAAATAAAGGACATGACATACAACGAGGCTCTGACCGTTGCTCTCGACGAGCCGCTCCTCATCGACGGAACCAAAGAGCTGATGATAGGTGTTAAGATATTCGACTACGACGAGCAGCAGATACCTATATGCTACATTATAAGCGACAAGTTTGTTGCAGGCAAGAGCGACCTCTACTCTGAAGACAACGGCGCAAGCTGGCTGAAACTCTCTGAATTCTACAACGAGCAGGGCACACCTGAGCAGGGCTACTGCTGCTGGGACATCACCGGATGCATCACAGACAATCCTGAACTCACACCGGTTGCAGAGGGCGATCTGTTTGCATACAACATCTACCGCGACGGCGAGCAGCTCAACGAAGGAGTCATCGACAGACTGCAGACCCGCTTCACCGATCCCGAACCTACTGAGGACGCATGCTACCAGGTAGTTGGCTTCTTCTACGACGGAACGAAGTCGGAGGCTTCTGAGCAGTTCTGCCTCGACGACGTAACAGGCATTGAGCACAACATAGCCGACAACGTGACGATAACACGCAATGAAGGTGACAACTGCCTGACCATCAACGGCAAGTTTGACAATGCCACTCTCGTTGACATCAGCGGCGTATGCGTGTCACGCTCTGAAGGCAACCGCCTGTCGCTGAACGGAGTTAAGGCCGGCATCTACATCATCAGCATCAATGTTGACGGCAGAGTTTACACACAAAAGATGATTGTAAAGTAAAAGTCAGCAGCTAATCCTGCTGCATGATTATCACCCTAACCTATTTTCAGGCGGCTCTTTCCTCGCGAAAGGGCCGCCTTCTTTATCCCCTTGCCGGTAGTCATGCCGTGCCTGCAACGCACATCACGGCGGCACACGGCATCCCACTACTCCCGCCCATTGCCGCCACACAGCCGCCGCCAGCAGAAAGTTCTTCACCGCGTGCCACTGCGGCAACGGCCGAATACACATTGAGCCGCATTGAAGCAAAACGCTTACACATTGATTTATGCTGACGCTCTCATACTGCGATATTTGAAAATTAAAATCTCCCGGCCGCAAAAACGGGCAGTTTTCGCGTGCAATCGCAACAGTCTAAGCATCAGAGTGTTATACTCATAAAGAGCATAATGTGCAACATTTTTTGTCCCAATTAGGACAAAAAAGCCATTATTTCAATAAAAAAACAGGCCCGTTTACGGTGCAAAAACCGCCTGTTTTTCATCCAAAAGTGGCCGAGTAATTTTTCAAAAGCATACCTTTTGCATGATAATGTAAATATTGTTTACCGCCGCCATGCCTCCGCTGCCCTCAGAAATTCTATTTCGTCTGAAAATCCTGACAAAACTCTGATGACACATTGCCATGCCTGACGGCTGTAAAGACGACAAAAAGAAATGTCTCCACAACACGATGCACAATACTTTGCGTATGCCGTATAAGGCAACAAATACAAATCTTGCGTATCACGACAAAGCCGTCACATTGTGCATAACTACAAATAAAACTTGTCCCTATTAAAAAAATAAATCCCGCTAAAACAAAATTTCAACGAGATTTATATGTTTGTAATTTGGCAGAAGCCGATTATTCATTTTTCAAAAGGTTAATATCATTAAACGAAGATAAAAGAAGATAGTCCCAATTAGTTGCTGTCAAATCATGATCGTTTACATTAAAACGAAATGAACAAGATGTCCAAACACTATTAATTGCGCCCAACACTGCCCTAATATACAATTCTATATCCAAACGCGAATAAGTGCTGAAATCAGAAGTAGTTGAGTAAGTGATTATCCTACGATTCTTAGCTATAGAATTATTCTCATCATATAAAATCTTAAATTCTTCTATATTTACAGGGATACCTCCATCTGGCAAATCATGTAAAGTAAACCTTTCGGGAACCTCCTTAATATTTTCTTCATCCACCTTTTTCTCCAATGGGAGCGATGCCATGGCGTGAGGAGGAACCACGAGTATCCGCTCCTGGCTTTCCGTCACTGACGTACCCGCAGAGCTTCCACCTCCTACATTAACGCCACCAGCCAAAGTGCCAAGCACACCGCCAACGCCCAACGCTCCCGTAACGGCTCCAACATTCAGACCAGCCCCTGAGCCCGAGTTCGTATTTGTTGTAATAGTCCTATTACTGAAATAGGATGTCGATTGGCCTTGGTCGTCAATCTTAAAAGAATTTGCCAAATCTATGTATATGTTTTTATCGGTTTTATTCTGTACTTGGACAACATATCCTATAATTTTACGACTTTTAATTGACTCTGGAAAATCGTACATAACTTTGAAAGACACAGTTATGTTTTCGTCTGAAAGAACAGAATTGCCTGATATACCCCAAATCGGAACGACTTTACTCGCCTGTTTATCTTTAAGATTAGGTTTCTTCGGCACAACCGTCTGATTATTATAGAGTTCCAATAATTTCGCATTGTCCTCTGCCGGCTTCACCGGTATTTCTGTTGGAACTATTGGCGCAGACTGATTGGAAACAACTTGAGCAGCATCTGTCGAAATGTCAGCAAAAGTCTCCTTCTCTCCATTTTCATAATTAATAGAAAGTATATTATTTACCTCTATACTATAAATAGGACCGTTCTGATTGTTCCATTTTTTATATTCAACCTCAGCCGTACCTACTTTGAGCACCTTTGACCGTATAACATCGCCGTTTTTCTTAACAATCAAGTCCTGGCCAAAAGCGAACACAGGACACAAAACAAAAAATAATAAGTTCTTTTTTATCATCTCAATAAATCTTTATTGCACAAAACTATTAATTAGCAATTCTTAAATATATGCGTATACAGATAAATATTAATTTTCAAGTGTGCCATCATTACAAAATCAAAATGGATTAACATTGACAACAATTGCAATTACTTACTACACCTCTGCAAAGATAAAAAAATACAAATAAAAAAACAAAATCAATTATTATTATTTTTTAATAATCTTTATTCATATCAAACATTAGAAGCCCTAAAATATTTGGTTTGTCTTATAAAATTCTGAAAATAAAATATTTTTCAACTCGAGCAAAATATTTACATGGTTTGTCAAGAACACAGAAAAATCCTTTTAAATTTACATATATCATGAAAGTGAAAGTTTTTATATAACTTACTGATTGTCAATCATAAAAACACTAAAAACATTTCACTCCACAACTTCTTAAAGTGTTTTCTTATACCGAACTCACGTTATAATAAGATTACCTTATTCTTCCGTCCTTGTCATAAAAAAGCTGTATATTATAAGAAATGTCTCCACAACACGATGCACAATCCTTTGTGTGTGCCGTGTTGCAGAGACAACATTACCCAATAAAAACAATCTTAAAACCCAAAATCGGTCAGCAGACCGCATATTATGTTCATCAGCCAAACTAATACCTTCGTCTGTCATTGTGCTTTCTGTCGGCATCTTGCCGTTAGCCTTATCCTTACACAGGCAGCCACGACGGCGTAAAAGATGACGGCTGTAAGCTCAATATAAGACATGGATGCGGCTGAAACATGAAGAAATCATTAAATAAAAAGCCCGCACCTGCCACACGGCAACAAGAACGATAGGAACAAATTGCCATAAGGCTTTCCGTAACGAAACGGCACGACTGCCAGAACCGCACGAAACTGCCGGCACGGGCCTTGGCGCTGTCAGTCTCAGCGCTTTATAAAACTTTTGATGTTGTCAGGTATTACGGGCATGGCGCCGCTCTGTGTGCACACATAGGCTGACACCTTTACCGCAAGGGCATGGGCATCCCTGACGTCCATGCCGCTCAAAATGGCAGCACAGAACGTGCCAGTGAACGAGTCGCCAGCGCCTACAGTGTCTGCCACCTCTACTATCGGGGTCTCCTGGAAGGACACGCTCCCGGGTGTGAACACGTAGCTGCCGTTGACGCCGCATGTCAGCACAAGCATGTCAAGGTTGTACTTGCCAAGTATCAGCCAGCACTTGTTGCTCATGTCAAGACCCGGATAGCCGAACAGACGGCCTATCACAACGAGCTCCTCGTCGTTTATCTTCAGTACGTTGCAGCGCTTCACCGACTCGCTTATCACTTCCTTCGTGTAGAAGTTCTGGCGAAGGTTGATGTCGAATATCTTCAGGACGCCCTTGTCTGAGGGCATCGCGTCGAGGAACTTGCCGATCGTATCGCGCGAAACTACGTTGCGCTGGGCCAGAGAGCCCCAGCACACTGCACGGCAGTCGCGGGCAAGGGCCTCAAGCTCCGGGGTGAAGGGGATGTTGTCCCAGGCAACGTTCTCGCGGATGTCATACGTCGGGATGCCGTCGTCGTCGAGCGTAACCTGAACAGTGCCAGTGGGATAAGGAACACGAGGCATCATGTATTTAAGACCTTTATCGTCAAGGGCGGCGAGGGTCTCGTCGCCTAGGCGGTCGTCGCCCACGGCGCTGACAGCTACTGAGTCGAAGCCGAACTGGCCGGCATGGTAGGCGAAGTTGGCAGGAGCTCCGCCCAGCTTCTTGCCGTCGGGAAGAACGTCCCAAAGGGCTTCGCCAAGACCTACTATTATATCTTTCATATCGTTATGCTTGTTTGTTTGAAGTTTGTCAATGTTTTACCTTGTTTATATAATAAAGGAGATAGACCACGCCGACCGTCATCACGCCTACGGCTCCAGCCTGGCCTGCAGCGTCGGAGGCAAAGCCCATCAGAAGGGGGAACACAGTGCCGCCGAAAAGGCCCATGATCATCAGGCCAGAAACCTCGTTCTGACGATCGGGTACTGAGAGAAGCGCCTGAGAGAACACTATCGAGAAAATGTTAGAGTTGCCGTAGCCTACAAGCGCTATCGCAGTGTAGAGCACGGCCTTCGACGTGCCGAAGAACATGCCGCACATGCTCAAAGCCATCATCACAACGCTTATGGCGAAGAATACGCGGTTGTTCATCACGCGGAGGAAGAACGAGCCCGTCAGGCAGCCTGCCGTACGGAAGATGAAGTAGAGGCTCGTGGCGAAGGCGGCGTCGTTAAGGCTCATACCCAGACGCTCTATAAGGAGCTTGGGCGCTGTGGTGTTGGTGCCGACGTCGATGCCAACATGGCACATGATGCCAAGGAAAGACAGAAGGACGATGGGCTTGCCGAGAAGCCGGAGGCAGTCGCCGAAGCCCGAAACTTTGCCTGCCGGAGCTTCTTCCTTAATGGGGGTTACCAGCAGAAGGAGCGTGGCAAGCACGCCTGCAACGAAGTATACCAGGAACAGAACGCGCCAGCCCATGCCCAGAGAAGGAAGCACGCCTGTGGCGCCCCACATGGCTATGTAGGGGGCGAGGAAAGAGGCGATGGCCTTGATGAACTGACCGAACGTAAGGGTGCTGGCAAGGTTGTCGCCGCGGATTACGGTCGAGATCAGCGGGTTGAGCGATGTCTGCATCAGGGTGTTGCCTATGCCGAGCAGCGAGAACGACAGAAGCATTATGGCGAAGCTCTCGCCGAAGAGCGGAAGAACGAGCGACACGGCAGTCACGGCAAGCGACAGAAGCACCGTGTTCTTGCGCCCGATGCGGTTCATAAGCATGCCTGTGGGCACTGAGAAGATAAGGAACCAGAAGAACACCAGCGAGGGAAACACGTTGGCGACGGAGTCGCTCAGCCCAAGGTCTGACTTCACGTAGTTGGAGGCGATGCCGACAAGGTCGACAAAACCCATGGCGAAGAAGCAGAACATCACTGGGATGAGATATATGGTCTTGGTTGGTTTCATAAGTTATTTGTTTAAAGGATATACAACGAGCGAGGCCGACTTCTTCTTGCCGTCGCACTTAACTGATATGCTGTTGTATGGCTCTGACGGGAACACGAGGTTGGTCATAACCGAGCGTCCGCCGTTGGCAAAAGCCTCAACGCTGCAGTTGTCTACATAAAGACGCAGCTCGTTGAGCTTAGATCCTACAACGGGAGCCATAGACACGGCAGGGAACTGGTCGCTGAACGAAACGTTTCCGCTCTTGCGACGGTCGAAGCTCAGTGTGCCTTTGGCTGCATCATACATCATGCTTACGTTCTCGCCCTTTGTGTTAGAGAGCACAAGCTCAACGTTGCCGGCATTGTCATTGCCAAGAGTGAGCACCACCTCATAGGTGCCGCGCGGCTTGCTGAACATCTTGCTTATGGTCTTCGAGCCTGAAATATTCTTCTTCACGGCAGCCTTTCCTCTCATTTTCTCGTTCTCTACAGAAGGCTTCGAGGCCAGATATTCTGTCGTTCCGTCTGTATAGAGATACAGGTCGCGCGCAATGGTGTTGGCACTTCTATACTGCTGTGTGGGCGCCTGGTTGGCATACTGCCAGTTGCTCATCCAGCCTATCATTATGCGGCGTCCGTCGGGAGCGTTGTCAAAAGTTACTCCGGCATAGTTGTCCTTGCCATAGTCGGCCCATTTTGTAACCTCGGGCTTTGTGTCACAGGTAAACTTGTGGCCGTCGAATGTTCCGGTGAAATACTGTGTGGCGCTGCCGCCTGCAGGTCCGCCTGGGTTTATGTTGCACACAAGCACCCACTTGCTGTAGTTCTTGCCTTCAACCGGCAGTTCAAAGAGGTCGGGGCACTCCCACACGCCCTCATGGCATCCGTAGCCCTTGCCGAAGCTGCTCTCATAGGTCCAGTCTTTCAGGTTGGCCGAAGAGTATATGCGCATCTCCTGCCCTGCTGCCAGAATCAGAATCCAGCGGCCGCTCTTTTCGTGACGGAACACGTGCGGATCGCGGAAGTCTGGCACGTCGGCAGTCAGAATTGGGTTGCCGTCATATTTGGTAAATGTCTTTCCGTTGTCAGTGCTGTAGGCCATGCTCTGCGTCTGGTTCTCGCCTGCCGTGGTGTAGAATGCCACTACGGCTCCGGCACCAAACCCAGCGGTATTGTCCTTGTCAACCACACAGCTGCCGCTGAAGATTGTGCCAAGGCCGTCGGGTTCAATGGCCAAGCCTTCGTCGGTCCAGTTTACGAGGTCACGGCTTGAGGAGTGTCCCCATGTCATGTTCTCCCATTGTGAACCGTACGGATTGTATTGATAATAAAGATTGTATACGCCGTCTTTATAGAACATTCCGTTAGGATCGTTCATCCAGCCGTATGCAGGCGTGTGATGATATGCGGGACGGAACTTCTCGCGGTTAGCAGTGTCAAAGGTATCGGCATAAGAAATGTTTTTCCAGCAGGCATAATCCTTCATTGCCGTAGGCTTGCCGTCAACTCCGTTTACATGGAAGTCGAACAAAACCTTCTTGCCGTCAAACTTCGAAATGTCCAGCGGAACGTAATAGTCAACCTTATCGGCTGCCAGTCGTACGTTCAGCGTCTTTACCACATTGTTGTCTGAAATAACTTTGATGTTGCTCACTTCCGACTGTTCCTCGACAGGCAGAAGAACGTATTTGCTGGCTACTTCTGCACGCATCATGCAGTGAGTCTTGCTCAGGAACATCACTTTGTCCGACTGGGCAAAAGACGGCAGAGCCATGATTGCCAAGGCAGAGACAAAGGTATTTTTTATAAAGTTTCTCATAATATTTATTTTATAATCAGTTTTTTGCTTATTGTTCTTGCGGGTGTAACCACCTTAAGTATATATATGCCGCTGCGGCTGATGCCAAGCGAACCGCTGCCTTCGGTGAGCCTGCTGCTCAAAACGGCGCATCCGTTTAAGTCATATACCGTGGCCTGGGCGTTGCCGCAGGTGTTATAATATAGGATTTTTCCTTCAGAAACACTGAAGGAAAAATCTGTATTCTCAACATTTATTGATGTCTGCCCTCCCTGGTCGGGATCGAGTGTCCATGCATTGAGCTGCTTAACCTGCGTGGCACCTTCAGAGAATACCGACAAGCCTGAAGCATCGGCATCGGTAGGGAACAGTCTCATTGAGAACGCCCATGTGTCGTTGATAAACACGTCGAGCATGGAATGGTCGACAAAGGCATTTATTCTGACCGTCTCGCCTGCCTGTATGGCACGTGGAAGCTCACTGCTGTAGAATCCGTCGAACACGCCTTTATCGTTAACGATGCGGTCTACCTGGGTTGCATCGACAACAATACGGTTGCCAGAGGGCGAATAATAGAGCTTTGCGGCCTTTCCGTCTTTCTGGAAAAGGTTGAATCCGAACTTGCCCGAACCTGCCACAAACTCGCCACAGACCTCATACTGACGGCCTGACACAGGGCTGAGCGACTCTTCGCCGTCAAGCGTAAAGTCTGACTTGGCATAGCTTACGGACGTGCGCATGGCTGCGAGTCCGCTGTAAGGCTTCTGCACGAGCTGTCCTGAAGCGTCGATGCTGCACTCGCGCGGCAGGCTGTAGGCATGGGCCCAGCCCAGCTTGTAGTTTTCGTCAGACGGCAGCTTGTCGGGAACAATGCCCATGAGTATTGTCTTGCCGTCGTGGCTGAAGATGGTCGGCGAGAGCAGTCCGTAACCGTCGCGGCTGAATCCGTCGAGCTCGAGCTTGCCCGGCTCCGTGACAGACGACGAAGTGGGAGTGAACGTTCCGTCAGCGCCGACAGTTCCTGTCCAGTAAATCGTCTCCACGCCATCGGCCATGTCAAGCGGCGTTACCGTAAACAGCCACTTGTCGCCCATCTTCGTCATGTTGGGCATCTCCCAGAAGCGGCCCGTCTTATTCTTGTCGGTTCCGGCAAAGAAGGTTCTTCCGTCGTTGCTCCATGTCTTCGTCGCAGCATTATATTCGTGCAGTGTGACAGCACCGAGATTGTTTTTTGATGTTCCCACAATTATATACTTCTTGCCGTCAGAGGTAAAGAAGTAGGGATCGCGGAAGTCGTCGCTGAGCCCGCTGGGGCGCCCGTCGATGACAGGATTGGCTTCATACTTGCTCCAGAACGTGAGGTCGGCGTCGTCGGGCGATGCCATGTTTATCGTCGCGCGGGCGTTGTCAACGCCGGTATAGAGGATGTATGGCTTTCCGCCGGTAATCTCCTCGTCGCTGAACACTGCGCCCGACCAGCATCCCTTAATGTCGTATGTATCTTCAGGAGTAAGTGCCGTGCGGTCCTCTCTCCATTTATAAAGGTTCTCACTGTAGATATGCCCCCAGTGAAGGCGTGCCATATAAGGGCCGTTGGCGTTCTTCTGGAAGAACAGATGATATTTTCCGTTGGAGAAAGCCATGCCGTGACACTCGTTTGTCCATGCCGCAGCAGGCATTCCGTGGAACACGGGGCGCAATATGTCTGACGCAAAGCGTGCGGCAGGTATGCTCAGGTCGGCAGCATTCTCGGCGGCAGGAGCGGCAGCCTCGGCGGCCGTCAGCACCCTGTTGTATATCGTGATATCGTCTATCAGACCGTTGAACGTGTTGAGCAGATAACTGTCCAACGTCCTGTCAGCAGAGCTCTTGCCTATCAGCAACACATCGTCTCCCACGTTGAATGGCGACATGCAGCGGCTCGTGGCCACCGGCTCGCCGTTACGGTAAAGAGTAGCCGAACGGTTGTCGGCATCAATCACCGCAACAAGGTGACTCCACTCATAGCGCGGCAGCTTGGCTCCGGCCTGAAGAGTGACGAGCCATCCGCCCGTATAGCACTTGAATCCGTAGTCGCCCTGCGACGTAAGCGTGAAGGCAAATCCTGCATGTGCCGACTCGTCAAGATTGCCTGCGATCCATGTCTCGGCATTCTCTGCCTCCGAGGCGTTCATCATCGGATATGTCTCAGGCGCGCACCACAACGAAAAAGAAACTCCGCTGGTACTAATGCCTGCCGCACTGATTCCGGCGTTAACGTATGATGAATATCCGTCAAGACGCAGCGCCTTGCCCACGGCACCGTCGACATTCTCGGGTGCATGCACACCGCTGACAGCCCATCTGCTGCCGCTGACACCCTCGGCTATGGCGTTGTCGCTGCCTACCGTCATGTCAAAGCTTGCGGCTATGTCGCTCTGGGCCGTAGCAGCAAGTCCTACAGCCAATGCAAATGCCATGCTATATAATCTTTTATCCATTGTCGTAATTTTATTTCTTAATACCAACGTTTTTACTTAAGCCCAAACCGGTGATTAGACCGCACATAGCTTTATCAATTTTGTGCATTTATGCTTCCAGCCCGTCTTTTTGTTTCTACTGGCGTATTCTTATGCGCTATTTCTTTAAACAACCTGCCATGCCGGCAATAAATCTAACGAAAAGCCGCTCAACATGAAGCAAAAATCCCGACCGAATCTTAATAGCCGATTTTGGTTAAAGACGTATCTGTGCAATATCTGTAGCCTCATCCGGAATAATATAGAACTTATATTTCTTGCGAATATGTAATTACCTGAAAATCAATCTTTTACCTATAGCCTTGCAAAAGGTGGCATATTGGCATGCAAAAGGTGGCCTTTTAGGCTGCAAAATGCCGTCTTTCATAATGCGAAATGCCGCTAATTGCAAACATCAATACCTGCTCCGGAATTATTGCACGAAGATAATCACACAGACACGCCATGCATGCTTATTGCTTCAGATAGTCAAGACAGTTTTTTGTAAACAGCTCGATATTATCCTGATATACGTTCTCTGTGTCTCTCTGGTTCCACTCGTAGGCATTAAGTCCTACTGCCACGATGCGTCCGAGATAGTCGCCGTCAGGATTAAAGTCGATAATGCCGGCGCAGCAGTAGTCGAGCACATGGCCCCATGTGGCAAGTACGGTAGAGTTTGTAGCCTCCTCAAAGCCCTTAACCACATTAGGAGTGGTTGATATGTCGAGGGCAGCGACGTTAAGGTCCCACATACAGTTGTGGTCCTCGCGCCATCCCGGACCTTCCATTCCGAAGGTGTCGTCGCCGAAGCCTGTCTGTTCTGAGGTTGCAACCTCAAGACCGGCAAATATCTGATGGCCTGTGTGGTCGTAAGCCTCGCTCTGCCCACTGCCTATCACGGCGTTTGCGGTCCAGATGTCTGTGCCCACTCCGCCTTCGCCGGAACTGAACAGATTAGGCGCGCGGTTTTCTGAAACGCGTCCTATGGCAGCCACGAGCTGTGTGGCATGCTTGGTGAGCAGCAGGTTGCCGCCGTTCTTCACATAGTCGGCAAGAGCGCTGATCACGTCGGCGCCGACAAGCTCAGAAGGCAGATTCTGCCATCCCTGGGCTATGCCTACACGGTCTACCTGCACCCATATCTCGCCATACTTGTCAGGTGTAACTGTGCCCGATGCCATGTCGGCAGGCGTCAGCACGGCTCCGTCGGCATAGTTGGCACGGAACCAGTCGAGAGCGGCTTTCTCGTCATCGTCGAGCGCATTCTCGTCGGCCGTAGGCAGCAACATGGCAGCAGGCGTAACGTCGCCGTCGTAGCGTGCCATCACGGTCTGTCCCTCTGACACGTTGCCGTCGGCATAGCGTGCCTTCACGGTGAAGAACACGTCGATGTTCTTGTCGATATGGCGTGCCACGTATGAGTTTGCCGGAGAGTCAAGGCTGACCAGCTGTGAGCCGTTCTTGTCTATTCTTACACCCAGCAGATTCTCCGACTGCGGCAAAACCCACTTCAGGGTGACGTTGCGTCCCTCCTGTGTCATCTCCAGATTGCTGACTGTAGGGTAAAGTTCTGCCGACGGAGACGCTGGTATGTCTACATCAGAGCAGGCTGCAAGCGAGAAGCCTGCAAGCAGCACAGCTAATATCTTGATTATGTTTGTTTTCATCATTGTCTGTTTTTTATTGTTAAACTGATATTTTTATTTATTTTATAGTAAGGACGCGAGGCGCCGGCCATCTGTGGTTCAGCGGCCCGTGTCCTTACATTAGTTAGCTTAAGGTTATTTAGTCCTGCGGCTCGTCGTAGCCTCCGTTGGCGGCATTGTCAACCTCCTCGAGAGGTATCGGGAAGTAAACCTCGCTGTCGCTGATAGAAGAGCCTTCATAATATGTGCGCAGGCTGCTCTCATTCTGCATATACTTGTTAACCACGTCTACGACGGTGCCCCAGCGCACGAGGTCGAACCAGCGGTTGCCTTCCATTGCGAGCTCAAGACGGCGCTCCATGCGCACGGCGCGGCGGGCATAGTCCTGTGTCCAGCCATCTGCCGGATAAGGCTCCACCTTATAGCTTGCGCGCATCGGGTCGAGGTCAACAGGCGAATAAGAAGAGTCGATACTGCGCTTAGCCTTCAGGCGCACGTCGTTGATAAGCTGGCGTGCCACGTCGAGATCCTTGTTCTGCTCGATAAGAGCCTCTGCCTTCAGCAGAAGGATGTCGGCATAGCGGATAAGGCAGAAGTTAAGCCCCGACGCACCCCATGGCACGATGCCCGACACCATGTTGGGGTCTTCAGGAGCCAGTTGGCCCTTCTTGCCCGAGTATTCTCCGTAGATGTCATAGGCGCGGCACCAGCCAGATGTGTACGTATGGCCACGGAACGGGAATCCGATGCGGCCCACGGTGAAGTCAAGACGCGGGTCTACATTGCCCTGATAGTCGCCTGTAACATTGACGCTGTTGTCCACGTCGCCGGAGTTTCCGTTAAGATAAGGCAGACCGTTTTCGTTTGTCCTGAATGCATTTACAAGGTTCTGGCTGCCGAGGAAGAAGTTGTCGCCGTTGCCGTAAAGGTTGCCTTCGCTGATAGTACAGTTGAGCATGTTGGAATAATTGTAGTGCATGTTGTCTGAAGTCGAGGCAAACTGTATGGCGAGAATAGACTCGTAAGAATTGTCAAACTCAACCTTAGACATATCAAGGAAGTTAGGATAAAGCTGATACTGTCCGCTTCCTATCACATAGTCGGCATAGGTAACCACCTCGCCCCAGTCGCTCTGGCTGTTGTTTACAGAAGCCGTGAAGGCACAAACCTTGGCCATAAGGGCAGCGGCCACATACCTGTTGAAGCGTCCCTTGTCCTGCTGTGTCTCCGGCATTACGGGATAAGCCTCGCGCAGGTCTTTCTTGATGAAGTCGAATATCTCGTTGCGAGAATACTGATAAGGTGAAACCGAACTCGGGTCGTCTACAGTCTCGTCGAAGTAAGGTATGTTCTTGAACACACGGATAAGGTCGAAGTAGAAATACGCACGCAGCGTCTTCAGTTCTGCCAGCATCGACTCGCGGTTGGCAACGTTTGTTCCCTCGATGGCTCTCATGGCCTTGTGAACACGGTCGATGGCGTAGAAGTTGTTGCGCCACTTGTCGCGTACGCACACGTTGTCGCTGCGCAGGTTTGAAACTTCGAGGTCGTGGATGTTGCTCTCCATCGAGAGAGCGCCTCCGCCCTTGTAGGCATCATCTGAACGGACATCGAATATCCAGTTGGTGATAGGGCCCTGGAACGACTCATTGTTGCCGAAGAAGTGGCACTCAAGACCGGCATAGGCCGACGTCAGAAGTCCGTCTATAGCTGTTGAATCGAGCTGGGCGTCTGTAAATGTGCCTTGCGGGATAAGGTCGAGCATGTCGTCGCATGACGAGAAGAATGCCGGAGAAACAACCATTGCCACGCCGAAGGCTGCTTTTACTATATTGTTTTTAATCGTTTTCATATCTTGATGTTTTTATTGTCGGGGCTGCATGCCGGCAGCTGAAGGTGAGCTTTGTCTGCATCCAGACGTCATCTGCCCGCGCCTTTAAGCTCTTGGGCCGTCAGCCTGCGCCCTGTTTCGTTGTCTACTTTTATATTAGAATTGAAGATTTAAACCGATAGAGAATGTGCGTGAACGCGGATAAGGAGAGTTGTCAACACGTGCTCCGTAGCTGCTGAGAGGAAGCTCGGGGTCGAGTCCTGAGTAGCCTGTTATCGTGAACACGTTCTCTACCTGTCCGTAAACGCTGAGTCCCTGACAGAACTTCTTTGCCAATTTTGAGGGCAGGTCGTACTGCAGCTTGATATACTTCATCTTGAAGTAAGAGCCGTCCTCTATGAAGTAAGTAGACATACGCATTTCGTTGTTGGCGTCGGTAAGAGCCAATGCCGGAATGTTTGAGTTAGGATTCTCGGGAGACCATGCGTTAAGTATCTCCGCACCATGGTTGATGTCGCGCAGACCAGTGCCCATGAAGTCGAGCTGCTTCTTCACGATGTTGTATATGTCGAAGCCGAACTCGCCGGTGAAGAATGTGCTGAGAGTAAATCTCTTGTACTTGAAGCTCAGGTTAAGACCGAGAGAGAAGTCGGGGTTAGGATCACCTATGACGCAGCGGTCGTTCTCATTGATCACGCCGTTTCCGTCAAGGTCTCTGTATCTGATGCGGCCGAGGCCCTTGCCCTCCTGGTCGGCAGAGTTGTAAACTTCCTCCTCTGTACGGAAGAGTCCGTCGGCAACATATCCGTAGTAAACACCCATAGGCTGACCTTCCATGATGCGCCAGTCGCCAGCGCTGATGAAACTTACATAGTCGTTGAGCTTCTCAACTTCGTTGCGGTATAGCGAGAAGTTGAACGAACCGTCCCAAGAGAAATCGCCGTACTGCTTGCTATGATAGTCGGCAACGAGCTCGAAGCCGTGGTTCTTCATGCTTCCCGTGTTGCGGTAGACAACAGCGTTCTCGCCTGCTACAGAAAGCACCGGCGGCTGTGTCAGCATGTCCTTGGTGTTCTTGATGAAGTAGTCGAGAGAGAGACCGAACGAATTGTTGAACATACGGAGGTCAAGACCGATGTTGGTCTGTGTTGTTGTCTCCCACTTAAGGTTCTTGTTTCCTGATGCCGACACAATCACGCCACCGATAACCGAGTTGTTTGTTCCGGCCATGTCATAGGCTCCGTTGCCTGACGTATAGGCATACGACGTGTATCCTGCGTAGAAGTTGTCGATGGCTGCATTACCGTTCTGACCCCATCCCACACGTACCTTTACGTCGTTTACGATATCGTTCTTCGGGAAGAACTTCTCTTCAGACAGACGCCATGCGGCAGAGAATGCAGGGAATATGCCGGAGTTCTGTCCCTTCCATAGTCTTGACGTTGCGTCGCGGCGTATTGTAGCAGAGAGCAGGTAGCGGTCTGCATAGTTATAGTCTGCCTTTGCGAAGAGCGAGAACAAGGCCCACTCGTTCTTTCCGCCGCCATTGGTCTGGTCGCCTGTTCCAGCTCCAATCTGCATGAAGCTGTCGTCCTCGAAGGCATAGTCGTAGCGTGTAGCCGACAAGTCTTCGAATGTATACTTTATAGCCTCAACACCGCCGAGCACGTTCAGGTGATGGTCGTCTATATCGAGATTATAGTTGGCTGTGTTAGTCCATGTCCAAGTGTCGCCGCTGCCGTATGCACGGTTAACATTGTTACGGTCAGAAGGATTAACCTTGCGGTTAAGAGTCTTGTTGAAATACTGCACGTGCTCAATACCGATGTTGCTCTTCAGTGTGAGTCCCTTCACCGGAGTAACCTCGATGAAGCCGTTGCCGAAGATTCGCCAGCTGTTATTGGTATTGTCGCGTCCGTTATAGATAGTCTGTACAGGGTTTGCAAAGTCTGAATTGCTCAGATACATCGGACGTGCGAAGTCTCCGTTTATGTCATATACGGGGATTGCCGGATGCTGGAAGATAGCCATTGCGGGCACACCGCGGTCAGCATTAGTGGTGAAGCCACGGTCCTGCCAGTTGGCAACCATAAGGTTCTCGCCCACCTTCACATATTTACCTATATTATATGTAGAGTTCAGACGTGCCGAATAGCGGCGGTAGAAAGTGTAGTCTACAAGACCATCCTGATTTACATAGTTTAGCGAGAACATCACCGAACCGTTCTTGCTGCTGTTGGCAACACTTGCCGACAGGTTGTGTGTCCATGCCTCTGAATATACTTCATCCTGCCAGTCTGTATTTGAAGACCTTACAGTGTGGGCTGCATCGAGCCACTCGCCGAGCTGAGGAGTTTCGCCGCTTCCGTAGAAAGGATGCGAAGCTGTTACGTTAGAGTTCTTTGCTGCTGTCCAATAAGCCTGTCCCCACTGTTCTGCCGTGAGCATGTCGTATGTCTTGGCCACAGTCTGCAAGCTGAGAGAGTAGTTCACATTTACCGTGAGCTTGTCGCCCTTGCCCTGCTTCGTCGTGATGATGATAACACCGTTGGCAGCACGCGAACCATAGATTGATGCAGAAGAAGCGTCCTTCAGAACCTGTATCGACTCTATGTCGGCAGGATTGAGAGAGTTAAGATTCTCGGTAGTAGCAACACCGTCTATAATATAAAGCGGTGAGTTGTTAGGATTGACAGTACTCATACCGCGCACACGGATTGTAGAACTGCCGCCGCCGGGAGCTGCGTCGTCGGAAATAGTCACACCTGCAAGCTTTCCCTGCATTGATGACAGCATGTTAGGATTAGATGCACTTATCGGTTCGTCCATATTCATCACCGCCACCGAACCCGTCAAGTCGGCCCTGCGCTGTGTGGTGTAACCCGTCACGATAAGCTCATCCATAATGTTGCCTGCTTCCTCAAGAGTAACAACCATGTTATGACTTGCCGGAAGTGTCACTGTGTTGTAACCCACATAAGAGATTCTGAGCTTTGCGCCTTGCTTCACCTTTAACTTAAAGTGGCCGTCAATGTCGGTCACCACTCCGTTGCTGGTACCTTCTTCAAGCACACTGGCTCCGATAACCGTCTCACCCAGGTTGTCTTTCACCGTACCGCTGACTTCTGTAACGTCCTGTGCTGCGGCATACAAGCCGAAACTCACGAGGATGAAGCACAGCATAATACGCTTCATGCCGTAAAGCATTAGTTTAATGTTTTTCATAAATAACCGCGTTTTTATGGTTTAATAAATTGTTTGTTTACGTTGACATTTTTGTCAGTCGCAAAATTATATAAAGCGGAATATTAATGTTAAAAAAATTATACCAATGGATAAGAAAAATCGTTCATGTAACAAAATTTACATACTTTGTACGATTTCTGTGGCCTATTTTGCCCGTTTCATAGCCAATAAAGCCTAAAAGGGCTACACACTTATTAACATTTTCTTTATATTCCTTGATGCGGCAACAGAGATATGCCGTGGCTGGACATGGCGGCAGGGCAGGAATGAACAGACAGGACGAACAATAATGCAGACGAATCCCGAAGATAAATATGAGGCTAAGAAGTTTTGTTTTGTCTGGTTGGCACCGGGAATGAAAAAAGAGAGTGTGTCAAAACTAAAATGGGCACTCTACAAAGTTACAGATTATAACCATAGCACTAAAAAGGGTCGTATAAAACTCTGTATTGAGTAATTATACGACCCTTCATTTAGCTTTTTGGAGATGCTCAAGTTTCAAATTATCAGCTCATATTTTTTAAGAATGGAGTTTTGACACACACCACGCAATAATTATTTTTTGCTGATATTTATCTGACAAGCCGACTACACGCCGCGGCCCTCGTTGGGCAGATGGCCGAAATAGTCTTTAAAACACTTGGTGAAATAAGACGGCGACGAGAAGCCTACGTCGTAGGATATCTCCGACACGGTCTTCGATGTGGTGCGCAGCAACTGCTCGGCAGCCTTCAGGCGCGTTATGCGTATTATCTCAACGGGCGACGAACCAGTGAGCTGCTTCACCTTACGGTAGAGCTGCACGCGACTAAGGCCGAGTTCGGCGGCAAGAGTCTCCACATTGAGCTCTGAGTCAGACAGATGCTCCTTCAGGCGATGCCTGAAGTCGGCTACAAAGCGTGTATCAGGATCGTCGGCAGCTTTGTCCTCCTCTGCCTCGGCACCCGAATAGATATTTTTCAGTTTCATGCGCTCATTGAGCAGATTGCGCACGCGCGACAGCAGCACGTTGCTGCTGAAGGGCTTGGTTATGTAAGCGTCGGCGCCGCAGTCGTAGCCCTCGGCGCGCTGGTCGTCGAAGGTGCGGGCAGTGAGCAGTATGACGGGCACATGGCTCGTGGCCGTCTCCGCCTTCAGCCGGCGGCACATCTCAAGACCGTCCATCACGGGCATCATCACGTCACAGATAACCAGGTCGGGCACATACTTGACGCACAAGGCGAGTCCCTCGCGGCCGTCGGACGCGCACTTGACATCGTAGTGGGCCGAGAGCAGGCTGACGATATAGTCTTTAACGTCGCTGTTGTCGTCTACCACCACTATCGACTTGCGCTCGCCGTCGTCCTGTGCCGTCATCATCTCCACACCGCCGCTCATAGGTATGTCTGCCGGAACGCTGTCGCCTGTCTCCAAAGCTGCTGCATCAGGCTGCTCCACTATGGTTTCTCCGGGCTGCGTCAGCGGCAGACTCACCGTAAACGTTGCCCCGCCGTCGGCGTTGGCCTCTGCCGTAACCTGTCCGTGATGAAGGTCGACGAAGGCCTTTACTATGGCAAGTCCGATGCCCGTGCCTCCGCGGTTTTCGGCTGATGCCTGGAAGAAGCGGTCGAACACGTGGTTAATCTTGTCGCGCGGTATGCCTATGCCCGTATCGCTTACGGTCAGGCGCGCCATGCCGCCGTCGGCAGCAAGACTTATCCTCACTCTGCCGCCCTTGCGGTTGTATTTTATGGCGTTGCTGATAAGATTATAGCATATACGCTCCATCTTATACAGGTCGGCCTCTATGTTTATGTCGTGGCCGCAGTCAACGCTCAGCTCCACGTCCCTGCTGTCGGCCAGCGGCGCAAAGTTGGCCACCCACTGCCCTACGCTGTCCGACAGGTTGAAGCGGCTCACGGTGAGCTGCATCTTGCCGTTCTGAATCTTGCGAAGGTCGAGAATCTCGCCAACAAGTCTGAGCATGACGTCGACATTCTTTCTTACCAGGCAGAGCATGGAGCGCTGCTGCGTGGTCAGGTTGTCGGCCTCGAGCATGCGCCTGACGGGGTCGGCAATGAGAGTGAGCGGTGTGCGGAACTCATGGCTTATGTTAGTGAAGAACACCAGCTTGGCGTTGGCAGCATCCTCGCGCATGCGCCGCTTTACGACGATGGTGCGGTAGAAGGCTACAAACGAGAGCACCAGCAGCACAAGGATAATGATGAACATCATGAGGTAGACCTTCTGATGGCTGTACTGCGTGAGATACATGTTCACGCGGTCGTGCATCATGTTGAGCTTGTCGTTGAGCTTGTTCATCTCTTCGGCCTGCATCAGCAGCACCTCGGCGTTGTCTTTGGTTACGAGGGCTGTCTTCATCAGGTTCTCGCGCTGGTAGGGATGCTTCTCAAGAATGCTCATGGCCAGCTGCATTACCATGTCGCCACGCGTGGGATAGATATATGATGCGTCGAGCACGCCGTCGCGCACCAGCTCGATGCCTCCGCCCTTGCCCGGCAGGGCGTCAATGCCGATAAACTTTATGCGGCCTGCCAGTCCGCGTGCCTGGGCTGCCTGACGCGCACCTAGGGCCATGCGGTCGTTGTGCGCAAACACGTAGTCGATGTTGCCGCCCACGCTGTCGAGCATGGCCTCCATGGCCTTGCGCCCGCTCTGCTGCATCCATGTGCCGCTGCTCACGGCCACCAGCTCTATGCCCGGATAGTGCTTCAGGGCATCGGCAAAGCCTTGATGGCGCTCTATGGCCGGCGACGAGCCTTTAAGGCCCGTAATCTCCAGGACACGCCCCTTGCCGCCAAGGCGCGACGCGATATACTCACCCATGGTGCGCCCCATCTTTACGTTGTCGGCGCCGATAAATGCCGTGTATTTGTCTGAACCGGTCTTGCGGTCGAAAAGTATTACGGGTATGCCTTTGTTGTATGCGTTCTCGATGGCCGGCGTAACGGTGTTCATCTGGTTTGGGGCGACAATAAGGATGTCGACGCCATCGTTTACAAAGCCGTTTATCTGCTCAGTCTGCCTTACGTTGTCGTCGTTGGCCGAGGCCACCCTCAACGTGACGTTGTCGTAAAGATAAGTGCCGGCAAGCATCTCGGTGTTGAGCTTTTCGCGCCAGATGTCCTCGCTGCACTGCGACATGGCTATAACATACTCCTTACGGTCGGAACAGGCCGTCATGAGCGTTAACATCAATAAAGACAAAACGTAAGCAATATTTTTCATAGTCTGACCTCTGTTGGTTAATGCCTCACATAAGAGGCTATCCTGCATTGGATAAAAAAACTTTTTTGAAAGAGCAGCGGCACGCATGCCTTAGGAAACGGGCGGCCAACATGCCGCTGCTCTTTATATATTATATAAGATGTGTATATATAAGCATCAGACGGATACTCAGCTGAAGCGGCGGACATACACATCACAGGTCTCTGTCGCCTTACATCAACCTTATTTGTCGAGTTTCCATACGCAGCCGTCCTTGGTATCTTTCACCTCGAATCCGGCAGCAGCCAGCTCGTCGCGTATGCGGTCGCTTGTGGCCCAGTCTTTCTCGGCCTTTGCCTTTGCCCTGAGGCTCAGCACCATGTCAACCACCTTGCCGTAGGCTTCCTCGCGTGCGTCAGACGAGTTGCCCTTCTCTTCCTTCAGTCCGAGCAGATCTATCGCAAAGAGGCGCATCGTGTCGGCAAGCTCCTTCAGGCAGTCGGCACAGATAGTGGCCTTGTGGTCGAGCAGCTTGTTGACCACTCCGCAGGCCTCAAACAGATAGCTGATAACCTGAGGTGTGGCAAGGTCGTCGTTCATGGCGTCGTAGCACTTTTGGCGCAGGTTCTTCACAAACTCCTCGGTCTGCGCGTCGCACTTGTCTGACACGGGCACGCGGTCTAAGTCGGCGATGCCTGACATCAGTCGGGCCAGTCCCTTCTCGCTTGCCAGCAGGGCTTCGTTAGAGAAGTCTACCGTGCCGCGGTAGTGGGCAGAGAGGATGAAGAAGCGTATCGTCATGGGCGAATAAGCCTTGTCGAGGCTCGGATGGTTACCCGTGAAGAACTGCTCGAGCGTGATGAAGTTGCCGAGGCTCTTGCCCATCTTCTGTCCGTTGATGGTTATCATGTTGTTGTGCATCCAGTATTTCACCATCTGGTCGCCCTGGCTTGCCACGGCCTGCGCAATCTCGCACTCATGATGCGGGAATACGAGGTCCATGCCTCCGCCGTGTATGTCGAAGTGGTCGCCGAGATACTTGCGTCCCATGGCCGTACACTCGCAGTGCCATCCGGGGAAACCGTCGCTCCAGGGGCTCGGCCAGCGCATGATGTGCTCGGGCTGCGCCTTCTTCCACAGGGCGAAGTCGGCCTGGTTGCGCTTCTCGCCCACACCGTCGAGCTGGCGGCTGGCGTTGATAACGTCGTCGAGGTTGCGTCCCGACAGTATGCCGTAGTGATATTTCTCGTTATATTTTGCGATGTCGAAATAGATGCTGCCGTTGCTCTCATAGGCAAAGCCGTTGTCTATAATCTGCTTCACCAGCTCCTCCTGCTCTATGATGTGTCCCGTGGCGTGAGGCTCAATGCTTGGCGGCAGCACGTTGAGCGCCTTCATGGCGTCATGATAGCGGTTGGTGTAGTGCTGTGCTATCTCCATAGGCTCGAGCTGCTCCAGACGTGCCTTCTTTGCTATCTTGTCGTCGCCATCGTCGGCATCGTGCTCCAGATGGCCCACGTCGGTGATGTTTCTGACGTAGCGCACCTTATAGCCCTGATGCTTGAGGTAGCGGAACAGGATGTCGAAGGTTATTGCCGGGCGTGCATGGCCAAGATGCGGATCGCCATACACTGTAGGGCCGCACACATACATGCCCACATTGGGGCTGTGGATAGGCACAAAGAGCTCCTTACGGCGGCTCAGAGTGTTATATATAAAAAACTTTTGTTCCATATTTTATTGTTTAAAATTAAACATGTCATTAACAGAATGATAACGCAACCCGACAACAAAACCACCAAGATACGTTTGAGCGTTATGCCCCGAGACGCTGATTATCTTATGCAAAGATAATGCAAATCGAGAGCAGAAACATCAAGCGTGCTTGAATGTTATGCCGAGATGCAGCTTATTATTATGCAAAGATAACGCAAATCGAGAGCAGAATCGCCAAACCACGTTTGAGTGTTATGCCGAGATGCTGATTATCTTATGCAAAGATAACGCAAATCATTGGTTTAACAAAATCAATGCAATGTTTTTTGAAAATATGTCAAAAGTGAACATCAGAAGCCACGCCTCTCATTTATATGCCACGGATAAAAATATTCGCTGAATAAGATTTCACATTCCGGCTATTTATACTTGAATCACATTAAAGCCCCAATCTGTTATTAAGATTCGGTCGGGATTTTTGTTTTATCTTGAGCAGATTTTCGTTAATTTTTCACAAGCACTCTTATAACTGGCTACGCCGAAGTTAAAGGAGTTCAAGCAGTTAGAATCAAATGCCAACGTAGTGCTTGCGACAAGAAGCAACAAGACTTTTGGAGCCTCCAAGTAGTACAATGTAGGGACGCACCTCAGGTGCGTCCACATATCATCAAACATTCCATTTTATCGTAAACCATTGTAATACAATGATTATCGGGAAACGCTGTTTAATTAGCCTGCGCTGAACTTGGTATGCGCTTAGCGCCTTGCGCCAATAGAAATAAAAGACTGGCTGAAAACTGGAATGCACAAAATTGATAAAGCTACGTGCAATCCAATGACTGATTTGGGGGTAACAGACAGACAGCGACAACGCCTGCCTCCATTAGCTGCAAAAAAATCATAAGGAGAAAGCACGATTATGCTTAAAGAACATTCAGAGAGAAAGGCGGGAAAAGAAAAACTGTAATCAAAATCAGGTATACAGGTTTCAAATCATTAACCTATCGTTTACGCATCGTAACTCGGCCACTTTTCACTCAAAAGTGGCATGTTTTTCAGGGCCAAACCGGCCTTTTGATTTTCATATTTTGGCAAGTGGCTTGTTAAGAAGATGCAGAGAGGCATCAGCAGGCATGTATCACAGCCTGCCACATGGCGAAAGAGACGCTGCGCACCATAAGAGATGACAAAAGGACGTGCCGCCCAAATTCCCATGAAAGGAACCGGACGGCACGGAAAATATCAACTTAGCCCTTAAACGAAGTTAAAGGCAGAAAGCAGGAACATCAAAACTAGCATTTCGGGTGGATGTCGAGCTTAACAGGGCGAACCATGTTCTTGGCATCAAGGATGGTGTCGAGATCTTCCTGAGTAAGTATTCCTTCCTCAAGCACAAGCTCAACAACACCGCGGCCTGTCTCCATGGCCTTCTTGGCAATCTCTGTAGAATGCTCGTAACCGATGTAGGGGTTGAGGGCTGTAACGATGCCGATGCTGCGGTTAACCTCGCGGCGGCAGTTATCCTCGTTGGCAGTAATGCCGTCAACACAGAGCGTGCGCAGTGTGTCGCATGCGTTGGCCATAAGGTCTACTGACTCGAAGCAGCACTGAGCCATGACAGGCTCCATGGCGTTAAGCTCCATCTGGGCAGCCTCGCCGGCCATTGTGACACAAAGCTCGTTGCCGATAATCTTGAACGCAACCTGGCTTACAACCTCAGGAATAACGGGATTTACCTTTCCGGGCATTATTGACGAACCGGGCTGACGTGCCGGGAGATTGATTTCTGCGAGACCGCAGCGCGGACCGCTGGCCAGCAGTCGAAGGTCGTTGCTTATCTTGCTCATCTTAACGGCAATGCGCTTCAGCTCTGACATATAGCCTATCATGCAAGATGTGTCTGAGGTTACGCCCACGAGGTCTTTTGCGAGAGTGATGTCCCATCCGGTAATCTCTGCCAAAGCCTTAACACACTTCTCTGCGTAGCCCGGCTCAGAGCAGATGCCCGTACCTATGGCAGTTGCGCCCATGTTGACCTCAAGGAAGTCGGCTGCAGCCTGGTCGAGATGCAGCAGCTCTGCCTCAAGTATGCTTGCAAAGCCAGAGAAGGTCTGTCCGAGAGTCATCGGCACAGCGTCCTCGAGCTGTGTGCGTCCCATCTTTACGATGTGTGCAAACTCTTCCGACTTCTTGCGGAATGCCGCGATAAGCTCTTTGATATGTGGAACAAGGGCAAGATGGCTGGCATACATGCCCATGTGGATAGCCGTAGGATATGCGTCGTTGGTAGACTGTGAGCGGTTCACGTGGTCGTGAGAAGAACAGTGCTCATAGTCGCCCGGCTTGAAGCCCATGTGTTTCAGCGCAATGTTGGCGATAACCTCGTTGGCGTTCATATTGGTGCTGGTGCCTGCTCCGCCCTGAATCATGTCCACGGGGAACTGGTCGTGATACTTACCGGCCAATATGTCCTGACAAGCAGCCTTGATACCCTCATACTGGGCATCGGTAAGCAGCCCGAGCTGATGGTTTGCCTCAGCAGCAGCCCACTTTGTGTATGCCAGACCGTTGATGAACAGAGGATACTGGCTGAGTTTGAACTTACTGATTGAGAAATTCTCAACGCCGCGCAATGTCTGTATGCCATACAATGCGTCTGCCGGAATCTCACGTGCGCCGAGGAGGTCGTGCTCCATACGGATATTCTTTTCTGAATTCATAGTTTTAAGGTTTATATTTCAATTATGTGTTTTTACTATATTATTAAGGTGTTTCGGCATTATGTCCTGCCTCCTTCCTTTCAGTGTCAAAGATAGTGCTAACTTTTCATTGTGCCAAACATTATCAGGTTTTTAACACATCAAACGCACGTATTAGCGTAAAACAGGCTAAAAAACAGTACATATATCTTACAAATAGTCAACAAACGGCAAATTTGGCATCGTCATCTACTCACCGGCAGTCATATGTCCCATCTCCGTTCTTTCCGGTATGTCCTCACAACTGGCATAAAAAATGATGGGAGCATCCTCACGGACACTCCCATTCTCTCCTGCAACTTGACCTGTCGGTCAAAATATAAAAAACTTACCTAACTCTTATTTTCGTCACCTGCGAGCCGCTCTCTGTCTCTGTGCGCACGACAACCATGCCGCTGTCGACACCATTGAGAGTGCAGGTGAAGTTGCCGCTGGGCGATACTTTCTTCAGAAGTGCACCGCCTGCCGACCATACGCTCACTGAACGCAGAGCCGTGTCTGACGTAACGACAACCTGGCGCGGAACGATAGAGCTTACGCTGACGTTGCCCTCTGCGCCCGTTTCGGTTATGCCTGTTGTGCCCGAGCCGTGACCTATCAGGAAGTAGCGGCCGTATGACGGACCGTTCACCGTGAGCTGATAGCCTTCGTAGAGCGGTGTCTCGCTCTGCAGCTCGGCGTCGTAGATAGCGGCATCCTTAACGGCTGCCACGCCGCTGAACGTAAGGGTTACAACTGAGCCGTCGGCTGCCGTAACGCCTAACGGTATACGCTGTGCGTCTTTCAGCTGGTTGACGCTCACTGCCGTGTTGCCGGCTACGGTGTAAACCTTAGGAGCGTTGTCGGCATTGCCTGTCAGTCCACTAATCATCTGTGCGTCCTCCATGCCGAAGCCGTTGCTTGCCGAAGCGGCATAGCGCACAGCCGCGCTGCTTGAGCCTTCAGCGTCTTCTGCCGTTATCTTGAGAGAAGCAGGTGCAGGAATTGGCAAATTCGACGCACCCATCTCCTGCATATCAGCCATAAACGTTACGGTTACGCCATCGGTTGCAGTGGCAGGATCAGCAGCCTCAACATAAAATACTGAATAAGGAACTGCAAGATATTTTCCTTCAGACCACGTCTTAGTATCGGCATCGTATGTCACTGCTGTTGAAGTCACATCAGAATTATACCAATATTTCTGTGCCAGCACGTCGCTATTGGCAGCAACAAACGCCTGGACATCGAGCGAAGCCATAAACGGGTTACCTACCATCAGATACTTGCCGTCAGCAGACGGAGTAAGCGTAACTGTAACTTTATCAGAATGAACATACGTATACGGATCACTGCGATCAACCATGTTGCTGACAAGCAGCTTGCCTGCATTATCACGATCCAATGTTTCTGTACTTACATCATAGCTTGCATCAGCCTTCGGGAAACGGAACAGCAATGATGTTGCATCTTTAAGTACACCCTTGATAGAGAATCCGCCACCTGCAACATAAGGCACGCTTGCGTCGTTGTATGCAGAGCTCCATTCTGTAGTAAATGATACAGGAGTATTCGTACCTTGCAAGTTTTCAACGATATTTGCTCCTGTACTCCAGCTACGCTGGTAAACGGCAGGATTCAGGCGGCTATAGTCTGTTGTATTGAACTTTATATCCTTGAAATACTCAGTCTCTTGTCTTCCTGTTGTAGGAGCATACCAGTCGCCGGCAACAACGCCCTGCAGCGGTGTGCTTACGGCTGTCCACTGTCCCGGAGTAACCTCCACGTCTGTCCATGCCTTGTTATAGAGCAGCTGCTCGGCATGCAGCATCTGTGCGCCCAATTCAAAGTGGATGTCACGGCAGATGTTCACACGGTAACGCTGTGTGGTAAGTGTGTTATTGCTGTCATAAGCCATCAGGTCATATTGGATGTTCTCTGTCGGCAGTTCCATATAATCCGGACGGCTCGTATTTACCCATCCATTACCGCCATCTCCAAATCCTGCTATGTAAAGTTCAGCCTTGCTGTCTTTCGGCATGATGACATTAGAGAACAGCATCGGCACAAAGCCTTTGTCTGTTGTATTTTCAGCATTATCAGTATATGTGCCGTCGGTATTCTTCAAGTCCTTAGCATCGGCACGCTTCCAGTTGGCATCATTATTCCAGTTGCTTGTAGCGCCCGTTCCATTCCATACAAGATTTTCAGGCACAACCTTCATACCAACCGTAAATCTTCCAAAACAAGCATTTGTGGTATTATTACCATGCTCTTCAAAATGTACAGCAAAGGTATAAGTATATCCTTCTTTAGGTTGGAAACGGAAACCATTTGCCTGCGTAGTCTGCGTATCAAAATATATTTCCATGTAGTCCTCAAAAGAAGACTGATCATCATATTCTTCTGCATACAATGACTTTAATGTACCTATCGGCAACGAATATTCACTAAAATCTGCAGGAAAATAGGTATCATTCTTATATTCAGGATCATCAGTATCCACAAGATATATTTTGCTGTAAGCATCTGGAGATATAGAAGTAATCATACCAATATAACTTGCACCCGCTGACACTAATTGAGCACCACGCAAATTAACTTTTATCGGCTGACTGACAGAAGTAGACTCAATTTGACTCAAGCCTATACGTAGTCCCGGATTAAAATCATCTGCAGGATACTTTACAGAATTAAAACCTGCATGCAACTGCGGTGCGTCACCTGAAGCATTAAGTTCCAATGGTATATACGACCAACAAACTTTTGACCACATATCATCACTGATACTTCCATCAGGCGATTTAAGTGTAGGTATAGGCTGAATAACCAACTGTAATCCAGACTTCAAAAGAGTTATATCAAGGTTTTCCTTATGCAGGATAAGCCTTGCATGTATACCTTCTTCAACGGTCTTAGTTGTAATATAATAATTGATTATATTTATCATATTCTGCGACAGATTAACCGTTTGTCCGTCAATTGTCTCATGGTCACCTGCCGTCACATCCGTAAGATCTTCTTTGTCTGGATAAATGTCGCGGAATGTAGTAAGTGCGCTTAATAATGTCACATTACCATAATCTGGATTTTCAGCCAAGAATTCATCTTCCGTACCAAAGAACCAGTCGAAATAAACACCTTTATCTATTATAATATAAGATTCTGTTCCGTCGTCTTCTGATACAGGCACACGCATCTGGGCTGAGAAATTGAATATCTGTCCGGCACAGAAATCTGTTGTCGGGTCAACAACCTCACCATTAACGCGAAGCAATGTCTGCGCTGTAACATGGAAAGGTGTATTTATACCACACGGGTCATTGATATCTTCAGCAAAATCCGCAGCTGTAGCCTGGTTACCGTCATTTACCTGAATTAGCATCAGGTAAGAACGGTTCGGAGTCAATGCCGAGTAGAAATCTACAGCCAATGATTTTGTGCCGGCTTCATCAGTTGTACGGTAAAAATAATACTTACCCGTTCCATCACCATTATCTATTGCCAAACGTGGATGTGGCAATAAATCATAATCTGTATTCGAGTCAAAATCTAATTTGAAATAAAGTGTATTATATTTTTGGTTATAATACTCTCCGCCCAAATCCGGATTATTATTACCTACCTCAACAACAGAATATTCTATTGCGCCTTCATAATCTCCACTATGTTGTGTTAAATAATCCTCATACTTTGCCTTGTCGATAAAACAAAAATCTATAGCATCAGTTTGATCAGTTCCTTCTTTTTCACCTAAACGTGAAAGCAGACGATCCCAATCAAGCTTAATACTCATCATAGTTCGTTCACTCGTACATGTAGCTTCCAATTGTTTAACCTCAGCGCTTGGTGTTGCCAAATATACACGGATATCGTCAATATACATATCACCACCTTGTGTTGATTCACTGTTGTTATCAACCTGAAGAACATAAGAGTCATAAAGTGCATCATTCTCTACAATGAAAGAGAAATACATCTGTAACCATTCGTTTGTTCCTGTTCCCGTTCCGGGCATACCTCCTGTCAGATAGTCTGTACGGCGTATCTGACTTGAGGCATGACGATATATCGGCACATACACATCCTGACCTGTAGCTTCATCCTTTTTTACACCCATCACAGAGAAGAGCATGCCGGCATCAGGAGTTGTAGAACTATATCCTGCACTCTTAACCCATGCAGTTACGAACATTTCCGAACCGGAACACAATTTCTGTTCAAATGGCAATCGGGCAATAACTCCGGCACGGTCAGAAGCATCAATAAACATATGATAAGTACTGTTTGGAAGAAGTTTTCCTGCATGATTGAGCGTACCACTAGTCCAAAATTTATCTTCTATAAATCCATTCATGATTGAATAATATCCCCACTCAGGGAAATATCCGCTTTGCCCTTTGAAATCTGTACCGTCAGCACCATCGTAGAACGAATAGCTGCTTGAAGTCCAATCCAATGGGAATTGATAGAAATCGGGCTGACCATAAAGTTCAGATACGCTTGGATCGTAATCGAAATCTAGCTTGGTAAGCAACTGATAATTCTCACTCAAATATTTATCAGTACGGAACTGATAATACTTCAAGTTATTGTCCTGAATAGTGCCGTTTTCAATTTGCTCTAATTGTGTCTGTGTCAGCAATCTGGTATCACGCACAAAAGTCAAATTATATTTCGCAATATTATATGTTGTACCGGAAACTGTTTTTGTAACATAAATAGTTGCAGTACTGTTATTTGCATTAACATACTCTGTACCATCCGAATAATTAGGATTTGGATAATTAAACTGAATTATACGTGACGTTCCGCTCAAAGATGTTGTCGCTAACGTTATTCCAGACCCGTTATCAACCAGTTTTACATCTAATACATCATTATCGTCATCTATCGCCGCATCAGGAATTGCATACGACCGGGCGTCCTTTGACAATGCCACAAGTTCTTTCGTATTATTTGAAATACGTGTAAACGGGAATGAAATGTCATATTCCTCCAAATATTTTCCTGTTGTAGTACCTCCTTGATAAGCCGTATTTTTCAGACGTCCCATACCATTTTGCCATGTCACGGTGGCACCCTCTCCCGTATCGCGGCCATCCACCGCCATGATATAGTAGATTATGCGGTGAGTAAGCGTGGGCTCATATGTCAGTCCGTCAGACTGGTTTGACGGATAAAATGAAGATGAGCCGGAAGCGTCGCTATAACTCTTAGTAAAGTCTGTATATCCTGACACATCACACCCCACAAGATAATAATTATTGTCAAAGGTCTGAGCTGCCGTTTCGCCAAACCATGCTTTAAACTCTTCATCTGTCGGGACATAAAATTTCATATCCATAACATCAGATGTAGTAAGCGGCTTGCCCACATAACCATTAGCAAAACGGCATGGCGTAGTACCTGCAGGTGTCAAAAGATCCCATACCTCGTCACTACCTGTATTTTGTGTGCGGAAAGTTCCATCAGTACGATAGCTGTACCAACGCTGATAAGATACAACACTAGAGTTTGACAATCTGTCAGGCACAGCCAATGTTACAGATGTTCCTTTATGAACATAGATTGTATCCATATATACATGGCTGGCCTGTATATCGCCCTTCGGGCCGGAATACCATGCAGTTTCATCATTAAACGTATCCATATTCTTTGCGGCTTCAGATATGTTTGAACGCAAGTCAAACCATTTAGCAGCTTTATGATGAATGGTCACGTTTGAATAATCTACAACATCTGAATACAACGTTATTTCATTCATAGCAAGTCCATAATCTGGACGTCCAGGAACTAATTGTAAACGCAAATAGCGCGTGTCAATCGCATTTTTCAAGCAATAATCATGCTGCTGTACTGTTCTATCACCAGCAAAACTTTCAACGAGCTTCCATGTATAACCATTTGTTGACGAATAAACGTGTAACTCATCTTCTCTTTCCTGAGTACTTCCTCCACTAAGAAAATGAAACGCACGTATTGTTCTATGTGCATTAAAATATATATCAACATTTATCGTCCCGGCTCTACTTGAAGCCCACCAAGTACCAGTATTGCCATCAAATGCATAAGATATTCCATTATAATACCCACTTGCATTAGACTCTTCTAATGTCTTGGCTGTAATATAAGCACCATATGTACTGACTTTAGAATTTTCGTCTATCATCAGATACTTATTTCCTTCCACCTGCGCCACTGCATTCTGTGCAAGGAATGTTGCGCAGAAAAGAATGAGAAGTTTATATAAATTATGTATATGTTTCATATCTTATGTCCTCCTTTTTATTTTTTGAACATATTAAGCATTTCATGACGCAGATAGTCGAGACCGAACTCCGGTGTACGCGTTTTGCTCTTAAACGGGAAGTTAGTAATGTCGTCGGTAAGAACCTTTACTGTGTATGTGCGGTTATATGTTGCGTCATTATCTTTCCACGTAACCAAAAGGCTAAGATCAAAAGTCTTGCCGGCAGATGCCGTAACATGGCCCTTAATAGTCTTCACATTAGTAGTTTGGCTTTCAAAGATTATGCCGTCAACACCTTCTGGAATATTCCAATTACATTCAGGATCAGTAACAGTGGTTGTTCCTCCACTATTTTTCACTCCATTTACGGTAAACTCAAACTGGCATCCTTCGGGCACTACTATTTGATATGTATTATCAAAGCCTGTAATCTGAACTTCCACGGGCAGGCTTCCTATCGGGCTTACCCAGCATTGCGCTGCGAGGTCGAGGCCATAGTCGTTGAGCTGCAGCGTAAGCGGGAAGATGCTGTTGCGCGGAAGCTCGCCTCTTACGGTGGTTGCCTCGTATGTAATTCCGTTCATCTCGTCAGTAGTAACGCTGACATTAAACGGATGACCAGCCGGTGAAGAGTTTACATAAAAGTCAGGAATCATAAGTTTACCATCATTATCCAAAGACCAACCACCTTCAGGAACAGTTATTGTCTTTGTCGTTGAGTATGCCTCACCTTCCAAAGGTTTCTCTGAGAAGAGAGTTATCTTGTCGGCATATCCGCCAAACGACAGGGCCGTAACCTTTGTGTTGGCCTTGCCTGATATGCTCATCCTTATCTTGCTGACCAGGCGGTCGAGACCGATAGAGATGCTCTTGGTGGCAGCCGTAACCACAACCGTCTGCTTTGCACTCATGGGGATAAACTTGCCCTCAGCAAAGTTAAGCTTTGCAGCTGGATCTTCAAGCACGATATTATCTATATCCACATTCAGAGTTGTGAGTGAAGCACCACTCTGCAATCCTGTAAGACTGCCCCATAAATTATCATAATAAGTATCAATGTTGGCAAAGGCATAAACGGTGTAAGTGCCTTCTGGAAGCGTGAAGGGGTCTGACACCCACGACTTCAGATTGCCCTGCTGCGCTGCGGTGTTACCGGCAAATTCATCATCAGTGTTGGGCAACAGTTTTTTGGTAACAACTTTGGTGCCGTCTACAATTAGCACGCAGAGGTTGTGCATATACTCACCATTTGTGCCAACTTCGTCTGCCCTTGTGTTCAGGTCGCCTTCCTCACGTGCCGTGATGCTCAGCTGCAGCGTAGCGGTGCCGTCGCCGCCCTGGTCGATGTCGTCGTCGAACGAGCATGAGGCAAGAGGCACGGCGCACAGCCATGGCAGCAGCCATAACATAGCCTTATATATATGTTGTTTCATTTTATTCATAACGTCAGTGTTTTTTCGTTAAAGTCATTTTATCACATAGGCAGAGTCTCCGGCTTGAGCAGCAGCCAGTCGTTTACGTAAACATCAAGAATGATGTTCTCGTCCTCGCCAGGCACGTCGTTTCCGAGCGAATAGATGCTGTTGACCGTAAGTTTATAGATGTTGTTGCGCACAATGGCATACTCCATTATGCCCTTTGCGTCGTCATTGTTGTCATTGCTGTGGCGCACCCACCATGTGTAATAGCATGTGGCGTCTTCGTATGTACGTACTCCGTAAGACTGCAAGGCGTTACGGGTAACTATGCCGTTTTGGTCGAGCTCAACTTTATAAGTTTCGTTCAGACTTGCCGAATAGCCGCAATTGCTGAGCATATATGCGCTCCATTTAAGACTTTCCTTAACCTGTGCAAGGTCTTGTGCTTCGTCCTGCCCCAGCAGGAAAGCCTTATAGCCTGACGGGTCGTTGTCGAGCAGCGATGCCGCAAAAGTCTTTACTGATGCCCAATCGGTGCAGGCATCGATTTTATCGTCAAACTGACTGAAGTCGGCACCATACACGTATGTCATCATGTCTTCCATTGATGCAAAGAGGTGAGTGCCGAGGGCGAAGAATGTTGCACCGCCTTGATAATTTGCCACGCCCTGCGGATTAAACTTTGCCTTGAACACCACGCCCGTGCTGTAGTCGCTGCCTGCCGCATCGGCTGCCGTAGTGTTTTCGAGTGTATAGCCTATACGTTGCCATGTTTCGGCTCCGTCAGAGACAGAAGTGCCCGGCTGAACGTAACCTGCCCACGAGTTGGGGTCTGAAGAACCGTTCATAAACCATGTTCCGTAAAGATTTCCATTCTTGCTTGCCGTCCATGGGTCGAGCACGTAATTTGTTGCTGCGCCGTTCTCGTCAGCAGTTTCATCACCGAGATAAGACAGATTGGTACCGTTAACATCATCAGCAACGCGCTTTATGATATAGCTGCCTGCAGTAAGATTGTTCACCAGGGCTGCGCCGGTTATCTCAACTGTGGCACCAGAATATGCCGGGTCAGTACAAGGATAAGACGCTTCGGCCTTATAGTCGAGCCTTGCTGCCATGCGCTCTACGTTTACCGTAGCTTTTGCGGGGTCGCTCTCCGGGTTAGAATTAAGCGTGAGCGTGGCGTCGGCTGCTGATGTCATTACGAAGTCAGAATAGTCAGAGCCTGAGGCTGTCCATGCCGTGGTCTGTATATGATTGCGCACGTCATCGAGCGTGAGCGACTGGCCTGTCCACCAGTCTGCGCCCGGATTTGCCACCACGAGCACGTTATATGTTCCGTCGTCGAGGTCTACCTGCTGCGGCGTTGTTGTATAGGTGCGGTCGATGCCGTTGCCCGGCTCGGTATAGCTTCTAACGTTAAATGTTGCTACAGCCATGATTGGAGTTGTACCGCTGCTGTTCACTCCGTCAGTGCCGCTGCCCTGATAGAAGAAGGCCACGGCCGACTTTATCTCATTTTCATTAGCTTGCCCTTTTTCCTGTCCGTCGCCCGTTTCGCCTCCCGTAGGATTAGAGCGCGTAGGCGTGCTTTGCTGCGATGCGAAGCTGAGCGAGACATAAGAAGATGCCGACATGCCGCCTCCGCCTGACGGAGCGGTGTCGATGTCTTCCTGCGCACAGCCGGCCGCAAGAGATGCCATAAGCAGGCATCCCGCAACGCCCTTAACTGTATGTAATATATTCTTGTTCATAGACATTCGTGATTTTTAAGTTGGTTGGCTGTTTAAATCACAGTTCCTCAAACTGCACCCGCTTGCTCCATCCCAGCACGCTGATGCTGATGTTTACGTAAGCCAGGCGGTCGCCCTTGAGGTAGAAATCGAGCTGATAGTCGTAGCCGCGGTCGAGGAATTCCTGTTCCGAGTAGCGGTATATCTCCTCGCTCGTGCGCAGACGGCTGAGAAGGTCGGGCAGGTTGACGCGCACCACTTCCATATTGGTGTTTTTGTTCACTATAGACAGTATGCCGTCGTCCTTTGCATCGGCATGATACAATATGCGCGATGTCATAAAGTCGGCATGAGCTATCTTGCCCACTCCGTCTATCGGGTCGCCGTTATGGTCGAAGGCCGGCGTGCGGTCGTCGGTGTTCCATGTTGCATGCGGCGTGTAGACCACGGTGCTGGTCTCGTCGAGCGAGTTGTCCCAGAGGATGTGCGAGTTGTGGTCGGTGATGGTCATGTCATAGTTTGCCACGTCCATCTGTGTGGGGTCGTCGAGCTCGCGCATTGTCACGTTGATTTTCTTGGTGTCGCGCATGAGCGAGATGGTGTGGTAAGTAGGCTTTCCGGCAAACACCTCAACAGGTTCAACCTCCATGCCGTGCCACAGAGTGTCGAGGGGCAGTCCGTGGTTGTCAACAAGGAGCATGTCGCTGCCCTGCTGTGTTGTCTCGAGTCTGACGTCGAGTGCCGTCATGTCGTCTCCGGCAGTAAGGTCAGAGCGGACGAAGCGTGCGCGTCCCGACTCCATCTGCTCAGAGTAAGAGTTTTGTCCGGCAAGCACTATGAACTTATACTTGCCCGGATCGAGGTCCATCTTCATTGAGTATGTAGGCACGGCCAGCGGCAGCGAGCTGCCCACGTTGGCCTCCGACTGGCGTGTGACATACTTGCCGTTTTCGTCGAACACGTAGACATCTACAGCTCCCACATGGTCGTTGAACATGTCAGCGCGCTCAAGATTGTAGTCGTACTTGAAGTTGAGATACAGCCCCATGGGACAGTCGTCTCTGTCTTCGGTCATCATGTCGCACGATGTGAACACCGGTGTCGACAAAGCCGCAATGCACAGCCAAGTCAGACGCTTTATTGAAAGATACTTCATAAGCATATATATTTTTTGTTTTTATTTCCTTTATCCATATTTAATTGTTGCATTGTCTTTGCGCGGCGACATTGCAGTCTATCCTCGCCGGGCCAGCCCGGATGCCTATCTGTCTGTGTTGCTTAAGCAGATGTTTAGCCTTGGGCTGTCGCTGTTTATGTTGTGGGCACTTGCCCTTGAGCGTCGTGCCTCGTTGTTGTCAGTTTTGGTTTGCGGCAACATTGTTCCGCAACGGCTCCTCTCTCTGTGCCGGAGCTGCACCCCGCCGTATCTCATGGTGTCTCTGCGGGCAGACTTACATGCAGGCCACACCTCTGCGGCTTCTGCCTTTTTAAGAAAATGTGCGGCCGGCCCATACCGGCCGCACACGGATGTTGTCAATTAACTTTATCTTTTATGAAGTTCAATCTTATTAGAGATCTACGTTCTGGCTGCGCTTAGCCCAAGAGAGAACGTTGATATCAACAGAGATGTAAGATTCCTTCTTGTCAACAGGTTCAGGAGTAACTTCTGTTACGTTAGGATCACCAAGGCTCTTAATGCTTTGAACATTAATTTCGTACCAGTTGTTGCGGAGAACGCCATAACGGCCGAGATATTCATCAGACTTATTAGCATAAATACTATTGCCTGTTTCATAAGTTGCATCCCAAGGTGTCTGAGTTTCATCAAAGTGTCTGATGTAAACAGGATAATAAGCAACTCCGTTTGCATAATACTCTAATGTAATATGGTCATTAGCAAGAGTTGCAGCATTTGTAGGATATTCAGCAGCATCAGCCTTCAGTTTGCCTTTACCTGATTCATTAAGAACAATTGTTGCAACGGTACGTTTTCCGGCAGCTTCTGTTGAGAATGTAACATCAAAGTCTGTATCTGATGAAAGTGCTTTACCCTGATCAACATTGGCCTTAGCCCAAGCATTGAATGTAACATCATTCAGCAAACGTGCAGCAACTTCTTTCTTTACATCAGCTACTTGCCATATCTCGCTTCTGTTGCCATCAACAGTATAGAACTCTGTTCCGCCATTGAATGTAGCCTTAACAATAACACGTGTAAGATTCTGCTCAAGCATGTTAGCCAAGTCTGTTGTATTCTCGAAACAATAAGCTGCATATTCTCCATTAGCAGGATTAACAGCCGGCAGAGTTGCATGCTCACCGCCAACAGTAGTGAGACCACCAACACCTGTAGTGTTATAATTATAGTCATCACCCCAATAAACTCTATAAAGTCCGCTTGCAATGGCTGTTCCGCCTATGAAACGATAATCGGTTGAACGAGTTGCCTTAAAAGCTTTCCATGTATTAAAATCTGTAACATCACGAACCAGCTTGTTGGTCTGGTTTGTATTGTCAAGAGCCCATCCGTCAATTGTATAAGTAAGCCCAGATCCGTCTGTAACAGTACCATTGGCACCATTCTTTACAGTTACCTTAGCCTCAGCTCTTTCAACATAGATTGTTGCTGCGGGATTAGCATCTGCCTCAGCCTTTGTCTTAAAGATTTTGCTGCCGTCGATAGTAACAAGAGGTTCTACAACATTTGCACTTGTAGGCTCTACAGTACCACCTTGTGCGTCAGCCATAATGGCATTTGACATCAGCAGACCATCATCGTGCCAGCTGTAGTCTGTACCGATAGCTGTTTTGACAGCATCATTAAGTTCTGAAAGACTTTTACCTTTAGCAGTAGCTCCGTTAACATTCAATATACCACCTTCTGCAATAGAAAGGAGTCCATTATTGTTGAGAACTACCAAAGCCTTAATATCACCAGAAACGCTGTTAATCTCCTGAGTAATCTTAGCTGTTGTTGTGATGTTGTCAGTTGTAGTGCCTTCCGGTGAGAAGTTCAGATCCATGTTGTAGGCACTGTTCACTACGTCATTAACAAACAGAATAAGAGTAGCATCCTTTACCTCATACTCTGCCGGTGTGCCGTCGTCGAAATTATCGTTGGCACGTGTACCAGGCTGCGTAGGGAGCTGAATGGCAAGGTTGATATACCCCTTACCCTTATCATTCCACTGTGGCTGTCCGCCATTGTCAATGCCATCCTCGCTTGAACAAGCTCCCAGCATCAGCGCTGCCAATGCGAAGGAAAATAATTTTACTTTTTTCATAATTTAAAAAATTGAGTTGGTTTAAAAAATATTTTTATCAATTCTCGTGTTTTTACATGTCGAGTATCTGCAGGTTTTTGTCCACTCCCTGTGCTCCGGCCTGCTTAGCCTGATTGAGCAGCTGGCGCGCCTGTCCGGTGTTGCCCTCGAGCATGGCCATCACGCCCTTGGCGTGCAGAGCCTGCGGCGAGTTGCCTGCCTTGCTGAGATAGCGTTTAGCACCTTCAAGGTCGTCGCTCTCCATGCGTGTGCATGCGGCATTGATGTTGGCCGTAGGGTCGTCGGGATACATGCGCACGGCGGTCTCCATAACCTCATTGAACTCGCGCGAGCCCGGCTCGTAGGTCTGTGCCACCATATACATCTCCTCGAGCGAAAGCTGCTGCGGCTTGGTCTTCAGCACCTGTTTTGCCTCGTCTACCGAGAACGGGCGCACGCTGTAGCTCACCACATAGTCAGAGTGGCGCAGAGCGGGATACCATGAGTCGAGCATAAAGCGGTAGTCTGTAGGATAAGTAGACTTGATCTTCCACTCTTTGGCATCGGGGTCGAGCGTCTTGTCGTCGATGAGCTTAAGTATGGCGTCGCTGTTGTCGAGATTGCCCTCAACGACATACTCGCGCAGGCCTTCCCAGTCTTCAGGCGTAGACGATACGGTGAAGAGGCGGTCTTCTATATGCACGAGCTTGCGCACATAGTCCTTGAGCGTCTTGGCACGGTTCTGTGCCAGATATGCGTTATGCTCATAAGGCGACTCGGGCGAAGCATATCCGTGGATTTCGATGTTTGTTATGGTTGTGTTCTTGTCGTTCTTCACGAGGTTGATTGTGTTCACAATCTTCTCCAGCTCGCGCGGGTTGTTGCGGTATTCGGGATAGAGAGTGATTTTGTCAACGGGGAAGTCGATAAACGCGCGTCCTTCCTCATGGCGCACCTTCTGTGCCTCGGCTGCCGGGCGCATATACGGCATGAACGGCGTGCGCAGGCGCTTCAGCTCAACGGTGTTCTGGTCTTTCACGTCGCCGCATCCGCAGAGGTCTTCAGCCACGATGACGTTAGAGTTCTTCATCCAGGGCTCATAGGGCAGCACGGCGCTGTAGTGGAGCGTCTGGTCGGTGTTGTTCTTACGTCTTACAGCCACCACGTTTGCCGGAAAGTCCTTATGTCCGCCGCGGCGGTAAGAGATGTCCTGCTTGCGTCCGTTCACTACTATCTGCGGCATCTGCCTCTCCTCGGTGTTGTTAGTGATGATGGGCGTGAAGACGAGCCTCATGTTAGAAGGCAGCTTCAGCGAGTCCATATTGAGGTCGAGGTCAACCACCATAGTCTGGTTAGTGTTCTCTACCTTGATATTCTCTACCGTCACCGTCCGTCCGGCCAGCTTAGGCTCCACGCTCTGTGCCTGCAGCGCGAGCGGCGCGGCCAGCAGGCATGCACAATATATAGATAATCTTTTCATGTCCTTGGTGGTTTATAGTATCAGAAGATGTAAATAAGACTCAGCGCGGCCTTTGTCGGGCCGAAATAGTTGGTGTGCGACGACTTGAGCTTCTCGCCGCAGGTTCCGCACTTGTATTTGTCATACTTTATGTAGTCGTATCCCAGGCCTATGGATGCCTCAAAGTTCCAGTGCTTTGACATCACCCACTGATATCCTGCCGTTACGCCTCCGCCTGCATACCATCCTTCATAGCGGTGGTCCTCAAGCTCGGGGAAGAACCCGAAAGGCAGCTCAACGCTGCTTGCGTTGAACTGTCCGCCCATGAGGTGGGCACCGATGAACCAGCCATTGAAGCTCTCGCAGAACCAATAGCGGTATTCAGGCATAACAAGCCAGTGGCGCAGACTCGACTGGTCGCCGCCCGACTGTTTCCACGGATTAAGACCATAGAACAGCTGCAGCGTGCTTTTCTTACCTACTGAGGCTTCAATTCCTAAGTTAGGAGTTGTGGTAGCCCAGTATAATGCATTGGTCTTCAACGCCACGTTCTGTGACAGCATTGTGGCTGAAGTTGCCAACACAAATAGTGCTGTACTTAATATGCGTTTAATCATAAATCCTGTAAATATTTTAGTTTTTTCTATTTCTCGGAATCTTGTTTTTATTCATAGTTATATTATCTCAGCAGATGGTTTTTATATCATCGTTGATCAATCATTTCACATCGTAAAACTGCATTCTCAGACTGTGTTGTTGCCTTATGACAATTTCAGTTAGCAGTTTAGTTTACAGCCATGTTTGCGTGACCGTTCATGCTGACAGGTTCGTATATGTTATTTATACCGATTACAGGTTTTTCACATTAGTAGTTCGAATGCTGGCACCATTTAAGGTTAAGCTCGTTCGACATTTTTGTGCTAAAGTTCTTATTCCAAGCAGCATGTTTGTAAAAAACACACCTTATTTTAAGGAATATTTATCTTAAAACTTTTCAATTGCAAAAATAACAATAAGTAATTACAAAGGACCCCCTCTTAGTGTTAAAAATCATTAATCAGGCACTTTTTCTCAATAAAAAGTTTTGGTGTCAGAAATATACTTTTTTGCCTTAAATACAGGGAAATGCAGGCATCAGGCAAGAAAAAAAATACTTACATACATCAAGCATAGCCAACGAAAATATATCATCACGCACATTTTCGGCTTGCGTAAGCATATGCAGCGGCAGAATGACATAATGAAAGAATATTAGAACATACGCTTACAATGTGATTCAGACTGACGTTCTCATACTGAAGTATTCAGAAATTAAAATCATCTGGCCGCAAAAACGGGCAGTTTTCGTGTGCAAGCGCAACGCCCTACGGCATAAGGCGTTACGCCGGATGAAGGCAATATGTGCAATGTTTTTGTCCCAATTAGGACAAAAAAGCCATTATTTCAATAAAAAAACAGGGTGGTTTCAAGGTCTGAAACAGCCTGTTTTTGATGCAAAAGTGGCCGAGTTATTCAGAAATAGCTGCCCGTTTGGGCATAAATGTAAATATTGTTTACCAAAACACGGCCATACATGGCTCATTATTTTCTATTTCGTCAGAAAATCCGTACAAAAACGAAATGACACTTTGGCATGTAAAAGAGCAAATTATAAAGCAAGACAACACACACCACGAACCCGAAGGGCTGCACCTCAGTAACCGTGGGTGGTACACCCACGGATGCAGCAACGCAAGAGGCATCACCCGAAGCGGTGATACTTCATAATTAAGGATAAAGATAATACGAAAGTAGCACCACTTCGGGTGCTTATCGTTACACATCGGGAAATCCGGGCGTGGCTACGCCACACCCGGTTACGAAAGTTTAGCCCTTCGGGCTGCATATCCTCTTCGGCATACAGAACAAAACGCATGAAAAGGAAACCGTAAGTATGCATATACAATATGAAAGGACACAAGAGCGCATGAAGAGAAGACCGTTTAAAAGCATACAAACAAACCAAAACGAATGAAGTGGTATGACGGCAAGTATGCACTTCTAGCACGAAAGGAACAGCAAAGCGAATGAAGCAAGAACTCCAAAAAACGCACGCACCACGAGCCCGAGGGGCTGCACTTCAGTAACCGTGGGTGGCACACCCACGGATTCAACCACCCCAAAGAGGCATCACCCGAAGCGGTGATACTTCATAATTAAGGATAAAGATAATACGAAAATAGCACCACTTCGGGTGCACATCACCACGAATAGGGGAAATCCGGGCGTGGCTACGCAAGGCTGCGCCACACCCGGTTACAGAAGTGAAGCCCTACGGGCTGCATATCCTCTTGCGGCATCTAGAACAAAACGCATGAAAAGGAAAGACATAAATATGAATATACAATATGAAAAGGCACAAGAGCTCATGAAAAAGGAAATGTTTAAAAGCATACAAGCAAGCCAAAACGCATGAAGAGGTATGACGGCAAGTATGCAGTTCTAACACAAAAGAAATATCAAAGCGAATGAAGCAAGAACGCAAAAAACGCACACGCCACGAGCCCGAAGGGCTGCACCTCAGTAACCGGGGGTGGCACACCCACGGATTCAGACACCCCAAAGAGGCATCACCCGAAGTGGTGATACTTTTAATTAATAATGACTGTCAATGTAAAGGAAGATATTTCTCATCATATTCAATACCCATTGAATTCAAGAAGTTAATATATTCATCTCTCAGCGACACTTTTTTATGATGTTCTTTTTGTCCTCTCACATATTCCACAACCCTACTCAGTTCATTTGCGGAACAGGAAAATGCAGAATATCCGTCGGCCCATCCGTCCCACTCCGGAAAATTCACATTACCCTTAAGCCAAACACTAGAACTCTGCTTCACTATACGTGCAAATTCTGCCACCGACAACTTTGTAGGTAACTCTGTTATCATATGTACGTGGTCGGGCATACCGCCAATACGTATCAGTCTGGCCCCGAGTTTCTTCACGATTCCCAGTATATAAGCATAAAGCTCTTTCTCATGTTCTATGTATATAGTTCTTCCCCGCAAATGGGTAACAAATACGAAATGAATAATTATCTTTGAATAGCTCATGTGTCCTGAATCTTTATGTGAGTGTTTAATAATATGTTTTTCTTTATTATTTATGAAACTCCCATGCCAGACTTTTATTGTGCTTTTATCTTTATAATTATAAAATATGTCATGATAATATAAGAGTAGCACCGCTTCGGGTGCAGGTCGCCACTGCATCGGGGAGTCCGGGCGTGGCTTAGCAAGGCTGCGCCACACCCGGTTACAGAAGTGAAGCCCTACGGGCTGCATATCCTCTTGCGGCATCTAGAACAAAACACATGAAAAGGAAAGACATAAATATGAATATACAATATGAAAGAGCATAAGAGCGCATGAAAAAGGAAATGTTTAAAAGCATACAAGCAAGCCTAAACGCATGAAGAGGTATGACGGCAAGTATGCAGCTCTAACACAAAAGGAACAGCAAAGCGAATGAAGCAAAAACGACAAAAACACACCACGAGCCCGAAGGGCTACACCTCAGTAACCGTGGGTGGTACACCCACGGATGCAGCAACGCAAGAGGCATCACCCGAAGCGGTGATACTTAATTAAATGAATGAAGAGGCATGCAAGATGAAACCAGCCGGAACAGAACAGCCATAAGAGACAGGACAAACAAAACATATATGCATAATATAAAGTACACGCGGGCGCGCATACTTGCGCCCCGGCACATCGGGCATGACATAATTTAACTTGCCGAGCTGAAAAATATAAGGCCATTTATTTTGCTTTACCGCTGATTTTAGGTAACTTTGCCAAAAGTTTAACCTGAATAAAGACATAATTTTTAATTTTTTCACCATGGCTTATACACGCATAACTGCTGCCGAAGCTGCGGCAATGATTAAGAACGGAGAGAACATAGGTCTGAGCGGATTTACGCCCGCAGGCACCGCCAAGGCCGTAACCAAGGAGCTGGCCAAGATAGCTCAGGCTGAGCACGAGGCCGGCAGAGAGTTTAAGGTAGGACTGTTCACCGGCGCCTCTACAGGACAGAGCACCGACGGCGACCTGTCGAACGCGCAGGCTATAAAATACCGCGCACCCTACACCACCAACTCTGACTTCCGCAAGCACGTAAACGCAGGCGAGATAGCCTACAACGACATCCACCTGAGCCACATGGCACAGGAGCTGCGCTACGGCTTTATGGGAGAGGTTGACTGGGCGATAATTGAGGTGTGCGACATCGAGGAAGGCGCCGACACATGCAAGGCTTACCTGACGGCTGCCGGAGGCATCAGCCCTACAGTGGCACGCCTGGCAAAGCACGTGGTGCTGGAGCTTAACAGATTCCACAGCCCCGAGGCAAAATATCTGCACGACGTATACGAGCCGCTCGACCCGCCGTGCCGACAGCCGATACCTATCACACACGTGAACGACCGCATAGGCACACCCTATGTAGAGATAGACGCCAAGAAGATTGTGGGCGTTGTAGAATGTAACATAGCCGACGAGGCAAGAGCCTTCAAGGATGCCGACCCGATAACTGACCAGATTGGACACAACGTGGCACAGTTCCTCATCAGCGACATGAAGAGGGGCATCATACCGCAGTCGTTCCTGCCGCTGCAGAGCGGCGTGGGCAGCACTGCCAACGCCATACTGGGCGCACTGGGACACGACGAGAGCGTGCCTAACTTCAACATCTACACCGAGGTGCTGCAGGACAGCGTGGTGGGCATGATGCTCGAGGGACGCATCAAGGACGCGTCTACATGCTCGCTGACAGTGTCTAACGAATGTCTGAAGCAGATCTACGACAACATGGACTACTTCAAGCAGCACCTGACGCTGCGCCCGAGCGAGATTTCAAACTCGCCTGAGGTTATCAGACGACTGGGCGTTATTGCCATCAACACTGCCATCGAGGTTGACATCTACGGCAACGCCAACTCTACACACATCAGCGGAACGAAGATGATGAACGGTATTGGCGGAAGCGGCGACTTTGAGCGCAACGCATACATAAGCATCTTCACCTGTCCGTCAACTGCCAAGGGCGGTCTTATCAGCTCTATCGTACCGATGGTAAGCCATCAGGATCACTCTGAGCACGATGTAAACATCATCGTTACAGAGCAGGGTGTGGCCGACCTGAGAGGCAAGAGCCCAATAGAGCGTGCACACCTCATCATAGAGAACTGTGCTCATCCTGACTACCGTCCGCTGCTGCGCGACTATCTGAAGATTGCCAAGATGGGACAGACACGCCACTGCCTGACAGCTGCCTTCGCCATGCACGACACTCTGATGCGCAAGGGCGACATGCATCTGACAGACTTTGCTGAGTATGTTAAGTAATTATTTTAGAAGTTAGAGGGAGCCAAGACATATGGTCTTGTGGGTATGCGGGCTATCATTCTTATTAGTCTCATTACTCCCATAAAATAAGGGGCTAAGGCGTTTCGCCTTAGCCCCTGTTTCATGGGATGGGAATTATGGGAGAAATGAGAGTGATAAGACTAATAAGGCTGATGAGACCCATACTGGCCAGAACAATACCATAAAGGCATTTGTCTTAACTCCTTAACTCCCCCTAACTCCTTAACTACTAAATAAATATCTCCTAAAGATATCATTCAATAAACCTCACCTTGGCCTCATTTCTCGGCTTAGCCTCGGGAGCCTCGTCGGGATAGCCGAAGGCTATGCAGTAGAGCAGCTCGTAGCCCTTGCTGAACTCAAGTTTCTTGAGATATTCGGCAGCCTCGGGCGTGCGCATGAAGCGGGCCGGACCGCCAAGACAGCACGAGCCTATGCCCATCGACTGGGCTGCCAAAATCATGTTGCCGCCAAGCAGTCCACAGTCTATCTGCGAGCAGTCATACGACGGGTCGTTGGCTATGAACACCACGGTGGGCGCATTGCGGAACATATTCTTGAACGACGCGTCAGCCGCTGCCTCCGGATTATACTTCTTGTAGATAGCCGTAATGCCGTCGATAAACTCAGGATTGTCAACCACGCGCACCTCCCACGACTGCTTGTTCATGCCGTTGGGCGCGTTGATGCCACACTTCAGTATCATCTTCATCGTGTCGCGGTTAACCGGCTGCGGCTTATACTTGCGTATGCTGCGGCGCTCCATTATCGTTGATATCACGGCCTCAGAGCGGTTTGCGACAGTGTCGGCTGCTGCAGCGGCAGCATCGCTTTTGGGTGAATTGGCACTGCAGCCAAAGGCCGCACAGGCAAAGGCTATGCCCAGAAAAAGATTTAAAGGTTTCATAATCATTCGGTTTTAAATGTTTGTCGTTAATTTAAAATTATCGGCAACACAGACTGCACGCAATCTGCACAACCACTGACAAAACTAACGAAATATTTTAATAATACATGCCAACGCCTGTGTTTTTTCATGTTTTATAACATGCGGCGGCATGCCCAAACAGCTACAAAACTATGTTTTAAAGACTTTAATAACAACAACTTGCGCAATTGTGCCGGATTTTTTAGTAACTTTGTGGCCTGAAATCGAAGCAACATCCTATAAATGAAAAAAATACTCATAACGGGCGCAAGCGGATTCATAGGCAGCTTCATTGTCGAGGAGGCGCTGAAAAGAGGATTCGAGACATGGGCAGCCGTAAGAAAAAGCAGCTCAAGGAAGTATCTAAACGACAGCAGAATACATTTTATAGAGCTCGACCTGGGCAACCTGGACAAGCTGGAGAAGCAGCTGAGCGGACAGCAGTTTGACTATGTTGTGCATGCGGCAGGCGTAACCAAATGCCTGCACAGCAGCGACTTCTTCAAGGTGAACACCGAAGGCACGGCCAACCTGGCGCTGGCGCTGCGCAGACAGAACACGGGGCTGAGGCGCTTTGTCTATCTGAGCAGTCTGAGCGTGATGGGTCCGGCGCGCGAGCAGGAGCCTCACACCGAGATAACGGCAGCCGACGAGGCACGCCCCGACACGGCCTACGGCAAGAGCAAGCTGGAGAGCGAGCAAAGGCTCGAGGCTATAAAGGGATTTCCATTTATAGTGCTGCGCCCCACGGGCGTCTACGGCCCGCGCGAGAAAGACTACTTCATGATGGCGCAGAGCATAAGCAGGCATGTTGACTTCGCCGTAGGCTACAGACCTCAGCATCTTACGTTCATATATGTCATGGACGTGGTGCAGGCCGTATTCCTTGCCCTCGACCACGGCACCGTAGGTTCAAGATACTTCATAAGCGACGGCCGCGTATACTCGTCGCGCACGTTCAGCGACCTCATAAGCAACGAGCTGGGCAATCCCTGGCTGCTGCGCATAAAGGCGCCGCTGTGGCTGCTGCGCATAATATCCTTTGCCGGCGAATGGACAGCCCGCATTACGGGCAAGATATCGGCACTGAACAACGACAAGTATAACATAATGAAACAGCGCAACTGGATGTGCGACATCAAGCCGGCCGAGAACGAGCTCGGCTACAAGCCGCAATATGACCTGAAGCGCGGCGTGGCGGCAACAATAAAATGGTATAAAGACAACGGATGGCTGTAAAGGAAATTATAAGGATAATTGGATAGATGAGAATAATGGGACTAATGAGAAAAATGAGATTAATGAGACTGATGAGAGAAATGGGGCGCATGGCTCACATAAGTCCTATAAGTCTCATCAGCCCCACATCCCCAATCTCTCCCGTTCTCTCCCATCCCCTCTTCCACCACTAACAATCTCTTAAAATGATAAAATTCATCAAGCAGCTTTTCACAATAGAGAAGCAACCCAAGAAGGGGCTGTTTGCCCTCGAGTGGGTGGTGCTGGCATATCTCGTGCTCACACTGCTCATAGTGTTCTTCACATACACCAAGGCGGCCAACCCCGACGCCATGATATGGGGGCGCATACGCATTGCCGTCATCACGGTGGCGCTGTGGGGCGTCTACCGCATGCTGCCGTGCCGGCTTACACGACTGGCACGCGTGGTGGTGCAGATGGCGCTGCTGGGCTGGTGGTATCCCGACACCTACGAGATCAACCGCATGCTGCCCAACCTCGACCACGTGTTTGCCCAATGGGAGCAGGACATGTTCGGCTGCCAGCCGGCCCTGCTGTTCTGCAAGGCCATGCCGTGGCCCGTGGTGAGCGAGCTTATGGACATGGGCTACGCCTCCTACTATCCGATGATAGCGCTCGTGGTGCTCTATTACTTCGCCTTCCGCTACCACGAGTTCGAGCGTGCATCGTTCGTAGTGCTCACAGCCTTCTTCATCTATTATGTGGTGTTCGTTCTCGTGCCCGTAACAGGCCCTACGTTCTACTACAAGGCTGCCGGACTGACCAATATAGCCAACGGCGTGTTCCCCAACGTTCACGACTATTTCAACTATTATCAGGACTGTCTGCCCAGTCCCGGATACAAGGACGGCATATTCTATCACTTTGTTGAAGACGCCAAGGCGGCCGGCGAAAGGCCCACGGCAGCCTTCCCGAGCAGCCATGTGGGCATAAGCACCGTGCTGATGCTGCTTACATGGCACAGCGGCAACCGCCGCCTGCTCTATGTGCTGCTGCCCTTCTACGTCCTGCTGTGCCTCGCCACGGTCTACATACAGGCCCATTATGCCATAGACGCACTGGCCGGACTGGTGAGCGGCGCGCTGCTCTACGTGGCGCTCATGGCTGTTTCAAGAAAGATGGTGACAAGACAATAAGACAGTCAGGGCAGGCATACCGCAGTAAAAGCGATATGTCTGCCCTGTTTTTTTAACTGCCGGAAAACTTCTTTAACTAACATAACTTCGGCAACTTGCATAAAATAACTATTTTTGCAACCGTGACAAGACTTAGAATATTCATAACGGCTCTGATGGCACTGATGCTTGCGGCCACGGCTACGGCACAAGACAAGAAAGGCGACAATCCCGAGGACAACGAGGTTGACATGGACAACCCTACGTTTGTGCCTATGGTGAAGGTGGGCAAAGTGCTCATTGACGGCGACAGCATACAGTATGTTGAGCTAAACAACGTGTATGTATACCCGCAGCCGGTGTTCAAGAATGCCAAGCAGCGCGCCGCCTACAACCGTCTGGTGTATAACGTAAAGAAGGTGCTGCCCATAGCCAAAGAGGTTAACAGGGTTATCATCGAGACTTACGAATATCTGCAGACGCTGCCCAACAAGAAGGCGCGCGACGAGCACATGAAGCGCGTAGAGGAAGACATCAAGAAGAGATACACGCCAAGAATGAAAAAGCTGTCGTACTCGCAGGGCAAGCTGCTCATAAAGCTCGTCTATCGCGAGTGCAACTCATCGGCCTACGACCTTATACGCTCGTTCATCAGCCCCATAAGGGCAGGCTTCTATCAGGCCTTCGCCTGGGCTTTCGGCGCCAGTCTGACAAAGAAATATGACCCCGAAAAAACCGACCGACTCACAGAACGTGTTGTGCTGATGGTTGAGTCGGGACAGCTGTAATTAAGAATGCGACTAATGGGAAAAATGAGACTTATAAAATTAATTGGAAGAACGGGAGCTATGGGACTTATGAGATTAATATGACTCATGGCTTTTATAAGTCCCATCTCTCCCATTATCCTCATCCCCACAATAAAATAGGCACAGCCGCATGGCCGTGCCTATTTTATTATTATATTACTGTCTTATGGTTTCTCTGAATAAAGCACCTGAATAACAGTCTGGCCTACAGCCTGAAGAGTGTTCTTGTCGATATATTCCATCGTGTCGTTAATCGTGTGCCATGTAGGACCGAAGCTGCTCTGCTGGCAGTCAGGATAATATGGAACGATGTCTATCGTAGGAATCTTTGCCACATCATTCACAGGCACATGGTCGTCGGTAACCATCACGCCGTCTGTCGACGGGAAATAGCTGCCAAAGCCCACTGCCTCTGCCGCAGCCCAAACCTTGTCGACAATACCCTGGGCATACTGCTTTGACAATCCTTCCTGAGAGAACTTCGAGCCTTGGCCTCCTACCATGTCGAGCAGGATGCCGAAACGTGCCTCATATCCCGGCTTATGCGGATTGGCAGCCCAATGCTGCGCACCCAAAGCCCACGAGTCGCCATTGTCGGGAACTGTGCTCCAGCGCGGCACGCCACGGTCTTCAGCGTCAAAGCACACAAAGTCGATGCCAAGATTAAGCTTCGTCGTATCGCTTGCCAGCAGACGTGCAATCTCGAGCATCACAGCAACACCGCTGGCACCGTCGTTGGCACCCATCACAGGCTTGCGCCAGTTGGCCGAATCCGGGTCGTTGTCGGCCCACGGACGGCTGTCCCAATGGGCACATAACAGGATGCGGGTGGTAAGCTCCGGACGGTAGCTCGCCACGATGTTGGTACATTTGAGCGGAGTGCCGTCGAAACCGGTGAGCGTAACGTTCTGCGGTATCACCGTAAGGCCATACTGACGGAACTTGCCAATAATCCACTCGCCGCACTTGTCGTGCGCCTCGCTGTTCATCGTGCGCGGTCCGAAATCACACTGAGCCTTGCAGTAAGCATAGGCCGAATCGGCATTAAACGAAGGACCAACCGGCTGCTGCGCAGCCATATCGGCATCAGAAGCCGCCTTCTTGTTGCCTCCGCAAGACGCCATGGCGATAATTAACGCCAGCATCAACATTTTGGTTATTATTCTCATGTTCGTATCACCTCGCCGCCGGACAAGCCGTGGCGAAAAGTATTTTAGATGATTATTACTTATAAAGACAAATTCAGCTGCAAGCCTGTCACAGACCTGTCAGTTACAGATTATTCTGCACCTGAGCCATGACCCTGAGCCAGTTGCCGCCCCATATGCGGGCGATGTCGCGCTCGCTGTACCTGCGGCGCAGAAGATGCAGGGTGAAGTTGATAAGCTCTGACGAGTCTGCCAGGCCTCTTATGCCTCCGTCGCCGTCGAAGTCGGTGCCCAGTCCTACGTGCTCTATGCCCATAATGCTGATGGCATGCTCAAGATGAGCTATGGCATCCATGACCGTGGCCTCCTGGCTGTCGTTGCGCAGAAAGCCGTGATAGAGCGTTATGTGGGCCACTCCGCCATGCTTGGCAAGAGCCCTGAGCTGGTCGTCGGTAAGGTTGCGCGGCACGTCGCACAGCGCCTTGCAGTTGCTGTGGCTGCACACGATGGGCTTGCTGCTTATGCTAAGCGCGTCGTAGAAGCTCTTTTCGCCGGCATGACTGAGGTCTACCATTATGCCGCAGCGGTTCATCTCCTTAATGACCTGCTCGCCGAAGCGGCTCACTCCGCCATGAGTGTTGCAGCCGCGGGCACTGTCGCAGATGTCGTTGTCGCCGTTGTGACAGAGCGTGATGTAGACAACGCCGCGCCTTGCGAAATATCTTACGTTGGATATGTCGTGGTTAAGCGCCAGTCCGTTCTCTATGCCGAGCATTATGGAGCGGCGCCCCTTGCGCTTGTCTTCATACAGGTCGGAAGGCGTGCGCGCTATGCTCAAGTAGCGGTTGTTGGCGTTTACTATCTCCTCTATCTTGTCGAAGATAAGGTCGGCATACTGAAGCGGCCCGTCAACCTTAAATGCCACCTTCGACGAGAAGGTCTCGCCGAGCTTGGGCTGTGGCAGATATGCCGCCATGATGACAGCGTCCTGATGTCCTTCGGCCATCTTGTGCATGTCGACGAGAATGCGCGGGTCGCGCTGGTCGAAGTGTATGCCCTGCGGAAAGAACATAGGCGTGTCGCAATGGGTGTCGAGCGTAAGCATGCGGCGGTGAAGGTCTTTGGCCGTATAGAAGTCGCGTGCACGGTCTACAAGCCATCTGAACAGCACCTGTCCGCTCTCGCCGAGCCACTCGGGATGCCACTGCACGCCGATAAACGGCTTGAACTCGCTGCTCTCTATGGCCTCGATCACGCCGTCGGGTGCCTTTGCGCTGACGCTGAAGCGCCTGCCTGAAGCCCTTACGGCCTGATGGTGTATGGAGTTGACGGCAAGCGTCTCCGTCTTATACAACGAATAGAGCACCGACTCGCGGCTTATCCTCACCGTATGGGTGGGCTCGCTCCGGTCGGCGTCCTGGCTGTGCTTTATCAGGCTGTGGCCTGCTGCCGCGGCAGCGCGGCCTGCCCCGTGTGCGGCGGCAAAGCTCTCGGCTATGTCCTGGTCAACCTCGCCGTCGAGGGCCGTAACGAGCGTCTGTATGCCACGGCATATTCCGAGCATAGGTATCTGGCGGTTGTATGCCAGCCTTACGGTCAGCAGCTCGGCCTTGTCGCGCATGTGGTTGATGCCGTGCAGGCGCGGCGAAGGCTCCTCACCGGCCCACAGCGGATTGATGTCGCCGCCTCCGGTGAGCACCAGTCCGTCTATCTTGTCGAGCGTGTTGATTATCACGTCCTTGTCGGCAACGGGCGGAATTATCACCGGCGTGCCTCCGGCTCTCACCACGGACATGTAATACTGCTCGCACAGACGCGCGTCGCCGTCGGCAAAATTGCCTGTGAGGCCAATCACCGGCTGGCGAGTGGCCTCAGGATAACGGGCGTATATGTCGTCGAGACTGCTCTGAATATCAAACGATTTCATTGCTCCAGCCTCACACTATCTGCTTTCTCCCTGCGGAACGGGCACTTCTCTCTTGATGCTCTGCTCTAAAGAAATAAGGGTTTCGGTTGCAACTACGCCGGGGATGCCCTGCATCTGGTTGTTAAGCAGGTCCATGAGCTGTTCGTTGTCGCGTGCGTAGAGCTTTACGAGCATGGTGTAAGGACCAGTGGTGAAGTGGCACTCAACGATTTCGGGTATGTGGTCAAGGCGCTCAACTACCGACTTATACATGTTTCCGCGCTCAAGCGTTATGCCCACGTATGTGCATGTTGTGTAGCCAAGACTTTTGGGATTTACGTCGAATCCGCTGCCTGTGATGACGCCACCCTCGATAAGATGCTGTACACGCTGATGTATGGCTGCGCGCGATACGCCGCACTCTGCTGCTACATCCTTAAACGGAATTCTGGCATTCTTTGACAGAATGCTCAAAATCTTTTTATCAAGACTATCAATCTTTTCCATTTTATAATGTTATTAGTTTTATTTTTTAAGTTATATTCTCTTTTGGTTTCCAGTATGTTTGATGCGAGCAAATTTACATATTAAAAATGAGTTATACAACATTTTGACATAAAAAATAGCGCATTTTATGCAGAATGAAATAAAAAAAGGGAGACCTTGGCCGGTCTCCCATGCTTTTTTATGACAAATGAACACTATTTCTTTGTCTTGGCTGTTTTCTTTGCGGCAGTCTTCGCTGCTGTCTTCTTGCTGTCAGCACCCTTTGCGGCAGCCTCGGCCTCGGGCTTCTTAGCCTTCTCTACCGAAACCATCTCGACGGTGAATATCAGCGTGCTGTAAGGATTGATGGCTCCTGCCTTGCGGTCGCCGTAGGCCAGATTCTGCGGTATGTACAGTTCCCACTTGCTGCCAACGGGCATCATTGTGAGGGCCTCTGTCCATCCCTTGATAACCTGGTTGGGGCGGAACTTGGCTGTTTCGCCGGGACGCTTGTAGCTGCTGTCGAACACAGTGCCGTCTATCAGCCGTCCTTCATACTTCACGGTTACTTCGTCGTCTACAGAAGGAATCTCTCCGTTGCCCTTTACGAGCACCTTATACTGAAGTCCGCTGGGAAGCGCAACCACGCCTTCCTTGGTCTTGTTGGCAGCCAGGAAGTCTTCGCCGGCCTTGCGTGTGGCCTCGTTGCGCGCATCGACAGCCTGCTTGAAGGCCTTGTCGAAATAGTCTTTTGCAGCAGAGTCTGTCATCAGCGTGTAGTCTTTCTTCAGCGCGCTGACAAATCCCTTGTTGAAGAGTGCCTCGCTGATAGAGTCGCTCTGGCCCTTGAACTCGTCCTTCAGGAAGGGCAGCATGCGCTGGCTTACCATCAGGGCTATCTGCTCTCCGGCAAAGTATGCCTTTGTCTTTTCGTCGATGCCCCTTGCCACGGCGTCTTCATATCCCTTGATGAAGTCGGCCATGTAGGCTGTGTCAACGCCGAAGCCCTGCTTCAGGTAGGGCACAAGGCCGTCGGTGCGCACCATGCCGGCTGAATAGCTGAGCGAGTCAGACTTGGTTATCAGACTAATCTTTGCAGGCTCCTCTACGGCCTTCTTGTCTTTCTTCTTCTTTGCGGCAGCGTCTGCCGTATTGAAAGAAGCACTCACCAGAATGGCGAGTGCTGCTAAAATTATTTTCTTCATTTAATTATTTGTTACCTAAACTGATAAGTTCTATTTTGAAGATAAGCACAGAGAAAGGCTTGATGTCTTTCTGCTCACGGTCGCCATAAGCGAGGTTCTGAGGTATTACAACCTCCCAAACGCTTCCGGCAGGCATGTGTGTCAGGGCTGTGGTCCATCCCGGGATTACCTGGTTGGCGCGCAGCGTTACAGGCTCCTTACGCTCGTAAGAGCTGTCGAACACCTTGCCGTCGATTGTCTTTCCTTCGTAGTGAACTTTTACGGTAGATGTATCTGTAGGCATCTCGCCCTTGCCTTCCTTGATAACTCTGTAGAGCACGCCGCCCTCGAGCTTCTTCACTCCGGCCTTCTTGGCATAGTCAGCAAGATATTTCTCGCCAGCCTTCTTGTTGGCGCCATACTGCTCCTCAATGGCCTTGCTTCTGATGGCCTGCATCTTGAGCTGAGCCACGCGCTGAGCCTGCTCAACGGTCATGAGTCCGTTCTTGCCGGTTGTACCGCTGATGAAGCCTGCCATGAAGTTCTTCAGAGATATAGTCTTTGTTGAGTCGCTGCCGAAGAGTTCGTGGTTGATGCCCTTAACCATCTGGTTAGATATCTGCTGACCGATCTGTATACCTGCGTAGTAAGCGGCCTTCTTCTTGTCGTCGCCTGCGTTGGCTCCTTCGTTAAGTCCCTTGAAGAACTCGTCCATGTATGCTGTGTCTACTCCGAGTCCTCTTACCAGATAGTCCTTCAGACCTTGTGTCTGTGCCATACCTATGGCATAGCTCACTGTGTCGACATCGTTTTTCAGGTCTGCCTTAGGTGTTGAATTGCCGCAAGAAACCAATGATGCGGCTGCTACAGCCCAAACGGCTGCGAATGTAAGCTTTTTCATCTTTGTTTTTATTCGTTATTGTTTTATTTATTCTTTACTTTAACGGCTCCTGCCGCCATGCCGGGCTGCCCGCTTAGAGCACCTCGAGCAGCTCAACGTCGAATATCAGCGCTGCGTATGGAGGTATTGAAGCTCCTGCACCGCCCTCGCCGTAGCCGAGGATGTAGGGTATGAAGAAGCGGTACTTGGCGCCTTCCTGCATCAGCTGCAAGCCTTCTGTCCATCCTGCTATAACCTGGTTGAGGGGGAACACTGCCGGCTCGCCGCGCTGTATGCTGCTGTCGAACACTGTGCCGTCGATGAGGAATCCCTCATAGTGGCACTTCACCTGGTCGGTAGCCTTCGGCTTCTTGCCGTTGCCTTCCTTCAGCACCATATATTGCAGTCCGCTGGGAAGCGTAACCACGCCTTCTTTCTTGGCGTTCTCGGCCAGATATTTCTCGCCTTCAGCCTTGGCAACCTTTCCTTTCTCGGCGCGCTCGGCGTTGAGTTTCTCTTCCTGCTTGCGGAAGTAATCCTGTACTATTGTTTGCGCTTCACGGTTAGATACCTTGAGCTCGTTGCCCGCGATAACGTCCTTGATCGCCGCAGCGAAATCATCAATATTCAGCTCTGACGCACCCATCTGTGCCAGCTGGCGGCCGATGCCCAATCCTAAAGCGTAACTTACTTTATCCATTTTCTTTGTCTATTTGTTTATGATTACTACCTTAATAAAATCGTGCAAAGGTAGCATTTTTATCTGATTACGGAATTATTATTGAAGAAAAATCACTAATTTTGTGCATTGTTAATAGTCTTTTGGCCGGGCGGCGGCGCGCTGATATGCCAACTGCAGGCGCCAGCCGCATCAAGCCGCACCAAGAACGGCGGCTAGTCGGCCCGGGAAAGGACTGCCGGATAACCTTTTAACTATAGAAAAGTGATGAAGAAAATTGTTGTTCTTACTGGTGCCGGAATGTCGGTTGAGAGCGGGCTGAGCACGTTCAGGGACGCCGACGGACTGTGGGAGAACTATCCCGTGGCGCGCGTGGCCACACATGAGGCGTGGGAGACCGACCCCGTGTATGTAAATAACTTCTACAACATGCTGCGCAAGAAGCTGCAGGCTGCCAGGCCAAACGAGGGACACAGGCTTGTGGCGGCGCTCGAAGAGAAGTATGACGTAACGGTGGTTACGCAGAACGTGGACAACCTGCACGAGGAGGCAGGCAGCTCGAAGGTGATACATCTGCACGGCGAGCTGATGAAGGTGTGCTCGAGCCGCGACGTAGACAACCCCCACTTCATCAAGACGCTCACGCCCGACTGCCTTGAGGTGAAGCCCGGCGAGAAGGCCGGCGACGGCTCGCTGCTGCGCCCCTACATAGTGTTCTTCGGCGAGGCGGTGCCCAACATCGAGAAGGCGGCCGAAGAGGCCATGGGCGCCGACATATTCGTAATCATAGGCACGTCGCTCAACGTCTATCCGGCGGCAGGCCTCGTGCAGTATGTAAGGCCCGGCGTGCCCGTATATCTCATCGACCCCAAGCCAGTGATGGCTGCCGGACGCCACGACGTGAAGCAGATAACGGCAGGAGCATCTGAAGGCATGCGCCAGCTGTCGGACATACTCATGAAATGATGCCTGAGACAAGGCGCCGTGTCTGTCAAGGGCAATCATATCGGCAGATGTAACGCGTTGTATTACAGACAGTTACATACACCCGTGCAAAACATGGCTTTTTAGGCTCTAAAAGGCCACGTTTTAGCGTGCAAAAGGCCACCTTTCGCAGTGTGAAAGGTGGCCTTTTGCACTTCTGCCCCGCAACGGCTGGCGGCAGAAGTGCCCGAAACCATGCGGAACTATTGCAAACAAAAACTAAACAAAAAGCATTTTTTGCTATGTTGTTGTCATATTTTAATTAAATTTGCAGCTGCAAACATCAGCGGACCTTGGCGCCGCCTGCACCTCACGCGCTCACAGGGCGCATGGCCGGGGCCGGCGCCGGGCTGAATCGTATATGAAAATTAACAACTACAAAAGTCTTATGAACATTTCAAAACTAACGCTGTGCGCACTCATGCTGCTCGCCGTTGGCACGGCCGCAAAGGCACAGATGTCAGCCCACGACTACAACAGTCCGGTGGGCTGGGGCACTGTCGGCGGCACCATAACGGGCGGAAACGACGAGGGCGCCATCAAGGTGACCACCATGAGCGAGCTGAAAACGGCGCTCGTAGGCACCTACAAGCACACTATCTACATTGAGGGAGAGATTGACATAACAGGCCTTGTAAGCATGGAGAACGTGCAGAACAAGACCATCTACGGACTGCCGGGCTCGGCCCTGGTAAACAGCATCCACTCTACCGACGTCAAGAAGAGCGGCATACTGTCGTTCAAGAACAGCAAGAACATAATAATACGCAACGTAACGTTCAAGAGTGCTGGCGCCTTCGACATCGACGGCAACGACAACCTTAACCTTACAAACTGCAGCTACGTGTGGGTTGACCACTGCGACTTTCAGGACGGAGTGGACGGCAACTTCGACTGCAACAACGGCTCCGACCATATCAGCATATCATGGTGCCGCTTCCGCTATCTGAAAGAGCCCTGGGAGGGAGGTTCAGGCGGCTCGGACGACCACCGCTACAGCAACCTCTGGGGCGGAAGCGACAGCGAGACCGAGAGCGAGGGCAAGCTGCGCACCACATTCTACAGCTGCTGGTGGGACGAGGGATGCCGCGAGCGCATGCCTCGCATACGCTTCGGACAGGTGCATCTGCTCAACTGCCTCTACTCGTCGTCGCTCACCAACTACTGCATCGGAACAGGCTACAAGTGCAACGCATACGTTGAAAAGTGCGTGTTCGACGACGTTAAGAACCCATGGAAGAACTACGCCACAAGCGGAGAATACACCGACTACAACATAACGCTGACCGGAAACATCGGCGCCGAGGACGAACAGAAGCGCTCGGGCAGCATAGAATACTTCATACCTTCTGACCACTATCAGCTCGAAGGCTACGACGCAAGCCTCGTGAAAGACGAGGTGAAAGCATACGCCGGAGCCACTCTCAACGTTGAATACGGCCAGGGCGTAACCACAGCAATAGCCAACCCGGGCGCAGCCGCAGCCGAGACGCTGTCGGTAACCTACTTCTCGCCGTCGGGCATGCAGCTGTCGCAGCCGCAGAAGGGCCTCAACATCGTAGTCAGAAAGATGGCCGACGGCACCGTGGCAACGTCTAAAGTGATGATAAAATAAACCTTAAAAAACAATAAAGCACAATGGAAAACGAAATTAAAGACAACATTAAGTTGCCCGAAAACGCCTTCACCGAGTTGAAGGAGGGCGAAGAATACCAGCCCGTGATGAGCCCCGACAAGGCTTATCCCGAAGTCAACGGCTGGTCGGTTACATGGGGTGTGCTCATGGCCATACTCTTCTCGGCCGCTGCCGCATACCTTGGCCTGCGCGTAGGCCAGGTGTTCGAGGCCGCCATACCTATAGCCATCATTGCCGTGGGCGTGTCTACGGCAGCCAAGCGCCGCAACCCCCTGGGCGAGAACGTCATCATACAGAGCATCGGAGCGTGCTCAGGAGCCGTGGTGGCAGGTGCCATATTCACCCTGCCCGCCCTCTACATCCTCAAGGACAAGTATCCTGAGATGAGCGCCTCGTTCATCAACATCCTGCTCAGCTCGCTGCTGGGAGGCATCCTGGGCATACTGTTCCTCATACCGTTCCGCAAATACTTCGTTAAGGACATGCACGGCAAGTATCCCTTCCCCGAGGCAACGGCCACCACACAGGTGCTCGTCAGCGGAGCCAAGGGCGGCAAGCAGGCCAAGCCGCTGCTGCTCGCCGGACTGGTGGGCGGTCTCTACGACTTCATCGTGGCAACGTTCGGATGGTGGAACGAGAACTTCACCACACGCGTGTTCGGCTGGGGCGAGATGCTCGCCGACAAGGCCAAGCTCGTGTTTAAGGTAAACACCGGAGCCGCCCTGCTGGGTCTCGGCTACATCGTGGGCCTCAAGTATGCCTTCATCATCTGCCTCGGCTCGCTGGCAGTGTGGTGGCTCATCGTGCCCGCCATGGCGCTGATGTTCCCCGACACGGTGCTCAACCAGTGGGATCCGTCAATAAGCACAGCCGTAGGAGCCATGGCGCCTGAAGACATCTTCAACGCTTACGGCAAGTATATCGGCATCGGCGGCATAGCCATGGCCGGCATCATAGGCATCATCAAGTCGTGGGGCATCATCAAGCAGGCCGTAGGTCTTGCCGCAAAGGAGATGAAGGGCAACAAGACTGCTGCCGAGAAACTGCCCCGCACACAGCGCGACATCCCCTTCAAGATTATCGCCATAGGCTCGATAGCCACGATAATAATCACCTTCATATTCTTCTGGGCCGGCGTAATGGAGGGCAACCTGCTCTTCGCCGTTGTGGGCATACTGCTCGTTGCCGTAATAGCCTTCCTCTTCACCACAGTGGCTGCCAACGCCATTGCCATCGTAGGATCTAACCCTGTGTCGGGCATGACGCTCATGACGCTCATCCTTGCCTCTGTGGTTATGGTGGCAGTAGGCCTTAAAGGCACGGGCGGCATGGTGGCTGCACTCATCATGGGCGGCGTGGTATGTACCGCTCTGTCAGTTGCAGGCTCGTTCATCACCGACCTTAAGATAGGCTACTGGCTCGGCTCTACGCCGCGCAAGCAGGAGACATGGAAGTTCCTCGGCACTCTGGTTTCGGCTGCCACAGTGGGTGGAGTGATGATTCTGCTCGACAAGACCTACGGATTTGCCAGCGGACAGCTTGCCGCTCCTCAGGCCAACGCAATGGCGGCTGTCATCGATCCGCTCATGAACGGCATCGACGCACCGTGGGTTCTCTATGCCATCGGAGCCGTCATAGCCATCGTGCTGACATGGCTCAAGGTGCCTGCACTGGCCTTCGCCCTCGGTATGTTTATCCCAATACAGCTCAACATACCGCTGCTTATCGGCGGAGCCATCAACTGGTATGTTACAACACGCTCTAAGAACGAGGAAGTAAACAGAGAGCGCGGCGAGAAGGGAACGCTCATTGCCAGCGGATTCATTGCCGGAGGAGCGCTCATGGGCGTTGTAAGTGCACTGCTGCGCTTTGCCGAAGTTGACGTGCTCAACACCGAATGGCTGGCCAACCCGCTGTCTGAGATATGCTCGCTCGTAGCTTATGCCCTGCTCATCGTTTATCTGATAAAGAGCACAAAGAAGGCTTAAAGCCTGGCTGAAGCACGACTTAGAGAAATAAAATAAGGCCTGCAACAGGGCCATGACATATAGATCCGGACTTATGCGACATCGTAAAGATGCATAAGTCCGGATTTTTTGTTGTCTGCCGCAACGTCATCCGGCGCACAGACTGCCACAGGCATAAGGCCGTATGCAGCGCGGCCTCAACCCGTAAGGCTGTCTGAATGAAAAGGAAATGAAGATAACGGCAAATTAAAGGGACGGATAACGATGACACGCAGAACAGAGAAGGCTGAACGGAAGACGGATTAAGACAAGGTGGAAGGTGGATTAAGACAGAATGGAATACAGATTAAGGCAGAATAAAATACGGATTAAGGCAAAATAAAACGAACTTAAAAGACAGGCAGGAACAATAAAAAAGCAGGACGGCGGCTGCCGTCCTGCTCTGTATTTGTCATTGCTTGAACTCTCTGTAAGGATGATTCAGGTCGAGATAATGGAAGTTGTGCTGGCGCTGGGCGCTGTGTTTTGGTATGGTCATGTAGTCGCCATACTTGTTAGACAGATATGTGTCATAGTCGCTAACGCCCATCACCTTGGTATCTTCAAAGGTGTATGGCACCGGCGTTCCCAGTATCTTCTTGTCCATTGCGCCCTTTGAGCCGTCGTCATAGTCGGCCACAAGGCGACACTTGTCGTAGCTGTAGCGGTGGAGCAGGCGGCTTATGCGCTGCTGAACTCCTGCAAGCGTATACATGCGGCGGCACAGCAGGGGCACCCACGAGCTTGGTCCGTGGCCGTGCTTGTAGGGGTCGCGGAAGAGCAGATAGAGCACTCGCTTGTAATATTCGTAGCGTGCGAAGTGGAGCTTGCGCGCCACTGCGCCCTCGGGCACTCCGTCGATGGGGAACACGTCGAGATAAATGCCGCCCAGATACTTAAGGTGCATGCGCTCTATGAGCGTGGTGTCGGCATCCTGAATCTTGGCAAACGGCAGCGGATAGACGCCGTCGTTCTCGGCGCAGACCATCTCATAGGGCTTAGGCAGCCACTCTGCAGCATGCTCAATGAGGCGGTCGTAGTCAGGGCGCGGCATGGCAATGTCGAGGTCGTCGTCCCAAGGAATAAAGCCCTTGTGCCTCACCGCCCCTATCATTGTGCCTGCCCAGATATAGTAGCGCAGGTTGTGCTCGCGGCAGACGTTGTCTACAGCCTTTAGCGTTTCGAGTATTCTGAGCTGCAGCTCACGTATGTTGTATTCAGCCATAACAGCTTTTTGTTTTATGTATGATGATTGTCGGCCTTCTGACGGCATGTGTCAGAACAGTTCACGGGGTATCAGTTGTGAAGCCTGATTAAAGTCTTCAACGGTGTCGAGCTCTATAGAGAAGAGGTCGGAGGTGTCCACCACGCTGAACTTATGGCCCTGCGGGATGAGCCGCTCGAAGGCTCTCTCATAGAATATGTCCACAAGATGCTCGCCCTCAATCATGCGGTCGAGCTCGCTGAACAGTGCCTCTGAATAGTCGGCGCATATCTTCTCTATGCCGATAGACTCGCCTATGGCCTTGTCTATGCTGCATGTCTTGCTTATCTCGCTCACCTTTCCGTCTTCGTCGGTTATCACCTTAATCTCCTCTTCGCCCAGCTTGTGGCTGTTGAGCGCAAGGGTTGTGTCGGGCGCTGCAAGCACACGCTCCACTATGCGGCCGTCGAAGAGGATGTCGCTGTCGAGCAGCATAAACTCGCGTCCGGCAACATAGGGCTTTGTGAGCCACAGAGAATATATGTTGTTGGTGGTCTTGAAGTCGGCGTTCTCAATGAAGTGGAAGTCGATGTCGGGATAGTTGCCCTCGAGAAACAGGCGTATCATGCCTCCGCGATAGCCCGTAACCACCACTATCTGCCTTATTCCGGCAGCCACAAGGCTGTCTACCGTGCGCTGCAGTATGCACTTGCTGCCCACGCGCAGCAGGCACTTCGGGCGGTCGTCTGTGAGCGGACGCAGCCGCGACGCCATTCCGGCGGCTAATATTACGGCTATCATCGCTTTGCAACTTTTAGTATTATGTCAGCCACCATGCGGTTCTGCTCCCTGCGTCCGAGGGTTATTCGCATGTGCGAGTTGATGTCAGGCTCGTCCATAAACTTCACCTTATAGCTCTGTCCGGCAAATTCCTGCTGCAGGGCGGCCTTCAGTTCGATAGGATATTTAATGAGGATGAAGTTTGCCATCGACTTATACACCTTGAATCCGGGCAGAGAGCCTATCTCGTCGGTGTACATGCGGCGCGCCTCGTCCATCACGCGGGCTATCTCGCGGTAGTGGGCGTCCGACTTAAGGGCGGCAATGCCAATCTCCTCCGACAGGCGGTCGTATCCCAGATACTTGTTGGCATAGCGGCTGAAGCGCTCCATCGTCTCGCCCTTGCCTATGAACCCGAAGCCAAGGCGCAGGCCCGGCAGTCCGTAGAACTTAGACAGCGTGCGGCAGAATATTATGTTGGGATATTTTGCTATGAGGTTTCTTATGTAAGATATGTCTTCGGTTACATACGAAGCATAGGCCTCGTCGACGAGCACAACGGTAGTGGCAGGCACCATGCCCACCAGCTGTTCAAGCTCATCGGGCGTGAGTCCGTTGCCCGTAGGATTGTTGGGCGACGCCACGAGCAGTATCTTCGGGTTCTCCTCAGCTATCATGCGGCGCAGCCCGTCGAAGTCGTATGCAAACGAGTCTTCGGTCTCATACACAGGATATTGCAGCGTGCGGCCGTCAACCTCGTCGGCTATCGACTTGTAATACCACCACGAAAACTTGGGTATCAGCATGGTCTTGTTGCCGTCGCTGCCCGTAAGGAAGTAGTGAACGGCCATCTTCAGCAGGTCCTCTGCGCCGTAGCCCAGCACAATCTGCTTCTCGTCGATGCTGTATTGTTCTGAAAGGAATACCGAGAATATGCTCTTCTTCCCCTGATCATAGATACGTGTGTAAAAACAGAGCTTGTTAAGATCAAAATTCTTAATTGCGTCCTTTACCTCTTGAGAAGGCTCGAAATTAAATTCGTTCCTGTCAAGATAATTTAATTCTGTTTTCATATATATTTATATTTGATTGCAAAGGTAAATATATTTTATATAAAATTCTAATTTTAGCGCTAATTATTTGTCTTTCAGGAGTGTTTTATGGCGGTCGGTCTGAATTATAGACCATATCATCGGTTATAACGGCACAAACAGCCGACAGGCAGGCACGGCGGAGCGGCATGCGAGGAGTCGTTTTGCGAAAGCATACCTTTCGCCTTGCAAAAGGTATGCTTTCGGCACGTAAAAGGCCGTCTTTTAGCGTGTAAAAGACGTCCTTTTGCAATGCGTTGAATGTCAGTATGTTACGAAGGCGGACGCAAAATGCCAATTCAGCACATTATATACAGGGCCAGACAGCCGTTAACCGGCCTTTATTTTGCTCCTCAACACGGATTGCAGCCTGCACCATTAACGATAACGGCAAAGTAAATCCCCAATCTGTCATTATACCGCATATCGCTTCATCTACTTTTTGCATTCATGCCTTCAGCAGTCTTTTTATTTTCTATTGGCATAATCCTGACGCCCGGTTTGTGGTAATCAAAGCTGTCTGAATTTATAAGCAGAAACTCCGCCTCTTACTTCCAATGACGGAAGAAGAGACGGAGCCTCACAATTCAGGTAATTATATGTCACATCTGTTGGCACATTACTTCACGATAACCTTGCGTGTCGTGCCGTCGCTCATCCTCAATATGTTTATTCCCTTCTGAGGAGCCGAGAGCTTGCGGCCGTCGAGCGAGTAGCGCGCCACTTCGCTGACACCTGCATCAGCCTTAGCACTATCCATGCCTGTGGTGACATGGCTGTCGCCGGTCTGCAAGTTTACAACAACAGTCTCTGACGGCTGCGATGTCGTGCTCTTGCCTTCAAGTTCAAAGTGCGACGTTACATAATATCCGTAAGTATCAAAGCCGTAGCCGTCAAGGCCGGTAAACATATAGGAAGTTGTTTCAGAGTCAGTGTCCACAGCCGCTATAGGCGTAATCACGACGTCGCCCTTATTGACAGCCTGGGTGAAGCGAATCTCGTCAAGCATGAATGCTCCATAGTTAGAGGTGAACATCACAATCTGCGCAAACTCTGACGTTACAGGCAGTGAATACAGTCCGTTGATATATCCGGTGCCCTCTTCTGACTGCTCAAACGGCACGAAATACGACTTTCCGTCCACTCTTAATATAAGCTGGTCGCCCAATCCGCCATACGCCTTGACATACACTCTGATTTCATCATCGTTGCCTACATATATCTCGGGCGTCACTATTTCTGTGAGTATATACGAAGAGCTTTCGCATCCGAGCATACCTTGGGCGATGGTGTTGCCCACACCTGTCCATCCCGGCAATGCGGTGTACTGGTCAAGTCGGCTGCTGTCATCGTTGCCGAGTATTTCAGGCGAGCGCCAGTCGGTGGCCGATGTAACTTCGTCATTAATCTTATCGAATGTCTCCTCAAGCAGTATGAAGTCGGCATCATCCTCCTCCACTTTCGTCACGCCAAACATCTCAACCGTATATCCGGTGGCCTTCGGGGCAAGATTCCAGTTTGCCGTGAAGCTTCCGTTCGAGTCTATGTTGCTTGCCGGCAGCACTTCAGGCGAGCATACGCCGAATGCGTGATAGATCAACTTGTCTGAGAAGGTGAACACATAATGTCCGCGCACAGAGTAGTAATATTCTGTCTCAGGGTCAAGTCCGGTGAACGTGTAGCTCGTGCCGTCGGTATAGTCGTAGTAAGTGTCGTTGCTTTCATCACCCCAGTCTGACGAATTCTCTCCGAACACGCGCTCCAGCCTGAACGGACGGTTGGTTGCGATGTCGATGTTGTCCACCAAGATGTATTCGCCCTCTTCCATATCGCCCGGCCTTATGCGTATGGCCTTGTAAGTATTGGCAAAGCCGTTAATCTCATCAGACAGTCTGACAATGTCTCCGTCAATAAAATATGAGGCATAAATATAGGCCACAGTCTTCCAGCCACTTTCGGTAAGACCATCCACATAGACAGTTGCCATCGACATATATGGGTCGTCGTAATGTGTAACAAACTTCATATAGAAGTCCATCGTCTTGTAGGTTGCACCATTTTCGGGCGTTGTCAGCGTGTCGCGGTCATACATTACCATGGCCTTCGAGCCATCCATGCCCTTGTCGGGTGATATTTCAGAAGATGTAACGCCCCATCCTTCCTGCGGTGCGGTGTAGTTTTCAAAATCTTCAGAGAAGGCTCCGTCCGTGTCAGAAGTATAAGTCATCTTATACAGGTCGACGTAATATTCAAACGCCTTGCGCAAAGGTTGCCACTCAATAGTGAACCTGTCGGCCTGGAAGTCGGTTACGCCTACAACCTTAGGTGCGGCAAGGAACGTCGGCGCCGACGTCACTTTAACGTCGTCAATGAGCACTGCGCCTTCGGTGAAGAAGCAGATATAGCCGTCGCTGTCGCCCGAATAGTTGTTGAAGTGGAGCTCTATCTCCGTCCATCCCTGATTTTCGTAGAGGCGCGTGGTATAATATCCGCTGCCGTCTTCCAGGTCGGTATCGGCCAGCTGACTCGAAGTGTAACCGCCTCTGCACACCTGCACGCCTATGGTTGAACCTCTGGAGAGGCCCCATATTTCCTCACCTGTCTCAGGATCTTCGTTGTACACAATCCAGCACGGCATGGCCTTGACCTTGAAAGTCAGTGTTATCTCGCCCGAATAGTCGCCAAGCGGAGTCATCAGGGCCGCGTAAATCATGGGGTTGTAAGTCTTAAGATACAATGCGCCGCCGGCAGCATAGACCGACTCTCCTGCCCACGTGCCGTCTTTAGTCATTGAGGGGTCGATGAATATGCCCGGCTCGTAATATGATGAAGCCAAGAACTTGGTGGTGTCGGGAGTTTCCATCGAGCCTCCGGTAACCTTCGAGAAGTCTTCATCGATAAGGATATCGCGCTGAGCGGCACTGGCATTGTTAGGCCGTATCTTCAGCGGTGCCGGCGTAACATCAGAGTTTACATCAGTTATCACTACCTGCTTTTTAGCTTTCTGAACCTGAACAACGCGTTTCGGGCCTGCGGCCTGAACGGTTATGCATACCGCAGCGACGAGCGTCATGGCCGCGGCTTTAATGATGTGCATTGTAAAGTTATTCATAACAAGTGTGTTTTTTAGGTTAGAACTTGACAAATGCAAATATCATTAATGTGTAATTCAGAAGCAAGATAAAGTTATAAAAATGCGAACTAATTTCGGAAATTAGAACATATTTGTACGTTTTCTGGTGTCTTTATGTCAATCGGAAGCCTTTTTTCCGAAGGCTTCCTTCTGATACTCGTTGGGCGAAACGCCTGTGAACTTCTTGAAAACCATGGCGAAATTGCTACGGCTTCTGAAGCCAATGTCTACGGCTACGGCCTGTATGGTTACGTTGGCATATTCAGGAGACGACAGGCGCCGGCACGCCTCCTCTATGCGGTATTGCGACAGAAGGGTGCTGAAATTGATGCCGAACACTTCGTTTATGACACGCGAAGCCGTCCGGGTGTGTATCCCGAGCATGGCTGCCATCTTCTCGAGCGAGAAATCCTGCTGATAGATTTCGGCCGATGTCTCCATAAACTGTCTTATCATGCGTGCCAGTTCCTGTGTCTTTTCGTCAGGCCCGGTGGTCTGCTGCACCCCGCCTGAATGCCGGACAGATGTTGCCCTGCCGGCTGTCGGCCTGCCACCGGCCTTAGCCTTGCGGCGGTTTCGTGACCTCAGCCATATCATCGTGCCGGCAGCTGATGCTGATACAAATGCCAGCAGAACGGCTATCAGGCCGCCGGAAATGCCGGATGCACCTGAGGTATCAAGTTCGCCCATAACTCTTGCCGGAAGGAATCGGCACTCGTAGTCGCGTATGCGCATATAGTCGCTGTACGACAAGGTTGTGTCGTTTATCAAAAGGTATTTTACACGATATGCCTCTGATGAGTCGGCTGCCCCCATCTTGGCATAAAACGCCGACAGGGCCTTATACGAATTGTAGAGCGAATATATGGGTATGTCGGCTGTCATGTTTGACTTGAGGCGCTTAACAGCCATGCCATACATGCCCTTGGCCGCATATGCCTTGGCCGCAAGCATATCGACGATGTGCAGACATATTTTCTCCTGCAGGTCGGGCTTCACGTGCCCGGCAGCCGACTTAAGGGCCTTGAGGCAGTCGTCGTAGCGCCCTTGCTGATAGAGCTTGACGCCACGGCACAGCCACAGCGCATAGTTCTTCATCTTAATGCTGTCGGGTATGGATGTCGACGAGAAGTCGTCGGCCTCATCCTTCATGCCTGCCAGGTTGTCGTTGACGGCCAGATGGTTGGCAAGATCGATGAAGGCGGCCGTGTAGATATACCAGTCATGCTGCTCCTTGCTTATCCTGAACGCCTCGCTCATAAGCCGGGCAGCAACTGCCGAGTCGCCGAAGATGGTGTGTACGCCGGCAAGATTGACATAAATCTTTGCTTTTATCTTGTCGTAGCCTGTCTCTTCTGAAATCTCCAAGCCTTTTGTCAGATAGGAAAATGCCTGGATATAATCGTGATGGAGGAAAAACTTTATTGCACCGATGTTGTTGAGTGCGTCGACACACGAAAACTTATCGTCCTTGTCCATAGCGCTGTCATAACGTCCGGCGGCAACCATATAGTAGGCCATGGCGCTGTCTACCTTTCCCTCTTCGAGACATCTGTCGCCTTCGCTGTTGATTTTATCCACGGCAACGCCTGCCAACCGCCTGCCGAGACTGCCGGCCGACTGTGCAAAAACGACAACCGCCGCCAACGAAAGCAGAGCCAGCACGATAGGCCTACAGGCCTTGACCGGTATGCTCAGAATATTTATTGCCATTGGTGAATATCTTGGTATGTATGACAGACGAAAGCCGGAAGCCATGCGCATCTTAGGCACCGGCAAGCGGCCTTAGTGTCTTCGTTTGGCAAAAATACGCCAAAAAAGCGAGATAGGCAAGATTTATATTGATTAATGCTATATTGAGCAAGGCAACGCGGCACCGGCGTCTAAAGGTCTGACGAGGGCTGCCTGCAAGGCCGTTGCTGCAGAGGCGTTTTGCGAAAGCATACCTTTCGCCTTGCAAAAGGTATGCTTTCGGCACGTAAAAGGCCGTCTTTTAGCGTGTAAAAGACGGCCTTTTGCAATACGTTGAATGTCAGTATGTTACGAAGGCTTTGCCGACTGGCTTCATGACGGGGCTTAAACCTGACCTGAATGATGCGCCTGAAGCCTTCGGACCAGCTTAATACGTGAGCTGCTATAGCGGCTTTCAGCCGGCTGCATTGGCTGCGCGGTCGCTCTCGATGAGCTTCAGCAGCTTGTCAACGGCTTCGGCCTCGGGTATGTTCTTCTCCACGCATTCCTTTCTGCGGTAGAGCGATATCTTGCCGCGTCCAGCGCCCACATATCCGTAGTCGGCGTCGGCCATCTCGCCCGGACCGTTCACTATACAGCCCATTATGCCTATCTTGAGGCCCTTCATGTCCTTGGTGGCCTCCTTGATGCGGGCTATCGTAGAGCGCAGGTCGTAGAGTGTGCGGCCGCATCCGGGACAGCTGATATATTCGGTCTTCGACGTTCTCAGTCGTGCAGCCTGCAGTATGCCGAACGCCGTGGCGTCTATGTCGGCTGCCGAGAGCGTGCCGTCGTTCATGAGCCACAGTCCGTCGGTCAGTCCGTCGAACATCAGCGCACCCATGTCGGCTGCCGCCTCAAGCTGGAAGTTGCCCTTCTCGTCCTGCGAGTGGCGGTACATCTGGCAGAATACAACGGGATTGGTGAGTCCTGCCGACATCATGTCGTGCAGCAGGGCGCGCTGTTCGCCGAGACGGTTCTGATGGTTGCTGACGCATATCACCACCACTTCGGGGTGCGACTTGAGGCAGGCCGTGTATTCGTCGGTGTCGACGCCAAACTGGAGTACAAGGAATTTCAGCGGCGCGTCTACTGAAGATATCAGCGGCACGGCGTTATATGGGAATATGGGATATACGCCGGTCTTGTCTTCGAGGTCAGCATACACGCCGAAGTCTACGATGTAGCGCTGTCCGGCAAAGCGTTCTGCTGGCAGAGTCTGACCTGTGTATATATAGTCGGGCGTCATGTCCTTGCCTGCAGCATCAGCCGGAGCGGCGTCGCTGCCGAGGCGTGATGATATCACAACGGGCACGTTGTCGCCTCCGATGTTCATCACGGCGCGTGTCTTGCGGCGCTCGGGCGATGTCCAGCAGAAGCCCTCAAAGGCCTTGCCCGGTATGAGCATGTGGCCCTGTTTCTTGCCGACATAGTCTACAAGATGGCGCGCCACGGGTATCTCAGCCTCCGGCTCCTCGCTCAGCGACACGCGTATGGTGTCGCCAATGCCGTCGGCCAGCAGCGCTCCGATGCCCACGGCACTCTTTATGCGGCCGTCTTCGCCCTCGCCGGCCTCGGTTACTCCGAGGTGCAAGGGGTACTTCATGCCTTCCTTGTCCATTGCCTCGACGAGCAGGCGAACCGACTGCACCATGACAACCGTGTTGCTGGCCTTTATCGAGATTACCACATCCGTGAAGTTTTCACGCTTGCATATACGCAGAAACTCCATGCAGCTCTCCACTATTCCGGCAGGTGTGTCGCCGTAGCGGCTCATTATGCGGTCGGAGAGCGAGCCGTGGTTTACGCCTATGCGTATGGCCGTGTGGTTCTCGCGGCAGATGTTGAGGAAGGGCACAAACTGCTTCTCTATCTTCTGCAGCTCTGCGGCATATTCCTCGTCGGTATATTCAAGTTTCTTGAACGTGCGCGCCGGGTCGACATAGTTGCCCGGGTTTATCCTCACCTTCTCGGCATACAGCGCGGCCACGTCGGCCACGTGAGGATTAAAGTGGACGTCGGCCACGAGCGGAGTGTTATATCCTCTGCTCCTCAGTCCGGCATTGATGTTCTTCAGGTTTTCGGCCTCGCGCACGCCCTGTGTGGTGAGTCTCACATACTCTCCTCCGGCTTCAATTATGCGTATGGCCTGCTCCACGCTTCCCTCGGTGTCGTTGGTCGACGTGGTTGTCATCGACTGTATCCTCACCGGATTGTCTCCTCCCAGCGGAGTTGCGCCCACATTGACAACCGAACTATCCCTTCGGGTGTAATTAAAGATGTCCATGACTTGTACTTTTTTAGGAGTTAAAGTAGTTAAAGAAGTTATCGCTCACGACGTGAGCTAAGTAGTTAAAGTCATATGTCATGATGATGTCTTCGTCAACGCCTGTCGTCCTGCACTAAAGCAGGGCCGTTAAAGAGAAACATCTTAACTGTCATATATCTCAGAATGCTGCATAGCAATGTTTGCCTACACAGATTTCCACTAAGCAAAGCACAGAAATGACATGCACTAACTTTGCCTGCCATAACAGACAAGGCATTTGACTTTAACTACTCAGCTCACGTCGTGAGCGATAACTTCTTTAACTACTTTAACTCCTGAATTATAAATCAGTTTGTCTTATACTCATACTTCACCTCGGCGAGGTCTTTGTTGGCCTTCTCGATTTTGGCTCCCAGTCCTGCCTTATAGTCAGCAAGGCGTGCGGCAACCTCTTCGTCGGCCAGCGCAATCATCTCTACGGCCAGTATGGCAGCGTTCATTGCGCCGTTTACGCCAACCGTAGCAACAGGTATTCCCGGCGGCATCTGTATGATGCTCAGCATGGCGTCGAGACCGTCGAGCATACCCTTGATGGGCACTCCGATAACCGGCAGAGTGGTCGACGCTGCTATCACGCCCGGCAGGGCGGCAGCCATTCCGGCTCCGGCTATTATCACCTTGATGCCGCGCTCCTTGGCTCCTTTGGCAAAAGCCTCAACAGCGTCGGGCGTGCGGTGGGCCGACAGGGCGTTAACCTCAAACGGGATATGCATCTCGTCGAGAAACTTACATGCCTTCTCCATAACGGGCAGGTCGCTCGTGCTGCCCATGATGATACTTACTAATGGTTTCATATTAAGCTTGTTTTATTTTAAATATACATTATCTGGTCGAAACTTTTACGGCTTGCGGCCACAACACTGAGCGCCGCAGGCACAAAGACGCACTGCTCAGAACAGCAGCACAGACACAAACGAGCATGCCACGCCTGCCAGATAGCCCAGCACCACCTGGCGCAGAGAATGCTGACGCAGAATCATGCGGCTCGTGCCTACCATGCCGGCAAGCAGCAGCACAATGCAGAGCCACCACACCGGATTGAACGAAAATATAACTGAAAAAGCCAGCAACGCACCGGTAACGCCGCCGATGGCTGCCGTATGGGTGGATATCTTGATGAAAAGATTTATGATGGCGCAGGCCACCTGTATCACAAGGGCTGCTATAAGGATGCTCCCCATGAAGTGGGGCACATGGGTGGCAGCCATTATGTAATAGCACAGAAGATAAGAAAAAATGGATATCACATAAGGAATGGCGCGCCTCTCGCGGCTGCCCAGCTCTATGAGCGTCCAGCCCTGATAGCGCCGGTAGAAACGGATAAGGGCCGTAGGAAGAAATACCGTGAACAGATAGAACATCAACAGCAGGAACAGCTTGTAGGTCAGGGGCAACAGGCTGAGGTAACTGAAGATGAAAAGAATCAAAAGGCCTAATATCGGAAGATAGAAAGGCGTGAACAGAACGCTCAGCACCTTGGCCGTGAAAATAATCTCTTTCTCTTTCATTTCTTTCTTAGTCGGGCGACGGGGATGCCCAGCTGCTCGCGATATTTTGCTATCGTGCGGCGTGCCACGGGGTATCCGCTCTCGTTCATCTTATCCTTTATGGCGTCGTCGCTTAGCGGGCGGCGCTTGTCTTCGTTGTCAATTATGTCCTTAAGGGCGGCCTTTATCTTGCGCGTCGACATCTCCTCGCCGCTCTCTGTCTTAACGCTGTCGCTGAAGAAGTGGCGCAGCTTGAACGTGCCCCAGCGTGTCTGGGCATACTTCATGTTGCTTACGCGCGATATGGTGGATATGTCGAGGCCGGTCTTGTCGGCCACATCCTTGAGTATCATGGGCTTCAGGTCGCTCTCGTCGCCGTCCTGAAAGTATGCCTTCTGTATGTCTATTATGGCCTTCATGGTGACATACAGAGTGTGGCGGCGCTGCTTTATGGCGTCGATAAAGCCCTGGGCGCGCTCCACCTTCTCCTTGGCGTAGAGCAGGGCCTCCTTCTCGCTGCGGCTCATCTTGCTCTTGTTCTTCTGGTAACTCTTCACCATGTCGGTGAAGGAGTCTGACACATAGAGGTCGGGCACGTTGCCGCTGTTGATATAGAACGACACTGTGCCGTCGTCGGCCGTGTCTACTATAAAGTCGGGAGTTATCTGCTGGATGTTGCGTCCCTCGGTCTCGCCGAGCGAAGAGCCGGGCTTCGGGTTTAGCTTCAGCAGTTCGTTGTGAACCGTCTTCACGGTGTCGGTGTCGATGCCGAGCTGCGATGCTATCTTGTCCCAGCGCTTGTTCATGAACTCGTCGAAGCATTCTGTTATCACACGCTCCATCATCGAGCGCATCTCCGACTTGTCCCTGCGCCTTATCTGCAGCAGGAGACACTCGCGCAGGTTGCGTGCGCCTATGCCGGCAGGGTCGAACGTCTGCAGCACATGCAGCACATGCTCTATCTCATGCTCGCTTGCATCTATGTTATGGTATATGGCCAGCTCGTCGCTCAGCGTGGCAATGTCCTTGCGCAGAAGTCCGTCGCCGTCGAGCGAACCGATGAGATACTCCATAATCTCGTGCTCGCGGGGCGTAAGCTCCACGTCTACCATCTGCTCCTTGAGCCTGTCGTAGAACGACACCTGGTCGCCGTAGGTTATCTCCTCATAGTCAGCATTCTGGTTGTTGCTTGCCACATACTGCGCGGCCTCAGGCATCTCGTCGTCCATTCCGATGCCCGAAAGGGCCTGGTCGAGCGCCGACTCGCGCTCCTCACGCTCGTTGACGGTGTCAAAGTCGTCGTCTTCGTCTGAACCGGAAACGCTCTCATGCATGTCGTCGGCAGGCTGAACGTCGTCTGGCCCGGCAACTTCAAGGGCGGGATTGTCGTCAATCTCGGCCGCCACGCTGTGCTCCAGTTCTGTCAACGGCATTTCAAGCAGATGCACCACGAGCATCTGCTGCTGAGTGAGGCGCTGTGTCTGAACCTGTTTCTGCGCCTGTGTCTGAATGAGATTTTGTGCCATAACGCTGCAAAATTAATATTTTTCCGTGAAGAAGAGTAATTAATACTGAATATTTTTCCTTACGGCCCCAAAAGGTTCTGCTCACCATAAGCGGTGTGCCGGCTGCGCTTATCACAGCCTGCCGCACGGCCATACGGGGCAGTCTGCCAAGGCCTGCGTAACACGCTGTTATCCAACCACTTGCAATATACCGTCTTTTAGGTTGTAAAAGGTGGCATATCAGGAGCTAAAAGGTGGCCTTTTGCAACCTGAAAGGGCACATATTGCATCACCGTCACTAATTCTTATACGTGTCGAGCTTGTCAAGATAGTATTTCTTAAAGTCGCTCCAGCGATAATAAGGCGCGCAATCGGTCTTTACGGGGAGCGTTGCCTCGTTCTCGTTGAGCAGCACCTTTACGAGCACGTCTTTGTCGTTGCGGTTGCGGCGATAGAACACCAGCTGTATGTTTGCGCCCATCGGGAACACCTTATAGTTGATCCATCCTTTGCTCTCAAGACTGTCAAGGCTTGATATCTGACTGTCGTAACCGTTGATGCCGAGCAGACATGTCAGCGGCAGCACCATCGTCTCGTGACCAAAACGCAGCGTTGCACCGGGCCTGTCGAGGGCTATGCAGCTGTCGGCCTGATGTATTATGTTGCGCAGGAGGTTGCGCTGCGAGAAGGGCTGAGTGGCTCCGTTGAGCGGACATGCGCCGTAGTTGATATACCACCACGTGTTCTCCATCTGCCAGTTGGCGTAGAGCTCGTCGCCGGTGAATATGTCGTAGAGCGTAATCTTGTGGCGGAGCTCCGAGCTCTGCAGGTTTGACGCCAGCGAGAAGAGCTTATAGTTGAGGTCGGAAGCGTCCACTTCATACCTAACATAGCTGCTGTCGCTGAACAGACTTAGCATCAGCCGCTCAGGATTTACACGGCGGCTGCAATATTCTTTCCACATAACTTCGGCGCGGCGGGGCATCTTCTGCGCATAAAGTGCAGGGTCGCTCTGGTTCATGTAATACATGTCGTGCATGCTCGCGTCGTGCTTTATCGTCAGTTTGGGGTTCATCAGGAGCAGCTGCTGCATCTCGTTCTCCATCGACAGGATGCAACGTATCACCACGGTGCTCTTTGCATCTACCACGACATTGCCCTTGAACACCTCGGGAAAGCGTTCATACATGCGGCGGGCTATCTGCCTGTGCTGCTCGGCTCCAAGCTCGGTGAGCTCTCCCAGGCGGCCTGCTGCCTCGTCGCGGAGCATCGTCACACGTCTGAGCACATCCTTTCCGAGCGGCGTAAGCTTGCCGAGGCTGTCGGCACAGGCAAGGACACGCACCGGGACATCATAGTCGTCAGGACTTATCAGATAGCGCGAGCCGTGGCGGCCGTAATGACTTATATAAAAAGGACTGTAACCTTTGGGGGCGGGCGTCAGCTTTTTCTGAGACGGACCGGGATAAGCCAGATAGTTGCTGGCCGAAAGACACACATTGTTTCTTATCTCATCACGGGCTGTCTGTGCTTCAAGCGGAGACTGAAAAAGTAAAAAAGACAGGACTAAAAGCAATAATTTATCCATAAAACAACTATTTTTTTATTTCTTTACCGCAAAGATACTTAAAAAATGACGTTATTATTCATTATTCCAAAGAAAAATGATAATTTTGCAGCCCGAAATTATCTGAATGAAATGAAAATAGGCGTTGGCCTATAACAAACAACCTCCTGCATATTGACTATTATTTTAACGACACAGAAACGATTTTAGGATATTCTGTGCAAGGATTGTCTGTGCAATAAGATTTAGCATAATAAAATCGCTATCATGACATATCCTGAATTACGGCCGGAATTCCGGCAAGTCTTATAAGATGACATAGCATGTAATAAAAAATAATAATTAATAAAAGAAATGGGAAGAAACAAAAGACAAGACTATGACCACACAGACGAATCGGAGGTATTTAAGAAAAAGAGTCTGATGGCCGCCAAGAACCGCAAGAGAATGTCTAAGATCGTGTTTGCGGTAATGTGCCTGCTTGCAGCGTTCGTCGTTGCAGCATGTATGCTCAGCTATTTTTTCAACTTTGTCTGACCTGCAAGCGCCTTGAGGCAACGCTTCAGCTGCCGCCGGGGCCGTGTCTTGAAACAAGAAAAGCGCGGAAAGCCTTAACAGATGCTTTCCGCGCTTTTTATATCCGACTGTGAATTAATCGTCTTCTTCTACTGAGAATTCGTCCTTACCAACTCCGCATAGAGGGCAAACCCAATCTTCTGGAAGGTCCTCAAATGCTGTTCCGGGCTGTATGCCGTTATCAGGATCGCCTACTTCGGGGTCATATACATAACCGCAAGTGTCACAAATGTACTTTTTCATAATGCTTACTTTTTAATTAATAAATTAGATATTAACTGATAGTTTATTTTCTGCCGCACATCACGAACTCAGCCCTTGCAGCTATCTGTTCGGGCGAAATGTTCTTGAGGCACGAGTAGTCGCCTCTGATGCAGGGCTTGTTTCCGAATATGCTGCATGGCCGGCAGGGCAGATCTATCTGCACCGCGTTCTCCATGCTCTGTCCCCAGCCCATGAATCCGGCAAAGGGATGCGTTGCGCCCCATACGCTGACCACCGGCGTGGCTGTAAGCGATGCCATGTGCATGTTGGCGCTGTCCATTGAAATCATGAGGTCGAGATGGCTCATCAGGACAAGTTCGAGACTTATGCCGTCGAGCTTTTCGGCCACGCTTTCACACTGTTTGTATTTTGAGCACCACTCACCGAAGTATTCGGTCTCGCGCTGTCCCTTGCCGAATAGGAATATGCGGCAGTCGGGATGGCGCTCTGTCAGGAGCCTTATGACCTGCTCCATGAGCCGCGGAGGATACACTTTGCCCTCGTGGGCGGCAAACGGGGCTATGCCAATCCACTTCTCCGTGAACTCGCCGCTGCGCCTGATGCTCTCCGGCAGCAGGCTGATGTCGCCTCCACCTTCGGGGAATATCGACTTGAAGTCGAGCTTTATGGGGTAGCCCAGGCGTGCAAGCACATCGGCATAGTTGCTGAACGGCGACGGCTGCTGAACGAGTTTCTTGTCCGACATGGCCACGAGCTGCCTGCGGCCGCTGCGGTGCTTGTCGATGTGAGCCACCTTATAGCGGTCTATGTTGAAGCGCATGCGCAGATAGTCGGAGCGCAGCACGCTGTGGAAGTCGGCTATAGCGGTGAAGTTCTTTGCCGTGAGTCGGCGGTAGAGAGCGTTGAGCCCTTTCACTCCGTCATACTCATCCTTGATGTCAGCCTCCATGAAGCTCACGTTGGACGGCATGCGCTCGAAGAACGGGCGCGCAAAGGGCTTGCTCAGCATGGTGATCCTCACGTCGGGATACTGCCTTGCGAGCGAATAGACCACGGGCACGGTCATGGCCACGTCTCCCATGGCCGAGAATCTCATTATGAGTATGTGCTCTGTCCTCATTTATTATTTTTGGCGTATAACACCGGGTTTGTGGCCGGGTCGTTATACATTTTCATCTGCTTGTAAACCTTCATGTACTTTCTGCCGGCCTCGATGTCGTCGAGCAGCTGGTCGATGGCTGTCCCGAGGTCAACCTGCTGCTGCATCAGCACATCCAGCTTGGCCCTGCACCTTTCGCGGTGTTCAGGATCGGCGTCGGCGCGCTCTGTCTGCTCCTTCATGTGGTATATCTTCAGCGCGAGTATCGACAGGCGGTCGATAGCCCATGCGGGGCTCTCGGTGTTTATGCGTGCGTCGGGCATTACCTTCACGTCCTTATACTTGTCCCTGAGCCAGCTGTCAATCTGCTCCACGAGGTCTGTGCGGTCCTGGTTGCTGCGGTCTATGCGGCGCTTCAGCAGCAGAGCCTCTGCCGGGTCAATCTGCGGGTCGCGTATGATATCCTCAAGGTGCCACTGCACGGTGTCTATCCAGCACTTCATATACAGGCTGTTCTCTATCGTGCCCTCTCCGTAGGGGTTGTTCACCTTGGTGTCAACGTCGTCGGCCTGGTGATAGTCGTTTATCGCCCGGCTGAAAATCTCGTTACAAAGTTCGGTAAATGCCATTTGCTCTTGTTTTAGTTAATACTTCTGCTGACGTGCCGCAGGCATAGCCGGCATGTCCGGCCGGAGCGCTGACGGCGCTATTATATTAAATGCAAAGCTAATAAATTATTTTTAATCAGCCAACAAAACAGAATATTTTTCGTAACTTTGGACTTGTATTTGAACGCCGGCGGCTGCACAACGCTATGGCTGCGTGCACCGCGGAGCATAAATCATTGTTATTATGAAAATTGTGATTGACGACAAGATTCCCTACATACGCGACGCCATAAGCCGCATAACAGGCGACGCCGTGTATCTGAAGGGGAGCGAGATAGGACCCGGCGACGTGCGCGACGCCGACGCCCTGATTGTCAGGACGCGCACCCGATGCGACGAAAAGCTGCTCAGCGGCAGCCGCGTAAGGTTCGTGGCAACGGCCACCATAGGCTTCGACCACATAGACGCAGCCTACTTGGAGCGCGCCGGGATAGAATGGATGAGCTGTCCGGGATGCAACTCTGCCTCAGTGGCCCAGTATCTGCGCTCGGTGCTGATACTGCTCAAAAGAGATAAGGGCATGCGCCCCGAAAACTCAACGATAGGCATCGTGGGCTGCGGACACGTAGGGTCGAAGGTGGCGCAAGTGGCAGCCGGCATGGGCATTCGCGTGCTCGTGTGCGACCCGCCGCGGCAGGAGCGGGGCGAGAGCGGCCCCTTCGTGGCGATGAGCGACATAGAGGAGCAGTGTGACGTGATAACGTTCCACGTGCCGCTCGTAAAGGACGGCCCCCACCCCACGCTGCACATGGCCGACGCCGACTTCTTCGGCCGGCTGCAGCGCAGGCCTGTCATAATAAACACGAGCCGCGGAGCCGTGGTAGACAACGACGCGCTGCTCGACGCCCTTATATATAATAAGGTGAAAGATGCCGTGATAGACACCTGGGAACACGAGCCGCAGATAAACCTCAGGCTCATGGACAGGGCATGGATAGCCACGCCTCACATAGCAGGCTACAGCGCCGACGGCAAGGCTAACGCCGACAACATGGTAATAAGCGGCCTATGCCGCCACTTCGGCATCAGCGTGCCGTGCATCATCAGTCCGCCCGAACTGCCTCAGGACTTCGTTGCTGCCGCCGACCCCGACGACCTGAGCCTGCAGCTCTACAATCCGCTCGACGACAGTTCGCGGCTGAAGGCATCGCCCGAAAGCTTCGAGGAGCTGCGCGGCAACTATCCGCTGCGGCGCGAATCGGCCCCCGCAGGCAGGGCGTAATCATGCCAGCGGCACATGCACACAGCACTGCATAAATGGGAAACTGTCAGCAGGCATCATCCGGCTTTATCCGTAGTGTGCATCCACGCCCCAGCCGTCTTCACATGTCCTATCGGCATATTTCCGCCCGTTTCTTCCTGACAAAGGCCTCTATGCCTGCGAAAAATCAAGCGGAAGCAAGCCCGACATAAAGCAAAAAGCAGGCTGCATCACAACGCCCGATATGCGGATAAGCGGCGCCAGCAGGCCGGCATGAAGACAGACCACCATTCGCCTTGGCATACGCCCGGCAGGGCCGTCCTGCAAAACATGGCCTTTTGCCTTCCAAAAGGGCACATTTCGTCCTCCAAAAGGGCATCTTTTAGCGTCTAAAAGGTGCCCTTTTGCAACCCTCTGTAATACAGGCATTTATGCCGCATGCCGTCGACTGGGCCGTAAGCAGTCTGTATACAACATGCCCGCTGTGTGCGCACAAAATTCAACAAAACCGACAAAATCAACACAAAAACGGTGTAAAAAGACAACAAAACTTGCACACTATAACGGCATGTGTGCAAGTTTGGGCTCTTTTTTTGCAAAAATATTTGCACACTTAAATAAAAATTCGTTCCTTTGCACCGATTTTTGGAATTGGAATTTATTTATAAACATTTTTAAAACATTACAATCATGTCAGAAATTGAATCAAAAGTAAAAGCTATTATCGTTGACAAACTTGGTGTTGATGAAACAGAAGTAAAGCCTGAAGCAAGCTTCACAAACGACCTTGGTGCAGATTCTCTTGACACTGTAGAGCTCATCATGGAATTCGAGAAAGAATTCAACATCTCTATTCCTGACGACAAAGCAGAAACAATTGCCACTGTAGGTGACGCTATCAGCTACATCGAGGCTAACACCAAATAATAATTTCCGATAATTATTTAAATGGAATTAAAAAGAGTAGTAGTAACAGGACTGGGCGCTGTAACCCCGGTAGGTCTTTCAGCCGAGGAAACTTGGAACAACCTGCTGGCCGGAGTCAGTGGCGCAGCTCCTATTACGCTGTTTGACAGCTCCATGTACAAGACCCAGTTTGCATGCGAGGTGAAAGGCCTCAACATCAACGACTGGATCGACCGCAAGGAAGCGCGCAAGCTCGACCGCTACACACAGCTGGCCATGGTCAGCGCAATGCAGGCCGTTAAAGACAGCGCCATGGACCTGGAGACAGTAAACAAAAACCGCATCGGAGTAATCTTCGGCGTAGGCATCGGCGGTATCAAGACCTTCGAGGACGAAGTGTCTTACAACGCCCTGCACAAGGAGAACGGACCTAAGTTCAACCCGTTCTTCATCCCCAAGATGATCAGCGACATCGCTGCCGGCCAGATATCAATCCACTACGGATTCCACGGCCCCAACTATGCCACTACATCTGCCTGCGCATCTTCAACCAACGCCATCGCCGACGCCTTCAACCTTATCCGTCTGGGCAAGGCTGACGTCATCGTGAGCGGAGGTGCCGAAGCAGCTATCTGCGGATGCGGAGTTGGCGGTTTCAACGCCATGCACGCCCTTTCTACACGCAACGACGACCCGCAGAGGGCATCACGTCCGTTCAGCGCAAGCCGCGACGGATTCGTAATGGCCGAAGGCGCAGGATGCCTCATCCTTGAGGAACTTGAGCACGCAAAGGCTCGCGGAGCTAAGATTTATGCAGAAATGGTGGGCGAAGGCGAAAGCGCAGACGCATACCACATAACAGCATCTCACCCCGAAGGACTCGGAGCAAAGCTCGTTATGCAGGCAGCGCTCGACGACGCCGGCATGAAACCGGAGGACATAGACTATATCAACGTTCACGGAACATCTACACACGTGGGCGACATTTCAGAGGCTAAGGCCATTAAGGAGGTATTCGGCGATGCAGCTTACAAGCTCAACATCAGCTCTACCAAGTCAATGACCGGACACCTGCTCGGAGCAGCAGGAGCCGTTGAGGCAATGGTAAGCGTTCTGTCTGTTCAGAACGACATCATACCGCCTACAATCAACCACGAAGAAGACGACAAGGACGAAGAAATAGACTATAATCTCAATTTCACATTCAACAAGGCACAGAAGCGCACCGTGCGCGCCGCTATGAGCAACACTTTCGGCTTTGGCGGACACAATGCCTGTGTTATCTTCAAGAAATATGATGATTAACAACTTTATTGATAAAATGAAGCTCCCTTTCCGCAAGGAAAAGGAGCTTTATTCTTCTTTATTCAACGTCATCGGCTTTTATCCCCACGACATCAGTCTCTACAAGCAGGCACTGCTCCACAAGAGCATAGCCAAGCGCAACGAGAAGGGACGCCCCGTAAACAACGAGCGGCTTGAGTTCCTGGGCGACGCCATTCTCGACGCCATTGTGGGCGACATCGTGTTCAGACACTTCGAAGGCAAGCGCGAAGGATTCCTTACCAACACCCGAAGCAAGATTGTGCAGCGAGAAACTCTCAACAAACTGGCACAAGAGATTGGCATCAGCCAGCTCATAATGTCAAACGGACATTCCTCGTCACACAACAGCTACATGGACGGAAACGCCTTCGAGGCACTCGTGGGAGCCATCTATCTCGACCGCGGATACGAAGCATGCATGCGCTTCATGAAGAAACGCATACTCTCACAGCTTATCAATCTCGACAAGGTGGCCTACAAGGAGGTCAACTTCAAGAGCAAGCTCATTGAATGGTGCCAGAAGAACCGCGTAAAGCTCGACTTCAAGCTCATAGAGCAGAAACGCGACGAGAACAACAACCCGATATTCGTTTATCAGGCCATCGTTGAAGGACTCGAGGGCGGTTCGGGCAAGGGATACTCCAAGAAGGAGAGCCAGCAGCTGGCAAGCAAGCAGACCCTGCAGAGCCTGAGGCGCAAGCCGCAGTTCATCGACGCCGTGTTTGCAGCCAAGGCCGACCGTACAAAGATGGAGGAAGAACCCGTAGTGGTGGTTCCGGACATCGAGCAGAAGGAAGACTTCATCATCACCGCCGGCGACAGCAAGCAGCCTGAAAAGGCAAAAAGCAGCGAGCCCGTGAGCAACGTAAAACCTGAACCTGAAGAGAAAAAGCAGGCCGGAAGCAGCGCTGACAGCGAGTTTGACCTGTCGGACATCACTGCCACTCCACGCCAGATGTCTAAAGAAGATATAATAGCGGCAGCCGAAGCAGCCGCGTTTTCAGAACAAAGATAAAAGCACCGGCACAGCTCCCGCGCAGGGACACGTGCCGATGCTTTTATCTTGTTTTATTGTTTACCACACCACATGCAGCCTCACCGAGGCATCATCCGTTGATTTTCAGGATGCCGCAAAGCTGCGAAAAATCATCAATCACAAACTCGGCGCCACACTCCTCGAGCTCTTCGCGGCTGCCGTTGCCGTAAGTAACGCCCACACCGCACACGCCGGCGCCATGAGCCATGCCTATGTCGAAGGCCGTATCGCCCACCACGACACACTCGTCGGGCCTCAGTCCGTGGTCTTCCATCGTGCGGACCACCATGTCTGGTGCAGGCTTGGCGTTGGGCACATCGCCCGCACCGAGCACGTAGGATATGTATCCGCCAAGCTCCATGTCGGCCACAAAGCCCAGCAGCGACGCCCTCGAGCGGCTGCTCGCCAGCGTTATCATCCTGCCGCTGCGGTGTATTGCGTCGAGCGTCTCGCGCACGTTAGGAAACAGGCTCACCACTCCCGGCTGGTTGTTCTCCTTGAATATCTCTCTGTACACCTCGGCACAGCGGTCGCCCATGGTGTCGTCCATGTCGATAATCCTCGTGAACGTCTCCTTCAGCGGCAGCCCAATCATCGACGCACACTCTTCTTCGGTTCTCTCCGGCAGCCCCAGCCGCCTTATAGTCTGCTGCATTGTGCGCACTATAAGACCGCGCGAATTGCCCACGGTGCCGTCAAAATCAAGTATCACTGCCTTAATGTTATCACTCAAAAACTTTCTGTCGTTCATAAAAAACAAAATAAATATATCGTTATAAACATACTGATCTACACTCTCACACGTCCCGACGGCTCTTTGCCCCATGTCTAGCCGCACTGCAAAAGGCCGTCTTTTACACCGCAAAAGGGCACATATCGCAGCATGAAAGCATAGCTTTTACAATGCAAAAGCATACATGTTGCAACGCAAAAGCATAGCTTTTACAACGCGAAAGCATACGTATAGCAACGCAAGAACATACCCTTTAAACGTTAAAGCATACACACCGCTATGCGGAAGGATGCTTACAGAACTGTAAAACGGCTGACTCTGCCGTCCGGCAGGATGCATGCCACAGGCCTAACGGATGCGGCGCAGGTCGGCAGTGTCCACCGGCACAACCGCGGCAACAGTCTTAAGCCTTGCGTATGCCACTGACATGAACATCAGTCCACCGTAAGGATTGCCGGTGCCCCACGAGTTTTTGCATATAAAATAGCGGTCTCCCTTCCTGTCGCGGGCTATCCCTATCAGCTCCATGCAGTGGTCGTCGGTGGTGCGGAAGGTCTCGAACGACCGCTGACGCTCATCCTGCGACGCCATGCTACGGTTGTCACGGAGACGTGCCACGCCACGTTCAAACGAGAATCCCGGTTCAGTTATGTCGCCCTCCCAGCACACGCTGTGGCCGCGGCGCAACGCACTCTCAATGCGGCTCATCATCGTGTCTATGGGCACATTGTAGAATTTGTCGCCGTAACGGTTGTCGGGCACGTCGAGCACCACGTCCTCATAAAACGGCATATGCGTAAAGCTGGTCAGCGCCTGATACTCATCGTCGCGGCACACGCTGCGCGCAAACTGCTGCGGAGTGTACTCAGCCCCGAGCATCCACACGTGCAGCGGCACGGGATTAATCACATCATCGAGCATGCTGTCGGTGCTCCTCATCAGCGCGTCGAGCCCCGTGCGCCTCCCTACGGCGTTGCGGCAGAGCGAGTCGAGCTTGCGGCAGAGCACGTTGAAGTTGCATTCAGAGCGGTAAGAGTCGTATGGCATCAGGCCCGAGTCAAGAATCATGTGTATCAGCATGGGCGCCACGCCGCGCGTGGTGAAGCCCGACCGGCCTTGCGTAAGATAGCATCTCTCAGCCTGCCGGCGCATAAGGTTGCGCGCAACATAGGCAGCCGACAGATTGACCGAGTCGCCCTTCATCAGGCACTCGCTCTCTATGGTGGCCAGCATGGCATATACCCAGCAGAGCGAACTGTTCCCCTGGTCTTTCACGGGCGTGATCTTGTTCATCACCTCCACCCTGAACGCCTCCTTGTCCTCACTCTTCCTGCTGCACGAAAGCAGCATGAACAGTACTGCCGACAGCAATATAATCTTGTTCATAAGCGCAAAGTTACTTAAAAACAACTATGCACGCAACCCTGCAACCATATTTTTTAACCTGCATCAGCCACGACAATCCTATATCATCTACAGCCGCAAGCCATAAGACAGGCAACGGCATGCACATGATGACAACAGCAAAAACAGCGGAAAACAATCCCAAACAGCCATAATATCGGACCAAACAAGGCTACAATATACGATTATCCACCCTTTCAGTATTATTTTGAACCACCATGAAGGGCATTATATCTACCTTTGAGCACTAAAAAAATATAATCAAATCAAAAATCTATCATGAAGCTAAAAGCATTATTATTATTTCTGTTTGTGCCGCTGATATGCAGCGCCACAGACATCAATGTAGACCCTTCTACGTTCAAGGCAACGTATGAAGGAGCAAAAGACGGTGACGTTCTGCTCATGGAAGAGGGAACATACACCGGAGACATCAATCTTCCAGACGGCAAGACTGTCACCCTGAAGGCTGCAGAAGGAGCCGAAGTGGTGTTCGGAGTAAAGTTCCGCGGAAGCGATGCGTCTGTAACCGGAGGCGGAATTATTATGGAGGGGCTCGTTATCAAACCCAACGACAGCTACTTCATGGACCTCACCTATGGTGACATAAAGACCATCACACTGCGCAACTGCGACCTGTCGGCCATTAACAGATGCTTCCTGCGTACCAACAACGAGGGGCATGCGATAGACAAGATTGAGATGGACAGATGTATAATACACGACTGCGGCGACGGAGGATACAACTTTATCTACCCGAAACACGGCGTAAGAGAGGTGAGCGTAACCAACTCTACACTATATAACTATAAAGGCGGAGAGAGCTTCTTCTCGCCCAACTCAATGAATGTAGACATCGACATGCTGTTCACATTCAGCAACAACACAGTCTACAAATGGTCGAAAGCATCAAAATATGCCATCTGCAACACTGGGAACAAAGTGGGACTGTTCTCTGAATACACATTCAGAAACAACATTATATACAAAGCCGGCGTTGACGGACAGACGCCAAACATACTAAACACCACGGGCGGATATCTGCTGGCAGAGAAAAACCTGATAGCCGACTACGGAACATACAATCAGGCAAGCGCGGCCGACACAGAGATTTCGGACTATACGCTGGCCGACTTCGGACTGACGAACATACCTTTCCCTGACCCTGAAAACGGCGATTTCAGCATAACCTCAGAGTCGCCCATGGCTACGGCAGCTACAGACGGAGGCCCGATAGGCGACCCGAGATGGCTGAAGAACCTCACAAATGCCGTACACATGAACGTTACCAACAGCCCGGAAAACGCCGGAACGGTAACTCCGGCAAAGGCTAACTATGAGGCCGGAAGCGAAGTTACGATAACGGCAACGCCCAACTACGGATTCAGATTCAAGCAGTGGCAGGACAAAGACGGACAGATACTGTCGACAGAGAACCCATACACGTTCAACATTGAGAAGGACATGGACATCACAGCCGTGTATTCTTCGGTTGAGACATACACCCTCAACATAAACAAAAGCGGCGACGGAGCCAAATGGGGCAACGTGTCGCTCACGCCGGAACCCGTTGACGGTAAGTATGAAAGCGGAACAAGCGTTACGATGAAGGTGGTGCCAAACTCTGTAACGTCTTTTCTCTACTGGAACGACGGCAGCAGCGACGCGCAGAAGACTGTGGTGATGAACGGCGACAAGACGTTTACGGCTACGTTCGACGTGGTTCCGTTCATCGTAGGATGGGACTTCAGCGTAAGCGAGCCGCGCGGAAACCGCCCCGGAGACTACAGCTTCACGACAGACAACACAGGCAACCTTCAGCTGTATGAAGGCGACGGAAAGACAACCAACTGGGGTGCAAGCACACGCACCTTCGGCGGCATTGAGCGCAACTGCATACGCCGCTACACCGAAAGGGCCGACATGGACAACCCACGCTACCTTGTGGCTAAGTTTGTAGTGGACGGATATAAGAACATCAAGGTGCACTCACTGGCGGCTCTCGACAACGCCTGCGTGCACAAGATACAGAAGATGCAATACTCTACCGACGGCGTAAACTACACCGACCTCAGCTCTATCGACATGGGAAGCGGCACCGAGAGCAGCCAGTGGATGGTGCTTGAGGGCACACTGCCCGAAGGTCTCAGCGGACAGGTGTATGTACGCTGGATAGGCGACACCGAAAGCGGACTGGCCGGCGAGCCGTCGGACAGCGACACAGAGGGATTCTATCTTGCCGACATAGTTGTATATGCCGACAACAAACAGAAGGACGACCATGAGGCACCGAAGCTTGTTGCCACATCGCCCGAGGCCGGCTCTGACGTTGCCTCAGCATCAGGCAACGTGGTGCTCCACTTCAACGAGAAGGTGAAAGCAGGCTCAGGCGACGTAACGATAAACGGAAAGGCCATGACACCTGTATTCGGAAGCAAGACAGCCACTTATGCCTATGCCGACATGGGATACGGCACCGAGTGTGAGGTGGTTGTACCCAAGGGCGCACTGACCGACCTCAACGGCAACGCCTTTGAAGGCACGACATTCAAGTTTACCACAATGCAGCGCCCGCAACCCGAGAAGAAAGTGTTCGACGCCGTGGTGGCTGCCGACGGCTCGGGCGACTTCACTTCGGTTCAGGAGGCTATCGACGCCGCTCCTGACAACAGCAGCGTGCCTTACCTCATATTTGTTGAGAACGGAGAGTATGACGAACTCGTGCTGATACCTGAGAGCAAGCCTTTCATACACCTTATAGGACAGGACAAGGAGAATACCGTGATAAAGCATACCATCAACAACGGAGGAAGCTCTGACGTAGGATACGAATGGTCTACGAACAATCCGCAGTCAGACAACTACGGCTACAGCAGCGTGGTTGAGGTGAATGCAAGCGACTTCTACACTGAGAACATAACCTTCTATAACAGCTGGGGCGTTGACAACCAGTCGGGACCGATGGGTCTGGCCATGTATTCGCGCAACGACCGCATGACGTTCTACAACTGCAAGTTCCGCTCTTATCAGGACACATGGCAGACTTCTTCAAGAAACATGGCCGACCGCCACTACGTGAAAGACTGCTGGATTGAGGGTGCGGTAGACTACTTCTACGGCGGAGGCGACGTCCTGCTCGAAGGCTGCACGCTATACAACGTCAGAAGCGGATCTGTGATAGTGGCACCATGCCATAAGGAAGGAACAAAGTTCGGATACGTGTTCAGCAACTGCACCATAGACGGCAACGAGCTTGCCAACGACAACAAGACGGCGCTGGGACGCCCGTGGCACAACGCTCCAAAGACCGTATGGCTCAACACTACGATGAAGATAGGCATAAAGCCTGAGGGCTGGAACAACATGGGAGCCATTCCGGCTCTGTTTGCCGAATACAACAGCATGGATGCCGACGGCAATCCTGTTGACCTGAGCAACAGACGCACCGAATATGAATATACTGACGGCGACACCGGACAGAAGGTTACGGGCACATGCAAGGCTACACTTACCGACGAGGAGGCTGCCGCATACACATACGAGGCCATAACAAGAGGCACTGACGGATGGAACCCGCGCAAGCTGATGGAGGCCGTGAGCGCTCCTGCCAACATGAGATACGACGCGGCAAGCAGCACGCTGAGCTGGGACGAGTCGGCATATGCTATATGCTACGTGGTAACTGACGCCGACGACAAGGTGGTAAGCATATCTACAGACACAAGCTTCAAGCCTGCCGAAGGCACCTGCGGAAAATTCACCGTAAAGGCTGTCAACGAATACGGAAGCCTGAGCAAAGGCACTACATACGAGACCACTACAGGCATCAACGGAGCCGGAAGCGAGACAACCGTTAAGGAAGACATATACAACACATCGGGAATGAAGCTCGGATCGGCCGTAAAGGGCATCAACATCATACGCCGACAGATGGGCGACGGCACCGTGAAGGTGATAAAGATAATGAAATAACGCACTGAGCGCCGTAATAAAGCTGCGCCTATACTAAAACAGCCGGGGCATATCATCAATGAGGTATGCTCCGGCTTTTTTTATTATCTTAACTTATGCATAACAAGGCTCTGACGTATCGTAGTCTGCTATTCCGGCAATAACGGCACGCCTGCACGACGCATGATGCAGGGCCGCTCGGACGCAGCGGCTAACCAGCTGATTATCAGCATGATAAGGACGGCTTTACAAAAGGTAGTCTTTTAGCCGCCAAAAGGATACCTTTTACGATGCAAAAGGGCACATATTGCACGCTGAAAGGCCACCTTTTATCTCATCGGGAGAATTATGCTTTCAGCCGCAAGCATCAATCTGCCTGTAAGATTAAGACAGATGCGGCACTATGCCCTATCGGATTTTATAAGACCGGGGCATGCAACACGCCTTTCAGCCAGACGCTACGGCTCTGCCGTCTCGCCCCTCTTCATATATTCGGTAGGGCTGCAGCCCATAGTCTTCTTGAAGCAGCGGCTGAAGTATTTAGGGTCGGAGAATCCGCACTTGTAGGCCACTTCCGATATGCTCACGCCCGAATCTTTCATTAAAGCAAGAGCCTTCTTAATGCGTATCTCCTGTATAAAGTTGTTGGGCGACGAACCAAAAACCTTCTTCACCCTTACATAGAGCACAGTGCGGCTCATGCCCATGGCCTTGCAGAAGTCGTCTATCGACAGGTCAGAGTTGGCTATATTGTCATTGATAAATCCCATGGCCTTGTTTCTGAACAGGCTGTCAGTGGTTTCGGCGGCTGCTTCCTCACCTTCGGCGACGTCCATGTCGCGCCTTTCTGTCAGAAGCTCATGCACCTTGTTCTTAAGATATTCAATCTTCTCATTAGTAACCGTGGTTATCTCGTTCACCTCCTTGCGCAGCCGGCTGATATATCTTGCCACCTTATATATAACTATCAGGGCTGCAAGCAGCGCCCCGCCAAACAGCATCCATGCCAGGGGCGTCTCCGTAAGTTCCGGGGTACGGTGTATCGTCACGGTACGTTCATTGTCAGTCCAGATGCCGTCGCCGTTGGTTGAGCGCACCCTGAAGGTGTGCGTTCCCGGCGGAATGCCCGCATAGCTTACCGAATGCGACTTGGTGTATATCCACTCGCCGTCCACTCCGTCCATGCGGTAGGCATACCATATATCCTCATTCTTATTATAGTCGAGCGCCGAAAACTCTATCGTAAAGTTCTTCTTGTCGGCCGGAAGCTCAACATAGTCGTCGCATCCGAACACAATACGCGGCACAAAATTGCTCTTGCCGACATCAGACGGGCTGAAACCGAACACGCCCTGAGTGGTTCCGAAGAGCATGTAGCCGTTGTCAAGACACAGCGGCATGGTCTCCATGAAGGCAAAACCCTCCCTGAAGAAGCCTCTCATATAGTTAATCATAACATCGCGGTTAGTGTCAAACAGCGTCAGACCGGCCTCTGACACTATCCACAGCTTGTCGCCACGCCATGCTGCCAACGACACATTGACATCCGAGGCAAGACCCTGAGCCGTGGTATAAGCCTTGAAGCGTATGTTGTTGCTCAGCAGGTTGCGCGACAGAATCTTGTTGGTTCCGCCGCCATAAGTGGCCACATAAATCCTGCCTCTGCTGTCGCGTGCCAGCGCCATCACCTCATTGTTGCTCAGGCTCGACGGGTCATGAGGGTCTCTCACGTTTCGCCAGAACTTCAGCCGGCGCAGCGGCTTGCCGTCAATCATGCACGTATACAGCCCGCTGCCGGTTCCGGCAAGCATCACTCCGCTACGTGTCATCATCAGACACCTCACCTTGAGCGCCCCGCGCGGATAGCCTGAAAGCACATTGTCCTTATTGATAAAGCGCGGCATGTCGGCCTCCGGCCTCTCCACCACATTCAGTCCGCCGCCATAAGTGCCTATCCACAGGCGTCCGTATCTGTCCTCAGCCATGGCATACACAGAATTGCAGTTAATGCCAAAAAGCTTTCTGCTGCCGCTGACATAGCGGTCGAGCACCCATCCCTGCCCTTTTCTGCGCAGCCTGAACAGCCCGCCGGGCTTGGTGCCGAGCCATATCTGCCCGTGGCGGTCTTCATAAATACAATACACGTTATGGCCGAATACAGCCGCAGCAGGCGTAATCCTGCCGTCGGCAGACAGATATCTGACATTGCCCAGGTTGCGGTCGACAATCCTCACAAAGCCGTTCTTGTCGGCAATCCACACCCGTCCGGCCCTGTCCTGATGCAAGGCCCTGACCACTTCTTCGCCAAAATTGCTGAACTTCGTGTTCTTCAGAGGCTCCTTCACAAACGTAACCCTGTCTATGCCGCGGTTGGTGCGCACCCAATAGCCTCCCTGCCTGTCCTCGCACATCACCCTTGTCTCCAGGCCTTCATACTCTTTCAGAGAAGATATGCGCCTCATCACATTCTCGTCGGCCACATAATATGAGCCTCCGGGCAGGTTCTTGCCCCTGTAAACCTCAAACTTGCCCGTCTTGCGGTTGAATACATAATACTTGCATCCCGCCAGGTTGAGGGTCCGGTGTCCCGACATGCAGAGTATATTATTGTCTGGCAACTCCCAAATCTGGTCAATACGGTTCGACTCAAGAGGACAGCCGTCGCCGGGCTGAGCCTTGTAATTGACAAAGCTGTAGCCGTCGTAACGGCTCAGTCCGTCGCGCGAGCTCAGCCATATATACCCCTCCCGGTCCTGAATAATACACGTAACAATGTTGTGGTCGAGCCCGTCGTCATTGTCAAAATGTACAATACGCACGTCGGAAGCCGCACACAATAACGTCATAAACAAAAAACAAAAGATTGCCAGACTTGCTTTTCTCATAATATCATTATTCTACTGCAAAAGTAAGAAAAAAACATAAAATCCCCGTTTACGTCGTGACAAAAAGACTATTTTGAACCTTTTTAAAATATTTGTCCACCATAAGCATTGCCACAAACAATACCTTTGCATCGAACAAACAATCTATTTTAAAATCTATCAATAATGAAAAAACTATTAACAATCATCACAACGCTGGCAATGGCGCTCGGCTCTTATGCCGGAGAACCGCTGGAGCTATGGTACGACAAGCCTGCCGGCAACTGGAACGAAGCCCTGCCGCTCGGCAACGGACGCATAGCGGCAATGGTATACGGCAATCCCGTATGCGAGGAATATCAGCTCAACGAGGAGACTATATCAAAAGGCTCGCCCTACAAAAACTACAACGCTGAGACACCTAAGTATCTTGATAACCTGCGACAGCTGGTCTTCAGCGGCAAGAGCGACGAGGCACAGGCGCTGGCCGAGACACAAATTCTGGCCGACAGAGACTACGGATTCGGTGCATCATACCAGCCGGCAGGAAGCCTGCGCATCGAATACGACGGCCATAAAGACTACTCTTCGCTGCGCAGACAGCTCAGCATAGACAACGCTGTGTCAACAGTAACCTACAGAGTGGGCGACGTAACTTACACGGAAGAGGCCTTCACGTCGTTCACCGACCAGATGCTCATCATCAGAGTCACGGCATCAAAGAAGGGCGCAATAAACCTGAAAGCAAGCCTGTTTTATCCTGACGGCGTGAAAGTTGACCGCTCTGTAAGCGGAAACACACTCGCACTGAGCGGAACCACGGCAAAAGCCGCAAACAACGTGCCCGGAAAACTGAACTTCATAGTCAACGCAAAAATTGACAACGAAGGCGGTGCAATGACACAGAACGACACCGCGCTGATTGTGAAAGACGCCGACGCCGTGACCTTCCACATAGCCATGGCAACCAACTTTGTGAACTATAAGGATATCTCGGCCGACCCTCAGAAGCGTATTGACGAATATATGAAGAATGCCGGACGCGACTATGAGACGGCAAAAGCCGAACATATAGAATACTATAAGGAACAGTTTGACAGAGTAAGCCTTGACCTCGGAGAGAACAGCAACCCGTCGAAGACTACAGACAAACGCATTGAAGACTTTGCTGAAGGCAACGACACACAGCTCGTAGAACTGTATTTCCAGTTCGGAAGATACCTGCTTATATGTTCATCACAGCCTGGATGCCAGCCCGCCAACCTGCAAGGCAAATGGAACGGCAGCACAAACCCTGCATGGAAATGCCGTTATACGGTGAACATTAACACAGAGATGAACTACTGGCCGGCCGAATCGACAAACCTGCCGGAACTTCACGAGCCGCTGATAAAGATGATAAAGGAACTCAGCGAGATAGGAGCCGAAACGGCAAAGAACATGTACGGATGCAACGGATGGATGCTTCATCACAACACAGACCTGTGGAGAATGACAGGAGCCGTGGACAAAGCCTACAGCGGAGTGTGGCCAACGGCCAACGCATGGTTCTGCCAGCACTTATGGAACAGATATCTTTACAGCGGAGACACCGACTATCTAAAAGAGGTTTATCCGCTAATGAAAGGAGCGTCAGAGTTCTTCCTCGACTTCATGGTAGAGGATCCCCGCGACAAATTCATGGTTGTCTGCCCGTCGGTTTCACCCGAAAACTCACCAAAAGCATATAAAGGACAGAACATCTTTGCGGGTATAACCATGGACAACGAGCTCGTAAGCGACCTGCTGACCAACACCGCAAGGGCTGCCGAGACGCTTGCCACTGACGAAGACTTCGCAAAATCGCTGCTGAGCCTGCGCGACAAGATGCTGCCACTGCGCATAGGACAATACGGACAGCTGCAGGAATGGCGCGACGACTGGGACAACCCTGACGACCATCACCGCCACGTGTCACACCTGTGGGCACTGTATCCCGGCACGGCAATATCTCCCTACCGCACACCGGCTGCGTTCAGAGCATCAAAGGTGTCGCTGATGTACCGCGGAGACGAGTCGACAGGATGGAGCATGGGATGGAAAGTTTGTCTTTGGGCAAGATGTCTTGACGGCAAGCATGCTTACAAGCTGATTAAAGACCAGCTGTCGCTTGTGCCGGCAGACAGGACCGAAGGACAGGACGGAGGCACTTATCCAAATATGTTCGATGCACATCCGCCATTCCAGATTGACGGCAACTTCGGCTGTACGGCGGGCATTGCAGAGATGCTTATGCAAAGCCACGACGGCTTTATAAACCTAATGCCGGCTGTTCCTGACGAATGGGCCGACGGCGAAATTAAGGGTCTGAGAGCCATAGGCGGCTTCGTGCTTGAGGACATGGTGTGGAAAGACGGCAAGCTGATGAGTGCCCGTCTGCGCTCAACGCTCGGCGGAAACCTCAGACTAAGGGTGCCCGTAAAGATCAAGTCGGACACACATGAGGTGAAAGAGGCTGAAGGCGAAAACCCCAATCCGCTGTTCTACACCTACTCTATGCCTGTAAAGAAGATATCAGGAGACGAATATGTTGACGTTGACAACTCGAGCGTGAACAACAGGCTGCCCGAGACTTGGCTCTATGACATAGAGACCAAGGCTGGAGACGTGGTCTACATAACAAACGAAAGCTCGGCTTCGGGCATTGACCAGACATTGACCGACAACGGCAGCAACGGCAGCATATACGACATTTCGGGCAGAAAGGTTGACAGTCCGGAGCGTGGAATATTCATAAAAAACGGCAAGGCTTTTATTAAAAAGATAGCGGAGCTATAAATCATAGCAAGACATCCGCACTTGCTTCATCATTAATTCTGTTAAATTAAGCAAGAGAGGCTGTCAGGGATTACACCCGCGACAGCCTCTTCTGTTTATTTGTTGCGCCAGCACGGCAGCCATGTGCCGCAGCCTGACAACAAGACGTATGCCTACATGATATCGTCCTTGAACGTTATCTGCGGGCTGTTCATCATGTAGCAGTCGTCGCTGCCGCCCTCAATACGCCTAATCTGAGTGACCGTCCACGACTTTCTGCCCTTGTTCCATACCAGCAGTGCAGAGTATTTGTTATCGGTTCTGCCGCACTGATACTTTATCCTTACGCTGCCGTTTGTCTGTATCTGTGCGTCATAGATGAAGTCGTTGTCGATGTAGCTGCCCATGTTGTACGACAAGGTTATGCAGCCGTAGCCCAGCTTCACGTTGCCGTAGCCGTCGTCGTATGACTGCTTGAAGTAGAAGTTCAGGGGCACGGGCCTCACCTCGTTGCCCGTAGAGAACATGCCGTAATAGCGTGTGTCTATGGGATTCAGCTTATAGATGGCGGTGTTGGTCATAAGTTTGTATGACTGCGAACGCACCTCAACGCTTCCGCAGAGATGGTAAGTGGAGGCACGGCCTGTGGGGCCGAGATGTATTTCAGAGTAGTGAATCTGCCTGACATCGGTGTCGAGCGGTATGCTGTAAAGGCCGACGCAGGAGTCAGAGTGCTTCACCACGGCGACGATTCCCTCGCTGATGTATCCCGGTCCTTCCATGGTTATAAATCCGTGATACGTGGCATTGGAATATCTGTATGACTTAATAATCGAGTTGAGCTTTATCATCAGTCCGCCGTCGCCTATCCATCTGCCTGTCAGCGTGCCGCTGCTCGCCTTCGGCAGCATTATGTTTCCGTCGGCGTCAGTCTCGGGCTTGTAGGCCGGCGTGCCGTCGGTGGGCATTGTGGTCTGTTCTTTATCCACGGCTGATGCCGATGTCTCTCCGCCCTTCGGGCCGTTGCCGGTCTGTCCTGTAGCGGGCTTGTCTGCGGCAGGCGTGCCGCCTCCTTGCTGCGGCTTGTCGCTTCCGGCTGCCAGATATGTCCTTGCTGCGGTCTGCCCGGGCTGCCTTACGAACACCAGCTTGTCGGGACCTATGCTCTTGTCGAAGGTGCCAAGGCCTGTGAACCACAGCGTGCCGTCGGCTGCAATGGTCATCGTGCAGGTGCCGGTCTTGCCCATGTCGCTTGCCCACTTAAGCCTGTAGCCGCCCTGCACGGGCTCTGGGTCGGTCAGCATCAGGGTTTCGGTGTTGCTGATAAGTATCTTGCTGCGATACTTGATGAAGCCCGTGGCTTTCTTTCCGGCAAAATAGCGTGAGGGCTTCTTCATGAAGTCTGAAGGCAAAAGACTGAAGTTGTGGGTGGCGCCCTTGACGAATGTCTGCGAAAAATCGGGCACGGCGGGCTCCTTTATGTTTATCTCCATGTAGCCTTGGCGGGTTAGCCCGTCCACCTTGTCGGCTGCCTCATACACTCCGCAGGGCTCCTGCACCTGCGCTCCTGCCGCAAGCACACACGCCACCTGCAGCATAACGTTGATCAACGTTGTCCTGATTGTCATTCTCATTTCTCCAATTAGTTTTATATCTGAATATTAGCGATTGCTCCGTATGCATTGTTTTCAGCCGAAATATGCCTTCAGCTGCGCTGCCAGCGACGACAGCTCTTCGGGGTTGCCGTTGCCGTAGCGCTGCCACACGCGGCGGCACTCGTCTGTGAGCGGCGACGGCTTGGCCTTGCTGCGGTTGAGATAAGGGTCGAAGGTCTGAAACGTCTCCATCACCTCCACCACCACGTCGGCCTTTACGCCCATGAGCTTCGACAGCTCGGCTATCTCGGGCGTGTTGCGCACCATCGTGGCGGGCGTCAGGCGGAAGTACTGGTCGAGTATTATTATAAGCATCATCGGCATGAGCTGGCCGCATGAGGGCATGGGCCTGAAGTCGCGCTCGAACGACTCGTGCATGGCCACTCCATCGTAGAACAGGGCTGCGTTGCTGAATCCTGCCATGCTCCTCAGCACTTTCACGTCGCGCGACAGGCGCCTGGGGTTATCGCCGTATGTGGCCCAGAGTCGCCCGAGCCGGGGCGTGGCGGCACGGCGCAGACTGAACATCTGCTCGTAAAGATAGTGTGGAGGTATGTGCAGCTCGAGGCTCAGCTCTACCATTCCGCGCGAGTAGAGGGGCTTTATGCCTGCCGGCTTGCGCTGATAGAGCTGCATGAGCAGCAGCCAGTATTCATCAGACCATAGTGGATGACTCATAAGTTATGCTTGTTATGTGTGTAAGGTATGTTTCTGCAAATATATGATTTTTTTCTGAAAACCGGCAATGTCGGGCCGTTTATTTTGCGCCGCGGCAGGGCAAGGGCTGCGCCGTGGCATGGGCATGGCATGGTTTTTGAGGCAGTTTCTGATGCCGTGCCGCCGCTGCTTACGGTGCCTGTGCAGCCAAGGCGGAAGGGGATTTGTAACATACTGGCTGACAGGGCGTTATATCCAGCCATGCAAAAGGTGCCCTTTCGGGCTGCAAAAGGGCATGTTTCAGGCGGCGAAAGGTGGCCTTTTGCAAGGCGAAAGGGCATCTTTCATAAAACGGCCGGCGGCAGCACGCACGCCACACGGCCTGCAAGGCCCCGGCGTAAAGATGTGCGCGCGTGTTAAGAATATTAAAAATCTTATCGTATTACAAAAGTTTAGACTAACTTTGCAGCTTAAAAATACCTCTTAGAAGATGAGCATTACTAGCATAATTGGCAAGTTGTTTCTGCCGCGGCAGAAGGAGCTTGAGCGGCACATCAACGAGGCCGGGGCACTTCAGAACGAGGTGCTGGCATATCTGACGGGCCGTGCCAAGGACACCGAATACGGCAGAAAGCACATATTCGGCAATATGAAGTCATACGAGGACTTTGCGGCTAACGTGCCGCTGAACACTTATGAGGAACTGAAGAATGACATCGACCGCATGCGCCACGGCGAGAGCGACGTGCTCTGGCCCGGAACGGTAAAGTGGTATGCCAAGTCGTCGGGAACGACCAACGACAAGAGCAAGTTCATACCCGTAAGTCACGACGGTCTGCAGAACCTTCACTATCAGGGCGGCAAGGACGCCGTGGCCCTTTATCTGCGCAACAACCCCAAGAGCCGGCTGTTCGACGGCAAGAGCCTCATACTGGGCGGAAGCCACTCGCCCAACTATAATCTGCGCAACAGCCTTGTGGGCGACCTCAGCGCCATACTGATAGAGAACATCAGCCCGCTGGCAAACATGGTCAGAGTGCCGTGCAAGCAGACGGCGCTGCTGTCTGACTTTGAGGTGAAGCGCGACCGCATAGCCCGCGAGACGATGAACAAGAACGTGACCAACCTGAGCGGCGTGCCCTCGTGGATGCTCTCCGTGCTGACACGCGTGATGGAGCTTACGGGCAAGACTCACCTCGAGGAGGTGTGGCCCAACCTTGAAGTGTTCTTCCACGGAGGCGTGGCCTTCACGCCCTACCGCAAGCAGTATGAGCAGCTCATCACCTCGCCCGGCATGCACTACATGGAGACCTACAACGCCAGCGAGGGCTTCTTCGGCCTGCAGAGCGACCCCTCTGACCCGTCGATGCTGCTGATGCTCGACTACGGAGTGTTCTACGAGTTCATCCCGATGGACGAGTTCGGAGCCGAAAATCCCACCGTAGTGCCCATAACAGGCGTAAAGACAGGCGTAAACTATGCCATGGTCATATCAACGTCGTGCGGACTGTGGCGCTACATCATAGGCGACACCGTCAAGTTTACGTCAACCAATCCCTACAAGTTTATTATCACCGGACGCACCAAGAGCTTCATCAACGCCTTCGGCGAGGAGCTAATCGTCGACAACGCCGAGCAGGGCCTTGCCCACGCCTGCCGCGAGACGGGTGCCGAGGTGCTCGAATACACAGCCGCCCCGGTGTTCATGGACGGCAACGCCAAGTGCCGCCACCAGTGGCTCATCGAGTTCTCAAGAGAGCCCGACGACCTGGGCCGCTTTGCATCACTGCTCGACAAGAAGCTGCAGGAGATAAACAGCGACTACGAGGCAAAGCGCTACAAGGACATAACCCTTCAGCACCTCGACATCGTGAAGGCGCGCACGGGCCTGTTCAACGACTGGCTCAAGTCGAAGGGCAAGCTGGGCGGACAGCACAAGGTGCCGCGACTTAGCAACAGCCGCGACATCATAGAACAAATGCTGAGATTTAACACCGAAGACGATGAACACTGACACACAGCGCAACAGCAGACGGCGCAGCACCACAAACGGCAGCGCACACGCCGCCGAGGCACGCCACAGAGCAGCACGCCTGAGAAAAGGCGCACTGGCCCTGCTGACGTTCATGGCCGCCGTAATAATCACGTCGTGCGCCAGGATGGGACAGCCCGACGGCGGATGGTATGACGAGACGCCGCCGAGAATAACCGGCAGCTCGCCCGCCGACAAGAGCATAAACGTCAAGACGCGCAAGATAGGCATCAACTTCGACGAATATATCCAGGTGGACAACCCCACCGAGAAGGTCGTCATATCGCCTCCGCAGATCGAGACGCCCGAGATAAAGGCCGCCGGAAAGCGCATCGTGGTGGAGATTAAAGACTCGCTCAAGCCCAACACCACCTACACCGTCGACTTCTCCGACGCCATCAGCGACAACAACGAGAGCAATCCGCTGGGCAACTACACCTACACTTTCTCGACAGGCGACCACATCGACACGCTCGAAGTGGCAGGATACGTGCTCAACGCGCAAAACCTCGAGCCCATAAAAGGCATCCTCGTAGGCCTCTACAGCGACCTGAGCGACAGCATATTCACACGCCAGCCCATGCTCAGAGTGTCGAGAACCGACAGCCGCGGCAAGTTTATCATCAAAGGCATTGCCACCGGAAAATACCGCATATACGCGCTCTCTGACGCCGACAACAACTATATCTTCAATCAGAAGAGCGAACAGCTGGCATTCAATCACGACATAATAGAGCCAACCTTCAAGCCCGACATAAGGCAGGACACCATCTGGCGCGACTCGCTCCGCATCGACTCCATACGCCGGGTGCCCTACACCCACTTCCTGCCCGACGACATCGTGCTGCGAGCCTTCACCGAAGAGCAGACCGACCGCTACCTGCTGAAGAGCGAAAGAGCCTATGCCAACCGCTTCACGCTCTACTTCAGCTACGGCAACAAGCAGCTGCCGGAGATTAAGGGACTCAACTTCAACGAGCAGGACGCCTTCATCATTGAGACGACAGAGAAGCAGGACACCATCACCTACTGGCTGAAGGACACCACGCTCGTCAACCAGGACACGCTCAGAATGGAGCTGAAATATCTCGCCACCGACACGCTTGGAGTGCTGCAGATGCAGACCGACACACTCGACGTGCTGTCAAAGGAGCCTTACGAGAAGCGCATGAAGCAGAAGAAAGAGCAGTTTGAAGAGTGGCAGAAGGCACAGGAGAAAGCCAAGAAGCGCGGCAAGGAATACCAGACGGAGATGCCCGTCGAGGCGCTCGAGCCCAAATACAACGTGCAGTCGGAGCCTGCGCCCGACCAGAACATAACCATCGAGATGCCCACACCGCTGCAGAAGGTGGACACGGCCTGCATACATCTCTACTCGAAGCACGACACGCTGTGGTATAAATCGCCGTTCGTGCTGCGGCAGAAGGCAGGCACCAACCGCATCTACGAGCTGCTCGGAGAGTGGCGGCCGGGCACGGAATACAGTCTGGAGACCGACACCATGGCCTTCACCGACATCTACGGCAAGACCACCGCGCCGTTCAAGACAGGCTTCAAGATACAGACCGAAGACGCCTTTGCCACGCTTATGTTCAACATAACAGGCATGGCCGACACCACGGTGGTGGTACAGATGCTCAACAACTCTGACGAAGTGGTGAAAGAGACGACCACAACCGACGGCAACGCGTCGTTCTTCTACGTAAAGCCGGGCACATATTACGCCAGGATGTTTATCGACTCGAACAAGAACGGCAAGTGGGACACGGGCGAATATGCCGCCGACCGCCAGGCCGAAACCACCTACTACTATCCCGAAAAGATAGAATGTAAGGCTAAATGGGACCTCAACCTGACATGGAATCCAACGGCACGGAGCCTCGAAAAGCAAAAGCCCATGGAAATAACAAAGCAGAAGCCCGAACAGGAAAAGACCATAAAGAAGCGTAACCTCGACCGGGCCAAGAGCATGGGCATACCATATCCGGGCAACTGACGGCACGAACGACAGGCACGCTGACAGCAAGCCGCCGGCCGGCACGGAAAGAACAGGACACAAACAAAAATGCACATATCATGAAACATCTAAGAACACTCACACTGGCAATAATGCTGATTGCAACTGCCGTGGCAGCCATGGCGCAGTGTAGCTTCAGAAACACAGCCTTCAAGTCGGGCGAGTTCTTGTCATACAACCTGTACTACAACTGGAAGTTTGTATGGGTAAGAGTAGGCACCGCCTCGATGTCGATAGTGCAAAGCAAGTATAACGGGCAGCAGGCCTACCGCGCCAGCCTCACCACAAGGGGCAACAGCAAGATGGACAAGATGTTCGTGATGCGCGACACGCTGCTCTGCTATTCAACAACCAACCTCGCACCGCTCTACTACCGCAAGGGAGCGCTCGAGGGAAAGCGCTACACCGTAGACCAGGTGTGGTACAGCTATCCGGGCGGAAAGTGCAAGATAACACAGAGCCGGCTGCACAAGGACGGCAAGGTGGAGAAGCGCACGGTGACTCCCGGCGAGTGTGTCTACGACATGATGAACATATTTCTCAGGGCGCGCAGCTTCGACCCGGCCAACTGGAAGAAGGGTTACGTGGTTGACTTCCCCATCGCCGACGGCAACGGACTTAACCCGGCGAAGCTGAAATTCATGGGACGCAAGACCGTGAAGGCCGACAACGGCGTGAAATACCGCTGCCTCGAACTGTCGTACACCGAGAAGGACAAGGGCGAATGGCGCGAGATAGCGCGCTTCTTCGTAACCGACGACGCCAACCACATACCCGTAAGGCTCGACATGTTCCTGAAGTTCGGTTCGGCAAAGGCTTTCCTCACCAACATGAGAGGCACGCGCAACAAGATAACTTCAGTAACGAAATAAGCGCCAAAGGCTGCCGGCTGCTGCACGCATTGGTGCATACGGCCGGAAAAGGCGACATAACATAGGAGCAAAGACAATGCTTAAAGAGATAACGATGAGGGCAGCCGCAGCTGCGCTATGCCTTATGTGCTGCGCCGGAACGCAGGCTGCCGGCCGCGAAAGTGGCTGTGAAAGCACGACTGAAGGCGCTGCCGTGACGGCAGAAATGCCTCAATACGAAGGACAGAAGAAGCTTGCTGCCATAAAGAAACTCGCTGAAGGCAAAGATGCCGAGATAGGCGTGGCATGGATGGAAGGCAACGCCATGCACAGCATGAACAACGAAAGGCTGTATCCGCTGATGAGCGTGTTCAAGCTCCACGTGGCCGTTGCCCTGCTGAAAGATATGGAGCGCAGGGGCGCAGCGGTGGACACGACGCTCAACATAACGCCTGAGCAGATGCGCAAGGACACATACAGTCCGCTGATGAAGCTGCATCCCGACGGCAGGTTCAGCATAACGCTGCCGCAGCTGATACGCTACGCCATAGCCGAGAGCGACAACAACGCCGCCGACATACTGATAGCCATGGCAGGAGGCATAGACAGCGTTGACCGCGAGATACACGCCATGGGCATAAAAGACTGCCATCTGTCGGAGACGGAGGCCACGATGTATGAAGCACCGATAAACAGCTATGCCAACTGGAGCAAGCCCGAGTCGGTGGTGTGGCTGCTCCGTAAGCTATACGACGGCCGTCTGCTCAGCGGCGAATACGACCGCTGCATAAAGCAGGCGCTGGCCGCAACCACCACGGGAGCCGACAAGATAAAGGCCGGACTGAGCCAAGGAATGACGCTGGCGCACAAGACCGGCACGGGATTCCGCATGGCTGACGGCACCAAGATGGCAGACAACGACGCCGGAGTGGTGACCATGCCCGACGGCAGACAGGTGGCCATAGCCATACTGATAAAAGACTCGAAGATGAGCGACGCCGACAACGCGCGTCTCATGGCCGAGATAACAAAGATAATACTGGGCGATGAAAGAGAGTGAGCGGACGCCCGCCGACGACAGCCGCAAGCCCTGCGCGGCGGCATCAGCCGGCAAAGTATAAGTCTCATCCATCCCATTGCTCCCATCCCCCTAAAACACCAATAACAACGAAGATGAAGAAACTATTTATAGAAACCTACGGCTGCCAGATGAACGTGGCCGACAGCGAGGTTGTGGCCTCGGTGATGAAGATGGCCGGATATGAACTGTGCGAAAGCGTTGACGAAGCCGACGCCGTGTTTCTGAACACGTGCAGCGTGCGCGACAATGCCGAACAGAAAGTGCTCAACCGCCTCGACACCCTGCACGCCATGACGCGCAAGGGCAGAAGAATGATTATCGGAGTGCTGGGATGCATGGCCGAGAGAGTGAAGGAAGACCTGCTCGAGAACCATCATGCCGACCTCGTGGCCGGCCCTGACGCCTATCTCACCCTGCCCGACCTAATAGCTCAGGCCGAGACGGGACACAAGGCGATGAACATCGAGCTGTCTACCACAGAGACTTACCGCGACGTAATGCCGCAGAGAATATGCGGACCGCACGTGGGCGGATTCGTGAGCATCATGCGCGGATGCAACAACTTCTGCCACTACTGCATCGTGCCTTACACACGCGGACGCGAACGCAGCCGCGACGTGGAGAGCATTCTGCGCGAGGTGCGCGACCTGCACGAACACGGATACAAGGAAGTTACGCTGCTCGGACAGAACGTTAACTCCTACTTAGGAGAATTAAAAAGTAAAAATGAAAAAGTAAACAGCGAGGGTAACGACGGCAAAGCCGACGCAAAGAGCGAGAAAGTGGCGTTCCCGGCACTGCTGCGCATGGTGGCAGAGGCCGTGCCCGACATGCGCATACGCTTCACCACGAGCCACCCGAAGGACATGAGCGACGACACGCTGCGCGTGATAGCCGAGATGCCCAACATCTGCCATCACATACATCTGCCCGTGCAGAGCGGATCAGACCGCATACTGAAGCTGATGAACCGCAAATATACAAGAGAGTGGTATATGGACCGCGTAAGGGCCATTCGCCGCATAATACCCGACTGCGCCATATCTACCGACATATTCGTGGGCTACCACAGCGAGACTGAGGAAGACCACCAGATGTCGCTCTCGCTGATGCGCGAGGTGGGCTACGACTCTGCCTTCATGTTCAAATACAGCGAGCGCCCCGGCACATACGCATCGAAGCACCTGCCCGACGACGTATCAGAGGAAGTTAAGCTGCGCCGCCTGGCAGAGATGATAGAGCTGCAGACCAAGCTGTCGGCAGAGTCGAACGCCAAGGACGTAGGCAAGGAGTTCGACGTGCTGATAGAGGGCTTCAGCAAGCGCAGCCGCGAACAGCTCTTCGGACGCACCGGACAGAACAAAGTGGTGGTGTTCGACAAGGGCAACTGCCACATCGGCCAGACCGTAAGGGTAAGGATAACCGACAGCTCGAGCGCAACGCTCAAAGGCGTGCTCGCAGACGGTGGCGAGGCATAAAACCGACTAATTGGAAGCACGATAATATTAACTTTGAAGAGAAAGGCGGCACTCTTATCATCAAGAGGCCGCCTTTCATGTTCTGAAAGGGCACCTTTCGCCGTCCGAAAGACCGTCTTTTGCAGCCTAAAAGGCCATCTTTTAGAGCCCGAAACATGGTCTTTTGCAACGCATTGTGTATCAATGCGTTATACAACCCGACACATTCCGCCCCGAAGCGCCGCCCTACAAGCCGCACGACAGGGGCACGAAACTGTAACTAACGGCACCGGTCCTTCATGCTGCAAGGCGCTGACAGAACACGAAAAAGCCGACAGCGGCGTGCCTTCCGGCATGCTCCGGCAGTATGACAACCGGCATGGATCAGCCCCTCAAACAGCCCCCATATCGCCTTTGCGGCCCCTCAGACAGCCCCATAATGAACTAAAACGGCCGCCATATTTTGTTTTCTTGCACAAAAACACTATCTTTGCAACCGGAATAAACCTAAATTCCATAAAAAGAACAACCCACGGATAGATGAAAGAATTTTTACAAGTATTGCGCCGTTTTGTACCTCCCTACAAAAAATACCTGGTACTGACGGTGGTGTTTAATATCCTTTCGGCGGTATTGAACATCTTTTCTTTCATGGCCATAATACCAATCCTGCAGATACTTTTCAAGACTCAGGCGGCCAGCGTGCCTGCCGGACTGATGGACTGGGGCAGCGGCAACATGAAAGATGTGCTGATAAACAACGCCAATTATTATATCTACGAGATGATCGGGAGCATGGGCGCCACCACAACGCTGCTCGTCATAGGCCTGTTTCTGGCCTTCATGACGTTTCTGAAGACGGGTGCCTATTTCCTTTCGTCGGCCACGATAATTCCTATACGCACAGGCGTGGTGCGCGACATACGCAACCAGCTCTACCGCAAGATTACGTCGCTGCCGCTCGGATTCTTCTCCGAGGAGCGCAAGGGCGACATCATAGCGCGCATGAGCGGCGACGTGCAGGAGATTGAGAACTCCATAATGTCGAGCCTCGACATGCTCTTCAAGAACCCCATACTGATAGTGTTCTATTTTGCCACGCTGCTCGTCATCAGCTGGCAGCTGACGCTCTTCACGCTCGTCATAGTGCCCATCATGGGCTGGTTCATGGGCTTTGTGGGCCGCAAGCTGAAGCAGAAGTCGATAAAGGCACAGTCGCTGTGGAGCGACACGATGAGCCAGGTGGAGGAGACGCTGGGCGGACTGCGCATCATAAAGGCCTTCTGCGCCGAGGAGAAGATGAACCGCCGCTTCGACAAGATTAACTCTGAATACCGCGAGAACATACGCCGCGTGAACACCCGCCAGCAGATGGCCCACCCGATGAGCGAGTTTCTCGGCACGGTGATGATTGTCATAGTGCTCTGGTTCGGCGGTGTATTGGTGCTAAACAACATGACTCTGAGCGGCCCCACGTTCATCTACTATCTCGTTATACTCTACAGCATAATCAATCCGCTGAAAGAATTCTCGAAGGCGGGCTACAACATACCCAAGGGTCTCGCCTCGATGGAGCGCGTGGACAAGATACTCATGGCCGAGAGCAACATCAAGGAGCCTGAGCATCCGGTGCACATAACCGACTTCAAGAGCAAGATAGAGTTCCGCAACGTGTCGTTCAAGTACGACCAGAAGTGGGTTCTGCGCAACATCAACCTCACCATCGAGAAGGGCAAGACCGTGGCGCTCGTAGGCCAGAGCGGCGGCGGCAAGTCGACGCTCGTAGACCTCATACCGCGCTACTACGACGTGCAGGAGGGCGAGGTGCTCATCGACGGAGTGAACGTGAAGGACATGGGACTGCACGACCTGCGCTCGCTCATAGGCAACGTTAACCAGGAGGCCATATTGTTTAACGACAGTTTCCGCAACAACATATCGTTCGGCGTAGACAACGCCACGCAGGAGCAGATAGAGAACGCCGCAAGGATAGCCAACGCGCACGACTTCATCATGGAGTCGGAACACGGCTACGACACCAACATAGGCGACCGCGGCGGACGCCTCTCGGGCGGACAGCGCCAGCGCGTGAGCATAGCCCGCGCCATACTGAAGAACCCGCCGATACTCATCCTCGACGAGGCTACGTCGGCTCTCGACACCGAGAGCGAGCGACTGGTGCAGGACGCGCTCGAGCATCTGATGAAGACGCGCACCACGGTGGCCATTGCCCACCGCCTGTCGACCATCAAGAACGCCGACGAGATATGCGTCATACACGAGGGAGAGATCGTTGAGCGCGGCACCCACGAGGAGCTGCTCGCCATCGACGGCTACTACAAGAAGCTGAACGACATGCAGACACTGTAATCAACTAACCGGAGAAAGAGGAATGAAAGAGTTTTTATATAACATAATCTACGGCATTTTCTATCTGGTGTCAAAGTTGCCTTACAGGGCCCTCTATGTGATATCAGACATCGCCAACCTCGTTCTCTACCACATAGTGCGCTACCGCCGCGACATCGTCAGACGCAACATAACATCGGCATTCCCCGAGAAGAGCCTCGAGGAGTGCATCAGCATAGAGCGCGGATTCTACAAGTGGTTCTGCGACTACTTCGTAGAGACCGTCAAGCTCATGTCCGTCAGCCGTCAGGAGCTGCTCAGCCGCATCGAGTTCAGGGGCATCGACAAGATTGAGGAGTGCTTCGACAGAGGCCAGACCTGCGCCGGCATACTCGGACATTACGGCAACTGGGAGCTGCTCTCGGCCACAGGCCTTGTCATAAAGAAGCATCCCGAGGCCGTAATCGGACTGATATATCACCCCCTGCGCAGCCAGCTCTTCGACCGCCTGTTCATCAACATGCGCCAGAGCATGGGCGGAGTGTGCGTCCCCAAGAAGGACATACTGAGATATCTCGTGTCGTTCCGCAGCCAGAACCTCATGAATCTCTTCGGCTACATAGCCGACCAGGCGCCCCGCTACCGCAACATCCACCTGTGGCTGCCGTTCCTCAACCACGACACACCTGTGTTCACGGGCGCCGAGCGCATAATGCGCAAGATGAACAACGCCGTGTTCTACATCGACGTTGAACGCCCCGAACGCGGAAAATATATCTACACCTTCAAGCTCATGACCGACAAGCCCGGCGAAATGCCTGAGTTTGAGATAACCAAAAAGTTCTTTGTCATGCTCGAGCAGACCATAAGGCGCGAGCCGCGCTTCTATCTGTGGAGCCACAACCGCTGGAAACGCACGAGGGAGGAGTTTGACAAAGAGTTCAAGATTGAAAACGGACACGTGGTGAGAAAGTAGGCCGGAAGCCTGTCACACGTGAAACATATAACATTAATGGGCCGGCACACGCCGCGCTGCACAACAGCGGCAAGCATGCGGCAAAGTGCCCTGGAACGGCAAGACGGCGCAAGCCGGCACGGCGGCCAGGCAGAATGCAGCCCGCAACAAAATATGCAAAATATGATTATAGGATACGACGCCAAGCGCATTGTATGTAACCGCACCGGACTGGGAAGCTACGCCCGCACACTGATCAACGACCTCTCGGAGGTTATAACGCCCGACATAAATCTCCACCTCTACGCCCCCGACAAGGGCGACAGCGCGCTGAGAAGCCAGGTAAGAGAGTCGGCCAGCGTAAGATTTGTGTATCCCCGCAGGAACCTCTCAGGCCTGCAGAAAGCATGGTGGCGCATGCACTCAATGGTGGACGACCTCCGCGCCGACGGCGTTAAACTCTATCACGGACTCTCGGGCGAGCTGCCCATTGGCATAAAGAAGGCCGGCATAAAGACCGTGGTTACCATTCACGACATCATCTTCATGCGTCATCCTGAATGGTACAACTGGCCCGACACCAAGATTTATGCGTGGAAGTTCAGAAAGACCTGTGCCGAGGCCGACCGCATAATAGCCATCAGCGAATGCACCAAGCGCGACATAATGCTCTACGGAGGCGTAAACCCCGAAAAGATAGACGTTATATATCAGAGCTGCGGCTCGCGCTACAAGATGCACGAGGGCGAGAAGAAGATGCAAGAGGTGCACACGAGCTACATGCTGCCCGAACGCTACATCGTCAACGTGGGCACCATCGAGGAGCGCAAGAACGTGCTGCTGGCCGTCAAGGCACTGAGGATGCTGCCCGAGGACATAAGTCTGGTGATAGTGGGCAAGGCCACCTCATACACCGAAAAGGTGAAGGCGTATATCAGGGAGAACGCTCTCGAAAGCCGCGTGAAGATACTTCACAACGTGCCCAACGAAGACCTGCCCGCCATTTATCAGATGGCCGAGGCGTGCGTCTACCCCTCACGTTACGAGGGCTTCGGCGTTCCGGTCATCGAGGCCATACAGAGCGGACTGCCCGTTGTGGCATGCACGGGCAGCTGTCTTGAGGAGGCAGGCGGCAACGGCACCATATATGTCGACCCCGACGACGTCTATGCCATGGCCGAAGCCATAAAGCAGGTTGTCAAGGGAGCACCCGGACGCGAGGAGCGCATAGCCGCAAGCCGCCAGTATATAACGCGGTTTGAGGGCAACAACGTGGCCCAGCAGGTGATGAACGTCTACAGGGACGTGCTCGGCATCTGACGGCAAGGACACGCCAAAGGGGCTATAACCATATAATACAAACAAAGCAAAGGCACGGGCGGATGTAAGCAATGCCGCCGCCGAAGCCCTGCAAAATAACGTAACGACTATGAACGGCGAAATATTCTCCATACTCATACCCACATGGAACAACCTGCCCTTCCTTAAGATATGCGTGGACAGCATAAGGAAGAACTCTACATACAGGCACCAGATTATAGTACACGTCAACGACGGAAGCGACGGCACGCTCGAATGGGTGAGGCAGCAGGGCCTCGACTACACCCACTCGCAGACCAACGTGGGCGTGTGCCTGGCCATGAACATGATGCGCAGCAAGGTGAAGACCGACTATATGCTCTTCATCAACGACGACATGTATGCGCTGCCTGAATGGGACAAGGCGCTGTATGACGAGATAAAGGCGCTGCCCGACAACCGGTTCTTCCTGTCGTCGACGACAATACAGCCCCGCACAAAGGGCGACTCGATAATAAACGCCGACTATGGCGACACGCCTGAGACATTCAGGGAGCAAGACCTGCTCAACGAGTTCCGCACCTATAAGATGAACGACTGGACGGGCGCAACGCTGCCGCCGAACATCGTTCACCGCGACATATGGGACCTCGTGGGCGGCTACAGCATAGAGCTTTCGCCCGGAATGTACAGCGACCCCGACTTCACCGCCAAGCTGTATCTCTGCGGCATAAGGATGATGAAGGGCATATCGGCAAGCCGCGTGTATCACTTCGAGACAAAATCTACCACCCGCATACGCAAGAACATGGGACAGATGCAGTTTCTGCTCAAGTGGGGCATGACAAACTCCACCTTCAGACGCATCTTCACCTACAAGGGACACGACTTCGACAGCCGCCTTACTGACACTTACAGGCACGACGGCCATCTGAAGGCCAACATCCTGCGCGGACGACTGAAAGCTCTGTGGTGGATGCTGACAAAGGATTTCGGACCGCTGTGGAAGTTCTGGGACAACGACAAGAGACAATAAGCCCGCAGCCCTGCCGGCACCGTACAAAATAGGCCTGCTGGCAGACTGAAATACAAAAGGCCACATATCGCATCGCGAAAGACCACATATTGCAGGCTGAAAGGCCACATATTGCAGGCTGAAAGGCCACATATTGCAAACCAAAAGACGGCATATTGCAAGCCATTGAATATCAATGCGATACGCAGGATGCCGGCAGCGCGACAAAAGGTAATATAAAATTTCATCCGAATTAACAACAACTATATATGATATTAGGAGTATTACTGCCCCACACAAAGCTCTACGGCGGCGTTAAGCGCTTTCTCGAGCTCGGCAACATCTTTGTCGAGCAGGGCCACCGCTTCATAGTGTTCACACCCGACGGCAAGGGCCCCGACTGGTTCGACTTCAAGGGCGAGATGAGCACCTTCGACAAGATTAAAGGCACAAAGCTCGACGCCCTGTGGACCACCACGGTGAAGATGATGCCCATGGTGCTTGAGTCTGATGCACGCCACAAGATATTCTATCACGTCAGAAAGAGCGACAACGTGGCCAAGCTGATGAAAAATCCCGAGGTAGAGGTATTCGCCTGCTCGTCGAACGTATACGAGTACGACCTCAAGAAGTTCGGCCGCGAGTCGTTCAAGGCCATCGGCGGCGTAACCGTTGCCAACTATAAGCCCAAGGAGAGCTATGAGGTTAAAGACCGCCCGTTCGTCGTCATGGCATACGGACGCATCGTGGAGCGCGTTAAAGGCACCCACTACGTAGTGAGCGCGTGCGAAAAGCTCTATGCGCAGGGCTACAACATAAAGCTGCTCCTCTATGACACGCCGGTTGACGAAGGCGCCGCACGCCGCATAAAGGAGTTTACGTGCAAGTGCCCCTTCGAGTTTGTCGTGGGCCATCCTTTCGACCGCAACTGGGAGCTCTTCAACCGTGCCGACTGCTTTGTGTCGGCCGAGAACCCGCGCTACACCGGATGGAACAACACCGTGGCCGAGGCCATGGCGTGCGCCGTGCCCGTGATAGCCACCAAGGCCGGCACGCTCGACCTGCTGCGCGACAAGGAGAACGGCATACGCTCGGCACGCTGGCGCTTCTGTTTCAGACGCCACATCAAGGAGCTTTACCAGAGCGAGGAGCTGAGAAGGAAGTATGGCGAGGCAGGACTGCGCACCATACGCGACTTCGACTGGAGCGTAGTGGCAAGAAAGATAACTGATTATCTCGAGAAGAAGGACAACAACTGAATGACAACGGAGCAAGGAGTCAGGCTCCCGAACAGATAAAAATCAACAGAAGATGAAGATACTCGTAACCGGCGCGGCCGGATTCATTGGCAGCCGCTGCGCCGAAATGCTGGCCGAAAGAGGCGACGAGGTGGTGGGAATCGACAACATCAACGACTACTACTCGCCCGAGCTGAAGTTCTACCGCCTGCGCCGGGCAGGGATAGAGGCCGACGCCAGCCTGCGCATGGGCCACCGCACGGTGAGCACCAAATGGCCCAACTACACGTTTCTGCGCCTCGACATCGAGGACAAGGGCGCCCTCGACATGCTGTTCGACCAGGTTAAGTTTGACAAGATAATACATCTGGCGGCACAGGCAGGCGTGCGCTACTCGATAGAGAACCCATATGCCTATATGCACAGCAACTGGATTGGCTTTCTGAACATACTCGAGTGCTGCCGCAACTTCAACGTGGAGCATCTCGTCTATGCCTCGTCGAGCTCAGTCTACGGCATGAACAGCAAGGTGCCTTTCTCCGAAGACGACGTCGTGATAAGTCCCGTAAGCCTCTATGCAGCAAGCAAGAAGAGCAACGAACTCATGGCCCACGCCTACTGCAAGCTCTACGGCATAGCCTGCACCGGCCTGCGCTATTTCACCGTATACGGTCCCGCCGGACGCCCCGACATGGCCCCCATGCTATTTGCAAGAGCCATTAGCGGCGGCAAGCCTATCAAGGTGTTCAACAACGGCGACATGATGCGCGACTTTACCTACATCGACGACATAGCCAACGGCACCATCATGGTGCTCGACAAGACGCCCGACGGAACGGGAACGGCTAACGGACTGCCCTACAAGGTGTATAACATAGGCCTCGGAAGCCCCGTAAGCCTTACCGACTTCATAGCCGAAATAGAGACAAACCTTGGCCGCAAGGCCGAAAAAATACTACTGCCCATGCAGCCGGGCGACGTAAGCCGCACCTGGGCCGACACCACAAAGCTCGAGACCGAGATAGGCTACAAGCCGAAGGTTGCGCTGCACGAGGGCATAAAGAACTTCATCGAGTGGTTTAAGCACTACGAGAACATTAACCTCTGAGCCGCCCATGAGCAAGGAAAAGATAATGACCATGACTGTGGACAGCGCTTTCAGCGCGCTCAGCGGCTTTGTGGGCAGCCTGCCTCAGACGTTCAGTCAGGGTGGCACTACGCTCTACAAGGGACGCAACACAGTGAAGTCGTTCTGCGTTGACGGCTGCACGCTTGTGGTGAAACACTACAAGCGGCCCAACCCCGTGCAGCGCGTGGCCTACTCGTTCTTCAAGAAGAGCAAGGCCGCAAGGGCATATCTCTTTGCCGCCATGCTGCGCGAGAGGGGATTCAACACGCCCCGCGAAGTGGCATATCTTGAGCTTGGCAACGGCATACTGATGTCCGACTGCTACTTTGTGTCGGAGTCGTGCATGCTGCCGCCGCTCACCGACCTGCTCAGACGCGACGACTTTGACCGCGACGCGGCCGACGCGCTGGCTCATCTGCTGGCACGGCTGCACGAAAAGGGAGTGATGCACGGCGACCTGAACCTTACGAACATACTGTATGAGAGGACTGCCGACGGCGGCTTCAGCTTCTGGCTGATAGACACCAACCGCTCAAAGTTCATACAGCCGACGGAGGACGACTGCGCCGAAAACCTGAAACGGCTCACGCACGACAAGCGGCTCATGGACTATGTGATAAGGCGCTACGCCCAAATAAGAGGCCTCGACGCCGACAAGACCGTGGCGCTGGTGATAAAGAAGCTCGACGAGTTTGAGCACAAGCGGGCCGTAACGGGCAAATTCAAGAAAGCTTTCAGAAAGATAACCGGCAAGCAGAAAAAGCGCTGAAAGGCGCACGCCGCAGCACTGGCGGCAGCATGCTGGCACATAAAAAACACTTGTTACTATGAAAAAATACGATTACCTTATTGTCGGAGCCGGCCTTTTCGGGGCTGTGTTTGCCCACGAGGCGCGCAAGGCTGGACGCAAGTGCCTCGTGATAGACAGGCGCGACAGCACCGGAGGCAACATCCGCTGCGAGAGCATTGAGGGCATCAACGTGCATAAATACGGCGCTCACATATTCCACACGGACAAGAAGGAGGTGTGGAAATATGTTACACGGCTGGTTGAGATGAACCGCTTCACCAACTCGCCCGTGGCCAACTTCAACGGCAGGCTGTACAACCTGCCCTTCAACATGAACACTTTTTATCAGCTGTGGGGCACGCGCACGCCTGCCGAGGCCGAGGAGATGCTCAAGAAGCAGCGCGCCGAGTATGCCTCGATAGAGTGTCCTGCCAACTTTGAGGAGCAGGCGCTGAAGCTCTGCGGACGCGACATCTACGAGACGCTGATAAAGGGATACACCGAGAAACAGTGGGGACGGCCCGCACGCGAACTGCCGGCGGAGATAATAAAGCGTGTGCCGGTGCGCATGACTTTCGACAACAACTACTTCAACGACCCGTATCAGGGCATTCCCGAGGGCGGATACAACAGGCTCATCGACGCCCTGCTGGAGGACACGGAGACCATACTGCAGCTCGACTTCTTCAGCCGCCGCGACGAGCTTTGCTCACTGGCAGACAAGATAGTGTTCACCGGACGCATTGACAAATACTTCGACTACCGCGCCGGAAGGCTCGAATACCGCAGCCTGAGGTTCGACACCAAGGTGATAGACACGCCCAACTTCCAGGGCAACGCCGTGGTGAACTACACCTCGGCCGATGTGCCCTACACCCGCATCATTGAGCATAAGCACTTTGAATACGGCACTCAGCCCAAGACGGTGATAACCTACGAATATCCCGCCACATGGAGCGAGGGCCTCGAGCCGTATTATCCCGTCAACAACGAGCGCAACAACGCCATAGCGGCCGAATACCGCCAGATGGCGCGCAGCATGGGCAACGTAATATTTGGAGGCCGACTCGGGCAGTATGCCTACTTCGACATGGACGACACCGTGGCCGAGGCTCTCAAGCTGGCAGAAAAGGAAATGGGAAATTAAGAAGTAAGAATTAATAATTAATACTTAAGAAAATTTCTCTGCCCCATATTATGAATTCAGAATTGTGAAACAAAGTTAGGCATCAGCCAATTATGATTTGTGAATTATGAATTATGAATTAAATAACTGTAAGTATCTTTCGCGCAACTACAAGGGTCTGGGCAGCGCGGGCAACAAGGCCAAGACTGACATAGAGAAGATTATGGACAGCATGGGCCTCGGCAACGCCGGACTCAGGCAGACCACATACAACAACAAGCTGGCGCACTTTTTCCTGACGCTCGCCGGAGTGATAAAGTCGCCCTTCAGCCTGAAACGCGGCGACACGCTGCTGCTGCAGTATCCGCTGAAAAAATACTTCACGCTGGTGTGCCGCATGGCCCACATGAGGGGAGCGCGCGTAGTTGTGATAATACACGACCTGGGCAGCTTCCGCCGCAAGGCGCTCACGCCCGAGAAGGAGATATGCCGGCTCAACCACGCCGACTACATAATAGCCCACAACGACAGCATGAAGCAGTGGCTCGAGAGCCACGGATGCCGCGCCATGGTGGGCACGCTGGGCATATTCGACTATCTGTCGGACACGCAGGCGGCAAAGAACAACAGCAGCGAAGACATGCGCACCATAGTGTATGCCGGAGCGCTGAGCCACCGCAAGAACACCTTCCTCTACCGCTGGGGCGAGCACATAAGCTCGTTCAAGGTGAGGCTCTACGGCAACGGCTTCGAGATTGGCAAGGCAAAGGGCGCCGACAAGTTTGAGCTGATGGGCTTCGTAAAGTCAGACGAGCTTATAGCCACGGCGCGTGGCCACTTCGGCCTGGTGTGGGACGGAGCCTCTGAAGACGGATGCACGGGCGACTGGGGCGAATATCTCAAGATAAACAATCCGCACAAGACGTCGCTCTATCTGCGCTGCTCGCTGCCCGTGATAATATGGAAGCAGGCCGCCCTGGCGCCGTTTGTAAGCAAGCACGGCATAGGTCTGTGCGTCGACTCGCTGAAAGAGCTCGACACCATTCTACCCAACATCACACAGGGACAGTATGCCTGCATGAAGATGAACGCCGAGCGCATAGGCAACCTCATAGCCCAAGGCCACTTCTTCAGAACTGCCTTTGAGGAGGCTGTAAGGCGGCTTGACGAAAAAGACAATGAAAAATAAGCATAACAACATGACAAACATTACAAGAACAATACTGACGGCGCTGATAATAATGCTGGCCGCAACGGCGGCACGCGCTGCAAAGGTTGACACGCTGAGCGTGTACAGCCAAAAGATGAAGCGCAGCCTCAGCACCATAGTATACACGCCCGACGCCGCAGGCGAGGCCAAATATCCCGTGATTTACCTGCTGCACGGCTACAGCGGCAACAGCACCACATGGCCTGGAATAACCGACGTGGCGCGCCTGGCCGACACCTACCGCACCATCATCGTCTGCCCCGACGGACAGAACAGCTGGTATGTCGACTCGCCCGTCGACCCGTCGATGCAGTTTGAAACGTTCATATCAAAGGAGCTGCCCGAGTATATCGACGCCCACTACCCCACCTATGCGCGCCGCGAGCTGAGAGCCATAACAGGCCTGAGCATGGGCGGACACGGAGCCATGTGGAACGGACTGCAGCATCCCGACGTGTTCGGCAACATAGGCACCACGAGCGGATGCATGGACATCTGCCAGTATCCCAACTGTTGGCAGATAGAGAAGGTGCTGGGCAACAAGTTTCAGAACGAGACAGTGTGGAAGTCTCACTCCGTATACTATTCGCTCGACCGCCTGCTCGGCTCACGCCAGAACATCATCATCGACTGCGGCTACAGCGACTTCTTCTATCCCGTGAACCTTCAGACGCACAAGCGCCTGCGCGAACTCAACGTGAAGCATGACTTCTACGTACGCCCAGGCGGCCATACGGGCGACTACTGGCACGACTCGATAGACTATCAGATAATGTTCTTCGCCAAGCAGTTTGACAAAGTGCTGAACGAGAAATAACTCTTTATCCTGCCTACATGAGCGCACGACGCAGGCATAAACGCCAACGACAACACACGGCAGGAACATCTTTACGACATAAACAATAAAGGAAGGTGCATCAGAATATGTATGCTAAAATACATTCTGACGCACCTTCATTCTTTTGCCACAAATGTGCGCAATAACGCAAGCGCAATAGCCATTTCCTCTCCGTCAGAACAATAACAACTTCTTTCTATGCAACAAATAAGAAAAATGAAAATAATGATATTCATATTATTTTCGTTTCATTTTCTATAAAATATTGATATTTATATACAAAATTAGAAAAAAAATCGTATTTTTGGCTATGGATATAATTTCTTAACTAAAAAAGGAGGTGCACGAAAAAAACTACGTCTAAATTGTATTGAGGCTTTTTTCTGCATTTGCAAAATGTTTATGTAACGACAAAGAACAAACGGAACCGGTTGTGAGTAATATTTAAACTGATATAGGAATTTTGTCTCGCTCTATAGATGCAAACGGAGCGACGAACAAATATTACATTGATAAAATAGCCATGTCTTACATTACAGGTTCAAATTGGCAGAATTAAGAGAATACCATCCGTTAAGTATTGAAAGAAAATACTATCTATGCATTCGGCATGCATAGTGCAACGCACATTTGGCAAGCGACGAACTTTTATACTGATCAGCAGTAATCTACAAGCCAAATTTTACAAGCATGGTCTAACAACTATAACTTGCAAAATTTGTTTATCTGTGTTCAATAACCTTATTGTAAACGACCTTAAAATAAAACACAATGAATAAACTTATCTTAATACTTTCACTACTATTCATGGCGCTGCCAACGACAGCACGCAACAATCCTGACGACTACAAAGTAACCTGCACGCTGACAGACGGCACGGTAATTGAAGGTTACATCTCGATTCCGCTCACAAAAATCATAACTTCACAGTTATACGAATTGGATATAAGCGACACCTACAAAGGTAAAGCCCGTACCTACACATCAGAAGAAGTGAAAAGAATAGTTTACACGTCAACTCTCAATGACTCCTTACCCTTAATTTACGAATCGGTAAAGGCCCAGAAGAGCGTACCCAATCTATTTAAGAAAAATCCAAAGCCTTTTAAAAAGCCAGTATTCCTACGGCTAATTTACGAAGGAAAGAATGTCAATGGATATATAACGCCCACAACGGATTATACAGTGAACAAGAAGGAGACCATAATCAATTATGTTTGGCGATATTACTATCTAAAGAAAGGAGATGAGATAGCCAAAGCCTATTGGCTCGGAATAGGCGGAATCAATGTAGGCATGAAGGCTGCCATGAAACTATATTTCAGGGAGTTCCCTAAACTGGTCGAAATGGTGGAGAAAAAAGAGATAACAGGACAACAGTTCTGCAATGATCCTACAATGGTGCTTCCGCTGATGGATAAATTCTACGTGCCCGAAAAATAATAGCCATGATATTGACCGACTAAATATCCATACTCAAATGGCACTCGCTGACAGTTTCAACGAGTGCCATTTTCATGAGCCGTATCTTGCCATACAGGCTGATACAGCTAATTATTCATATCATTCCTGATATTTGTGATAATAACCTATTTCACTTAATAATCAAGTCTAGAAAAGTTTTTTACTATTTCTTCACAATCTTGGTCTTGTATCCCTCTACGTTGACGATATAAACGCCTGAAGGCAGATTATCTACAGACACCCATGATGAGGTTGAAGTAACCACACATGAGCCGCTAATGCTGTAGACACGCACGCGAGCTCCGGCAGGAGCCTCAACATTGAAGCCGCTCTCAACCACACGCGGATAGATGCGCACGCTGCCGTTGTCGGCCACGGCATCTGAAATTCCGGTAGAGACAAACTCTGTCCAGTAATACTCGCGAGGCATGGTGAGCCATCCGTTCGCTCCGTCGGCTAAATAGTCGGTAACTGCGTCGAGTTTGAACGGGTCGGTCCATCCTTCGGGCACAACAACCTCGGAGGCAGGGTTGTCAAAGTCGTACACCCAGTCCTGCCCGGTGTTCGTTGTCCACTGCTCCTGCTGCCATCTGTATCCCATCTTAGATGTCATGTAGCCCCGGTCATAAGTGTACAGCCATCTCGCCGAGTTCACCCATCCCTCGTTGTCCTCGTCGGTAAGTCCGGGAGCCTTCGTCATAGGAGCGCCTAAAGGAGTCAATCCTCCTCCGCCAGATTTGCTGATAGTCTCTATAATGTTATCATCATCGTCATAATACTGCTCTGTGCGCGACGATGGCTTGCGCACGCCCTTATCGTCCCAGTCCCACACAGCCGTGCATACGTGGCGCCCCTTATCGTCATAGATGTATTTCTCCTCAAAGAGGTCTTTAAGAACTCCGTTTCCATCTGCCACCTGCTGTAATATCCATACTCTGCGGTTTTCGGCGTCGTAACCGTAATACTCGCGCTGGTTGGTCACTTCACCAGTCTTGTTCCACTGGCCGTCATACAGGCAGTTAACGACATTGGTGTAGCCCTGACGTGCCCCCGTATCATCATATTCCCACACATACTCCGTAGTGCCGAGCAACACCCAGCGTGAGCTGTCAGGCAGACATCTGTAGGTCTCGCTGGACAAGTTAGCGCCATGCTCATCGTATGTCAGCTTGCCTTCCCACGTAAAAGCCAAGTCAGCACTGAGACGGCCGTCCCAGTCGTCGCCTCCGCTGAACTTTCCTTCCTTGCGGTTGTAATACTTTTCAGCCTGACCTAGAAGCCTTCCGTCGGTTTCGCTTATATCGTTCACGAAGATATAATAGTTATGCCACGCACCGTCAATCCAGAAGTAGTTGTACTTATAAGACATGCGCTCCGGATCGAGTCCGCTGCCCTCAACATAGCCGGGGTCATAAGGGCCGTCGAACCATACATACTCGCCTTTGTCGGCGCCTACCCATGCCGAGCCGTCCCATGTGTACGACTCAAAGCTGGTCTGACGCTTCTTTGCGTCCCACGTTGCTGTATTATGCGTTGCCACAAGCCACTCGCTGCCTGTCCATGCATAAACGTATTCTGATATGATATTGTCGTTGTCGTCATACTCATATTCGCCCTTTGACGTAGGCACCCAGTTGCCGTCGGCGTCAAGCTCATAGTTAATCTGCTCTATGCCCTGACGCTTGTCGTTATACTTATAGTCCATGCGCACGCCCTGACCGTTGTAAACACCGCGCTGGCTCAATATATAGCCATAGTCGGTCCACTCATAATCATATTCCTCATAAGGCTCGTCCCAGGTCTGCGTAGACGCATTCCAATAGGATGTCTTTCTGTTTATCTCCTTTCCTTGGTCGTTATACACATACTGCTGTTTCTGCAGCTTTGTGCCGTCAACGTTAACCTGGATAATACTGTCGAGCTTGAGCGTGCCCTCTTCAGCGTTACGCTCTGCCGGGGCAAGCCTGAGGCGTCCTGCAGGCGCGGCGGCGGGCAGCGCCCTTTCGGCCATAAGTCCGGCACGAGACAATACCATGCCGCGCTGCGTCGTAACGGCATGCAGCCTGGCAGCTATCCTGCCGTTGTCCTTAAACTGTCTGAAAAACGTTCCGTCTGCCATTGCCTGAATGCAAAGGCATGAACATGCTGCGATGATAACTGATTTTAATTTCATGGTAATTATTTTATTAGTTGGTAAAAAAATACAATACAAGTACTCCTGCGGATGTGCCGGGACGAAACCGCCGGTAAGGACAGCTTCAATGCCCGACCCATTCACATCAGAAAAACACACAAATGACAGAATTTGAAGGGAGCGGCATGCGGCTCAACGGCATGCCCCGCTCCCCCACTTAAGTATTACCTCTTTACAATCTTGATATTATGTCCTTCCACATTGACTACATATACTCCCGCGGGCAAGCCCTCTACAGACACCCACGACTGGTCTGACGTTGCCACGCATGCGCCGCTCATACTATAGACACGTACGCGGGCTCCGGCTGTGGCCTCAACATTGAAGCCGCTTTCTACCACTCTCGGATACACCCGTACCGAACCGCCTGCAACCGTGCCGGATATGCCAGAGGTGCTAAAATCGCTGTAATGATACTTAAACACATTGCTTACAAGCACATTGCCGCTAAGCACAGAAGACGTTGTCTGCATCAGCTTATGGTAAGCATTGAAGCCGGGCCATGCCACGATGTTCTCCACAGGCACGGTGTATTCATACTCGTCAGAGTATCTCTCGCTGAGCGTCCATTCATCGTTCTTCCACATATATTTCTGTTTGTCTATGCGCACAGTGTCGTTCTCATACACATATACAAACCTTGTAGAGTTCTGCCATTCAACATCTTCATCGCCGGCTGTGCCTGATGACGGGGCGCCGAAGGGTATGCCGCCGCCCAAGGAGCCTGTCTGGTTAACGGTCTCAATGATGTTGTAATGCTCATCGTAGGTGTTATACACTGCCAAGTCGGGCTGCCTTCTGTTCTCAGCGTCGGCAGTAAATGTATAAGTAATCTCCGTCAGTATGTCATTGTTCTCATTAAAGGTGCTTGTGCGCTCATAGTCGTGCAATATGCTTCCGGTGGTATAATTATACATATTGTCGAGCACATAGGTCTGATTGCCCGCAGCATCGTAACGCTCTATGCCTGTATAGCTGATATTATCTTCCTTCGACTCGCCGAGCCATCCTACATACTCAGCCTGACATCCGCCGTCGGGCAGTTCGGTCCATACATAATCCGTGCCGGCCCCGAGGATATAACCGTCAGTGGTGGGTGCACCATAGGCGCGCTCTGTCAGCTTCCGTCCCTTTTCGTCGTATGTAAGTATCGACTTCTCGTTCTCATAATACGACCCGTTGTAGGTCTCGCATCCAGCCCAGTTGCCGAGCGTCTTGTTGTAGAACATCTTCTCTCGACGCAGCAGGTTAAGCCTGTCGTCAAAATCGTTTTCAAGTATGACATAATGCATCCATGCCTTAGCCTGAGTGTCCCATATGTAGCTGTTGCAGAGTGTCATGTGGTCTTTGTCTATCCATGTGTACTCCTGCTTTTCGTCAATGCCTGTCCACTCTGTACCGTTCCAGCTGTAAGGCTCAAAGAGCGTCTGCATGCCCTGCTCGTCCCATGCTGCCCTGTTCATCGTTGCAAGCGCCCATGTAGCGTCGGCGGCGTTATACGTGCTCAGCTGCTCCTCGATGATGTTGCCGCGGCCGTCGTATTTATAAACGCCCTTCCATGACGGCACCCACTTGTCGGCACCTGCCGGACTGTATGTATACACTGTCTGCTCTATGCCGAGGCCCTGTTCATTGTATACATAGTCGCGCCTCTCGCCCGACTGATAGACATCGCTGTAGGCGAGCTGCGACTCGCACAGGCCGTCTTCGTTCCACTTAAACTCATACACCTCCACCGGCACATAAGCTCTGCTGCCTGTGTCATACAGGCTGTTGACGCGCTTCACGGGCCATCCGTTGGCGTCAAACTCAAAGGTCTGCAGACTATATTTTTCTTCCGTGCCGGTCTGGTCTGTGGTACAAGCCACGCTGTCGAGCCTCTCCATGTCAGCTGTGGCTGCAAGCCTGTTAACCTCGTTTATGTCGGCCAGCCTCATGGTGCGGTGTGGGGTGGCAGCATTCTGTCCTGCAGCTTTTGCCTGAAGGGCTTTCCGTCTCCGGCTTCTTGCGTTGTCAGGATTGGCAACAAATCTGCCTAGATCAACAGCATGTATTCTAAACTCAGCCCCACCCTTGCCCGTACGTGAAGCATTATTTACATCTGTACCGTTGCCGGCTGCCTTACAAACAACAGCCAACACACATGACAGCAATGTGACAAGATATAATTTTCGCATACTCAAAAAATTTAAGTGAATAACTGTGCAGCAAAAGTAAAGATTAGAGAAAAAGACTGCAAATCAAAAAACTACAATTTCATGAATTTGTAGCAGAAACAAGGCTATTTTGTACGGAATAACACAAATAAAGGCAGATTAAGTTACTAAAAACAACTTAAACTTCAACAGACAATTACAATCTATGGTTTAGCCGCTACAGGCAGACAGATACTCTAACCCGTCTTTTTGTTCCTATTGGCGCAAGGCGGAGAAATTAAAAGTTAAAAATTAAAAACGCCTGCGTAAGTGAAAAGCAGATGCAAAGTGTAAACGTAGTTCGGCGTAGACAATTATAAATTATGAATTATGAATTGCGAAGTGCCTGCGAAAGAGCAAACGACGATACAGCAAATTTATAAAGAAAGATTCCGGCTAAACAGACTCTTTTCCTATTTTCTGATATTGTGCCGGAGTGAGTCCGGTGAGCTTTCTGAAGATGTTTATGAACGATGTGTGCGACTTATATCCGAGGCTCTCGCCAATGGCCTTGGTGGTAAGGTTGGCATAGTCGCCGCCGTCAACAAGTCTCTTGCACGCCAGTGCCACGCGATACTCGTTGACATAGTCTCTGAAACTCTTGTTGAACGTTGAGTTTATAACCTGCGACACATACTTCTGATTTGAGCCGACGAGCGTGGCAAGCCTCTCAATGGAAAAGTCAGCCGAACAAAACTCCTCCGTATTCTCCATTATGGCTGTTATGGCCTCAACAAGTGCCATGCGCTCATCGTCGCTCACGGTCAGCGGCTTCTGCCTGGCCACATCAGTCTCGCTGCCCGCATTGGCTGCATCACTGCCGCCATCGTGCCCTTGCCCAGCGTCAGCAGCATGGCTGGCAGCAGCCAGCTTATCCTTCAGCTGCTCTATCACCTTGAGGGCATCCTGATGGCGCACTTTCATCACTTCCTGATTGTCAATATATTTTCGGTTGACGGCATACAGGTCGGCATAGCTGCGGTCGAGCCTGCGCTTCTGTCTGTAAACCACAATGAACAGCACCATAACAAGCAGCGAAACACACATTACCACAGCAAGAATCACTCTCTGAAGGAATATCACCTGCTCGCGGCTCTGCTGCCTGGCATAGAGCGTGGTTATCTCCTTGTCGGCCTTCGACATCTCATACTGCAGCTGCATGCTCTTCACCATGTCGAAGCGCCGGATGTTGTAAATGGAGTCGCTCATGGTCAGAAACTTTGCCTTGTACTGCTGTGCCAGGGCCACGTTGCCTTCAGCCTGATAAAGCCGAGAGTAGTCGTCGAGCACCTCTACATACATATGCTGCAGATTGTGTCTGGTGGCCGTGTTCCAGCATTTGTCAAGATAACGGAGCATCTGGTCGTTCTGTCCCAGCTTGTCGTATATCCTGTAAAGCTCCTGATACACCGAACACACATACTGAAAAGGTATCTTATGGCTGATGCCGTCTTCAGCCAGGCGCTTAAAGCCGGATATGGCTCCGCGATAATCCTGGCTTGCCGATAATAGCATGCACTGGTTGAAAGCATTCATAAACCTGCTTTCATAGTCGCCTCCGTCATTAAACTTGACCGAAGCCTCATGATATTTCCTGGCTTCGGCAATCTTACCTTGAAATATGCATAGTCCGGTAAGATTTATCAGCAGCTTGCGCTCCGTAGCAGTGTCGCCGTAGCGGCGGCTCAGGTCGTAGCCTTTACGGTAAAACCACAGTCCGCGCTCAAAATCATAAAATAGGCAATACACCTTACCGATATTCTTATAGAATACGGTTACAAGCTTAAGCTTCTTGCCTGTCTCACAAATCTTCAGTCCTTCAATATACATTTCGAGCGCACCCGAATAGTCGCCCTTATCATAATATATGTCGCCCGACTTCAGATAAGCCTCGGCACAATAAGTTCTTTCCTTATCGCTCAACCCTTCTTTCATACGGTTGCGTACAACCATGTATAGCACAAGGGCACTGTCTGCCTGCTCACGCTTCTCACAGACAGCAGCCATGCGGAATATCTCTTCGTATGACTTTGACGACACACCGCTTATCAGGCGTGTGTACTTGCCGCCCGAAGATGCCGCCAAGCCATTCTGCACGTACATCATGCATATGGCGACGAACAATAGCCTGAGGATTTGTTTTCTCATTAATATCTTATATTCAAGCACAAATATATAACATTTTTTTAATATCCGGCCGCACTTCTGACCTAATTTCCTACAAATACGTTTCTTCATGCTGATATGAATATGGAACATATCCGTAAAAAAGCCTATGACTTACGACTAAAAAGTGGGCCGGTTTTGCATAAAAAGTGGCCCACTTACGGGTCGTAAACGGGCCACTAACAGTATGAAAGCAAATGAATGTGATTTGCTTAATGTACAGTCATATAAAGCACACGAAACATTTAGACTGAAAGGAAAAACATATAAAATGGTTACGATTTTCGGCGTGTTTTTGATTTACAGGCTGACGCAAGGCACCATGACGGCTGAGAAGAAGAAAAAAACGTATGTCTAAAAGCTGCGAACATTAGTTTTAAGCCAAGATAAGTGATTATGATTTGGCCGGAAAAGTTTCTCTTTATCAGATGTACATACACTTCAGACCGTCATCATACCACACGTCAGACGTTGCCGCCAGGCTTTTATTTACACAGTGCATCATGCCTGAGCAATGGCCCATGGCAGCACGCAGGCTTGCCACAGGCATGAACGTCAGGGCGCAATGCTGTTGAGATAGTTCTCAAGATTGGTGTATCCGTTGCTGCCCAGGCCGTTGCGGTCGGCAGGGTCAGACGGGTCGAGGCCGTGCTCACGCTCCCATGCGTCGGGCATGCCGTCGTGGTCGGAGCCGGCACGAGGGCAGCTGCAACAGAAAATATAAGATTCTTCATGGTTCAGTAAGACTTGTTTTAACCTTATATAAAAGCTACAGTGCAGGCTCTGCCCATCACTGCAGCACCTCTGTGCCTTGGGCCACGCTTTCGGTCTCGGTGCTCTTTGTCCACGGCATTTTGTCCTTGGGCCACACGCCGTCTACAATGGGATAGGTAACGAGCTTTGAGGGGTCTATCACCACGTGCTTTATGCGCTTGCGGTGCCATGAGTAGGTGATATGCACCAGTCCGTCGCTCGTCTGTATCACTGCCGGATACGAATACTGCACTGCGCCGGTGCGGTATTCAAGCACGGCGGCAGCCTCCCAGTCGATGCCGTTGCGCGTCATTGCCACAGTCAGAATGCCCCTGCCCTTGCGCCCGCCTGTGGTGTCGTTGCGCGTAGAGTGGTTGTAGACAAGCAGATGGCGGCCGTCCTTCAGCGTAACGGCGTCTATGGCCGAGTTGTTGTTAGGCAGCGTGGTGTCGGTTATCGGGCCCCATGTCAGTCCGCCGTCGTCCGACCATGTCTGCGCTATCTTCGTGTCAGGTCCGCTGCCGTTGGGGCGTGCCAGCAGCTGCAGGCGCTTCTGCGAGTGTACGAGGAAGGTGGGCTGAATGAGCTTATATTTTGTTCCGGCAGGATCGCTCAGCGCCGGCGTCTTGGTCCATGTGCGGCCGTTGTCGGTGCTGCGCTCCACGTGTATGCGCTTGCCGGGTGCGTCCTGCAGGCTGGCTCCTGCCACGATGGTGCCGTCGTCGAGATACACGGGCTTATTGACCACAGGACCTACGAAGCCTTTGGGCAGGGCCACGGGGCGGCTCCACGTGAGGCCGTTGTCAGAAGAGGTTATCACGCGGCCCTCGTCTATCGTCGGGCAGAGATAATATATCTGTATGTCGCCTCCCTTGAGCTGCACCAGCACCGGATTGAACACCGTGCCGCCTTCGCCGTCGGCTATGGCCACAGGCTCCTGCCACGTGCCGCCCTTGGGCTTGCGCGCCAGCCATATCTTTACGTCCTTGGCGCGCTCGCGCGTACCGCCGAACCATGTGCATAGCAGAGTGCCGTCAGACAGTTCCATTATAGACGATGCGTGACAGTCGCGCGTGGGCGACTTCATGAACACAAACTCCTCGAGCACTATGGCCTGCTTGCCCGGATCGGCCTTGCTGCCTGCCCATGCCGAAGCCGCAAGCAACAAGGAGCATAACAATATTGATAATTTCTGCATATAATATTAAATTGTATTTAATGTTTTTATTTCACTGTAACAACCACACGGGCGTAGCGCGTAAAGCGCGGCGTGCCGTTGTCGGTAACCTCACACACCACGTGTATGGTCTGCCCGGACTTTGCATCGGCAGGAACTGTCAGCATTGCATTGACAGAATCGCTGTCTGATATATCAACAGAACCCGGATATGTGCCGGCCTCGGCATACTGCCACCAGTTGAAGGTGAGGCTGTCGCCGTCGGGATCGGAAGTGCCCGCAGCGCTAAGACTGACCTTGCTGCCCGGCTTGGCCTTTATGTCGGCACTATGCGCCAGCACAACCACAGGCTGATGGTTGGCTTCTGCATAAGACTTGACGCACCAGTCGGCACGGGCCGCAAAATCGTTCTGCATTGCAATGCTCCATCTCCACATTGGCTTAAAGTAAGCGCTGCGCTGTTCGTCGGTGGCAGTGCTGCCGGGACGAAGACTGCATCGCCCCCAGCCGTTATCGCCATACCAGCGGCCTTCAGGATACTTATATCCTTCAACAGGCACAGGGTCAAGCCATGTGTTCTCGCGCACCAGCACATAACGGCCACCCCATCCGCCCCATGAGGGATTCTCCAGATTACGCAGTCCGACATTTATTGTATGCAGGAAAGCCGGAGAGTCGCCCTCTGAACGGAAGTCGCCATTGTCATGAGCCTTATACGAACCACACAAGGCACCATGATTCTGCAATATGTTTTCTTTCATCCATGCGCCTTCATAATACTTCTGCATATAATCAGGCTGAACCATTTTCCAGCGGTAGGCGATGGCCTCAAACTGGTCAGATATGATTGTCTTTATGTTGTATTTCTTCCAGTGAGGGCGTATATAAGCCTGATATGTGCTGTCCTGCTCCCATATAAGGAAGAGCCTCATCTTGTCTGCCACCTCGGCCATGCGCTCAGGATAAGTCTCCTCTATGGTCTTCAGCGCACGGGCTATGGTGTTCGTGCCTCCCCATGCCTGTATCCACACCGGGCGCTTGTCGGTATTGTCGAGCAGCACCTCAACAATACGCTGTGAGCCTTTAGTAACTTTGTCCATTTCACCTTCAGTCTCTACATTGCCAAGATAAGTACGGCTGCGCAAAAATTCAGGTGAAGGATATCTCCTGTCGTGCTTAAGAAGATTGGGATAGACCTCGGCATATGCATTCAGCGTAGGCTCCATCCAGTCGTCACCGGCCCACTTATGGCCATGCCAGTGATATTGCGAGCTTGATGTTATGATACCCTCAATGTCCCATTCGTTTGAATACAGCAGGAAACGCACCAAGGAGCACTCATCGTCTATCTCGCCGTCGCTCGTCACGATAACTCTTGTTCTGTCATCCTGAGCCACAGCCTGGAACGGAGTGCCGCACAGCAATATTATCAACGGCAGGCTCAAAGCTAAAAATATTCTTTTCATTTGAAACAGTATTTATTTTCAATAACGTCATTTAACAACATTCACTATTACACGGGCGTAGCGCGTAAGGCGCGGCGTGCCGTTGTCGGTAACGGCCAGTATGATGTGCATCGTGCCGAGACGGCCGCCCTTGGGCACTATAAAGTAGGCGTCGCGGCTGTCGTGGCCCACTATCTTTAGCGGACTGCCCGTGCGCGCCGTAGCCACGTTGAAGGTTCCAGGCTCGGGATAGTAGAACCAGCTGTACGAAAGGCTGTCGCCGTCTGGGTCAGATGTGCCCAGGGCGCTCAGTCTTATGGTGTCGCCCGTGGCGGCTGTCATCTCTGCCGGACATGCCAGTGCAGGCACAGGCGGATGGTTGGCCTCGTCGTAGTCATTCACGGTCCAGTCCATGCGTGCTGCAAAGTCGTTCTGATAAGCCTCGCGCCAGCGCCATATCGTGGCCTTGTTGCTTGTGTGCCATGAGCCGTCGCAGCCCATCACCTCGTCTTGCGCGTCGGTCCATATCGGTCTTGTCTCAGGCTCAATAAACCAGCGCTCCGTGCGCGGCTGATACAGTTCGTAGCGTCCGCCCCAGCTGCCCCAGTCGGGATGCTCGGCACAGCCCAGTCCGTTGTCAATGAGATACATAAACGTGGGCGAGTCGCCCTCCATCAGAAACTTCATGTAGGGATACTGCTTGCCCAGCTCGCCCTTGCTGCGTATGTGCTCGTCGAGCCACGGATTGTCAACTATGCTGAAGTCGGCTCCGGCAAAGCGGCCGTGAAACTTGTCGCCGCTGATGCCGCTCCATGTGGCGTAATGGTATCCGCCAAGGCGATGGAAGCCCGGACTGACGATATAGAACAGGTCCTTGAACGTCTTTCTTATCCACACGCCGCTGTCGTCCTGGTCTGAAATGGCATACACGCGGAGCTTCGACACAAAAGCCTTAAGCTCGCTCTCGCTGCGCGTGGCCTTAACCTTCCACAGTGCCTGCGCCAGACAGTTGGGGCCGCCCCACACAAGCACCCACACCGGACGGCTGTCGCTGCGGTCTACGGCCTTGATTATCAGTTCGGAGCCTTCAGAGTCCATGCCCTTGCCCACGGCGTGCATGCCGTAGTCGGGGCGTCCCTCCTTTATCACCGACAGCAGATAGCCGGCCGAAGGATAGCCCTTCTCGTGCTTCAGCAGATTGTCTCTCACCTTGCCGTATGCCGTCACAATCTCGCGTATGCGCCATGCTGCCGTCTCCTTCTTCTGATGCACCGACGTTGTGGCAACAAGTCCCTCAACGTCCCACTGGTTAGAGTATGTCAGGAAGCGCACCATCGACATTGCGTCGTCTGGCTCGTTCTCAATGTCCGTAAGCACTATCACGCGGGGCTTGCCTGCATTGCCTTTACCTGCCGCGAAAAGCCTCAGCGGCTGAAGCACGGCAATGACAACAAACAGTAATGTAATCTTGATTTTCATGATATTAATATTTTCCGATTTTTAAATTGTAGATTATGTTCTGCTAATATAACATTTTTTGCGGCGAGGCACGCAACGCAAAGCACAAATAGCAGTCGAATAATCAAAAATCAATATATCTGAAAGCCGCAGACATTAATCTCAAAGTTTTAAAAAGCAATAAAAAACAACGGTTTATTGCGCCATGTATAATAAAAAAGCTAATTTTGCACGACGACACGCAGTTGTTATCATAACAACATTCTGACCTACATGGCAAGTATCCTTATAGTTGAAGACGACCTTACATACGCAACCATGATGCAGACATGGCTGCGCAAAAAGGGTTTCACGGTTGAGAGAGCAAGCTCCGTAAGCGCCGCGGCACGGGCCGTGACCGACAGCACGGGCTTCGACCTCATACTGTCTGACCTCCGTCTGCCCGACCACGACGGTCTGTTTCTGCTCAACTGGCTGCGCAAGAAGAACATGCAGACGCCCTTCATCGTGATGACGAGCTATGCCGAAGTGCAGAACGCCGTGCTGGCCATGAAGTCGGGAGCGTGCGACTATATAGCCAAACCCGTGCAGCCCGACATTCTGCTGCAAAAGATAAACGACGCGCTCGACAGCCACAACACAGCAGCAGCCGACACGGCAGGTGCCACACATACAGCAGCAACATCAGCAGCCCACGACAACAATGCGGCGGCAGAACAGAAGCCGCACACGGCCGCCAAGAAATACATAGAAGGCACGAGCGAGGCTTCGCGCCAGCTCTACGACTACGTAAACCTCGTTGCGCCAACGCCCATGTCGGTGCTCATTCTCGGAGCCAGCGGCACGGGCAAAGAGTATGTTGCGCGCCGCATTCACAGCCAGAGCAGCCGCGCCGGCAAGCCCTTCTTTGCGCTCGACTGCGGAGCCATACCCAAGGACGTGGCGGCCTCTGAGTTCTTCGGATACACCAAGGGAGCCTTCACAGGCGCCACTACCGACAAGCGCGGAGCCTTTGAGGAGGCCAACGGCGGAACGCTGTTCCTCGACGAGGTGGGCAACCTGACCTACGACGTGCAGGTGCAGCTGCTGCGTGCCCTTCAGGAGCGCAAGGTGCGCCCGTTAGGCTCGCCCAAGGAGATAAGCGTGGACATCCGACTGGTGTGCGCCACCAACGGCAACCTGGCGCAGCTCGTGGCCGACGGAAAGTTCCGCGAAGACCTTTATCACCGCATCAACGAGTTCACCATATATATGCCCGAACTTAAAGACCGCGGCGCCGACCTGTTTCTGTTTGCCGACCTCTTTGTCAGTCAGGCCAACGAGGAGCTGGAACGCAACGTGGCGGGATTCGACGACAAGGCGTCGGAGATGCTTGCGCGATACAGCTGGCCGGGCAACCTGCGCGAGCTTAACAACGTGGTGAAGCGTGCCACCCTGCTTACGCGCGGCTCATACATCGGCACCGAGGAACTGTCGAAGGCCATGACGCGCCCCATGAGACAGGAGCCCACGGCCCTGCACGACGAGCAGACCGAACGACAGCGCATAATAGACGCCCTGCGCGCCACGGGCGGCAACAAGACCAAGACGGCCCAACTGCTCGCCATCGACCGCAAGACACTGTATAACAAGATTCAGAAATACAACATCGAGGCGTGAAGGGGCATTTGCCAATTGAGAATGGAGAATTGAGAATGGAAAATTGTGATTACTCTTGTGGCGGTTAAAACGGGGATGTTTTAAGGCTACAAGTTTCACATATTAGTCAGCATAATTCATACTGAAGATTTGCATAGTCAACTTAACTCTATACATTCAGCAAAAACATCGTAACATGATCAGGAGAATAATTATTGCGGCTTTGGCCTTAATGTGCATCGTGCCATACACGGCCAAGGCGGACACTACTCTGAGCGAAAGAATATATATACTTTCTTCGATATGGAAAGAAATAAGCAACAACTTTGCATTTCCTGAGAAATTCAAGGAGACTAATCCTGACAGTCTTTACAGATGCTATCTTACTAAGGTCTTGAATGCCGAAAGCGAACAGGAGTTTTCGGGCTTAATGACGCAGTTCATGGCTCACTTCGACGAGGGACACACGCGATTTAACGACAGCAACATCATACGCTACAGGGTGCCGCTGATACTTACATGGGCTGGAGACAAACTGCTGATAACCAACACTACAAGGCAGCTAAAACCGCTGTTGCCTGTTGGCTGCGAGATTAAGAAGGTGGACGGCCTGACGCTCGACGAATATCTGCAAAAGCATGTCTATCCGTATGTTTCGGCTCCCAACATGGAATGGAGAAAGAGAAAGGCTCTCGACATATTCCTTACAGGCAAGGAAGGCGCGGAATATCATATTGAGATAACTACTCCTAAGGGCAAGACCATAAACACAAAACTCATGACAAGCATAAGGAACTACGACGACACTGACGACTGGAGCATCAGACGCGACACGGCCAAATGCCGCATAAAGAAGCTGCCAGGCAACATCATGTATATGAAGATGAGCACGTTCACGTTGCCCGGCACAATAAAAAGCGCTTTTGAGAATAACCTCTCTGATTTCTTGTCTGCCAAAGGCGTGATATTCGACATACGCGGAAACCGAGGAGGAACAGACGAGTCGTGGCACAACATAATAAGACATATCGCCGACAGAAACACTAACATATTCGACGGCTTAAAGATTATGACAAGAGTGGCTAACACGGCCTACGAGATGTACGGCAAAAATGTCAGCCAACTGGCCGACTACTATAACGGCGTGGCCATGCAGCCCGTTCAGGAAGGCTGGTTCGTGATGAAGAACAACACGCCCGACTCGTTGAGAATAACCGCCCCCGTTATAATTCTTGTTGACGGATTTACGGCATCGGCAGCCGAAGACTTTGCCGCAACAATGAAGAACCTGTCGCTCGGCAAGATTGTAGGCACGCCGACAGCGGGCGTGATAAGCAGTCCTAAATTCTGCAACTGGGGGCACGGCTACTCGTCGCTGATAGCAGAATGCCGCTTCACCAATCCCGACGGTTCCGATATTATCAACACCGGCATAAAGCCTGACGTCTGCGTAGAATATACCGAAAGCGACGCACTGGGCAAGACCGACTCGGCACTAACGGCTGCGCTGAAGATGCTGAAAGGCAAAAAATAGAACAAGACATCAACCCCTATCAAAACAAAATCATGATTATATCCGTTTTGCTCAGTCATTATATGGCATAGCAAAACGGACATAACGCAATATATAAAGAACATTTATTTTATTATATGGCGCTAAGCATGCCGCTCTTTTTGCCGCTGCGGCCTGAGCATCAGCCACACGCCCGACATACACAACAGTCCTACGCCCAGCAGCGTAAACCATATGCAGCGCTCATTGCCCGGAATGCGCACGTCGTAGGGGTTATCCGGATTATACAGCACCTCAATGCTGTCGCCTTCACTACAGAATGGCAGATAGCACTTCTCCGATATATACGTCTTGCCGTAGCGCTCTGTCTCGTAGCTTATGCGCATCTCCCAGTGCGTACGTCTCTTCCGGTGCCGGTATTCTCTCTTATAGCTGAGCTTGTCTATCACGCCGGTGGCATGGTCCAAAGCGCCTGAAGCCTTCGACAGCGACACAAGCCCGTAGATGCCTCCGCCGAGCATGAGCAGTCCTACGACAAAGAGCAAAAGACAAATAACCTTATTGCGAGACGACACCGCACATCTCCCCTCCGTGCCATGCTCCGAATATCGTTTATCTGTTGTGTATTTCATAATCTAAACCATTTCTGCTACAAAGATAGCCAAAGGCGAGAGCAATGGCAAATAAAAAACAACAAAGTTTTTTTCATTTGGCACTGCCGAGCCGCATCCTATCTTATCTAAAGATAGCCAAAGGCGAGAGCAATGGCAAATAAAAAACAACAAAGTTTTTTCATTTGGCACTGCCGAGCCGCATTCTATCTTATCTAAAGATAGCCAAAGGCGAGAGCAACGACAAATAAAAAACAACAAAGTTTTTTGATTTGACACTGCCGAGCCGCATCCTATCTTATTCAAAGATAGCCAAAGGCGAGAGCAACGGCAAATAAAAAACAACAAAGTTTTTTTCATTTGACACTGCCGAGCCGCACACTATCTTATCTAAAGATAGCCAAAAGCGAGAGCAATGGCAAATAAAAAACAGCAAAGTTTTTTCATTTGACTTTGCCTTAAAATTATTATATTTGCAACAAAACAAACATCAGACAAAGAATAATGAAAATATATAAAATATGCTTCAGCCCGACGGGAGGAACCGAAAAGGTGGCTGGATTTATTGCCGCAAAGCTCGGCAACGACATAGTAAACATTGACCTTACCGACCGCAAGGCCGACTTTAAGGGCGTTGCTCTCAACGGCGACGACGTGGCCGTGATAGCCGTGCCGTCGTATGGCGGACGCGTGCCTGCCCCGGCAGCTGAACGCATAACGCAGATAAGCGGCAACGGCGCAAGGGCCGTAATAGTATGCGTATACGGCAACCGTGCCTATGAGGACACTTTGGCCGAACTGCAAGACTGCGCCCTTAAGGCAGGATTCAGCATCGTAGCCGCCGTGGCAGCCATAGCCGAACACTCTATTGTCCGCCGATATGCCGCCAACCGCCCCGACCAGGACGATTATACCGCACTTAACAAATTTGCCGAACAGATAGCCGCCAAGCTGAACAGCAACGACTCTGCCACGCCTGCAATACCCGGCAACAGACCGTACAAGAAGGCCGGAAGCGTAGGCTTCGTGCCCCGCCCCACAGCCCAATGCACAAGCTGCGGCCTGTGCGCCTCCAAATGCCCGACAGGCGCTATCAGCACAGACAACCCTGCAAAGGTGGACAAGAAGACCTGCATATCATGCATGCGCTGCGCCGCCGTATGTCCTCACGGCGCAAGAAAGGTGAACAGACTACTCCTCTCTGCAGCAAACATAATGCTGAAGAAAGTATGCTCAACAAGAAAAGAATGTGAGCTTTATCTCTGACATCATAGGGCGTATGACTGTTTCCGGCATCTCACTTACAAGATTCCCTACACCTGACAGCAGCACTTATTTGTAAACATTCTTCATGTTTTCACGACCGTTTGATGCTCTCAGAACACGCATGCTCTTCGCCATACCGCGATTTTGGGCAGAAAAGGGCAAAAAACGGTGTGCTTTATTAAAACACTGACTGACAGCGAGTTGCAGCGAATAAGAGTGAAAAGCGGAAGTGTTAAAAAACATAACCGGGCCACTTACGCATAAAAAGTGGCCCAGTTACGGATGAAAAGGTGCCATTTCAGAGGCTCAAACTTATGGTTTCAGGCTCAGAAATGGCTGATTTTAGTGGCATTTGTCTGCTTTTGTTAAAAAAGACCAAAATAAAAAAAAAAAACAACTGTAACATTTTTTTCGTAATATTGCGATGATATTAATCGCATGTTTAACTTAAAGTCCTTATTATGAAAAAATTACTTTTATTAGCAGCTGTTTTTATAGTAGGTTATAGCACTGTAAAAGCAGACAAAGATTTCAAGAACCTAGGGGAATATACTCTCACATCAGCTATCTCAGCTAACGGCCAATATGTTGTTGGAGTAAACTTCAAGAATAACTTAGATGGTATTTCCACCGAAAGTTTTCTTTATGACACAACAACAGACAAACTTAACTGGATCACCAAATTTGATGAAGAAAATCTGGAAACATCTGGTGAATTCAAAGATGTTACCGATAATGGCATTATATGCGGAACAGCAAAAGATCTTAATACTATTATTTATTATGAAGATGCATTCGGCAAAGCAGAAGGACCTGCCAATACTGCAGCTGTATGGAAAGACGGCAAATGTACACGTCTGTATTATGGCGACTTTAATACATCTGCTTTTGAATATCTAGGAGATGGGTCAAGATCTGTGGGAATATCATCAGACGGTAAAAAAGTGTGTGGTTATATTAGTACAGGAAACAGTGCTCAATATTATCCGTGCATTTGGACGGAACTGGAAGATGGAATATGGAAGCATGAATGGCTTAATGTACCGAATGATTTTAAATACGCTATACCTAGATTTATTTCTGAAGATGGTAATTTAATTGTTGGAAAAGCTGTAGACAAATTAAACAATGCTTATATATCATTATGGAAAGACGGAACATGTCAAATTATTACAAATAATGATATCGGAAATGAAATAGCAGGATCTTTTGGAGACATGGACGTATTAAATATAAGTTCTAACGGCAAGTATATCATTATAAAAGGAAGTTCTCAATACGCTTATATTTATGACGTGGAAAATTCCGTCAGTCATCTTATACCTAATTATGCCTTTAAAGGTGTTATTAGCAATGCTGCAATAGATAATAACGGCAACGTTACCGCTGCATATAATTACGGTTCTGCTTTCATGGGAGATGCTTACACTCGTTCTTTCTGGTATTCATATGAAGACAACCGCATACTAGACCTTACATATTATATGGACATTTTTGCAAGTGGAATAATGCCAGACATCGAGTTTGACTATAATAAGAAGTCTCAGGCATTTCCTATTGCAATGTCTGCAGACGGCAATATAATTGCAGGCAATGCCGATATTCAGATTATGGCTGGACAAACTCCTAAAAGCTGGATTCTCAAATCAGAGAAATTTGATGTTTCTATTCCTCCAACACCTATTGGACTTTCTGCAATATCAGAGAATGCAGGACAGGTTACACTTTCATGGATAAAAGATGACACAAAATATGAAGACATTACACTTATCAAATATATTATTTATCGAGATGGCAACAAGACTGCAGAGATTCCCGAGGACAAACCCACTGTGTTGATACAAGATGGTGTTGGTGGGCATCCTATATATACAATTGAAGGCGTATATAATCTTGCTGATGGAAAAACCATTGTATCACCTATGTCTGAACCTCTTACAGCCTCTGTTCCTGATACTTATGCCATACCATTATTAGAAGATTTTGAATCTACTTATTTTGACACAAATTACTGGGAAAGAGTTAAGGATTACGGACCGGACATGGATGCTATGTGGGATTTGATTGTAGATTATGGTTTGATAAAGAGTAGTCTTTGGTCTACAGTCATTTCACAAGAGCCATATTCTGGAAGTATCGTATCAAGGCCACTTGATGCCACAAAACTTAATAAAATCAACGTAAGTTTCTTATTTCAGTATTCTCTACTTAAAGAAGACAATCAAACACTTGACAAAGACTCCATCAGTGTTGAAATAACCACTGATAATGGAAAAAGTTGGAAAGAAGTGAAAGCATGGTCATTGAAAGACATATCATCTACAGGCTATGCATTCAATACTCTATCAGCAGATCTTTCATCATTTGTGGCAGGAAAAATATTCAAGATGCGCTTGCGCAAGTTTGGATTAGGCCTGGCACAATACATGGCTTATGCTGATAACATAAAGATAAGTTCAGATGCAGATGCTGCTGCTCCTACAGGACTCATCGGTCTACTTAATAAAGAAGACCAATCTCTGAACCTTACATGGAAGAGTCCGTCATCTGCTTATTTGCTAAATCATATCAATGTTCCTTCTATGACAAGAAGATGGGCTATTGGTAACGAAGGTAACGAGTTTATTGTGGCAAATGCATTTGACAATAAAGACCTTCAAATTTTTGACGGTAAGTATCTTTCGGGGATTTCTTCGATAATCAACTATAATAGTTATGTAGAAACAATACTGGGTATAAACGCATCTGTAATTATATTTGAAGACAATAAAATTGTACGCGAACAAAAAATAGAAAATCTCCCCTACAATGAAGTTTTCACTGTCGCTCTAGATGAGCCGTTGAAGATTAACGCTAGCAAAGAACTAAAAATAGGCCTTAAATTCTTTGATTACGATGCCCCACAAATGCCCGCATGCTGTGTACTTACGGAAACATTCCTACCAGGTAAGAGTGATCTATATTCTGACGATAATGGTAAAACTTGGAAAAAGATATCCGATTTTTATGCGGAGCAGGGCCAAGCAGAAAATGGTTTCTGTTGTTGGGACATCACCGGCTGTATAACAGATACCCCAGAATTTACTCCCTCTGAGGATGAAGGTAAGGTGTTTAATTATAACGTTTATCGAGATGGCGAACAACTCAACAATTTGATAATTGATAGGCTTCAGGCACGTTTTGTCGACCCCCAACCCATAAAAGGAGCAAACTATTATGTAGAAGCATATTATATTGACGGAAGAAATTCTGACACTTCGTTACCTTTCTATTATGATGGGACCTCTAACATCAACGAATCTATAGCAGATGGAATAGAAATATCATATATACAAGAAAACAAAATAATTGCAATCGAAGGAGACTTTGACAACCTGAGTCTTATAAATTCTTCAGGTGTATGTGTCGCATATACTGATAGCGGCAATCTTTCACTTGCAAGTTATCCAAAAGGTCTGTATATTATTCGTATAGAGGCTGGTAATAATGTCTATGTCAAAAAAATTCTTGTAAAATGACGAATTAAAAAATCTGACTTATTTTTGATTTTCTCATTCAGAATAAGTTCTATATCAGAAAATAATATTGTCATACCAAAATATTTACTGTTCGATAAACCTTTAATTTAGGGCTGACACGTATTATCGTGCCAGCCCTTTAGGTTAAATCCAACTTAGCAAGACAGTAACCTCCACAAAAATAACATTTCCAGTAAGTAGTTAAAATCTTGAATACTGATTATCTGCAAATTAGTCTTTGAGAAATTTGTTATAGAAGTAGTTTATAATATATCTCGTAGTATAGGCTCTTGTCCTCGGTTCTATAGTGAACATCATACAACATTACATCCGGAGTGCGACATTCCTAATCTACTCTGTCTTCAAAATCAACACAGATAATATGACGCTAGTTACATTATTATCCAACAGATAAAGATAGAACCACCTTGATAAATCCATTCAGACAACTTTCTATAAACTGTCACAGATATCAATCTCTTTTTATATCTATTATCTTTATTAATAAGTGCACACTTTTTAGAAGTATTCTGATTTATTGTAGACCGATAAAAAATTTTATTTTCCAGATTGAAAAATATTTTTGTCATAAGTTTTTACCGCCATCTCCACGCCTCATTTAAACTATGAATTAAAAAGCGCCTATGAAAAATCTAACCAAAATCAGATCAATATAAAAAATACAGACCGAATACTAATAACCGATTTTGGTTAAAAAATTTTTCATTATTTTGCGTTATCTTTTGTTTATATTTATATTTTTATTTAATTTTGTCGACGAACTAATATATCTGTTACCTCCGGTGAAGCTGAACACAGTTCACTGATAACGGCGGGCATAAGGTCCTGCTGGTGACAGAATGTTGTCGGGGCCTCAAGTGCAAGGCCCATCAGGCTAACACCGGATAAGGTATACAATTTACTTATTTTGCATATTAAAGACATTTACCTGCAACTTGTTACTAACTTAAAGATATTTACAGGCATAAGCTTTGTTATCTGAGAATTGAGCAAACATTTCCTGACGGGTGTGTCTTTTAATTATGTATTTAGCGCTTAACCGCAATACGCTAAGACAAAATGTGCTCGTTGTCTAATGAGAACACCCGGCGAGGCGGGCAAACCTCAAACACCGGATTTGCCTCCGATGTGTCCCCCAGAACGTGTAAATCAGCTAAAGGGGTGTCCCCCCGTAGTGTCCGGAGACAAAGTGCCGACCCGCCCGACAAGCCCGACCAGGAGGCTGTGTGGTTCCTGATGAGGGCTGCATACGGACAGGAGAGAAAAGCCAAAGACATACTTGAGGCGGAAAACATAGAAGTGTTCCTGCCCGTAACCAACAAAATGCGCATAATAGGCGGCAAGCGCAAGCTGATAACAGAATCGTTGATACCCAACTTTCTGTTTGTACACACCACCGAGAGAATGATAAGAAAATACGTGGGAAGCCCCGGGCTCAGTTTTCTTCATCACTATTATATCCCCAACAAAGACGAAAACGGCTGTCCGATAGGCAAAAGCGGAATAAAGCCGCTCATAGTTCCCGACGACCAGATGGAGTCTTTCCTCAAATGGTATGAAACTGAAGACGAGAACAAGATGTTCATCTCCGACACTGAGAGCGACATATCCAAGGGGGACAAGGTGAAGATAATAAGCGGTAAGTTCACCGGATTCAGCGGCTTTGTCTGCCGCGTAAAAAGGCAAACCCGCGTGGGGGTAACCATCAATGGCTTCGGCACGATAGTGACGGCATACGTCCCGAAGGCATTTTTACAAAAAGTCACAGAACAGTAAAGAAACAAATTATATCTACAGCAAATATATTTTAAACAGATATGGATATCTTAATCGGTAAATTTGGTAATCAGCCATTTAAACTGACCGAACCAAGCATAAGCCGCGAGCATGCCTTGTTTCATCTTGACGAGGCCACCGGCAAAATGACCCTTAGAGACAACAACTCGACCAACGGCACATGGATAATGTCGGCCAGCGGCAGCTTCAAGCGGCTTACGGGCGAGGTTCCGGTGAGCCTCAACACGCTTGTGCGCCTCGGGGCAAGACACACCTTCCGCATAAAGGAGCTTATGGCGCAGCAGCCGCCCAAGACCGACGACGCCGTGGACATAAGCGAGCTGCGCAACATCTACGAGACCTACAACCGCAACAAGATGTCGCTCGAGGCCAAGACGTCGAACATAATGATGATGAGAATGGCGTCGCTGTCGCTGGGAAGTATCTTTGCCATACTGCTGACGATGCTTCTGCCCAAGGACTTTGCAGGCGACACCACCGCCAGCGCTGCCATCAAGGTGGCAGGCAGCATCATAGCCATAGGCTTCTCGTGGATCATAGTTGACGTGAAGAACCGCAGCCTCATACAGCGCAAGGACCAGAACGAGCGCTTTTTCAGGAAGAAATACTGCTGCCCCAAGTGCGGCTACCACTTCGGCACAAAGCTCTATGAGAACATCCTGGCCGAGGGCAAATGCCCCAACAGCAGCTGCAAGTGCAAGTTCAAGGGAAAATAGCAACCTTAAAAAGACATCATATTATGAAACACACAAGCATGATTAAGCTGATATCGCTGTCGCTGATGCTACTGCTGGCAGCAGCGGCATTTCCGCAGAAGACCTACGTGGTGTCGGTCGGCATAGGCGAGTACAAGTATCCGCAGGTGGCCCCGCCCCTGCCCTGCTCGGTGGGCGACGCCCGTGCCGTGTCGCGCTTCTTCTACAAATACAACGGCAGCAGCGTGTTCATGCTGCTCAACTCTAACGCCACGCGCGACCACATACTGAGAGTGCTCAAGTCGGAGTTTGCCAAGTCTACGCCCAACGACGAGATAATCTTCGTCTACAGCGGCCACGGCGTGCAGGGCGGACTTACCACCTACGAGACCAAAGACGCCTCGAGCCTCATCACATACAACGAGATACAGAACATCATGAAGTCGGCCAAGGCCCGCCGCAAGGTGATTCTGGCCATGGCATGCTATTCGGGAGGACTAACGCTGAAGAACAGCAACGGCGGCAGGACGCCGCAGCGCAGCACGCAGAAGACAAGCGTGATGCTCTACACGTCGAGCCGTGCCAACGAGGTTTCGTGGGAAAGTCCCGACATGACCAACTCATTCTTCATCAGCCGCATACTCGAGGCCTTCAGGGGCGCCGCCGACAGGAACGGCGACAGGAAGGTTACGGCGCGCGAGCTGTTCAACTATGTCAACCCGAGAGTAATCAGCGACACTGAAGGCCAGCAGCATCCGCAGATGTGGGGTAAATTCGACGACAGCATGGTGGTCGTTTACGTAAAATAAAAACAACTATAGCAACAATGATAATAAAATGTCCATACTGCGGCCGGCGATTCGAGCTTCAGCGCCGTCCGCCCGAAACATTCTGCTGTCCCAAATGCTCATACAAGGTGCCGTTCAGCGTGATACTGCAGGAGCAGCACTCAGAGAAGACCATGGCAGCGCCGGCATCAGGCGCCCCCGTTACGGCAGGAGGCGAGCCCCAGGGACTGCCCACGTCGGTCATCAACGGACAGGGAGACAAGACGGTGGTGGTAGAGGGCCTCAACGGCGGACTGAAGACAAGGCTCATACCCGAGCTGCAGCAGAAGAGCAAGGGCATACTGCAGGTGAGCTTCCAGGGCATGAGCTTCGGCACTATTAGCCTGCCCCACGGCAACTACTACAACCTGGGACGCAAGAGCTCTGACAGCACCGCACAGATAAAGATAACACCCGACATAGCCATGAGCCGCATACATGCAGGCATGCGTACCGTGAAAACGCCCGCAGGGCAGATTGTCTACCAGATAACATCCGTGAAGACAGAAAACCCCGTATACGTCAACGGGCATGCCATACCCAAGGGCAAGGCTTACAGCCTGAAGACGGGCGACATGATAAAGATGGGCGAAACCCTGATGAGGTTTCAAATGGTGTAAACACTGAACAACGATAGATTATGTCACAGAACAAGACAATAGTACCGGGCGTCGACTACGACAATCCCGGAAGCAGCGAGTATGACGAGGCAGCGTTCAGCAGCCTCTACACACGTTCGGGCAACGACGACAACCGCACGTGCATAGCCGGTGCGCAGGGACAGGGTTTCCAGGCACAAAGCGCGTCAGGCGCAGCCGTGGCCGACAGAGACACCCGGCAGATAACCATGCAGAACCGCGTGATAGTGGGCTGTCTCTTCTCCATATCCCACGGACTGCTTGGCGAGATGTTTCCGCTCTATCTCGGACGCAACGCCATAGGGCAGGCAGCCGGATGCGACGTGTGCCTAAGGGAGAAGACCGTGTCGCCTGAGCACGCCATACTCTACATACGCAAGGAGGGCAACCCCGTGCGCTTCAACATGACCATAACAGACTACAACTCGGCCAACGGAACCGAAGTGAACGGCACCGACGCCAGATATAACACTCTGACCGTAAACGAGAACGACGTCATAAGCATAGGCAGACACTACAAGCTGCTCGTAAAGACATTCAACGTGGAGGAGGCCGGCCTCTTTGAGGACGAAGGCTTTGAGGAGACAGGCATGGCGGCTGCAAGCGCCGCAACGGCAGCAGACGCCCGCCCCGAGGCTGACATACAGGACAACTTCTACTCACCATCGGGCAGCAGCGACGACTCGTCACGCACCGTCATATCGGGCATGTTCTGATGCGCCGGCCACACGCCCGTAAACCATCATACAGAAACATATATCGCTTGACAATGAACGATAACCATCCTACATCTACAATCGGCCTTGAAGAAATAAAACTCATAGCCTCAACAGACACATGCGAGGCATACGGACGCTCCGGCATAGGCGGACGCGAAGAAAACCAGGACTCATACGGCGGCATGGTCAGCGGCAGGGCTGTCATCCTGACCGTATGCGACGGCATGGGCGGCATGAACGGCGGACAGACAGCATCGCGCATAGCGGCCACGGAGATAGTGCAGACCCTGGCCGAAGTGCCGGCAGAGAAGATTGGGCCAGAGGCCGTAAGCAGCGCCGTTGCCAACGCCAACGCAGCCATCTACAGGCGCGCGCTTAACGACCCGCCGCTGCGCGGCATGGGCACCACGACGACGGTTGTGGCCATAACGCCCGAGGCGGCATATCTGACACACATAGGCGACAGCCGCATCTACCAGCTGAGAGGCGGAAAAAAGATATTCAGAACCTTCGACCACTCAAAGGTGTTCGAGATGGTTGCGAAAAATCTGATGACCGAAGAGCAGGCGCGCCTGTCGAGCTTCTCCAACATAATAACAAAAGCCCTGGGCATAAGGCCGCAGGCTGCTGTCCAGGTGGAGAAGATACCCTACAGGGCCGGCGACAGGTTCATACTCTGCTCCGACGGCATATGGAACTGTGAGCCCGAACCTGAGATTATAAAGATGTTCAACGCCTCAAAGCGTCCCGACGAAGCCCTACGCTATCTGACAGAAAGAGTCAACGCCATAGGCATACAGAACGGCGAAAGCCACGACAACCTTACAGCAATAGTTGTCGACATGAAGAAAGACTCAACATACCAGTACAGCTACATGCGGCGCATAAAGGACGCTCTGTCAGAGCAGATAAGGCTGATAAAGAAGAAGAAATAAAAAAAGACAGACATAACGCATGAAGAAAATAACAGTAGGACGCGGCAACGACTGCGACATTGTCATACCCGACGAAAGGGACAACGTGAGCAGACACCACATGGTCATCTCGTTCAACCTGCTTGGCAAGATGACCATAAGCGACACAAGCAGCAACGGCACCTTCATCAACGAAAGGAGAATGCTGAAAGGAACATCCATACCCGTAACAAGAAACGACAAGATAAGGCTCGGAGACCGCTGGAACTTCGACTGGAACCTGGTAAAGGACCCTTACGTAACAATGCGCAAGACAATTATTGCGGCAGCCTCACTGCTGGTTGTTGTCATCATTGCTGCGGTATGGCTCATGTCTGCCGGACAGGCGCCGGCACCCGAAGCAGCTCCTGCGGCACCTAAGGAATATGTAGAGCAAGGCAAGGGCGAATGGAACAAAGACTCCACCAACAAGGTTGCCCCCACGGAGATGTCGATACCCATAGGCACCAAAGCCGCTGCAGGCGACAACGACGCAAACAGGCGCAGCAGCAGAAAGCAGAGCGCAGGCAAAGCCGTAAAGGCTAAAGGCAACGCAGGGCAGACCAAGGCATCGGCCAACGTGAATGCACGCACGGACAACATGCCTGTAATAAACTGACAATAAGCACATCCGGCAGCATGGGCAATAAGCCAAAGGCCGGATGGCTGACATAAATACCGACCGGCATTAAGTAAGAATGACAGCAACAGCTGCCGGCAGAAAGCAGATAAAACACAGAATAATAAAAACGTTTTTAACAATAATGCGGACAACTATATACAAGACTGCATCAGCAGTTATTCTCCTGTTGACCATCATAATTCCTGCATACGCACAGCAGAAAACCACCCTGATAATGAAAAACGGCTCAAAGATTACGGGCAACATCGTGGTTCAGAGACCTGGCAAGGACATCACCGTGGAGGCAACAAAAGCACTGCTGGTGGTCAGCGACGGCGAAATAAAGTCGAAGAAAGACAAATATGTAAGATACGAAAAACTTCCGCGCGAATGGAAGCGCTGGGCCATGGAGACGAAGGCTCTGCAGGGAAACGCCGACGGGCGCTATCTGATGATGCACAGCATAACGACCGGAAACTACACCTACACCGACGTGGTGAAGACCGAAAAGGGCAACGCGCAGACCGACACTTACCTGCAGGCCGTGCCGACGACATTCAGCATAAAATGGAACGACATACAGGAAATCAGGCGCAAGGCTCCTGAGGCTGAAGAGGCCACGGGCGTTGACGACGAGGTGGAGACGGCGGCAGGAAAGACTTACCGCGGAACCATAGTGTCGCAGAAGATAGGACAGACGCTGGCTGTAAAGACAAGTTCGGCAACGGTAGAGCTGGGCATGGGCAACATACGCGAGATACGCAAGGTGGCACGCTCGCTCTCGCAGCCGCTCTTCGGTCAGGCAGGATTTGTCAACACGATAGTGATGAAGGACGGAACATCCAAGGACGGCATAATGACAGTTCAGCATTATGGCGCCAAGACCGACGACCAATATGTAACGCTGCTGCACGAGGACGGCTCGAAAGAGAAGATACTGGCAGCCGACGTAACGGAATACAGGACAGCATACACAGGTGAAGACGGCGAGACATACAAGCCCGGCAGAGTCTACGTAAACGAGTTTGCCATATCAAGGGCAAGGACAATGACCGAAGACGGCGTCACGGCCTATGTGGACAAGAAGGTGTATCCCTTTCCCGAAGGCATCGTTACCACCTTCAAGGCTGCCGGCGCCAAGTTTCAGGGCAGCTGGCATCTGATAGCCCTCGACAACGTGGAACTGAAAAACGGCACAAAGAGCCAGGGCTACACCACCAAGACAAGAAAGACCAACTGCATTGACCCGTCGACAACCGACATGTCGGGCGGCATTAGCAGCATATCGTTCACCTATCTCTCACCCGGCTTCTATGCCCTCGTATGCGACGACAGCCCTGAAACCTACGTGATAAAAATAACCAAATAGGCATACATAAAAATAAATATATGCGCAGGTTTTCAGTCTATATCTCCTATAATGAACGACGCCCGCCTGAAAAAATTTTGAGTTAACCGTAAGAAAGTCATCCTAAACAAATCTATACTAATATAAAGGCAAGGCCGGCTAAGGGCTGAAGCCTCTGAGAACAGAAAACGAAAAAAATAACCATTAAACTGTAAGATTATGAATACTAACGGAACTAACCCAGGAATGAACGTTGAGGATTATGAGGATAAAGCCATCCAGAAGAGCAATGCAGCAAAAAGAATAGCTGTTGGCGGAGCTGCCTTCTTAGGAGGAGCGGCAGTGGCCGGCGGAGCAGCCTATGCGGCAGGACAGCCTGAAGGACAGACGGCAGACGAGACGCTTACAACTGAAGACATAATAGGCGGAGCCGAGGCAGGAAGCGAATATAAGGAAGCTGAAACACAAGAAACCCAGGAGACTCACACCGCTACGCACACAACGACAGAACACGTGGTGATAGTGGAAAAACCGGCGGCAGAAGTGTATCATGAGGAGGCACAGGCGGCAGAAGAGCCGAACGTAACATGGGACGAAACCACAAACTTCTATGTAGGCGACACAAAGATAGGCTCTATCGAGGAAGGCACCATCAACGGCCATAAATTCGCAATAGCCGACGGCGACGGCGACGGCGTGGCTGACCTGCTCGCCGTAGACTCTAACGGAAACAACCGCTTCGACCAGGACGAGTTCATGCAGCTCAGCGAGTCGGACAACATACACATGGGACACGAAACGGCTCAGGTAACCAACGAGCGATTCACCCCACAGGAGATAAACGGATACGATGAACAGCATCAAGCAAATGAAAACTATATAGCACAGAACCAGGAGCCTATATACAACAACTTTGAAGACGAGAAGACCGGCGAGGCATACCACGGCGACTTCGCAGAGAACAATCCTGACTACAACCCTAACGGACTGGTAGACGGATATAACTCTAACCAGTATCTGGCAGAAAACGACAGATATTCAGCCGAAATGGAAGGTTTGCCCAACCCTGAAAGCCGTATAGACGACGGATTCAACGAAGACATAGCCGAAAACGACATATATGCTGCCGACGGACAGCCTGAAGAATATATAGCCGAGAACGATACTTATACTGACGACAGCACATACACTCCCGAAGTGGACGATCCTGCAATGGCACAAGCCGAAACATACGGCGAGCCTGACAACATTGAATACGACAGCGACCTGGCCGAAAACAATGCTGATGCCGAGGCCGACGAGAACAGCGAATCGCTCGACTCTATGATGGAGAATGAGGAGTTTCTTGGATAAATAGAGAAATAACACAGATAGTCAAACAATAAAAACAATTAAGAATATGCCTAAGAAAACTTGTCCAAACGGACATATATACGACTCTAATATCTATGGTGACGAATGTCCGTTGTGCCCTAAAGACGGCAACAGCACACAGTTTAACTCAAAACAAGATTTCGGAATGCCTCCGTTCGACCAGGCTCCTGACTCAGCATACAGAACACGCGTTGCCCCTCCTGCAGGAATGCCGCAGCAGGGGGCAATGGGTTCGCCTGTGATGGGCGGAATGGACGCTGCCGGCGAGACACGCTTCCCCGGACAGCAGCAGTCGGCACAAAGACCCGTGAACGGCACCATAATCAGACAGCCAAAAGGCGTGCCCACGGCACAGGGACGCAAGCTGGTAGGATTTCTGGTAACCTACAACCGCGATCCGCTGGGCAAGTCATACAACATTTATGAGGGCAAGAACTTTATCGGACGCGACCGCTCGTGCGACATCTGCGTGCCGGAAGACAAGCAGATGTCGGGCCGCCACATGTCGCTACTTTACAGAAACGTGGACAACAAGTTCAAATACCGCGACGAGCAGTCGAGCAACGGAACCTTCGTCAACAAGGAGCTTTCAGACGAAGGCGAACTGAAGAACTACGACATAATACGCCTGGGCAGCACCGTGTTCATTTTCATAGCAATACCACAAATAGGATAAAATCATGGAAAACTATATAATAGCCAACTGCACCGACACGGGCAGGGTGCGCAGCGTTAATGAAGACAGCATGACCACGTTCGACTCTCCAAACGGAAGAGTCGTTGTAGTATGCGACGGCATGGGCGGACAGAAGGCCGGCGACGTGGCATCGCAGCTCGCCGTGGCCGTGATACAGGACATCCTGACCGACAACACATTCGCCACAGCCGAAGAGGCTATCAACAGCTCTATCATTGCCGCCAACCAGGCCATACTGCGCAGGGCTTCGCAGAACGACGGACTAAGCGGCATGGGAGCTACATGCGTGATGATCATCATCAGGGACGGACAGGTTTACTACGGCTCTGTGGGAGACAGCCGCATATACTACGTGGCCAACCGCAACATACATCAGATAACCAAAGACCAGTCGTATGTCCAGGCGCTCGTCGACTCAGGACAGATAAGCAAGGAAGACGCCGAGCATCATCAGGACAAGAACCAGATAACCAATGCCCTCGGACTTGAGAACATGACACCTCCCGTGATAGGACAGATGCCTATAACGCCAGAGCCGGGCGGTGTGTTTGTGCTGTGTTCCGACGGCCTCAGCGGCATGGTCAGCAACAATGCCATACTCAACACCGTAACACGCTATGACCTGCCGCTGAAGGAGCGTGCAGACATGCTGGTGAGCCAGGCCAACGATGCAGGAGGAGTAGACAACATAACGGTGCAGCTCGTGGAGTTTCCTGGCGGAGGAGGCAAGCGCGGCAGCATGCAGCCCAACGGCTACACCTCAACACGCGCAAAGAAAAGCCACACGCTGCTTTACTCCATAATAGGCCTGCTGATGGTGGCAATAGCCGGCGGAGGCATCTACTGGTACCTGAACAAGGACAGCAAGCCGCAGACAAAGCCCGAGGTAATAATGAAGAAGACACAGACACAGGCAAAGCCGCAGCCGAAAGCTGAGACCGCTGAACCTTCAGCACCCGAGACTACCAATAGCACAAAGGAGGTGAAGAAGGTGATAACCGTAAAGGAAAGCGAGCCCGTCAAGACCGTAAAGCCAAAGGTTACAGACAACAAAATATCTACAAAGAAAGCCATCACGAAAGAAGCTCAAAAAACAACTGACAAGAAAGGAAGCTCAAAGACAGAAGAGATAAAGAAAAAGATTGTCGAGGAAAAGAGCGGAGACACCGGCAGGAAAGAGAAAGATGGCATTGTGTATGAAAATCTAAAAGGCGAAAAATAATTATCTCGATGAGACAAATTGCTAACTATATCATTGACGACGAGCCTATTGCCCGTGGAGGCATGGGGAGAATATTCCGTGCACGCGACACCAAGGGCAACATAGTGGCGATAAAGGAGATTCTCCCGGAATTTGCCACCGACTGGTCGATAATAGACAGAATAGAAAAGGAGGTGAAGTTCCTTGTAAGAATAGACCATCCCTCTATCGTAAAGCTCTATTCGGCCTTCCGCGACGAGCACACACAGTGCTACTATATCGTCATGGAACTTGTTGAAGGACTGAACATCGAACAGTATGTAACAAGGCATGGCCCCATACCAGAACAGCAGGCTGTGGAGATGATGATGAAAATACTCGACGCGCTGCAGTGCGTACACGACTCACACATCGTGCACCGCGACATCAAGCCGTCGAACATCATGGTGCGCCCTGACGGCAGCATCTGCCTGCTGGACTTCGGCATAGCCAAGGATCTTGACAACAATAACGGCAACACCATACCTGGCTCTATACTCGGCACCAACGGATATATGAGTCCGGAGCAGGCTGCCGGCTACTCCATAAACTACCGTTCGGACATATATGCCGTAGGCTGCGTGTTCTTCTATATGCTCACAGGACACCATGCCTTCAACACGCTCTCCAACGAGTTTGAGACGAAAGACTCGATAATAAACGACGAATTTCCGAAGCTCTCCAAATACAAGAAGGGCATATCCGACGTGCTGCAGAAGGTGCTCGACAAGGCTACGGCCAAGAACATGATGCAGCGCTACCAAAGCTGCTACGAGTTTATGTCGGCACTGAGCAACGGCACCAACGTAAGCAACATATCATCGCGCAACATGCCGGTGAAGATATCCGTAGGCCGCGAGATGTGCGACATCATAGTGAACGACTCGGCACGAAAGATAAGCCGCCACCACGCTGACATAGAGCTGAAGGAGTTTACCGGAGGAAAATATTATGTGTTTACAGACTGCAGCTCAAACGGCACTATCGTAAACCGCAAGTCTGTATGCAAGACCTCGGTAAACATCCCCGCCAGCGGGCCTGCCCCGGAGATTTATCTCGCAGGAGTGATTGAGGGACATCTCGACTGGAACAAAGTGGTGGAAGAACTCGACAAGCGTGCACGTGCCATACAGGACGCGGAAGACACGCCGACGGAAGATGACAACACCGTGTCGGAAACGACAACCATATCCAAGCCCAATGAAGAAAACGCTAAATATGTAGAGAAGGATGCCACGGGATGGCTGATAGCAGCCTACATATTTGCCATTCTCGGCGGATTCTTAGGAATAATACTTGGCATGGTGGTAGCCACAGGAAAGGTGGAGATGGTGAGCGGCGAAAAAATATACAAATACAAGTCTGACCACCGCAGGCTCGGATGGGGTGCGGCAATATTGTCCATCATATCCATGGTCGTGTGGAAATTCGTCATCCTTGTGTGATAACCTTCCATTACTGATATATAAGACTCTTGGAGACATTACCCGCCGGCGGAATTATCCTGACTGGCAGCTGACAGTTATAATTTCAAAAGATATCATTTCAGCCTGCGGAACATGGGCTTTCGTCTTCTGAAAGATAACCTTTCACTACATAAAAGGACACCTTTTGGAAACCTGCCGGAATCAAGAGAAAACCGTAAGAAAAAGCCGCAGAAATGCGACAGACCGTAAGTTCCGGCGCAATGGCATAAAAAAACCTGACGTCTACCTTGAAAATCATTCATTGAAGCAACATGATACCGACAGACATCCTTAATTATAGAATTGTGCGCCACCTGGGCTCAGGCGGCATGGGCAGTGTTTATCTTGCAGTAAACACGAACATTGACCAACAGGTGGCAATAAAGGCCTTGAAGCCTGAAATAGCCCGTAACCCCGCGCTCCGCGCACGATTCAAGCAAGAGGCCGAACTGCTCTGCTCGCTCGACCATCAGGGCATTGTGAAATTCCTCAACTATGTTGAAACGCCTGAAGGCGTGTTCCTTATAATGGAATATGTCAAAGGAATAACGCTCGAAGACTTCATCAACAAGAGAAACGGCCTGATTGTCGAAAAGAAAGCCTATCCCATGATATGTGAGATACTTGATGCGTTTGAATATGCCCACTCAAAAGGCATTGTTCACCGCGACATCAAGCCCTCGAACATAATCATACAGGAAGACGGGCATATTAAGATAATGGACTTCGGTATAGCGCAGATTGTGTCTGAGGCGAACATGGCTGACAGCAGATACATAATGGGCACACCGACATACATGAGCCCCGAGCAGATTTACGGCAGGAACGTAGACACCCGTTCGGACATATATTCAATCGGAGTGCTGATTTACCACATGCTGACAGGCCGCGCGCCGTATGACTCAACCATGCTTACGGCGCAGGAAATAAGGCAGAAGGTGGTGAGAGAAGACATGCCGCGCATGGCAGAATATTATCCTTATATATCAAACAAGATACAGGAGGTTGTAGACAAAGCCACACAAAAGATTCCCGAAGCACGCTATCAGTCGTGCATGGAGATGAAGGCCGCCGTGAAAAAAGCCATTGCCCCCGACCCTATACCGCGCCCGCTGATCTACGGAGGAGCAGCCGTAGCGGTGATACTGATGCTCGTGGGCTTCTTCACATGGGACTACTACCGCACAAAGGTAAAATACTATCGCGATTATGTTGAAGTCTACGGCATACCCGAAGGAGTGGGCCGGCTGAGCAGCAGCGAAATGTCTCACCGCGAGGCGTCGTACCGCTTCGAGTATTCAAGACACAAGCTCCGCCGCGTGTCGTACGTGAACAGCAAGGGCAAGCTGGTTGACCATCACGACTCTGAAGACAAAGACCGCATAGTTGACATGACGCTGCTTTACACCGAAGGAAGCGGAAAGGTTGACTCTGAGAAATTCATGGACCGCAGCGGCAAGGTGCTGTACGTAAAAGACTATGACAGCAACATGAAGACCTGCACCTTCAAGCTGGACGACGAACTCGGCACCGAGATGACGCTCAACGCACAGGTGAAGCTCTTTCAAAGCGCATTCGATGTTTCTCTCGACGGAAAGGGAAAGATATCAAAGTACATTCTCGAATATGATGACGAAGGACATCTCGTGAAGGTTGAATATGCCGGATTCGGCAATGTCAGGGTGCCCGACGGACAAGGCATCTTCGGCCGCAGATATGTCCTTGATGACGAAGGACGCGTAATAGAGGAACACTATCTTGGAAAAGACGGCAAGCCCAAGGCCACACAATTCGGCCTCGGCGTGAAGAAATTCACCTACGACGATGACGGCAACCTGTCTAAGATTGTTTACCTCACAGTGGACGGAAAGCCGAGCAGCGACGGCAACAACTGCCCGGTGGTGCTGCTGACCTACGACAAATGGGGCAACCGCACATCAGAGAAATACACCGACATAAACGGCCAGCCGATGATACGCAAGGACGACGCATTTGCGGGCATACTCTACGAATACAACGACGACGGCACATGCAAGAAGAGACAGTATCTCGGTGTAGACGGCAGGCTGACATACGTTAAAGGCGTCAGCGGATATGTCAACGAGTATGATGACAACGGATACCTGTCGGGCATTTCGTATGTCGATGCCAAAGGAAATGCGGCATACTTCAACGACACGGATGACGAAGCCACATATTCGAAACAGAAATTTGTCAACGACGACAAGGGGAACATTATCGACCACAAGCTGCTCGACGCGTCGGGCGAACTCGTAGAGACGGCTTACTTTGCCCACAAGAAAAGCACATACGACTCGCTGGGCAACATGCTCACAGAATATTACTTCGACAAAAACGGAAAGATATACGCACCTGCCAAACTGGGATACGCCGGCCTGGAGGCAAGATACGACAAGCAGGGACGCCTGGCAAGACTCACCTACATGGGCGCGGCCAAGGAGCGCATAATGCTCTCAGACATGCACTTCTGCTATTTCACCAAAGAATATGACGCCCGCGGAAACTGCACGAAGTTCTCTTACTTCGACGACAAGGACAAGCCGGCCATGACATCACAGGGAGCGTCAACGGTGTGCTATGAATATGACGACAACGGGAACGAGACAGCGCGCTACTTCCTCGACACCGAAGGCCGCCCGTGCGTGCTCAACAATTTCTGCTCACGCGTGGAATACGAGTACGACAGCCAGGGCAACTGCATATCAGAAAGGCACAAGAACACCGACGGAAAACTGATGTCGGTGTCGGGTGTGGCATACTATGAGTGGGAGTTCGACCAGAAAGGCAACGTAACGGCCGAACGCTCCATGGGCACAAACGGAAAGCTTGCCGCAGGAAAATATGAGATCAGATACAAATATGACGGACGCGACAACGTAACCGAACGCTCCTACTTCAGCAGCGGAAACAGGCCGGCACTGTGTGACGGGGGATATCACAAAGAGGTGATGAAATACAACTCGAACAACATGTGCGTGCAACAGGAATACTACGGAACCGACGGCAGGCTGAAAAACATCAGCGGACAGAACCTTGCTGTCATAAAGCGCGAATACGACGAGCGCGGAAACAAGACCTCGGAAGTGTTCTTCACGCAGAACGGCACACGAGGATGCGACAACGAGAAGGTGCACAAATACTACAACCAGTACGACAGAATTGCCAACAAGGTGAGCCATCAGATTTCATTCGGCATTGACGGCAAGCCCGTTGTAGCCAACAACATCGCGGCTGAAGGCCGCACCGTCTACGACAAGCGGGGCAACATGACCAAGATAATGTGCTATGACGGATACGGAAAGAGCATAAACGGCAGACAGGGATGGAGCGAGTGCAGATTCACATACAACGAAGCCGGCGACATCACCTCGAAGGCATACTTTGACATCAACGGTAAAGCCGTTGCCGACAAGAGCGAGAAGATACACAAGTATACATACACATACAACGGGATGCGCATGCTAAGCAGCGAATCTTATTACGGCGCCGACGGCAAGCCGGCAAACACGGCAAGCGGATACAGCACCGTAAAATATAAGTACAACAAGCAGAACCAGCTTACGGAAACGGCATGCTACGGAGCCGGAGGCCGCCCCGTGGACAACAGTCAGGGATGGCACCGACTGGTTTACTCTTACAGGGCAGGCACACAGTATAAATGCGTCTTCTACGACAAGAACAACCGCAAGCTGGGCACAGCCACAAACACAGACGGCAAATGGAGCCTGCAGGTGGAGCAACGGCAGAACATGACCGGAGGCTATGGCTGGCAGGCAGCATGGCGACAAGCGGCAAGAGAGTGCCCCACGAGGATAGCCGACGGACTGACAATAGAAAGCGTAACCGTAGGCAACGACGCCGTTACCCTGGCCGTATACATCGAGAACTTTTCATCAGAACAGATAACAAGCGAAATGCTCAACGTCCTGCGGCAGTTTGTGTCAACACTTAGAAAGTCGACGTCGACGCCGTCGTATGTTGACATACGCATGATAGTGTACGACATGAACCACGAAAGGACAGCCATAATATAAAAGAATAAGAACAATAACACCTATAAGACGATGAAAACTTTAAAAATCATTATCTGCCTGCTTTTAGCGTTTACGGCATCAGCATCGGCAGGCGATCTGACTCCGGCTCAGAAAGACGCACAGCTAAAACTTTACAACTATTTGCAGAAGAAGAAATACGAACCTTCTGTCGACACGTCTGACAACAGTGTATGCTTCCGCCGCGAGGGAGTGCTCTACTGGATAACGTTCGACGAGAACTCGCCCATACTCTACACCTTCCACAGAAAGGCATTCAAGGTGGGCGCTGACGAGATGTCGTATAAGCGCATACCCAGCATAATAGCTGCCAACGAGGTAAACCGCAAGCACAAGACCGTGAAGCTTACCGTTGAAGACAAGAAGGTTGAGATAGCCATACAGGTATATGCCGCAAAGACCGAAGACTTCACGGCAGTGTTTTCAAGCTACTTCTCAAGATTTGAGGATGTAGACACCGACTTTAAGAACGAATACCAGACGGCTCTAAAGGCTGAGCGCGAATCAATGAACAGACTGGAAGAGGAGGCACGCAAGGACCTTCCGCCAAGCGTGCTCACCGACAAGATTGTCAACATGTCCTTCCGCCTGCTCGATGCCGACGGCGTGGAGAAGACGCCCTACGACCAGCCTCTGCGCAGCTTCAACGCAAGATACATACAGGCACGCATAGAGTTTGCGCCATGGAGAGAGAAGGCACAGGACTTCGACCTGCAGCTGAGGGTTACAAGACCTAACGGAAAGACCATCTGCATGCCAGGAAAGAAAGTAACCTCGGAGATGAACATAACACTCGAGAAGTCGAAGAAGAACCAGATGATAGAGTTAGGACAGTTCGGCTCGCCTAAAGAAGGATTCTGGAAGGCCGGCGAATACAAGGTGGAAGTCATCGAGTCGGGCGACGTAATTTACACCACCACGTTTAATATCCTGTAAAACACACACAACATGAAAAAGTTAATCATATTTGCCGCCATAGCCGTGCTGACGGCGGCTTTGTGCGTAAGCTGCAAGCAAAAGAACAAAGACATTGAACTGCTGCAGAACTTTGTTGAAGAGATAAACTCACAGCCGGGCAAAGACCTTGCTAACGGAACGGTGCTGACAAAATGTGAATACAAGCAGGGCGACAGCCTCTTCACATACAGGATAAAGGTAAGCGACGACCGCTTCAGCAACGTTGCGGCAGACTCGGTGAAGAGCACGCTGTCAAAGAAGCTGACAGAGCCGGGAATGCAGAAACTTGTAAAGATACTGTCGCGCAATTCTATCGGACTTCAGTATGTCTACGAGATGGAAGGCAACGAGATGACCGTAGTGTTCACTCCTTCAGAACTTAGCACACAGCAGAATCAATAACATTTCATCAACGTTGTGTCAGAACCGGATTTGCCCGGACACCTGGCTGCAGCAGCGACGCGTTGCATGCTGCGCCTCAGGTAGCGGTCAAAGCGGTTCCGGCACTTTTTTATTATAACACATATTGTCATGACATTCACAGATTCAGTCAGATCATGCATAAACAAATATGCCACCTTCAGCGGGCGCGCATCGAGATCAGAATTCTGGTGGTTCTGGCTTTTCATCTTTATTGTGCAGATCGTTTCGCTCACCATATTCTCCGTCATAGGCTATCTGCTGGGAGGCTACGACGGCTGCACGATATCATTATCTATCTGTTCAGTATTATGCATCCTGCTGCTCACCGTGCCATACTTATCGGTGCTTGTCAGGCGCCTGCACGACACTAACCACAGCGGATGGTGGTATTTCATATCGCTGATACCGCTCATAGGCACAATATGGCTGATAATACTTCTTGCCACCGACAGTGACGAGGAGAACAAGTACGGCCTGCCTGTTTATTAACACACAACACCTTTACAAGCAAAGAACTGAAAAAAACAACAATAAAAAAATGGCAAAAATAAGACTACAGGGAGAAGAAGAGAAAAGAAAAAACATATGTTTTGAGGTTGACACCGCCAATCCGCCAATAGGCGAAGGAGGCATGGGCAAGGTGATGAAGGGCGTCTGCATAGACATAGCGACCAACATATCGCGCCCCGTCGCCATAAAGTTTCTTTATGAAGACCTGCCGCCACACGCCATAGAGAGGGCACGGCGCGAGGCATCAATACGCCTGCGCAACGACAACCTGATAGAGATGCTCGGATTCATCGAAACCGAGACTAAGCACGGCACGATGACACGCAAGCACTACCACGTTGTCAGCGAGCTGCTTAACGGCATTCCGCTGTCGAGCATCTTTGAAGGCAAGTGCACCGACGCCGACGGCCACGAGAATCCGTTTGCCAAGAAGCTGCTAAAAGAGTTTCAGGCCGACTCCGTACACTTTGCAAAGACCATAATGCTCAACGTGCTTTCAGGACTCATAGCGCTGCACGACGCAGGATACGTCCACCGCGACATCGACCCGTCGAACATCATGCTGACCGAGGACGGACACATCAAGCTGATCGACTTCGGTATTGCGAAGCAGGTGAACAAGCTCACCACCAACGACCGCGGACTGACAACTGCCGGAACCTTCATGGGCAAGGCTGAATATGCCGCGCCAGAGCTTGCCATAGGCGACCTGAAACACCAGAACCAGACCACCGACATATACGCCATGGGCATACTGCTCTATCAGTGCATCGTAGGCCATGTGCCGTTTGAAGGACAGTCGCACGTAGTGCTCGAGAAACAGCTGCACAAGAAAATTCCACTCGCACAGATCAAAGACCGCGGCATGCGCAAGATAATAGAATGCGCCACCGACAAAGACCAGAACGTGCGCTATCAGACAGCGGCACAGATGCGCGTGGCTATAGAAAACCTCGACGGAAAGAAGCGACAGCTAAAGAAGTCGACAAGAATAACCATAGCTGCCGCCTGCGCTGCCATAGCGGTTGCCATAATAGCCATAGGAGGCGTGTCATATCACAACAAGAAGGTGGAGCAGGAGCAGATAGCTCTCGAGATAAAAGCCACCAACGACTCGCTGCGCACCAAGACCGAAACCCTCACCCTCACGGCCGACAAGAGCCTCGCCACGGGCGACAGGCACGACGAGGGATACGAACGCCACTATATCGACGCCTACAAGAAATACATGGAGGCACTGGCCATTGCCAAAAAGATAACAGAGAACAAGCCTGACACCAAGAACATAAGCCTCAACCGCGACAAGGCCAAGGACGCCCTGCTGAAGGCAAAGGCCGAACTGGAAGCCAAGGCTAAAGACTTTGAGGCCAGCGACATGCAGGATATAGCCAAAGAATTCCACACCAGAGTTAAGAACATTACAGACGCATTAAGTTATAATCCATAATCTTTTTTTTGAACTATGAGTACTATTGCCAAACTTCTTTTAACCGTTGTCATTGCCGTGTTGTCTCTTCAGGCCAACGCACAGACCGCCGGCGACCGCCTGTTTGCACAGGGACAGAAGCTGCAGCTGAAGCAGACCGTAAGCTCGCAGAAACAGGCCATTGCAAAGTTCAGCGCAGCCAAGAAGGCCTACGACTCAAGCACCAAGAAGGCCATGTGCGACAACCAGATTGCAATATGCAGGAGCAACATCAAGCTGATAACGCGAAAGACAAGGACCGTGACGAAAAAAGAAACCGTCGTGCTCGAGAAAGCCGACTCTGCCGTTCCGCCCGAGGTGGCCAAAGACCCCGTAAGGCTCAGCCTGTCGGTGTCGTCGGTAGAATTTAAGTCGTCAGGCAAGAAGAGCGACAACCACGAGGTGACGGTAAACTGCAACTACGACGACTGGACCTACACCTTCCCGGAATGGGTCGACGTCACCAAAAACGGCAACAAGCTGACGCTTACCGCCGACCCCAACAAGACAGACGGAGAACGCTCGGGCGTGCTCACCGTAAAATGCTACGATGAGAAAGCCGAACTGATGATCTATCAGAAAAAGCCGTTCTCGCTGAAGTCTCTCATCGGCGGCAAGAAGTAAGAACAACATAAGCTGACATGAATATCACTGACCGTGAAGTGGTCCGGGCACTGCTGCAGCGCGACGCCCGGGTCACAAGGGACTTCTTTTACCGTAAATGCTATCCGCTCTTCAAGTCTGTGTACGACAACTACCACACAGACTGCTCGTCGTGCATGGAGTTTATAAGCGAAATATACGTCCACATAATGACTCCCGACAAAGCCGGCGGACAATGCAAGCTCGAAGGGTTCAGATACCAGAGCACGCTCTTCACATGGCTAAAGGCCGTGTGCCTCTTCTACTGCTACAAGAGATATGAGCGCAGGACAAAAATGCCGACAGAACAAATTTCTGAAAAATTTGACGGCCAGGGTGTAAGAATCGACACCATTCCCGCATCTATAGAGTTAGACATCTCATCTCTTCAGGCCGACGACGCCGAAACCATACTGAGGCTGATGCCCAACAGAAGATACAGCAGGCTGATAAGGCTGCGATATCTATGCGGACACACCAACGAGGAGACGGCCATGATGATGGGAATGAACATGAACACCTTCTACAACAAGCACAAGATGGCTAAAGAACAATTTTTAAAGACACTAAGAACGGAGGAAATGCGACATGGATGACTACGGCAACTTTACCCTTGACGAGAACATGTTTTCGGCATGGCTCGACGGAAATATGACGCCCGACGAGGAAGAGGCTTTCATGGACATGTGTGCCGACGACCCCGCCATGGGCGAGATACTCGACGCCAACGACCAGGTAGACGACTACTACGAAAATCTTGTAGACGGAGGATACGAGATACCCGAGGAGCTCGACACCGACTTCGACCTGCCCTACATATCACCGGCAGACGAAGACGACGACATTTACAGCTATGAAGACATCGAACCGTATGACGACAGCAGCGACAGCCATGACATGACTGACGACGGCATGACAGACAGCGACGGCTTCGACGACGACAACGCGACGGATCACTTCGGCAGCGACACCTATCAGGACATGGACTTAATGTAGCCCATACAGACACATACGGCGGGCCGCCACGATAACGGCAGCCGCATGGACATCTTAAGAATTACTATCCGCAGCCCTCTCCCATTGAGGTGCTGCGGATATTTTTATTGCAAACAATATTAATCATTAAATCGATAATTTGCCTTAAAATTCTTATCTTTGCATAGTAACAAACATCTTGGCTTTGCCGAGGCGCGTTATAAACAATTATATTATTTATGAAATAATAAACTATAGCAGTTTTCAGATTAGATCTGATGAATATAACGCAACTAATTTGTAAACATTCTTCATGTTTTCCCGACCGTTTGACGCTCTCAGAACACGCATGCTCTTCGCCATACCGCGGTTTGGGGCAGAAAAGGGCAAAAAACGGAGCGTTTTGTTAAGACACTGACTAACAAGGAGTTGCAGCAAATAAGAGTGAAAAATAGAAGTGTTAAAAAACATAACCGGGCCACTTACGCATAAAAAGTGGCCCGTTTACGGATGAAAAGGTGCCATTTCTGAAGCTCAAACTTATGGTTTCAGGCCCAGAAATGACTGATTTTAGTGGCATTTTTCGGCTTATATGCAAACGTATGTTAATGAAGCGACGTTCTTATTGTCGTTTAATTAACATACGTTTACTTTACATTTTCCAGATTGAAAAATATTTTTGTCATAAGTTTTTACCATTGACATATTAAGGTGAGTAATTATTTTTATTGAAATAGAATATATCTGAATTTTGTATTTTCCAAAGAAAAATTGTCTTTATAAATTCCATTTAGCAATATTAATTCAACATCATTTTTTACAAATCATCTAAAACAACTCCTTCACCTCCACATTCAAAGCAGATTCCATTTTCATAATATTTATACTGTGGCAAATATCCTGTTCCATTACATCTCCGACATATCGAAGCGTATCTCACAGGAATCTCATTATTTGATGTTTGATATATTGGTACAGATGATAATTTATGCCTATTCTTGTGACACTCTAAACATAAAGTTTCTAAAGCGTCATTGTCATATTCCCATGGTTTCTTTCCTAAAACATAATATTTGTGATGCACATTTAATCTTTTCAGTTTTAATAATTCAAAATCTAATTTATTATATTCTTTGCTATATTGAAGACAAAGATTATAACATTTCCGCTCGAAATAAATATAAACATTGAAAGTTATGTCCACAGAATTTAATGCTTTACAAATTATATTTTCTTGTTCAATTCTTGCATAATTAGTTTTTCCAAAATCTACATTAAATCCAAAGGCATTAAATTTAACATATTGAATCATTAGTGTCCCGTTAAAATGGGACACTAATGATTTTATATATTTTATAGTCCCTTAGCTATATAGATAGCTACCTTGAAACGATTCTCCAATGTTTTTGAATCATCGTTTTGACTGATTATTGCACAGAATAATTTATCCCATCCCATATCAAGGAAGTCCTTAATAAGTGTTCCTTCTTCTTCTGGAATAACACCAATGATTTTTTTTCCTTTTTTATCTATACTAACTCCAACTTGTTTAGAAAAATCCTTAAATTTTTCTTCATCTAAATCATTTAAATAAACAACTTTTCCCACCTTGACTTTTTTCCAATATTCTGCACCGCCACATTCAAGAACTTTCTTTAAAGCGAATTCTTTGTAAAATTTTCTCATAACTAAAATTTATTTATAATTAAAAATATCATTATCAAATTGTTGCTCAACAGACATTTGCCTTATTTTATCAAGCCAGTCAATGATTCTTCGAGGTGAATTTTTAAATCCTTCTGTCTGATTCTTTTCCATTGCTAAAGCTATTAATGAATATTCTCTTTCCAGTGATGTTGAGAAAACACCTTGATCATCTGTATTAATTGAAACAGCAATGTCATGTTTTGGGTATGGAGTATTCAAACCACTATTATAGAATTTCAATATAGGATGCTCATCATAACTTGACATCTCTCCAATCTTATAATTCGATGTTGGATTACATTCTATGGATATTCTCTTCTTTTCAATTTCTTGAAGCAATTGCTCCTGTATTGCCTCAAGAAGTTTATAAAAATCTTCTACATAGCTTTCTTTTATTGTAAAGGCTACAGCTTCCGCACCTCTTTCTATAACATCATTTTTATGATATTGGTCAAATAATTCTAATGCATTAACATTAAAATCTGCAATTTTTATTCCATATTCATGATTCTCTGCATAGTTATCCCATTCTTGCTCTAATTCATCATCACTTTTTTCTCTGTCACTGGCAAATTTAGGATTATTTCCTCTCAATACCCACGATTGATAATAGTCATTGATATCCTTTTTAACATCAGGATCATCCAATAACTCATAATTAATCTTACCATCCTGATATATTTGTCCTTGATATACTTCATAAAAGTATTGATTAAATATGCCTTCCAAATAATAACAAAGAGAAGTAAAACCGAATAGTCTCTTGCATTTATGGTGTAACCACGCCATATTATCAAGAAGTACCTGTTTAGTACAACAAATTGTGTTATAGCGCATCGTATAATATTTTCTTACATCAGTACCAAGAACAAGGCAATGACCTAATCTGTCGCCATTCTTCAAATTAAAATAAATCATTGCTTCCTCAACAGCACGGAGTCCATCTGCTATATCAAAAAAGTCTTCTCCTACATGATAGGTAATATTCAAATCATTAGGTCTTTGTCTTCCATTATTTTTGACATTATGATTTTTAAGAAACCGAAAAGCCTGAGCAAAGACTTCTGGACGACAATATATCTCTGAATTTGCAGCATCTATTCCTACTACATATCCAGCAAGAGCATAATCCTCAGAACCTATTCCTAGATATTTGGCGTTATTACGGAACTTATAGATAGCAAAAGCTCGTTTTTTAATATCTTCTCTTAATTCCTTATGCCTATACTCCTTATCATTTCTTTCATCACGGCTTTTTATGAAATGAAAGATAATGGAGAAATTAAATCTGAATTTTTTGTCAATACTTTCTACAATTTCTTTTATTTTTTCTGCTATTCCATCTTCTGTCGTATCAGGAACTATGCGTGTTTCAAGATATCTTTCTTTACCATTTATTAAAAATGATTCTATCGCTGCTTTATAAAGATATTTCTTATAGTTTTTTACGATAAACTTGTCTTTAATTTCTTCAAACAATGTAAAATTATAAAAACCAACAGTTGTATTTAATTGTAAAACTGAGTTACGGAATTTAATTTTATAACATAGGTAAGCGTAGAAAAGCGAACTTATATCTTTATAGTCATCACACCCTTCCAACAATAATTTGAAGACTTTATACATCAATTCTCTTTCTGATGAAAGTACAGACCTTATATTATCCTTATTATAATGAGGTATTCTAATATAATCCAAATCCTGATAATCAGATCTGTTCTCAAAATATTTTGATGTTTCTTTCGCTTTAGATAGTAAAAATTCTAAAGAATGAGATTCTAATAATTGACGTTTAGCTGATTCGTCAATTTTTTTACTAGATGCAATAACCTTATTTGCATAATACTTTTTATCGTCAATTATATTTGCCAATTGAGCAAAAGTAAGTCTATCTTTTTCCAAGAGTAACCCAGTACGTGAAGCTAAATATAAACGTATAGCGCATGCTCTATACATTTTTGCATAAAGGTCCTTGTCCCATCCGTAAGTTTTCCGCAAATTATATACTTCAGTAAAAACATCCTCCATACTAGTAATATTGTTCATTATCGAAAGCCAACTCATATCAAAATTATATGAAGAACCTTTCAAGTGCATATGAAGATCTGACATACGATTTTTAAACAGAGCATTTAGCTCCTTATTATCGTGATCAATATATGCAGGCCAATCAAAGAACTCCCTTTTAGACCTATTTACAATATCAAGAGATGCTGCATATACAGTTGTGAATGTATCTTCCCCAAAGAGATTAGAAACATTATGCCACCTTAATAATTTAGAATAATGACAAACCGGATCATTGTTTTTTAAATATATAGTCTTACAAGCAAAATGTAATAACATATTGAATACTGACTGGTCAAAGAATTTTAACTCTTTATGAGCTTTTAAAGGTTCCATCCATTCAGAAATAACAACCTGACCTACCATAGATTCCTGATCCAATGTATTATAGGAATTTACTTTTCTTAATAGATATTGAATTTGAGATTCATTCATTTCGGTATCAGGACGCGGAATTTCACCTCTGTTATATTGACTACACTTTGGTAACATATCCGCACAAAAAAGGACTTCATCGCCATCCTGTTCCTTAAAAACAGCTTTCAGCGCATTACTTAAATATTCCATATATATAGATTTATTAGTCAAAAAGTTGTTTTATTTCTTCAATTGTAAGTTTTTCATTTATAGTATTAAATAATTCTGACATCTCCATTTTATTCTTATGCAGTTCCAAAATTTTTTCTTCAACCGTATCTTTGCAAACCAAACGATATACCTCAACATTATTTTTCTGACCTATTCTATGAGTACGTGCAAAAGCTTGACTCTCAACAGCAGGATTCCACCAGTCATCCAGAAGAATTACTCTATCGGCAGCAGTAAGATTCAGTCCTGTTCCTCCAGCCTTTATACTTACCATCATAACTGTAGCAGAAGGATTATTCTGAAATGTATTGACAAGTGTTTGTCTATTACGCGTCTCACCTGTAAGTATCAACGGGGTCAGTTTATTTAACCCCGGATGCTTTACAAGCAACTCCAAAGCTGAAGTAAATTGTGAAAACAACAATACTTTATGGTTTTGTGAAACGAAATCCTTTATCAGTTTTATTGCGAAATTGAATTTAGAACTGTCTATAATCGCTTTTCCACTCAGACTAAGTGGCAAAAGACTGGTGTTTACACAGCATTGTCTTAATCTTAATAACCCCTCAAGTGCTATACTGGTCAATCGTCCACTAGTTCCATCACTCATAGCAAGGAGAAATGTTTTTCTTACTTTGGAATATATTTCTCTTTCTTCCTTCGAAAGCTCTATATATACGTTCTCCACTACCATATCAGGCAGATTCAAAACCTCATCTTTTGTCCTTCTTAATATAAACGGTGACAGAAACATTTTAGACAGTTCCACTACCCTCTTTCTATCGTTAGTATCAGTCAAACTCTTGATTTTATTATATATCAGCTCAGTTTCTGGCTGTATAAGTTTAAATTGTGCCCATATTTCATCAATAGAATTTTCAATGGGAGTACCACTAAGTATAATCAAATAATGCCTGTTAAGTGACTCTATGGCTTTATGACGATGTGTATTGTCATTCTTTACCATTTGTCCTTCATCTACTATTATTGTATCAAATTCTCTTTTGTGGTATTCCGAGGCATGAATCCTTACGGCTTCGTATGACTGTATTTCAATTCTTTCTAATAATTGGGGAGTAAACTTCATTATCTCATTTTTCCAATTTGCAGTAAGTGAAGCTGGACATATTACAAGAAATCTGTTATTTTCTTCAGTTATTGTAGTAAGATAAGCCAATGTCTGTAATGTCTTGCCCAATCCCATATCGTCAGCAAGCAGCCCTCCCCTATGATTCTTTCTGAGCTGAGACAACCACATAACGCCATCCATCTGATATGGTTTCAAATGTACATTCACATTTTCAATAACTATCGAAGTTATTTTTTCTCTTTCGCTATCAGATAAAGGTATTATAGGTTTATAAAAATTCTCGATATTTATATTGTTGGGAATCAAACTACCGACAAACTTCTCTGGAGTAAGATTCTTTATCTTATCAGAATCAAACAAATTAAAATTACCATCTGATTCTGTATAATTTCTGCTATTAAGATATGCATAAAGTATATCTTCAATATTTAAAGAATCATCGCTTCCTTCATTTTTAGATGAAAACCACTCAATTCCATTCTTTTCTCTATGATATGAAGCAGCAGAATACGTCCCTTTCGAAGAAGGAAAATAGAGTTTCCACCCCTTAGATGTAAAATCTTTAAGTATCTCCACGTCAGGTTTTTCTAACGATAAAGTGCTATATAATCTATCTATACTTAAATTTATGGATTCTATAAATATATCTTCATTCTCTTTATCCCTATAAAAGAAATTGTTATTATCATCTTTAATCGGAATAGAAGTATAACATATTGGATATAGTGTAGCAGAATCCTCATATCTAAATCTTAAATTCATATTTTTCCACCACATTCGAATATCTGATATGTAAATTTCTCTACCTATAAGTTTTCCTTTACAGATGTGTATTTTATCAGCAAATAAAGAACTTTTCAAAACAGATTTTATATTCTTTATTCTTTTTAGAGATGAATTTTTCCCTCTAGAACGCTGGTATATCCATTCATGATTAGACAAAACCTGAATAAGCTCTTCATTTGTCATTTGTACAGGAAAAAAAATAAACGGCTGTTTTTCCTGCCCAATCATAAACAGAATTTGAGCCAAATGATCTGTCTGAAAAGTTTTAGAACGACGAATATCGTCTCCGTTTACTTTTCTTTGAAACGGAGACAAAGACCTGGAGCCTGTTTCTATACAAACTTCAATTTCTACATTTTTATTCGCAGTCGTATTATTCAATATACATACCAGCCTATATTCCATTAGTCAAACTTGTAAAAATAATTAAAGCTATCTATCATTCTTTTCTTTAATCTGCTTTTTTTATCATCATTGCAACTGACTTGATGATATGGTAAAACAGAAGATTGCATTTTACCAGCAAAATCGAAATCATCAATTCTACATCCGCCGTCACAAATATATCTCAACTCACAATCCTTACATGGTATCACATTATCCACTGAAGTAGCCAAATGTATTTCCTTACCTTTTTCCATGAAAAACGACATTGGCTTTTCTGTAACATTGCCAAATGTTTCCATTTCATTTATTCTATTGCAGAAATAAACATTTCCATCTGCACTGATAGATATACCTCCAAGACCACAATTTATTGCTACTAAATTTGGTGTATGGCCTGCAAGAAAATTCTCATAATCAGCATTTTCATCAACGTACTTTTCTATATCTTTTATTATTGCAGAATATTTTTCATTCTCTTCAGCCGTAAAATTAACATTTCTACCAGGAAGAAGCTTTTTGCTAAGTTTGAAGAATACATCATTACCAAATGTCTTTCCTTTTATCGCGTCAACAAGATTCTTGTACCTAATCTGCGTATTCGCATTGAGATTATCATAAGTAAATGTTGTAGCTACAGATGTCTTTACTCCTGCATTAGCAAATTTTACTATCGTATCTACAACTTTTTCAAAGTGTCCATTTCCTCTTACTGCAGAATTTGTCTCTTCATCAACTCCATCAAGACTAAACTGAATTTCATCAATAATTGGAGCTAACTCTTTTATCAATTTATCAGACCACAACAGACCATTAGAAAGGATTGTGCATTTCAATCCTGAATTATGGGCATGATTTATTATTTGTGGAAAATTTTTAAACATAAGAGGTTCTCCACCAGAGAAAGTCACAAATTCTCCTCCATTTTCTTTAAATGAAGTTAATACTTTCATCCAGTCTTCTAATGCTAATTCATTTTCCAGTTTCTTTCCAGATAGCATGAAACAATGTTTACATTTAAGATTACATGCATTTGTAATATATATATTAAGCATTTTGTAACCTTCAAGATATTCTTTAGGTACATCTTCATTGACTCCTGCTAACTTTCTTGCAAAAATTGCAGCCAAAACGATCTTTAGGTCAACCATCGCTTTTTCAGTCTTTATAGTTCCTATTATATCGCCAACGCATATTCCAGAACGCAACATGTTTAGAAAATCTATCTGACTGGAATTATATAAAACTATCCAATTTGCAGTTTGAACAGCAATAACCAAATAATAATTATTTATTTTTTCTACAACTATTTCTTTAGGGAAATGAAGTATATCATCGTAATCTAATTCTCCATTCATAATTATCAAGAATAATTTAAAATAAAAAATGCCCCATTTTTTGGGGCATCAATCTTTTTGTAAACCAAAAATTAATTCTGGTTTACATCACAGCGTTTAAAGCAATACATAGCTCCTACGCGTTCTGCATCAGAAAATTTTTTTTCTGACCAGTTAAATGTAATTTTCTTTTTCATTTTTATTATTTTTTTTAGTTTATAAATAATACCTGTTCTCTATTAACTTAGTCACTAAAGTACAACAGCTTTTTAAATCTTCAATATCTATAGTCTCAACAGGACTATGCATATATCGACATGGGATACTTAATAACAAAGTACATATTCCATTACGACTAATCTGAATCACATTGGCATCTGTACCTGTTGGGCGTGCACAAACCTCCAGCTGATAGCTAAGATTTAAATTTTTCGCCAAAGATACAACTTTTTTTGTAATTTCATTGTCCATATTAGGACCAATTGCAATAACAACCCCTTTTCCCAAATTTATTTCGCCATCTCTTACAGGTGACATCCCAGGATAATCTGTTGCATGGGTTACATCTAGAACAATACAAATATCCGGGTTTATAGTAAATGCAGCAGTCTGAGCACCTCTTCCCCTAAGTTCTTCCTGAGTTGTAGCAATATAATAGATGTCATCATTGCACTCTTTTTTTGCAAGTTTCTGAGCTATAGAAACTATTGCAGAAAGAGAACACCTATTATCCATAGCCTTACCTATCAACTTATTTCCTTGCTGATACGCTAATGATTCTAATGTTCCTACATTACCAATTTCAACTAGTTTTAGAGCCGAATCTTTATTGTCAACATTAATATCAATCCATAAATCTTCGGGATTTAAAGATTGTTTAGAACCAGACTCCTTCTGAAGATGAATAGGTTTAACACCTATACAACCCCTAACAATATTATTATCGACACCTTTAATCAAAACGGTTCTACCAGGAAGAATATTGGTATCTATTCCACCAATTTCATCAAAATACAAATAACCATTGTTATCAATATATGTCACTATAATTCCTATTTCATCAGCATGAGCTGTTATCATTATTTTTTTTCGTTTATCCCCACAGCCATACTTTACTGCTACAGCATTACCTATATTTGTAAGATTTATTTCATCTACATATTGCGATATTTCTTTGCACCATACGTCAATAACTTCTTTTTCATAACCAGAAGGTGCAATTATACTCGATATATGTTTTAAAAAACTTACATTAAACTCCATAACACCAATTTTTAATTGCAAATTTAAAGAAATTAATTGGAAAAACCTTGCAGCAAATCCAATTATAATCAAACTATGGCAAGTAATTTTACTACTTTCATATAAAATACATAT
>CDZD01005940.1_pt1 | contig 285386 bp, 257 predicted proteins | sample 554771 | NCBI WGS metagenome assembly CDZD01 (sample SAMEA3182069, study PRJEB8094) | gut metagenome | biome: human; feature: gut; material: Stool; isolation source: human stools | place: Canada | collected 2011-11-08
ATTGAACCACTTCTTATGGCTGTTTATGAACTGTTGCAGGAAAGCGGAATTTTTGTCTTTGCAACGCAACACCCTTGTTTTGTCACGTTGACTGAAAAATATATGACACCGCACAGTTACTATGATATAGCGATTGAAGGGCAACCGAAAGAGCAGATTTATTATCATCGTTCCATACAAGATATTTTTAACCTTTGTTTTAGAGCTGGATTTGTCATTGATGGATTTTATGAAGAATGTTTCAAAACCAACAAAGAAATTCCTATGGTAATGATAGTAAGGCTTAAGAAGGTAAAACGTGATACCTTACAATAAATTCAAGTTTGTCGGGTAAATAGCAAAGCCAGCCGAGCCAGCGGGCGGTCAAGATGAACGGGCTTCGCCCACCGTTGACAGCCCCGCCCGGTTTCGCAGTTAGGCAGTCAAGGAGCGACAGCAAGGAGTGCTGCCGCCCCGCACTATTATTCAGAGAGGGGGAATTTCCATGACAGACCAGAAAGCCTATCAAGAATATATCCAGCGCAGGTACAACGCCTCTTGCAAGGCTGTTATCCGCTGTGCCTGACAGCGTCCGTCCGTGCCGGAATTATGTAGAGCTCCACATAATTCTGTTGTATTTCCCAGCCTTTTGTGATACTATTTTGATACTAATAAACTTTACAGCCGAAAATAGCAGGTGGAATATTAACATATTTGCGAAAGTTTTTCCTGCGAAATCACCTCAAATACACCCTACTATATCTGAATTTGCCGAGTGGGAATGACCGCACAAAACCCCGGAAAGCCTTACGGCTTAATGCACGACAAAGAGGTGACGGTTATGTTCGAGGCGAGAGGCTGGACGGTGTTGCGGATTTGGGAGTGCGAATTAAGAAAGAAGAATGAGACGGCCTTAATACATAGGTTATTAAACCTTGTAGAATTGTGAGAAAACGCCTATATTCTTGGAGAAATCAAATAATGCCTACTTCAGCAGTTGATAAAGAACTGGAGGTGAATACACCAGTGGATAAAAAGTATACAGATTTTATGGATGAAATATCTTCCGATGAACTTTACGAAGGGCTTCTCGCATATGGCTTCTTTGCCGAAAAGCTTCCACCTGTATTTACCGCTGTTCCGTTCTTCAATTACTGCAAAACAGCATCTGATTCGTTTGAAGCGGGCTGGAATGAATACATAACCTTTCGGGTAATGCGTAATATCAGTATACCACGACTTATGGGAATCCCGAATCCTTTCAAGTACCAAAGAGCATGCGCTGAACTCAGGGATAACTGGGATAAGATACGCGCCCACTTCCATGCGCAGACGGATGGGCAGAGTTATCGTGTCAGCCGAATTCATGCTCGCAAAGGGTACAATGAAAAACGGATATTTGAGATGAATTATAAAAACTGGCGAGTAGATGGTAACCCGGAGTTGGATCTACTGTTGCATGACAAAGGGACGAGCCGCTTCCTTGTTCGGGCTGATATTTCCACATGTTTCCCAAACATTTATACACATTCAATATCGTGGGCTTTGGTGGGAAAAGAAAAAGCAAAGCAAACAATTCATGATGACGCTTGGTATAACAGGATTGATCAGGCGTGTTCAGATATGCGCAATGGTGAAACTCATGGGCTCCTTATTGGACCGCATACTTCAAACCTGCTTTCAGAGATTATTCTGACTGTGGTAGATAAGAAACTCTATGATAAGGGTTATCGTTATGCTAGGAACATAGATGACTACGATTGCTATGTTAACAGTCATGATGAGGCTCAACGATTCCTACGAGATCTTGAAGGAGCTCTTCGTGAATTCGATTTGCCTTTGAATCACAAGAAGACAAAGGTTATTGAACTTCCTATTGTCATAGAGAAAAACTGGAAACATCAGCTGAGCGATTTACCCAAAGTAGGTCAATCGGGAATGGTTGAATATCCGCAGGTTAACACGTTTATTGACACGGCTTTAATGCTGGCAACAGAAACGGGCGACTTCGCAATTATCAATTATGCTATTAAAAAGCTGAAAGGCTCAAAGCTCTCTACCAATGGAAAGAAATTGGCAGCAAAACGATTCATGCATATGGCAGCGCTGTATCCATATCTTTTACATCTAATGGAAGAGTATGTGTTCACACCGTATGGAGTGGACACGAGTGACATTAAGGCACTTTCAGATACAATATATCGAGATGCAGTCCATCTAAATGATTATGAGAGCTTGTGTTATTCGATTTATTTTGCTGTTCGATTTGACTTTGTGCTGGATGAGTTTGAGAACGATTATATCAGAGCGCAGGATTATGTGATCGGGAGTAGAGATTGCCTGCTGCTGATTATGACATGGATTTACTTTATGAAGCGGAATCATTGGAAAAGAAACGCAACACAGGTAAAGCGGCTTAATAAAGTAGCTATGGAACTAAAAAACACAGACATGGGTGGTTGATAACGGAATGCGAAAGATGGCGTTGGGGCGGCTGCCGGTGCAGCGCAAACACGCCGAGACCGCCGGCGAGGGCGGTGAGTCCAGCTGACCTGTGGGGATCATCCATGCTGCATACCGTCTCCGAAAATGACTACCGTCAACGTCTGGAGAGCGTATCACTCAGACCCAGGCAAAGTTCTGCTCGGCAGTAAAAGCTGGAGTCGACACTAAATGCTATGTAAACCTGGTCTCAAAGCGAAGTTGCTAGACTGGTCGGTGCAAAGGATCGCAGTGAAGTTTCACGAAGCCCCTAATGGAGACAATAAAGAGACATAGATACGGATTTATTTCGTCTCCAACATGTTACAAATAGAAGTAAAGGTGCACTGCATCAAGTGAAAGTTTTCTTTGTTTCAATTTTAAGGGCTGTGTGTTGACTAAAACCTATTTTGGCGGTATACTTACGTATATACTTAAGTATAAATCGGAGGAAAGTATGTTTTACCGATTTCCTGCCATGCGAGGTATTCAGGCAAATAGTGAGTATTTTGTCTGCATGATTCCTCTTGGCGTACTTTCAAAAATTTTCATTGAAGACTCCTCTGATGTATTGCCTGAATTTCGAGCACAGCGGAAACTGAACGAGCAGAGAATCCCTGAAATTAGAGACTATATTATAAATAACAGGGACTCCTACGTTTTTTCAGCACTTGCTGCATCCGTGGATGGAGAAGTTGCTTTCTTCCCCACAAATGAGTCAGGTAATATTGGAGAACTGGAAGTTGATATGAATGCTACTTTTCTAATCAATGACGGTCAGCACAGAAAAGCAGCCATTATTGAAGCTATAGAATTTGATGAAAGTTTAAAAGAAGAAACAATTGCTCTGGTTCTCTATCGGGATAAGGGATTGGCTAGAAGCCAACAGATGTTTACCGACTTAAACAAACATGCTGTTAATACCTCTAAGTCATTGAATACACTCTATGACTCGAAAGACCCCATGGCAGTTATGACGAAGCAGGTTGTCGCTCAGGTTCCATTTCTGCGGAAGTATACTGACAAAGAGAAGGATAACCTTGCAAATTATGCTGCTAAACTGTTTACTCTGAACGTGTTTTATGATGTGAATAAGCGCATCATTAAAAACCCCGTTGATATTGAAGAAGAAACCAGATTCCTTGTTGACTTCTGGACTACCATTGTGGCCAATATGAGAGACTGGAATGACATGGATAAAGGTGAACTTAGTAAAAAGGAATTACGGGAAGCATACATTTCTCTGCGAGGAATTACCTTGCATGCGTTTGGTAAATTGGGCGCGTACTTCTTTTCCCACCCGCAATATGATATTCATAAGTACTTAACTGGATTGTCAAAAATCGATTGGTCCAGAAGCAACTTGGAATGCTGGGAGAATCGTGCTATTACCGATAAAGGCCGCATCAATCGCAATGAGAAAGGAATATTTCTAACTTACATTCAGATAAAACGGCTACTCAATCTGGCAATTGGCAGTGAGGAAGCCGCGAGGGAGAAACAACTACTATGAGCAACGCAGATTACCAGATTTTTGAGGACATCATTCAAGAAATGATGATGGTCTATCGCCATGATAATCGACCATGGCTCATAGGATATAGTGGAGGCAAAGACTCTACTCTTTTGGTTTCCTTGGTCTTTCAAGCGGTGGCCAGAATTCCAAAAAGTGAACGGAACAAAAAGGTCTATGTGATTACTTCGGATACAATGGTAGAAAATCCTATTGTGAAGAAGTACATGCATGAATCTTCAAAAAAGATTTCTGAGGCGTCCAAGACTCAAGAACTCAATATTCAAGCGGAGATCATATATCCCGACATTCAGCAGACCTTTTGGGCTAGAGTAATCGGATTAGGCTACCCTACGCCGGAACCGCCTGGCTTTAGATGGTGTACAGAACGTCTTAAGATAAATCCCATGAACAAGTTTGTCGAAGAATGTATCAAAACAAATGGGGAAATCATTATCTTGCTTGGCGTCCGCAAGGCTGAAAGTGCAGCCCGCTCACGGAGCATTTCAGAAAAGGAAATTGCGGGATACCTATTGAACCCACATAATAATATCAATAATGCCTACGTCTATAATCCATTAACCGAAATTGAGAATAGCTTAGTCTGGGAGTATCTCCTGCAAGATGATGGTATCAGTCCATGGGGAACTAGCATGAAACAGCTTTTTTCTCTCTATCAGGGTGAAGACCTAAGTGAAGAACAAAGTGTACTCGGAGAAATCGACGAGAAAAAGATTCCCATTACGGGAAACTCTCGCTTCGGCTGTTGGTGCTGCACATTAGTTAAAGAGGACAAGTCACTTCAAAGTTTTATTAATAAGGGGTCCGATGAACTAAAGCCCCTGCGTAAGTTTCGAAATTGGCTGGTTAGCATTCGACAGGACCCTGATTTTCGAGACACAAAAAGGAGAAACGGAACTGTATATACTAAATCTAATGGTGAAGTTGGCTTTGGCCCATTTACATTGGAAGCTCGTCGAATAATTCTAAAAAGGCTATTGGAACTGCAGAAAGAAACCCAAATGCAGCTTATTACAATCGATGAATTGAAAGTGATTGACGAAATGTGGGATGCGGATGGCGATTTGGAACGTCGCCATCTGGTCGACACCTACTATGATGTCATGGGCGAGCAACTCCCCTGGGGTGAATACAAAGTACCGATGTATCATCCTGAAATTGTTGGAGAAATAGAGCAGATTGCACGCAAATATAATCTAGAGCCCGAATTGATGGAAAAGCTCATTGTCTCCGTGGACAAGAACAAGCACTATACACGAAGCAACGTTATCAAAAAAGAAGTCACTAGAATTATCAATCAAGAGTGGCTGCATCAAGATAGCTTGCCAGAGGGAGAAGCATGAGAATAAAGCGACTAACATTAAACAATATCGGGTCTTTTGCCGGGGAACATAGTTTTCTATTTCAAACAGATAATCCGCAGAAACAGATTGTGCTAATCGGTGGACGCAACGGTGCCGGCAAGACCACATTATTTGAATCAATCCGTCTGTGTTTATACGGGTATAAACTCTATGGTTATCGGCAGAATAGCCAGACCTACACAAATAAAATTAAGCGTCTTATTAACGATAAAGTAAAGTCTGCCTCTCCGGCTACAGCCGGGATCACAATGCAGATTCTCATTGAAGATGGTTACGCAAACAGCGTCTTTGAGATTAGCCGAGAATGGATATTAAATGGCAATACTCTGAAAGAAAGTCTATGTGTGTATAAAGATGGGGAGTTGCTTACAACGGAACAAATGCAGGATTTTGATAATTACTTAATGCAAATTATTCCTCCTACTTTGTTTAATTTCCATTTCTTTGATGGTGAAAAAGTTTCAAATTTCGTGTTTAATCGTGCAAATGGTCAAGCATTTCGAAAAGCCTTTTTACAGATTTGCGGCCTGGATACATTTGATTTGATCGAAGAACAACTGCAGCACAACACTCGAACCACAAAAGGCGATTCACAAAATCTCATTCAGGAAGAATATGCAGCGGCCAGGATGAAACTGGCCGAGGCTAAAGAATTACACACTGCTGCTCTTCAAAAAAATCAAGAAATACAAGCGGAAATTGAAGCTCTTCAAGATCAGCTTACCATATTAGATGCAGATATGAAAAAATATGGTGGTGTTGAGGGCGACGATTGGAAACTGTACGAGAAAGAAATTCAAGAGGAAGAATCCAAGCGTGATGAACTGCGACATATTCTAAAAGCAGCGGCTAACGATGTGATCCCGTTCATCATTTTAAAAGATCAATTGCAGGCACTCAAACACCAATTGACTGTCGAAGGGAAGCTAAAGCGAAATCGCTTCTTCAAAGAGAAATTTTCTGATTCGCACTTAAAGGAAAAATTACAGCAGGAACTGAAGGTAGGGGTCGATTCGCCTCAGATTAAACTTTCTGATGAATTCATGCTTGCCCTATATAAGACACTGCGAGAAGACATATCTGAACATGAAGTGGAGTTTTTGCAAATATCCGAAAATGATTCTATGGAATTGCTTGCAAAGATTCATCACTATCAAAATTACGACATTCAAAGTCTCATTGATGCAGAAAAATCTTTAGAAGAATCTTTGGCGCGCACAAAAGGACTGCGCGCACAAATGGACTCAAAGGAAGTCGTTGGCTCTAATCATTATCTAGCGAAAAAGAATGAACTACTTTTGCACCTGGATACAGCAAGGCAACAATCTTTTGCGGAAAAAGACGCTTTGTCGCAAGCAGAAATCGTTTTGCAGACAGCGGAGAAAGCATATCAGAAGGCATACGAAAAATATCGCGCTATGCTAAAAGAAAAATCCGTTTCTGATATGGCAGCCAGAGCATTGTTGGCGTTTAGTGAATTGAAACAGAATCTATATGCTAAATATATCTCACAGGTTGAAGAGGCTTTTTCTCGAAATTTCCATAATCTCATTAGCAAGACAGATTTAATTGATGGGATTTATATCGACTCTGCATTTGAAGTGGTCGCCTATAAGATGCAAGAAGTTGATATTGCCCATGTTTTTAAAAAAGTTCAAGAATACGGCGAAGAGTATGTATTCACCAACATCGGTGAACGCGCTTATAAGATAATTAAAGATAGCTCATTCAGTGACGGAAAGATTACTGTACCAATAAAAGTTGAGCAACATTTTTCCGCTGGTGAGCAGCAGATCTTTGTGATGTCGCTCTATCAATCTCTTGCAGAAATTCGGACTTCAGAACTTCCGTTTGTTATTGATACCCCCCTAGCGCGTATTGATAGTGAGCATAGAAAAAACATTCTCGATTACTTTTTCTCCCGGCTCCCAGGGCAAGTCATTATCATGTCTACTGATGAAGAGATTAATAGTGAAGGGATTGCGGTTCTCTCTCCCAAAATCTCTGATGTCTATTTAATAGAACACCAAGAAGATGGCACTACATCTGTGAGTAGAGGGGCTTATTTCAAGGGGGTGATTGCTTGATCTATAAATTAAGGACCTCAAAGGAAACTATGAAAATCTTTGAAGAGCTTGGAACTTCCCAAGGGCTTCAGCCTTTTGCACTATCAAAAATAGCAATCGCCCTCTCTATCCGGTTTGGCTCTCTTTCAGATGAAGACTTTTCCGCTGACACTGAGGGGCTTGAATTAAATAGGCAAACCATATTCGGAGAATATGAGGGTTTATTTAAAGCATTGCTCGCCATGGAGAAGAAAGTCCCCTTATCGGATGAAGATTTCTTTCCCACTTTGGTTAAAGCACATTTGGATCGTGGTGCTAAATTATTAAAAAACGAATCCAGGTATGGAATGCACTTTTATAAAAACATGTTAACTTTACAAGAGAATATATAGAGAAAATCAGGGAGTTCTACCATAACTCCCTGATTTTCTTTGCAAAAATTAATGGTTTTCAAATGCACTCCGTAAAGCAGATTGCAGCCGCTCATATAGTATATGTTGCTGTTCATCACTAAAATAAAAATTCACAAAATTCTTATATGCTTCCTTGATTTCTTCTTCAGTTTTTCCGGTTCCTTTTAGTGCCTTTAAACTATTATATTCTGGCTGTTGCTCTATGTGTGACAAAATGGTTTCGACATGTTTGGGAATGTCAATGCGATGCCAATTATAATATTCTCTTATTATTTCGATTTTCTTGACAATATCTTTTTTCCCTAAGTCTGTGTTCAATCCATATGGAATAATCAAATAATTTGCTGTCGTCTTTCGATATTTAGTAGCTTTGTATGTCTTTCCATCGGGAGAACCAAGAAGTTCCTTTAGACTAAAAGAAAAAATGTTGTCTACTTCATCCCAAATAATAGTTAACTTCCCATTATCATGAGCAATTAAATGTTCCACATTATACTCTGGAGAACAATAAATATTGCCAATATAATTATTTCTCGCTACATAATTATCCATTAAAGAATATAATGCATATGCCTTTTCCGAGGAAAATGTATTAAACTGGACATATTCATCTAAATAGGCTCTTCGTAAATTTTGGGTTGCCCTAATAATGCCATGTACAACTTCATTAGCCGAGGCGCCCTCATCAATTTTATACAATTCCGTGAAGATTGTTTGATCGATAGAAGACTTGTTTTTGTTTTTGGAATTGGATATAAAAAAGAATGCATAAGCGTAGTAATTAGAAACAAACTTTTTTAAATCTTCATATGTGAAGGCATTTTTTAATACACTTTTATTCATAATATAGTGCACAATCATAAAAATAGGAAACTTATAGTATTGAACATTTTGATTTAAAATTATGCTTCCTAGTGCACGCCTGATTATTTGATGGTTGACTCTATCCGTTCGGTATCTGTCTGCATCTGAACATAAATCCTCAAACATGTAATTGTCTTTACTTAGATTGTCTACAAGAGTCATAATATGTTTTCCGTAACTTGCCATATCTATTAGCAATTGCTTGGTTTGTGTATGCTGCTTATCCTCTAAATAATGTTTGCCTGCAATTGATAAATTGGCCGGGATACGGTATGTTTCAGGACGAGACAATAAATAGTGATAAATGTACTGGCAAGTTTCTTTATCCGACTCTGAATATCCAATTTTTTCAAATTGTTTTGTGTATTTTCGAACTTCCGTCCAGTGTTGTTTTAGTTCGTCATGATATGCCGAACTATAATTTTTAAAACAATATCCCTTGAAAATATCAGCTACATCCAAAAGTTGCGATTTAAAATTAATATCGAGAAAGACTTCTTCAATGGAATTATTTTGACGCCCTTGAGTGTCTCCTATTAGCACAAGGAATTCACTATCCAGTAGTTTGTTTTGAAAATTTCTTAAATCTGTCGTGTTAAGTTGAGTTAAGATTATCTCATACAAGGTAGCAAAAGTATCCTTTTGGTAGTAAATATCATCTTCATCGGAAATTTGAATTGTAATTGTATTATTAACTAAATCAATATAATTTCCGATTGATTCATTCAGAAGAACCGGATGATGATCTTTGTAAAGATAACGAAGAATGTCGCGCTGTTCTTCACTTAATTCTTCGCTGTTTGGAATTTTATTTTGATTAAAAAGAGCGATTAAAATAAGCAATATTGTGGTAATACGCTGTTGACCGTCCACTATTTCATAGTAGTCTGAAACCTTATTCAAAATTATATTGCCAAGGAATTTATCTCTATTATTAATATCGGAAATTAAAGTTTGTACTTTTTCGGCCGTCCACTTATATTCTCTCTGATATTTTGGAATGACATATTTTTTTCTATTATTATCAAAGTTTGGCTCTTTTTCTCGACAAATAAGGAAAAATTCCGCAATACTAACAACAAAAGATTCTAATTGCAGCATATTGACTACTCCTAGTATTTGGCGTTTAGAAATATTATACCATACCTTGTCGAAAAAGAAAGAATTGTATTATATAGCACAAAAAGTCTGACAAGCACCATAGGTCTTCTATGGTGCTTTTTCATATCCATTTTTGTTTTTCGCTTTTGCTCATTTTAAAAGTGTTATATGTATTACACTTGTTTCCCATAAACTGTCCTCAAAGGAGTCGAAAAGCCTATGTTTCTTCTTGCACAATCAACCGAAAGGCCGCCTCCCATAGGTTTCTCCCTCCGGGGTATCTGGGCGGCATAGAGGCTGACTTTTCCCGAAAATGAGCACTTTTCCAAACCGCTGAAAGGAGGTGATATGATGGCGGTATTTCGCATTGAGAAAACCCGCGACTACACGGTGATGTCCAACCACCACCTGCGCAACGCGGAGCTGTCGCTGAAATCCAAGGGGCTGCTCTCCATGATGCTGTCCTTGCCGGAGAACTGGAACTACACTACCAGATGCCTGGCCAAAATCTGCAAGGAGGGCACGGACAGCATTGGCTCCGCCCTGAAGGAGCTGGAGCGGGCAGGTACATAGTCCGCAACCGACTCCACGACAGCAAGGGCAAGATCGTGGATGTTGAGTATGTCATCTACAAGACACCCCATCTCCCGGACACGGGCCAGCCGTGTGAGGATGAGCCGGATATGGCTTGTCCAGATACAGAAAACCCGGATATGGATAACCCATCTCTGGAAAACCGGCCGCAATTAAATAAAGAGAAAAGAAATCCTGAAGAACAAATACTGATTCACCAAGTACGGAAGGAGCAAATCCTATTCAATCAAGCCCCCAAACCCCCGTAGGGGTCAGCCGGACCGGACGAGACTGGACGCGGGAGCGGTGGAGTTACCGGGAACACCACTTGTCTAATATCACAAAATAGCGCTGTTTAAAATTGAAAGCAAAACGAGAACTATACAGATACTCGTTTTGTATATATACAGGTCTTTTATCCCGCTCTTGTAGGCTCTTTACCTACATAAGCGACCTAATATTGTATTTTGAAATATCTAAAAAGGAGGAACGCTATGCCAAAAGTAATTGCCCTTGCCAATCAAAAAGGCGGCGTTGGGAAAACCACGACTACCGTCAACCTCGGTATCGGGCTTGCAAGGCAAGGAAAGAAAGTATTGCTCATCGACGCAGACGCACAGGGCAACCTTACGGATTCTCTCGGCTGGAACGAGTCGGATAAGCTGCCCGTATCCCTTGCCAGTATCATGACGAAGATCATACAGGACGAACCGTTTGAACTGGACGAAGGGATTTTGCACCATGCGGAGGGCGTAGACCTTATGCCTGCCAACATCGAATTGTCGGCTATGGAAGTATCGCTGGTAAACACCATGAGCCGGGAAATCGTACTGAGGAACTATTTAAGCGAAGTGAAACACAAATACGATTATGTCCTGATCGACTGTATGCCAAGCCTCGGTATGATTACCGTCAACGCGCTTGCCGCCGCAGACAGCGTTATCATCCCCGTGCAGGCGCACTATCTCCCGGCAAAAGGCATGGCACAGCTTTTGCAAACCATAAACCGCGTAAAGAAAAACATCAACCCAAGTCTGAAAATAGACGGCGTTTTGCTGACCATGGTGGACGCGCGTACCAACTTTGCCAAAGACGTTTCATATATTTTGTGCCGGACGAAAAGGAAGGCAGCACAAGGTTTGCCGTTGATGAGAACGGAAAAGCGGAGATACGGTATCTGAAAGCCGGAAACTATACGCTGGTTGAAGAAACGCCGGAAGGCTTTGTTGGCGCAGGAACTTATGCCATGACCGTTACTGAAGAAAACGGCACGGAAAATCCTTACCGCGCCACCATTACCAACAGTCCCACGGCACTTAAGGTAAAGAAGGTACACGCAGAAACCAAACAGCCGCTTACGGGTGCGGGATTTACCTTTAAGACAAAAGCGTTTCTCGGCTTTGAGACGCTCCGATTCACAAAACTCGAAAACGGCTGGTATATGCGGGACGAGCATGGCAGTGTGACGGAAATCATGGTGAATGACGAAGGCGAGATTGCCGTGCTGGGCTTGCCGCTTGATACCGAGGTCTATATCGAGGAATCCACCGTACCAAACGGTTTCTTCCCCAATCCGGCCTACAAAGTAGTACTGACCGAAGATTACACCTTTGAAGTCCCCCTGGAAACTACCATTACCAACACGCCGTCGGTCAAGCTGGGAATCGACTCAGATAAATACGACGTGCCGATTGCCATTGGCATTACGCTGCTGGGCGTGGGTGTTGTCGCATGGCGCGTGATTGCGGCGAAAAGGGCGATCAAAAAGAAAAAGAATGAGGAGGAATAAGGAATGGAATTAAAGACCATACTGGCGATTGTGCTTTGCCTTGTAATCGTAGGCGGAGCAATTTTTTTGTACATGAGAAAAAAGAGTAAGTAAGCGCTTTGTGCCGGGAGGGCTTTTGCCCTCCCTCGCATATGATATAGCACAAAGGCAATAGCTTGCACCGAAAAAGTTTTTGGGCATTTAGTCCAAAAACCTTTGTATTTTCAAATGTTTTTGGATATAATATCGGCAAGAATATTTCGGAGGTGTGCTTATGCCCAATAGAATAGAAAGAAAAGAGTATCTGGAGAAACTCATCGCTTTTCGGGATAAGCAGGTCATAAAGATTATAACGGGAGTGCGGCGATGTGGGAAATCCACTCTCATGGAGCTTTTTCAGGATTATTTGAAAAGCCAGGGCGTGTTGGAGGAACAAATTGTTGCCGTAAATCTTGAAGATTACGACTTCTACGAATTGCGCAATCCGAAAAAACTGTACACATATATCAAAGAACGCCTTGTCCAAGGAAAGATGACATATATTTTTCTGGATGAAATACAGCATTGCGAGGAATTCCCGGAAGTAGTTGACAGCTTGCACATAAAAAAAGATGTTGACATATACCTCACTGGCTCCAATGCCAAAATGCTTTCCAGCGAAATAGCAACCCTCATATCCGGAAGGTATGTTGAAATATCCATGTTGCCGTTATCCTTCAAGGAATATGTTTTAAGTACGGGCAGCACAAGCGAGCTGGCGAGAAAATATACTGCGTATGTGGAAACCAGCTCTTTTCCATATGCCATCCAATTAGCGGGACAGCCCAAAGAACTTCGGGATTATCTCGACGGAATCTATAATACGATCGTCGTAAAAGACATCGCCCAGCGCAACAAAATACCTGATCCCATGATGCTGGAAAGTGTACTGCGGTTTATATTTGACAATATTGGCAATCAGCTTTCGACAAAAAAGATAGCGGACACTATGACTTCCAATGGGCGAAAAATTGATGTCAAGACGGTGGAAAAATACCTTAAGGCATTGATGGAAAGCTATATTGTATATCAGGCAAAGCGATACAATGTTAAAGGCAAACAGCACTTAAAGACACTTGAAAAATACTATGCGGTAGATATCGGACTTCGCTATTTACTGCTGGGCACCAGTTCTTCTGATGTGGGTCATATTTTGGAAAACATTGTGTTCCTTGAACTGTTGCGCAGAGGGAATGAGGTATTCATAGGGAAAATAGATGATCTGGAAGTGGATTTTGTGGCAATGGACGGCAAGCAAACAACATACTATCAAGTGGCAGCCTCCGTGCGGGATGAAAAGACTTTGGCTCGAGAGCTTGCCTCTCTTGAGAAAATCTCCGATCACTATCCCAAAATCGTATTGACATTGGACGAAGACCCGCAGGCGGATTATAACGGGATTCGTAGAATAAACGCACTGGATTGGCTTATGGGGACTGTCAAATAAGCATATTGTTTCAAAACCTGGAAGCAGAAGAGCGCTACGGCGCTCTTTCTTTTTTCATACAAAAGTTTGAAAGGGGATTTCGCAATGAAGGTCACAGAAAACAATCAAGGGTATAACATTATCGAACGATTTCACATAGGCGCGCAGGGATTTGTACTTGGTGAAAATGCCATGACCCCTTACAGTGCTCTGGCCGGCGGGCGGCTGTCCAAGCATCCCGGGGAGACCTCCAAACGGCTTCGGGAGGACAGCTACGCCCAACTCAAGTACGGCGCGGCTCACGATCAGGACGTTCCCATTCTGGCCCGGGTGGCGGAGTTGGCCGACCGCCGGGGGGTGTCCATGACGGAGATCTCCCTGGCCTGGCTGCTGACCAAGGTCACCGCTCCAGTGGTTGGGGCTACGAAACTCCACCACATCGAGGGGGCTGCCAAGTCGGTGGATCTCGATCTGACGGCAGAGGAATGCGCCTACCTGGAGGAACTCTATACCCCCCATCCACTGGTGGGCGTCATGGCCCAGAACACGGTTGCGGCGGCCCAAAAGGTGCATGTCTGGTCCACCGGCAATCAGATCATCTGAACAATAGGCGAGATGACTAAAAGCAACAAAAGGGGCACTCCTTGCAAAAGGGGTGCCCTCAAGCGGTTGTATCTAAAACCCTTTGCCTGTTTTAATCGTTCCAATTGGAATCCTGAGTACGACGACACTCGCTTGAAAGCATCTGCGTCACTTCTTTGAATGCTTTTGAAAGATCACCCGGTTCCGGAGGGTGCGGCATCAGTTCAAGGAGGGGCATATGATGAAACGGAAAAGACTGGTGTGTGAAATTTTTGCGAATCTGGAGAATGGAGCCCACAAGAATGTCCGAGAATGATGTCGGTTTTTCGTGAATTTGGAGATGGAAGCGCCTGCGGCAAAACCCGTCCATTTCGCCAAGCTGCCAACCGCCTTTGTTACACAAAAAAATTCCCTTCTGCCGCGGCAACCGGCAGAAGGGAATTTTTCCGTTCCGTACTTGGGTTATGTTTTGTCGGCCTCCTGGATGACGATAGAGCCGTGGACAAGATTCAGGCTGTGCAGTTCGAGGTACTGCCCCTTTTCCAGACGGACCGTGCCGGACACCTGCTGGAAGTGCGAGGGACTTGGCGCCTGAACCGTTGTGGTGATAGCCGTCCCATCGGCGGATGTCTGCGTGCGCTCGTCGGGCGGCGCTGGTTTCACGGAGGCTTTGTCTCGACTGAGAATGCTCAAAAGAAACGCCTGCCCGTCTGGCGAGGTGAAGCTGCGGGAGTGGTCAGCGGTGACATTGCCGGCCGGTGAGAGCCCCTGCAGGAACCGCACCGCACCGTTGTCGGCATCCAGGCCGGCCAGATAGGTGATGCGGTGCTTGTAGTGGGCCAGCAGAAGCCGAACGCCGACGTCATAGGGCTACGCACGGTCCGGTGCGAGGCTGAGATGAATATGGAAATGGGGATAAGGCACATGGAGGCCTTCCGACCTCATTTCCAATATGCTCAAACTGAACAAGCTGGAAAAGCAGACCATTGTCCCCACGGCAGACCCCTATGATCTTTGTGAACAGCTTTGTGCGTATGTGTTCATTTTTATATCCTATTTTTGTCGCCCCACTCACACATTCCATCGAGAATCGGAATTAAAGACTTTCCTCTCTCCGTCAAGCTGTACTCCACTTTTGGGGGAATTTGCGGGTATTCCTCTCGGTGAATCAGCTGGTCGGCCTCCAGTTCCTTTAGGGTTGAACTCAGGGTTTTGTAGGAGATATTTCCGATGTATTTTTTCATTTCATTAAATCGGACAACCCCAAATTCCATCAATGTATAGAGAATGGTCATCTTGTATTTTCCGTTAATCAGCGAAAGCGTGTAACTGAATCCGGTTGTTCCCAGACATTCGTTTGCAATGCAGCGATTACTCATTTTACGCTCTCCTTTAGGTAAGTATTGAAACTTCATGTTAGTATCGCACTTAAATGTGCGTACTTGCTTTTTATTTTGTTCTTGATAGAATTTTAGTAACAGATACGGGAAAAGTCAATCCCATCAAACAGGAGGAATTTATCATGAGTAAAAAAATTGTTGTCATTACCGGCAGCCCTCGCAAGAACGGCAACAGCTTTGCTATGACGGATGCCTTTATTCAGGCGGCAGAGGCCAAGGGCCACACCGTTACCCGGTTTGATGCAGCCATGATGAAGGTTGGCGGCTGTCATGCCTGTGAAACCTGTTTCAAGACCGGCAAAGCCTGTTCTTTTGATGATGATTTCAACAGCATCGCTCCGGCCATTCTGGAGGCGGACGCCCTGGTGTTCACCATGCCGGTGTACTGGTACTCCATCCCTGCACAGATCAAGGGGGTTATCGACAAAATATACTCCCTGGTAGTGGGCGGCAAGGACATTGCCGGAAAAGAGTGCGCGCTGATCGCCTGTTGCGAGGAGGAAGATCGCTCTGTGCTGGATGGCGTCCGCATTCCCATGGAGCGTACTGCCGCTCTGAACAAATGGAAGATGGTGGGCGAAGTCCTGGTACCCGGCGTTCTGAATGTTGGGGACATTGATAAAACGGATGGCTGTGCGCAGGCAGCGGCACTGGCCGACAAAATCTGATCGGCACAGAGGTTGTCAATGAGCAAAAAAATCGTGATCCTAAATGGAAGCCCCCGTAAAAACGGCAACACCTCTGCCCTGGTAAACGTGTTCAAGACAGGGGCGGAAAGTGCAGGCCATACCGTAACGGAATTTTGTTTGGATAAAATGAATATTCACGGATGCAAAGGGTGCTTTGGCGGGCACAGTGACCGGGATTGCCCCTGTGTCCAACAGGACGATATGAACCAGATCTATCCGGCAGTTCGGGACTGCGATGTGGTCATTCTTGCCAGTCCTCTGTATTACTGGACCATGAGCGGGCAGCTGCGCACCGCCCTGGATCGTCTGTTTGCTCTGGAAGAGGGAGGCAGCAACCTGCTTCGCGGAAACGGGAAATCTTCCGCTCTTTTGATGGCGGCTGAAGGCCATGGCTTTGAGGATGCCGTCCTCTATTATGACCATCTGATGGAACACCTGCATTGGAAAAACCTTGGCCATGTTTTGGCCGGGGGCAATATGGATGTGGGCGACATCCAAGGCAAGCCGGAACTCCAGCAGGCATATGACCTGGGCAAATCCATTTGAGATTTTTTCCTGCTGCTAAAAATGGGTTTGCCGCAAAAGAGGCCAGAAAAAAAGACAGGCTAAGTAACCAGAAAGGGTGAACCAGCTTGTCTTTTGGCTTTCAGGTTAACAGAAAAGCGAACGCCAACATTCCGGAGGACTTTTGATCCATCACAGCTCCGGCAACTTTGTGGAAACGGTACGGTGGTGGATCAAAGGTCATACGAAGCAGATGGCGGAGGACCTGGATCGCTATTTTCGTGCGGTTATTGAACCGGTTATAGGAAAAGCCCACGGCTTGATTTCGGAATGAAATCAGGCCGTGGGCTCTTTTTCTGTTATAGATTCTGCACCCGCAGGGCGCGGATGGCATTCAAAATCGCCAAAATCATCACGCTCATGTCGGCAAAAACGGCAAGCCACATATTGGCCACACCGATGGCCACCAGGATCAGACAGGCCAGCTTCACCGTGATGGACAGCACGATGTTCTGGTAGACGATACCCAGACACTTGCGGGAGATTTTAATGGCTTTGCAAATCTGCAGCGGGTCGTCGTCCATGAGGACCACATCGGCGGCCTCGATGGCGGCGTCGGAGCCCATGGCGCCCATGGCGATGCCGATGTCCGCCCGGCGCAGCACCGGGGCGTCGTTGATGCCGTCGCCCACAAAGGCCAGCTTTTCCCGCTCCGGCTTTGCATGCAAAAGCGCTTCCACCTTTTCCACCTTGTCCGCCGGAAGCAGTTCGCTGTAAACCTCGTCCAGTCCCAGGGAGGCGGCCACTTGATCGGCCACCTTTTTGGCGTCGCCGGTGAGCATCACCGTCTTGCGGACGCCGGCGGCCTTGAGTTGCCGGATGGCCTCCTTGCTGTGGGGCTTGACAATGTCCGCGATCACGATATGTCCGGCGTACTTACCGTTGATGGCCATGTGGATGATGGTCCCCACGCTGTGGCAGGAGATGTATGCAATGCCCAGGCGATCCATCAGCTTGTCGTTGCCGGCTGCGACTTCAACGCCGTCCACTTTTGCGATGATGCCGTTGCCGCTGATCTCCTGGATTTCCCTGACCCGGGAACGGTCGATTTCCTTTCCGTAGGCCCGCTGGAGGCTCTTGCTGATGGGGTGAGAGGAGGCGCTTTCAGCCAGTGTCGCGTATTCCACCAGCTTTTCGTCGCTGATCTCGCTGTGGTGGATGCCGTTGACCTCGAAAACGCCCTGGGTCAACGTGCCGGTCTTATCAAAGACCAGAGTTTTGACCTGGGACAGTGTTTCCAGATAGTTGGAGCCTTTGACCAGCACACCGGCCCGGCTGGCTCCGCCGATGCCCGCGAAAAAGCTGAGGGGAATACTGATGACCAGGGCGCAGGGACAACTGGCCACCAGGAAGGTCAGCGCACGGTAGATCCAGGTCTCCCAGGCGGGAGCCAGCCCCATTCCCACCATCTGCACCAGCGGGGGCAGAATGACCAGGGCCAGCGCTGCATAGCACACCACCGGGGTGTAAATGCGGGCAAACCGGGAGATGAAATCCTCAGACTTGGATTTGCGGGAGGAGGCGTTTTCCACCAGATCGAGGATTTTGGAGGCGGTGGATTCCCCAAACGCTTTGCTGGTCTGGATCTTGAGAACGCCGGTCATGTTGATGCAGCCACTGATGACCTCGTCGCCGGTTTTGGCATCCCGGGGAAGAGATTCTCCGGTCAGGGCCGCCGTGTTCAGGGTGGAAGTACCTTCCACAATCACACCATCAATAGGCACCTTTTCGCCGGGCTGGACAATGATGATGCTTCCCACTTCCACTTCATCGGGGTCTACCTGTTCCAGCTTGCCGTCTCGCTCCACGTTTGCGTAATCGGGACGGATGTCCATCAGGTCGCTGATATTGCGGCGGCTTCTGCCCACGGCATAGCTCTGGAACCACTCGCCCACCTGATAGAACAGCATGACGGCGATGACCTCCAGATAATCACCATTCTTATAGACGGCCAGCGCCAGTGCGCCCAAAGTGGCGACAGCCATCAGGAAGTTTTCGTCAAATATCTGCCGGTTGCAAATGCCCTTGAACGCTTTTTTCAGAATGTCGTATCCGATGATCAGGTAGTCCACCAGAACGCCTCGGCGCCCAGCGCTTGCAGTCCCAGCAGCAATATGGAATGGACGGAGTGCAAGTGGCTGGCCCATGATGGTCAGGCACCGGACGAAGCCCTTTGACAGACATGCCGATAAAATTTACAAACCAACGGAAAAAATGAGAACCCAGCGGCGTTTTCCTTTATACACAGCAGCGCCCACCGGTCTGCCGACCGGCGGGCGCTGCTTGTGATTCGCGGCTTTGAGCAGGCGATCTTTCCCAGACAGGCCCTCCTATCCCTGCAAGGAGAAGGTGACAGAAACAGCGCCGCTGCCAAGGGCCTCCGCCCAGCCGGTCAGGTCGACGATCCTGCCCAGGCGTGTATAGCTCCAGGAGTTGGAGCCGTAGAAGATCACGATCTGATTTCCCTGGTAGAGAACGATATCGCCGGCCTGCGTGGTCGTCTGACTGTTGCTGGTGGGCAGGCTCTGTCCCAGGGGCCCCACCTTTTCAAAACCGGCATAGTCGCTCATTTCAATGGTGATGTCGCCCTCCGCGAGGAGGTCCCGCAAGGCCTGCGCACCGGAATTATCTGCAAAGGTCGCTGGAAAGAGGGTTCCTTCTACCGTGACATAAAACGTAGTTTGCTCCATGACTGTTTCCTCCTTGTTCTCCCCAGCGGAGGGTTCACCAGTTTCACTCACCGGAGGGGTGGCCTCTATTGATGGGACCTCCTCGTTCACAATCTGAGGACTGCTTTCCACAGGGGAAAGACCGGCATCGGCAGCGGGGGAAGAATCCCCGGAACCGCAGGCGGACAAGCAAAGTACGAGCAGCCCCGCCAACAGAAAGCACAGTGTTTTTTTCATGGGTACCCTCCTTTTCTGCGTTGATCGGTACAAAGCGGCAGATCAATCGCGTTCTGACAAAGGATCAGCAAAAATAGTCGGCAATCTCCTTCATGCGAGCCATTTGGTTCACCTCGAAGGGGCATCGATGGTTACAATGTCCGCATTGCAGACAGTCTTGCGCATGGAGCGCCAGACCATGGTAGTGCTCCGCCGCCATGGAATCTCCGTTCCGGGCCAGGTCATAGTATTTGTTCACCAGACCGATATCAATTCCCGCAGGGCAGGGCTTGCAGTGGTTGCAGTAGACACAGCGGCCCACAGCATCCGCAGGGCTGAAGGAGCCGATTAAGGAGTAGTCTTTTTCCGCGTCGGAAGCCTCAAAAAATCGCAGGAGGTGTTCCGCCTGTTCCACGCTGTTCATGCCCGGCAGCACTGTCAATACGCCGGGGCGGTCCAGTGCATACTGCATACATTGATACTGTGTCAGTGCCTGCCCGAAAGGGGAGAGTGCTGCATCTAGCAGCTGCCCGCCGGAGAAGGGCTTCATGACGGAAATACCAATGCCTGCCGCTTCACAGCGGCGGTAAATGGCGGCCCGTTCCTCCACAGAACCTTTGGCATATTCGCCTTTGTGATAATCGTACCCGGGATTGATCGAGAACATCAGCATATCCACCGGGGCCTCGTCCAAGATCTGCTGAATGGTGGAGGGCGTATGGGAGGACAGGCCGATATGCCGGACAATTCCTTGCTTTTTCATGTCCAGCAGTAGAGTATAAGCGCCGTTTCGCTGATACTCCTGCCAATGGGAGACCTCGTCAATACAGTGGATGAAGCCGTAGTCGATGTAATCGGTTTTCAGGGTTTTCAGCTGCCAGTCGATACTGCGCCTGATGGTGTCCGCGTCTGTCGTCCAGCCATAGGTGCCGGTCAGATAATCTGCGCCGAAATGGATCTGATAGAACACATTCCTTCGGACGGAACCCAGGGCTGTCCCGAAATAGGAAAAGGTTCTGGCTTCTGCCGTTGCGAGGTCAAAATAATTGACGCCGCCCGCATAGGCTTTTTGAATGGTTTCGACAGCGTCCTTTTCGGCGGTGTTGGCAATGTACGAGGTGCCGAACCCCAGAACACTGATCCGGTCGCCGGTTCGCCGGTTGCTTCTGTATTCCATGTTGTTCCCTCCGGAGAGTGAGAATCTCTTCTGGTTTTGCTATTTCAAACTGCTTTTGAGAAACGCCTCGATTTTATCAAAGGGAATACGGTCTGTGCGGTCGTACAGATCAATGTGTTCCGCATCGTCTACCACATACAGCTCCTTGGGTTCCAGCGCCTTGGCATAGGCCTCCTCGCTGAAGAACCGGGAATGCGCCCGGTCACCCACCACAAACAAAATGGGCCGGGGGCTGATCTCGTCCAGATGGCTGAGCAGGTCGAAGTTGATAAAGGGGATGTTGCTGGTGGTGGTGAAGCCGCCCCGGGCACGCTCGTGATGGCCTCTCTTGACGGCATAAAAGCGGAACCATTCGGCGGCGGGTTCCTCCATGCCCTCGGGAACCTCTTCCAGCGGCGTCTCGGGGAAGAAGGGAATGTACTCCGGCATATATCCCTGTTCCGCATCCTTCCACCGCTGGGCCGCCAAAGCCTGCTTGGTTGCCAGGATCTGCTCCGGCGTCTGCCCCATCCTTGCCGCCACCGTCATGTCATACATACTGGTAGTGACCACCGCCCGGATACGGGTATCCACCTGAGCTGCCGCCAGCGCAAAGCCGCCGCTGCCGCAGATCCCCAGGACCGCGATCTTCTCCCGGTCCACAAAGGGCTGAAGGCCCAGAAAATCCACTCCGGCGCTGAAATTTTCGGTAAACAGATCCGGGGAGGAGACATGGCGGGGTTCCCCTTCGCTTTCACCCATATAACAGGGATCAAACGTCAGCACCACAAAGCCCCGCTGGGCCAGTTCGTTGGCATAGACACAGGGACCCTGTTCTTTGACGCCGCCATAGGGCGCGCCTACGATCAGCGCCATCTGCGGCGTTGCCTTGTTCATGTCCTTCGCCATGTACAGGTCGCCGGCCAGCATCAGGCCATACCGGTTGGGGTAACGGACATGGGTCCGCTCTACTGTCGCATTCAGGGTACAAATATAGTCACTCATAGCGTTTCTCCTTTCATGTATCGGGCACGGAAGCCTGTGCGCTTTTTTCGGTAGCTTTATCCTCCGCTGGATCAATGGGTTTCATCTTTCTCAATCTGGTTGACCAGATAATCCAGGCAATAGATCTGTTTTTCTTCCCGGCGGACCTGCTCTAAGAGGTCTCCCCGTTTCTGGGCCAGCAGCCGCATCTGCTCCGTCGTTTTTCCCGCTCTCCAGCAGTTCAGAAATTCCCGGATCAAGGTCCCGTCACATCCGGCCGCTTTCAGGTTCAGAACCAGGTCCTGCTCTGTCATGGACCCTATCATCGTCCCGCTCCCTCTGCTTGCTTACAGGAACGCACCGTTGCACACCTGGATCACCTGTCCCTTGACGTGACGCCCCATTTTGCTGGCCAGGAACAGGCAGGCATACGCCTGATCCATGGGATCGCACTCCGGGCCGGGGAAGTACACAAAATGGCCGCTGTGTTCCAGCATCTTCGCGCCGCCGGGCTGCTCGCCGGCCTTGTTGGCGATATGGGCCGGTGTGACCGTTGCGCCCGGGGCCACTGCGTTGCACCGGATGTTGGTGTCGATCAGCCGCATGGCCACATTCTTGGTCAGGGTGTTCAGCGCCCCCTTTGTGGACGTGTAGGTCGCCCCGCAGAAGGGCCGCTCGCCGTTGACGGAGGAAATGTTGATGATGACGCCGTCGTTCTTGGGCATGAAGATCTTGAGTGCCTCCCGGATATACCGCATGGGGCCGCCCAGGTTGGTATTCATCACATAGAGCATCCAGTCATCGTCGGTCTCATCGATCATCTTCTGCTCGCCGATGCCTGCGTTGTTGATCAGAATGTCCACGTCGCCAAACTCCCGCAGGGCGGTTTCAAATACCCGCTTGGTGTCCTCGGTGGAGCAGACGTCCGCGACTACACCCACTGCCCGGCCGCCCTTGGCACAGATCCCTTCCACCGCGCGATCCAGTTTTTCTTTTCCTCTGGCGGTGAGCACCACAGCAGCGCCCTCTTCCGCAAACAGCTCCGCCATCGTCTGTCCCATACCATAACTTGCGCCGGTGATGATGGCGACCTTTCCCTTGAGCATCTCCTTCTCCATGGAAAAAACCTCCTTTATGCCTTTCGGCTTTATTGTAGCCGAGGAGGAATAGCATATCAAATACTTATAAATAATACACCTGCATAATTGAAACCTATGCAAATATATGGTATTGTTTTGGACAGGAGGCGATGGTGATGGAGCTGCGAGTATTGCAATATTTTCTGGCAGTGGCCAGAGAGCAGAACATTTCTTCCGCGGCGGAGTCGCTGCACATTTCTCAGCCAGCCCTTTCCACCCAGTTGAAGGCCCTGGAGAAGGAACTGGGAAAAGAGCTTTTGATCCGCGGCACAAAGGGTTCCCGAAAGGTGCTGCTGACTGAGGAAGGGATGCTCTTGCGCAAGCGGGCGGAGGAGATCCTGGAGTTGGTCCGGATGACCGAAAACGAGATAGCATTGTCCAATGAGGTGATTGCCGGCGACGTCTATATCGGTACGGGCGAGTCCGATATGATCCGGGTCTTTGCGCGCTCCGCGAAAAGCGTACAAGAAAAATATCCCGACATTCACTATCATATCCTCAGCGGAAACGCCGCTTTTGTGCAGGAGCATCTGGATCGTGGGCTGATCGATTTCGGGGTGGTTTACGGCCCGGTGGACCCGAATGTGTACAGCTCCATCAAAATACCCATCCGCGACACCTGGGGCGTACTGATGCGCAAAGACGCTCCGCTGGCGCAAAAGCGTGTGATTCAGCCTCAGGATCTGTGGGACAAGCCGCTGATCCTGTCGGCACAAAAAGCCGATGCCTGGCCCATGTCCAACTGGTTTGGGCAGGATATCACCAAGCTGAATGTAGTGGCCACCTACAATCTGGTGTTCAACGCGTCGCTGCTGGTGGAGGAAGGTTTGGGATACGCCCTCTGTTTTGACAAATTGATCAACGTCAGCGGCGACAGCAATCTGTGTTTCAGGCCCTTGTCACCGAAAATGGAGGCTGAAGCATCGATCATCTGGAAGCGGTATCAGGTATTCTCCAAGGCTGCCGACTGTTTTTTGCGGGAATTGGAAAAAGTCCTGCATGAACGCTCCTGTGAAAGCCATCCATAAGATCTGGGAGCGGCGCAAGAGCTGCACGATGCCAACGTGTTGGTATCTCCTGTATGCGGTGCATTTCGGCATGTCCTGAGAACGCCAGGAAAGTCAGCCCCCATCCTGCTTTCAGGGGTGGGTGTTGCACTGAAAATAAGCCTGCTCCGAGTGCAAAGGCTGTGAGCTGTTCCTGTGATACTACATAGAGTGGAAGCCACAAACCCGTAATCGAGTTGGAGTGAACCAGTAAAACCGGCAAAGCATTGTGGCACAATGCTTTGCCGGTTTTCTCTGCCCTCGATAAGCAAACCGCTTCCAGAAGATGCGGTTGAAGGGCCAAGCCCTGCGGCAAGCCTCCGCCGACTATGAGCGGGTCAAACACGGAGCAGGTGAAAGCAGCAGTACAGCCCGACAGGCAGCGGGAACAGGCGGAGAAAGGTCACAAGCACCTCCCCCGGCGTTCCCTTGATCGAGGTGGACGGTAAAACAAAAAGCATGGGATAGCTATTGACAAACAAGCCGCTGTTGTATATACTAATCACATCAAAAATTTTTGATGCGAGGTGAGCGGATGGGAAACCATCAGGAGGATGCCAAGGTGTTTAAGGCGCTGTGTGATCCGAAACGCCTTGCCATTTTGGAGCAATTACGCAGCGGGGAGAAGTGCGCCTGTGTTTTGCAGGAGCCCATGGATCTGACGCAATCCGGGCTGTCCTATCACATGAAAATTCTGTGTGATTCTGGTATCGTAGTCAGTCGGCAGGAAGGCAAATGGACACATTACCGTTTGAGTGCATCTGGAGGGGAATGGGCGATGGAACGGCTGCGGGCCATTCTGACCCCTGATACAGAGCAAGAAAATTACTGTCCTTCCTGCGGCAGATAAACGCCATCCCATACGATGGCGTTTCCTTCAGGATAAAACATCAAGATTTTTTGATATATTCTTGATTCTGAGCAAGCGAGGTTTGCGGAATGAGTGTATGGCAATTCTTCCAAGACGAGATTTTAGGAATGAAGTGGTTGAACCGATTGATCGGCAATGGCCTGTCCGGATTGGGATTGGACACAGGAGGGCGAGTGGGCGGCAGTGTTCAGTTTTTTCTCTACGATGTGATCAAGATCACCGTGCTACTGTGTTTCCTGATTTTTGTCATTTCCTATATCCAAAGCTACTTTCCCCCGGAACGAAGCAAGAAAATTTTGGGCCGGTTTCATGGCATTGGGGCAAACATGATTTCGGCCCTGTTGGGAACGGTAACGCCGTTCTGTTCCTGCTCTTCCATCCCCTTGTTTATTGGCTTTACCAGCGCGGGGCTTCCTTTGGGGGTGACCTTCTCTTTCCTGATTTCCTCCCCTATGGTGGATCTGGGCAGCTTGGTACTGCTCATGAGCATCTTTGGGGCGAAAGTGGCTGTCATCTATGTGCTGGTGGGATTGGTGATTGCTGTGGTCGGCGGTACAATCATCGAGAAGATGCACATGGAAGAGTATGTGGAGAGCTTTATTCTGTCCGCTGGAAGCGTAGATATTGAGTCTCCTGCCCTGACCAAAACAGAGCGCGTGCAGTACGCAAAAGAGCAGGTTGTTTCCACCTTCAAAAAGGTGTTTCCCTATATTTTGGTAGGTGTGGGGATCGGCGCAGTGATCCACAACTGGATACCGGAAAGCTGGATCACGGCTGTGTTGGGCAGTAACAATCCCTTTGGTGCCCTTCTGGCGACCTTGGTGGGTATTCCCATGTATGCGGATATTTTCGGTACCATCCCGGTGGCGGAAGCCCTGCTGGCAAAAGGCGCACAGCTTGGCACCATCCTGTCCTTTATGATGGCGGTGACCACGTTGAGCCTGCCGTCCCTCATTATGCTGCGGAAGGCCGTCAAGCCGAAGTTGCTGGCCCTGTTTATCGGCGTCTGCACCGCTGGCATTATCCTGGTAGGTTACTTGTTCAATATATTCCAATTTCTTTTCATTTAATTTAGGAGGTATGAACCATGGCACTGTTTCACAAAAACAAAAAAGAGGAAAAGACTTCCTGCTGCTGTGGCAGCTGTACGCCCGAGGCAATGTCTCAAGCAGAGGCGGGCAAAGCGTCCGGCGGTGTCAAAGTGCTTGGCTCCGGCTGTGCCAAATGTAACGCTCTGGAGCAGGCTGCCCGTGAAGCACTGGCAGAGCTGGGCATGGAAACCGCCATTGACCATGTGACGGATTTTGCCCAGATCGCTGCCTATGGCGTGATGTCCACCCCGGCGCTGGTGGTGGATGGCAAGGTAGTGTCCTATGGCAAAGTTCTCAAAAAAGACGAGGCCAAGGCGCTGATTCAGAAGGTGCGAGGGTAAATCATGGCCCAAAAACCAAAGGTAGCTTTTGTATGCGTCCACAATTCCTGTCGCAGCCAAATCGTAGAAGCCCTGGGCAAACTCCTGGCTTCCGATGTATTTGACAGCTATTCCGCAGGGACAGAAACCAAGCTGCAAATCAACCAGGACGCTATCCGGCTGATGAAGCAGCTTTACGGCGTTGACATGGAGCAGACACAGCGTAGCAAGCTGCTGTGGGAGCTGCCCCCGGTGGGCATTGTGATCACCATGGGGTGCAATGTATCTTGTCCGTCGCTGCCCTGCCGATATCGGGAGGATTGGGGGCTGGATGACCCCACCGGCAAGGATGATGAATGCTTTTTAGAGGTGATCCACAGCATTGAGAAAAAGGTTTTTGAACTGAAAAGAAGCGTAGAAATGGACTATTGTAGTCATGCAAAACAATAGCTCTGCAAGTAGCAATCTCAGCCGGGGCCGTCAATGGTCGAGATGAACGGCGCAATTTGTGCGCCGCCATTGAACGACCGCCCGGTCTAATCAAGGCGGACAAGCACTCTGGGGGCTTGCCCGCCTCCTTTGATTTTGAGCGGAGGTCAGTGGTCGAAATTGACCTCAATTTGAGGTGAATTTCGGCAGGGACCTGCAAAGCCCTGAACCCTTGCAATCTCTGGCTTTCTGTGGTACTATTCGGGCACTAAGAAAACGAGACGCCCCAAACAACAGGTGGGATATTAACATATTTGCGAAAGTGTTTCCTGTGAAATCACCTTAAATACACCCCCATATATCTGAATCTGCCGAGTGGGAATGCCGGAAAAGCCTAATATGGCTGGGTTGGGGGGGGCGTTAAGGTCCTCCGTGGCAACGATTTGGCAACACTTTTTCATGATTCATAAAAAGAGAGCTAACTGATTTTGATTAGTCAGTTAGCTCTCTTTTTATTTTGGTTCCTATATGACTTTAGCCATTTAGTTTTTTCTCAAGTTTTTGAAGCCTTGCAGGGTATCCCCCTTTAGTCGAATCGGTTAATCCATACTTTATTGCCAAATTGCAAATTTGAATGGCCTCTTTATACTGCCCGGCTTTTTCGTAAAGAATTGCAAGCCGCTGAAAGGTTGTGATTCGTGGAATACAACCAAGCTCTTTTTGCATTGGCTTTACATATTTAGGGAACATCTGGATATCTTTCAAGCAAAATTCGATTGTTAAATCAATCGCATCTGGTCTGCAATCTCTCTGCTTGTAATAACATCCGGCGGCTTCCTGCCAAAAATAGTGAGCGTCCAGAAGCTCCGCTTCGCTAACTGCTAAGTCTTTACCTGCACTAATTATTTTATCGGCAAGAGAGTAATTCTTCTCAGAAACTGCCCAGCCAATCATTGCGGAAAAGTACTTCAGTTTTGTGCTGGAAGAATAAGATACATCACCATTTATCGGAGAAGAACCCGGTGCTGTACCAAGCCCACCTTGATGATAGATTCAATGACGGGATAAATCCATTTTCGGTTAGTTTTTATCTCAATTCAGAAGAGGGTAAGCAAAAATTAGATTAGTGCAAGAAGAATACAACGAGTATTGCGGCTATTTTATATAAAAAATCTTAATCAAATTCCTATAATGAGCAAAGATGAACAGATCGAAATCATCCACATCCTTGACGACCTCTTCGCCAAAGAGTAGCAGGCCAGGGAAGTAGCCGAAGGGGTACTGGAGCAGATCGACCTCATCAAAAAAGCCATCCTTGCCCGCGCCTTCCACGGCGAACTGGGTACCAACGACCCCAGTGAGGCGAGCGCGGTGGAGCTGCTAAAACAGGAAAGCCACCCAATCATCCGTCTCAAGCAAAACCCCTGATAGGATGGCCCGGATAGATTTTTGATAGCAAAAGTCCGAATAGACCTTAGGATAAGGATAATCCGCATCAAATAAAACCACGACGAATCAAATCCTCTATACAATAAAGTTTAAAAATGAATTTTACTCGTCGAGTGGGAAAGATTTCGTTCTCACAAAAACCAAAATAAAGGTCTTTCGCCGCTTTGAAGCCCGCCGTGGCGACAAGGCGGCGAATATGGTTTGGGCGAACGAAAGGAACGGCGGGGCTGCCGCTGCGCGCTCCCAGCTGAGCTATACCCCCATGTGGAAGAGAGTGAGTATTTAGTTTTTGTCGGGGTGCTGTTACACGCTTGTATCGCGCTCGCAGCTGAGCTATACCCCCAAATAAAAGGGTGTGCTGAGTATTTCTTATTCAATTTTTCTGAGGGGTGTGTAACCGCTTCAACCAGGCTGGCGCGGTTGTGTCTGCCGCCACGTGCTGGCGCGATTTCGCCTGCCGCAGCACACCAGCGCGGTTTCGCCTGCTGTCGCCGCGTGCCGGGCGGTTGCGCCTACTGCCGCCGTGCACTGGCGTGTTTTTGCCGGGGGCCGCGCGTAAAGGTTGCAATGCGGCGGCCAATCTGTCATAATAGAACAAAATGTGTGGATGACACGCAAATACTGGGGTTTTGAGGGAGAAATCGACCGACCATGGGGAAGCGGCTTGCTTGGAAAGTGTGCGTGTGCGGATGGTGTGTGCTTATGTTGCCGTGTGTCGGCTGCGTAGCAGAGGCGACGGCGCAACTGCCGGAGGCGCAGCAGACGGCGACGACGACCGCCGCGCAGCAGACGGCGGCTGTCACGCAAGCGCCCGCGCCCACGGCGGAACCGACGCCGACGCCCGTCCCGACGCCGACGCCGTCCCCGACGCTGGAGCCGGTGACGGACGAGATGCTGGACTCCGGGCGGTTTGACGCATATTTTGACGACGCGGTGTTCGTGGGGGATTCCATCACCGAGTCGCTTCGAAACTACTGCATTGCCCAGCAGCGGGACGACGAGGATTTCATGGGCAATGCGCAGTTCCTCGCGGCGGTGTCCATGAGCGTACGTATGGCGTCCAGCGACTCGCGGACCCTGCTCCAATATCGCGGGAATGCGGTCTCGGTGACGGAGGGCTTGCTCAAAATGGGGGCCGGGCAGGTGTTTATCATGCTTGGCGTGAACGATTATGCCGGCAAATATCCGGATGCGACGCTCGCATATTTCGACACGCTGATCGATGCCATCCAAGAAAAGTGCGAGAGGATTGAGATTGTCATTCAGTCGGTTACGCCGGTCACGAAACGGTTCTGCCAGGAGCGACAGATTACCATTGAGGAATGGAATGGCTTTAACGTGTTGCTCGAGCAGCTGTGCGAGGAAAAGGGCGTGCAGTTTTTGAGCTTTGCGGAACTGCTCATGGACGCAGAGGGGTACCTGGCGGACGACATGACCGGCGACGGCATGTTCCATCTCACCCCGGCTGCCAACGCCGTCTGGATCCGCGCGCTGCGGCAGTTTGCAGCGGAGCAGTATGCGCTGTCCGGCGCGTATCCGCCGGAACCGACCGACGATATGGCGGACGCAGCGCCTGCGGCTTGAAGGGGCGTGCGCGGCGTGGTATGATAGAACATATTGCATGGCGGCTTTGCGGTCAGACGGAGGGGGATAGGGACATATGAAACGGTTTTCTGGCGTATGGGCGGCGCTGGCTTTGGCGCTGTGCCTAGGCCTGGCGGGCTGTAGCGCGGCGGGGGCGCCGCAGGTGCATCTGGACGAGCGCATGGAGATGCAGGCGCCGTTGCTGGAGCAGGCTGAGGCGCAGGAGCCGACGGTCGAACCGGAGTTGCCCGCGGACACGGAGCCGACCGCGAATGCGGTGCCGCCGGCAGGCGAGGGCGAGGCGGAGCAGACATATGCGGCCGCGCTCGCGACGGCCTTTTTGCAGACCGGCGCGCTCGACGACATGGTGCCCTATTCGGATGCGGACCTGCTCAATTACTATGGCATCGACCCGGCTGCCTGCGAAAGCATCGTGTATTATATCGATGCCGTAGGATATACCAATGAGTTGCTGATCGTCCAGACGGACGAGGCGCAGGCAGCTGAGTTCGCGACACGGCTGGCAGGCTATCTGGAGGACCGCGCGGCGCAGTTTGCGGGCTACGATGCCGATGCGGAGACGCTGGTCAGACAGGCGGTGCTGCGGCGCGACGACGGCGTGGTGCTCATGATCATCTCGCCGGAGGCGGATGCGCTGCTGGACGTGTATCGCGGCTTTACGTTCTGATATGGTCTTCTCCTCGCTCACGTTCTTATTTGCTTTTTTGCCCGCCACCTTGCTGGGGTATTACGTGTTGCCCCGACGGTGGCGGCTTGCTTTTCTATTGCTGGCCAGCCTGGTGTTCTATGCGTGGGGGGAGCCTGTCTATGTGCTGCTGATGATGGGCGCCATCCTCGTCAACTGGGTGATTGGCCTGCTCATGGCCCGATTCCCGCGCCGCAAAAAGCTGCTGCTGGTGCTGGCCGTGGCGCTGGATTTGTGCATGCTGGGCGTGTTCAAATACGCCTCGTTTCTGCTCGACACGGCCGCCGCGCTCTTGCCATCGCTCGCGGGGACGGCGGACCTGGACATCCGCCTGCCGATCGGCATTTCGTTTTTCACGTTCCAGATCCTGTCCTACATCGTGGACGTCTATCGCGGCGTTGCGTCCACGCAGCGCAACCTCGTGCGTTTTGGTGCGTATGTGACCATGTTCCCGCAGCTGATTGCGGGGCCGATCGTGCGATATGTGGACATCGAGGCGCAGCTGGACGAGCAGCGACTGTCGGTCGACCGGTTTGCCAAGGGCATCCGCCAGTTTATCGTCGGGCTGTCCAAAAAGCTGCTGCTGGCCAATGCCGTGGGCACGCTCTGGACCACGTTGTCGGCCGCGCCGGAGCAGAACGGGATACTGGGCTCCTGGGTGGGGCTGCTCGCCTATGCGTTCCAGATCTATTTTGACTTTTCCGGCTATTCCGACATGGCGTGCGGCCTGGGCGAGATGCTCGGGTTCACGTTTGTGCGGAATTTCCGCTATCCGTACCTGGCCGCCAGCATCACGGACTTCTGGCGGCGCTGGCACATCTCGCTCTCCACGTGGTTCCGGGAATACGTCTACATCCCGCTCGGGGGCAACCGCAAGGGGCTATTGCGGCAGATTCGCAACATCTTTCTCGTCTGGCTGCTGACGGGGCTCTGGCATGGCGCAAGCTGGAATTTTGTGCTGTGGGGATTGTACTTTGGCGTCCTGCTCACCGCAGAAAAGCTGTTTCTGCTGCGGGCATTCGAGCGGACGCCTGTAGTGGTGCGGCGGCTGTACGCGCTGTTTTGCGTCGCATTGGGCTGGGGCATCTTTGCCTTTACGGATTTTGCGCAGATGGGGACGTTCTTGCGCTCGCTGTTCGTGCCCGGAGCGGCTGGGCTCATTTCGGCGGAGGCGCTGGCCTGGACGGCAGGATTCGCGCCCTGGCTGTGCGTGTGCGCGCTGGCATCCACGCCGCTCGGCGCGCGCGCGGCGGCGCGCCTGGAGAGGCGGCGTTGGTTTGGCGCGCTCTCCGTGGCTGTGCCGGTGGCGCTGTTCGTGTTGTGCGCGGCTGCGCTGGCGTCGCAGAGCTACAATCCCTTCATCTACTTCCGCTTTTGAGGTGCGCATATGAAACGGAAAGTCACGGCAAACCTCATACTGGTTGTCCTGTTTGCGGCGGCGATTGCGGCGGTGCCGCTCTGGTGGCTGCTGACGCCGGACCGAACGTTTTCGGCGGCCGAGCGGCGCAACCTCGCGCAGGCCCCGGCCCTGTCGATGGGCGCGCTCGACGAATGGGACTTCGACAACGAGGTGGAGACGTATTTGGCCGACCAGATGGTGCTGCGCGAGGCGCTGGTTGGGATTAACGCCTATGAACAGCTGTGGACGGGGCGACAGGTGGCGACGGACGTCTATCGGGACCGGGAGGGCTATCTGGTCGAGGCCCCGCTGCAGGCGGAGCCGGAGGAGCTGGAGCGTCGCCTTGGCCGCATCGCGGCGCTCGGGGAGACGGTCGGGCTGCCTGCGCGACTGCTCGTGCCGCCGTCGACCGGCTACGTGCGCCGGGACAGCCTGCCGTCCGTGCTCGCGGCACTCTACAAGGACGACGAGCTGTTGCAGTGCATCGACGATTTTGCGGGCGTGGAGCTGGTGCCGCTCGACGATTTTGTGACGAATGGACAGACTTGGTTCTACCGTACAGACCACCATTGGAACGCCGACGGTGTCTATGCGGCGTATTGCGACTATGCCGCCTGTTTGGGCAGGACGGCGCTGCCGCGCGACGCGTTTTACTCCCATACGGTCGACGGGTATGTGGGCTCCACACGGTCGCGCTCGGCGCTGTGGCTGACGCCGGGGGAGCGCATGACGCTGTTTGAGCCCATGTGCCGCGTGCGCGTCACCTTCTCCGACCGGGAGGGGACGTTCGACTCGCTCCTGTTTTGGGAGAACCTGTCGAGCTACGACTGGTACCCGGTCTTTGTTGACGGCAATCACCCGGTCACGGTGATCGAGAACCTCGACGCGCAGGGGGACGACGTGCTGCTGCTCGTGAAGGACTCGTTCGCCAACAGTCTTGTGCCGCTGCTGACACCCTCGTACCGCAAGCTCGTCATGGTGGACCCGCGGTACTATCGCGGCAGCGTGTCCGAACTGTGCGCCGCGCACGGGGCCACGGAACTGCTGTTCTGTTACTCGCTCGAGCGCATTGCCACGGATACGAACCTGTTGCTGCTCAAATAGGGGAGCGCGCTGGTGGGGCTGGCGCTGGCGTCGATATGGTGGATAGCGAACAAACGCATACGGCGGCCGGCAATGCCCGCCACCGTATGGCTGTCGTTTGGGCGACATGGAACTCAGGCCTCGAGCGCGCGGAGCGCCTTGGCGATCCGGGCCGCCCTCGACGAGTTTTGAACGCCAGGCGTACGTACGTTGGCTTCTAACGAGGAGCTACTCGTCAGATCTCTGATGCGTGCGAGCAGGAACGCGTGATGTTCTTGCCGCGCACGCCCTCCGCCGCGGCGACGAGCGCCTCTTCGACGATACCCTCGCGCAGGCGTTGCCCGTGCCGTATTCTTCCGGAATCATGATGGCCGAGTGGGCGGAGATTCCCTATCCGATCCTCCGCCGCATCAGCGAACGCATCATCGCCGAGGCCCCGCACGTCAATCGCGTCGTCTGCAACATCACCAGAAAATCCCGCCACGATCGAATGGGAATAACGGATATGAAGAATATGCATCTATCCATCTTTTTTCCCAACTTTACCGCTAGAAAAAGTTGAAAAAAGAGTGAAAGACATTCCGCGGCACCAAGGGCGAGGGGCACGGCTTCGGCCTGGTTCGCATCGACGCTATTGTGGAGCGTCTCGTGAAAATATTAGCCGCAACAGGGAGGATGGGGCATTTCCTGCTGAGATTTTGTTTCCGCGGCTCGGAGATTTGCAATTCATCCCCTGAAAAAGACGATTCATCCTCGACTTTCCCAGAGTCGCCCTTTTTATGGTATAATATCCTCCATGGAGGGGGGCAGGATGAAAACAGAGACGAGATCAAAATACAACGTCCTTCAAAATATACATTGGATGATAAAACTTGCCTGGAAACATGGCAAGCGCGTCCTTCTGTGCTGCATATTAACCGCCTCTCTGGAAGTCATGTTCAATTTGATCCAGCTGTACATTGCGCCCGAGGTGCTCTTCCGCGTGGAGCGGAGCGTCCCCCTGTGGGAGCTGCTTACAACCATCGGCGCATTTACCGCCGCGCTTTTCCTTGTCCAGGGGGTCAAGCAGTATGTAAGTAAAAACACCCTGTTCCCACGGATAGATGTGCGCAGCGCGATCATTGGAATGATTGCCAAAAAGAGCAACACCACCTCCTATCCCAATACCCTGGATGAACATTTCGTGAAGCTGCGCGAAAAGGCGCACACCGCCTGCGAAGGCAATTCCCAGGCGACGGAGCATGTCTGGGAAACGCTGACAAGGCTGCTTACCAATATCGGCGGGCTTGCGATCTATCTGGGCATTCTGTCCCGCATCAACGGACTGCTTCTGCTTGTGGTCATCGCCACGTGCGCCGCCGGTTTTTATGTGTCGCGATACGCTACCAACTGGCGGTATGCCCGCAGGGATGAGGAGGAGACATACTTTCAGAAGGCGTCCTATCTCCGTTCAAAATCGGAATCCATAGAGCTGGCAAAGGACATCCGCATTTTTGGTTTGCAGAACTGGCTGAACGAGCTCTATGATCAGATTCAGAATCTGTATCTTGCGTTCAGTCTCCGCTGCGAGCGGGTGGAGGTGCTGGCGGATTTTGCGGAGGTGGCGCTGACCGCCGCCCGCAATGGCATCGCCTATGTGGTGCTCATCAATATGGCCCTGCACGAGGGATTGAGCGTTCCTGAATTTTTGCTGTACTTCGCAGCGGTCACTACGTTTACGAACTGGGTCATGGGCATCCTGCGGGAAATGAGCGCATTGCGCAAGGAGAGTCTGGATATCTCCCTGGTTCGTGAGTTTTTGGACTATCCGGAACCGTTCCGGCTTGAGGATGGCGAGGATATCCCCGCGATGGATCGCTATGAGCTGAAATTGGAGGGTGTTTCCTTCCGCTATCCCGGCGCGGAGGCGGATGCGCTTCACGATGTGGATCTGACCGTTCATCCGGGGGAGAAGCTGGCGATCGTCGGGCTGAACGGAGCCGGCAAAACAACGCTCGTAAAGCTTCTGTGCGGCCTTTTGGACCCCACAAAGGGAGCGGTTCTGCTGAACGGGAAGGACATTCGCAGGTACAACCGCAGAAGCTATTACGCCCTGTTCAGCGCCGTGTTTCAGGAGTTTTCCATTCTGGACGTCACCGTGGCGGAGGAGATTGCGCAGACGGCGGCAGGCATCGACTATGAACGCATTGCGGATTACGTGGATAAAGCGGGCCTGACCTCCGTGATCGAGAAGCTGCCAAACGGGCTTGATACGCATGTTGGCCGCGAGGTCTATCTGGACGGCACGCTGTTCTCCGGTGGGGAAATCCAGCGTCTGATGCTGGCCAGAGCCCTGTATAAGGATGGCCCAATCCTGCTGCTGGACGAACCGACAGCGGCCCTTGACCCCATTGCCGAAAACGATATCTACATGAAATACAGCGAAATGACAAAGGGAAGAACCTCCCTGTTTATTTCACACCGTCTCGCCTCCACCAGGTTCTGCGACAGGATTATCCTGATTGCCGGCGGCAGGATTCGGGAGGAAGGAACCCATGACGGCCTTTTGGCATTGGGCGGCGAATACGCAAATCTCTTCACGCTGCAAAGCCGGTATTATCAGGAGGGAAAGGAGTTCTGAACATGAAAAGCAAGGAAAAGATGCGTCATGCCGTTTCCGTGCAGATGCGCGGCGTCAGGGAACTCCATCGGGTGTCGCCAAAGTTTTTTCCGCTCTTGACGCTGTACTGCCTCTTCAGCTCCATCGCCCCCTATGTCACCGTTTTCTTCTCGGCGCAAATACTGAAGGAGCTTGCCGTGCTGCGCCGGGCGGACGTGCTTTGGAAATGGGTCGTCGCGGGCGTGCTGTGCGTTGGGGTCGTATCCCTGTTGGGCGCCGTTCTTCGGCGCCGGTACAACACCTTGCTGACCGACCTGTGGGGCAGAAAGGAGATCCTGTTCATCCGCAAGATGTTTGCTCTTGATTTTGCAGAACTGGACAAACAGGAAAACCATGATCTCCGTGCGCAGATCAGGCAAAACGAGAACTGGTCAAGTTGGGGGCTGATGCGGGTGCAGCGTGTATACGGGGATTTTATGAGCGGCGTCATCGGCATCTTCAGCGGCATCGCATTGACCGCAAGCCTGTTTACCTCTCCCGTCCCCGATACGGCGGGGCGGCTTGTCATGCTAAACCACCCGGTTTTCATTTTGATTCTGGCAGCTCTGATGGTTGCGGTCAGCATCCTTGCGGGAAAGCTCAGCGCCGCATCGACAAAGTGCTGGAGCAGCGGCGCGGAGGAGGCGACGCTGGGTAACCGGCTGTTCGATCACTTTGGTTTTATCGGCCTAAATCGGGGGCGCAGCGTCGATATTCGGATGTACGAACAGCAGAACCTTGTGGACGCCTATTGGGAAAAGAATTCCGCATTTGGGGCAAACGGGCCGTTTGGAAAGCTGGCCCGCGGGAAAATGGGCGTCTATGCAAGCCTTGGCGTGTGCATTACGACCCTGATCACCGGCTCGATCTATGTGTTTGCCTGCCTGAAAGCATGGGGCGGCGCTTTTGACGTGGGCAGCGTCACGCAGTATGTCGGCGCAGCTACGGCAATGGTATCAAACATATTTGCGCTGGTCGGCTTGATGGGCGCCCTGGAGACGAACGCAGAATATTTGGATAAGACCTTTGCGTTTCTTGATATTCCGAGCGCCATGTCTCAGGGAAGCCTCAGCCCGCAAAAGCGATCCGACCGCCGGTATGAAATAGAGTTCCGGGATGTTTCCTTCAAGTATCCCGGCTCCGACAACTGGGCGCTGCGCCATGTGAATCTGAAATTCCATGTTGGCTCCCGGCTGGCGATCGTGGGGGAAAACGGCAGCGGCAAGACCACTTTTATCAAGCTTTTGTGCCGGTTGTACGACCCGCAGGAGGGGCAGATCCTCTTAAACGATGTGGATATCCGCAAGTACCGGTATGCCGACTACATGCATCTTTTCTCCGTCGTATTTCAGGACTTCCAGCTGATCGCCCAACCCCTGGGCGCCAACGTGGCGGGCAGCATGGCGTACGACCGGGATCGGGCGCGCAAGGCGCTGATTGACGCGGGCTTTGGCGAACGCCTTGCAACGATGGAAAAGGGATTGGATACGATGCTTTATAAGGTCCTGTCCGAGGATGGCGTTGACATTTCGGGCGGCGAAGCGCAGAAGATCGCCATTGCGCGCGCGCTCTACAAGGATGCTCCCTACATCATTCTTGACGAGCCGACCGCGGCGCTCGACCCGATTGCAGAAGCGGAGATATATGGTAAATTCGACGAGATTGTGGGCGACAAGACGGCAATCTATATCTCCCATCGTCTGTCCTCGTGCAAGTTCTGCGACGAGATCGCCGTATTCCATGCAGGCAAAATTGTCCAAAGAGGGTCCCACGATGAACTGGTTGCGGATGAGGCCGGCAAGTATCGCCAGCTCTGGACCGCGCAGGCGCAGTATTATACGGAAAACTCAACCAGGGCGGCGAACCTGCAAAACAAAGAATGAATCACGGGTGGACAGGTCGTGCGATAGGCGGAATTTCCACGATCAGCTGACACTGCGATTCGCCATGGGGGACGAAAAAATGGCGCAAATACGCATTCCAAATCTATCATTTGCCTATGAGGGAAGTATCGATACCGTGTTGGAGGGCGTTTCCTTTTGTATCGATACAAACTGGAAACTTGGTTATATTGGAAGAAATGGAAAAGGAAAAATAACCTATTGAAGCTATTGTTGGGAAAAGATCCATACCAAGGTGAATACAGGACCATAGAGTGGGCCGTAGCTGCCATATTTGCTGCTGCGCCGTATCGGCGAACGCCCCATCGCTGAGGTCCTGCACGTCACGTCGCCTGCAACATCACCAGTAACTCCCGCTACGATCGAATGGGAGCGGACCAGTAAAGCCGGCAAAGCAGTTCGCTGCAATGCTTTGCCGGCTTTTTCTTTTGGCAAGCATCTATTATTTTATGAATGGATAAAAGAGCGAGGATGGCGGAAATTGGCTGGATGATATTAGGTCTTTTGGGGCTTGCTGTGGTTATTGGAATTGGTTGTGGCATACAGCCGAAGTCTCTGCAACGGCGTTTGTGAGTGCAGAAAATATTGGAGGCGAAGGGGCTGCGCTTTGCAAAGCCTGACGTCCCTTGCAATCACCCATTATCTGTGATACTATTTTATACAAAAATTGGGCGCCACCACACAGCAGGGAAGATGTTGACATATTTGTGAAGGCCTGCCCTGCAAAATCACCTCAATACACACGCTATATCTGAATTTGCAGGGCGGATAGGATAAGGTGTTCTGCGAGCGGGCCTAAGATGGGGGTTCCTGCAAAGGTGTGTTCTGAATGTGCTGGGCCATATGGGTATGCTGGAGCGCATCATCATTGAAACGAGGAGTATCAGCAGCGGGAACAAGCGAATCAGGAGAACGCAAAGCAGCATGGAGCAGTATGAACTTGTGCTGTTTTAGGAAAAACTCTGGTGCTGGTACCGCGCCAGCGACGTCGGGCGATGTGAATTGTACGTATGGCCAGGAGGGGATTTAAGCGCATGAAAAAAGTTTTATTGATCTCCTCTTCGGGAGGGCACTTGGAACAATTAAAGTGTTTGGAGCCACTAAACAAAAAATATAATTGTTGTCTGGTGACGGAAAAAACAAAGGTGAAAGATGAAGCAGATCATTATATTATACAAACGGGACATAGAGATAAGTATGTCGTTCTCAAAATGATGCTTATGTGCATACAAGAACTGTACATATTTGTAAAAGAAAATCCGGATGTGGTCATTACTACAGGGACTATAGTTGCACTCCCGATTGCCTATTTGTGCAAATTTTTCCATAGAAAATTTATCTATATAGAATCATTTGCAAAACGGACAGATCCAACAAAATCCGGATGGTTTATTTACAAAAATAAATTAGCTGATTTGTTTATCATACAGTGGGAATCGCTGAAGGAAGTGTATCCTGATGCTGTTTATGGGGGGTGTATCTATTGATCTTTGTTTGTTTGGGAAGTCAACAATATCCGTTCGACAGACTATTAAAAGAATTGGACCAGTTAAAAAATTCTGGGGAAATTAGAGAAGATATTTTTGCACAAATAGGTTCCTCTCATTATGTCCCCCAATTCTACTATTGGGAACGTTTTATCACGCAAGAGGTTTATGAAAAGAAACTGGACGAGGCTTCCTTGGTAATTTCCCATGGCGGAACCGGAGCGATAGTCAAAGCGCTAAAAAAAGGAAAAAAAGTAATTGCGGTACCAAGGCGCGCGAAGTATGGCGAGCATGCAGACGATCATCAATTTCAAATTGTTGACTTTTTGTTTGAAAACGGGTATGTCTACAAAGTTGTAGAGATGAGTGAGTTGAAGAAAGCGATAGAGGAAGCCATGGGCAGCGCCCCCCTAAAGGCGTTTACAAGTACGGGACACATAATCGATATTATCGAAGATTTTATAAATCACAGCTGAGTGAATCGACGATGCGCCCTTTTGTATTCTTCTTAGATTTTTTTGTTCTGTAACACATTTCATTCGACCACTCATACCGTTTTAGCGGACGACCTGCTGCATTTTTGTTGTTTCCCGCCATCTTTCCGGTCTGGCCTATCATTTGTTTCAATGACAAAATTGATTCACCGTCTTTCCTCGTTGATTGTATCGTACCCATTTAATCCCCACAAGGGAGCATAAGGATTTTGGCAGGACATCAACGATGGGTAGTGTCAATAGTTTTGCGCAAATTGGTTTGCAGACCCTGGTATGAGTGAAGTCAGCCAGCAATGGAGGTGTCCTCAAGGGTCGCCTCCAGGTGCTTCATGTTCATGTACTTTTTGTTGCCCCACTGGGTACCGGCCACATGGCGCAGCCGGGCACAGACCAGCATCAGAGCCGAGTTGCCGTCCGGGAAGCTACCTACCACACGAGTGCGGCGGCGAATCTCCCGGTTCAGCCTCTCAATAACATTGTTGGTTCGGATGCGGGTCCAGTGCTCGCTGGGAAAATCGCAGTAAGTCAGCGTTTCCTCAATGCCATCCTCCACTTTTCTGGCGGCCTCTTTCAGCTTCATGGAGCGCAGTTCCTCCACCACCGCCTTAGCCTTTTCTCGGGCGGCTTTCTTGCTCTCTTGGGCATGGATCGCTTTGAGCATTTTGGCCACCAGCTTCACTTTGGAGCGAGGCGTCGCCGAGAACACATTTCGGTAAAAGTGGACGGTACACCGCTGGTACTTAGCTTCAGGAAATACTTCTCCTACGGCTTCCAGCATACCAAGGCACTTGTCTCCAACAATGAGTTTTACGCCATCCAAACCACGGCCACGCAGCCACTGGAAGAAGCTGACCCAGCTGGCCTTGTCCTCCTTCATGCCCTCAGCGGCACCCAGAACCTCACGATATCCATCCTCATTGACTGCAATAGCAACCAAAATAGCTACATTTTCAAACTCCCCGCCCCAGTTGCGGCGCAGGTAGATTCCATCTACGTAGACATACGGATACCGCCCACCTTGCAGAGGACGGTTACACCAATCCTCAATGTGGACATACGCTTTCTTGTTCAACTCACTGATGGTAGACGGTGACACCTTGCTGCCCCACAGGGCCTCGGTGATGTCCTCCACACGCCGGACGGATACACCGGCCAGGTACATCTCAATAAGAGCCTCTTCCACACTGCTCTCCCGGCGGCGATACCGCTCAATAATGGCAGTCTCAAAGGAGATTCCCTTGAGCTTGGGCACCTTGAGGGTGACATCTCCAGAGGTGGTTGTGAGGTTGCGGTTGTAGTGACCGCTGCGATAGCCCTGGCGCTGCTCATTGCGCTCGTACCGGGCCGCCTGAGTGAGTTTATCCGCCTCGGCCTCCAGCAGTCCGTTGAGGGTTCCCTCTACGCTGCCTCACACCAGCGACCCTTGATTGCTTCCTCGTTTAGCCATACAATCTTCTCGGACATGGTTTGCTGTCTTCTTTCAGAATAGTGGTGTCGCTACTTCATTCTACCAGAGAGATGCAAACCATGTCTCTTTTTATCCTCTTTTCAATTTGCGAAACTTATTCTACCTTATCCTTCTACACTTCCACGCACAAGCTCCTTGAGTTGGCCCTTGATAACATCCTCATTTAGCTGTACAATCTTTTCCGACATGGTTTGCTGTCTCCTTTCGAATGGTGTGTCGCGACTTCATTCTACCAGAGATCTGCAAACCATGTCTCTTTTTATCTTCTTTTCAATTTGCGAAACTTATTCTACCTTATCTTCGCCGTTGATGGTATCTTACCCATTTAATCTTCACAAGGGAGCCTAAGGATGTCGGCAGGACATCAACGATGACGATATGCCATGCGATAATACTGTCATAAAGGAAAACTCCATGTGAATTTCGGACAGATGTTAGGCCCGTGTGCCGCTTGCGCGGCAAACGCTTATCCGGTAGCGCGAAATTATTTGAAAGAGGCAGGTCGTGCTTGTAAGCGACTGGGAAATATATTATAATATTTCGGAATATGGCGTGGATGGGAGGTGTGGTTTGATGCAGGGAGCATCTGTCAGAAAGCTGACGTGCGGCGCGGTGCTCGTCGCCATGCAGATCATGCTGGCACGGTTTTGCGGCATTCAGGTCAACGAGGGGCTACGCCTGAGCTTTGAAGGAATACCCATTCTTCTGGCCGGCATTTGGCTTGGGCCGCTCTGGGGGATGATCGTGGGCTGCGTTGCGGATGTGTTGGGCACGATTATCAGCGGCTATGGCGTGTATTTCCCCTTGCTCACGGTTGGCCCCATGCTGCTCGGTGGGCTTGGCGGTTATGGCGCTCGACTCCTTTCCGCGAAAGGCGGGGATGGCTGGCGCGGCACATTCGGATTGATTGCCGCCATCGTCGTTGCAGAGGCCGTCAACAGCCTGTTGTACGGCACTTGGGCGTTGACACTGTACTATTCCATCATCTTGGGACAGGAGATGCCTTTTCACGTGCTGTTTTTGGCCCGCATCTCCACAAAGCCGATCTCAATCGTAGCGGAAACGCTTGCGGTCTGGAGCATCCACCGCCTGGCCAGTCGGCCGCTGGCGGCTTTGCTCGCGCGCACCGGCGTATCGGCGCGTTCCACCATGCGCCTGCGCCAGGGGAGTAAACACCATGAATTATGACGAAGCGCTGGCCTATATCCATACCACCACCTGGCGGGGCAGCATTCCCGGCCTTTCCCGCACGCAGGAGCTGCTGCGACGCCTCGGCAACCCCGAGCGGTCGCTTCGCTTCATCCATGTCGGCGGCACAAACGGCAAGGGCAGCACCTCCGCCATGACTGCAGCCATTCTGCATGCGGCCGGCTATCGTGTTGGCCTGTACATTTCGCCATTCATCGACCGCTTCAACGAACGGATGCAGGTTGACGGCAGGCCTATTCCAGACGACATGCTTGCCGCCTTGACAGCGGAGGTCCAGCCGCACGCCGAGGCAATGGACGCGCATCCCACGGAGTTTGAACTCATCACCTCGATTGCGCTGCTATACTTTGCGCGCAGCCGGTGCGATGTGGTTGTGCTGGAGGTTGGCATGGGCGGCGCGCTTGATTCCACAAACGTGATCGACACGCCGGAACTTGCCATCATCACGGCGATGGGCATGGATCACATGCGATATCTGGGAAGTACCCTGACGGAAATATCCGAGCAGAAGGCCGGCATCATCAAACAGGACGGGGACGTGGTGATCTACGGCCGCTGCCCGGAGGCAGAACACGTATTTGAGCGTCGCTGCGAGAAGGTACACGCACGCCTGTACCGGCCGGATTATGCGCTGTTGGCGACAGGCGCTTTTGATCTGGAGGGACAGAGCTTTTCCTATGGAGATTACCGGGATCTTTGGATTCCGCTTTTGGGCGCATACCAACCGTATAACGCGGCTGTCGTGCTTACCGGCGTGGATGTGCTCCGCCGCAAGGGATGGCATATCCCGCAGTCCGCGGTACGGGAGGGCCTTCGTAAGGCCGTATGGCCGGCAAGGTTCGAGGTGTTGCGGCATGCCGCCCCGGTCTTTATCGTGGACGGCGGCCACAATCCGCACGGCGTGAACGGTACGGCGGAAAGCCTGAAACGGCTGTTCCCGCACCAGCGTGTCGTCTTTGTCATCGGCATTCTGGAGGACAAGGATCTCGATGGCGTGCTCGATATCCTATTGCCGTTAGCGGCGCACTGCTTCACCGTACGGCCGGACAGTCCGCGCGCGCTGGAACCGGAAGCGATTGCCCGGCAGATCACGGCCCGTGGCACAGGAGCGACTCCCTGCGCGACGATTGCAGAGGGTATCCAGAAGGCGATGCGTTTTGCCGGGAAGGACGGCGTGGTCTGCGCGGTCGGGTCGCTGTATATGGCGGGTGAAATCCGCGCGCTATTTCACAAGGAGGATAGTGGGGTAGAAGAGAATGGGACAGCCGAGTGACATTCAAATTGCGCAGGAAGCGCATCTGTTGCCGATCACGGAAATTGCGGCGCAGGCCGGCATCGAGGAGAACTATCTGGAGCCGTATGGCCGCTACAAGGCCAAGATTGACACCGCGTTGCTGCGCGAAACAGCCGGGCGGGAGGGGAAACTCATCCTGGTTACGGCCATGACGCCGACGCCGGCAGGGGAGGGTAAGACAACCACCACCATTGCGCTGGCGGATGGCCTTCGCCGCATTGGGAAACGCGTCATGGTCGCGCTGCGCGAGCCGTCGCTTGGGCCGGTGTTCGGCATCAAGGGCGGGGCAACCGGCGGCGGATATTCCCAGGTTGTGCCGATGGAAGACATCAATCTTCACTTCACCGGGGACTTTCACGCCGTTGGCGCGGCGAACAATCTGCTGGCCGCATTGCTGGACAATCATATTCATCAGGGCAATTCGCTTGGCATCGACGCACGCCGCATTGTATGGCGTCGCTGCTTGGATATGAACGACCGCCAGCTCCGCAATGTTGTGGACGGGTTGGGCGGGCGCGCGAACGGAACGCCGCGCGAGGACGGCTTTGATATCACCGTTGCCTCCGAAGTCATGGCGGTTTTGTGCCTCGCACAGGATCTTAACGACCTGAAGGCGCGTCTGTCGCGCATCATTGTCGCCTATACCTTTGACGGCCGGCCGGTGACCGCCGGTGACTTGAAGGCGGCCGGCGCAATGGCGGCGTTGATGCGCGATGCGATCAAGCCGAACCTTGTGCAGACGCTTGAACATACACCGGTGCTCGTACATGGCGGCCCTTTTGCGAACATTGCGCACGGCTGCAACTCCGTTTCCGCCACACGCATGGCGCTGCATCTTGCAGACTATGCCGTTACGGAGGCGGGTTTTGGCGCGGATCTGGGCGCTGAGAAATTCTTTGATATCAAATGCCGCATGGCCGGATTGCAGCCATCAGCCGCCGTCGTGGTGGCCACGGTACGCGCGCTCAAGATGCACGGCGGCAAACCCAAGGCCGACCTGCAACAGGAGGATCTGGCAGCTCTGCGCCTCGGGTTGCCGAACCTGATGCGGCATGTGGACAACCTTGTTACCGTATTTGGCGTGCCTTGCGTGGTTGCTATCAACCGGTTTCCGTCCGACACGGAGGCGGAGCTTGATATGGTGGAGGCGGCCTGCCGCGAACGCGGCGTGGCGGCTGCCCGCTCGGAGGCGTGGGCAAACGGCGGCGCCGGTGCGGAAATGTTGGCGCGCGAGGTCGTTCGCCTTTCCAACGAGCCTTCGTCGTTCCGGTTCTGTTATGACCTGACCGGCAGCGTGGAATCACGCATCGAGACAATCGTGCAGCGGGTATACCGCGGCGCAGCCGTTCTCTTTACTCCATCGGCTCGCAAGCAGATTGTGCAGCTGACCGAAAACGGGTTTGGCGCGTTGCCGGTCTGTATGGCCAAAACGCAGTACAGCTTTTCTGACGATCCGAAGCTGCTCGGTGCGCCGGACGGATTTTCCGTGACCGTCCGCAGCGTCAGACCCAGCGCTGGCGCAGGCTTTTTGGTGGCCCTGACCGGCGATATCATGACCATGCCGGGCCTTCCCAAATGCCCGGCTGCCGAGCAGATCGACGTGGACGGCGAAGGCCGGATTACCGGCCTGTTCTAAGGGAAATATTGTAAGAGGAGGCGCACAGTGATATGGAAAAAAATCGTACACAAACCCAGGGACTGGAGTCGTTTTTGACCGCCCTGGCGTCCAGCGCGCCCACGCCAGGCGGCGGTGGCGCCTGTGCGCTTGCCGGTGCGCTTGGCGCGGCGCTTGGCGACATGGTCGGTGCGCTTACCGTGGGAAAACGGCGCTATGCGGCAGTGGAAGCGGACGTCCAGCGGCTTATGCAGCAGGCGGGCGAACTGCGGCAACGGTTGCTTGATCTGATCGATGCGGATGCGGAGGCGTTTTTACCGCTCTCGCGCGCGTATGGTCTGCCCCGCGACACATCGGCGCAGCGTGCAGCGCGCGAGACCGTCATGGAGGCGGCGCTTGCACGCGCTGCGGAGCCGCCGCTCGGGATTATGACGGCTTGCTGCGCTGTGGTTGATTTACATGCGGAACTGCTTGAAAAGGGGTCTTCTCTTGCGGTTTCAGATGTGGGCGTGGGCGTCGCGCTTGCGCGCGCTGCGCTCGTCGGCGCAAGCCTCAATGTGTTCATCAACACGCGGCTCATGCGCGATCGGGAAAAGGCGGAGGCGCTCAACGCACGCGCGCAGGGCATGCTTACAAGCCACGTGCCGCTGGCAGACCGCGTATCCGCCGCAGTACAGCTGCGTTTGACAACACCGCGGGAGGGCTGACGCATGGCGATCCTTTGGAAAGGCGCGCCGGTCGCAACGGCGATAAACGAGCGGACGGCGGCGGAAGTGGCCGAGCTCGCTGCAAACGGCGTTCAACCATCGCTGGCCATTGTCCGCGTTGGCGAACGGGACGATGATTTGGCCTATGAGCGCATGGCGATACGCCGGGCGGAGGCGGTCGGCATTCGTATTGTACGGCACGTCGCTCCGCCGGACACGAGCACGGAGGAGATGCGGAAGCTGATGGCATGCCTGAATGCGGACGCATCCGTACACGGCATCCTGCTGCTGCGCCCGCTGCCACCGCAGATCGACGAGGCTTGTATTTGCAACGCCATTGCGCCGCAAAAGGATGTGGACGGCGTGACGAGCAGTTCCCTTGCGAGCGTGTTCACCGGCGCGGGAGATGGTTTCGCGCCTTGCACAGCGGCCGCCTGTATGGCGCTTTTGTCGCACTATGGCGTTGACCCGGCCGGGAGGCGCGCGGTGGTTGTCGGCAGGAGCCTCGTGGTCGGCCGCCCGCTGGCCATGCTGCTGTTGCAGGCGAACGCAACCGTCACGATTTGCCATACCCGCACGCGCGATCTGGAGGGGATTTGCCGGCAGGCGGATATCGTCGTTGCCGCGGCTGGCAAGCCGCGCATGATCGGCGCTAAACACCTTTCTGCCGGGCAGGTGGTGCTCGATGTGGGCATTCACGATTGTGGGGACGGGACGCTTTGCGGCGACGTTATGGTTGCGGAAGCAGAGCCGCTGGTGTCCGCTCTGACGCCTGTCCCGGGCGGCGTTGGGTCGGTGACGACCGCCGTGCTTTTGCAGCACGTTGCGCAGGCAACTCGGCGGCAGGCCATTGTTTAGCGGGGGTGCAACCGTGCCGCATATTCTGCTCGTAGAGGACGATTCCGATATCGCGTCGAGCCTGGCAGCCTATCTGGGTTCGGAGGGCATTTCCGTCACGCTTGCCTCGACGCAGGCCCAGGCAATGGCGGCGCTCAACGGCGACGATCATTTCGATCTGCTTCTGCTTGATATCTCGCTTCCGGACGGGAGCGGCTTTGCCGTCTGTGCGGCGGCCAAAACGCTTGGGGATTTGCCGGTGATTTTTTTAACCGCCATGGACGAGGAGTACAGTGCGGTCGCCGGTTTGGACATGGGGGCTGACGACTATATCCGCAAACCCTTTCGCCCACGGGAGCTGCTTTCCCGAATTCGAAGCGTATTGCGTCGTTCCGGCCGGTTGCAGACACAGCTCGTCTGCGGGCCTGTCCGGCTGGACACGACTCGGGGAATCGTGACAAAAAACGGCGTGGAGGTGGCGCTCTCTGCGCTCGAATACCGTTTGCTGCTCGCGCTGTTTGCCAATCGCGGCGTGACGCTTACGCGTGAGCGGTTGCTCGGCGAGATCTGGGATGCAGCGGGAGAGTTTGTAAACGATAATACGCTCACCGTCTATATCAAGCGCCTTCGAGAAAAGTTGGAGGACGACCCGCAGTATCCGTCCATCATCCGTACGGTACGTGGCGTGGGGTATCGCATGGAACCATAGCGCGCCATACTGGAGGGCAGCGATGATCGGCTTTTTACGCAATCCCGAGGTCAGGAACGCACTTCTGTATGCTGTTGTGGTCACGGTTTTCGGATCACTGGCGGGTATGCTTGTCTCACCGATAAGCGCGCTTATCGTGCTTTTGACCGGCCTGTTGCTTGGCGTGCCTTTTTTTCTCTGGACGCGGCGGCGTTACCGGCAAATGGCATCGTTGGCATCGGTGATCGACGCCATCCTGCACGGAGCCGATGAGATGGATCTTTCCGCCTATTCCGAAGGGGAGTTTGGTGTGCTGCGCGATGAACTGTACAAGATGACCGTTCGGCTGCGCGAGCAGGCGGATTGCCTGCGGGCCGACCGGGCGCGTCTCGCCGATGCGATGACGGATATTTCCCATCAACTCCGGACACCGTTGACCGCCATTCGTCTGAACCTGTCGTTGCTGCGGGATGGCACGGCGACCGCCTCACAGCGGCTGACCCTATTGCAGGAAACCCTGTCATTGCTCGACCGTTTTGACTGGCTTCTGGATGCGATGCTCAAACTTTCGCGCATCGATGCCGGCGTGGTTTCCTTTCAGCGGGAGATGACCGGCGCGCTTGCCCTTGTCCATCGGGCCGCCCAGCCGCTACAAATCCCCATGGAAATCCATGGACAGTCGCTTTTGATCGATATTCCGGCCGATCTGATGCTGTTTTGCGATCCGCCGTGGACGGCGGAGGCATTGGGGAACATCCTGAAAAATTGCATGGAGCATATGCAGGCAGGCGGCACGCTGCTCGTACGCGCTACCGGCAATGCGCTGTACGCCGAGGTGATCGTGGAGGATGACGGCAGCGAGATCGATCCCGACGATTTGCCGCATCTTTTTGAACGGTTTTATCGTGGGAAAGATGCCCCCATCCAGAGCGCCGGCGTCGGGCTTGCCCTCACCAGAACCATTCTCGCTGCGCAGGACGGCAGCGTTCGCGCGGAAAACAGGCCGGCGGGTGGCGCCCGATTTACCATTCGATTGTATTATCCGCTTTCTTAAGCAAATCTTAAGGGAAAAGTGACGAAACTCTTATCGAACGGTCACGGAATTGTCATATCTGTTTGATACAATTTTTGTGGACAACGAACAGGAGGTTTTGTCGTATGGAGATCCTGCGGGTCGAGGGCCTTAAAAAGGTGTATGGAAGCGGGGAAAATGAGGTACACGCGCTTGACGGCGTGACCTTTTCGGTAGAAAAGGGAGAGTTTCTCGCCATCATAGGTCCGTCCGGTTCCGGCAAGAGCACATTGCTGCACATTCTGGGCGGCGTGGACCGGCCGACGGGCGGGAAGGTGTTCATGGACGGCGTGGATGTATACGCACAGACGGAGGATCAGCTTGCGATCTTCCGCCGCCGCCAGGTGGGCCTGATCTATCAATTCTATAACCTCATTCCCGTATTGAACGTAACGGAGAACATTACCCTGCCAGTCCTCATGGATGGGCGTGTGGTCAACCGCGAACGCTTGCAGGAACTGATCGCTACGCTGCGCCTGACAGGGCGGGAAAAGCATTTGCCGAACCAGTTATCCGGCGGCCAGCAGCAGCGCGTGTCCATTGGTCGCGCTTTGATGAATGCGCCGGCCGTCGTACTGGCCGACGAGCCGACCGGCAATCTCGATTCCCGTAACAGCCGGGAGATCGTAGAGCTGCTCAAGCTTTCCAACCGCAAATACCTGCAAACGCTGATCGTCATTACACATGACGAAAACATCGCACTGCAGGCGGATCGCATCCTTGCGCTCGAAGACGGGCGCATCGTGCGCGACGAGGTGCTGCGCAAATGAACGTTTTTCATCGTATTACGCGGCAGACGCTGCTCAAAAATCGTGCGCGCACCGTGGTGACGATCATTGGCATCATCCTCTCCACCGCGATGTTTACCGCGGTCACCACGTTTATTTCCACCTTACAGAACCATCTGCTGCTTTCGAGCATTGCAGTCAATGGCGATTGGTATGGCAGCGTGCGTGCAGCCGACACCGCGCTGGTGGAACAAATCGTCGCCGACAATCGCGTCACACACGTTGCAAAGGCACAGGTGCTGGGTTACAGCCTGCTTGCTGAGGAAAATTGTGAGGGAACGCCATACCTGTATGTGCTGGGCGCGGATGACGCGTTTCTTTCCACCATGCCGGTCAACGTGAAGGAGGGGCGCCTGCCGGCTAACGATCTGGAGCTGGCCGTATCGGAGCGTCTTTCGCTCGTTGGCAGGATTGATTTATCGATTGGAGATGTGATCACCATTCCTCTGTCCTACAGGGTACAGGATGGCACATTCGTATTTCAGCACACCCCCTATGCGGAAGGGGAGACGCTATCGTTTCGTGAGGAACGCACTTATACCGTGGTAGGGATTCTGCAGGATTCCAACCTGGAGTATTTGAGCGACCCCGGCTATCTCGCCCTGACACGGTTTGCGACGGACGTGCCGGCAGGAACCGTTTCGGACTGCTATTTCAAGTTGGCGAAGGCGGGGGACACGCAGATGTTTTTGGATGCGCTTGATGTCGAGGGGACCAGCGTCAATCGAGATGTGCTCATGTATATGGGCATTTCCGGCTATGCTTCGTTTATGGCCAGCTTTTTTGGCCTTGCAGCGATCCTGATTGGGCTGATCGTCTTTGGGTCCGTTTCGCTCATCTACAATGCGTTCTCCATATCCGTTTCCGAAAGGACCCGTCAATTCGGGCTGCTCGTTTCCATTGGCGCCACGAAAAAACAACTGCGGAGCAGCGTCTTTTTTGAGGCGGTCCTGCTCTCCAGCATTGGCATCCCAGTCGGTGTGCTGTGCGGGATGCTTGGTCTCGGCGTCACGCTGCGCTTGCTTTCCGGCATGGAATTCCTTGAGAACATGCGCCTGTACGCCTCGCCAATCGCCATCCTACTGGCCGCTGTTATTGCGCTCGTCACGGTGCTGATCTCTGCCTATGTCCCGGCAAAACGCGCCATGCATGTGAGCGCCATTGATGCGATTCGCCAGACGGCAGACGTGCAGGCATGTGCGGTGCGTGAGCCGTCGTATCGTCTGACGCTTCGATTGTTCGGGTTGCCCGGCATGCTTGCGGCAAAGCATTTTCGCCGGAGCAGGCGCCGTTATCGCGCCACAATCGTATCGCTGTTCCTGAGCATCGTGCTGTTCATCTCCGCAAGCGCGTTCAGCCATTATCTGACCATCGGCGTGACGGGTGCCTTCGATACGAGCGACCGGGATCTGCTTATTCAGTATACGCAGAACGATCCACAGGAGCGTTCAGCGGCCGACGCATTTGATCTGATCGAATCAGATCCGGATGCGACCGCTGTTACGGGTGTTTTTCTGTCCCAGTACGGTACGCTGTACGTAGCAAAGGACTGCCTGCAGCCGGACGCAGCAGAGGATTTGACGTGGCGTTTGGAAGACGATGCGGTTGGAGCGAATTGTTGCGCAATGAATTTTCTAATGCTGGTTGTGGATGATGCGTCGTTTTGCGCCTGCCTTACCAACCAGGGGCTGGAGGTTGCACCATTCTTTGCAGAGGGAAATCCGCGTGCGCTGATTGGGCGCGTCGTTTATGAGATCGACTATGAGGAAGGACGAATTCTGCAATACGAACCGTTTTTGGAAACGCCCGAGGGAATGCGTGCCGAGCTGCTCGACGAAACCGCCTATGCCGCTCTATCCCGCGAGGAGCTGGAGCAGACCAGCAGCCGGGATTATATGTATGATGTTTTCCTCGGCGGCGGAACGATCGTGGACACGCTGCCGTATGGCCTGAATGGAAGGGATGGCAATACCGGCGCTGTCACGCTGGTCTATCCGGTTAGCAACGCGCCCGCCGCACTCCGCATGGACGACGCCACGGTGACCTGCTATCTGCAGGCGAGGGATGCGCACGAGGCGGTTGCGGAACGCTATTGGGACGATACCCTGCAGCAGGACGGATACGCATCGTTCATGATTGTGGACTATATCGGAATGAACGAGGACAATCGAGACCTGGTGCTTGCAATGAACGTGTTTGCCTATGGCTTTATTGTGCTGATCTCGCTCATTGCCGTGGCAAATGTGTTCAATACGATCTCCACCAACGTCCAGCTTCGCCGCCGGGAGTTCGCCATGCTCAAGTCCGTCGGCATGACGCGACGGGGATTTCGGCGCATGATGAATTACGAGTGCCTGCTATACGGTTGTAAGGCGCTGCTGTTCGGGCTCCCGGTGTCGTTTGGGATTGCCTGGCTCACCTACCGGGCGATTAACAGGTCGTTTGCGACCGTGTTCCGCCCGCCGCTGCTGCCGTTTGCCATAGCGATTGGCAGCGTGTTCCTCGTCGTGTTTGTTACGATGCTCTATGCCATGCACCGCGTGGAACGGGAGAATCTTATCGACGCGCTCAAGAGCGAAAACCAGTAGGAGCGTCGGGGAAGAACGCTCGGGCGCTGCCCATCGGCGCGTATTGACTGCGTTTGCGACGAATGCGCCGCTAAAAGCCGCCGCAGGGAACTGGCATCGCCTGCGGCGGCTGATGTTAAAAGCTTTGATAGTGGATGGTGTGGAGTCGGCTGCACAATTCTGACGCCCCAAAATGGAACGATCGTGATGCGTATGATTCTTCGGCTACTGCCCTCAAGGGCGGGCATGCTTCTGCTGATCGAACGGCAGTCATTCGGATGGCCTGTCTGGAAGTCTTCGCTTGTGAGTCGGCGCATCGAACCGTTGTAACGTTCGAGCGGAGTGATGAATGCGCCGCGCTTTGAAGCTCCATGAAGGGATTGGGTCATCTCCGCCAAGTTCCGGAGAAATTTTCTCGGGTCAGCCGCATCAGGCTGTGCAAGGCCGTTCAACAGCGAAGACCCGCAAGGGGAAGGGGATTGACTTGCGTGCGCCACCTCCACTCCGGCGGCGATACAGGCCGTTGTTGGGCAGAAAACCGGGCGGCTCAGCAAAACAGATGCGATACAGATAGTTCACTTGATCCTAAAAATCGGAGCAAGCAACCAAAGCTTGCTCCGACATGGCGTGGTTAAGCAATCCAAACCGGCTGCGTCGACGTCGCGGCCTCCAAAGCCTCTCCGTGCCAGGAAGGGACGTTGCCACCATGCGCGCCTTGCGGCGACATGATGTTTCAGATAATACCCATTGCCTTTGCTTCCGTTTCACTCAGGTCGTTCAATTCCTGTAACAAGCCGCTGCTCCGGTACTGTGCCAGCCGCTCGTTAATATAATCGCACAACTCGGTATTGCCTTTCATAAGGACAAAGCCGACACCCTGGATCTCGGGGTTGACGATCTCATATTCGCACTGGCAGATGCGCGAGTCGAGGATGGCCTCGACAAGGATGTCGGCAAATGCCTTGTCATACGTCGTAAACACCGCTGCATCTGCTTCGCCGGCCAACAGCGCCTCCAGCACGGCAGCGTTGTCGGCACAGGTAAGGACCTTTGCTTCAGGATATTGGATATGGATGTTGTCTACCTGAACCGTTCCTTTCACCGCAGCGATGCGCGCTACAGACAGTGCGGCCTCGCTGTCGATCAGCGGGCGGGTGGGCTGTTCCGGATCGGCGAGGAGAAAGACCTCGTCGCCCTCAATGTCTGTGACGAGGATGTTGTCGGTCATGGTGAAACGTTCCAGCCGGTCGTCAGTGATGCTCCATACGTTGGCGGAAAAGTCAACATCACCGGCTTCGGCGGACAAGAGCTGTTCCTCCGCTACATCGTAGAGCACGAATTCCAACTTCACGCCCAAATCCTCGGCAAGCTGTTGACAAAGAAAGGGCACATAGCCGGATGGCTGACCGGCACGATCAGTATATTCCGGAATATCTTCGGGCACCCAGTAAGACATCTTGCTGTTTTCGCTCTGTAGCGCCACGAACAGCGTCCCACGTGCCTGTATTTCCTCCAAGGAATGATACGCAAGCGTTGTCTTCGGGTCCTGCGTGGGTTCGGGCTCAGTCGCAGACGGGGAGGGGGACGGGAAAGGCGAAGGAGAGGGAGAGGGGGTAGAATCCGCTTCCGTACCTTCCTGCGACACGCCGCATCCGCACAGCGATACAACAATCGCCAAGCCGATCATCCGCAAAATTAGCTTCCTGAATTTCATGTTTTCCTCCGTAGAATAGATCGTATTGATGTCGGTCGTACCCTCAATATTAGTATCATACATTGGAATCACAGCTTTTTGTAGTTCCCATGCGTGCCATTCTTTCAACAAACGGGGGTTCTCATGTGCGCCATTTTATAAAATAAATATAAAACGGCCCTTTTATTGGGGCAGAGGCTTATCCCTTCGCTTTTTTATAAGCGTGCAACATCATCCCGTGATAGCGCTTTTGATCCGCCTGACAGACGCACTTGCGCGGGCTGCGCCCCTTTGTCGATGGGGGTGGGCGAACGATCCCCGTCCCTGCCGCCGATGGCGCACAGGCTGTAACAACCTGTCGGACATGGAAGCAAAGGAAGTGTTCCATGCTTTGCTTGGCGAAGACCTTGCAGAAACAGAACTTGCGGTTGTGCCGAAGAAGTTCAAATTGAAGCCCCGGCAACGCGGGGTCAACTGGAGGGAGGGACAGCGGCGTGCGTGTGCTAGGGTTGTTGCAAAAAAATCGGAGCAAGCTCTCAATCGCTTGCTCCGACGTGGTGCGGGAAACAGGACTTGAACCTGCATGGGTGTGACCCCACACGGACCTGAACCGTGCGCGTCTGCCAATTCCGCCATTCCCGCAAATTCTGGTGGATGGGGATGGATTCGAACCATCGTAGGCTGTGCCAACGGATTTACAGTCCGCTCCCTTTGGCCGCTCGGGAACCCATCCACGTTGATGAAATATGCAATATATAGTTGTCAATGGAGCTGGTGATGGGACTCGAACCCGCAACCTGCTGATTACAAATCAGCTGCTCTGCCAATTGAGCTACACCAGCATGGCTGGTGCCTCAGAGTGGAGTCGAACCACCGACACAGGGATTTTCAGTCCCTTGCTCTACCAGCTGAGCTACCGAGGCATTGGCGACCCGGAGGGGGCTCGAACCCCTGACCTCCAGCGTGACAGGCTGGCATTCTAACCAACTGAACTACCGGGCCATACGCAAGCACTTCGGCAAAGTCGTGTGGTGGGCCTTCAGGGACTCGAACCCCGGACCAATCGGTTATGAGCCGACCGCTCTGACCAACTGAGCTAAAGGCCCATATCACTCATGGATGGTGACCCCGAGGAGAATCGAACTCCTGTTACCGCCGTGAAAGGGCGGTGTCTTGACCGCTTGACCACGGGGCCACACACTGGTCGGGGTGAAGGGATTTGAACCCCCGGCCCCATGCTCCCAAAGCACGTGCGCTACCGGACTGCGCTACACCCCGAACATAGCGTCACTCGCTTTCCGCGACCCTATTACTATACAATAGCAACCCCAAAAAGTCAACACGGAATTTCGAATTTTCTGTTTGTCGTTTTGGCGCGCATGTTTTATAATAAGGACAAAAGTGACTGGGGAATTTGCGTATGAACGAGAGGGGCCGGAGCGCTATACGGCCGCGCACCTACCATATTGAAACCTATGGATGCCAGATGAACGTGCGCGACAGCGAGACGATCGCCGGCATTTTGGAATCGCGGGGCATGCACCGGGCATCGTCCATGCAGGAGGCCGACTTCATTCTGTTTAACACGTGCTGCGTGCGCGATCATGCGGAGCGCCGCGTATTCGGCAATGTTGGGTTTGCACGGCTGATCAAGGAGGAACGGCCGGACGTCGTGATTGCCGTGTGCGGTTGCATGATGCAGCAGCGCGACGTGGCGGCCAAAGTGTTCCGCCGCTTCCCGTTTGTCAATCTGGTGTTTGGCACGCACGTGTTGCACCGCCTGCCGGATATGCTCGATCGGGTGTGCGGCGGCGAGCGGCTTTGCATCACGGAGGATGACGACCTGACGATTGTCGAGGGCCTGCCGGCCAGCCGCGCGCCGGGGCAGTCGGCGTTTGTCAACGTGATGTTCGGGTGTAATAATTTCTGTACCTACTGTATCGTGCCCTATGTGCGTGGGCGTGAACGCTCCCGCACGCCGGAGGCGATTGAGGCTGAGGTGCGCGCCCTTGCACAGGCCGGGTACACGGAGATTACCCTGCTGGGCCAAAATGTGAACTCATACGGGCATGGCCTTACGCCCGCAGTGGATTTTCCGGCGTTGCTGCGCCGGCTCAACGGAACCGAGGGCATCCGGCGTATCCGGTTTATGACCTCACATCCGAAGGACCTTTCGGACGGTCTGATCGAGGCGATGGCTACGCTCGACAAGGTGTGCCCGCACATCCATCTGCCGTTGCAGTCCGGTTCCGATGCGATCCTGCAGGCGATGAACCGCCGCTATACGCGAGACCGGTATGCCGAAACCGTGGCAAGACTGCGCGCAGCGGTGCGCGATGTGGAGCTGACGACGGATATCATCGTGGGCTTCCCGGGCGAGACGGAGAAGGATTTTCTCGATACAATGGACATGATGCGGCGCATTGGATTTGCAGCTGCCTATACGTTCCAGTATTCCCCACGCGCCGGCACGAAGGCGGCAACCATGCAGAACCAGGTGCCGCAGGCGGTGAAGCGTGAGCGCCTGCATCGGCTCAACGCTTTGCAAATGGAGATGACGGAACGCAACAACCGTGGCTATATCGGCCGCAACGGGGAGGTCCTGGTTGAGGGCGCAGGGATGCGCGACGGCGCGCCGGTCGCCTTCGGGAAGCTCCCAAACTTTAAAATGGTCTATTTCCCGGGGAATGCGTCGCTGATCGGCAGCTATCTGCCGGTGCGCATTCGCTCGGTCAAGAGCAACTCCCTGTTCGGAGAAAGAGAGGAGGAGAGCACATGACAACGATGGATAAAGCGCGGGAGCTGGGCATGGCCCTGGCAAGTTCGCCGGAATATATCCGCATGACAAAGGCGCGCGAAAGCGTCGATTCCAACAAGGCCGTGTCCGAACTTTTGCGGGAGTTTCAGGACAAAGAACGCCAGATTGTCACGATGTTGGAGCAGGATGATGTGGACCGTGAGGGCGCCGTCATGCTCACGGGAGATATCGAGCGGATTAAGGCGCAACTGCTGTCGAACGACTTGTTTTCCGAACTGATGGATTCCCAACAGGCATTTTCCGATCTGCTCGGCGCCGTCAATCGGGAGATCAATGCCTGCATCGGCATTGTGGACCCGCAGGAGGATGTGATCACGGCGAGCTGTAACGGCGTCTGCGAAAACTGCAAGGGTTGCGCGCACTGACAAGGGGAGATATGGCACAGAATTTGACGCCGATGATGCGGCAATACCTCGAATTAAAGGAAAAATACAGCGACTGCCTGCTGTTCTTCCGCCTCGGCGACTTTTACGAGATGTTCTTTGAGGATGCCAAGACGGCGTCCCGCGAGCTGGAGCTTGTGTTGACCGGGCGCGATTGTGGGCTGGAAGAGCGTGCGCCTATGTGCGGCGTGCCCTATCATTCCGTCGATACCTATATCAACAGATTGATTGAGAAAGGCTACAAGGTTGCCATCTGCGAGCAGGTGGAAGACCCGGCGCTGGCCAAGGGACTTGTCGAGCGTGACGTAATTCGCATTATCACACCAGGAACGGTCATTGAAGAGCGGATGCTCGACGAGGGGCGCAACAACTACATCGTTTCCATCCAGATGGAGGGAAACAGGATTGGATTTGCCTATGCCGACGTTTCCACGGGCGGCTTCTTCGCCTGCGAATTGACGGGCGATCGGGCGATTATCCAGCTGACGGATGAGCTTGCGCGCCTGCAACCGACGCAGATCATCGCCGGGGAAGGCTTGTTCCTGCAACCGCTGCTGGCAAAGCGTCTCTCCGGACAATATTACCTCGAACGCTATCAGGACAAGGCCTTCCATCTCTCTTCTGCGCGTGCGCGACTGATCCGTCACTTCCGCGTAACGTCGTTGCAGGGATTCGGCTGTGAAGAGATGCCTGCCGCCATATCGGCCGCCGGTGCGCTGATGCAGTATCTGGAGGAAACGCAGAAAAACACGCTCTCCCATATCCACACCTTGCGCGTGCTGAACCGGTCTACCTACATGAATCTGGATGCTGCTGCCCGACGCAACCTTGAGTTGACGCAGCCGCTGCAGCACGGCGGCAACAAGAAGAACACGTTGCTCTACCTGCTGGACAAGACCAGGACGGCGATGGGAAGCCGGATGCTGCGCGACTGGATCGACCGACCGCTCCAGAACAGAGAGGACATCGAGCGGCGGCTGGAAGCGGTAGCGGCTCTTGCGGAGGATATACCCGTCCGTATGGCGCTGCAGGATCAGCTTGCGGCGGTGTACGATATAGAACGCCTCTGCAGCCGTATCGTCTATGGCAGCATCAATGGCAGAGACTGCATTGCCTTGCGCAATTCGCTCAAAACCATTCCCCGGATCCGGCAAACGCTGCAGGGGATCTCCGTGGAGAGGCTGAGGGCCATTGCCGACTCGCTGGACCCGATGGAGGAGATTGCAGCCCTGCTCGCCTCCGCCATTACGGAGGAACCGCCGACGACCGTTAAGGAAGGAGGCGTGATCCGGGATGGGTACCACCAGGAGGTGGATGAACTGCGCGCCATCCAGCACGGAAGCAAACAGTGGCTTGCCGATTTTGAGGCCGGCGAACGCGAGCGCACCGGTATTCGCAATTTGCGCGTCGGGTTCAATCGCGTTTTTGGCTATTATATCGAGATCACCAAATCCAATCTCTCGCAAGCGCCCTATGATTACGAGCGGAAGCAAACGCTCGCCAATGCGGAGCGATTTATCACGCCGGAACTCAAGGCGATGGAGGAAAAGATCCTTGGGGCAGGCGAACGGTTGATTGCACTGGAGTACGAGTTGTTTCAGGCTGTACGGGAGTCGCTTTTGGCGGTTACGGAACGTTTGCAACAAAACGCCGCTTTGCTTGCCGAATTGGACGTTTATCAGTCCTTTGCGGAGGTCGCCGTCTGCAACCGCTATTGCCGGCCTTCCATGCGCGAGGATGGCGTCATACGCATCGTCAATGGCCGACACCCGGTAGTGGAGCGCACCATACAGGAGGACTTTGTCCCAAACGACGTGCTGCTCGACGACGGGGAAAACCGGCTGCTCATCATTACCGGGCCGAATATGGCCGGGAAGAGCACCTATATGCGCCAGGTTGCGCTGATCGTGCTGATGGCGCACATCGGCGCATTTGTACCGGCAAGCGAGGCGGAGATTTCGCTCGTCGATCGTATCTTCACGCGTGTGGGGGCGAGCGACGATCTTTCCGCCGGACAGAGCACGTTCATGGTGGAGATGAGCGAGGTGGCGAACATTTTGAACAATGCGACCGACCGGAGCCTGCTCATTCTCGACGAGATCGGCCGCGGCACCAGCACGTTCGACGGCCTGAGCATTGCCTGGGCGGTTCTCGAACATATCGCACAGCCGGAGCTTTGCGGAGCAAAGACGCTGTTTGCCACTCACTATCATGAGTTGACGGAGCTGGAGGGCAAGCTGCCGGGCGTCAAGAACTATCGCATCTCCGTCAAGGAAATCGGCGACGACATTCTGTTTTTGCGCAAGATCGTGCGCGGCGGGGGCGACCGCAGCTTTGGCATTCAGGTAGCACGGCTGGCGGGGCTGCCGCCGGCGGTGCTGGAGCGTGCCAAGGAGATTTTGTTGAGCCTGGAAAGCGCCGACATCGCGCGCACAAAGCCCGAGCCGCCAAAGGAGAGCGCCGTGCAGGCGACGCTGTTTGAAGCCTCTGCAGAGGAAACCGCGTTGCGCATGTTGAGAGAACTTGACATCGACCATCTGACGCCGCTCGAGGCGCTCAACAGGCTTTACACACTGCACGCCATGCTGCGTCAACAATCGTAAGGGGGAAAACCAATGCCCAGGATCCACGTCCTTTCACCGCATATCGCCAATCAGATCGCCGCAGGAGAGGTCGTCGAGCGCCCAGCGTCCGTGGTCAAGGAACTGATCGAAAATGCGCTCGATGCCGGCGCGACCGATATCGTCGTTGAAATTGAAAACGGTGGAACGGATCTTATCCGCGTTTCGGACAACGGGCACGGGATTCCGCATGAAGACTGCCGCACTGCCTTTTTACGGCATGCCACAAGCAAGATCGCTACATCGGAGGATCTTTCCCACATCCTGACGCTTGGGTTCCGCGGTGAAGCGCTTGCCTCCATCGCCGCCGTATCCGAGGTGTTGCTGCGCACCAGAACCGATGCGGAGGAACAGGGGACGCTGCTGCGGGTGGAAGCGGGACAGGTGCGGGAGGAGGCCGCCTGTGCCTGCGCGCGGGGAACCACCGTAGAGGTGCGCAACCTGTTTGCAAATGTGCCTGCTCGGCTCAAATTTCTCAAATCTGTTCGCACGGAATCGGGTTATGTGAGTGATTACGTGTCGCGCATGATCATGGCGGTGCCGGGCGTGTCCTTTCATTTGACGAACAATGGCAAGACCGTTTATCGAAGTTTTGGAGATGGACAGTTGAAAAATGCAATCCTTTGCGTGTACGGCTCGTCCATACTGCCTAACCTGCGCTGGGTTGCCTTTGACGACGGCTATCTTGCAATCTCCGGCTTTATCGGCACGGAGGCGCTTTCCCGCCCGAACCGGTTGCAGCAGTCCTTCTTTCTCAACGGACGGTATATCCGCTCTTTTTCCCTTTCCGCAGCGCTGCAGCGCGCTTTTGACACGAAGCTGATGTCCGGCCGCTTTCCGTTTGCGGTGCTTTGCATGCGCATTGCCGGGGGCGAGGTGGACGTGAATGTTCATCCGACGAAACTGGAGGTTCGGTTTGTGGATGAACAGCGCGTTGTCCGCTCCGTAACGGCCGCCTGCCATCGAGCGTTGTTGGATGAAGTGACAGGAGGCCAGGCGGATCGCTGCACAAATGAGGCGAACGCCGATGCCCGGGCGGAGCCTGCCCGAACGATGGCGCCCGCAGATACGCCTGCCCGCCGCCTACCCCCAGTGCCTGAACTTCGCAGGCCAATGCGAGCAGCGGCACTTCCCATCCGGGAATCGTACGGCGCTGACACATATTCGTCGCGCTCTTTTCGGACGGCGATGCCGACGGTGGATGCCCGCATGAACGGTACTGCAAAACAACCTGAAGTTACACGCGCGAAGAGTGCGAGCGCGCAGCTGCTCCTGCCAGACGAGCCGTTTACCGTGGTGGGCGTCGCTTTTCTGACATACTGGCTTGTGCAACAGGGGGAGAACCTGTTTTTGATCGATCAGCATGCCGCCCACGAACGGCGGCTCTATGAGATGTTCATGCGCCGTCAGCTCCAGTCGGTCGCGCAGCCGCTGCTTGCGCCGCAGCCCACCGTGATGTCTCCGCTGGAGTTGGAAACGCTCGAACTGAACCGGGAAGCGCTCGAGGAACTTGGGTTTGCGTTTGATTTTCGAAGCGACGGCGTACTTTTGCTGACGAGCGTGCCACAGGTGCTCGGCGAACCGCTGACGGAACGCTTTTTGCACGACGCGCTGGAGCAGCTTTCCGCCGTTGGCAGGACATCCGCCGCCGAGCTTCGACGCGAGCGCATCATCCAGTCCGCCTGTAAACATGCGGTCAAAGCTGGGGAACCGATCACCGAGGAGGAAATTTCCGCGCTTCTTTTGGATTTTGCACGCGAGGGCATACCCATGACCTGCCCGCATGGCCGCCCAGTCATGATTCGGCTGACAAAGCGGGAGATCGAAAAACTCTTCAAGCGGGTATTATAGACGAATGGAACGATCTGCAGCGAAGCCTCGAGCCGTTTTTATCGTTGGGCCGACCGCCTGCGGGAAAACGACGCTTTCGATTGACATAGCCAAACGTTTCGATGGGGAAATTGTATCCGCCGACTCCGTACAGGTGTATCGCGGGTTTAATATCGGGGCGGCAAAGCCGACTCTGGAGGAAAGGCGGGGCGTACCGCATCACCTGCTGGATTGTGTCGCGCCCGATTGCCCCGATTATTCCGTTTCCGCATACCGCGAGCAGGCGCTTGCGGCGATAGCGGATATCACAGCGCGCGGCCGTCTGCCGTTCGTGGTCGGCGGCAGCGGATTGTATGTCAATGCACTGGTCTATCCGCTCAACTTTGCCGTTCCCTCCGACCCGACCATCCGTGCCCGGCTGGAGAGGACGTTCCCGGCGCAGGAAACCTTGCTGGCTTGGAAACGCCTGCAGGAGCTCGATCCCACAACTGCCGACCGGCTGCACCCAAACGATCGCAAACGGATTATTCGTGCGCTTGAGGTCTGTGCGGCGAGCGGCAGACCGCTTTCCGCATTTGGCAATGACTTTGCGAATGCCGCCGGGAAGGAGGTGCCGCTGCACGCGCTGCTGATTGGTCTGACGATGGATCGCGCCTTGCTGTATGAGCGGATCAACGCTCGCGTGGATGCGATGCTGGACGCCGGTCTGCTCGACGAGGTGCGCGCGCTTGCCAACCGCAACCTATCGCGCAAGCTTCCGGCCATGCAGTCCATCGGTTACCGCCAGCTGCTTGCCTATCTCGACGGAGAAATCTCGTTCGAGGAGGCGGTGGAAGCGATCAAGCGGGAGACCAGACGCTTTGCAAAGCGGCAGATCGCATGGTTCAAGCGGGATGCACGTATCAGGTGGCACGACGTAGGCGCCGCCTCTCCTGCTGAATTGTTGAATGATGTAACGTTGGAGATCAAAAATTGGTTGGAACAGGAGGCTGCGCATGGAGATCACTGATCGCGCCAGAGAACTGATTTGGGAGGCGGAACGGGGCCTTTCTGATGTTTTCCGCAGAATTGATGCGGTGGAGGCCGTCGTACAGATGCGCGTGTTGGAGGCGTTTCAGCGCCATCGGGTTGCGGGAAGGCACTTTGCGCCCAGCACGGGGTATGGATACGACGACATCGGGCGGGATACGCTCGATCTGCTGTTTGCCGACGCCTTTGAGGCTGAGGCCGCGCTCGTCCGCCCGCAGATTGTCAATGGAACGCAGGCCATTTATCTTGCGCTATCCGGCGTCGTTGAGCCGGGCGATCACATATTGTCGATAACGGGCCGCCCCTATGATACGCTGGAACAAGCCATCGGCATCCGCGGCGATGCGCCTCACTCGCTCAAAAGCATCGGGGTTTCTTTTGATCATGTGGACCTGCAGGCCGATGGCGAACTGGATATGCCCGCCATTCGGAAAGCAATTAGGGAGGGGCGGACTCCCCGGGTGCTGTTCGTACAGCGCTCCAGAGGATACAGTTGGCGTCCGTCTCTGCATCCGCGCCGGATGCAGGAAGCATTCTCCGCCCTTCGGGATGTGGCACCCGGCGCTGTCATTGTGGTCGATAACTGCTATGGCGAGTTCACCTGCCCGCAGGAGCCGACAAGCGTCGGCGCGGATGTGGCGGCGGGATCGCTCATTAAAAATCCGGGCGGCGGACTTGCGCCGACAGGCGGATACATTGTGGGGCGCGCAGAGTTGATTGAGCGGGTCGCACAGCGACTGACGCTGCCCGGCATGGGGCGCGAGGTCGGTTCCTATGCGGGGGATTACCGCCCGTTTTATCAGGGGTTGTTCATGGCGCCGCATACGGTTGCGCAGTGTATGAAAAGCGCGGCCCTCTTTGCGCGCGCCTTGGAACTGCTGGGGTTGGAAACATTGCCCGGCAGCGCGGCGGAACGGTCGGACATCATCCAGTCCGTCCGGTTTGCGGATGCGGATGCGCTCGTGCGCTTTTGTCAGAGCATCCAGCGTGCGGCGCCGGTCGACAGTTTTGTAGATCCACAACCATGGGATATGCCCGGTTATGCGCATCAGGTCGTCATGGCCGCCGGAACATTCGTACAGGGCGCGACGACGGAACTCAGCGCTGACGGCCCGATCTGTCCGCCTTATACGGCCTATCTGCAGGGATCGTTGACCTATGCGCACGGGCGAATTGCGGCCATGTTGACCGTGGACGCGCTGCTGCGCGCCTGACAACTGCAGCCGAAGAATTGCTATATGCGGCGCATCAATCCCGTGACTTTCCCGACGACCTCGACCTCCGTTGCCGGCAGATAGATGGGGGAGTACAGCTCATTTTCCGGCTGCAGGCGGACGGTCTCGCCTTCCGGATAGATGCGCTTGACCGTTGCCGTTTCCTCTGCAGTGCGCACGACGACGATATCGCCGCTGACGTAACCGAGTTCAGGATCTACCACGATGTAGTCGCCGTCGTTGATACCGGCATCAATCATGCTGTCCCCTTCGACGCGCAGCAGAAAAACGCCATCATGCCGGTTGCCGTGTGTCAACAATTCCGGGATCGGGAAGGTGCCCTCCACGTTTTCCGAAGCGAGGATCGGCGTGCCTGCGGCGACTCGACCGACCAGCGGCACCCGGCTGTCCGGAGTGGTGGTTGAATGCTCCTGTTCCTGTGGTATAATATAAATGGAACGGCGCTTGCTGCGGTCGCGCCGAATGAGCCCGGCGGCCTCCATGTTCTTCAGGTGTGTGTGCACGGTAGCGGGTGAAAACAGCCCGACGGCGTCACAGATTTCCCGGACGGAGGGGGGATAGGCGTTTTCCCTGGAATAGCGCAGAATGAAGTCGTAGATCTGCTGCTGGGGATTGTTGAGTTTTTTCACAGCGGCCACCGCCCCTTTGTTCGTTTGATACGAACATTATAGCATGAGGCTGGGGGAATGTGCAAACAAATGTTCGTAAAAGTTCGGTGAAAAAGATGAAGAAATGTGTATTGGATCCTCATAAGCTGTGCGACAACTGCAACCAGTGCAATCGATGCGACCTCGATCCTTCCAAGCTATGCGATAACTGCTTTCGCTGCCTGGACATGGGGGAGGAGGATTACGCCAAGATATCCATTTCCCGCATTGTGTTGGACGAGGATGGTGTCGTTCCGTTTGGCCAGATGGACGAAGAAACCATGGTGGAAATTATACCCCATGTCCTCTGCACAACGCTGTATGGCGCACGCGGGCGGAAGCGGAGGGTATAGGGACGGATTAGTCATCCTCCCGCAGTCGAATCCGCTTTGCGGCGATGCGCGCATGCTCTTCCGATTGTGCCGCATAGTGTTTGCGCGTGGTGTTGACGTCTTTATGCCCGAGCACATCAGCAACGAGATAGATGTCCCGAGTTTCATGATAAAGCATGGTGCCGTAGGTACTGCGCAACTTGTGCGGCGTGATCTTCTTGAGCGGCGTGGTGACGGCGGCATATTTTTTGACCAGATTTTCCACAGCGCGCGCCGTAATTCTACGCCGTTGCAGCGATAGAAAGAATGCCTGCTCATGTCCTTCTTGCGCGACGATGTCGTTTCGCTGCTCCCAGTATGCGTGGAGCGCCTCCCAAACCTCTTCGCCAAATGCGAGGATGCTCTGTTTGCCGCCCTTTCGTGTTACGAGGAATGTGCTGTCCTCAAAGTTGATATCATCCAGATCTATGCCGACCAGTTCGCTGATGCGGATGCCCGTCCCCAGGAACAGCGTCAGAATGGCGACATCGCGTATGCGCGTTGCCTCATGGAAGCGGCGCTGACGGGCGGTTAATCCATCGCCGCTTTCGGCACGGTCAAGCAGGTTTGCTACCTCGTTGGGCTCCAGGCGCAGAATTGCCTGCTCGTGAAGTTTGGGCGTTTCTACCAGAGAAGCAACGTTGGACGAGATCATCTCATGTTGAAAACAATACTTGAAAAAGGCACGCAGGGTGGACAGCTTGCGCGCCTTTGCACGCTCACGATTCGTCACTTCGCGGTCGTTTTTCAAATACAGAGAGGCCTGTTCCAGATACAGTTCGATGTGGTAGGCGCGTATGAGCTCCAGATCCTGCGCTGTAAGCGATCGAATCTCCCGATCATGCAAAATATCCGATTCCTTTACCAGAAATTGAAAGAAGCCCCGCAAGTCCACTGCGTAGGCATAGCGCGTCAACACGGAGGTATAGTTTTCAATACCGCGAAAAAACGAGCCGGCAAAGAGCGGGAGTTCTTTTTGCAGATCCCGGACCTTTTTGGTATAGATCTTTTCCTTTTCCACCTGATATGTATTCATGGTTCATCTCCGTACATCTTTCGGCGGTTTGTGTCACAAAACCACAAGTTGTTACAAAATAGGGTTTGCCGAAAATCATTCGCCTCGTTCAGCAAGCGGGGGAGAACAGGGCTGTGTTCGTTTCTTTTCTTAAAGGCATACGCTGCAAGAATTGACAGATCGGCTGGCCTGATTGCGGGCAAGGGTTCGCAAAGAATCGCATGTCAAACAGGTCTTTTGCGGATGAAAATACCTGGGATGCGACCGAAGGCCTGTGAAGGGTCCGGCATATCTTGGCTTCCGCAATTTCGTGCGACAGTGAAAAGCGGCGTGCTGGAACGAAAGAAGCTTTACAATTCCCATACTCGTCTTCCATGTGAGACAAAATTCCGGTATTACTCTTTGAAGGTGCAGGGAAGGCAAGGTAACCGGCTTTCGAGCCTTCTATGCTTTGAGCAATCATATCACAACTCTTCGTTAAACGCAAGTTTAACGAAGAGTTGTTTATAAAGTATTCAATATTCCTTACTTATCTACCCGGAGCCGCTTGAATGGCCTTGCGAGCCAGCTCATCACAACGGTTGTTGTGCGCATTATCGGCGTGGCCTTTAACCTTGTGAAAAGCAACGCAATGCTGTCTCGTCAACTGCAATAAACGTTCCCAAAGGTCACGGTTCTCCACAGGTTTTTTTGCGGAAGTTTTCCAGCCGTTTCTCAACCAGGCGTCTATCCAATGCTGCCTAAATGCGTTACAAACATATGCGCTGTCCGTATACACGTCCACAGCGCAAGCTTCCGTCAACGCCTCCAGAGCCGAAATTACCGCCATCAGTTCCATGCGGTTGTTTGTTGTTTCGGGCGAAAAGCCGGACAATTCGCGCTGGTTCTCCCGGTATATAAGAATTGCACCCCACCCGCCCGGTCCCGGGTTACCGGAACAAGCGCCATCTGTGTAGATCTTAACATGCTTCATAGATAATATATTATATTATTTTGACATCGCACGGGACTTGTCAGCGCAGGCCTTGACGCCCGCCAGGACGGCAGCGCGCAAGCCATGTTCCTCCAGGGCGGCAACTGCTTCAATCGTGGTACCGCCGGGAGAGCAGACGTTGTCCTTAAGCTTCCCGGGATGCAGGCCGGTTTCCAGAACCATCTTTGCGCTGCCGAGAACGGTCTGTGCTGCGAGCTCATATGCCTGTGCACGCGGCAAACCCTCTCGAACGCCGCCGTCAGCCAGTGCTTCGATAAAAAGATAGACATAGGCGGGACCGCTGCCACTGACGGCCGTCACAGCATCCATCAGATGGGATTCCACCTCGGCCACACGTCCAATGGATGAAAAGAGCTTGACGGCAAAGGCCCTCTCCCCCGCCTCCAGGGTATCGCCCCGTTCGAATACGCTCATACCGTCGCCGACAAGCGCCGGCGTGTTCGGCATTACGCGAAGAATACGCGTGGACGCTGGCAAGGCATCTGCAAGGCGTTTCTGCGACCAACCAGCGGCAATAGAAATCAACGCTTTGTTGGAAAAGGCCGTCGCATTTTCCGCAAATACTTCGGCGCAAATATGGGGTTTTACGGCTAAAAGGATGATATCCGCCTTTGTAATGAGCACTTCCGTACTTCCGCAGATTGCTACGCCAAGTTCCTTTTGAAGTGCCTGCAATTTGGGGGCATACACATCAAAAGCTAAAATCTCGTCAGCCTGCACCACGCCGCCGCGCAACGCGCCGCGCAGTATCGCTTCCCCCATGTTTCCGACGCCAATAAAACCAATTCTCATTGCAAAAATCCTCTCGTTTATGCTGCCTGTAGCATACCATAAACGAGAGGAATGCGCAACCTGACTGCGTCATTGCGAGCAAACGTTATGACGACTTTTGTGGCTTTCTAAGCAACAGGCTCGCAATAAGCGCCAGCGCAATCAATGCAAGCAACAATGTCCAGGCCAGTGAATAATCACCCATCAGGTCTTTACAAGCGCCCATGGCGGTTGGGGCAACCGCATTGATTAATGCCGCAAATGAGTATGCCGCACCATAAATGAGTCCAAAGTTCGCCGTACCATAAAAGTCAGCGACCAATGGACTTAATGATGCATATGCCAAGCCGTATCCGACACCGGTTATAATAGCGAATGCATACCCAACGGGAATGGCGGTCGTGTATTTGAGCAAAACGATGCCTAAAAACAACCCGCAGTAACCAATGGTCAAAACCTTTTTACAGCTGATTCGATCACACAAGAACCCGGACAGCAGGCGGCTTGGAATACTGCATAAAGAAAAAGTCCCAACTACCGTCGCAGCAATCGTTGTTTTAAAACCTATATTCTCCAAATGCGGGATGGCATGGGTATTGATTGAAGTCTGCGTAAAACTACATATCCCGATTGCAAAAGCAATCAAGTAAAAGGTAAGTGTTCTTCGTACGTCATTTATCGTCCAACTAATTTGCAAATCGCCTTTGTCCAACGCTTCAGCAGAAGTATTTGATTCTGCCGGCATATTGGAATTGGGCCGAACGGGTAAGCCATCCGGTTGAAGATTCATATCTGATGGATGGTTTTTGACCAATAGTGCGGTAATCGCCAGAGAAAACAAAGCAAATATGGCGATGCAAAGATAGATATTGCGCCAATTATTAGTCTTCTCCAGTATGTTTGCCATAATCGGATTGATAACAAACCCTGCAATGCCAGCACCACAGGAAACAATCGCAAGGGCGATGCCCCTTCTTTTTTGAAACCACTGCGAAATAATCGTGTTGATCGGCAGTATTGTTCCTATTGTCAGACCAGAACTAAAAAATCCGATATAACAAAGATACAGTACGACGGTGCTGTTGCAAAAAAAGTACATCACAAAACCGCCCATGGCAACAAGAACGGACCCCAAAAGAATTGCCTGCTTGTTGCCGATTTTTTTTGCAAACATGCCGGCTGCAACAGCGCACAACCCGCTTAATAATGACATTATGGAATACGCTAACGAGGCGGTGGTTGCATTGATTTGCAGCGCTTCCGTCATGGGGGTCAAAACTACGCCAAACGTCAGCAATACCGGCATCATCAGCAGCATATATACCAGCAACAAAACCCCAACGTTTATCCAACCATAAAAAACCTTCATCTTCTCAGATCCTCAAAAGCACGATGACATGCGACATAATGGTTTTTGCCTGCCTCCCTCAGCTCCGGCATACAGTGCTTACAATCATCGCAGGCATAAGCGCAGCGAGGATGAAAGGGACATCCGCTGGGAGAGTTTATTAAGCTTGGGACTTCACCACTTAAAACGATGCGCTGTCGCTTTTGCTCAACATAGTAATCCGTTATGGGAACCGCAGATAAAAGCGCTTTGGTATACGGATGCAACGGGTTGTGATACAAATCTGCAGCGTCAGTAATTTCCATAACTTTTCCAAGGTACATAACGGCAATCTTATGGCTTATATGGCGTACAACCGCAAGATCGTGTGCAACAAAGACATAGGTAATGCCGAGTTCTTCCTGAAGCCGCTCAAACAAATTAATTATTTGCGCCTGAATGGAGACATCCAGAGCAGAGACAGGCTCATCGCAGACAATTAGCTTGGGATTGCAGGCAAGGGCGCGCGCAATACCAAGGCGCTGTCGCTGCCCACCACTCATTTCATGCGGGTAACGATCACCGAGAGCGGGATCCAACTCAACCGTTCTTAACAGATCATCCACACGATCCCTCAACTCGCCCTTTGAAAGGCGAGAAGTCCTGTCTTCAGATACGGCTTCTGCAACGATGGAAAACACGGATTGACGCGGATCGAGCGAACCGCTTGGATCCTGAAATATCAACTGAATTTCACGTCTATAGGGCAAAAGCTCGTGATCCGTGAGATTGGATATATCATGCCCACGGTAATATATGGATCCAGATGTTGGTTTATATATGCGCAAAATGCAACGTGCAGTTGTTGTCTTTCCACACCCGCTTTCTCCGACGATGCCAAAGGTCTCACCTTCATCAACAGAAAAACTGACATCATCCACCGCTTTGACATGCGCATAAGTACGCTGCAAAAGCCCTTTTCGGAGCGGAAAATACATTTTCAAGTTCTCAACGCGCAACAAGTTGGTCTTATTATTCATGGTTATTCTCCCCAACATCGAGATAACATGCTGCAAAGTGTCCTGCCTCGCCTATTTCTCGCAGTTCCGGACGTGGGCTGCCTTTACACAATTCGCAAGCGTATGGGCAGCGCGGATAAAATGCGCAGTATGGCGGCAAATCAACCAGATTGGGCGGTGCACCGGTAATGGGAACGAGCTTTGCGGAAACATCATCATCCAGCCTTGGAACGGATTTCAGCAAGCCTATGGTATAGGGATGCCGCGGGTGTGTCAATATCTGTTCAGTGGTACCGGACTCAATAATCCGCCCCGCATACATCACATAGATGCGCTGCGCGTAACGGGTAACAAGGCCAAGATTATGGGTTACCATCAGCAACGAAGTTTTATATTGGTTTACAATCTCAAGCAAAAGATCCATCACCTGAGATTGCGTCGTGACATCGAGCGCAGTCGTTGGTTCGTCCGCAATAATCATCTTGGAACGACAAGCAATTGCAATTGCTATCATCACGCGCTGTCGCATGCCGCCGCTCATCTGAAAAGGATAGTTTTTCATTCGCTGAGCAGGATCCGGAATGCCGACATTTTCCAACGCCTCTATCGCCCGGCTCCAAGCTTCTGCCTTTGAAACGGGTGCATGCGTCCTGATCACTTCACACAATTGTGACCCTATGGTCAATATAGGGTTGAGGCTTGTCATGGGCTCCTGAAAGATCATGGAAATCTTTGCGCCTCGTATGTGTCGCATTTCCTTTGAACGCGATTTGTAGGCAAGCAGGTTTTCCCCCTCCAGAAGCACCTCCCCGCCAATTATTTTGCCTGGCGGCGACTGAACAAGCTGCATCACCGACATTTGGGAAACGGATTTCCCACAGCCACTTTCCCCAACAAGTGCAACTACTTCACCGGCGTCAACATAATAGGAAATGTCATCGACGGCCTTCACCTCGCCAGCTGTTGTGAAAAAAGATGTTTTTAGATGTTTAACTTCGAAAAACTTTTTTTCCTTAATAGCTTCCATCACAGTTTCCCTCTCAGTCTCGGATCAAGAGCATCGCGCAGGCCGTCACCGAAGATATTAAAAGCCACAACGATGAGAATAATGCAAATACCGGGCAACAGGGCCAGCAATGGTTCGCTGGTAAGATAACGATATCCTTCGGATACCATTCCGCCCCAAGTTGGTGTTGGCGGAACAATGCCGATGCCCAAATAGCTCATGCCGGCTTCAAGCATAATTGCTGAGCCGAGATTCATGGTAAAAAGAACAATTACTGATGGCACGCAATTTGGGAACAAATGCTTTAGCAATGTCTTAAACTTTGATTGCCCAATTAGCGAAGCCGCGGTAATAAAGTCATTCTTTTTCATGGACAGCACGAGACCATTCATCAGCCTAACATAAGTTGGGACCATGGAAAAGCCAATGATAATGATGACGCCCACAACGCCGTTGGAAAAAAGCGCAACCAAGACCATGGCGAGGATCATATTGGGAATGGATAGTTGCGTATCGTTAAGACGCATGATGATTTGGCCATACCATCCGCCCAAATAACCGGCGGAGATGCCCAACAATGTTCCAACAATTGCCGCAATCAGGCTGCTGAACAAGCTCGCCATCAGCGAAATCCTGGCGCCATAAACAATGCGGCTCAACAGGTCCCGCCCCAAAAAGTCAGTGCCAAGCCAATGTTCTGATGTTGGGCCGGACAAAATGTTATCAAGCTCCTGCGCGGTAGGACTATATGGCGTAAGGACCGGAGCAAAAACAGCGAGAAACAAAAAGAACAAAATCATGCCAAAGCATATTTTGGAAACGATTCCGCGGCCAAACATGACGCGCAGCATCTGAGAATGTTTCTTTTGAAGTTTAATTTTTTTCATTGTGTCAACCCCACGATTCCCGTATTCTCGGATCAATAAACCCATATAGAATATCAACGAGAAGGTTACAACCAACCGTAAATAATGAGACTATCAGTACGCCTGTCTGTACGAGCACATAGTCGCGGTTTATGACGCCAGTCGTCAGCATATTTCCAATGCCAGGTATATTGAACACATTTTCTACAATCAGGGAGCCGCCAATCGCAATTCTAACCTGCAAGCCAATTATGGTAACTACGGGGATCAAGGCGTTCTTAAGCGCGTGTCTAAAAATGATTCTTGCCTCGGACAGGCCGTTGGCCCGGGCCGTGCGAATATAATCCTGATTTACTACTTCCAGCATGTTTGAACGCGTTTGCCGTGCGACGGAAGCCTGCAACTGAAAGGACATGCAGAACACCGGCAAAATTGCCATATAAACATATTTTGCAAAGTCCTTTGACGGGCTCGTAAATCCCTGAACAGGAAACCATTTGAGCTCCAAAGCAAACACATATATACAAAAGATACCGAGCCAAAACGACGGTGTTCCGAGACCAAGTGTTGAAATAACGGTCAAGACCTGATCAAGCCACTTTCCACGCTTAACCGCACTGAGAATTCCAAAGCACACGCCAAAAATTGCTGCTATAACAATTGCTGGGACACCTATCGCCAATGTTCTCGGCAAACGCTCCGAAATAATATCGTAAACCGGGCGATTAAAGGCGTAGGATTCGCCAAAGTCTTTGGTAAAAATACCAGAAACCCAAAGCCAATATTGAGTTAAAAGTGGTTTGTCCAAATTCCACTCTGCACGAAGCTCGTCTACAGCCTCTTGCGACGCCTCTTCCCCAAGAGATATTCTTGCAGGGTCTCCGGGCAGGACATGCATCAAGGAAAAGGCGAAGATGGAAATCAGGAATACAATTAATAGCGATATCAGCACGCGTCTGATAATATAGGTTACCATATCTACCTCCGTCGGGAAAGCCGGGGCAACAACTGACCATCTACACACCCTGCATCCGCAAAAGCGGATGCAGGGTATTCGATTCAATGGATGTCAGGCAATTTACTTTACTTTTCAATCCAGGCAGTCCACAGCGTCCAGTTCCCGGGCACGCGAGAAACGGTTTCTCCAATGCCGGAATCATGAATCGAAGAATCCAACGCTGCGATATCATAGATAGCGCCAATCGCTTTGAGCAGGCAATAATCCTCGAAAATCATTTTTTCTGCAGTTTGCCAGAGCTCATTTGCCTCTTCAGATGTCGTTGCAGAAGCAGCTGCGAGGATGGTGTCATTCAGGTCATCCGGATGAATAAAGCTCGTAACTGCCAACCCGGAGGTGATGCCCTGAATGAAGTTTGCGTTCATAACAGCGGGGCCGCCGTTGGAGAGCGTCATCGGGTGATAAAGCATGCCGCTTTCCCAGCCGGACATCGCCTTGATATAGGTCGCTGAATCGGCCGGGTTCAACTCAACCCGAATACCAACCTGAGCGAGCTGTTCCGCCACGATCTGGCAAACATTCACATAGGAAGTCGTGCTGGAAGTGGTCAACACAGTATCAAATCCATCCGGATATCCTGCTTCAGCCAAAAGTTCTTTCGCTTTCTCAGGATTGTATTCGAAACCGGTAACTTCGTCGTTATACCAGGCCTGTCCAGGAATGCCATACTGCGTAATGGGAGAACCGTACTCGCCCCAGAGAGCATTCATAATGGCATCCCGATCGATGGCATAGGCAGCGGCCTGACGAACGCGGACATCATAAAACGGGTCGTCTTCATTCGTACAGTTGAAGCAAATCGTTACGGATGCAGACGGAACCTTCACCATCTGAATCGTAAAGCCAAGCTCCGTCAGCTCTTTTGCGTCATTGGGGGTATCGGGGAACCGGACGTTGATTTCACCCGCCTGGAGAGCGGCGTTAGCAGTGGTATGATCTGCATAAACGTAGATTTCAATGCCATCAAGATAGGGCTTTCCCTGCCAGTAGTCATCAAAACGCTCAAACTCCGTGCTGATATCCGGTTCGTGCGAGACAAACTTAAACGGACCAGTACCAATGGGTTCCTGCTCACAAAGCTCCAACCCGCCCTTATCATATTGCTGCTTGGAGTGCATCAATCCGGCTTGCCGACAAAGGCCATACTCGAACGTGCTGTCCCACTCGGTCAGGTACACCTTGACGGTGTATTCATCCACAACCTCAGCATGATCAAACTGCTTAAGGAACGAGGTGCTCAACGTGCCCTCATCATAATACATCTGCAAATTCCATGCACAGACCTCGGCATTAAAATCAGAGCCATCATGGAATTTTATCCCTTCATTAAGTACGATCGTATAGGTCTTTTCCTCTGCATTGGCGGTCACGCTCTTCGCCAGATAGGGAGTTGGCGCGCCGTTTTCATCAAAGACCATGAGCGTCTCAATGTAGCAATTCGTATAAACAAAGTCATTCTGATCACGCGTGTTCAGCCAAAGAGGATTTTTGAAATCCTGCGTAAGACCAATTTTGATAACGCCACCTTGCTTTGCTGCTTCCGGATCAGTCACATCCGAGCTAGGCTCGTCGCTTTCGGACGGATCGGGTTCCGCTGGTGCCGTGCAAGCCGTTAGAGCGAACACCATAGCGAGTACCAGTAACAGAGACAACAGCTTCTTCATCGTTTTTCCTCCTTGTTTTGTTTATCGTTTATCGCTGTCGCGATAACAACTCCGCTCAAATTCCAACCATTCGTGGATTTCACATCCCATCATCTGCGTGCGCTCCTGCCGCGTTAAGCCCCCCATATCATGCTCGTTGGAGTACAGGGTGTTTCTATCGGCAACCACATGGCGCGCATAATCCAACATACCAAACCATGCCGCCTTCTCGAGATAATGACATGTAACAAGGTTGAACCCCAGGGGCTCCAAATCCTTGATGGTGACATCCGGAATTCCGTCATGCGAATCGACGTCAGGATACATCTTCCAACCAGGCACATGTTTGGCAATCTTCTGACAAAGCTCCATGCTGCCCTCGCCATTGTTGATGCCCATTATCAAAGTCATATCAGCACCTGCCTCATAGGCACGCAGGCAGCGCTCGATCGCCTCGTCCAACCCGTGCGTCAACAAAGCCTCCGTACGCGCAATCAGAATACAATCCGTACCTTCAAGCGCCGCCTTAGAGGCCCGAATCTTTGCCAGCCAGTCGCGCTGCGAGGTGACTTCATCCGGCTTTTTTTCATAATAGAGCCGTGCGAAGCCGCGAACTCCCTTTGAGTCTTCCATCTGAATGGCCTGAGCGCCAGCACGCATCAGCCTTTGACAGGTGCGATACGCATGGAGAGGGCTGTCTCCAAATCCGTTTTCTGCATCCAGAATCAACGGGAGCGGAGACCTGTCCGTAATTCTCTCCGTCTCCCAGACAAATTCATCAAGGGTCAGGAGGCCAAGGTCGTTATATCCTTCCTCGCAAGGAGAGACTGCTCCGCTTGCAAGCAAGGTTGCCTCAAAACCAACCTTTTCAGCCGCTCTTGCCGACATGTAATCCCACACACAAGCAGCAAACACCTGCTTCTCGGACAACATTTTCTTAAGAGATCTCGGTTTCTCCATGATCATAACTAAATCCCCTTCTTTCGTCTTATTTCTTGTCTTCGTAGCAGGCTTTTTCAAAGGCAAGCCACTCGCGGATATCTGCGCCAAGCATGTCGGTGCGTTCAAGCGCCGAAGAACATCCCATCGAATGATCGTTGTGATACACGGTGGCCTGATCCGCCATTACATGCTTTCCAAAGTCAAGCATGCCCCACCAAGCGCCCTTTTCCATGCAATGGCAGGTCACGAGATTAAACCCGAGGGGCGCCAGATCATCAATGTTAAGATCAGGAACGCCATTGTGCGTTTCCACATCAGGATACATTTTCCAACCAGGAACGCGCCTTGAAATCTCCTCGCACAGTTCCAGACTCTGAGGCCCATTGTTAATGCCCATAATCAGGGTCATATCCGCACCGGCATCGAGGGCACGAAGACAGCGTTCGACGGCTTCGTCCAGGCCAGCAGTGTAGTAAGCCTCGGTTCTGGCAATCAGCAGACAATCCGTGCCTTCCAATGCTGCCTTTGAAGCTCGCAGCTTTGCCAGCCAGTCCTCAACAGGAATGATCTGATCCGGAGTGTTTTCATAAAACAACCTTGCAAATCCGCGGATACCCATGGTGTCTTCGATCTGCACGGCTTGAGCACCGGCCTTTGCCAGACGCTGGCAAGTGCGATGCGCATGAAGAGGGCTGTCGCCAAACCCGTTTTCCGCATCCAGGATCAGCGGCAGGGTTGAACGGTTTGTAATCCTCTCCGTCTCCCAGACAAACTCATCCAGCGTTACCAAACCCAGGTCATTGTAACCTATTTTATTGGCGGACAATGGACCGCTTGCAAGGAGCGTTGCTTCAAAACCTGCCTTCTCAGCAGCGCGCGCAGACATATAATTCCAAATGCACGTTGCGAATACTTGCTTTTCTTCGAGCATCTTCTTTAAGGATTTTGGTTTGTCAAGAATCATTTTTGCAAGTTCTCCCTTCTTGTCTTTGCAGATTTTATCATTTGTTCTGAAATTCCCAAGATTATCAAAACTGCTGAAGGCCTTCGATGGCATAGACGCGGACGGGGCAGGAGTCAAGCCCCTTGATGTAGAGGGGCGCAAAGGAGATGAAGAAGGTCTCCTGCCGCAGCTCCTCCAGGTTCTTGAGCACCTCCAGAAACGTGATGTTCTTCGCCATGCACACATCGTGGAACGGCTTCACATCCTCGTTCCGGTTCTCGATCGAGACCCCGTCCCCAAACCCCACGCACTTCACCTCGTGGTCCACCATCCACTGCGCCGTTTCCCCGTTGACGAACAGCCGCCGGTCCTCCGCCGTGTTCGTCTTCTCCGTGAACGGAGGCAGCTTGTAGGGCGAGTCCAGGATCACCACGTCCCCGCGCCTTACCTTCTTCCCCAGCACCCGGTCGAGCACCTCCCGCGTGATATACCCGTTGGCCGCCACGCCCTCCACCGTCGCATAGATCCCGCGGCCCAGAAAGTTCGTCAACGGCAGCGCCGCGGCGTCCGGCCAGTTGTCGTCATGATGATAGGGACATTCGCAATGGGTCCCCAGATGGCTCGTCAGGTCCATGATCGTGTGGTAGTCCGGGATCGGGCCTCCCGTATTGAACCGGTACAGGTGACACCGCCGCGTCTCCGTCGCAGGATCCAGATATTTCGTCAGGTCGATCACCCGCAGATTCCCCAGTTGATAGACGCACATCTTCCCTGTCCCTCCGTCATTTCCACTGTTTCCGTTCTTCCATCGCATGCACCAGCGCAACCGCCATTTCATGATATGGCACGGGTACGCCCGCTTCCTTTGCCGCCGCTACCACCGAGCCGGCGATCGTATCCACTTCCGTTCGATTCCCCTGTTGCAGGTCCGCATAGATCGACGTATATCCCATCCGGGCGTTCGCCAGCACCTGCTTGATCTCCTCGATCACCCGCCCGGTCTCGAAAGGTCCCACGCCCAGTGCGTTCGCCGTTGCCACTGCCTCGTGCGCCAGCCGCTCCATCAGGTCACAGGCATGAGGATTCTCCAATATGAACCCCAGCGGCGCCTGCAGGATTCCCGTCAGCGTGCTGGCCGCCGAGTTCAGAAATAGTTTGCTCCAAATCTGGCTGGCCACACCGTCTGAAATGGAACATGTAAAACCGCATGCGGTCAGCGTGTCGGCAATGGGCCTGATCCGTTCGCTGTCCCCGCCCAGCAGGCCGATGCTCGTCCTGCCGCTGCCGCCGTGCCGGACATGCCCGTTGCCCAGAAGCGAACTGTTGTGCTGCGTGGTCCCGATGATGACGTGGTCGCGGTCCGCAAACTGCAGCAGCTTCGACTCGTGCCCCGCGCCGTTTTGCAGCGTCATCACATAGGTCCCCGCTCCGATCAGCCCCCGGTTCGCCTCCAGTGCCGCTATCGTATACATCGATTTCACAAATACGATGACCAGATCCATCCGGCCGAGTCCCTGACTGTTGAGCACGGCTTTGGGGTGCGCCGTCCATGCTTCTCCGTCTTGTTCCACTATCTGAACGCCATGTTGCGAAATCGATTCCACGCATTTGGGATCTACGTCAACCAAATACACATCATTCTTTTTTGAAAGATAACTGCCGAACAGGCAACCCATTGCGCCGGCGCCCAAAATCGTGATTCTCATACTTGCTCCTCATTAGGGTTTACTTTTCAACTTGCAAATATACGAATGATTTCGATTGCATAAATAAAATATCACATTCGATTGCAAAAAGCAAGACATTTTTTCAAATAGGCTCAAATTTATTAAAGAGACTTAATTTCAACCAAATAATGTGAAGCACAGCGAAGTAAAACGCCAGTCCGATATGAACTGGCGTCAGTGAAAACGATGGTTTGGTTATGTCGATTGCCTCTCTACGATCTTGGAACAAATCATCATTTTTTTGTTGATGTGTTCCCCTTGCAATAAGGCAGTCAAATTCCTGGCGGCCATGAGACTCAGATCGTACAACATATTATCCAGAGAGGTGAGCGTGGGCACGCAGATCTCGGCAAATTGTGAATTATTGATGCCGATGATTGCAACATCACCTGGGACTGAAAGATGCAGCTCTGCCAAGGCGCGGATGCCGACGGCGGCCAGAAGATCCTCCGAGAAAATGATGCCGGTCACTTCAGGGTGAAGTTTTACCATTTCAGTAGTGGCCTGAAAGATCTCCTGCACCGAAGAACCTGATTGGATGACAAGCGGCTCTGCTTCCGGCAGGAAACGACGCATGCCGTCGAGGTAGCCTTGCTCCTTCAAATGATTGCTTGGCGTGTACTGATTGACGACGAAAGCAACCCCCTTCCTCCCCTTGTTGGCGAGAAGTTCCACGCAGTCGCACACACCGTTGCGCTCATCAGCAATCAGTCCATAGATATTGGGCGCCTCAAGAAAACCGTTGCAAATCACTACGGGAGTCGTCGGCAGATATGTCTGTATGGACCTGCAAACCTCTTCCGTTTGATAAATGGATCCCATCAATACGGCTGCATCCACTTTCCTCTGGCTGAGCAACTGAATGTATCTGGCCTGATCCTTTTCGGCGACGCCAGTATTATAGATCAGACAGGAATAGCCCTGACGAGAGAGCTCGCGCTCAATGTAATAGACACCATCCGTATGCTGTGTAGTGCGAATGTCAGAGATTAAAATGCCGATCATTTTTGAGGATTGATTCACCAGTCCCCGGGCGGTTTCATTGGGGACGTAGTGGTATTCTTCCAGAAGTTTCAAAACGCGGGCTCTGGTTGCCTTTTTTACATAAGGATAATTGTTAATTACTCGGGATACTGTACTTGCAGAAACCCCTGCCAGATCGGCAATGTCGTAGATCGTAACCTCTTGCAAAGTATGCGCCACCTCTCGTATTCGATATTGAAAACGCTATCAAAATTCCATGTATAGTATAGGTTTTGTTCCAATTTTCGTCAAGCAATTTCATGACAGTTTCTGAAATTCATCAGATGTATTGCCAACATGGAACGACTCAGGTATTACGCGGTTACAGCAAAAAATAGACGACTAAAAAAAATATCGCTAACGCCAGAAACGTGGCGCCCGAAAGAAGAGGCCCCCGAGGGAAACGACGCTTTTTCTGACGACGTAACCGGTAGTCGGCATAGTTTCCATTTCGATCTTCTTCCTTCAAAAAGCCGACCCAGGGCCAAGCGGTATCCGCAAGTTTCCGAATACCATAGCTGAAGACATCAAACAAGCCGTGCAGGTTGGCAAACGCCAGGCCGCCTGCTCCCAACAGGAAAACAGCGGGTACGAAAAAGGCATCGCACAGACGATGTATGACGCCTCTTTCCGTCGACTTGCCGGAGAACAGAAACACCACCAGCGCAATCAACAATCCGCATCCAAAAGGAACGAGATACTCCTTCAGGCGTTTGCGCATCACTTCAGAATTGCGAGATACTTTTCGTATTCCGCATCGTTGCACTGCACAAAGTGCCCGGGCTTGATTTCCCGAAAAGTCGGCTTGTCAACCGAATAATCGTGCTCGACCAGAGGGTTGTATACGATACGCTTGCGTCTCTTCTCATAAATTGGATCCGGCAACGGGATTGCTGAAAGCAGCGAGCGCGTATACGGATGCAGCGGATTCAGGAATAGTTCATCTGAAGAGGCAAGTTCGACCATCTTACCATAATACATGACGCCAATCCGATCGGAAAAGTACTTAACGACGGATAAATCGTGCGCAATGAACAGAATGGTCAGGCCAAAGCGCTCGCGCAACTCATTCAACAAATTGATGACCTGTGCCTGAATGGACACATCCAAAGCGGAGACCGGTTCGTCGGCAATGATGAGGTCCGGGTTCATAATAATGGAGCGAGCTACGCCAATGCGCTGACGCTGTCCGCCAGAAAATTCATGCGGATATCTGCCTGCGTGTTCGCGCACCAACCCCACAAGCTCGAGCATTTCGTAGACCTTTTCATCGATGGCTTTGCGGTCACGTTCGCCTTGTATGATAAGGCCTTCCGAAATGATTTCCCGGACGGTCATGCGCGGGTCCAGCGACGCAATGGGATCCTGAAAGATCATCTGAATACGCGTGACAAGCTTCGTTTTGCGAGCCTTGCGCAGCGCCATCCGGTATTCCGCCGAAAGTTTGGCCAACTCCTCCCCGGTCGCCGCATCAATCTTGTGCCGGTATTCCATTTCAATCTCAGCAATGCGCTGTCGCGCATACTGACGGTCGCTGCTTCGACGATCGTGGTTGGCCGAGCGAATAAGTTTGCGCTGCTCGGCAATGATCTCATCCCGCTTGGCCTGTAGCTGTGCGACCTGTTGAGCGCGCGTTGCACCGCCTGACGCGCTATCAGGCGGCAAGTTATCGACAGCTTCCTTATATTCTTTTTTTGCCAATTCGATACGCTCTCGATAACTACGCGTGCCGGCCGCTATGCGGACGCCCTTAAAATAGACATTGCCGGAGGTAATGTCATACAGTTTGATGATCGAACGCCCCGTGGTGGTTTTTCCGCAGCCCGATTCACCAACCAGTCCCAGCACTTCGCCGCGCCTGATTTCAAAGCTGACGTCGTCAACGGCTTTGAGTTCGCCGCCTTCCATCTTAAAATACTGGCAGAGGTGCTCAACTTTGAGCAGTACGTCCTGATTATTCTGCATCTGCTGCACCTTCTCTCCTCAGTTTCATCCTGGCAATGCGGTCCGTCATGATCTTTGGCGGTTCCACCTTCGGCGCATCGGGATGCAAGAGCCATGTAGCGGCATAATGTGTATCGCTGATTTTGAACATCGGCGGTTCCAGCTCGAAGTCGATCTGCATGGCGTACTTATTGCGCGCTGCAAAAGCATCCCCTTTGGGCGGGTAAATCATGTTTGGCGGCGTGCCAGGAATGGCTTCCAGCTTTTCATTTGTGTCGAGATCAGGCATGGAGGAGAGCAGCGCCCAGGTGTACGGGTGCGCTGCATGATAAAAAATATCTTCCGCCGTGCCGTACTCTACGATTTTGCCGGCATACATGACGGCAACACGATCCGCCATGTTGGCCACCACGCCCAGGTCGTGCGTGATGAAGATGACGGAGAGCTGTCGCTCAGCCTTCAGATTGTTAATCAGCTCGAGGATCTGGCTCTGGATCGTGACATCCAACGCGGTGGTCGGTTCGTCACAGATCAGGATATCCGGGTTTGCGGCCAACGCAATGGCGATGACGATACGTTGCCGCATGCCGCCCGAAAATTCAAATGGATACTGGTTGTAGCGTTTGCGTGGTTCGGCAATACCGACTTCCTCCATCAGTCGGATCGCCCTGTCACGGGCAATGCGCTTTGTGACCTTCGCTACGACGCCCTGTGCATTTGTCTTGAGGTAATCAATGGCTACATTCGTCTCGGCGTCGTAGTCACGAGTGTCGTGCCTTTGCAGCAAATCCTCGTAGTGGTTGGCCAGCCGGTCGATCAGGTGCAGGATATTCTCGCGCACCAGATCAAGATCCGTTACGGCGGCGGCCGCGACCTCCCAGTCTACGGTTTTGCCGCGGGCGATGAGACGGTCATGTTTGCGCTTGGTGCGTTCATATTTCCTCTCGGCTTGCGCATTCTTCCCGATGGATGTAAAGTAACGGTCGAGCTCGCTCTTAATGCTTGGCCCAAACGTATAGCTCAGGCTGTCCTTTACAATTGCCAGCCGATCGATGGACGCCTCTACCTTCTCCGAGAGTAGCTTTTGCACGCGATAGGCTTCCGAGCGGTTCAGGTGCTCATTTTCAAAGTACTTCGCGTTTTCACGCAGGAGATGAATGGCTTCTTCCATGCTCCGATAGGAGGCCTCTGCAGAGTAAGAGATGCCCTGCTTCGCATTGGCGAAGAATTCGTTCATGAACTCCTTGGAAAGGTACTGGAGCAGGTACTCGTTGAGGTCCGGCACATCCATCTCCGGCAACGGTTTTCCGCTGAACTGCAGATAATACCCCATTCGGAAAAAGTCGGGCTCAGGCAACGCGACCGCCCGCTCGAGTATTTCGCGTATCTCGTGCATCGCAGCAATAAGCTTGTCATATTCGGCATGCTTTTTCCCGCAGTTGAACAGATCCGGCAGCGAATCTGCAAGCGTTTTCAGCCGCTCTGCCTCCGCCTTGACCACATATTCATGGATGGAGTTGCGGGCAAGGTTAGCAACGCTCTTGACACGGTACGCGGCATCCTTGGCGGCATTCTTCCCCAACTCGAAGGCGAGCACGTCGATATCGTCAATCGCTTCCTTTGCGGCTTCCTTTGCCTTAACAAACGCACCCTCCAGCTCAATGTGCTTGAACTCGAACTTGTCGAATTTCTTGCACATGGCGGTCAGTTCGTCTGCTTTTGCGGTATTTCCGCCAGCAATGGCAGAAATCATGCTGTCGTTGAGCGTCTTGAGGAACGTATTGAAATTCTTGCGGCTCTCGCGCTGACGGGCAGCGCCTTTAAGAATCATGGCCTCCGTCAGCTGACGCCCGATCTTTACGATCGGGTTCAGGCTCGACATCGGGTCCTGAAAGATCATGGAGATTTTATCGCCACGAATATTGTGGAAATCATCCTCGCTGATCTTGAGCAGATCCTTTCCGTCATAGATGATCTCGCCGGACTCGGTGATGGAGTTGCGCGCCTGAATTCCGAGTATTGCTTTTGAAGTAACGGATTTGCCGGAGCCGGATTCGCCGACAATCGCCAGCGTCTCGCCTTTGGCCAGGTCAAAGCTGATGCCCCGTACAGCCTGCACTTTTCCATTGGTGGTGCGGAACGAGATGCGAAGATCGCGCACCTGCAGCTTCGTTTCCATCAATCTTCACCTCCCCGCATGGTCGGATTGAATGCGTCGCGCAAGCCGTTACCAAACAGGTTGAACGCGATGAGCAGCAGCGACACGAATAATGACGGCCAGAACATGGCGTGCGGCGCCGCGGTCATGGATACCTGCCCCTGGGCCATCAACGTGCCGATGCTGGTGCCGGCAAATTCCTGCAGGTTGATGATACCCAGGTAGGTCAGCTGCGTTTCCGAGCTTATAACGCTGGGAATCACGAGCGCACAGCTCGTAATAATTGTACCGAGCGCATTGGGGAAGATGTGTTTGAACATCAACCGCCAGTCAGAAGCGCCAAGCGTGCGCGCAGCAAGCACGAATTCCTGCCCTTTGAAACGGTAGAACTGTTTTCGTGTGAGCGCCGCCATACCGATCCACCCCGTCAGGACATAGGCGAACAGGAACGAAGGCACCACGCCGACCTTTTGCGCCAGATGGAGCTGGAACAGTGTGACGGCCACGATAAAGGGAATGTCATACAGAATATCGGCAATACGATCCATGACAAGGTCGATAGTGCCGCCATAATAGCCCTGAATAGCACCGTAAATGGCGCCGATCGTCAGATTGATCGCAGAAACGAGGATGGCAAAGATGATCGAGAAGCGCGCGCCGATACCGATGCAGGCGAACAGATCCTGCCCAAGGGAATTCGTGCCCATAAGGTAGATCGGCTCATGACCGTTGATATAGGTGTAGTAGTTATAATAGCAGATGCGGCATTGCACGGCGCCGGACTTTGCGGCGCTGTAAATGTAACTGCCGTCGTCGCCCGGAATGCGCAGGCTGTTGTACGGAGCGCCTTCGATGCCCTTATTCGTGGAATACGCCGGGATAAAGTCGCCGTTCTCGTCAAAGACAGGCGTCCCCTTTGCATCCGAAACCTGGTACCAGATATTCGAGTTGTTTGAGATGCCCTGGATGTCCGCAGCTTCTACGTAAGGATAGATGACCTGGATGCCCGTTTCGTTTTGCCATTGCTGAATGCGCTCAAACTCCGCATAGGACAACACACGGTATACCACGCCGGTCTCGTAATAGCGGTTGTTCCGGAGTGTATAGGAAACGCTTGCCTTATCCTGGCCGCGATATTTGACATAAGTGGTGACACTGTCAACGACGCTGACGATCGGATTGTAGCCGGTCTCCACCGCAATGCCCTTCCAGAAGTTGCATGCCAGCTCGTTCTGACTGGTACGGACCACGCCGCCGTCGAGGATCCCCCACCCCAAATCCGCTATGGAGCGTACGAAAGGCGGCGTGCTGAGATATAACGGGTCCTTGTCCTTTACCGTATAGGGCGAAATAATCGGCGAGACGACGGAAAACAGCAGCAAGAAGGCGATGACAACGGCCGCCACCAGCGAGCTCTTGTTTTTCTTAAAGCGGATGAACGCATCAGCCAAATAGCTGCGAGACTTCGTCTCAAGCTTTTTGTCGTGAATGGCGGCGTCCATCTGCACGAACTGAAATTTCTCCTGCGGGATGTGCCCGTACTGATTTTGCTTGTCCATGCTCATTTTTTCGACCCCATTCTGATGCGCGGATCAATAAATCCGTAGCTAATGTCGGTTACAATCGCGGCAATCAGCCCGATTGCGGTATAAAACGTGGAGATAAGGATGAACAATGGGTAGTCGCGGCCATTGATGGCGTTCAGGTATAGCCGCCCGACGCCCGGTACCGAGAAGATTTTTTCAATGACGAGTGACCCGCCCAGAATACCGATGAAGTTGGCGAAGATGGCCGGCACTACCACGACCATGCAGTTTTTGAGCGCATGACGAACGGTTGCCTGCGCGCGTGTCAGGCCCTTCGTGCGAGCAAGCAGCATGAACTCGCTCGTCAGCACCTCGGTCAGCTCCGCGCGCGTGGTGCGCGTAAAGCTTGCCACAACGCCGAACGAGAGCGCCAGAACAGCCGGCAGCATGCTCACAAACATGCTCCATGAGAAGTAGTCCGTCCCCTCCTTCATCAGGAACGGGAACCACCCGAGTTTATAGGAAAGGAAGTATTGTATCAAAAACGCGAAGACAAAGTTCGGCACCGAAATGACGACCATCGTTGCTGTCGAGATCGTATAATCCACCCAGGTGTTCTGCTTAAGCGCAGCCCAGATGCCGAGCGCAATTCCCAGCGGAATACTCAAAATTATGGAGTACAGGTTGACAAAGATCGTTGCAGGCAGTTTGTCTACAAAGATTTTCCAAACATCCTGCCCGAAATACAGCGTATCGCTGACGCCCCAATCGAAGCGTGTAAAGATGTCTTTCAGAAAAATACCAAACTGGACAAGATAGGGCTTATTGTAGCCGGCGGCTTCACGGCGCGCTTCCAGAACGGCCGTGTGTGGATCGTTGAGCGGCAGCTCTGCCGGCGGAAGCATCCGCACGAGCACAAACGCGATGCAGGTGATGATAAACAGCGTCAACAGCATCAGCAGCACTCTTTGAATGACATATTTGACCATGTGTTCCCCTCCCGGTTTCCGTTTTCCACCCGCCCCAAGATGACCGGACCGGACAGAAAAATATTACGATTGGTGGGGCACCGTGGCCCCACCAATCGTTGGCATTACCGCTGCAGTACCCTAAAGTCGGCGCATCGGTCGGACCGGACCCGGCCGCGCGGGTTTGCAGGGCGCTGTGATGGATTAGTAGGTCAGCTCGCCGCCGTTCTCTGCAACGTAAGCAGCCCACTCCGTGTCATTGTAGTTGTACTTGAGGTACTGGATACCACCACGACCAAGGATCGGGTTGTACTCCTCAATGACATAGTAGACCTGCTGCGAGAGCAGCGCCATGCTGCCATCCTGCAGCATCGGGAGGTAATTGTAGGTGCCGAGCACCTGGGTCTCAATGCCGGCAAGGATCGTCAGGCGGACCTGCGGGTCAGCCATGCCGTTGCCGAAGTTGTAGGTGTTGCCGTCGTCTGCAGTCACGGCCAAGCCGTTGAGCGCATCGGACCACTGGCGCAGGTTCATGGTAAGGGTCTTGACCTCGCCATCCACCTCGACATCCAGCGTCATGCTGACGGTGGTCGCGTCAAACCAGGCAGCATCATACTGATAGGACGGGTTCACATACAGATCGCTCAGGCCGAACGGGTCGAGCACCGAGCCGGCCCAGCCGCCCAGCACCGTGTCGGACAGACCCTGCTTGATCTTGTTGGCCCAGTCGTTGCCGTACGGAGCAGATTTCACGAACTGCACCTTCCCGTCAAACGGGGTGCCGGCGGTCACTTCGGCCATCTTCTCGTTCAGGTAGTCGATGGTCTGGGTCATGAAGTCGGAGTCAGTCGAGATGCAGTACTCGATCCGCACCGTCTGATCGGAGATGCCGTCGCCGTCCTCATCAGTGATGTAGCCGGCTTCGAGCGCCTTGGTGAACGCTTCGGCATAGAACTCCTTGGCAGCTTCCGGATCATAACCGGTGATGGAGGCGGCAGCCTCGTCAAGGGAGGCATACTGGCTCACATCCACGCTGTAAGCGTTGCACAGCGCCTGCTTGGCCTGGTCGGTGTCGCGGTACAGAGAGCCTGTCTCAACATCCCAGACATAAGCGCTGCCGATAACGCCATAGGCGCCGGAACGGGCCGGGCTGACGGTCGCCGCAAAGAGCTCCTTGTCGTAGGTCAAGGCGACGGCTTTGCGGAACTCGAGGACGGTCATCGTCTCAAGGTCATACTGGCTCTGGTCGAAGTCGGCAGCAGCCTCGCGGTTCTGAATCGCCTCGAGATAGCCGTTGAGGATCAGGAAGAAGATCGTCTCAGCCGGCGTGGCGTAGCAGTAGTCGCTGTTGCGGTAGGTATCGAAGTCCTCCGCCTGCAGGCCATAGCCCATCAGCTCGCCCTTGAGGAACATGAGCTTGCGGGTATCCGCCTCTTCCACGACCTCGCACTCGATCGCAGTGGTCTGATACATCGGATAGTACTTGCCGTCCACCGGATCCTTATAGATGTGCTTGCCGTCGGTCCAGCCATACCAGTTCTCGTTCTTCTCGAAACGCATGAACTTGTCGGTCTGGTACTCCACAAGCTTGTACGGGCCGTAGCTCGAAGTGGTCTCGACGCTGGTGTTATAGGTGCTCGTCCAGACTTCGTTGCCATGGTCATCGGAGGAAACGCTGAGGCATTCCTCATAGATGTCCTCTTTGACGATCCAGTTGCTGGTCAGGTTGTAATAGAGGTTAAAACCGGCCAGCGACTTGGCAAGCACCAGGGTGATCTGGTAATCGCCGGTCTTGTACAGGCCAACCGTAGAGAAGTCTGCTTCAGGATAGGTCTTCATCTCTACGAAGTAATTGAACGCATCCGCCTCCGTCTCGCCCCAGTTGGCATTCCCGGTAACGACGGGCAGGAAGAGCTGATAGTTTTCATCGGTCAGCGGCACAAGGCCCTCATCATCCATCAGTGCGACAAGAGCATCCCAGTTGGTCACATCGAAGTAATCAGTGCCATAGGCATCTACGTAGTCCTTCAACGTGTCGCCACCGGTCCAATCCAGTGCATAGGCAAGGCCGATATACATCGGGTTCCCATCGGGAGAAACATACTGGCCGTCCTCGCCCAGCGTCAGGTCGGTAATGGAATACTTTCCATTCAGCCCATTGTCCAGCCCTACGGTACGGCCGGCATTCGCATAGGCCTCTGCACCCGCAATGGAGAAGTTGCCGGAATAATAATCCGTCGCACGGTAGTTGAGCAGTTTCGGATCAAGCAGCTTCTGCATGGAGTAGACATACGTATCCGCGTTGATCGGCGTGCCGTCCTCCCAGCAGGCATCGGGGTTGAGGTCAATGGTGTAGGCATAACCGGAGGTCATATCTTCGGGGATATTGAACTCGGGGTGCTCTGCCTTCACCTGCTCGGTCACGTCGACCGGAAGGCTGGCCGCCATCTCGGGCAGGACGACATAGCCGGTGAAATCTTCCTTCCCCTCCACGGGATGGATCTCGTCATTGAAAATCAGATCATACAGGCCGATGCGGATGCGGGCCGTGTCGGACGGATACGCATCGTCCTGAGTCTGATAGGTGTGCGGATTCCAGTTCGTAGCCATAGTGCTGACGGAATCCTGATAGGTGAAGTCGCCCTCAAAGGTTTCCACCGTTATCGGCTCCTCAGTGGCCTCCGCATCGGGATTGGTTGCCGGCGCTTCCGTCGGGGTCCCGGGATCGTCGGTGGCCGGCGTCTGGCAGCCGACGAACAGGGCCGCGACCATGGAAAGCGCCAGAATCAGAGCAATGATTTTTTTCTGCATTCCAATTTCCTCCTTCATTATTCTGACTTCGCTAAACTTGCGTTTAACGAAGCAAGTGCTTTACCGATCAGGAGTACTAAGGTTTCACGCGCATGCGCGAGTCCCCCCGCCTTTCTCAATAAGCGTAAATAATTATATCATTTATATAAATGCTTGTAAATAGATTTTGACGCGCTCGCGCCACATCTTACCGCAATTCGGTGAATTTTCAGCCTTTTTGTTTTCTTTTTTGCCGCAAAAATAGCAAATAGTTGCAAATATTTCTGAAAAAATTCGCAACATAACACAAGTTTGGGCCCTTGACAGGAAAGACCGAAAAGGCCGGTGTTTCATCGCGCACCCCGCTCTCCCCCGCCCGCCTCCCGTATAAAAAGGCAAGGCAGGTTTTCGGTACAGGAATGCGCAAAGAAGCGATCAACCCGGCAAACTTGAGCGCTTAAACCAGAACGATTCTTTGCATTGCAGGCGTTGCACTGTAGAGGGAACCACGGGAAGCATGGGCGGCTTGCAGAGACGCGCCGGCTTACAAAAAGTTGAAGCAAGCAGGAAACGCTTGCTTCAACTTGGCAGGGGCAGAAGGACTCGAACCCTCAAGAACGGTTTTGGAGACCGCTATGTTACCATTACATCATGCCCCTTAACACGGCAACAGCTGAATTATACCATCCCGCATACGCCTTGTCAAACAAATTGGAGGATGAACCGATACAGGTTTTCAAACAGAATCCTGTTGACCTCGTCTTTTGAAAACCCGGCGTGTAACAGTGCGTCCGCCAGCATCGGAAAATCCCGGCTGGTCGCAAGATCGCGCGGATAGACGGGCATCCCGTCAAAATCGGACCCAATGGCGCAGCAGGCAACTCCCCCTACGGCACAGATGTGTTCGATCTGTCGGACGATGTCGTCGATGCAGGCGTTTACGTTGCGCGTAAGCTGCTTGTTGTAAAAGTTGACGCCGACCGTGCCCCCGCAAGCCGCAATGGCGCGAATGTGCTCGTCGCTCAGGGAGCGCGGCGAGGGGAAAACTGCGCGTGCGTTGGAGTGCGAGGCGAACACGGGGCGCGTGGACAGGCGCAGCACGTCGTCGATTCCGGCGTCGCTTAAATGCGATACATCGATCGCCATACCGATGCGGTTCATCTCGGCAACCACCTCGCATCCGAGCGGCGTCAGCCCGTGATTGCCGCGGGCGAGCGCTGCGCCGGCCAGCTCGTTGTTGTCGTTCCATGTGAGCGACATGGCGCGCACGCCAAGGCGATGCAGCACGCGCAGTACGGCAAGACTGCCCTCAATGGCCTCGCCGCCCTCGACGGTCAACACGGTAAAGACTTCCCCCGTATCATTATTCATCCGCGCTGAGGGCGTCAGCGGGAGCAGCCATGGATGTTGGTCATGCATCTCGTAATAAGCGTCAATCATGGCCAGGCACTGCTGTAAAGGCGGGATATGGAGCGACATATCGATCCAGGCAGCAAAGAATTGCAGACGTACGCCTCCATCGAGCAGGTGCGCAGCCGTAACGTTCTGCCTCTTTTTCGGCGCATCAAGGTCGTATCCTTCGTTGGCGGCTCCATAGAGGAAATCGCAGTGACCGTCTGCAATCTGAAACATGGGCAATCGCTCCTTTCATGCCGGTAGTGGCTTTCCAGTATGATATCCCGCCCGCATCGGGTCTTGGCCTGTCAAATCGTAAAAGGGCGAAGAGCGCCCGAGTAAAGCTGGGGATATGCGGCGTTTCCACATATCCCCAGGATAAATCTGTAAAAAGGCGTTGGACATCCGGTCATTTCGCGTAGTCGACGGTGCGCGTTTCGCGGATGACGTTGACCTTGATCTGACCGGGGTACTCCAACTCGTCCTCGATGCGCTTGGCGATATCCTTGGCCATGATGATGGTATCGCTGTCGGAGATCTTCTCCGGCTTGACGATAATGCGTACCTCGCGCCCCGCCTGGATCGCAAAAGAGGTGTCCACGCCGTCAAACGAGTTGGCGATCTCTTCGAGCTTTTCAAGACGCTTGATGTAAGTTTCCAGCGTCTCGCGGCGCGCGCCGGGACGGGCGGCGGAAATGGCATCTGCCGCCTGCACGAGAATCGCCTCGATGGTCGTCGGTTCCACATCGCCATGATGCGCCATGATCGCATGAACGATCTGGTTGTTCTCACGGTATTTTTTGGCCAGGTCGGCGCCAATCTGCGCATGGGAACCTTCCACTTCGTGATCGATGGATTTGCCGATATCGTGCAGCAGTCCGGCGCGCTTCGCCAGCGCGACGTTCGCGCCAAGCTCAGCGGCCATGATGGCGGCAAGATGCGCGACCTCGATGGAGTGATTGAGCACGTTCTGACCATAACTTGTGCGGTAGCGCATACGGCCAAGGTAACGAACAAGCTCATGGTGCAGACCGTTCACACCCGTGTTGAGCACCGCCTGCTCGCCCGCTTCGCGGATCTGTGCGTCCACCTCCTTGCGCGCCTTCTCCACCGTCTCCTCAATGCGCGCCGGATGGATGCGGCCGTCAAGAATCAGTTTTTCGAGCGTGATGCGCGCGATCTCGCGGCGCACCGGATCAAACCCGGAGAGAATTACGGCTTCCGGCGTATCGTCAATGATGAGGTCGACGCCCGTGGCCGTTTCGAGTGCGCGAATATTGCGCCCTTCGCGGCCGATGATGCGGCCCTTCATCTCATCGTTGGGCAACGGCACGACGGATACCGTCGTTTCCGCCACATGGTCCGCTGCGCACCGCTGGATGGCTAACGCGACGATATTGCGAGCGCGTTTGTCCGCCTCCTCTTTTGTTTTGGCCTCAATTTCGCGGATGAGCCGAGCAGCATCGTGTCGGGCTTCCCGCTCGACATTTTCGAGGAGAATTTCCCGTGCCGCATCCATAGACAATCCGGAAATGCGCTCCAGTTCCGCCAACTGCTGGTCATGCAGGGCGGCGACATCAGCCTCTGCCTTTTCTACGCCGTTCTCACGCTTGGCCAGCTCCTTTTCGCGCTGCTCCAGGCCTTCCATCTTTTTATCCAGCGATTCCTCGCGCTGAAACAGACGGCGTTCCGTGCGTTGCAGCTCCGCCCTGCGTTCGCGGTTTTCCCTCTCGGTTTCGGTACGGGTCTTGATGGCCTCTTCCTTGGCCTCCAGAATCATTTCCTTTTTGATGTCGGCTGCCTTGACCCTGGCCTCCTCATACAGTTGTTTTACCGCGTCTTCCGCCTTGGCTACCTTTGCTTCGGCCACATTTTTGCGGTAAGCGTAACCGATCAACAGGCCGATGGCCAGAATCAGGACCCCACCGGCGAGATACATCCACCATTCCATGCTCCAAAATCTCCAGTCTCATAATATAAAAACAGCCGCGCAACGCTGCACGGCAAATGATTCACTCAATTAATATCTGAATAGCGTGCCAAGGAAGTACCGCCCTGAACGCTAATGGTATCATCAATTTATAGAATCACCGCACGAGTGCAGGTTGTTTTCTCACACATATTGTATAGCAATTCCCATTTCCCGTCAAGGTTAAAACAGGGAAATCTGATTGGATTTCGGCAAGTTTCCGAAGCAGCCGCAACGCTCCATTGCCGCGATGACTCCGCTGTTAGCGCCGGTGCGCGTCTGAAAATCTTCCACCGACAAAAACGGTTCCGACCCCCGCTTTTCCGCCATGGAAATCGCTGCGTTGTCGCCGACGCCGGCAATCGCATTGAACGGAGGACGAAGTCCTTCCGGCTCGATGCGAAAACGCGTTGCATCCGACCGGTAGATATCGACCGGTAACAGGCGGATGCCGCGGAGGTTCATCTCATAAACGACCTCCAGAATCGTGACGAGTTCCTTATCGCGCTTGCGTTCGGCCGCATCCTTGTTCGGGGCATTTTTTTCAAGTTCGTGGATGGTCCGCAGCAATGCCTCCGGACCACCGGAAGCCACCTCCACGTCGAACGCGTCCGCGCGGACGGTAAAGTAGACCGCATAAAATGCTTCCGGATAATGCACTTTGAAATAGGCGATGCGGAACGCCATCATCACGTAGGCGACGGCATGACCGCGCGGAAACATGTATTTGATTTTTTTGCAGGAGTCGATGAACCACGCCGGGATCTTGCCTTCGCGCATGGCGGCCTCCATCTCGTCGGTCAACCCCCTGCCCTTTCGCACGCGTTCCATGATGGTAAACGACAGCCGCGCTTCCATGCCGTGCGCAATGAGATAGTTCATGATATCGTCGCGCGTGCAGATGACCTCCGACAGCTTGGCGATCTTGTTTTTGACGAGCGTTTCCGCATTGTTGAGCCAGACGTCGGTACCATGCGTCAACCCTGCAATACGCACGAGTTCCTCCATCGTGTGCGGCTGCGTGTCCTCCAGGACCTTGCGCACAAAGTCCGTTCCGAATTCCGGGATGCCCAGCGAGCCGACGGAACAATCGAGCGCGCTCAGATCAATGCCAAGCGGCTCCGGCGAGACGAAGATGCGCATGGTCTGCGCGTCATCGAGGGGAATCTCCCGCGGGTTTAATCCGGTGATGTCCTGCAGCATGCGCAAAGCGGTCGGATCGTCGTGGCCAAGAATGTCAAGCTTGACGAGCCGATCATCCATCGCATGAAAATCAAAATGTGTGGTAATGGTGTTCTTATCCTTTTTGTCCGCCGGGTACTGGATCGGCGTATAGTCCAGGATATCATCGCCCTTTGGTACGATGACGATGCCGCCCGGATGCTGCCCGGTGGTGACCTTGACGTTCAGGCACCCCTGGCAAAGCCGCTCCATCTCCGCTTTGCGCAGCGTAATGCCTGTCGTTTCCATGTAGTGATAGATGCATTCATACGCTTTGCGCTCCGCCAGGCCGGAAATCGTGCCCGCGCGAAACGCATGGCCCAGTCCAAACATTTCTTCCACATATTTATGCGCAACCGGCTGATATTCGCCGGAAAAATTGAGGTCGATATCCGGCGTTTTGTCGCCCTCAAACCCCAGAAACACTTCAAATGGGATCAGAAATCCCTGCTTTTGATACCGCGTGCCGCAGACGGGGCAATCCTTGTCCGGCATATCTACCCCACAGGTATAGCATTGCAGATCGATATCAAAATCGCTATGGCGGCAGTTCGGGCATACATAATGCGGCGGGAGCGCATTGACCTCCGTGATACCCGCCATCGTGGCGACAAAAGAGGAGCCGACTGAGCCGCGGGAGCCGACGAGGTAGCCGTCGCTGTTGGATTTATGGACCAGCCGCTGCGCCATGAGGTACAGCGAAGCAAATCCGTTGCCGATGATGGACCCCAGTTCGCGGTCGAGCCGCTGCTGCACGATTTCCGGCAGCTGGTCACCGTAGATCTCATGCGCCCTGCGAAGCGCCATATCGCGCAACTCGTTTTCCGCGTTCGGGATCTCCGGCGCATGCGTTCCGTCCGGAAACGGTTTGAGCGTTTCGCACCGGTCGGCAATTTTGTTTGGCGCTTCGATGACAACCTCATGCGCCGTTTCTTCACCGAGGTAAGAAAACTCGTCCAGCAGTTCGTCCGTGGTCTTAAAGTACAACGGCGCCTGCTCCGCCGCATCGGCAAAGCCAAGCTTCATCATCAGGATCTTCCGATAGATGGCGTCATCCGGTTCGAGAAAATGCACGTCTCCGGTCGCCACAACCGGAATCCCGAGTTTCTTCCCAAGCGCGACGATGCGGCGATTGATTTCCCGCAGCGCATCATCATCCGGAACGATGCCCTCACGCACCATGAACGCATTGTTGCCAAGCGGCTGGATCTCCAGATAATCGTACATCCGGGCGATGCTCTCAAGCGTTTCTTCCGGTTCGCCGTGCAGGACCGCCTGATACAGCTCACCCTGCTCGCAGGCGGACCCGAGCAACAGCCCGCCACGAAACAGCGACAAGAGACTGCGCGGAATGGTCGGCCTGCCGCGGAAATGGTCAAGATGCGCATAGCTGACGAGGCGGTACAGGTTTTTCATGCCTTCCTGCGTGACGGCAAGTAAAACAATATGGTTGGTCTTCTGGCGCAGCCGCTCCCGCTCCTCGCCTTCCCGAAAACCGGAGAGCAGCGCGATATCGCCGGATTTCTGCTTTGCATGGTCCTGCTGTTTTACGGCAGGCGAGCGATGGACAGGGATGGTGGTGACGCCCTGTTCGCGCATCAAATCCAGCAAGCGCAGAAAAACCTGCGCGGTCGCCGCGGCGTCATCGATGGCTCGATGATGATTGTCCAGGCTTACCCCAAAGTGTGCGCACACCGTATCGAGCTTGTGGTTTGGCAAGTCATGCGCCAGATAGCGGGAGAGCAGCAGCGTATCCGCATACGGCGCTGGAAAGGAGATGCCATATCGCGCGCCATGATACCGGATAAAGCCGACGTCGAAACCGGCATTGTGCGCCACAAGGCAGCATCCGCTGGAAAAAGATGCAAACCGCTGCAGCACCTCGCGCGCCGGCGGCGCACCGACGAGCATCTCGGAATCGATGCCGGTCAGTTCCGTGATGTTGGACGGGATCAAAACGCCGTCGTTTATGAACGTTTGGAACCGATCGACGACCACGCCGCCGGAGATCTTGACGGCGCCAATTTCAATGATATCTGCGTGTTCAGGTTTCAGGCCGGTGGTCTCGATGTCGAACACAACATAGGTCTCTCTGATATCAATGAGCTCACAATCCGGCAACAGATACCCCTCGACGCCGAAGATCGCTTTGACGCCGGTTTTCTTTGCAGCCTTTGCTGCCTCCGGGAAGGCCTGCACCACACCGTGATCCGTAATGGCCAGAGCGCGGTGGCCCCACCGCTTTGCCATCTGAAACGCCTGTGTCACATCGGTCAGGCCGTCCATGGTGGACATGCGGGAGTGCAGATGGAGTTCTATGCGTTTTTCCTCCGCCCTGTCCTCCCGATAGGCAGCCGGGACAATATTGATATCGTTGACGAACAGATGAAGCTCCTTGGCATAGTGCGGCAACTTGCAAATCCCGCGCACGGCAACCCGTTCCCGCGTACCCACGAGAGGCTGCACCCGTTCCAAAAGCCGCTGCGCGCGACCTTCCTCATAAAAGGTGCATATGCAATAGATCGAGTCCGTATGATCCGTAACGTTCAGCTGCACGCGGTAGCTCAGCCGCCCATCCCTGCCCTTCCAGCCCTCGCGCATCTCTGCCGAGACCACAAAGCCCAGGATGGCAATGGGGTCCTTCCCTTCGGTAAGCTCGTGGATGGGTGCAAAGGCGTTCGCATGGATGGCGCTGCCGCAGAGCACGTTGTCGTTTGCTTTTGGGGATGGTTTGGGCATGGCGGCGCGTTTGGGCGCGGAGGGCGCGTCCTGTTTCGCATCAAACGACGGTGCCTGCTCGGCCTCAAATCTTACGGAAAGCCCCGGCAACCTCTCGGATAATGCCTGCAACAGCGCAGCGCGGCGCTCCGAAGCGAGCGGCATATCCGCACGCAATAACACCGTCAGCTGCCGGTTGTCGCGGTTGAGCCTGACGGATTCTATGGCGTTGAAGCTGGAGTCGATGCCGGCGTCAAACGGAGCGCCGGGAGCCGATTTGAGTTCCATGTTCCCCTAGTTCCTGTCCGCTGTCCGCCGTGCATTCAACATGGCGGTCGCTTCATGTACGAGCAGGGCGATCATGTCCTCCGCCTGCCCGTGTGCAAATTTTTCTCCGTGCTTGAACAGCACGCCATTCCCATCGCCGAAAGCGATACCGATGTCCGCATCCGTAGCCTCTCCAGGGCCGTTGACCGCACAACCCATGACCGCCACGCGAAGATAACCGCACTCGTGCGGTAGCGCCGCATTGACACGGGCGACCGCCTGCATGAGGTCGACGCGCGTACGCCCACAGGTGGGGCAGCTCACAATCTCGATATCGTCCCGGCGCAGGCGGAGAGCGCGCAGGATCTCCACGCCCGCACGCACCTCCTGTATCGGCGAATCCGTCAGGGAAATACGCAGCGTATCGCCGATGCCTTCCAGCAGCAAGGCCCCGATGCCTGCGGCGGACTTGATCAGGCCCCTTTCAGGCGTACCGGTCTCCGTGATGCCGATGTGCAGCGGATAATCCACGAGCGACGCCATTCGCCGGTACGCCTCCACCGTTGTGGAAACCGTGGAGGACTTGAGCGAAATGACCATGTTGTAAAAATGCGCTTTTTCTAAGATCCGCACGTGGCGTAGCGCGCTTTCCACCATGGCAACGGGGGAATCCGGCCCATATTGCCGTCTGAGATCAGGCTCGAGCGAACCGGCGTTGACCCCGATGCGGATTGGCGTGTGATGATGGTTCGCACAATCCACGACCTTTTCCACACGCGCCTGAGAACCGATATTCCCGGGATTGAGGCGAAGCTTGTCCACCCCGTTCTCTATGGCGCCGATGGCCAGGCGGTGGTCAAAGTGGATATCCGCCACGAGCGGGATGTGGATGGCCTTGTGGATGGCGGGGATCGCATGCACGCAGGCTTCATCGAATACGGAAACGCGCACAATTTCACAGCCCGCGCGCTCCAGCTCGAGGATCTGAGCGATGGTTGCGTCGCTGTCCCTTGTATCCGTATTCGTCATGGACTGCACGCTGATGGGCGCGTCGCCGCCGATGCGGACGTTGCCGACCGAGACGCTGCGCGTATTGCGTCTTTGCATTAAGTGCCTCCTATCCGCGAATCAAGTTCATGATGTCGTTGTACATCAAAAACACCATCAGCAGGAGCAGGACGACCAGGCCGATAAAATGCACCATCCCCTCTTTTTGGGGATCGACCGGCTTGCCGCGAATGATTTCAATGACGATGAACAGCAGACGGCCGCCATCGAGAGCCGGAATGGGCAGCAGATTGAAAATCACAAGGCTCATGCTGAGCAGCAGAAGGATCTGGAGGGTCGTTTCCAGACCATACCGAACGGCCTCGCTGATGTAGGCGATGGAGCCGACCATGCCGGCCATGTCGGTGGATTGCACCTCACCCTGAAAGAGCGAGCCAAAAAACCGGAACGTTTCTCGAACGATTCCCCAGAGATAGTTGAACGACTCGCCGATTGCCGCAAAAAAGCCGTAGGCCTTACGAACCGGGCCAATGGTAATGCCCAGAACGTTGTAGCCCGCTTCCTCGTCGTACAGATCCTGCACCTGCAGGTCGATTCGCTCGCCGTCGCGCTCAACAGTGATGGTGGCATTCTCGCCGTCGGCCGCACGAATCATGGGGACGGCGTCTGCATAATAGGTGATGCGCTTCCCATCGACCGCATACAGGATATCACCCGGCATGAACCCGGCCGCGGCGGCAGGCGTATCCTCGCCGGAAAATTCAAGCACGCTCGGGACATAGTTGCCATACGCCAGAAGTGTCACGGTCGAGAGGACCAGCGCAAGCAGCAGGTTCATCAGCGGGCCGGCAATGATGACGCAAAACCGCTTCCACGCCTTTTGCGCGTTAAAACAACGGCCGTCAACCGCCTCCTCATCCTCGCCCAGAAAGCGGCACATACCGCCGATGGGCAGGGCGCGCAGGCTATACTGCGTACCGTTCTTCGTGGTCTTGAACAATACCGGCCCCATGCCGACGGCAAACTCCAAGATTGTGAACCCAAGCCGCCGGCCCACGATATAGTGGCCGAACTCGTGCGCGGTGATCAGTACCCCGACAAGTACGATTGCTGCCAGAATGGATAGTATCAACGTCGTATCCAACTAAACGCCTGCTTTCCTTAAAAGTGTGTGTGCAGGAACCGGTCGACGCTGTGCCGCGCCTGTTCGTCGGCATCCAGAATATCCTGCATCAGGACGGCCGGGCGTACGGCGTGCCGCAGCATCGCGTCCTCCACAAAGGCCGCAATGTCTGTGAAGGCAATGCGCTCTTCCATGAACAGCTCGACGGCAGCCTCGTTTGCCGCATTGTATACCGTGGGCATGGTCCCGCCCGCAAACAGCGCTTCATAGGCCAGGCGCAGGCCGGCAAAACGGGTCCTATCCGCGGCGTGAAAGGTCAGCTGGCCAATCTCGGCGAGCGATAGCCGGTCACATGGCGTAGGCGCACGCTCTGGATAGGTCAGAGCATACTGAATGGGTAGACGCATGTCCGGACAGCTCAGGTTTGCCATCAGTGTACGGTCGGAGAACTCCACCATCGAATGGACGATGGACTGTGGGTGGATCAGCACATCGATGCATTCTGCGGGCACATGGAACAGATAGCTTGCCTCGATGACCTCCAAGCCCTTGTTAAACAGGGTCGCAGAATCAATGGTAATCTTGCTCCCCATGTGCCACGTAGGATGCTGCAGCGCGTCGCGCACGGTTACATGTGCAAGTTCCTCGTCGCTCAGGCGCCAGAACGGCCCGCCGGAGGCGGTCAGCCAGAGCCGGGAAATCTCATTGTTCCGGCCGCAGCTCAGGCACTGAAAGATAGCGGATTGTTCACTGTCCACGGGGATGAGTTCCCCGCCGAAATCACGCAGCGCCTCTTCCACGAGCCGATGCCCGCAGACAATGCTCTCCTTATTTGCCTGCGCTACGCGCTTGCCGGCCTTGAGCGCGCAGAGGAGCGGCTCAAGCGCCGCAAGGCCGCTGATGCCATTTACGACTATAGATGGCTCGTCGAGCGAAGAAAGCTCCGCCAGCGCGCTCGGCCCGCTCAATACGGTCGTTCCCTCCGGGAAATTCTCCGCACGGAGCGGATGACGGCATGCAACATACTGCGGTTTCCAGCGACGCGCCTGCTCGATCAGCAGATCGACGTTTTCGTTTGCCGAAATACCAAACAGCGTGAATCGGTCCGAGCGTGCACGGATGACGTCAAGCGCCTGACGGCCTATGGAACCGGTGCTGCCGAGCACCGTAACAAACTGCCTTCTCATACAAGTCCCGCCCTTAGTATATTCCAAACAACTGGAGAATAGTAAACGTGCAGAGCACAATCGGCGTGCAGAGCAGGACGCTGTCGATCCTGTCCATCATGCCGCCATGGCCTGGAAACACGCTGGAAAAATCCTTGACGCCGGCCCATCGCTTGATGATCGAGGCGAACAGATCGCCAATCTGGCCAAACAGGCCGCACAGGACGCCGAGGGCCAGCAGAATACCCCAGGAAACGTTGCTATCCCAAAGCCGTTGCAGCGGAATGAGAAGCAGGGCAAAGACGATCCCGCCCAACAGGCCGAACGCCGCGCCCTCGACCGTCTTCTTGGGGCTGATGTGCGCGCAAAGTTTGTGCTTGCCGAAAAATGTCCCGCCAAAGTATGCAAACATATCCGCACACGACGGCGCCGCAAAGGCCATACAGGCGGCGGTCAGGCCGATGGGGCGGTCGAAGTGCGCATAAACCAGCAGCATGCACAGCAGCAGCGAGAGCGGATAAACGTACAGCAGCAGCGTGCCCACCGCAATGGATGCATCAAGCGAACCGTTGAATACGCTGCAGCAGATGGAGACAATAATGCTGAACAGGTAAAAGATCACGAGCACGGTCAACCCGAAGAAGCGGTATACGAACGGATAGGCCAGCGCAAACAAATAGACCGGGAACACCAGTGGCCGGTATCCCTTCCGCGTGATCACATGCGCCACCTCATACGTGGCGGCAAAGGAAACAAGCGCAATGGCGGTCAGGTAATAATAGCCGCCAAAGTACAGCGTGGAGATGAGAAACAGCGCAAGCAGGGCGCCGACAAGGATCCTGACCTTCATATCCGTTGCTCCAGTCCGCCGAAACGACGGGCACGCCCTTCATACGCCTTGAGCAGTTCAAGGAAGGTCGTGTCTGAAAAGTCCGGCCAGTAATCGTCGATAAACATCAGCTCCGCATAGGCGCACTGATATAACAAAAAGTTGGAAAGGCGCTTATCCCCGCCCGTGCGGATGAGCAGATCCACTGGCGGCTGGTCATGCGTATAGAGAAGCGAATCAAAGGTTCGCTCGTCCCAGTCCGTCCTGCCCGTTGCGGCTGCCAGGTTGACGGCGCGCAACAGCTCATCATGGCTGCCATAATTGAGCGCAATGTTCAGCAAAAGCCCATTGTTTTGTGCGGTGCGCGACTCGGCGCGCTCAACAAGCGTATACACACGCTCCGGAAAGGCCCTCACGTTTCCCAACGCGCGAATCACGACGCCGTTTGCATGCAGTTCGTCGAACTCCTTTGCAAAATACTCGACAAACAGGCCGCAAAGCGAAGCGATTTCCTCCGCCGGCCGCTTCCAGTTTTCCGTAGAAAAGGCGTACAACGTCAACGCCTCGATACCGATATCGGAAGCGAGACGGATGATCCCCTGCAGGCGCTCCACACCGGCGCGATGGCCAATGGCGCGCGGCAAATGACGCCGGGTCGCCCAGCGTCCGTTGCCATCCATAATGATTGCTACATGTTTGGGCAGCCGGTCGGCATCCAGGCCGAGCGACGCCGCATATCCGGGAATCAGCCGTTCATTCATGGTTTCTCGACAATCGGCGAACACGGTGCAAGCGGACGCGCTTCGCCATCAGTTTGTGCATCCTGTGCCGCTGCCGCCCCGGTATGAAACCGGGAATACGTCAGCAACACCGTACCATCCGGCAAAACCTGCCGCCGTACCACGCGCTCTTCGCCACCGGGCAGGGGCTTGCGGCAGGAAAGCTCCTGCGTGCGGACGGTTCTCCCCTCCGCTTCGAGCAGGGCGAGCGCCATGGGCAGCGGATAGCCAAGCACACAGGTCAAACCGAGAGGATCTCCTTTTCCTTTTCTGCAATGATCCGGTCGATATCCTTGATCAGATCATCGGTCAGTTTCTGGATCTTTTCTTCAAGGCGCTTCTGATCGTCCTCGGTCAGCAGGTTGTCCTTCTTCTGCGCCTTGATCTGCTCGTTCGAGTCCCGCCGGATCGCTCGAATGGCAACCTTGCTCTCCTCCCCCTTCTTGCGCACGACTTTTACCAATTCCTTGCGCCGTTCCTCCGTAAGCTCTGGAAATACAAGACGAATCACCTTGCCGTCGTTGGCCGGGTTGATGCCGAGCTCGGATTTCTGTATGGCCTTTTCGATCGCCGGGATTGCCTTGTTGTCCCACGCGGCAATAACGAGCATGCGCGGCTCCGGCACGCTGATGTTGCCAAGCTGGTTGATCGGCGTAGGCGAGCCGTAGTAATCAACCAGGATACGGTCAAGCAGCTGCGGATTGGCGCGACCGGCGCGCAAACCGCCCAGCTCCTGCTGGAGAACGGAGATCGTTTTATTCATTCGTTCCTTTGCAAAATCCATTACATCGGTGGCCATGGCGCTTCCTCCTCAATTCATTCGATTTTCTATTTTACAATAAATTACGGTCAGGATTCAACCCCCGGCCGTTCGTCAATGACGGTTCCGGTCGTTTTTCCGTCAAAAACGGCGGGCAGCTCCGACAGGCGGAACACATGGATCGGAATTCTCTGCTCCCGGCACAGCGTAATCGCGGTAAGGTCGGTGGCCTGCAGATTGTCCGCAATGACGCGTGCATATGAGAGATGTTGGTATCGCACGGCGGAAGGGTCAAGGCGTGGATCTGCGGAATACACAGCGTCGATATTCTTTGCCAGTAACAGCACGTCCGCGCCGATTTCTGCCGCGCGCAACGCCGCGCCCGTATCGGTCGAAAAGAACGGAGAGCCGGTGCCACAGGCAAAAACGAGCACATGCCCTTCCAGCAGCAGCCGTTGCGCATCGCGGGCGGTATACTCATCGCAGATGCGGTGCATCGCCACGGCGGACAGCGTGTCGCAGGGTACGCCTTTCCGGATCAGCGCATCCTGCAGTGCCAGCGAATTGATGGCGGTAGCCAGCATTCCCATATGATCCGCCCGGTTGCGATCCACGCCGGCAGCATTGCGGCCGCGCAGAATATTCCCACCGCCAACCACAATGCCGATCTCCACGCCGCGCCGGTGCAGTTCGGCGATGATCTCTGCGGTTTTGTCGATAGTTTCCTCGCAAAGCGGCGCAGTTTCCGACGAAAGCGCCTCGCCGCTGATTTTCAACAGTACCCTTTTGTACATGGTATGTCCAGTCCTCCTTCTGTAAAAAAGGAACACGCTCGCGTGTTCCCAAATGCTCAATCCGGAGTCGCCAAAACAGGCAATGCACCCATGCCTGGCGCATTGCCGGCGGTGGGCTGCGCATTTGCGCACAGGATCGCGTTCTTTCCTGTGGGCTTCCCCATGGCGGTTCCCCGTTCTCCTCCCTGGCCGTCTCCGCGGCGCGAATTCGCCGCCTTTATCGAACGTATTATACCAAAGTGAACGCCGAAAAGCAACAGGCGATCTGTTGCAGGGTCGATCTGTTGCGCTGTGCTCCCTTTGATGCTATACTGAAAAAAAGGGGGATGCGGATATGACGAAGGATATGTCCTGCCTGCTGGCAGTCAACGGCACACTCATGCGCGGCCTGGCGCTGGAAAAGAACCTGCTTGACGTTGGAGCGGTTTTCTGCCGCGAAGCACAGACGGCTGCCTGCTATCGCCTTTGGAGCATACGGGACGAGTACCCCGCCATGCTCCGTGTCGCGCCCGGCGATCCGGCGGGCGCTTCCATCGCGGTCGAGATCTGGAGCGTGCCGGCGGGCGGCCTCGCCGCGATTCTGGCGGGCGAACCGGCCGGCCTGTCCGTCGGGAAGGTACGGCTGCTTGACGGGCAGGAGGTGTTCGGCGTGATCGCCGAGCCGATCGCGGTCGATCAAATGCGCGAAATCACCTGCTATGGTGGATGGCGCGCCTACCTCGCCGCAACGAAAAACTGAAGGCTAAACAAAAGGCGGCGGGCACGCGCCCGTCGCCTTTTGCTTTTATAAGAAATCACCGGCGAACGGCGGCCGAGCGAGAGGACGGTTCGTCCCATGCTACGGATTGCCCGACTCGGCTTTCGGTAGGGCGACGACATCGCCCGTCTCTCCGGCATTCGAAGCAGAGGCGGTATTCGAAGAGGAAGCCTTTGCCTGTGCAAGCATCCTGCGGAAGATCGGCGCAAACAGGAACAGGCTGACGATGCAGGCGATACTCTCTGCAATCGGCGTCGCCCAGGCAACCCCCATAGCGCCCGTCAGGCCGTTCAGCAGGAACATGAACGGCAGATCGAGGGTCCCTTTTCGCATGAGCGAAAGGAGCAGCGGCTTGGCCTTTTTGCCGATGGCCTGCAGGGTCGTGATGACGACCATGCTCGTCGCCTGCATGGGGCAGATCAGGCAGAGCACGCGTATGAAATGCTGTCCATAGGTAATCGTCTCGACATCTGCGATAAACACGCGCGACACCGGAGCGGCGCAGAAATACAGGAACAGCGTGGTGCATACGGCAACCACCATGGTATAGAGAAACGTGGTTTTGATGACCTTCACCATGCGCGCATGGTTCTTTGCAGAATAATTATAGCCGATGAGCGACAGTACCCCCTGCGTCATTCCCATGGAAACGGCGAAGGTCAGCATGTCGACCTTTTTGGCGATTCCCATGCCGGCGATGGCGGCATCGGAATAGGTCGCCATCAGGTTGTTCAGCACCGTATTGGAAAAGATCCCCAGCAGGTTCATAACAAAGTTGGGCAGCCCCACCGCGCAAACTTCGCGGGGAATGCCGTGGCGCAGGGTGAAGAATCCGGGACTTGCCGTGATGACTGTGCGGCCTCTGCGCAGGCAGACAATCAACACGAAATACAGCATGGCAACCAGATTGGAGAGGGCGGTTGCCATGGCTGCGCCGACAATCTCCAGACGGAGCACAAAGATAAAGATGGGGTCCAGGAGAATATTCAGCAAGCCGCCCAGAATGACGCCAAAACCCGCCTGTCTCGACAGGCCCTCTGAACGGATGAGGTGTGCAAGGCAGGCGTTCATCACCGTGGGGACGGCGCCCAGCGTCACCGTCCAAAACAGATAGGAATAGCAATAACCATAGGTGCTCGCCCTTGCGCCAAGGAGCGGCAGTACATAGGGTTTGAGAAGGAGGAACAGCAGCCCGTAGAGCAGCGCAACGGCGGCAGCCGACCAGATGCAGAACGCCGCCGCCCGCTTTGCCTTCTCCTTTTCTCCGATGCCAAGGCACCGGGAAATCAGGCTGGAACCTCCGATGCCGAAAAGATTTGCAATTCCCGTCAAAAGAATGAACGGCGGCATACAAAGGGAAGCGGCCGCAACTTGTGACGGATCGTTCAGTTGGCCGATAAAAAAGGTATCCGCCGCATTGTAGATTACGGTAATCAGCTGGCTGATGACCGTGGGAACCGTCAGGGAAATGATCGCTTTACCGACCGGCGCCTGTTCGTATAAATATCGCTCGTCACGCATGCCCGTTCGCCCCGTTCTCCTCCCGCAGGCCGCATAAAAAGGCGTGGATGGCAAGATGATAGCTTTGATCCGCATCTGCTGCCGCCCGCTGGAAAAAGCCGGCCTCCTCCAGCGACACAAACCCATGCATGATGCTTCGCAAGACGCGCTGCCAGTGTATGGCGCGCTCCGCGTCGAGCGCATATGCGGACAGAAGATCGACGAGCGGAGCGACCATCGCCTCAGCGACGGGGTGGCCGTCTTCCGCCATCCGTCCGGAGGAAGACATGACCAAGCGGTACAGCCCCTTCTGCTCCTTTGCAAAGCGACGGTAGGCATCCGCCACGGCGTAGACGGCTGCGTCGGCATATTTCCCCTGTTTTGCAGAAAAAAGCAGCTCCTTCGTCCGGGCGGCAGCGCATTCGCTGGCGCTGGTGAGCAGATCATCAAGGCTTTTAACGTGGTTGTAGAGCGAAGGCGTTTTGATTTGCAGGCGCTCGGCGAGCTCCCGCATGGAAATTTCCGGTCGCCCGCGCTCCGCGATTAACTCCAGCGCCTGTGCAACAATCGTATCCCTCTTGAGTCCCTTTTGTGCCGTAATAATGCTCCTTACTACTCCATTTGTCACCATTATAAACTAATGTCATTAGTTTTGCAATGGAGGATGCCGCGCGCTTTCGGCAACGGGCCTAAAGCCGCACGGAACGACGGGCGGCACGACCAATTACGTGCCGCCCGAAGATGTGCGGAATGACTGTGATGCAGTGAGGCGACGGGCGGGCTTACTGCTGCTTGGCGTGGCATTTCCCCTTCATGGGACAGGAAGCACAGCCACATCCGCAAGCGAATTTGCCCGAGCGCCTGCGCCTGTATAGATAGACGACGATGGCTGTCACGACCGCAAGCAGCGCCGCAATGAGCAGGATATTCGTCAAATTTTCTACAAGCCACGGGATCATAACGCTTGCCTCCCCGCTCCGGTCAGACTAACGCCCGGCCGGTTGCTCTGGCGCATCTGCGGGCAGGGCCGGAAGAGCATGTACAGCATGCCTGCAAGAATTGCACCCGCAAAGACCAGTCCGACCGCGTTGGCGTTTCCGGTGAACAGGCAACCGAATTGATTGACCATGAGCGCCACAACATAGGCAAACAGGCACTGATAGGCCACCGCAAACCAGGTCCATCGGGCGGAATTCATTTCACGCTTGATCGCGCCGATCGCAGCAAAGCAAGGCGCACAGAGCAGGTTAAAGCAGAGGAACGAGTAACCGCTTACGGCGGTGAACGTTGCCGCAAGCGTTGCGTAGACGTTCCCTGCCGCGCCATACAGAATGCCCATCGTACCCACGATATTTTCTTTTGCGACTAAGCCGGTAATGGAAGCGACTGCGGCCTCCCACGTGCCCCAGCCGAGGGGACGAAAGATCCAGGCGATGCCGCCGCCGATCATCGCCAGGATCGAGCTGCCCAACTCCTCTTCGCTCAACATCCGGAAGCCGCCGTCCACAAAGCCGAAGAAACTGGTAAACCAGATGACTATGGTCGAGAGCAGGATGATCGTACCGGCCTTTCGGATGAACGACCAGCCGCGCTCCCACATGGAGCGAAGCACGTTACCGACCGTCGGCCAGTGATAGGCGGGAAGTTCCATGACGAAGGGAGCCGGATCGCCGGCGAACATGCGGGTTTTCTTCAGCATGACGCCGGAAACGATGATTGCAGCCATGCCGACGAAATAGGCGGAAGTGGCCACCCATGCGGAGCCGCCAAAAATTGCGCCCGCGATCATGGCAATGAACGGGACCTTTGCCCCGCAGGGGATGAATGTGGTCGTCATGATGGTCATACGACGATCGCGCTCGTTTTTGATCGTGCGCGACGCCATGATGCCGGGAACGCCGCAACCGGTCCCGATGAGCACGGGAATAAACGACTTGCCGGAAAGGCCAAATTTGCGGAAGATGCGATCCAGAACAAAAGCGATGCGCGCCATATAGCCGCACGATTCCAGAATGGCCAGCAGCAGGAACAGTACGAACATCTGCGGCACGAACCCGAGCACGGCGCCAACGCCTGCAACAATGCCGTCGAGAATCAGGCCGCTCAACCAGTTGGCAGCGTTTGCCTTCTCCAGCGCAGCGCCAAGCAGAACCGGGATGCCGGGAACCCATGTGCCATAGGCGTCCGGCATGGGCGCACCATAGTCCGCCTTATAGGATGTGTCCAAATAGGCGGAGACGGCGTCGAGCAGGACTGCCTTCGTGGCTCCTGGTACCTCCGTCACCGCGAGCGTCTCTTCGTCCACCAACGCGTATGTGACGCTTGCGTTCGACGGCGTACGCGCTTCCAGCTCCGACAGCGCTTCCCTGGCGGACGACTCGTCAAACGATTCGGACGAGATGTCGATCGCTGAGGCGATCTCCTCCGTGCCGTAGGCAGAAACAAACGCGTCGAGGATCGCATCGGTATCGCCATAGGCCTCTTCGGCCGCCGCATATGCCGCGCTGCCGTGCCCAAACAAATGCCAACCATCGCCGAACAGGCCGTCGTTGGCCCAACTGGTGGCCGCATCGCCGATGGTGACCATGGAGAGATAGTATACGAGAAACATGATCGCCGCAAAAATCGGGAGGCCAAGCCATCGATTGGTCACAACCCGGTCGATGCGGTCAGACGCCGACACCCTGCCCGCATCCCTCTTTTTGTAGCAGCCCTTCGATATCGAGGCAATGTAGAGGTAGCGCTCGTTGGTGATGATGCTCGCGGCATCGTCGCCCAGCTCGCGTTCCGCAGCCTGAATTTCATCCTCTATATTCGAGAGGATGTCCTCGCTCAACTGCAACCGTTCGAGAACCTTTTCATCGCGCTCAAAGATCTTGATGGCGTACCAGCGCCGTTGCTCCGGCGCCAGGTTGTGGACGGCAACCTCCGTAATGTGCGCGAGGGCGTGTTCGACATGATCGGAAAAAGCGTGCTGCGGCACGGTACTGGCGTTTTGTGCCGCATCGATTGCCGCCTCCGCAGCTTCCATCACGCCAGCGTTTCGCAGAGCGGAGATCTCTACAACCCTGCAACCCAGCGACCTGCTCAGCTCCTCTACATGAATGCGGTCGCCGTTTTTTCGCACGATATCCATCATATTGACGGCTACCACGACCGGAATGCCCAACTCCGTCAGTTGCGTGGTCAGATATAAATTGCGCTCCAGATTTGTGCCATCCACAATGTTGAGGATGCAGTCCGGCCGATCGGCGACAAGATAGTTTCTTGCGACGACTTCCTCAAGCGTGTAGGGCGAAAGCGAGTAAATCCCGGGCAGGTCTGTGATGGTTACATCGTCGTGCTTTTTGAGCTTGCCCTCTTTTTTTTCAACGGTTACGCCAGGCCAGTTGCCAACGAATTGATTGGCGCCTGTCAGCGCGTTGAACAGTGTCGTCTTGCCGCTGTTCGGGTTGCCGGCAAGAGCAATTCGGATCGTCCTTTTCATCTTTCCACTCCTTCTGATCACTTTTTCCCAAGTCTGTCATCACCAAATAGCGATTGTGCGACGCGCGGGTTCATTCAACCTCGATCATGTCCGCATCCGCCTTCCGAATGGACAACTCATAGCCGCGCACGGTTATTTCAATCGGATCGCCCAGAGGCGCCACCTTGCGCACAAACACCTCCGTCCCTCTGGTTATTCCCATGTCCATGATGCGTCGTTTCGTTGCCCCGGCTCCGTGCAACTTGACGACCGTTACCGTCTCTCCGATTTTGACGGTTCTGAGTGTAGTCATGATATCCTCCTCCTTCAAACCATGATTTTGCAGGCCATTTCCCGACTGATAGCGATGCGCGACTCCTTAACGTTAACGATGAGATTTCCGCCGACGGCAGCGACCACTGTCACGCTGCTGCCGGCGACAAAGCCCATCTCCTCCAGACGTTGTCTTGTTTCCGATCCCCCGCCGATCTTTCGAATGATGTTCTCTTCGCCAACGGGCGCCAGCACAAGCGGCATAAATCCAACCTCCAGATTGGAATTCGCAGGAGCGAATTCTACAAAATGTCGTAGTTAGTTGTATCTAACCATAAGTTAGAGTACACTAACTACAGACGCTTGTCAAGCTCAATATTGTTATTTTATGAAAACCGTGGGATTGCCCGCATTCTGCTTTTGCGTTGCGTCGTTCTTATAAGCCCGTCAAAACCGGACCGTTTCCAAAAGCTTTGGCGTTCTGATGGTCTGGAACCTGGCCGTTGCTCCTTTTCCTGATATTATGCGGGTTCTTCCCCCATCCCCCGCGTTGCTGCCAGATACCCTTAGCGGTTTGGAAGTGATCTGTCGAGGCAAACGGAAAGGCCGGAATTTTTCTGGCGAGCGGCTGCTCCTTCCAACAAGCAGCGTTTTATGTTGATGCATTTCGTGCTCCGCCGGCTTACGCTGCCAGCCGTCAGGCGCGTTTTGCCTGCCGGCCGGCGACTCGATTCCGGGCGCGCCACGTCTTAAGCGCGTCGAGGCCCCTTCCGTCAGAGCGGCCCGGCTGTTTTACCGGAGCATCGCCGGATCTGTATGGTCGCCCTTTCTGCGCGAAGGCGATGCCGGCCTGTGACGCTGCAGCATTTGAACAGGGCGGCAGGCAGAAAAAGAGCACCCATCATGGATGGGTGCGTCAAACCGTTTGCGGCGGCTTCGTCGGTATTGGATACCTGTCAGCCCTGTATGCGTCGCACGCGATCGGCGACCTTTTTGCCGGTCGGCGTAGCGGCAAGGCCTCCGCGCGCCGTCTCCCGGTATTCCGGGCGAATATCCTGACCGACCTGCAGCATGGTCGAGACCACCTCGTCAAACGGAATCAGGCTGGTGACGCCGGCGAGCGCCATGTCGGCACAGATCATGGCATTGACCGCGCCAAGGGCATTGCGTTTAATGCAGGGACATTCCACAAGGCCCGCGACGGGATCGCAGATCAGGCCGAGCACGTTTTTGATCGCCATTGCCGCCGCATCGAGCGCCTGCACCGCAGCGCCGCCGCTGGTTTCCACAAGCGCTGCCGCCGCCATCGCCGCCGCCACGCCGGTCTCCGCCTGACAGCCGCCGCCTGCGCCGGAGATGGTCGCATTCTTGGCAAAGAGCAGGCCGACTGCGCCGGCGGTAAACAGCGCGTCGACAAGCTGGTCGTCCGACCAGCCGCGCTCGTGCCCGCATTCGATGAGCACGCCCGCCAAAATGCCGCTTGCACCGGCCGTTGGCGCCGCTACGATGCAGCCCATGGAGGCGTTGACCTCCACCACCGCCATGGCCGAAGCGGCTGCGCGGCAGGCGTTTATCCCGGAAAACGGCGTGAGCTTGGCATAGCGGAACAGGCGCATGGCCTCCCCGCCGGAAAAGCCGCTGACGGACTCCACCCGTTCGGAAAGGCCCTTGCGAACGGAGTCGCGCATGACGACGAGATTTTTGTACATTTCTGCGCGAATCTCTGCCCGCGTCATCTCCGAGAGGTATTCTTCGCGGCGCTGCATGGCCTCCGCAATGGTGATGCGGTTTTCAAGACAGAATTTGCGAATAGATTCCCCGTTTTCAAAAACGTCGCTGTTCATACCTTCTCCTTACACGGCGAAAACCCGCTGCAGCGTGGGGCAGAGCATGCGGATCATGCGCAACATGTCGTCGGTGATTGGCTGGTCGGTCTCGATCGTCATGTATGCATCCTCACCCTTGCCGTGGCGGAACACGCGCATGAACGCAATGTTGATCTTGAGTTGGGCAAGCACATGCGAAATCTCCGCAATGACTCCCGGTTCGTCACGGTACTGTGCCACCAGCGTCGGATAATCTCCGGTCAGTTCAACGCCAAGTCCGTCGATTTCCGTAACCAGGATATTGCCGCCGCCAACCGAAACGCCCAAAACATCCGTTATGTTCCCATCCGAGCCGGTGATGCGGATACGGGCGGTGTTTGGGTGACGAACGGGCTCATCGGAATACTCGACCTGAACGAGCACCTCGTCCCTCCTGGCAATCTGATAGGCGTCCTTGATACCGGGATCGTCCGGTTTCAAACCGAGCGCCCCGGCAATAAGCGCCTTGTCCGTGCCGTGACCACGTCCCGTTTCCGCAAAGGAGCCGTACAGTGTGAAGGCAACCTCCGCCACATCGTCCCCGGCGATCTTGCGGGCAATGTTGGCAAGGCGAACCGCGCCGGCAGTGTGTGAACTGGAAGGCCCGGTCATGCGTGGCCCAATGATGTCAAATACGGAAAACTGTTCCAAAACGAACCTCCCCTGTTACCGCACCTCGCGCGGCGGAAAAAGCACACCGACGCCGCTGAAGACGCCGGTGCAACCATATTGCCGCGCACTTGTCCTTCGACAGATCGGCCACGGGCGGGCATGCGGCAGGCGGCTCCTTTCAGGCTTCCCCGCGGCACACCGCACCATCCGCTTAATGCTGCTTCCGTCAGGACCTGACATGGTTCACGGCGTTCGGTTGCACGGGACCCAACGATCAACGCTCCTTACCGCACTCAGCCCCGCAGTCGAATGCCTCAGGACAAGAATTCAGCCCTGCTGTAGCGGATTGCAGGTACAGGGCACCGCTAACTCCCCGCTTAGCGCGGCAAACCGAATTCGTACAGCAGATAGTGTACACCATATGCGCCAATCATGCAAGAGCGGAATACAGAAAAAGCGCACGGTCTGCGCCGTGCGCTCAGAAAGCCGGGAATGTTCAGCGGGTAGCCTCGAGCATTTCCTTCGTTTTCATCAGGCGAGTCGTATTTTGACGATCGTTCTCCTCCAGCTTCATCTGGATGCTGCGGATGGTCTCCGTAAATTGCGGGATCATGACATATTCGAGCGCATTTACGCGGCGCCGTGTTTTTTCAATCTCATCGGCAAGACGACCGCAGGCTTTCTCCGTTTCCGCCAGTTGAAGCAGCAGGGGCAGCACCTCCGCAAGCTGTTGGACCGCACCGTCGAGTTCGGCGCTGGTCGTCGCATAGCCGTATGGGTAGCTGTACCCCTCCTGCGTCTGCATGGACAGCTTCGGCACCGGGATGGAAAGAACCGATTCTGTGCTCGTCTCCACCGACGCTGCGCGTGCCGGATAGAGCAACGCTTCCTCGATCTGCGCGCCGCTCATCGCTGCGCGGGCCAGCACAAAAGAGCGCATGGCCAGAGACAGCTTGTTTTCCACCTCCAGGCGCAGGTCCTTGTTGCGACGTGCATACACAATGAAGCGCCGCACCAGCTCGTCGCGTTTGTCCTTCATCAGCTTGTGCCCGCGAACTGCAACCTGCTTGCGTTTTTTGAGGTTGCTAAGCTCCATGCGGGTCGGCTTTGCTTGAATGGCCGCCACGACTTACGCCTCCTTGGGATAGTATTTTTCGATGTAGCTGTCCCGAATACGCTTGAGCTCCGCCTTCGGCAGAATGCCCAACAGCTTCCATCCGAGATCAAGCGTTTCCTCAATGTTGCGGTTGGTATAGTATCCCTGCGACACATATTCGCGTTCGAATGCATCCGCAAACTTCGCGTACAGCTTATCCGTATCGGAGAGCGCCGCATCGCCCAGTATGACTGCGAGTTCCTTCGCGTCGCAGCCACGGGAATATGCCGCAAACAGCTGGTTCATCGTGTCCGCATGATCCTCGCGCGTCTTTCCCTTGCCGATGCCCTTGTCCTTCAGACGCGACAGCGAGGGGAGCACATTGATCGGCGGCGTAAGACCCTTGCGATGCAACTCGCGCGAAAGAATGATCTGTCCTTCCGTAATGTATCCGGTGAGGTCCGGGATCGGGTGCGTCACGTCGTCCTCCGGCATGGACAGAATCGGAATCATCGTGATGGAGCCGGCGTTTCCGCGAATACGGCCTGCACGTTCATACATGGTGGCAAGGTCGGTATACATGTAGCCGGGATACCCACGGCGACCGGGTACCTCCTTGCGCGCGGCGGAAACCTCGCGCAACGCCTCGGCGTAGTTGGTGATATCCGTGATAATAACCAGCACATGCATGCCCAGATCATATGCCAGATACTCCGCAGCCGTGATGGCCATGCGCGGCGTGGCGATGCGCTCGATGGCCGGGTCATTGGCAAGGTTGATGAACGTAACCGTACGCTCTATGGCGCCCGTCTTGCGGAAATCGCTGATGAAGAAGTCAGCTTCTTCAAACGTGATGCCGACGGCGGCGAATACCACGGCGAACTTTTCATCCGTACCGAGCACGCGCGCCTGCCGGGCAATCTGCGCGGCAAGATTTGCGTGCGGCAGACCGGAGCCGGAGAACACCGGCAGCTTCTGCCCACGGACGAGTGTGTTCAACCCGTCGATGGCGGAAATGCCCGTTTGGATGAACTCGGACGGGTAGTCGCGTGCGGTCGGGTTCATCGGCATGCCGTTGATATCCAGATGCTTTTCAGGGATCAGGGCGGGGCCGTCGTCCATTGGCTTGCCCATGCCGTCGAACACGCGCCCCAGCATATCCGGCGCAACATCCAGCTCAATGGATTTGCCGAGAAAACGCGCTTTTGAATCTGCGATGCGCAGCCCCTGCGAGCCTTCAAACAGCTGCAACAGCGCCTTGTCGCCGTTGATCTCCAGCACCCGGCCGCGGCGGATCGATCCATCGGCCTGTACGATCTCGACTAATTCATCGTACTTGACGCCGGAAACATCCTCCACAAGCATCAAGGGGCCGACGACCTCTTTGATGGTACGGTATTCTTTACGCATTCTGCTCCCCTCCCTCGGTCAGTGCGCCGATCTGCGCGTTCATATCGGCAAGGATGGCATCATATTCGGCCTGTGCCTCGTCTTCCGGCACATACTTCAAGCGGCCAATGCGCTCGCGCACCGGCAACTGAATCAGGCGGTTGAACGATGCGTCGGCGCTAAGCGCATCGAGGCTCTTCTCATAGTTGAGAAGGATGGCTTTGAGCATCAGATACTGCTTGCGCGGCGAGGTGTAGGTGTCAACCTCGTGAAACGCGTTCTGATGCAGGTAGTCCTCGCGGATGGAACGGGTCGCCTCGAGCGTCATGCGATCCCGGTAGGAAAGCGCGTCGATGCCCACGAGACGGACGATTTCCTCCAGCTCGTTCTCTTTCTGGAGCAAATTCATCGTTTGCTGCACGAGATTGGACCACTCGGGCGAAACATTTTCGTTATACCAGCTCTCCAGCCGATCGAGGTAGAGCGAATAGGACTGCAGCCAGTCGATGGCCGGGAAATGGCGCGCATAGGCAAGTTTGCTGGACAGGCCCCAGTAAACCTTGACAATGCGGAGCGTGGCCTGCGAGACCGGTTCGGAAATGTCGCCGCCCGGCGGAGACACGGCCCCGATGGCGGATACCGCGCCGGTTCGGCCGTCGCTGCCAAGCGTCCGCACTACGCCCGCGCGTTCATAGAACTCGGCAAGGCGGCTCGACAAGTATGCCGGATATCCTTCCTCGCCCGGCATCTCCTCGAGACGGCCGGACATCTCGCGCAGCGCCTCCGCCCAACGGGAGGTGGAGTCCGCCATGATGGCGACCTTGTAGCCCATATCACGGAAATATTCCGCAATGGTGATGCCCGTGTAGATGGACGCCTCACGCGCGGCCACCGGCATGTCGGAGGTGTTGGCGATGAGCACGGTACGCTTCATCAGGGAAAGGCCGGTACGCGGGTCCTTCAGCTCCGGGAACTCCATGAGCACGTCCGTCATCTCGTTGCCGCGTTCACCGCACCCGACATAGACGATGATGTCGGCGTCCGCCCACTTGGCCAGCTGATGCTGAACGACCGTTTTGCCGCTTCCGAACGGGCCCGGTACGGCGGCAACGCCGCCCTTTGCGACCGGGAACAGCGTATCGATAACGCGCTGTCCGGTGATCATGGGTTCGGTTGGCGCAATTTTTTCCGCATAGGGGCGGCCACGGCGAACGGGCCAACGCTGCAACATTGGCAGCTCGATGGTCCTGCCATCCTGCTCCAACCGGGCGATCGGTTGCATGATGTTGGCCTCGCCCGCATGAATCCAGGTGAGCTTGCCGGAAACGCCCGGCGGAACCATCACCTTGTGCAGTACCGCTTCCGTTTCCTGCACGGTGCCGAGGACGTCGCCGCCGGTCAATTCGTCGCCCACCTGAGCAACGGGCACGAAATCCCAAAGCCGCTCATGGTCAAGCGCATTAACCAAGATGCCGCGGGCGATGCGGTCGCCCGCCTGTTCGCGTATGATGTTCAACGGACGTTGAATGCCATCATAAATGGATTCGATCAGGCCGGGGGCCAATTCGACCGACAGCGGCGCGCCGGTTGACACGACCGGTTCGCCGGGTCCAATGCCGCCCGTCTCTTCATAAACCTGAATGGATGCGCGGTCACCGCGCAATTCAATGACCTCGCCGATCAGATGCTTTTCCGAAACGCGCACCACGTCGTACATCTGCACGTCCGCCATGCCGCCCGCCACGATGAGAGGTCCTGAAACCTTGATGATCGTACCTTGCATAGTCTTCGCCCTTCCGTTAAGTATTGAATAAAATGTCAACGCCGACAGCCTTTTCCACGTTCTGCTTGAGCGTTTGCAGACCGATGCCCGTCGAGCCCTGATTGTCCGGGATCGGGATAATGGCCGGATATGCAGCCGCGCTATACTCCTGAACGGTTTCCGCACAGGCCGCATAAAGCTTTTCCGTAACAAAGATTACAGCATATCCCTCTCTTGCCAGGCGATGCATGCAGCGATTGGCACGCTCGCCATCCGTTTCATAAAACACGTCAAGGCCGACCGCCTGAAACAGCATGACGGAATCCTTGTCGCCAATGACGCCCATCTTAGCCATAAAGCTCACACAACCTCTCTTGCATGACTGCATCGTCAAGCCCGTTGCGCTTGACCGTCACAATCATCCGAATTGCACGCGCCTCGCGGTCGCGCGCGAGCAGATAGCCGACGAGCCTGCGCACAGAGTCAATATCGTGCCGATAGGGGCGCACAAGCGAAAGCAGGTGGTTTTCCCGCGCCCGCTCCAGCGCACCTATGCTGCCGGTTCGCTGCATGTCGGCAATGCCTGCCGCAAGGGCATCCCGGGCAGGGCTCGCCGACAATGCGCGTACCAGAGCGTCATCGGAAAGTTCATATGCCTGGAGCAGCACATCATGCTTGAGACCGCCCTCCGGGAGCAGCGCCTCACGCAGGTCGTCGCGTCCGGCGCCCATGGCGCGCAAGCGCAGCAACGTGATAACATTGTCAAAATCGCACAGCGCCGTAAAGTATGCGAGCGCAAACGCGTCCCGTCCCGCGCGAGCCGTTGCCAGTGCATGCGACAGGTATGCACGGTCGAGCGCGATGCTCACGCGTTGCGGTTCCACCTCGATGCGGAGCCGCTCTTCCAGCGCATCCATTGCCTGAGCGATCGAGGCCGGCAGAAAGCCATAGTCCTGCTCGGCGACCGCTGTTTTCAGCCTGGCAGGATCAAACAACCCGCCGGAAAGCAGCGGCGTCTCCGCTTGATCGAGCAGGCGCGCTTTGACAAGCAGTTTCAGGTTGTGAATGTCCGTCTCCAACAGAAACAGATCGGTGAGCTCCGGCTCGGGCGAGATCTCGCGGATGCTGCGCGCTGCCTCGGCGCGCACGTTATCGATCAGGCGCTCACAATCGGCTGCCGTAGCATCCGGAACGCCGCCGTAACGCGCATCAAGCAGGATGCGCATGGCATCCTCCAGGCTGCCGTCCGCCATCCGCTTGACGGTCTTGGCGTCGAACAAGCCGTTCTCCAGCGCGCTGACTCGTGCGCAGGCATATGCGTAGCTTGGCTGTTGCATACGCGTCCCTCCCATCAGCCGAACAGCAGCTCGGCTACATTCGTTTCCTCGTTATCGCGCAACTGGCCCAGAATTGCGCGGAAGGAGCAGTCCTTTTCATAGCTGCGACCGACAAGCAGGAATCCTCCGTCGATCGGAGCATCCTCCTCCGAGAGATGCAGGCCGGATACCGACAGCTCACCGAGCATGGCGGCAATCGCCGCACGATCAGCCCTTGCGGGGATAACCGTTTCCTCGCCGGCAGCCTCAGCCTCCAGCAGACGGCGGCAGATCGCGCCGCGTGCGGCCGTATCCAGTGCGCACAGCCCATCATAGGCACGCACAAATGCTTCGTCGATGACCAGGCGCTTCTTCTGTAAAGTCGCCTTGCGTGCATCGAGCGACGCACGCGTCCTGCTGCCGTCGATCAACGCGGCGGCCGCAGCCTCCCGCTTGGCCGCGCAGTCGGCGGAGTATGCCTCCATGCGCGCCGCAGCCTCCTGCCGGAGCGCTTCGGCGCCGACCTTCGCATCCTGCCGAACGCGATCGGCATCCGCACGGGCGTCGCCCAGTATGCGTTCCGCCAGTTTGTTGGCGCCGTTCATGTTCGCTTCCATCGCGCGCACCCCCGTCCCAAATCAGACGGCAACGCCATTGACAAGCAGGAACGAGATGAGCAGCGCGAGCACCGCATACGTCTCGACCATGACGGTCATCAACATGCCCTTGCCGGACTCTTCCGGCTTCTTGGCGATCATGTTGATCGCCGCACAGGCCGTATTCCCCTGCGCAATGGCAGAGAGCAGACCACCGAACGCGATCGGAATGGCGGCAAAGAACAGATTCAGCCCGGCCGTCGCCGTGATGTCAGCTCCGCCGCCGAGCAGCCCGGCCTTGGTCGCAATGACGAATGCGATCAGCAGGCCGTAGATACCCTGCGTACCCGGCAGAAGCTGCAACAGCAGGCAGGAGCCGAAACGATCCGGGTCTTCCGAGCAAACGCCGGCGCTAGCCTGGCCAGCCTTGCCGACGCCAAGCGCGCTGCCGATGCCTGCCAGGACCGCTGCCATTGCCGCGCCAGCTGCTGCAAAAAGAATACCCCAATTGAGTTCCATGTGTGTGTCCTCCTTGAAATGGTAATGGTGTTATGGTTCCGTAATCTGTACGTGTTTTGTGCGATAACCGAGCGGGCGGAACGCTCTGCCGCCAGCCTCGTAGAACTTCCCGTAAAACTCAACGTATTGAAGCCTTGCGCAATGTACGAACGCGCCGAGCGTATTGATCGCAAGGTTGAACAGATGCAGCGCAACCAACAGTGCGCAGGCAATGAGTACGCCGAGAATTTTCAGGATGATGTTTGGCGAGCCCATCAGCATGGCGCAGATGTCATTGAAGACCGACGCAATGACGCCGGTAGCAATGCCCAGCGCGAACAGGCGCGCATAGGAAAGGATATCCGACAGCACGCTCGAGATATTATACAGCTCGCCAAGGCCGGAGATCGTCCGCTTCAACGGATTGCGTTTGCCGCGGCCCTTGAACAGCAGAATCAGCAGTGCGCCGAGTGCGGCCAGGACGAGGCCGGGATAGTACAGGAAGTCAAGCCCGATCATCGGACCGCCGAGCCACGCCAGCAGACCCACGATGATGAAAATCCAAGAGAGCGTGTCGAACACGGCCCCCTGCCAATCGCCCTGCGCAAAGGACTCCTTGACGCGCAGCCCGTAGCCGAACAGAATATGCACCACGCCAAGGCCGAAACAGAGAATCAGCATCCCAATCGGATCGGTCATCGGATCGAGGATGAGCGGGAACACATTCTGCGTGCCGAACAGCACGTCAAAATCAAGCCCGAAAAACGTGCCGACCAGCACGCCCCATACCACGGTGGAAATGCCGCCCCAGAACAACACGCGAGCAAGGCCGCCCATCATGCCGCCCGTGGGCTTTTTCAGCTTCAGGAACAGCGCGCAGCCAATGGTGAGCAACAAACCGTAGCCGGAGTCGCTCAACATCATGCCGAACAGAATAATATAGGGGACGGCCATGTAAGGCGTCGGATCCATGCCGCGCGGGTCCGGACGGGAATACAGATCCGTGACGACCTCAAACGGCGTGACGAAACGATTGTTTTTGACCACCGAAGGCGGCACTTCGTCCTCCGCGGGTTCACGGATAAACAAGCAATATGCATCGGTAATGCCGGAGACGGCCTGCTCCACATCGGCGATGCGGTTTTCCGGCACCCAGCCTTCCAGCTCAAACGTGGCCGCCGATCGTGCCAGCTCCGCTGCAGCGAACGCCCGGTCCCGCTCAATCACGGCCGCATCATAGGCTCCTCCAAGCAGCTCGCCATAGGAGCCCTTCTCGGCCAACTGCGCTTCCAGCGCTGCGAGCTGCTTCTCAAGGGATTCGTTCTCCGCAAGGAGCGCGCTGCGCGCCTCAGCAGGCGTTCCGGAGAGCTTCGGGAAAGCCACGTCCGTCCAGGAGAGATTCTTCAGGAAAGAGGCCACGGCTTTTGCATCGTCCGGGCGGCAGGCAACGAGCACGGGCATGTTCGCCCCATCGCCAAAGGCCTGATATTCCACCGCTTCGCCAAGCTCAGCAAGGCGCGCATAATCGGCAGCGGCCAGCATGCCGGTGAAATACCGGACGGATTTGGCATTGCGGTAGGACTGCATATCGGCCGGGAAGGCAAGCCATGGTTCCAGCAGTTCCAGCATGCCGAGATTTTTGTCGATCTTCGCGCGCGTGCCGGAAATCTCCCGTTGCAGGGCCTCGATCTCCTCGCTGTACTGCATGGCGGTCGGCAACGTATCGACGATCTTTCCTACAGAGGCCCCCGGCAGTGGGGAAAGCATGCTGCGCTTGGCAGCAAAGGGACGGACGGCGGCCATGGCTGCCGAAAGCCGCTGCACGCGCGCCTCCGCCTCATCCAGCGCATTCGCCGGCCCCGTTGCTTCCCCGTCCGGAATGACCTCGACCGCATTCAGACGCTGCAGCGCCTTCAAGATGTCCGCCTCGTCCGCCTTGTGCGCCACAAGTGACAGGCGTTTTACCGGAATAATCATGCGATCTCCTGCACTTTCTCAAGCAGATAGGCAGCGGCTTTGTCGAGCCGCGCGCGCGCTTCAGCGCACTGTGCGTCGGCCGCCTCGCCAAGTTCACGAAGCATGGCTTCAGATTCCCGCCTGCCAACCGCTTCCGCCTCGTCAAGTCGCGCACGCGTCATATCGCGTTCGCGCTGTTCCAGTGCGTCCTGCTCTTCTGCGAGCGCTGTTCTGGTCGACTGCAACAGATCCCGCGCTTCGGCGGCAGCCGATTGACGGATTGTGTCAGCCTGTGTTTCCGCATTTGCGATCTCATTGATGATTGAGCGCATTGCATTACCTCCGTGCCATCAATACTTGCTGATTAAAGTGACGTTGAAACTATGCAATCTTTTCCGCGGCAAACGATTCGAGGCGCGCCGACATGCTTATATAATAATTGAAAACCCCGCAGGGGTAAAAAATTATTTCGTACCAAACAACCGGTCGCCGGCGTCGCCAAGGCCGGGGACAATATAACCATGGTCGTTCAGGCGCTCATCGACATTAGCAACATAGATGTCGACATCGGGGTGTGCGTCCTGCATCGCTTTCACGCCTTCCGGCGCAGCGATGAGGCATACGAGCCGGGCGCTCTTGGCCTTGGCATCCTTTACGATGCGGGCGGCCTCAATAGCGGAATTGCCGGTGGCCAGCATGGGATCGACAATGATAACGTCACGCTCCTCCACATCCGGCGGTAGTTTACAATAGTAAGAAGTGGGCATAAGCGTATCGGGATTCCGATAAAGACCGATATGACCCATTTTTGCGTTCGGCAAAAGATTCATCATGCCGTCCGCCATGCCGAGACCCGCGCGCAAAATCGGCACGACCGCGAGTTTCTCATTTGCAAGAACACGCGCAGTCGCCCTGCAAACGGGGGTTTGAATTTCAATCTCTTTGAGCTCCAGATTTCTGGTGACCTCGTATGCCATCAACATGGCGAGCTCGGTAACGAGTTCCCGGAAGGCCTTGGCTCCCGTTTCCTTATCGCGCAGCATGGACAACTTGTGCTGTACGAGCGGATGGTCAATTACAATCAGATTAGACAAGGGCATCCTCCTTTATCCGTTTCTCATATTCGGTAATCTTGTTGACGCGGCGTTTATGACGCTCCAGTCCAGGGCGATCACCCTCAAAGGAGGTGTCAAGCCAGGTTTCAACAATTCGATCGGTCTGCTCGTCGGTAAGCGAATGGGCGCCGAGGGCGAGGACGTTAGCATCGTTGTGCCGCCGGGTCATCTCCGCAGAATACGCATCATGGCAAAGCGAACAGCGGATGCCGTTGACCTTGTTTGCGGCAATACACATGCCGATCCCTGTCGTGCAGATCAAAATACCACGATCAAAGCGGCCGTCCGACACGGATTCGGCCACGGGGAACGCAATGTCGGGATAATCGTAGCCGTTTTTGGAATCATGGCAACCAAAATCACACACCGCGTAGTTGCGCTCCTTGAGCCACTGCACGATGTGTTCCTTGCGTTCGAATCCACCGTGGTCGCTGCCGACGGCGATCCTATACATTTCGTTGCGCATGCTTTTCGTACTCCCGTTATACCCTAACAACGTGGAACCCTGCCGCACGCAGCAGGCGATTCATATAGGCAAGACCAGCCTCTTCGATGGAAACCCCCTCTGCCAGAATACAGTCTGCGCGCTCCCCCATCTCGCGCAGGGCGGAAAAAAGATTGGCACAAAGGGTCTCCGGATGATCCCTGTCACCCAGTATAACACACTTTTTGCCATAATAAAAGTGTTTTGTTTGTTCAGTTGCTGCAATTTCACATTTTTTTTCTTGCAAAATTTGCGCGGTATAAAGCTCGCAGATCTTTTTGGCTACGGCGCGCGGCTCCCCGGTGACGACGATGACGTCCGCGTCAGGGGCATAGTGACGGTATTTCATGCCGGGCGATGCAGCAACTTCGCCTTTTGCAAGCGGGGAAAGCAGGCTCTGCGCCGTGCGAACGTCCCCAATAACGGCGGCGAGCATTTCGCGCGTGACGGCGCCCGGGCGCAGGATGGTCGGAGCGCCGACAAGGGAGACAACCGTGGACTCCACGCCATAACGGCAGGGGCCGCCGTCGAGTATGAGCGGGATGCGACCATTCATGTCCGCAAGCACATGCTGCGCGCACGTAGGGCTTGGACGGCCGGACAGGTTGGCGGAAGGCGCCGCGATGGGTACGCCGGATTTCTGAATCAGCATGCGCGCCGTAGGGTTGGCAGGCATCCGCACGGCTACGGTATCAAGCCCGCCCGTCACCTCGTCCGGCACAATGTCGCTTCTCTCTGCGATCAGCGTCAGCGGACCCGGCCAAAAGGTATCCATCAGTTGCTGCGCGAGGCGCGGGATGCGCTTCCAGAGGCGGCGCACGTCGCTTTTCCTTGCCACATGGAGAATGGACGGATTATCCGTCGGGCGGCCTTTCGCCTCGTAAATGCCGCGCACCGCGGTTGCGTTCAATCCGTTTGCGCCAAGCCCATACACCGTTTCCGTGGGAAACGCGACGAGCCCGCCGGAGCGGATGATCTCCGCCCCGCGGTTCGTACCCGCCTCCGGTTGCGATATGGTTGAAATGATGTCCGTAACCATACGCTACTCCCGCGCGCTGAGCTTCTCCGCGCGCTCGGCGACGATTAACGCATCGATCAGCTCATCCATATCCCCGTCGAGGAACTGCTCCAGTCGGTAGAGCGTCAGACCGATCCGATGGTCGGTGACGCGCCCCTGGGGGAAGTTGTAGGTGCGGATGCGCTCGCTCCGGTCGCCGGAACCGATCTGGCTCCGGCGTTCGGTAGCCACCGCCGCGTCCTGTGCGGACCGATAATAATCATAAAGCCGGCTTTTGAGTACGCGCATCGCCTGTTCCCGGTTCTTGATCTGCGACTTTTCGTCCTGGCACTGGACAACGATGCCGGTGGGCAGATGTGTGATCCGGATGGCGGACTCGGTTTTGTTGACATGCTGTCCGCCGGCGCCGCTGGAACGATAGGTATCGATGCGCAGGTCGGCGTCGCGAATCTCCACCTGCACGTCGTCCACTTCCGGCAACACCGCGACCGTCGCGGCGCTTGTATGGATGCGCCCCTGGGACTCGGTCTCAGGCACGCGTTGCACGCGATGCACGCCGCTTTCATATTTCAGCCTGCTGTATGCGCCGCGCTTGCCGCCGATCGACAGCACGACTTCCTTGACGCCGCCCATATCGGTGAGGTTGGAGGAGAGATATTCGATTCGATAACCATGCCGCTCGGCATAACGCTGATACATGCGCAGCAAATCGGCGCCGAAGAGAGATGCCTCGTCGCCGCCGGTGCCGGCGCGGATTTCCAGGATGACGTCCCGCTCGTCGTTTGGGTCCTTTGGCAACAACAGCCCCCGCAACGTTTCCTCCTGTGCGGCGGCAAGCCGCTCCTGCTCGGCCAGTTCCGCATGAACGAGTTCCTTCATCTCCGGTTCCAGATGTTCCGCAAGCATATCTCTGCACTCGGTGATGGAAGCAAGCGTGGATTCATAGGTATGGTAAGCCGTGACAATCTCTTCCAGGGAGGCATGTTCGCGCACCAGCTCCCGCCATTGATCCATGTCGCGCATGGTTTCCGGGTCGGCAATTCGGTCCGATAGCGCGGCATAATGCTCGCAGATGCCCTTCAGTTTTTCGAGCAAGGCGTTTCCTCCTCCCTGTTCCCCTGCTTTCCGACAAGCAGACCGCGCGGCAGGCCGGCATAATCGCGCAGCACTTCCCCGTCGCCCAGCAGCTCACGCACGGCGGGCGCCTGCGTGCTGCCGATTTCGACCAACAACGCGCCGTCGTCAACCAGGTGTTGTTCAAAGCCGGCAGCAATTCGCCGGTAAAAATCAAGTCCGTCTGTCCCGCCGTCGAGCGCAAGACGAGGTTCGAAGGCCACCTCTGCCTGCAGGGATGTCAACTCGGCAACGGACAGATATGGCGGGTTGCACACCATGAGATCAAACCGTTCTTCACTTTGCACCGGTTCGAACAGATCTCCCTGCCGTATGTCGAGATGAATGCCGTTGCGCGCGGCGTTCTCGCCGGCCAGCGCGCAGCAGGCGGCGCTGATGTCGGCGGCAACCACCTGCGCTTCGGCGTACACCGCAAGAGCAATGCCGATACAGCCGGTGCCGCAGCAGAGGTCGAGTACGCGGCGAGACCGTCTCTTCCGGAGAAAGGATATGGCTCTTTCCGCCACGACCTCCGTATCCGCGCGGGGAATAAGCACGCCCCGACGCACGAGCATGGAAAGCCCCAGGAACGACCATTCGCCGAGCAGATACTGCAGCGGCTCGCCCTGCAGTCGGCGATCGATCATTTGCGCAAGCAAATCGTCGTTTTCGGCGCTCCAACGCTCTTCCCGCCGGACGGCAAGACCGGCGGGCTGCGTGCCGAGCAAATGGGCGACCATCAGCCTCGCCTCGTGCGGCGCTACATCCTTATCCAACCTAGCGCGCAGCTTCGCCGTTGCCGATCGAAGCGCCTGTGCGACGGTCATGCCGGGCTGTCCCCGGATGGCCGCTCAGCAGCGTCTCCGGCGTCCGCTTTTTCGGCTGGTTCGTCGCGGGTTTCCCGATCGCCGGCAACCCCCTCCGCTGCCGCCGGCGTTTCCGGCTGCTGGGATGCGCCACCCCCGCTGCGGCTGTCGGGGTCCATCGCCAAATGGAAGGCCGCCAGCGCCACCTCCAGCATTTGCTCGTCCGGCTCGCGCGTGGTCAGGTATTGCAGCGCCAGCCCGGGTGCGCGTGCGATGCGCGCCGGCAGCGCGTCGCTGGCGGCCGCGAGTTTGAGCACCTCATAGGAGAGGCCGGCCACGAGCGGCAGGAATATCACGCGCGTGGCAAAGCGCAGAAAGAAGTTTTCGCTGTACGGCAACGCAGCAAAGAAAAGGATGGAAATTGCCATCACGAGGAACAGGTAGTTCGTGCCGCAACGGGGATGCAGACGCGTAAAGCGCATGGCGCTCTCCGGCGTTAGCGGCGCCTCGTGTTCGTAGCAGGCGATGACCTTGTGTTCCGCCCCGTGGTACATGAACAGGCGGCGCACATCCTTCATGGCGGAAATGGCGACAAGGTACAGCACAAAGACCAGCAACCGCACGCCGCCCTCCGTCAGGCTTTTCCAGATCGTGCGCGCCGTCTCGTGCCAGGGGATCAGCTGTGTCACGAAGGTTGGCAAAAAGAAAAACAGGCCGAGCGCCAACAATACGGCCAGCACGACGGCAACGCCCATCATGATGTCCATGGCAGACTTTCCCAGTTTTTCGGCAAGCCATCTTTCAAAGCGTGAGGGTTGCTCCTGCGCTTCCTCCTCGCCGAACAGTTCTGCCGAACGCATCGTTATCCGCATCCCGGTGACGAGCGATTCCACAAAAGCGACAACGCCGCGCACGACGGGCCAGCCGAGGAACGTCCCCTTTTTTGCTCTGGTCGGATATTCTGTATATTCGGTTACGATGCTGCCGTCGCTCTTGCGGACCGCGACAGCGACGCCGCCAGCCGGCGTTCGCATCATCACGCCTTCCAGAACCGCCTGCCCGCCAACCGTACATCTCTTCACAGGTGTTTTTTGCTCCTATTCTCCGGAACGATTGCCGCCCGGAAGCTTTCTGCATATTATAGCACGCGGCGCATATGCTCGGCAATACGGGAGGCCGCCGGCAACGGCCGTCAGCGTTGGCAGATTTGCCGAGCGCCCCCGCCGCCTGACAGACAGGGCGAAAGCATCACCGCTCCACGTAGCAACCAAGAGCGGCGCGCATCTCATAATACCGGTCATGCGTGCGCCAGCCGTCCTCCGTGTAGTCGGGAAAGCGTGCGAGCGTTACGATGCAGTCGGGGTTCTGTGCGGAAAACGCAGCAACGGTCTCCTTGACGTGGGACATGCCCGTGCTGGTCAGCCAGAGGCGCTCGATGGGCAGGCCGTATAATGGCGTCAGATCTCCGCCCACATTGCAGCCGCACATGTTCAGATCGCGCAGATTGGGCAGCGATGCAAGCGGCGAAAGGTCGGTAACGCGCGTGGAAAAGATTTCCAGATATATGAGGTTTTGCAGCGAAGATAGCGGAGACAGATCCGCAATTCTATTGTCTGCCAGAATCAGATACCGCAGGTTCGGCATATTTTGCACAAATTCACAGTGCGTCAAATTGTTATGCCCGAGGTCAAGCGCGATGATATCGTGACAGTATTTGAGGAATTCAACATCGGCATCCCGGCAGTTGCGGATGTTTTCTGCGCTGAGTATCAGCCCCTGCTCGTTTTCGCGCTTGATTTTCCAGGTGGCAAAATGTGTGGTATCCGTGCGAACGGTCCCGAATTTTGTATCGATGGACCAGACGATCCCCGCATCGGGAAATGCCTCGCGCAATGCCGCCATCTCCTCATCGCCCACGCCGCAGCCGCACATTTCGAGCGACTCCAGCTTGCCAAGCAGGGGAAGCGTTTCGTAGAACGGATTGAGGTCGTCAAGCGGCATATTGTTGTAATTCAACGAAACCGTGTCCGGTCCGACGATCTCGCCGCACAGCGCCAACGACCAGATCACCTCCGCCTGCGGGACGGCGGCCATAATGTCGGAAATGGAATCCGGCGTCAGCGCACACCCGCTTACATCCAGCGTCTGCAACGACGGAACAAGCCTGAGAACGTCGCAAAGCAGTTCCGCCGGCGGCAGCGGATCGGCAAGCGTAACCGTCGTGCTTTCATCGCTGATCGTCGCGCCGCCGATCGTTGCCGAAAAATAGATCTTCTTCAGTCCGAGCGTGCGCAGTTCCCCAGCCGCCGACAGGATATCGAGATCGCAACCCCGCAGGTCTATCTCCACGGCGGACGGAACCGACGCGAGCTCGCCACGCACCGTCTCCATCGTTACGCCGTTCAAGCCGGAAAATGATAAAACCTCAGCCGGCATTGGTGTTGCGGGTACTGGAGACTGCGACGCCGCCGGCGTAGGCGCCGGTCCAAGGGGCGCCAGCCTGTCGCAGGCGCAAAGCAGACATAACGGCAACAGCGAAACGAGTAAACAGCGAATGATACGCGCTTTCATTACGGATTCCTTTCAATCGTCTTTGTTCGCACTACGGGGCATCACAAAAGCCGGGGCGGCATCTCTGCCAAAACATGCTTGACGGGGAAGCAAAAAGCGGCGCCGGGCAATCACGTCCGGCGCCTATGCTGTGCTCCCGTGTTTGGTTTGCGCAACCACGAACCTCACGTGTACCCGTACAATCTGCTGATAGACCCTGCTTCACCAAGCGCCCCGTTTCGCTCTCCCGTGTCATCTGTCATTCCAGCGCTCATGGGCCTGCGGGCAGGCCGTTACAGCAGTTTCCCGTCGGCCCATATCTGGAATGCCAGAGGGCAAAATATATTCTTTATTCAGTATATAACAAATCGTACAGGAAGAAAATAAAAATCTCCATTTTTACAATTCTTTCTACCGATTATTTCGACCGCCACGGCGGCTTTGGCACGTGCAGCAAGGGCAGCCACGTCGGCGCGAGCGCAGGTACGGGTGGTGCGTCACAGCTGCGTAGCCGGTGACGTACATGAAAAAGCGCCAGGCCGTTCCGACTTGACGCTTCCTTTTGATTCGCGTTTCGTTGCACGGTCCGTCCGTTTTGGGTGAACAACGTGCACCGTCGCGGTCGGAGAAGTACATGTGCTTATACAATCTTATTATGGATCATGAAGCCCCCATTTTCCCCATTCCGTTCACCCATTTTCGCACACCCTTCTTCCCCCGCTCATCCGGTCGAGAACACCGTCTTACACTCTCTTTACGCTTTTCAATGTTCCGGCGTCCGTCTTTCTCTTGCCCGTCAAGCGAAAGGCGTCCGCATGCACATGGCCTTTCTTCTCCATTTTCAACGATTTCTCTGACCCATGTTCGCAGCGGAAGCCGATTCCTGCCGGCGCTGCGGATAGGTTCGCCGCCTGTGGCGCACTGCAGGGAGGTTTGCCGTGGGAGCCGGTGCAAAGGGGCATAGAAAAAGCGCCAAGCCGTTCCGACTTGACGCTTCCTTTTGATTCGCTTTTGGGTACACGGTCCGCCCGTTTTGGGCGAACAACGTGCGCCGCCGCGGTTAGAGAAGAACAAACACCGGTGTTACGCCTTGGTCTGGCTCATGACCTCGTCCACAAAGTTGTCCTCGCGCTTCTGGAGCCCCTCGCCCATCTCGAACCGCGCAAAGTTGAGCACCTTGAACCGGCCGCCGATCATCTGCTTGACGGAAACATCCTGATCCTTGACGAAAGGCTGCTCGAGGAGGCAGACCTCCTTGTAGTATTTCTCGATGCGGCCGTTCACCATCTTTTCGATGATGGCTTCCGGCTTCGGCTTCGGCTCGTTGAGCGCCTGCGCGCGGAGAATCTCCTTCTCCTTTTCGACGTCCGCCTGGTTGACATCCTCGCGGCTGATACAGCTCGGCTTGGCGGCGGCAATCTGCATGGACACGTCGTGCAGCACAGCCGCATCCGCCTCGCCCTCGACGTCGACCAGGACGCCGATCTTGCCGCCCAGGTGGACATAGGTGTCCACAACGCCCTCGGCGCGCGCAAAGCGGCGAATGCTGATCTTTTCGCCGATCTTGGCGACGGCGGCGTTCAGCAGCGCGCTGATCGTCTCGGACGGGTTGCCGACATACGGCTGCTCCAGCAGCTCCTCGACGCTCGCCGGGTTCTTTTCAGCGACCTGCTTGGCAATGGCGGCCACAAACACCTTGAAGTCGTCCGTCTTGGCGACAAAATCCGTTTCGCAGTTCACCTCGACGATCACGCCGACCTTGCCGTCCTCGCTCGTGTATGCGCCGACGATGCCTTCCGCAGCGATGCGCCCTGCCTTTTTGGCGGCGGCGGCCAGTCCCTTTTCGCGCAGGAAATCGACGGCCTTTTCCGCATCGCCCTCGCAGGCGGTCAACGCTTTCTTGCAATCCATCATACCGGCGCCCGTGCGCTCGCGCAGCGCCATAACATCCTTAGCGGTAAACATGCTCCTCTTCCTCCTCGTTCACTCGGCGGCTTCTGTCTCGGTCGCCGCTTCCTCGTCGTTCATCTGCTCCCCCTGCCGGCCCTCAAGGACGGCGTCCGCCATTTTGGCGGTGATGAGCTTGACGGCACGGATGGCGTCGTCATTGCCCGGGATTGGATAGTCGACCTCGTCCGGGTCGCAGTTGGTATCGATGATCGCCACGATCGGGATCTTGAGCGTGCGGGCCTCCGCAACGGCGATATGCTCCTTGCGCGGGTCGACGACGAACAGCGCGCCGGGGAGCTTCTTCATCTCCTTGATGCCGCCAAGATTCTTCTCGAGCTTCTGCTGCTCAAGCTTGAGCTGCATGACCTCCTTCTTCGGCAGCAGATCGAACTGACCGGTGGCTTCCATCTGCTCAATGCGGCGAAGGCGGGCAATGCGGCCCTGAATGGTCTTAAAGTTGGTCAGCATGCCGCCGAGCCAACGCTGGTTGACATAGAACATATCGCAGCGCTTGGCTTCCTGCTCGATGGATTCCTGCGCCTGCTTCTTTGTGCCGACGAACAGGATGCTCTTGTCCTCCATCGCAAGGTCGCGCACAAAATTGTACGCTTCTTCGATCTTTTTGACGGTCTTTTGCAGGTCGATGATGTAGATGCCGTTGCGCTCGGTGAAGATATATTCCTTCATCTTCGGGTTCCAACGGCGGGTCTGGTGACCAAAATGGACACCTGCCTCCAAAAGCTGTTTCATGGAAATCACGGACATACGAATTGAACCTCCTCGTTCTTATTTCCACCTCCGCTTCATCCCCGCAGGAAACCGGAATCCGGCACGAGCCTGCAAGTCCGCGAGAGTGCGTGATACCTTGAGCATTATAGCATCGCCAAAAGCAAAAAGCAAGCAGAAACTGCCGCTTTTTCCGTGAAAAAATTGTCGTATGCAGCGCAATCAGCCGCCATGTCAACTCGCCTACTCCTCGCCTTCCTGCTCGTCAAGCAGGGCAAGAAATTCTGCGAACACCTCATCCCGCAGGATCGGGTTCTCCACCGGGCGGTAGACCTCGCCGTCACTTCCCCGTACGATCTCCAGCAGGACAACATCCGCTTCCTCTTCCGCGCCGGCATTCGCCCCGTCCGGTACGCCAGCCGGGAGCAGGGCGGCATATCTGGCGCCCTCATAGTCGAACGTCATGATCAATTCAAATCGTTCCGGGGTCCCCAACTCGTCAAGCAGCGTCACAAACAGGGCGTCCTGATCCTCCATGGCGATTCCTCTCCTTCCTCCGCTCTGGGCGGGCGAACTATGATTGCCGTGGCGCGCAGGACGCGGCGCCGCTGTCCAGATACGCCTGTAAGATGATAACCGCCGCGAGCTTGTCCACGACCTGCTTGCGCCGCTTACGGCTCAGATCCGCGTCGATCAGAACGCGCTGTGCAGAAACGGTGGTCAACCGTTCGTCGAAATAGTCGTGCTCTCCGTCCCAGTTTTCAAGAACCGCGCCCGCAAACGTGCGCACCCGCTCCGCCTGTTGCCCAAAGCTCCCGTCCATATTGCGGGGCAATCCAAAGAGCAACCGCACTGGGCGATATCGTTCCGCCACATCCAGAATGTGCCGCACATCCGCAGCGGGATCGTTCTGGGCGCGCTCATAGGTTTCCAGACCCTGCGCGGTCCATCCCATTGCGTCGCTCACGGCGATGCCGATGCGGCGCTCCCCCACATCAAGCGCGAGGACACGCTGCATCATGCCCTGCCTCGATTGGCCACATAGAAGCGTACGAGTTCCTCGATCAGCTCGTCGCGTTCCATGCGGGAGATCAGATAGCGGGAGTTGTTGTGACTGGTGATGTATGTCGGGTCGCCGGAAATCAGGTAACCGACGATCTGATTGACGGGGTCATACCCTCTTTCGCGCATCGCGTCATACACGGTCAGCAGCACGTCGCGTGCGGTGCGCGCCTCGCGCTGAAGGGCAAATTCCATCGTATCGTTGCGCTCGGCAGGCATGGCATCCACCTCCTTATCAGTATTATAGCGGACATTCGTTATTTTTTCAATGCTCAATACGAAAGGGCGTACATATGCGCGACATGCACCAAAACGAGCCGGCTCACATAGGATGGCACTACCAATAAAAGGAGGATGCTTATGAAAAAAGCCGTTGCAATCCTGCTGTTCCTGCTGTTGCTCATCCTTCCCTGCATGGGATGCGAGCAAACAGGCCAGCTGCGGAAAGTAGAGCTGCACGAGGTAACGCGTTCGGTCTTCTACGCTCCGCAATACGTCGCCATATCAATGGGCTTCTTCGAGGACGAGGGGCTGGAAGTGTCCATCACAACCTCTGGTGGATCCGATAAGGCAATGACCGCGCTGCTTGCCGGGCAGGCGGATATCTGTCTCGCCGGGCCGGAGACCGGCGTTTATGTCATGAACGAAGGCAAGGCGGATCATCCGATTATTGTCGGCCAGTTGACCAAGCGCGACGGATCGTTTCTTGTAGGTCGCGAGGATGAGCCGGACTTTACGTGGGAATCGCTTGAGGGCAAGTCGATCATCGGCGGACGTGCAGGCGGCATGCCGCTCATGACGCTCGAATATGTGCTTAAATCTCATGGCCTTGAACCCGGCGTTGATGTGGAAGTGATCGACTCGATTCAGTTCAATCTGATGGGCGGCGCGTTCGAAGGAGGCATGGGCGATTATGTGACGCTGTTTGAGCCGACTGCGACTGAGTTTGAGCGCGCCGGGAAGGGCCATATCGTCGCCAATGTCGGCCTTGCTTCTGGCGAAGTGCCGTATACCGTCTATCTCGTCAGCCAGACGATGCTTGCGGAGGACGAGGCGTTTGTGGAGAGCTTTCTGCGTGCCATCTACCGCGCCCAATGCTGGATTGCAACAGCGACCGACCGCGAGGTGGCCAAAGCCATGGAGCCCTTTTTCCCGGATGCCTCCATCGACAGCCTCATGATCGTCGCAAACAGCTACCGCGCCACCGATTCCTGGAAATCGGACCCGATCATGCAGGAGGAGGATTATGCGCGTCTGCTGGATATCATGGAGGAAGCGGGCGAGTTGAACGCCAGACCGGACTTTGCGTCGCTGGTCGACAACAGTATTGCGGAACGAATTGTAGCCGAAGAAAAGTGAAGCGCTGCGCCGCGGGCCGGGGTTATGCCTCGGCCCGCATGTTTTTGATGAGGGAAAGCATCAGCCCCGTGCCTGCCCCGCACACAAACCCAAGCAGGACATCGGACAGAAAGACCAGGCTCAGACTGAATTCCCGTTCCAGTATTGAAAATACGAGATAGGAAAACACCACATACAGGCCGCCGGCCAGACCGCCAAAGAGCCAGCTTCGCTCCGCAATCACTTTGGCGGAAAGGTAACCGGCCAATCCGGCCGAAAGCGCCTTGATGACGGAGTTGACCGTGCGAATGGTCCCCGTCTGCATCACGCCCCACTTGAGCAAAAACGCAAATATAAGTACGAGCAGCGCCGTGACGATACAGGCGAGAATCGCGCTGCGTGTGCAAAGCAGAAGCGGCGTCGGCGCGCTGTTGCGGCTTTTCCTGCGTTTCTTCATCCGTATACACCCCCTCGTAGTATTCACTATATACGGGGTGGCAAAAAAATATGCCTGCAACAATTTGTCGCAGGCATGAATGGTTCCCCGAATTATTTGGTTTCCGTCACTTCTTCGGTCAGGTTGTTTTCCACGCCGGTATCCTCCACCTGAGAGACGGCGCCGCGGGCAAACACAAGTTTGACCTTGTCGGGCCCCACGGAAAGGATGATTACATCGTCGCGCACGGAGCTGATGGTTCCGTAAATGCCGCCAATGGTGCGAACCCGATCTCCCGGCTTGAGCGCAGCCAGCATTGCTTTGATCTTCTTGTCGCGCCGGCGCTGCGGGATAATCATGATGGCGAACATGGCGATGATCAGGATGATAAAGATGCCGTAAGTCGAGAAGAAATTTACCGTATCAGTACCCATGAAGCGAAGTCCTTAACCTTTCAAATGTATTGGTATCAGTATATAGGAAACCACAACCGCCGTCAAGTGCAGAATATTGCCTGCCGTGCAGCCGTGGCCGCCGATTTCCCAAAAACAAGGCAAAACATGCGGGGCGCAGCCCCGCATGTCTCTCGCGCTTACTTGCCGATCAGATCGCCCATGTTACAGACCGTACGCCGCGTGCTGCGAACCAGCCGGCGGCCGTCCCGCATCATCCTGCGGGGTACGTCCGGATACAGGGAGCCGATTGCAGTAAGCGTGATCGCAGCGCCGGCAATCACGCCGAGACCCATCGCAAAAGACCGCATATTCTCACCTCGCCTTTCATGCTGCGCTACGCAAATAGTTTCGCACGTCCGGCGATGAAGTATTCGCGCTTATTCTGCCTTTTTCTTCTTGCGGTAATCGTCTATGGCCGCCTTGACGGCTTCCTCGGCGAGCACGGAGCAATGGATCTTCTGTGGCGGCAGACCCTCAAGCGCCTCGACAACAGCGGCATTGGAAAGCTGCAGCGCCTCCTCCACGGTCTTGCCCTTTATCATCTCTGTCGCCATCGATGACGTGGCCACTGCAGCGCCGCAGCCGAACGTCTTGAATTTCACGTCCTCAATGACGCCGGTCTCGTCGTTGATCTTCAAAAACATCTGCATGATGTCACCGCACTTGGCGTTGCCTACCGTGCCGATGCCGCTCGCATCCGGGATCTCGCCCACGTTGCGCGGATTTTCAAAGTGGTCCATGACCTTTTGGGTATACATTGTTAATTTCCTCCATGATATAGCGGCGACATGTCGCGCAGTCGTTTTGCCACTTTGGGCAGCAGGTCCAGCACATAATCGATCTCCTGCTCGGTTGTGAACTCGGAAAGCGTCAGCCGGAGCGAACCGTGCGCCACCTCGTGCGAAAGTCCCATTGCGAGCAGTACGTGCGACGGATCAAGCGAACCGGATGTGCACGCCGACCCGCTGGAAGCGGCGACGCCGTTAATGTCGAGCATGAGCAGGATGGACTCGCCCTCGATATACCGAATACTGAAGTTGACGTTGCCCGGCAGCCTGTCGGTCGGGTGACCGTTGAGCTTGACATCCGGAATGGCAGCCGGTATACCTGCAATCAGCCTGTCACGCAGCGCGCACATATGGGCTGCATTCTCCTGCATGTGTTCACAGGCGCGCTGAATGGCGGCGCCGAGCCCCACGATACCGGGCACGTTTTCCGTACCGGCGCGCTTTTTGCGCTCCTGCCCGCCACCCAGAATGAGCGCCGGGACGCGCACGCCCTTTTTGACATACAGCGCACCAACCCCCTTCGGGCCGTGAAATTTGTGCGCGGAAAGCGAAAGCAGATCGATGCACTGTGCCTGTACGTCTACCGGAACATGCCCCACGGCTTGCACAGCGTCGGTGTGGAACAGGACGCCGCGCGCCCGGCACAGCGCGCCGATCTCAGCAACCGGCATGATGGTGCCGACCTCGTTGTTGGCATACATGATGGAGACGAGGATCGTGTCCTCACGAATTGCGGCGGCAACGTCCTCCACCGCTACCCTGCCATACTCGTCTACGGGCAGATATGTCACCTCGACAAGGCCCTCGCGTTCCATGGCTTCGAGCGTGTGCAGGACCGCATGATGCTCCACCGCGCTCGTGATGATATGGCGCCCCTTTGAGGCATAGGCGGCGGCCACGCCGCGCAGGACCATGTTGTCGCTCTCGCTGCCGCCGCCAGTAAAGATGATCTCGTCCGGCGATACGGCGTTGAGAGCCTTCGCCACCTGGCTGCGGGCGCGGGAAATACCGGCGGCCGCTTCCTGCGCAAAGGTATGCGGGCTGGAAGGATTGCCATAATACTCGGTAAAATAGGGCAGCATCGCCTGCAGCACATCCGGGTGGACGCGCGTGGTGGCCGCATTGTCAAGATAAACCCTTTGCATGTTCCATTCGCCTCTTTTGTTCGATATAGTCGGTGGCCAGATCCGCGATGGTCGTATCGCGCAGCACATCGTTGATGCGCGCCTGCAGCTTCAAAAACAACGGGCGCGCCGAGCAGGTGCAGGCCCTGTCGCAGCAGGCATCGCCCGTCCCGACGCAGTCCACCACGGCTGTGCTACCCTCAAGTGCGGCGAGAACCCGCCCCACATCCAGTTCCGCCGGGGCACAGCAAAGCCGGTAACCCCCCGCCGCGCCGCGCACGGTCTCCACGATACCTGCACGGCGAAGGACACGCAAAAGCTGCTCAAGATAAGCCTCGGAAACGCCCTGCATGCCTGCCAACACGGACAGCGTAACCGGCGCATCGCCATAATATACGGCCAGATCGACCACTGCTTTCAGACCATAACGGCCCCTGGTTGACAGTTTCACGGCAATACCCGACCAACTTGGTCGCCTTTCCAAGCGGTATCATACCACGCACGTCCGCAAGTGTCAACAGAATTTGGCAAAAAGAAAAGGCGGGAGCGCGAAGGCCCCCGCTTCTTTCCGGCCACAGATTTTCAGTTCAGATACTGATCCAGCAGCTGTTTGAGCGCCGCCTTCGGTCGGGCGCCGACCGTCCGTTCCACCAGGGACCCGTTATGAAAGACCATAATGGTGGGAATGGTTGACACCTGGAAACGACTGGCGATATCGGGGTTGTCATCCACATTGACCTTCCCCACGACGGCCTTGCCCTCGTATTCCGTCGCAATCTGGTCGATAAAAGGTCCCACCATTCGACACGGCCCGCACCAGGGCGCCCAAAAGTCCACCAGCACTACCGGATTGCTCCGGACGACCTCATCAAAGTTCGCAGCTGACAGTTCCTTCGCCATTTTCATCCTCCTCCTCTTTCGTCACTAGGGATATCATGCGCGGTTGAAAGGATTGCATGCGCGCAAACCGTTTATCCAACACGCGCAACAGCAGATAGGCAATGGCGCAGCAGCCAAGGCCGCACGCGATTGCCGCAATCTCGGAAAACAGGCTGCCGATCAGCACGCCCAGCAGGAGCCCCGCAAGCGGGATGCAATAGGCGATGAAACTGGCGCCGGCAACCGTCCCGGCGGAGAGCTCGACGTGTACGCGGTCTCCGACCGACGCGTTGAGCGAGTTTTTTACCCGCGTCTCCATCTCTCGTTCCCCGGCCGCAAGGCAGGCCCCGCAATGCGCGCACATGCTGCTGCGCTGAAAGCGGACGACGGCCATCTCCCCATCCAGGGCGACAACCGTGCCGGAATGGGCGGCGTTCACCGATCCTCCTCCGTCACGCAACGGATGTGCAGCTCCGCAAGCTGTTTATCGTCCACCACGTCCGGCGCGCCGGTAAGCGGGCACGAAGCGTTCTGGACCTTGGGGAACGCGATCACGTCGCGGATATTCTGCGTCCCGCAGATCAGCATGGCCAGGCGGTCAAGCCCGTACGCCAGCCCGCCATGCGGCGGCGGACCGTACCGGAAAGCATCGATCAGAAAACCAAAGCGCGCCTGCGCCTCCTCCGGCGTAAACCCGAGCGCCTCAAACATGCGCCGTTGCAGCTCCGCCGAATGGATACGGATGGAGCCGCCGCCAATTTCGACACCATTCAGCACGATGTCGTACGCCTTGGCGCGCACTGAACCGGGGTCGGTGGTGAGCTTATCAATATCCTCATCCTTCGGGCTGGTGAAGGGATGATGTTTCGCCATAAAACGGTTCTGTTCCTCGCTCCACTCGAACAGCGGGAAGTCCGTCACCCAGAGCAGCTTATACTCATTTTCGGGAATCAGCCCCAGTTTTTCGCCGAGTTTCAGGCGCAACGCGCCGAGCGAGGCAAATACGGTCTCATCCCTGTCGGCGACAAAGAAGGCGATATCGCCCGGTTCGAGCGCAATGCGCTCGCAGATGGCGTTGCGTTCCTGCTCGTTCAGGAACTTCAAAAACGGCGATTGCAGACCGTCCGGCTTGTCATTCATCCACATGAGCCCCTTGGCGCGATACGTCTTCACAAATTCGCCGAGCGCATCGATCTCCTTGCGGGAAAAGGCGCCGCCAAAGCCCTTGGCGTTGATGCAGCGGACGCTGCCGCCCGCCTCTACGGCCTGCCGGAACACGGAAAACCCACTTTCGCGCACAAGGTCGCTCACATCGCACAGCTCCAGCCCGAAACGAATATCGGGCTTGTCGGAACCGTAGCGCGCCATCGCTTCCGCATAGGGCAGGCGCAGCAAAGGCAACTGCACGTCCACGCCGAGCGTCTCCTTGAACAGTCGCTGCAGAAAGCCCTCATTCATCTGCATGACGTCCTCTTCCTCAACGAACGACATCTCCATGTCGATCTGCGTAAAGTCCGGCTGCCTGTGCGCGCGCAGGTCCTCATCGCGGAAACAGCGGGCTATCTGCATGTACCGGTCGTAGCCGGAGAGCATGAGCAGTTGCTTGAATAGCTGCGGGCTTTGCGGCAGCGCATAGAACGTGCCCGGATGCAGACGGCTTGGCACGAGGTAATCACGCGCGCCCTCCGGGGTGCTCTTGGTCAGCACCGGCGTTTCGATCTCCAGAAAACCCTGCTCATCAAAGTAGGTACGGGCGCAATGCGCAATGCGGTGCCGCAACATCAGGTTGCGCTGCATGCAGGGGCGGCGCAAATCGAGATAACGGTATTTGAGGCGGATGGCTTCGTTTGCCTTGCAGTCGTCCTCCACATCGATGGGCGGCGTTTCGCTCGCGCTTAAAATCTTAAACTCGGCTACACGGACCTCCAGCGCCCCCGTCTTCATGTTCGGGTTCACCATTGCGCCGGTGCGGGCCACGAGCTTCCCGCGCACGGCGAGGACATACTCCTGTCGTATCGACGAAGCGCGCGAAAAATCCTCCTGCGAAAGCGCACCGGAGTCAAACACGACCTGCATGAGACCCGTACGGTCGCGCAACTGCACAAAGATCAGCGCGCCGAGGTCGCGCCGGACGTTTGCCCAGCCCATCAGCGTGACTTCGCGCCCCACATCGCTTTCCGTGAGTTCCGTGCAGTAACATGTGCGTTTCCAGCCGTTCAACAATTCTCCCATTGCAGAGATCCTCCCTTAGATCGATTCCCAAATCGGACCGGCTTCCAGGACGACTTCCCGTTCCGTTCCATCACGTAGATTCTTCAGCCGCGCACGTTGCAACGCAAGTTCTTCCTCGCCGACGGTCAGCACAAAGCGCGCGCCGACGCGGTCGGCGTACTTGAACTGCGCCTTCATGCTGCGGCCAACATGATCCGTGTCCACTCGAAGACCAAGGTCGCGTAACGCATGGCAAAGCGCAAATGCGCGCAGGCCGGCCTGAGCGCCGATGGACGCGATGAACAAATCGAGCCGCGTGGGCTTTTCAAAATCAGCCCCGCTTTCCTGCATGAGCAGGAGCAGCCGCTCCATGCCAAGGCCGAACCCTACGCCTGCGCAGGCGGGGCCGCCAAGCTCAGCGACCAGGCCGTCGTACCGCCCGCCGCCGCAGATTGCTCCCTGTGAGCCGATCCGGTCCGAGAAGACCTCAAACACGGTCTTGGTATAGTAATCCAGACCGCGCACGAGCGTCGGCGTCAATTCGTAGCGCACGCCCATGACGTCGAGCCGCTGCAACAGTTCGTCCATGTGCGAACGGCAATCCTGGCAAAGGAAATCCATGATGTTCGGCGCATTGGCAACGATATCCGCGCAGGACGGCGTCTTGCAATCCAGTATGCGCAGCGGATTGGTCGCATAGCGCGACCGGCAGGTTTCGCACAGATCGTCATAGCGGGTCTGCAAATAAGCGCGCAGCGCCTCATGGTATTTGGGGCGGCACGCCGGGCAGCCAATGCTGTTGAGCCGTACGGAAAGGCCGTCCAGCCCGACGCGGCGAAGCAGCTCGAGCACGATGGCAATGCACTCAGCGTCTGCGCTCGGCTGCGGCGCGCCGAAGATCTCCACGCCAAACTGGTGATGCTCACGCAGGCGCCCTGCCTGCGGGCGCTCATAGCGAAAAACGGGACTGTTGAGATAGAAGAGTTTCGTGGGCTGCACGTCGCCAAACAGATTGTGTTCCACGAACAGGCGCACCACGCCGGCCGTCCCCTCCGGCTTGAGCGTGATCGAACGGCCGCCCTTGTCCTCGAAGGTGTACATCTCCTTCTGCACGATGTCCGTCGTACCGCCAACGCCGCGCAAAAAAAGCTCCGTATGCTCAATAACAGGAGTGCGAACCTCCTGTAAGCCATATTTTTGAACGATCTCCCGAATCAGTGCTTCCAGGCGCTGCCAGCGATAGCTCTCCTCCGGCAGCACGTCGCGCGTACCCTTTGGCGCTTTATAAGCCATGTTCATCCCTCCCGCGCCACCGGCGCAAACACGGGGCCGGCCGCCCGTCTGGCGGGGAACGGTCCGTATCAATTCCCGTTCATTATACTGGCCCGATTTCGGCCTGTCAATTGCTCCGGCCGCAAAACAGGCGGCGCTTCCTCTCGAGCAGCTCGGGCAGCTTTTGACAATAGGTCGCTATATCCTTGGGGTTGGGAATCCGCTCCACGCGATTCTCCGCGCCAAAGACGCGCTTGCTCATGCCACAGGCGCCGTGGGCGAGGATCGAGATCGTCTCCTCCATCATATCGATGTTATAGGCGCACTCCATGCCCGGCAAGGCATAACCGGTATTCTCGAGATTCCCGCTCATGTACTTCTGGCGGTACATGTAGTACGGGCGCATGCCGATCGAACGCGCTGTCGTCGCGCCGGCGGACAGCATCGCGCCGGTAACGTCCGCATCCGGCAATACCCATTCGCCGCGCTCCTGCATCAACCGGGAAGCGCGTTTTAGCGCAAGCGTATGCACGGTAAGGTTCTCCGGACGCATGGCGGCTATTCTGCGCAACGTTTGGGAAAATGCCGCCGCATCCTCGCCTGGCAGCCCCGCGATAAGATCCATATTGATTGCCGCAAAGCCGACTTCGCGCGCCGCCGCAAAGCAGCGTTCCACATCCGCCGCCTCATGGCCGCGGCCGATGCGCCGCAGCGTTTCATCGTTCATTGTCTGCGGATTAATGGAGATGCGGCCGACGCCATGCGCACGCAGGACCGCAAGCTTTTCGGGTGTAATGGTATCCGGTCGCCCGGCCTCCACGGTGATTTCGGAAAATCCGCCGTAGCAATCGAGCGCAAGGGCAAGCAGGTCGTCGAGTTGCGCAGCGGAAAGCACGGTTGGCGTGCCGCCCCCGATATACAGCGCGCGTGCGCGAAGCCCTGCCGTCCGCATCAGATGCGCGCCAGCCGCAATATCCTCCCGCAGGGCCTGCAGGTATGGACCGAGCTTTTCACCCTTGCCGATGACTTCCGACGCAAACGAGCAGTACAGGCATCTTGTACGGCAAAAAGGGATGCCGATGTAAACATCCAGATCCCGTTGCGCATCGGCGGATGCGAGGAAGGGCTGCTGAACACGGTAAATTTCCGCAGCCAGCAGCACCTTTTCCGCCGTTACATCGAATATCTCGGCAAGCTGGCGGCGAGCCTCCGCCTCCCCGTGCGAACGGGCAAGCTCCCGCAGCAGCTTCGTTGGGCGGATGCCGGTGAGCGACCCCCAAGGCACGGCAACCTGCGGGAACAGCATGCGCAGCAGGCGGAACGCCGCGATTTTGAGCGCGCGCTTCTCCTGGCGCTTCCGCTCCAGCCGGTCGGTTCCCTCCATGGCCGTTTCCGCCGTGGCGCAGGGACCGTTGAGAGCGGCAGCGCACGCAAAAAAACGATCGTCGCGTGCTTCCAGTGTAACGGTGAATGTATACGCCGCCCCCTCTGCAACCTCGACAATCTCAGCAGGCCCCAGGAACAGGCGAATCTCCTCAGCAATGTCGTTGCGGTATTCCGGACGATTGGTCTGCAATGCAACGATCACTGCCCATCCTCCCCCGTATTCACAAACGGATTGCAGCGGCGCTCGTGCGCGAGCGTGGTCGCGGGACCGTGACCTGGGTAGAGCGTATAATCGCCCAAAAGCGGGAACAGCCGCTCCCGCACAGAGCGAACGAGGGTTGCCGGATTTGCGCCGGGGAAGTCCGTGCGGCCCACGCTGTCCTGAAACAGCGTGTCACCGCAAAAAATGACCCGTTCCTGCTCCAAGACATAGCAGACGCCGCCTTCGCTATGCCCCGGCGTATGGATGACCGAAAACAACAGCTCGCCGCAGGAAATGGTGTCCCCGTCGCGCAAAAGCCGAGAGGCTTTCGCCGCAGGCAATGCGCGCCCGATCAGCACGGCCAGGCTTTTGCGACTGCTTTGCAGCTTGTCCGCATCGTTCACATGGATCGCAACAGAAGCGCCGGTGGCGGCGACAAGCTCAGAAACGCCCCAGATATGGTCAAAATGGCCATGGGTAAGCAGGATTTGTTCACATGTGTTCCCCTCGCGCCGCAGGCAGTCGAGAACGACCCGGGCGTCGCCAGGGTCGATGACCGCGCAGGGGCCGCCGACGCCGTCTGAAACGATATAGGTGTTGACCGCAAGCGGTCCGCAGGGCAAGGAAATAAGCTGCATCAAAATCTTCTCCTGCTATCCAAAAGAATGGTAAACGGTCCATCGTTGACGAGCGAAACCTGCATTTCGGCGCGAAAGACGCCCGTCTGTACCGGAACGCGCTCGGCCAGACGCGCCGCACAGGCCTCATACAGCGCCTGCGCCTCCGCAGGCGCAGCCGCGTCCGTATACCCGGGGCGACGGCCATGGCGTGCATCTCCACAAAGCGTAAACTGGGATACAAGGAGGATGCTCCCGCCCACCTCCATGACATCGAGGTTCGACTTCCCGGCCAAGTCCTCAAAGATGCGCAGATATGGCAGCTTGCCCGCCATAAAGGCGAGGTCCTCCTCCGTATCGCCGCGCTCTACGCCAAGGAGCACCACGAGCCCAATGCCGATTTGGGCGGTCACCTCATTCTCGACCGAAACCGATGCGCTGGTAACACGCTGCACAACTGCCCGCATCCGTCAACCGCCTCCTGTCAATGATGCACGCGATAGACCTCGTTGACGCACTTGAGGCGTTTGAGGCTTCGAATGATCTGCTCCAGCTCGGCGGAATTGGACACGGAGAACGTCATGTCCACGACATACTTGCCATCGCCAGTCGGCTTGCCGCTCAGGCCCTGAATGTTGATGTTCATGCCGGAGAGCAGTGCCGAGATTTCAAGCAGGGTGCCGGCGCGATCCTCCGCGTGAATCTGCAGCGCAGCATGAAACGATGTGTCGGCAGTGATCGCCCATTCCACGTCGATGATCCGGTCGGGATCCCGACAGAGGTTCTCCGCGTTGGTGCAGTCCGCCCGGTGGACGGAAACGCCGCGTCCCCGCGTAATATATCCGATGATGGCGTCGCCGGGCAGCGGGTTGCAACAATTCCCGAACCGCACGGCCATGCCCGGATCGCCATGTACGATCACGCCGTTGACGGGCACGGCGCGTGGTTTTGCCTGTTGTTGCGCGGAGGGCGCTGCGGAGAGCTGTCCGGTTAATTCCTCAGCCTTAACGGCCTTTCGATACCGGTCGCTCAGCTTGTGCAGCACCTGCGACGCCGAAATGCCGCCAAAGCCTATGGCGGAGTACAGGTCGTCCAACGACGTCATGTTGAGGCGCTTGAGCACCTCGGCGGAATACTCCGGTTTGAGCAGGGTTGCAAGCGGCTGCCCCTGGCGGCGCGCCGTATCCTCCAGCATCTCCCGTCCCCGCTGGATGTTTTCCTCGCGGTTCTCCCGCTTGAACCATTGCCGGATGCGATTTCTGGCCGTCTGCGTTTTGACGATCTTGAGCCAGTCGCGGCTGGGCCCCTGCTGGCTGTTCGACGTGATGATTTCCACCATGTCGTTGGTCTTGAGCTTGTAGTCCAGCCGCACCAGGTTCCCGTTGACGCGGGCGCCCTGACAGTGGTGGCCGATGTTTGTGTGGATGCGGTAGGCAAAATCAAGCGGTGTAGAACCCTTGGGCAGGTCAAAAATTTCCCCGCGCGGAGAGAGCACGAACACGTATTCGCCAAGAAAGTCCTTGAGAATGTTGTCCACAAACTCCTTGCTGTCCTCGGTAGTGTCGCGCGCCTCCAGGATCTGTCGCAGCCAGCTCGTCTTACGGTCGAGCATATTCTGCGTGGATCGCCCCTCCTTGTACATCCAGTGCGCGGCAATGCCGTATTCGGCCGTGCGGTGCATCTCATGCGTGCGAATCTGCACCTCGAACGGAATGCCGTTGTCGCTCAGCAGCGTGGTATGCAACGAGCGGTACATGTTCGGCTTTGGCGTAGCAATATAATCCTTAAAGCGGCCGGGGAGCGGTTTCCACCCTGCATGGAGCACGCCGAGTGCGGCATAACAGTCGTTGACGGTATCCACGATGACGCGGATGGCGATGAGATCGTACACCTCGTTGATGCTGCCGTTGATCCGCTGCATCTTGCGGTAAACGCTGTACAGGTGCTTGGGCCGTCCGCTGATAGAAGCGTGGATGCCCGCTTCCTCCAGCCTGGCGGTAATGCGCTGCATCGCGTCGTTCAACACCGTCTCCCTGTCGGCGCGCTGCTTTTCAAACTGGCGTTTGATGTCGGCATATTCGTCCGGCATGAGGTAGCGGAACGAAAGGTCCTCCAACTCGCCTTTGATCGCGCCCATGCCAAAGCGGTGTGCAAGAGGCGCATACACCTCGAGCGTCTCCTTCGCCTTGCGCATCCGCTTGTAAGGGTTGCAGTAGGCAAGCGTGCGCATGTTGTGCAGCCTGTCGGCCAGCTTGATGATGACGACGCGCACATCCGCCGCAATGGCAAGGAACAGCTTGCGCAGGTTTTCCGCCTGCTCCTGTTTCTTGGTAATGTAGGTCTGTTTGCCGGAAATGGTCAGCTTGGTTACGCCGTCAACGAGATGCGCAATCTCTTCCCCAAATGCCTTCTGTACATCCTCAATGGTAACATCCACGCCATCCTCGACCGCGTCGTGTAACACGGCAGCCGTCACGCTGGAGGCGTCCATGCCCATATCCATGACGATGCCGGCAACGGCGATGGGATGGATGATGTACGGTTCGCCCGATTCCCGGCGCTGGTTGTGGTGCGCGTCCTCGGCAAAGGCGAGCGCCTGCTCAAACAGTTCGGCCTGTTCCGGCGTATATCGCTCGCGGAATTTTTGTAGAATTTCCTGCTTATCCAACCCATCCACCTCCTTTCAGAGCCAGCATCCGACAGAACGGAAAAAATCAACGGACAACCGTTGATTTTTCTGCGCTGCGCGAATCAGTACTGAATCGCAGACCAGACATCGTAACCGCTGAGGACCCTACGCGCATCGAATTCCGACTTGAGCTCGATGGCGAACCGGAAGCCGACAACGATGCCGCCCGCCTGTTCGACGAGTTTGGCCGTGGCGAGCGCCGTGCCGCCGGTGGCGAGCAGGTCGTCTACGATTACGACGCGCTGGCCCGGCCGAATGGCGTCCTCATGGATTTCCAGCACATCTGAACCGTACTCCAGCCCATACTCATAGCGCATGGTCTTGCAGGGCAGCTTGCCCGGCTTGCGCGCGATGACAAAGCCGGCGCCAAGCGCATAGGCCAGCGCGGAGCCGATGACGAACCCCCTCGCCTCCGGGCCGATGACCAGGTCTACCTTTTCGTCTCCGAGCGAAGCTGCCAGCTCATCGATGAGCGCCCGATAGCCTTCCCCATCCTTGAGCAGCGTGGTAATGTCACGAAACAGCACGCCGGGAATCGGAAAATCAGGAATGCTACGAATCTTTTCCTTCAGGTCCATGTGCTCTACCTCCAATGTAACGCTATATTTGAGCTCGTACCGCACGACGGTACAGCGCGCTATCCGTCAACTGCCGCTGCAGCGGCTGCGGCACCGGAACGATCTGCCCCCGCTGTTGATCCGCCAGCAGAAAGCCCAAATCCAGAAACAGGCAGCAGGCAAACAGGTCGTCGGCATCCGACAGCTCGGATGCCGTTCTCATCGGAACGCCATCCCCAATCATCCTGCGCAGCCGCACATATCGTCGCCGTAAAGCATCCGCCTCAAGATGAAGCGCCGCAAACGGAGAAACGCCGTGCGAAGCGACAAACACTTCACACAGTTTATCATAATCGACATCCGTATTGTACAGCACTTTTGATAAAAATGCACGAAAAACTTTTGCTGCATCGACGGGGAACGCCTCGGCAAGCCGCAATTCGACGCGTGCGCACCCGCCAAATTCGTTGCGCTGCGGCGCATACAGCAGCGTCCAGTGTACGGGAGCGGCAAGTTCGGCCGTCCGCCCGCCAAAGCCGAAGCCAACCGCCCGAAAGGCGCTGGCCTCGCGCCGCACCGTCATCGAAGCATGCGTACCCTGTCCACCGATCCGGCGCACATCCGCGAGCTCCGCATTGATCATGCGAAAAACGGGTTCCGGATTTCCTTCGCCAAATGGGGCGAGGCGTTGCAGGGCAGAAACGGCCTCCACCGTCAGCTCGGCCGGATCGATATCCTCCTCAAAGGGCAAAACCGGTTCAAACGTTTCCGCGGGAACGTGGCGCAGCAAATAGCTCTCAAGATCAGCCGCAAAAGCATCGAACCGCTCGGGCAGCATGGTGATCCCGGCAGCGCGCGCATGGCCGCCGAAGCGCTCAAAGCGATCTGAAAACGCGGTTAAGCAGGCATGGAGATCGAGATTGGGAATGCTGCGGCAGGAACCGGTCAACAGATCGCCGCTTTTGCCAAACAGGAGCGTCGGGCGATGAAAACGCTCCGTAAGCCGGGAAGCGACGATTCCAATCACGCCGAGATGCCAGTCCTCCCCGAATAAAACGATCGAACGTCTGTCGGAAAGCGTATCAGGCGGATAACGGGTTTCAATGTCGTTCAAAATGCGCTGTTCCTCTGTACGGCGCATGCGGTTCTGCCCGTCCAGCCAGGCGGCAAGTTCCGCTGCCTGCGCCGCGTCCTGCGAAAGCAAGAGCGTCACGGCGCGATCCGCGTCCGACATGCGGCCGGCCGCATTGAGCCGTGGCGCAAGCAGAAACGCCAGCGTTTCGCCGGTCAGCGGCCGGTCGCCCTGCCCAGCGCAGGACAACAGGGCGGAGAGTCCAACGTGATCCGAGATCGTTTCCAATCCAAGGGAAACGATCGCCCGGTTTTCTCCCAGCAACGGCACCACATCGGCCACGGTCGCAACGGCTGCAAGCGCCAACCAGTTGCCATGGTCCCCGCCCGGGTCCAGCGCGCGCGACAGCTGAAGCGCAACGCCGGCGCCGCACAGGGCTGCGTTGGGGTAGGCGCTATCGCCCCGGGTCGCGGCGACAACCGCACAAGCCGCCGGCAGGACCTCCCGCGGCAGATGGTGGTCCGTCACGATGATTTCCATGCCGAGCAACCGACAGATCTGCGCCTCTTCAAGCGCAGAAATGCCATTGTCCACCGTAATGACGAGCCGGGCGCCATCCCGCGCGATTTCTCGAAGCGCCTCCGCATGTAAGCCGTAACCTTCCCCAAGGCGGGAAGGAATGCGATAAAAGGCGTCGGCGCCAAGCCTGCGCAGACAGTCGATCAAAATGGCCGTTGCGCAAACGCCGTCGGCGTCGTAGTCGCCATAGACGCAAATGCGTTCTCCGCACGCGACGGCCCGTCGAATGCGGGAAACCGCGGCTTCCATATCCGGAAGGGCGAACGGGTCGCACAGGTCGTGGAACGAAGGGTGCAAAAATGCGTTGATCGCGCCGTCGTCCGTCACACCGCGTCGGATCAGCGCGCGGCCAACGAGCGGCGGCAGATCGTACAGCGTACAGATATGCGTCAAAAGCGCAGCGTCATAGCCGCCTTCATAGTTGCAGGCGCACAGCGGTTTCACGGCGTTTGCGTCCCGTTTTTGCCGCGCTCCGACAGCGCAATGCCAATCGCGCATTCCGTCCGCTTGCGCAACATCTGACAGCCAAGCGCATACGGGCGGAATATGTCGCCGTTGAACTGAAAGGCGTTTGCCGCGCACCCGCCGCTGCAATAGTATTTGGCCCAACAGGCGCGGCAGTCCGGTTTGGTTCGCACATTGCAGCCGGCGAACACCGCCTGTTTCGACTCGTCCAGCGTGCCGTCGCAGACGTTCCCGAGCCTCCACTCCGGCAGCCCGACGAATTGATGGCAGGGGTACAGGTCGCCCTCCGGCGTAACGGCGACGTACTCCGTCCCGGCGCCGCAGCCGGACAGGCGCTTGCGCAGGCAGGGCCCGCCGGACAGGTCGATCATGAAATGAAAGAAGTTGAACCAGCGGCCGCCGTTTCGTTCTGCAAGATAAAGATCGGCAAGGCGATCGTATTCTTCAAACACGCGGGGCAGATGCTCCTCGCGGATACTGTACGGGCTGTCATCGGGAAGGACGACCGGCTCAAGCGAAAGCTGGCGGAAGCCTTCGTTCAGGAGCGATTTGACATCCTCGGTAAAATCAAGGTTGTTGCGCGTAAATGTCCCCCGGATATAATGCTCCCCTTCCCCGCGATCGGCAACCAGGCGCTTTGCCTTGCTCAAAATGATGTCGTAGGAGCCGCCGCCGTTGACGGTCGGGCGCAGCGCGTCATGCACCTCGCGGCGGCCGTCGAGACTGATGACCACATTGTGCATCTCTCGATTGATAAATGCAATCTTTTCCTCATCCAGCGCCACGCAGTTGGTCGTCATGGTAAAATTGATCTTCTTGCCGAAGCGCCGCTCCTGTTCGCGCCCATAGGCGACGATCTGCCGGCATACGCCAAAGTTCATGAGCGGTTCGCCGCCAAACAGGTCGACCTCCAAATGTTTCCTGCCGCCGCTCCGCGCCATCAAAAAGTCGATGGCCGAGCGGCCCACGGAAAATGGCATCAGCATCCGTGTGCCATGGAATTCACCCGTGGCGGCAAAACAGTACTTGCAGCGCAAATTGCAGTCGTGCGCCACATGCAGGCACAGCGACTTTATCGCGCTGCCCCCCTTTACCGGCGTCGCTTCCTGCGCCGCGGTGTCGATCAGGCCGGCCACACGTAGAGAGTCGTACTCTTTCAGAATCTCCGTCACATCATCATGCGGCAGCCCGGCCGCCTCGTAGGGGTCTAAGCCGCGTTCAAGGGCGGATAACACGACAAAAGCCCCCGCGTCGAGCAGATGCAGCGCCCCGCTCTCCACGTCGAGCACGATGTTCAGGTCATGAAAACGAAACGTATGGATCATCGCATCTCCCTCGATCCCATCCCGCGCAGGCAAAAACGGAGAAAGGGCGCAGCATGGGAAACCGGACTCCCAATGCCAACGCCCCTTACAAAGACATGTTTGCGCGATGCCGGGCGGTTACTTCTCTTCCTTGGCGCACTTCTGGTTGGCAACGGTGCAGGAAGTCTTGCACGCGGACTGACAGCTCGCCTGACATTCGCCGCAGGCGGTCTGCGCGCCGGACTTGATGCAGGGCTGCTGGACGGTTTCAAAATGTTTCATCTTCGATTCCTCCAAACTTAACCTTATGGACACAGTATACAACGTTTTGCCTTACAGCGCAAGAGCGGCCGTATCGCGCGCAATGGTCATCTCCTCGTCGGTCGGAATTACGAACACGCGCACGCGGCTGCCCGGTTTGGAAATCTCCACCTCTTCGCCCCGTGGGCAGCTGCGGTTATAGGCAAAGTCCACATCGATGCCGAGGTAGTCCATATCCGTCAAGATAAGCTCGCGCATACGGCTGTCATTCTCGCCGACGCCGGCCGTAAACACAATGGCGTCCACGCCGTTGAGCGCCGCGGCATAGGCGCCGATGTACTCCTTGACCTTATAGGCAAACATCTGCAGCGCCAGCTCCGCGCGCTCGTTCCCCTGCCGGGCGGCGGCATCCAGATCACGAAAGTCGCTGGATACGCCGGAAACGCCGAGCATGCCGCTCTTTTTGTTCATATAGGTATCCATTTCCGCCGCGCTCAGGCCGAGTTTATCCATGAGAAACGGCATGATCGCCGGGTCGATGCTGCCGCACCGCGTACCCATCGGCACGCCCTCAAGCGGCGTCAGGCCCATCGAGGTGTCGATGCACTTGCCGCCCTTCACGGCGCTGAGGCTCGAGCCGTTGCCGAGGTGGCAGGTGATCACGCGCGTCTGCTCCTTCGGCATGTCGAGCTTTTGGATCGCTCGGCCCGCCACATACCGGTGCGAGGTGCCATGGAACCCATAGCGGCGCACCTTGAACTGCTCATACGCCTCGTAGGGCAGCGCATACATGAACGCTTTTTTCGGCATGGACTGGCCCCACGCCGTGTCGAACACCGCGACCATCGGAACGTTCGGCATGACGGCCATGCAGCCCCGAATTCCCATCAGGTTGGCGGGGTTGTGCAGCGGACCAAGCGGGACGCATTCCTCAATGGCTTCGAGGACCTTGTCGTCAATGAGAACCGGTTCGGAATACTTCTCGCCTCCGTGGAGTACGCGATGGCCGACCGCCGCAATGGAGGACATGTCGGAAATGACGCCGATCTTCGGATCGGACAAGATTTCGAGCACCATGCGGATGGCGTCCTGGTGGTCGCGCATATCCTGCTGCTTCTCATATTTCTCGCCGCCGGTTGGCCGATAACTGAGCAGCGAGCCGGGGATGCCGATGCGTTCGCAGATGCCCTTGGCGATGACGCTCTCGGTATCGATATCGATGAGCTGGTACTTGAGTGATGAGCTGCCTGCGTTGATAACGAGGATATTGGTCATTGTTATTTCAAATCTCCTTACATATTTTGCGCCTGAACGGCGGTGATGGCGACAACGGACACGATGTCCTCAATGCTGCATCCGCGGGAAAGATCGTTGATCGGGCGGCGGAAGCCCTGGCAGATGGGGCCGATGGCTTCCGCGCCAGCGAGCCGCTGTACAAGTTTGTAGCCGATGTTTCCTGCCTGCAGATCGGGGAAGACAAGCACGTTTGCACGGCCCGCGACAGGACTGCCGGGAGATTTGAGACGACCGACCGATTCGACCAGCGCGGCGTCCGCCTGCAACTCGCCGTCGACGTTCAGATCCGGCGCAAGCGCATGGACCAGTTCCGTTGCGCGGACGACCTTGTCCACCAGCTCGTGCTTGGCGCTGCCCTTTGTGGAAAAGGACAGCATGGCGATGCGTGGTTCAATACCGCACAGCGCGCGCGCCGTCGCAGCCGAGGAAACGGCGATAGCTGCAAGCTGCTCCGCGCTGGGACATGGATTTACCGCGCAATCCGCGAATACGAGCAGGCCGTCGTCGCCATAGGCGCGGTTCGGCACCTCCATGATGAAGCAGCTCGACACGACCGAAATGCCCGGCGCCATTTTGATGATCTGCAGTCCGGGACGAAGCGTGTCGCCCGTTGTGCTGATTGCGCCGGCGACCATTCCATCCGCCCCGCCCTCATGAATGCGCATGCCGGCAAAGAAAAGCGGGTTCCTCAGCATGGCGGCCGCTTTCTCCGGCGTGACGCCCTTTTCTTTCCGCAGCTCATAGAACATGTCCGTATAACGAGCAAGATCCGGCGAGGTCTCCGGGTCGAGCAGAGAGACGCCGGAAAGATCGGCAGAAAACTTTGCCGCAACCGCTTCGATGGCGTCCGGCTTGCCGAGCAGCGTTACGTCCGCGATGCCTTCACGCGCAATGATCGCAGCGGCCTGTACGGTGCGCTCCTCGGTTCCCTCCGGCAGGAGTATGCGCTTTTTGTCAGATTTGGCTTTGGTCTTGATTTGCTCCATCAATGACATGATCCATGTGCCTCCCAATATTTTTCAAGCGAATTATACCATAGAAGCTGAAAAAATGGTATACTGTTTTTATACACAGGGGGTCAGGATGAGAGTCGTCGGCGTGATCGCGGAGTACAATCCGCTGCACAACGGGCATATCTATCACCTGGAGCGCGCAAAGGCCCTGAGCAATGCGGACTTCTGTATCGTCGTGCTCTCGGGAAATTTTGTGCAGCGCGGTGAGGCCGCCTGCATGGACAAGTATACGCGCGCCGGCTGGGCGGTCAAGGCGGGGGCGGATCTGGTGCTGGAGCTGCCGAGCGTCTATGCCGTTGCGAGCGCGGAACGGTTTGCACTCGGCGGCGTCCGCACGCTTTTGAGCGCCGGTGTGGTCACCGACCTCGCTTTCGGCTGCGAGGCAACCGATGTGGAGACCCTCTACAGGCTCTGCGAGGTGCTGGTTTCCGAGCCGCCATCCTTCCGCAGCGCGCTGCACCGACACCTTTCCATGGGCAAGTCTTACCCCCGCGCCCGATACGATGCGCTCGCGGACATTGGCGTGCCGGAGGATATGCTCCTTGCGCTGACCCAACCAAACAACATTCTCGCCATCGAATACCTGCGCGCGCTCGGCACCTACGCTCCGGAGATCCGGCCCGTTCCCGTTACCCGCATTGGCGGCGGTTACCACACCGAAACGCTGACCGGCACATATTCAAGCGCGTCGGCCATCCGCAAGGCGCTGCTGAGCGGCGACGAGAGCGTGCTCGACGCCATGCCCTCCTTTGTAGGCGGCGCCATGCTGTATGACCCGCAATTCCCCATACGGCCAGAGGCGGTCGGCCCGCTCGTGCTGTATGCCATCCGCAGCATGTCCGCAAAGAGCCTCGCGGAACTGCCGGACGTCAGCGAGGGTTTTGAAAACATCCTGGCAAGAGCGGCCCGAAAATGTGAGACCTTGGATGCGTTTTATGAATCCGTCAAATCCAAGCGTTTCACCCTGGCCCGCTGCCGGCGAATCGGCCTTTGCGCGATGCTCGGCATCACAAACGAGCAGGTCCATTCGACCGTGCGGGACAACAGGAGCGAATATCTGAAAGTGCTGGCGATGGCCTCCGGAGCCCGTTCGCTGCTCTCCGAGATCGCCAAGCGCCCGCATGCGCCGCTGATCCTGCGCAACGCGGATATCCCCGCATGCCCCGCCATCGTACAGCGCAACCTGACGACCGACGCGTTCAGCACCGACGTGTTGGCCATCGCCACACAGAACGAGATGCACCGCGACAGCGAAGGGCCGCTCATCCTCTAAGGGGGATCCCTGCCCGCTCGAGCACCTCGCGGATTGCCGGCAACGCTTCGTTGGCGACGCGCCGGCCCTCTTCGACCACGGTCTCGGCCGTCTTCGTGTCGAAATGTCCCCTGACGAACAGCACCTGCGGCACAAGCATCACATCCGCGTCCTCACGCCGGAGTTTCGCCATCTCCCACTGCATGATATCAATCGAGCGATTGATATACTCGTAGGCATTCATGCCGGACACCTCATAATATCCGCCCGAGTAGCCGACATCAACGCCGATGACGACATCCGCGCCTTTTTCACGCAGAACGCCGCACGGAATGCGATCGATCACGCCGCCGTCAATATACGTTCTTCCATCGATCTGCACGGGCATAAAGATGCCGGGAATGGACATGCTTGCGCGCACCGCCCGACTGACCTGCCCGTCGTGCAAGGCGACGGCTTCGCCGCGCGCAGCGTCCACAGCGACGCAGTAGAACGGGATGCGCGTGTCGGAAAAATCCAAACGGTGCGTAAGGACCGCGATCAGTTCTTCAAGCCGGTCTCCGCGCAACAGCCCCCCGGCACTGGGTTTCCCGATATCGAAATATTCGCGCATGTTCATCTGTGTAGCAAACTTTTCAAGCAGGTGCAGATCGGTTCCCGCCGCATAGATGGCGCCGATGATCGCACCGATGCTCGAACCGGCGACTATGTCGATTGGAATATGGTTCTCTTCCAGCACCTGTAACACGCCGATGTGCGCAAACCCCTTTGTACTTCCCGCACCGAGCGCAATGCCAACCTTCTTTTCCATAGCATCTCCCGCATAACAGTCTGTATTTTCCACTATGATGATAATATGGCCTGCGCGTTCGCGCAAGCAAAACATGTGCCGGGAGGTGTCGCTTACGGGGAAACGATTGCTTCGCTTCCTGCCGATCCTGCTGGTATGCGCCGGTCTGCTGGTTTTTTCGCAGGCAAGCGCACTCGCGGCCGCCGAAGCATTCCAACTCTGGTGGAACAGCGTGCTGCCGGCGCTGTTTCCGTTCTATCTGTGCACTTCGATACTGCTTCGGCAAGGCGTTCTCCCAGTCCTTTCGGGCACAATGCGCCGCCCCGCCGCGCTGTTGCGGCTCCCGCCCGAGGCGCTGCCCTGCTATATCCTCGGCGGCGTCGCCGGTTATCCGACCGGCGCCAGGTTGTCCGCTGCTCTGGGCATACCGGGGTATGCAGCCTATTGCAACCTGTGCAGCCCCATGTTTCTGATCGCCGTTATCGCCGCCGGTATGTTGAACAGCCGCGCGTGCGTGCCGCTTCTCTGCCTGGCGCACTACGGCAGCGGCCTTCTGTTGCTGCTGATCGCGCCTCGGAACACCACCGCCGGCACGCCTGCAAAGCAGGATGCTGACCCGCAGAAGGGAAACGGCGGGCCGATGCGCATGGTGGGCGACGGCATGGCCGCCATGTTGCAGATCGGCGGTTGCATTGCGGCGGCGCTCGTATTCTCTTCGCTGCTAAAACAATTCGGCCTGTATGCCCTGTTGGATGCTCTGGCGCGGCGTTTGGGCATTCCGGAAGGACTGTTGCCCGCACTGACGCAGGGCCTTTTGGAATTTACCGGCGGTTGCAAGGCGATTTGCAGCCTTGGTCTGCCTCTGAGAACGGCGGCGACCTGCTGCGCTTTTGTCGCCTCGTTCGGAGGCGTATGCGTCTTTTTACAAACGCGGCTGTTTGTCAGCGGCGGCGTCCGCCATTATTTTAGCGTCAAATTGTTGCAAGGCGCCGTCGCAGCCGTCATCGCCTATCTGGCCGCACCGCTCTTTTTGCCCTCTTCGGCAGCTGTGATGCATCAACAGGCCGAAACCTATGCGATCAACGCCTTGAGCGGCGTCAGCCTTCTGCTTGCGTCCGCCGTGGCCGTGTTTGCCACCTATCTCGGCGCAATCACGCTGACGGCGGTGTTTCGGCAAACGGGAAGCAGCGGCTCCTGACAAGGGGCGAAAACGGGCACGCCAAGGATCGAGCGGATCAAAAAAGCGGCGGGGCCACGCCCCGCCGTCCCGGCAACCTAATAGCCGTACTGCACGCATCTTGCGATCAAAAGTCTTCGTCCTCCTCATCGTCGCCAAAGTCGAAAAGCTTTTTGCGCTGCTTTTGCGGCTTTTCGCGCTTCGGCCTCTCCTGCTCCCACTCCTCGTCGAACTCCTCGTCCTCGTCCTCCACCTCAAACATCTTGGCAAGAAAGCCCTTCTTCTTTGGTTTCTCGCGGCGAGGGGGCTCGTATTCGGCTTCATCCTCATAGGCGCGATCATTTGCACGCGCGCGCTGCGGCGCGGCAGGGCGCTCAAACTGGCGGGTCATTCCGTCGTCTACCGCATAGGATGGTTGCTGCGCACCCGCAGGCTGCTGGTATGTGAGCTGCTCCTGCGGCGCATATACGGGTTGCTGCGAATAGGCGGGCTGCTGATAGGACTGCTGCGGCTCCGGCTGGTAAGCGGGCTGTTGCTCCTGCGAAGCTGGCACGCCAAGCTCGGTGCGGTTCTGAGCGATCATCCCGTGATACTCGGAAAGATACCGCTGCACATCGGCCAGGATATCATCGGCATATTTTCTGGCGCCGTTATAGATGGCGTTGGCGTTGGTCTCCGCCTCAGCGGATATCTGCGCCGCACGCGCACATGCCTCTTTGTATACCTCGGCATCGCTGATGCGGGTCTCATACTCGACCTGCGCCTGATGGTAGAGGTTCTCGGCGCTTGCCTGCGCCTGCGAGAGCACATTGTCCGCCTCTTCGTGTGCCTGCGCGAGGATCTCCTCGGCCTGCTCCTTGGCGTCGTTGATGCGGTTATCCGCCTCTGCCAAAACGCCCGTAGCGCGGCGAATGTCTTCAGGAATGGTCACTTTCAGGTCGCCCAGCAGGTCGTACAGGCGCTCGATTTCGACAACACGCCGGCTTTGGCCGCCGAACTTTGTGCGGGGGCTTTCTTCAAGCTCCTGTTCGATGCTTGAAATGATGCTGTAAATCTTCATCGTCTGTGCAGTACTCATGCTCTCAATAACCTTTCTGCAATAATTTTCAGGTTGCAATCGGGAACCAATCCCGCAATATTCCCGCCATAGGTGCCGATCTCGCGCACTGTGCTCGAGCTCAGGAACGACAGCGACGGCGAAGCCATGAAATACACCGTATGAACCGACGGTTCGAGATGGCGGTTGGTCGCATCGAGCTGAAACTCGTACTCAAAATCCGTGATCGCGCGCAGACCGCGGATGATGTAACGAGCGCCGACACGCTTTGTATACTCCACCAACAGGCCGTCGAAACTATCTACCGAGACGTTTGTCAAACCCGCTTCCGCGACAGCCGCCTCGATCATGGACACGCGTTCACCTGTTGAAAACAGCGGCTTTTTTGCCGAGTTACAGAGCACGCCGATATAAATGCGCTCAAAAAGCGCCGACGCACTGCGCAATACATCCATATGGCCAACCGTCAGCGGATCGAAGCTGCCGGGATAAACGCCGATCTTCTCCATTCAGTCGTCGCGCTCCATTTCCGTTACCGCACATTTCCCGAATCGCCGCGTCCGGACCGGTCGCATCACGCCCGGCACCGCAGCAATCTCGCCCCCCGCAGCATGTTCGATCAAAATACGTCCATCCGGCTGCATAAGTCGCTGCCGAAACAGGCGTTCGGCAGCATCGGCGCCAAAGCCGCTCTCGTAAGGTGCATCCAAAAAGGCAAAATCAAACCGGACGCCCATGCCGGCAATTCGTTCAATCGCCGCCCGATAGTCGAGCTGGAGCACCGTCAGCCGTTCATCCAGGTGAAGCGCCGCCGCGTTCCGGCGAATCAGCGCCGTACAGGCGGGCGAGACGTCGTTGCAGACGGCAAACGCCGCTCCCCGGGAAAGCGCTTCAAACGCAAGGCTGCCCGACCCCGAAAACAGATCGAGCACGCTGCTGCCCGGCAGATCAAACTGCAGGCTGCCGAATACGGATTCCTTCACGCGGTCAAGCGTGGGTCGTGTTGCAAGCCCCGGCAGCGTTTCAAACCGCCGCCCACGGGCGGTTCCTGCGATAACGCGCAAGGCCTTCACCCTAATTACCCATATTTCAACTGCATTATACCATCTCATCCAGCAAGATACAAGTATCAGAAAACCAATTGTAAATTTTCATTTATCTGCTACAATAGTAGAGAATGTAAATTCCCGCCGCAACGGCGGCGGACGGAGGGCTTGCCATGATCCTGCTGAAAAACGGACACATCTGCCCCGTCGCCTCGGAACCCTTTGTTGGCGACCTGCTGCTCGACGGCAACAGGATCGCCGCGCTTGGCTCTTCGCTCGACGCGCCGGAGGCAACCACGATCGACGTATCCGGCTGCTGGGTGTTGCCGGGCATCATAGATGCGCACTGCCACATCGGCATGTTCGAGGACGGAATGGGCGACGAAGGTGCGGACGGGAACGAGTACTCCGACCCCATCACGCCTGAGATGCGCGCCATCGACGGGCTGAATCCGTTTGACCCATGCTTTGCGGAGGCGCGCACAGCCGGTGTGACGACGGTCGTGACCGGCCCCGGTTCCGCAAACGTGATCGGCGGTCAGTTTGCCGCGCTCAAGACCGCCGGTGGGTCGGTGGAGGAAATGCTCATCCGTTTCCCCGTGGCCATGAAGGCGGCGATGGGTGAGAACCCCAAGCGCGTTTATGCCGAGCAGAAAGCCTCGCCGTATACGCGCATGGCCATCGCAGCGCTGTTTCGCAAGGCAATACTTGACGCAAAAGAGTATGCGCAAGCCAAGGCGGAAGCGGAAAAAGATGCCTCCAAGAAGCCCGATCTCGACCTTGGGCTGGAGGCGCTGTTGCCCGTGCTGCGCGGCGAACTGCCGCTGAAAGTGCATGCGCACCGCGCAGATGATATCCTCACGGCGTTGCGCCTTGCGCGGGAGTTTCACCTGCGCATCTCGCTGGAACACTGCACGGAAGGGCATCTGATTGCGGAGGAGCTCAAACGGCAGATCGAGTCGCTCGGCGGCGTACCGGTCATCCTTGGGCCGTTGCTCTCTGATCGCTCCAAGATCGAACTGCGCAACCAGAGCTTTCGCGCGCCGCTGCTCCTGCACCGGGCGGGCATTGAATTTGCGCTGATGACCGACCATCCCGTCATCCCCGTGCAGTATCTGCCCGTTTGTGCGGCGCTTGCCGTACGCGAAGGGCTGGATGAGGCCACGGCCATCGCCTCCATTACGCTGCACGCAGCGCGCGCCGTTGGGCTCGCCGACCGGATCGGTTCCCTCGAAAGCGGCAAGGACGCCAATGTGGCGGTCTTCGACGGACATCCGCTTGACTTCCGCACGCGCTGCCGCATGACCTTTATCGACGGCCGCATCGTCTATCGTGACGGCGTGACGGAATGAGGAGGCTTGACCGATCATGCTTCGCGCAACGAGAACAGAGATCCACCTGCCGAATCTGGCGCATAATATTGCCGTCGTGAGGCGTTTTCTCCGCCCCGGCACAAAGCTGCTCGCCGTGGTCAAGGCCAATGCCTACGGCCATGGCCTCGAAGAGGTTGCCCGCTATGCCGTATCGCACGGGGCGGACTTTCTTGGGGTAGCGATTGCGGAGGAGGGCATTCGTCTGCGCAAAGCGGGCATCGACGCGCCGGTGTTGATTCTCGGGGCGTCGCTCGATACGCACATCGACTGCATCTTGGAATATGATTTGACGCCGACGGTCTTCTCCATCCATACGCTCGAAATGCTGCAACGTGCCGCAGCGCACTGCGGCGGCACATGCCGGTTTCACTTCAAAGTGGATACCGGCATGAACCGTATCGGATTTGTCGATGAGAAAGCGTTCGAAGCGGCGCTTGTCCGGTTGAAGGATTGCCCCAACCTGCGGTTCGAAGGGATGTTTACGCATTTTGCAGTCTCCGAGCTGGCGGACAAAACGTTCACGCTGCGCCAGGCGGCACAATTTGACAGATACGTGCGCATTGCTCGATCGCATGGCTATCGCCCCCTCCTGCACGCTTCCAACAGCGGGGGCGCGCTGGATCTGCCGGATCAGCAGTACGACATGGTGCGCGCCGGCATCGCGCTTTACGGTTATCACCCGATCGGCCACACGGTCGGCGGCGTAGACCTCCGTCCGGTCCTGAGCTGGAAGACGAACGTCGTCAACGTGAAGGAAATCGCGCCGGGGGAAACCGTCAGCTACGGCCGCACGTTCGCAGCGGAGCGGCCAACGCGCGTGGCGACGCTGCCGGTCGGTTACGGGGATGGATACAAACGCTGCATGTCCAACAGGGCCGCTGTGCTCATCCACGGTATGCGCGCGCCGCAGATCGGCACCATCTGCATGGATCAGATCATGTGCGACGTCACGGCGATTCCCGACGTGCGCATCGGCGATGAGGTGGTCCTGCTCGGCGAGCAGGGGAACGAGCGCATCACCGCCGACGAGATGGCGGGATGGGCGGATACGATCAGTTATGAAATCCTGCTCTCCATCAGCGAACGCGTTCCGCGTGTATTTCTTGCGTGATCGCGTCAATCACATCGCCTGCAAGCAGCATGCGATTCCCCAGAACAGCATAGGCACGGTCTGCGGATGCGCCCAGCAGGAATGCTGCGGCGCACGCGGCTTTTAAGGGGGCGAGCCTCTGCGACAGCATGGCCAGCAGCAAACCGGTCAACACATCGCCGCTGCCGCCCTTGGCAAGCCCCGGATTGCCGCTGGTATTGAGGAAGACGTCTTTCCCGTCGCTGATACAGGAAGTGGCGCCCTTGAGCAGAACAACGCAGCCAAAGCGGGCCGCCGTTTCCCGGGCAATGCCCATTGGGTCGGCAAGAACCTCCGCGGTGCCGGCATCGATGAGTCGCGCCATTTCCGCCGGGTGCGGGGTCAAAACGCAGCGGCTGTGCAGTAATGCCAACAGATCGCGGCAACGGGACATGGCGTTGAGCGCATCAGCGTCGAGCACCGTCGGAACCCCCGCCATTAGCGCCGACCGGAGCAAAAGTTGCCCTTCCATCTCGCCCATCCCGCAACCAAGGCCGAGCGCCGTGCGGTCTGCAAGCAGCCGAGCGGCGTCCGCCTGCGCCGCGCCGTCCCATGTGCCGCCGGCCCCGCAGGGGACGCACATGGCCTCCGGAATCCTTGCAAACGCCTCCTTGAGCGCGGCAGGCACCGCGACGGTGAGCAGCCCGGCCCCGCCGCGCAACGCAGCCATGGCGCTCATCAGCGCAGCGCCGGTATACCGGTTGCTGCCGGCGAGCAGCAGGGCGCGTCCGTTTTTGCCCTTATGGCTGTCAAGCGGGCGGGGCGGCAGCAGCGCGGCAATATCCACCTCTTCCAGCCAATGCACGTCGCTCTGCACCGGATAAACCGGTGCAATCGGATGCAGGATGAGTTTTCCGGCATGCGCCCGGCCCGGGAACAGCAGCAACCCGCGCTTGACGTATTGAAACGTCACGGTCTCGTCCGCACGAAAGGCAACCCCAAGGCTCCGGCCGGTCGCACCGTCGATGCCGCTGGGAATATCGACTGAAATGCGGTAGGCGGCGCAGGCGTTGGCGCCTTCGATCAAGTCGGCCGTACTGCCACAGACTTCGCGCGACAGCCCGGTGCCAAACAGGGCGTCCACGATGCAGGCATACCGATTGAACTCCGGCCACTCCTCCAGAAAACGGCAGCCGGAAGCCTTCGCCCGCTGCAGATTGATTTGCGCATCGCCGCGATATGCCTGTGGATCGCACGCCAGATACGCCTCGGCAGACACGCCCGCATCCTGCAGCAGGCGTAACGCGGCAAGCCCGTCCCCTCCGTTGTTGCCTGCGCCACAGAGCACCAGCACATTGTCCGCAGGCAGAATTTTTGCAAGTACGGCGGAAACGACGCCCTCGGCGGCGCGTTCCATCAGCTCTGTGCCGGGAATGCCGTGCTCCTCCATCAACAGCCGGTCCGCTTCACGCGCCTGCGCAGGCGTCAGCACCTCCTTCATGGCGTCTCCTCCCCGTATCCTTCCTCGTCGAGCGCACGGATGATCGACCGAGCCAGCTCCGCGTCATAACCACGCCCCAGCAGCCGCTGCATCACGCGCCCGCACCTGTCCCGGTCGGGCAGCGCTTCGAACTGCCGCCAGTACTTCTCCGCGACAAGCGCTGCGTTTTTTCGCTCCGTCTCCTCGTCCACGGCCTGCAACGCCCTCTCAATCGTCTCAGCCGGCAACTCGTGTCCATACAACTGCTCGCGCAAATGCCGCCTGCTGACGGGCTTTGTGCGAAGCCGCGATTCCACAAAATCGCCTGCAAACCGTTCATCGTCCAAAAGCCCAAGCTCCAGAAGCCGGTCGATCACCTGGGCGACCTCAAACTCGCCGTACTGCTTCCCGTCAAGATAGCGCTCCACCTCGCGTACGGTACGCGCCCGATAGCCGAGGAACTGCAGCGCTGCGTCCATCGGATTGGATGTGCCTGGCACATGGCCAAAAATGTTTTTCCTTTTCATGCAACCATTTTACCACAACCGTAGTCTTATATATAGAGGAGCGGATGCAAAAATCTTCGTATGCGCACGAGCTTTGTAAAAAGTCCGGCGCAGTGATGAACAAATTGTAACAAATGCCAATTTGGATAGGATTGGCTGATGGATTTGGTGCATAATATAAGAACTCCACCACACGCAGGGGGATCAGAATGGGAAATAAATTGATTTTTGACGATCAGCCGGATCAGGAATTCGGCCTTGTGACGGACGAAGAGCAGGTTGACCTGTCGCCTGATCCGGAAGAACTGGACGATCTTTTCGGCGCCAAGCGCCATCACAGGCCAGGTGGCAAGCGTACCGCCATCCTGATTGTCGGCGCCTGCCTCGTTGCGACGCTGCTCTTTGGCGGCGTCTACTATATCATTTCGCAAAGCCGCGCGGAGCGGGAGATCGCCGCGCAGATCGCCGCCGAAGAAGAGGCGGAACGCCAGAAGGCCGAGATGGCGTTGATCCAATCACAGGAATACGACGCCATCGTCAATTCCACGACCTTCCTCGAGGGCGTTACGGTAGAGGGAATCGACATCGGCGGCAAGACCATGTCCGAGGCGGAAGCGTTGTTGACCGAGGTCATCGAGTCGAAGAAGCTGACCGGTACGCTGCCGCTTGCCTATGGAGAAACATCCTATACCTTCGATCTGTCGAACGTGGCCATCACGACGAATCTCTCGGACGTGCTGGCGCAGGCATATCAGCTTGCCCGTTCCGGCAGCGTCGAGGATGTGCTGGCGGAAGCGGAGAATATCCGCACCAATGGCAAGGCGTTTACGCTGACGATCCAGTATGACTTCTCCTCCATCAGCTCGCAGGTGGCGGCGCTGGCGCTTGAGTTCGACCAGCCCGCACAAAACGCCACCTTTGGCGAGATCGACAAGGAGAATCACACCGTGTCCGTCATCGACGCCGTCGACGGCATCGAGATCAATCAGGAGGCGCTCGTTTCAACCATTACTACGGCGCTCATGAACGGCGATTTCTCTACGCCCATCCAGATTCCCGTGACGGAAACGCCGGCAACGCTTGTCAAGGAACAGATGTCGCTCATCTCCACCTCTGCGGAGACGAGCTTCAGCGGCAGCACCAGCAACCGCAAATATAACATCCGCAAAGGCGCCGACATGATCAACGGCACCGTGCTCGCCCCCGGGGAAACCTTCTCCACCAACGCCGTATTGGGGACCCGTACGCTGGCAAACGGCTGGAAGATGGCCAACGCCTATGTGGGCGGCACGACCGAAGAGCAGGCCGGCGGCGGCGTTTGCCAGCTTTCCTCGACGCTTTACAATGCCGTCGTCAAGGCCGATCTGGAGATCGTCAGCCGTCGCAACCATTCCATGCCCGTCTCCTATATGAGCAAGGGACTGGATGCGACGATCAACTCCGTCGGTAACATCATTGACTTCAAGTTTAAGAACAACACGCAGACGGATGTGATCATCTTCGCCTGGACATCCGGCAACACCGTTTATTTCAAGGTGTACCGCTGCCAGTTTGATACGGACGAATACGACGAAATCCGCCTATCGAGCAAAAAAATAGGGACGATCTATCCGGACGGCGAGATGGAAGAAGAGCTGGACCCAACGCTGCCTGCCGGTTCGGAAGAGATTGTGGTGGAGCGCAAGAACGGCGAACGCTGGCAATCCTACAAGAATTACTACAAGGACGGGAAGCTCGTGCGCACCGAGGAGCTGGCGGTTTCCACATACAGCGCATTTAACGGCAAAAAGCTCGTCGGTCCCAGCCCGACGCCGACCATCGAGCCGACCGCAACGCCTGCCACACCGCCGCCCGCCACCGTCACGCCAGCGCCGGTCACCCCCACGCCTACACCGAGCCCCACTGCCGATTCAACGCCAACGCCGTCTCCAACCGCCGCAGAAGTACCAGAGGAAGGCGCCGATGACGGCGAGGTGCCTGCGCCTTAAGCCTACAAGTACAGGACTCGTGTATTGCTTGACCGATGATGCAATGGAGCCGCTCCCCGGGGCGGCTCCTGTTTGTAAAGTCGGCCAGCATCGAGCGGCGAAGCTGCCGCAAACAGCATCGAACAGCAACGCCGCTTGCACCTCCGCCCCCAATATCAGCCGTCTCCAGCCCCCTCCCATCGCCGGATTTTCGCATCTCCACGAACCAGGCAAAGCGGCCACAACCATGCCGGCAGGCGTATGATCATCCAGCAGGCAGGCAAAAGAAAGGAAATCGCTGTCCGACGGCCGTCCAAAAGGCTTGGCAAGGCGGCAAACCGGCGGACACCCGTCGAGTGGACGACGAGATTTTGAACCGGATTTTGCGCCGAATGCAAAAGGCGGTTGCCGAAATCGTTTGCGTTTGCTATACTACAGATTGTATAATATCTCATTCAAATGATGGAGGGGAAAAAGATGCAAAACGACCGGCTTGCCATTACGGCAATGCGCGTGCTCACCGCCGAGGCGGTACAGCGCGCCAATAGCGGCCATCCGGGCCTTGCCATTGGCAGCGCCCCCGCCGCTTTCACGCTTTGGAAGCAGATGAAGCACAATCCGAAAAATCCGAACTGGCCGGCGCGCGACCGTTTCGTGCTCTCGTCCGGCCACGCCTCGATGCTCGAATATACGCTGCTGCACCTGTTCGGGTACGGACTGACCATCGATGATCTCATGAATTTCCGTCAGTACGGCAGCCGCACGCCGGGCCACCCGGAGCACGGGCATACCGTCGGCGTCGAAGCGACGACCGGGCCGCTCGGCCAGGGCTTTGCCATGGCGGTCGGCATGGCCATGGCGGAAGCCCACCTGGCCGCCATTTTTAACCGTCCCGGCTATCCGATCGTCGACAACTATACCTATACCATCATGGGCGACGGCTGCATGATGGAAGGCGCGACCGCCGAAGCTGCCTCCCTGGCGGGCACGCTGCGCCTTGGCAAGCTCATCGCCATGTATGACAGCAACCGCATCACGATCGAGGGCTCGACCGATATTGCGTTCCGCGAGGATGTCGCCGCGCGCTTTGCCGCTTACGGCTGGCAGGTCCAGGTGGTCGAAGACGGCGAGGACATGGGCGCCATCGCCGCCGCCCTCGAAGCCGCGCGCGAGGATCGGGACCACCCCTCCCTCATCATCTACCACACAGAGATCGGTCACGGCTCTCCGCTTGCCGGCACCGCGAAGGTGCATGGCGAGCCGATGGGACAGGAAAACATCGACGCAATGAAGCGCAACTTCGGCTGGAACTACGGCCCGTTCGAGGTGCCGGCCGAGGTGTACGAGCACATGCAGGCCATTATTGACAGCAAGCAACCTGCCGAGGACGCCTGGAACGCGTTGTTTGCCGCCTATGAAAAGGAATACCCGGAGCTCGCCGCCCGCTGGAAGGCCGATCATTGCGAGGAGCTCCCGGTGGATCTGCTCAATGACGAGTCGTTCTGGCATTTTGAGGGCAAGGCGGCCACGCGCCAGACGTCCGGCGAGGTGCTCAACCGCATCAATGCGCTGCTCCCCAACCTGTTCGGCGGCAGCGCCGACCTGGCTCCCTCCAACAAGACGGCGCTCAAGGGCGAGACCTCCTTCTCTGCGGACAACTATGCGGGCAAGACGCTGCACTTTGGCGTGCGCGAGATGGCCATGACCTGCGCCTGCAACGGCATTGCGCTCTATGGCGGATTGCGCACATTCTGCGCCACGTTTTTCGTGTTCGCCGACTACGTGAAGCCGGCGCTGCGCCTGAGCGCGCTCATGCAGTTGCCCGTGCTGTTCATCCTCACGCACGACAGCATCGGTGTGGGCGAGGACGGGCCGACGCACCAACCCATCGAGCAACTGGCGGCGCTGCGCGCCACGCCCAACACGCTCGTGTTCCGCCCGGCGGACGCAAAGGAAGTCGCCGCCGGCTATATCGCCGCGCTCAATGCCAAAGGGCCGACCGTGCTTGCGCTGACGCGGCAGTCGCTTCCGCTGTACGAAAAGACAGGGCCGGGCGCTCTGCGCGGCGGATATATTCTCCGGGAACCCAAGGGCGGGCCGGATGTCATTCTCATCGCCAGCGGTTCCGAGGTGGAGCTGGCCTTTAAGGCGGCGGATATGCTCTCCGTGCAGGGGTATACGGCGCGGATCGTCTCCATGCCGTCTATGGAGCTGTTCGACGCGCAGGACGAGGCGTACCGGGAGAGTGTGCTGCCCAAGGCCGTGCGCGCGCGCGTCGCCATCGAGGCGGGCGCCACGTTCGGCTGGCATAAATATGTCGGGCTTGACGGCGCCGTAATTGGGCGCGACGCGTTCGGCGCGTCCGGTCCGCAGGCCACGCTGTTCAAAGAGATGGGCTTTACGCCGGAACACGTAGCGGAGGTCGCGCTCAACGTCATCCGCGCGCAGCGGTAACGCACGGATCGCCACGCCCGCGCAAATAAGGCGCGGGCGTCGCTTTACCCTTTGGAGGATCAGTCATGAATCGCTACCAATGGCTGGACGCCTACCTGATGGAAAAACCCGGCGTCGAAAAGGACTACAAGGCAGAATGGGCCTGGCTGCGCTACCGGGTGGGAAAGCGGTTGTTTGCGGCTGTCTGCTGCCCGGATGAACGTTATGGCGCGCACGCCGGGCGCGAGATGGTCATTCTCAAGTGTGAGCCAGCTCTTGCCGAGTTGCTGCGCGCAAAGTATGCGGACGTGGTGCCAGGGTTTTACAGCGACAAACGCCACTGGAACTCCGTCTATCTCGATGGCGCCGTGCCGGATGAAATCCTGCGCGGTATGTGCGACCAGTCCTACCGGCTCGTATGGGAAAAGTTGACGAAACGGCTGCAGCGCGAGATTCTTGCAAAAGCGTCTCGATGACGGACGCGGCGCTTCGGATGCACCAGCCGGCCAGGCCGTCTCCCTACGGCGGGCAGGACGCCTGTGCGCCCGCTGCCCATGCGAAACGGCGGTAGGCGGCGGGCGGGCTGAAGTGTGCGCCCCGCCGGACGGCGGAATGATAACTTCATAGAAGATACGGCGGGCGCCCCACATGGGGGCGCCCGTCGCTTTATCCATGGACGGTCTGCACGCCGGTGCGCCTGCCCGGCGGCATGTCGCCCGGCACGGAGCAGCGGCCGAAAATTTTGCTAAGACGCCTTCGTTCAGACGCGGCCATGGCCGCGATAGAAGACCGCAAGCGTGCCGGGGCCGGAGTGAGCGCCGATGACCGTGCCGATGAAGGAGTGGCGGATCTCCAGCGACGGATGCAGGCTGTGGATCATATCCGCCATCTTCTCCGCATCGGCGGTACAATCGGCATTGCAGATAATGATGAAGGGGTTGAGTGCCTCTTCAAACGTATTCTCGAACTTCTGCAACATGTTGCGCAGAGATGCGTTGCGTCCGTTGACCTTGGCGCGCGGGATCAACCTTCCCTCCAGATCCATATCCAAAACGGGCTTGATGCGCAACAGCGAGCCGACGAACGCCTCCGTCGAGCTGCAGCGGCCGCCGCGTTGTAGGTATTTCAGGTCGTCTACGGTAAACAGGTAATGGAAGCTGAAGCGGTTGTCATTCACCCAATCATAACAGGCCAGCAGCGTTAACCCGCTGTCGCGCTGCATGGCGGTATGCTCCACAACGAGCCCCTGCCCGCCGGAGGCGCCGCGGCTGTCCGCGACGCGAATGGTGCGTTCCGGATACGCCTGCATCAGCTCCTCTGCCGCCAGGTTTGCGCACTGGCACGTGCTGCTGAGCGCGCTCGAAAACGCAACGTGCAGGATATCGTTGCCCGCTTCAAGAAACGGACGCCAAAACTCAATGAAGCGCTGTGTGTTGACCAGCGCAGTGGTGACCATGCTTCCCTCCCGCATGTTGCGAAATACGGAAAAAGCAGACTCCTCCATCATGTCGTCCTGCTTTGGATCTCCGCCATCCACGGTGTATTCCATGCGGATGACCGGAATGCGCAGTTCCTCCAGACGCGATGCCGGCAGATCCACCGTGGACTCCGTGGTGATGATATACTGTTCCATAACGGCTCCCCCGTTCCTCTGATTTGTCCTCATTATACCCCGAACGTCCGTACCGGCGCAACCGTCCGGAAAAAAATTAACTTTGTATGACATTTTGGCCGAACCGCTTGTCAAACCACCGCTCCCCCGGTAAATTATATTTGTATTGTTGTAAACGACGGTCAAAGGAAGGCACGTATGCAGATGCTGACAAATATCCTGCGGAAGATATGCCGAAAAGCGGTCCTCTTTTTCAGAAAGCTGTCGCGCACGGCGGCGCCGCTTCTTCGCCGGTTTTCCCAAACAGTCGCCCGCCTGCTTCAACAGCTTTCCGCCAAGTCCGTCCAACTGCTCCGCCGCTTCCTGCGGACCTGTTATCGACTCGGCGCGCCCACCTGTATTTTTTGCGGGTGCGTCGTTCTTTTTGTGTTTACGGCGCTCATCCTGCTCATCACCGTGCCGCGGGCAAGGGAAGCGCAGGCGGCAGCCAACAGCAGCACGACCCTCCCCCCCGTCGTCACCGACGCCAAATCCGATATAATATCGATCGATCCCGACGCCGATAAGGAGCCGTCCGTCGTCCCGGACAATCCTGTCGAGGCGGTTGTGACGCCAGATCCTGTCCTTTCCGTTACGCCGGAGCCCACGCCTGTCATCCAATACGAGAAGGGGGACGAGGACCCGGTCATCGCGGAGATCCAGGAGCGCCTGATGGACCTTGGTTACATGGCGGCGGACGAGCCAACGGAATACTTCGGCCCGGCAACCCAGACGGCGGTCGAGCTCTTTCAGCGCCAACACGAGCTGCAAAAGGACGGCATTGTCGGCAACATCACCTACAACCTGCTGATGTCCAGCGACGCCAAGCCCTACGTCATGTTCGAGGGGGCCGAGGGTAAGGACATCGAGGCGTTCCAACGCTCGCTCTATGAACTTGGCTACCTGGAGCGCAACAAGATCACGGGCTACTATGGCACGGATACCATCGCCGCCGTGCAGGCGTTCCAAAAGCGCAACAACCTCGCGCAGGATGGCAAGGCCGGCGAGCTGACAATAGCCGCAATCAACTCCGATTCCGCGCGCCCCTCCGCAGAGCGCGAGAAGGAAATCGAGGAGGAAAAGAAAAAGGCGGCCGAGGAGGCAGCCAAAAAGACGGTTGCCGCACGCATTGAAACCTTTATCGACGCGGCGGAGGATCAACTTGGCAAGCCCTATATTCTTGGTGACAGCGGCCCAGATTCCTATGATTGCTCGGGGCTTGTGTATTACTGTCTGCGCAAGGCCAGCGTCTACACCCGCCGATTGAACGCCGCTGGCTTTTCGGAAACCTCCTCCTGGGAGAAGATCACCTCCATCAGCAGCCTCAAGCGCGGAGACCTGATCTTCTTCAAGTCCGACAGCAGCGACCGTGTCAGCCATGTCGGCATTTATCTGGGCGGGAACACCATGATTGACGCCTCCGCGTCCGAGGGCAAGGTCGTCAAGCGTTCGCTTGGCTCGTGGAGCCGACGCAACTTCGTTTGCGGCCGCCGTCCGATCTCCTGACGGAGGGGGATTTCAGGCGCGACTTGCCGCTCCTTTGTACGGAGAAATACCGCTGCACACAGGAGAGATATACGCGAAAAATTATGCTTGACAATATGTCTGATATCCTGTACTATGTTTTCGGTACCTTGCTCGGTTCGTCTAGTGGCCTAGGACACCGCCCTCTCACGGCGGTAACAGGGGTTCGACTCCCCTACCGGGTACCAAAATGCAAAAAGCGGCCTTTCTGGCTGCTTTTTTCTTGTTTTTCCCGGTTCTTCTGGACTTCTGCTGATTGTAATTGCAATATTTTATGCAGAATGGATGCTTTTTTGAACTGAATTATGCGTTTCCGGGAACGGAGTGGACACGAAAATGGACACGAAAACGGGAACGATTAGGCATTCCCGCATCCCGGTCGTTACATAGGGATTGCGTTATAATTGCCAGAATATTGCTTTGTTGCGACCGGATCAACAAAAAGCGGGGCAGACGCCCCGCTTTGCCCTAAAGTTGCTTGCAGGCCGCGCCTTACCAAGGATTCGCTCCCATGCGCGGCTTTCCCCGGTTCGCCCCTGGCATCGAGTTGCCCTGGACGTTGCCATCCTTTCCCTCACTCCTCCTTCACCTCCGGCAGGCCGGCAATGCTCGTGAGCATCGACAGGATCGCCGCGAGCGCCGAGGCCGATGCGACCAGCACCCAGTCCACCTCCGACAGCACCGCGGTCGTACCGATGGTCGCTACCGCCGTCTGCGCGAGCGTCTTGATTGCCCGCACGGCCGCGGCCTTGATCCACAACGTAAAATTGGTCTTCATGGTTTTCACCTCCCTTCCGCTTCCGTCACACATCTCCGCAAGAGCGCGGATCGCCGTCGAGGCCGCACGGCTGGGGCGGGGGCTCACTGCAAAACCCGTCCTGGCTTCGATGGGCACGCCGCCGTTCACCCCTCGGAATTGTTCTGCGCCACGAGCTTGCGCTCCAGGCGCTTGAACGCCGTCATTGCCTCCTTGTACTGCTCCACGCCGTCCTCCACTTCGCCGTTGGGCGCGCCGCGCTTGACCGCCATCGCCAGCGCGTACGACAGCTTGGCGCTCGCCACCAGCAGCGACACCTGCACGTTCTCAGCTTCGAGCCGCGCCTCCTCCCGTTCCCTTGTCACCGCGTCTCGTTTCTTTTGCTTCCTGCCAAAGACTGCCATAACTATCGACACCAACAGCGATGGCAGGGCAGCCTCCACGACTGACCAGAATAAGTCCATAGCTCCCGCCCTCCTCAGTAATACTTCGGCCGCCTGAACTTCGTCCAGCCGCTGCGGCTGCGCAGGCGGCGGGAGACGAAATCAAAGCCGCGGCGCTCGTCGAGCCGCGTGAGCTGGCAGCCGTAGAGCTGCCCCATCCATTCCACGACGTAGCCGCCGCCCGCATACAGGCCGATGTGGCCGCTGCGCCCCACCCAGTCGCCCGGCAGCAGGGCGGCCTTCTCCACCGCGGCGCTGTGGCCGGAGCCGCACAGGCTGTCGGCCGTCGCGTCGAAGCCGCCGCCGACCACGCGCGCAAAGCGCATCAGCCCCACGACCCCGCCGGAGCAGTCCGCACCGGTCGTCGCCGGGTTTGCGGCCACGGCGGCGAGCATCATCTCCCGGCTGCCGCCGCTGTAGTATTCCGGCTGGCGGCGCGCCCCGTCCTCGATGCGCGCGGCGGTGATGGTGTTGACCGTCAGGTCGGCGTTGTACAGGTTCCCGCCGCGGATGTAGAGGCTGCGGGGATACTGCGCCGGCACGGCGGGGTCATGGGCGTGGCGCAGCGCCTCAAGGACGATCCTGCGCCGCGTGGCGGCCGCGGCGGACAGCGCGCCCGCGATGGCCTGCGCCGCCGCCGTGCCGATGTTTGCCGGGATGGCCGACGCGTCCACCGGCTCGACGGGCTTTGCATCGCCAAACAGCGCCGCCCACGTGTCCGGGCCCACGACGCCGTCCGCTTCGAGCCCGTTTGCCGCCTGGAACGCGGTGACGGCGGCAAGCGTATCGTCGCCGAAGGTGTCGTGCGTCGCGGCGTGCAGGTAGCCCAGCGTCACCAGCCGCTCCTTGACCGCCATCACATCCGGTCCCTCCATCATGTGCTTGAGCAGCCGCGTATAGCTAGGCTTCTCCGCGGGCTGCTCCGGCTCCGCGCCGTCAAACAGCGCCGCCCAGGTGTCCGGGCCGACGATGCCGTCCACCTCCAGCCCCTTGGCGGTCTGGAAGGCGCGCACGGCGGCGAGCGTATCGTCGCCGAAGGTATTGTGCGTCGAGGCGTGAAGGTAGCCCAGCTCTACCAGCCGGTCCTTGACTGCCCGCACGTCGTCGCCCTCCATCATGTGTTTAAGCAATCGCGTATACCCCATATCGTCTCCTCCTTATTGGCTTACTGGTCGTAGGCGCCCAGCAGTTCCTTGTATTTGTCGCTTACGGTCTTCTCGGCGTTGTCCACTGCCTGTTCCAGCAGAGCAGCCCGGGCCGCATCATCCGCGGCGCGGTACTGGGCGGATTGCAGCACGCTCTTGATCGCCGCATAGCAGGCCTGGCCGCGCTCCTGGCTGTAGCGCGTGTACTGGCGCGCGTCCATCTCAAACCGCTGCCCGCCAACGGTGAAATACTTCTGCCCGGCCGTAGGCAGGAAGCCTGTTTCGCCGGTCGCTTCCACAAGACGGATCAGCTCCTCGTCCACGGCGGTGCGGTTCTGCACGCGCACGGTGCCAGGGCTCAGGAACGTATTGAAGAAGTCCAGCGCCCACTCACCAAAGGCAGTCCTGCGCTGCGTGCGCCCCCACACGTCCACGGCCGGCTCCAGCGTCGCCTCCGCGCCGGGCACCTTTTTGAGAACGCTCCTCAGGAAGCTGTCCAGCGAGCCGCCCAGCGGGCTCGTAGCGTCCGCCTTGGTCGTGCGCTCCACCGGATCGGCGAACTGTCCCACCTTGCCCGTGAACGTTGGCACATATTGGGACAGATAGCTTGAGGCGGCGTTCCAGGCTACTGCGCCCAGCGCGCCGCCAAGGCCTTTTTGGTTGTAGGATTCCAACGCGGAGTTGAGCGAGCTCATGAAGCTCATCTCCATCAGCGGATCTGTCGCACCGGCGAGCGCATCCACCAGCACCGACATGTCGAACGCCTCCTCGCGCTCGATCGTCTCGTACAGTGAGACGCCCATGAACAGCGGGATGGTCGCCGGTGCAAGGCCGCTGATGTTCACGCTCCAGTCGCCGAGCGTGAGCGAATAACCCTGCGCCCCGCCTGCGCGCAGGAACGTCTCGTACTTCCGGTCGTCCTCGCCCGCGCCGCGCAGTACGCCGAGGCGGGCCAGCATCGCGCCGAGGGCCATCAGCCCCGTGCCTGTGATGCCGCTGGCGATGCGGTCGATCCCCTGCGCCACGGTGTAGCGGCCGCTCTTGACGCCGGCGGTCAGCTGGTACGCGCCCTGTAGGATGCCGATGGGCGAGAACTCCACGCCGCGCTTTTCGATATTGATGGGCGTCTTCTTGAACGGCATAACGCCCTCGACCGCGAGGCGCGCAACTGGGCCGGTGTTGGCCGCCCGGTTGAGCAGCGCGGCGAGCTGGCTCGCGTCGCGGAAGGTAGCCCGCAGCGCCTCCTGCCCGGCCCAGTCTGCCGCTGCAGCCTCCTGCTGCGGCGTGAGTGCTGCCGGGTCGAGCCGCTGCGCCGTGAGATACTGCACCATCGCGTCCCGGTAGGCGCTGCGCAGGAAGATCGCGTCCTCCCCCTCCAGCGCCTTGAAGTTGAGCTGCGCGAGCGCGTTGAGCGCGCGGCCCTCGAACAGGCGTTGATTCTGCTTTAGGAACGTTTCGAACCCGTACTTGCCGCCGCCCATGAGATCCTGCCGGTGCGCCTCGAACGAGCGGTCGGCATAGGCGAGCCTGTCCGCCTGCGAGCGGCGGCTGTAGACGGCATGTGTACGCTCGGAGGCGTCCGGCACGAAGGCGCGCTCCAGCCCCGTAGCCACGGCGTCCTTGACGCGGCGAGCCCCGGCCATGAGCGCGTTGCCCGTCATGTTTCGGATGTGCGTGGTCGGGTTGGCGAGCATGGCGAAGTAGCGCCAGTTGCTCAACTTCTGCTGGAAGGAGAGCGGCAGCTGCTCGCCGATGTTGCGCGCGATCTGCTCCTCCGCCTGCGCGATCTCAGCCGCCGTGCGCGCCGTGGCGAGGGACTGCATCAGCGTCCCGTCGATCTTCACCGGCAGCATCCGGCCGCCGGCGATCTCCGCCTCATAGCGCGCGTTGAGCCGGTCCTCCACCTTCTGCATGTAGTAGGCCGATCCGGCGCCGCCCAGCTTTTTGAGCATGGAGAACGCCTGCACACTGCGGCCCGTCTCCGTGGCGCACACGCACAGATCCGCCACCAGGTCGAGCGTGCCAGCGGAGTCGCCCCGCGCCGAAGCCTCCGCGAGCAGCTGCAGGCCCGTGGCCACCGTGCCGGCATCGATGCGCCCGGCGCGCACCGCGGCGCTGAAGTCCTCCTGCGCGCGGGGCAGCCCCTTCAGGGCGATGGCGTCCTGCGCCTGGCTGCGCAGCCGGTCGTTGCTCTGCTCGGTGTAAACGCCGAAGTCGCCGTTCTCCACGGCGGCGCGCACCTGGGCCACCATCTCGTCCGTCGCCTTGTCGCTCTCGACGAAGCTGCGGAGGAAGTCGCTCACGCGCTGCTCGCCCCCCGCCCGCTCCGGCACCGCCTCGTCCCGCGTGCGCGGCTCCGCTCCGGCGGGCTTTGCGCCGTACCGTGCAACCATCTCATCCCACGTCAGGCCGTCGAGGCTGTAGCTGGGTTCGGAACTTTTATTTCTTGACATGCCGGTCGGGCTCTGGTATGATGAGTTCGGCAGGTGTGGGGGGTCCACGTGAGGCTCGTTTTGAGTAGTAATTGTGCGCTCTGCACCTGCCTTTATTTTCTCCTCTATGGATATTGGCTTAAGGTTTGTAACGTCATAGAATAGAAGCCCATACGGTCCTCGATATCCGACAAGAACATCGGCCGCATATTCGTTGCTGCCGATTCTCATTCGAACCTTTCCCCTGGCAAAGTCAATGATGCTGTCACTCCGAGGATGGTGCAAATCCTCGTTAACCCAGTTTTGTGCCGCACGAATAAGCTCATCCGCGTTGTTAGTTGACCGCAGTTTATCTGCATACATCTGCGGCTCTGCCTCAGAAATTCCTTGCGTATAGTTTGAGCGGGTCAATTCTCCTCGGCTTTTGGCATTGATTATAATATTACTATTCCCGACCGTAACGGCATTGGGAAACTTTTGCCGCATAGTGCTTTTGACTATACTTTCCCATTCCTCGCGTGGCACATTTGCAAGGATATCTTCTTCAATGACCACATAAGGGATGTTATATCTGTCATATTCTATGCTATACTGCGCCCCATCATCCGTCAGCTCGGGTCGCGTGCCGGCGCGTGCGAAGGCCTTGGCGTACAGCCGCTCCGCCTCCAGCAGCGCCCGCGCCTCCGCGCTGTTCTGCCCGCGCAGCTTCAGCCGCGCTATGCGGTACTCGATCCAGTTCAGCACCCGCCCGGCCACGCCGCTGCGCTCGCGCACCAGCCGGTCGATCGCCGTCTCGTCCCGGAGCAGCTTGTCCTGCACGAACCGCGCCACGAACTCCCGCCGCGCCCCGTCGGGCGACAGCTCCACGCCGCGCGCGGCATACTCCTCCGCCAGCCCCTCCAGCACCCGGTTGACGTTCAGCTGCGGGTTGAGCCGCTGCGCCAGCTGCACCACATAGTCCGACAGCGCGCCATACTCCGCGCTCCCCTCCAGATAGTGCGTCAGCTCGTGCCGCAGCACGGTCATCTCCGGCGCCTCCCCGGCCGGCAGGCGCGTGGCGATATGGATCACGCCGTCCTCATGCCGGCCCGTGAACCCCTCCGGCATCTGCTCGAACACCACCGGCACGCCCAGCCGTTCGCCCAGCGAGACGGCGCGCGCCTGCGCTCCGGCGTCCACGTCCGCCCAGGACGGCCTCTGCGCCTCTGTGGCGGCCGTTTGGGCTTCGGATGCATCATTACCCGCAGCGGCTCCTGCGGCCTCCTGCGCGGCCTCAGCGCCGCCTGCGCGCGCCGCCCGCATCTTCGCGTCCACCGCCGCGCGGTCAACGCCCTCCGCGCCCGCCGCGTCCTCCTGCTGCGCCGCCTCGCCCAGCTCCTGCACGGCGCCGGCGTAATCCCCCTGCCGCCGCTCCTGCTCCAGCAGGCTGTCCCGGTAGGCCTCCGCCTCGTCATAGCTCATCAGCGGCAGCGCGTCCAGCTCCTCCGGCGTGTACTGGTGGTATCTGCCGTTTACGTAATCATCAACCAGGTCCTCATAGCGCGCCCCGGCGCGGAGCTTCATGAAGTAGATATCCGGATCGGTGGCGAAATTCAGGTTGCCCGCCCTCCGCATGCTATCTATATGAGCGTCCATCTCCGGGTTGATCCCCCGCGCGTAGGCCACGCGGGCTACCGGCACCATGCCGCCCTTTGCATAGGTATTGACCAGGAATATACCGTAGCAGTCCAGCCGGTCCCCGCCGACCGCAATCGCGTGGAACAGGATGTCCAGGCCGGCATTTTTCCTGCTATCTGCTTTGCTGTTCTTAAAGACGGCAACGATATTCCCGCTCGGCTGCACCGCCCCGCCGGCCGTCCACTCCGGATTCGAGATAGTTGTGGCGCCCACGAGATCGTCCACGCTCTGCGGGTCCACCGAGGCGCCGTTCGGGTTCTCCGCGCGCATCCGGTTGAGCGCATCGCTGAACGCCTGGTGATCCTCGGTAACAGAAAGGCCGAAGTCTGCAACTCCGGCCTGCGTCAATCTCTCTCGCGATTCGGTTAATACATGAATACCATCTCGGCGTAATCCTCGTCTGTCCACCCCAGTTTGCGGTAGAACTCCGCCTCGCGGGGATCCGCTTCCACTGCTTCCTGTATCTCCGCTTCCGTCAGCTTGCGCTTGAGCAGTCTCCCGTCCTCCGACCAAATCTCTCGGCCTTTCACTATGTATTTCGGAACCTTCCGCTCTTCCATCATTCGGCCCTCCCTGTTGAATGGTATATTGTGCGGGGCGCTCCACCCCCGTGTCCGTCTGCCCGTCGGGGCGCTCCGTCTCGGTGTCCATCAGCCCGTCGATCCGCTGCGCTGCCGCGTCGTAGCGCCGCCGCGCGTCGGTGCGGGTCAGCTGCACGTCACGCGCGTGCTCCATCGCCGCCACATCGTCCCGGAACAGCGACGCGAGCCGGACGTAATGCCCGTTCATCCGGTCGTTCGCCACGCGCAGCGCGTCCTGGTTCTGCCGCGTGGACGCCTCGTAATCCGTCCGTGCCGACGTCTCGTCCGCCACACGGTTGTTCACGAACTTCTCGTACTTCCCGTGCGCGTCCTTCCACGCCTCAAACGCCGCGCGCTTCTGCTTCACACTCGCTGCATCGGCCGGGACCGCCTGCCAGTCCTCGCGCTTTTGCGCCTCGTCAGCCTGGAGCCGCTGCTGCTCCGCGTCCAGCTCCGCAAGCCGGCTGTCCAGCTTCTCCTGCGCCCGGGTCAGGTTCTCCTCCGCCGTGCGCGCTGCGGCGGCCTGCCGGCGAAACTCCGCAAGCGGCAGCACTTCGCCGCTGCTCTCATACTGCACGCGCTGCTCCGCGTCCATGCTCTCGCTGCGCTGCACCGCGTCCAGGATATCCAGCAGGGTCGGGCTGTAGTCCCCGTTCTCGAGGATGTAGTCCGCCACGATCCGCGATTCCGTGATCTGCCCAAGCCCCGCCCCCGCGCCGAACAGGCCGACCAGACCGCCCATCAGCCCCTGCGAAAGCATCTCGCCCAGCTCGAACGACGCATCCGGCGCATACGTCGCCCGCTGCATCCACACCGAGGCCGCATAGCTCGCGCTCTCCTCCGTGAACTCGCCCAGGAAGCCGGCCACAAGTGACGTCAGCCGCGCCCGACCAACGGGGTTGCGCATCGCCTGCCGCCCGGCGGTGAGCAGCTGCTCTGCCACCCGCCGCGTGCCCAGCGCCCGGCCCCAGATGCTGTCCACGTTGAACGCCTCCAGCGCGCCCTCCAGCGAGCCGGTGACAAGGCCGTACAGCGTCGCTTCGCCGACGGACGCGCCGCTCTCCATGGCTTCGGCGTAGCCGCTGCCCATGGCGGAGATTACAAACGGCGCAGTGTTTGGCGCATGGGTGATCAGCTCCGTACCGTAGCGGATGATCGACCCCAGCGCCTTGCTCGATGCGCCGCTGGCAGCCTGCGCGCCTGCCGCTCCAAGCCGCCCCATGACGCCCGCAAACGGCGCCGCTATCCCACGGCCTGCCACGCCCAGCGCGTACATGCGCACGACCTCTGTGGCGATGTCGCTGGCGCCGCTGATGACCGTGGACGCCGCGTCCTGCCCGCTCGAGCGGCCGTAGGCATACGCCGCCGCTGCCGCCTCCGACAGCTCCTCGGACAGACCCCACCGCTGTTCACGGCCGGAGATGGCCGCCGTCGCCATGTCCGCCACGTTCACCACGCCGGACAGCGTGCTCATGATCACCCGCGGCAGGATCGCCACGAACTGCATCTTCAGCTGCTCGCCGTGCGGGCGGTGCAGGTCGGTGTTGATCTCAGTCGTGCTGGCGAACTGCTGCACATAGGCCGCGCGCTCCTCGGCGGTCATGTTCTCCCAGGTGTCGACTGCGTAGTCCTGCGCTGTCATGCCGGGATACATCTGCTGCAAGGCCGCCCAGGAATCCGGCTCCGCCTCCAGCATGCGCGGCACGTCCACCGCCTCATAGTAGTTGTGCGCGGCCGCCTCATCGTCCAGCGTGTCCGCCATGCCGCCGCGGCGCAGCGCCTGGTCGATCTCGTAACCGCTATAGCCCCGCCCGGCGAGCTCCTCCCGGTACGTCGCGGCCAGCTGCCGCCTGTCTTCCGCCCGCGCCTGCTCGAGCCCCTGCTCAACGATCATGCTGACCGTCAGCTTCTGCGGCGTGCGCCTGCGCGCCATCTCATGCTGGTAGCTCTCCGCCTGCTCGCCCGTCACGCGGTTGTTCAGATATTGCATCCTCGGGGACGAAAGCGCCTGCGCCGTTGCCTCACGCAGAACGGTATAGGATACGCCCTCGTCCAGCAGCGTCTGCACGGCGTCCGCCACGCTCTCGTCTACAACGTCGACGCCCCGGTATTCCAAAAGGCTTAGAAAGCGCCCCTGCGCTTCCTCTACCGTCAGAGCGGATATGTCCACCTGTTCCTGCTCGTACGCTTCGCTCACAGCCTTGAGCAGATCGTCCGCCGTCCGCTGCTTCTGGCGCGCCTCCTGCTCCTGGGATTTTTCATCCTGCGCCTGCTGCTGCGCGGCGTCTGCGGCTGCCTCACCGCCGTATTGCAGCAGATTCCAGGCTTCCCTGTCGAACGCGGCATTTTTGCCGTTGCGCTCCAAAAATGCACGACCGGCTTCTAAAATCTCATCCTCATCATACCCCGCGTCGCGCGCCTCGTCAAGGGCCGCCAGTGCATTCTTTTTGGTGATGCCGCCGTAGCCGCGCATAGCGCCGGAAAAGATATCCTCCAGCGCATCCTGCCGCTGTTGGCGCTGCCGCTCCTGTTCCTTCTCCTGCTGCTTCTTCTCCTTCTGGCGCTGCTCGTATGCGCTGTAGGCATCATCGATAGACTGGCGCTGCTCGTCCGTGAACGCCTGATCACGGAAAGCGTCCACCGTGCGTCGCAGCGTCTTTTCATCCACGCCATACTCTTCCATCTCGGCGATGATGGCGGCAGGGTCCTCGTCAGCGTCCCGTGCAAAGGCTTCCACATCGCCCCCGCCCATGAGTGCGTTATAGGTATCCTGCTTGCGCTGGCGCTCGCTGTACTCGATTGCATCGCCGACGGTCTCCACGCCGGAAACCGACACGTCGCCCACCAGCTTGCGGGCCTTTTCCTCCCGAATGAGCCGCGCGCTGTTTTTCAGATAGTCCTCGTAAGAGATGCTGGTCAGGGCGTCCCAATCCGCCGCCGCGTCCTCCTGTTTTGCCGCCTGCTTAAGCTGGTACTCCCGATACTCGGCCGCGGAGGCAAAATCCTCGGGAGCCTTCTCTGCCGTGGACGGCGCATACACATACGCGTCCGAAAGGCCGCTGCGCTCGAGCAGGTCAAAGAAAGCGTTGCTGTGGAAGTCCCGGCCGGTGGCGGTCACGCCATCCTTCTCATAGGTGCGGTCATCGTTGTAAATGCCCTCAAGCTCCAGCATCGTGGACGCCCGCGCGGCGCTTTGATACAGCTCCGTCTTTGCGTCCGCGCGCCGCCGCCGCTCAGCCTGCTCTGCACGGTACGCCTCATAGGATTCCAAATAGCTGTCCAGATAACGCGAGGCAGGCAGGTCGTTCTCCAGTAGCCAGCTGTCGAGCCGCGTGTTCTTATACTGCTGCGCCACCGCACGCGGTGCGAGGCCGGCGGAGCGGCGCTGCTGGTCCTCATCGTCAAAGCCGTAGGCGTCCGCCCAGGTAGAGCGATTCGCTTCGCGAAGGTATACGATCTGGTCCGCACTGAGCGTATATGTTTTGCTGCCGGTGTTCAGCTCATAGGTGTGCTGCTTAGTTGGAGAATACTTGCTGCCATACGTCAGCCGGGTGCCGGTGGCGGAGGTGCCCGTCCGACGGCTGTCAGTGCCTCCCTGCTGAAGCTGCTCGTCGTCGCGTTTGGGCTTCTTCTGCAAAAGGTCCGGTACCATATCCCTCTCCCTGTCACCGAATGGTGACGCTCGTCTTGTCCGTGTTAACCCCGCTGCCGCGGCGGCTGCCGGACAGGTTGTATGCATCGAGCGCGCGTGCATAGGCCGTCTCCTCAAGCGCGCGGCGCATCTGTTCATTCCACTGCGCAGCGGTCAGCCTGTTGGCCGCGTTCTGCTGCGCCACGGCCAGCTGGTTGTTTGCGTTGATCTGATCCACATCAAGACGGTTTTGCAAATGCTGATTGTACAGCGCCTGCACCTGCTGCGCCAGCGCCGCCCCGTAGCCGGATTCCAGCGCGGCCACATCCGCCGCTTCGCTGGTCAGCTGTCGCGTCTTGGCGTCCGTCACCCAGGTGGACGCCCCCATGCCGCGCGAGGCTGCATCTACGTCAAGCGCCGCGCGGTTCTGCGTCGTCTGTGTCCGCCGCGAGGCGATGGCCGAATCGTACTGCGGGCGCAAATAGGCCGCAATCTGCGCCGCCAGCGCCTCCTGTTCCGGCACGGTGTACGAAATGGGAGTATAGGTAATTGTCTCCGGCGTAATGGTGGAGCTGCCCAGCTGCGCCAAAATGGCGTTGTAGTAGTCGTTGACCGTCTTGCCGCTGCTGCCGCCCGACTTGCCACTCGATTTCGTCGTCGGCGCAGGGGTCGTCAGCTCGCCGGCAGTACCAGCGCCGATAATCGAAGTGAGCAGCGCTCCGCCGGTTCCCGATCCTGTGCTGCTCGATAGATTTACCATCGTAGGCGTTTTGCGTTTGACCATACTCTCCTCCTTCTCATCTCAACCGTTGACATGCAGCCCGCCGCTTCCTTTAACATAGACGATGCCGATATGCAGCGCGCCGTCTGCGCTCATAACGTACAGGACGCCCGCGTGCAGCGCCCCGTCCGCGCCCATCACGCGCACGATCGACTGCACCGTCCAGTGCGCGTACAGCGTCTGCGCCGCCGTGACGGCCACAACCGTCTCCGCCGTCACCTGCGTCCCGCCGGCAGCCGCCGTGAACCACCCATCGAACCGGTAGCCCGGCCGCTCCGGCACGGGCAGCGCCCCGTACGGCTGACCGTAGGTCACGCTTTTGCTTGCCGGCGTTACGCTCCCGCCCTGCGCGTCGAACGCCACGGCATAGGCGTTGGCCTGCCACTGCGCGTAGAGCGTCGCGGCGGCGTTGGCCGTGTAGCTGCCGCCCGCGGCATAGCTCGTACCGCTGCCGTCCGCCTTCGTGTTCCAGCCGAGGAACGTGTGGCCCGCACGTGTGGGCACCACAGCCGAAAGTGTGAGCGATACGCCATAGGTCTTGGTCTGGCTTGACGGCGCGCCGCTGCCGCCGTTGGCGTTGTAGCTGACGGTATACGTGTTGATCTGCCACTGCGCGTAGAGCGTCGCGGCGGCGTTGGCCGTGTAGCTACCGCCCGCGGCGTAGCTTGTGCCGCTGCCGTCCGCCTTCGTGTTCCAGCCGAGGAACGTGTGGCCCGCGCGCGTGGGCTTCGTAGCCGAGAGCGTGAGCGGTGCGCCATAGGTCTTGGTCTGGCTCGCCGGCGCGCCGCTGCCGCCGTTGGCGTTGTAGCTGACGGTGTAGGTGTTCGCCTTCCACACGGCGTATAGCGTGTCGTTCGCCGTAAGCGTTATGCTCCCGCCCGGCTGGTAGGACGCGCTCGTCGCCGTGGACGAGAGCGACCAACCGAGAAATGTGTAACCGGTTCTTGTTGGTTTGGTGCTACTTATAGTGAAGGTGTAACTGCCTACTCCCGTTCCCTTCTGGCTTGAGGGTGCCCCGCTACCACCATTCGCACTGTAGGAAAGCGTATAGTCCGTTTCGTTCGTCGTGACCGTCAACACGATGCTGGATACGACGGCCCAATTCGTGTTGTATTCTAATGCCGTATCTTTCGTTCCATATCGGGAGGGAAAGAAGATAAACCGATTGTTGGATGAATCCTTAACTTCATCCAACAAACTGTACCCGGCAACCTGATTTGCCACCGAAGAACTGGTCGTTCCGCTTGTAAAAGTGGCCGCATAGCCCATAAAATCACTGCTGCTGGCTACCCTGCCGGTGGCGTTTACATCGTGATAAAGGCGCGCGTACGACGTGCGCGTCGATGTGCCCGTACTGCTGTAATTGACCTTCATGGACACCGCAGTTGCGCGCGACTTTATTGTAGATGTTAAGCCGCCGAATACGGCGACGACCCGCATATAGTAATTGCTATTCCGCCCGACACGCCCCGGATTATCCGGCGCGCCATAGCTATCGGTATAGCACGTCATCAAGGTGGAATAATTTGATCCGGAACCGTATGTGATGATTTTGTTAGTGGCTCCGCTGACCGTGGCGGTAAACGTATACGTCTTGGCCATGCGTCCCCCTTACGGCAGGGCAGCCGCGATTTCCCAGCCCGCAGGATACTCCTCCGGAGACCATACGTTCCCGTCGATCAGCGAGCGATAAAGCTTGCCGCCATAGTCCACGATATCCCCGGCGTTATAGGCGTCATGCGCTCCGGTCGGCCGCGACCAGACCGGATACCCCTCCTCCGTCAGCCCGATGGGCGCATACAGCGCAGGCGTCTGGTCCGGCAGCCAGTCGGCCTGGCTCGTGTGCGCCTGTACGACCCGATACAGCTGCGGGTCGCCTACGCCGTTCTCGCCATACACGAGCAGCACATCTGCCTGGTACGCTACGCCGGGCGCCCACGGCTCGTATACCGTGGCGACCTCAAGCGCCTGCTCGTCGGCAAGAGAGGCGGCAAAGAGTTGTACCGCCCGACGGAACTGCTCCGCAATTTGCATCCTTGTCATCTCAGTACACCCCCAGCAGGACGTTGAGCACCTCGTCCGTATCTGCGTCCGTGATGTAGATATAGATATCCCCTACGTTCAGCCCGGTCACCTGCTCCGGCGGCGTCGTGCCGACCACAAGAGCACGGTTTGCTCCGAGCAGCCCGCCCGCGCCCGTCTCCACGAGCTTGCCTTCCGCCGTGCCGATGGCCCCGCCGTTTGTCAGGTTCCCATGTGTGTGGTTCTCATAGCTGCCCGGGTCACCCTTGTCGCCCTTATCGCCCTTGTCACCCTTATCCCCCTTATCCCCCTTGAGCGCGCCGGAGGTGAAGGCCTCGTATACCTCGCCCACCTTTTCATCGCGCAGTGCGTCCGCCGCCTCGCGCGCCTGCTCCGCTTCCTCGCGCGCGTCCTCCGCGCCCGCCCGCAGATCCTCGGCTGCTGCCCGGGTCGCCTCCGCGTCCTCGCGCAGAACCTCTGCCTCCGCGCGGTCGTCCTCAGCCGCCTCTGCTGCCGCCGTCTGCGCCTCACTGGCATCTGCGGCTGCGGCTGCGGCATTTGCCGCTGCGCCTGCATCCTGTATCAGCTGGATAAGAAAGGGATATTCGTTGGTTGCCTGCGCCGTCTCCGTGTTGAAGAAGGCGTTGCGTGCGCTGAAGTTGAACCGGGCGGTCGTGATCAGTGTCTCCTGGTCCTCGCCCGAATAGATCTGCAGCTCGCACTCGGTAGTGCCCATCCGGTAGGATGCCTGGCGCAGTTCGATGGTGACGACGTTCTCGTCGATGGTGATGCCGTTTTCCTCTGCAGCGCTATCCTGCATGGATGTGCCGCCGGTGTGGGCAAACACGGCGACCACGCGCCGCCCCGTCAAATCGACCGCCTCGCCGTCATCATACAGCGAGATGCGCAGCACATTGCCGCTATCGCCCGTTACAAGCTCAAACTCACGGTTTGACACCGGGCGCTTGGCGTCCAGCTCAATCTCAAAAATCTTTTGGATCGGTGTATTGCTGTTCTGTTCTTCCATCAGCTTTCTCCCCCTCCAGCCAGCGCTTCCAGCCTGGCAATACGTTCTTCCAGCTCAAGCAGCCGTTCGCTGAGGCGCTTAAAGTTCTCGTTAAGCCGCGTTTCATTTGCATCGATGGACTGCCGGATCACATGTCCCGCCGCCTGCTCGGATCTCGGCAAGCTGATGGGATACAGCGCCTTCACCGCCATGCTATTTCATCTCCTTCATCAGGGCGATGTCCACGCCGCCGCGCACAGCAAAATAGCGTCCCGCCTCGTTCTCGAATCGAACCCAAAAGCGCCGCACCTGATCAATAGCGACTGGAAGCTGCATATACCCCTCATCGTCCTCATGGATCACACGCTGAATCACTCGCTCGAGCGCGTTCGACTGAATGCGCACAATGATGCTTCGTCCTTCCGCGCGCAGGATGATCCTGCCGATCTGCTTCTTGTATGCCTTAAGCCCCAAGTCGGACGGCTGCGTGACCCAGTACGCCCGGATTGGTGCTCCATCATAAGTCTCGCCGTTTTCAAACCGGTACAGATAGCGCGCGTCCGTCAACAGCAGCACCACTCCGTCGTGTGCCGCGAGGTCTGCCACAGCGAACCCATCGCGCACCATGTATGCCTGACGGTGCACATCATATTGCACGATCGCGTTATCATAGTCGCCTTCACCTGTCCGGCAAGAAAAATAGAACCGGTTTTGCACCGCCACGCCCCGACTATCCGCCACAGAGCGCACGCCGCTCAGAAACCGGTGCAGGCGCGGCGTGCCTCCGTCTACGGGCGCAACAGCCGAGCCGTTATAGTACATCAGTCCGTTCTTTGTCAGAAAAAACGGCTGGTCGTACAGCACGACAACGGAGGAATCCGCCATCTGCGCAAAGTCCCGGTCGATGCGCTCAACCGCAAACGTACTGGGCCTGTCGCCATACAGCCGCCACACGGAATACCGTTTGAAGATGACGACCTGATTGGACAGCGCACACAGCCCCACGATCTCGTCCCCGTCCGCCTCGCCGACCTCCACATAGCCGCCGCTCGCATCTGCGCCGGCATCGACGGACAGCCAGTCCTCGATCGTTCTGCCGTCGCCCGGCACGGCGGACCAGTACAGCCTGCTTCTCGCCTCCGGGTCGCCCGCAGCGATCAGGCGCCCGTAGTAGGAATCCAGATAGCGCACGGCCACGTCCGAGCCGCCGCCGCGGATCTTCGCCGCATCGCCCGCCTTGGGCGCGGTAGCCGGCGTGCTCTGCAAGATGAGCGTCGTTGCGCTCGGACAGGAAGAAACGGCACACCAGCTCCCGCCAAAGTACAATCCGTCTACCAATGCCCTGCGCTGCGCTTCCTCGCTCATCTGGGCCGCGAGCGTCACGGTGCGCGTGCCCGTATCATAGGCGGAAACGCTCGTCTCCAGAATATAGGCGCCGCTGCCAAAATTTCCGGCCTCGTCGGTTGCGAGCTCGATGCGTACGATCTGCCCCTCGCCTGTAGCGATCAACACGCACTCGGCCGTTCCGATCTTCGTCTGGAGATAGTCCACAGCCGTACCGGAAAGCGCCGGGCTGAAGGTGTGAACCGTGCTCCACGCGCCGTCATTGCAGGCATACACGGCCGTCTGCCCCACTACGTAATACTTGCCCGGGTAGCCGCGCACCGGAATGACCTTTATCAGCCGATCGGTACCCGGAATCGCTGTCGCCACGAGCTTTTCATATCCTGCCGCCACGGCGAGGTCGCCGTCTCTGGTCTCCATGTTCCGCGCATCGGAGGCGGAGCCCACGGGCAACACGTTCCCATCCCGTTGCTGTTCGATGCCGTAGAATTCGTTGATAGCAAAGCTGTCCATGCATCCGCCCTCAATAGTGCAGCAGCCGGAAGCTCTGCGGCTCGCCGCGCGTCTCGCGCTGCAGGTTCGAAACCATCGAGTTAAAAAGCGCAAAGTGCGCCGACGATGTGCCCTGCGTATCCGGGTCGCCGCCGCAGCGCTGGCAGGCCGCGACGTAGTAGGGGATCAACCGGTGCATGTAAGCCGGCAACTCCGGCACATCCGTGGAGGATTCCATGTCCCGTGGCACGAAGCGGTAGTGCACCTCCGCCTCCTCCGCGCCGGAGGCCGCCACACGGAATACGCCGCTGCCCCATGGATTTTGCCGATACAGGACAGGCTTGCCGTCCACCAGCACCTGGGTAACGCGCAGGCATTCGCGCGAGAGCTGCGCCACATCGAACGTCCCGTCCGTCAACGCAACTGTCTCGCGCCGCTGCTGCTTGAAGCGCCTCGCCAGCTCAAACACTGCATCGTTGGCGTATTTCGTGAACTGCGCCCGGTAATGGTCGATGGTTTGCGCGTCCGCACCGCGCTCAAGCATGGTCAGCGACGAGGATATGATATCGTTGAGCGTCATGCCGCGCTCCTCCCCTCAGGTAATGTTCGCGCCACCCGGCTGTGTGAACGCCGCATACTGCCCCGCACGCTCGCGGGCAAAGCGGTCGCGCTCCATGATAAACGCCGCATGGCTTTTGGGGATCTCCAGCCATTCTCCACGCGGGTAGATAAATCCCCGCCCATTGATGTTCATCTCAAAGACCTGATAGCTCTCCGGGTAAGCCGGGTCCTTGGGGATCAGAAACGGCACCAGCCGCTCCGCTTGCTCCTCCTTCACCGTCTTCCCCTGCCCAGCCGGCTGCCGTGCGTCCGTCGCACGTTTCGCTGCTGTCCTGCTGCTCATCGATGCCTCCTTCCCAGTAGACGAAGGGGAGACGGCCGTCTCCCCTTGCACTCCCTGTCCGTCATGCGCTGGCCGCAGAACGGATGTCAATGATCCAGTTCGGGTTGAGCACCTTGGCCGCATAGGCCATGACCTTCGCGCCCACGGTAGAGCGCTGGTCGAGCGGGTCAGCCGTGCCCGCGCTGCCCACCGGCTTGATGATCGAGCGGATCGCCGCGCTCCCATCGATGTCAGCCACGCCGTAGGCATCCGCGCCGAAGATCAGCGAGTGATGCAGGTCTACCGCCGCACTCGCACCGTTGCTGTTCACGTAGCCCTCCGTGCTCTCCACGAAAACGACGCCGTACATGCGTCCCAGCTCGCCGGAGTAGATCGCCTCCGCATCCTGGTAGTTGCGCACTGCCTTCCAGTCCGCATCCTTCTGGATATCCATCGCCACTGCCGGGTCCACGATGCACACAAAGTGCGGCGACCGGCCGTTGGTGAAGCGCCGCGCTTTGTTCGTCTTAAGCGTGCGTACAGCCTTTTGGATCTCGGCGATGGTCAGCACGTTGGACGCGGTGATATTCGTGTCGGCCGCGCCGTTACCAACGCGCTGGATGCTCGTGGTCTCCAGCATCGCGTCACGGGTCAGCCACTCAACCACCGTGCCCAGCTGTTCGCCCAGCAGCTCCACGCTGTCGCGGATCACCGGGTCGATCGCCGTCAGATCGAGCAGGTCGGAGATCTCCACGTATGCGCCGTACTGCTCGAGCGTGGCGGTCACCGTCGTCTGCGAGAGCGTCTGCCCGGTGGGCGTCGTACCCTCGGTCAGCTTCTGCGTAGTCGTGCTCGGCGTGAACAGGTTGTACCTGCGCCAGTTGATCGTCTTACCGCTGTTGCGCGGGATGGGCCGCCGCTGACCAAAGTTCGCATAGACAAACGTTGTCTTGGCGATCTCCAGCAGCCTGCGGTCGTAGTAGGTCTGCAGCGCCGTGGACAGCGTTGCAGTCGTGTTGGTTGCCATATGCCTTACCTCCTATCGGTATCTGCCGTCAGAGCGTAACGCGCCTCCCCTTTCGCTGTGCGGCCTCTATGCGCGCCTCGAGCTGGCGGAACTCGTCCGCGCTCATGGCGGCAAAATCCAGCTTGGGCGCACTCACCTCGCCGCCTGCGACGCGCATCGGTCGCGGCGCCTCCCGGTGCCGCTGTGCCTCCGCCTGGTCGCTCGCCGTACGCGCCGCGCTCCAGATGGCCAGCGCCGCCTCTGCGCCAAAGCGCTGAAGGTTTGCTACAAAACCGCCATCCAGGTCACGCTTTGCGTCAAAGCCTGCAGGCACAAGCCCCGCCCGCTCCGCCGCCGCCATCTCGCCGGCAAGGCGCTCCGCCTCGCTCCCGGGCACGGTCTCGCGTCGTCCGCTCTGTCGGTCGTTGAGATAGTCCTCGTAAAAGGACTTGGGGTTGTCCGCGTATTCCTGGGCCTTTCTCTCGTTTCGCTCGCGCAGGATACGCTCATACGCCTCCTCAGCGCTGAGACCGTCGGCGCGCATCCGTTCCGCAAGGAGCATACTCCCCAATCGGTACTCCGGTGTGCGCTCGTGCCGCTCGCGCTCGCGCGCCAGCCGCTTGCCCAGCGCCGTATCAAAGGCCTGTTGATCCAGAACCGTGGCCTGCGCGCCGTCGTCGCGCGTGCGCTCCAGCGGCTGCGCGTCCGCATCCGCCTGGGGCTCGACCGTTCTTGCCTCCGGTTCGTCCGCTTCCGAAAGGGCGGACAGGGAAATCTCCCCGGCGCCCGCAGCCTCGTTGAGCGGCTGCGGTTCGGCGCCTGCCACGCCGGGGACCGCGTCTGCAACGAATGATTCCATCTTCCATCTCCTATTCCTCGCCCGTTTCGGCCGGCGTCGCCGTTATCGAAAAGGGAGTTCCATTCCCCTCATCGCTGCTGTGCTGCCATCGCGTCAGGCAGTGCTGCGCCGTCCTCTCCATCGGGCGGAAGCTGCCCCCCGGCTGCAGCCATCTGCTCCGCCTGGGAAAGCGCCTCTGTGCAGGCGGCGAGCCGCTCCGCCTGCTGCTTTGTCAGCTCCGTGAGCGACTGCACCTGCTGCTGCAAAGCGAGCATGCCCCCCTGCTGTGCGCGGCGGATCTTGTCCAGCAGCGGCTCCAGGCCGTCGTACTCGAGCCCCTCGAGCATGATCACCGGATCGACCGTGCCGGAGAGCAGCTGCATCGCCTGCAGCAGCAGCTCGTTGTGCATCATTCTCGTATACTTCGTCTGCCTCGCCGTCTTAACGGTGATGCAGCGCTCGACCGGCACACCGCGCTCCGCCGCGCCGCGCAGCAGTCGGCGATTGAAGGGTACAACCAGCTGTTTCCCGCCCACGCTCACAGCAACCTGCCGTTCGTCGATCATGCGGTCGCGCAGTGTCTCGATCTGCAACCGCACCGCCTTGCGGAACGCGCTGTGGATCGCCCGCGCCTCCATACGGCTGCGCTTGGTGCTCATCTCCTGCAACGCCGTGATCGCGCTCGCCGCCGTCACGCCGCCGCCGGTCTGCCCGCGGCTCTGGTCGTTCGAGCCGCTCTCCTGCTTGATGCTTTCGCGGATGAGCTGGATATAGTTCACGATGTACGCCGGAAGCGGCGCGGGCTGTTGCCACTGCATTACCGCCGACGGCGCGCCCTTGGTCGCAATCACCTCACAGGCAAAGTCGCGCACGTCGTCGATATCCGCCATCTCGTCCTGCACGAAGATGCGCGGCCGGCTCGCGCGAAATGCGTTCGTCATCACGATCTGGTCGAGCTTGTCAGAAAACCGCTGCGCATCCTTGAACAGATCCGTCACGCCCAGGCCCAGCGCGCTGCCCTTCTGCGGGTACAGCCGCGCCACAACGAACGGATACAGCCCGTGCCCGTAATACCCGTCCGGCTCCGCCTCCGCCGAGTTCTCCAGCACCTGTCCGCCCGCAAGTCTCACAAAATGCACCCGATAGCGGCGGCGTTCCGGGTCGTAAACCCGCAGCCACGCCTCGATCAAGCGGAAATAGCGCCGCTCGGCCGGCGTGGTCGTGGCGCCAAAGTCGTCATGCCGCTCGTCGATCAGATCGCTGTCGCCGCGCATGTAGGGGTAGTGCAGCGGGTAGTGCTGCAAAAACCAGTCCGCCGGCTTGCGCTCAAGCTTGAATACCGCCCGACCGTCCTGTACGGACGGCGTCTCCGGGTCGCATAGCCAGTTCTTGTTCACCACATGCCGGATGTACGTCCCACCGGCGCCGTGGTTTGCGTCCGGGTCGCTGCCAACCTCCCACACGCCCCAGCCGCCAACGAGCACGTCGTGCACGAGCTTGTCATACTCGGCCTCGAAGTCGCACCCCTCAAGCTCCTCAGCGATCACTGCCGTCAGCGCCCGCGCAAGCACCTCGTTGCCCACCCCGTCCGGCTTTACCACCGCCTCCGGGTATTCGTCCGATAGATCCGCCTTCAGGTTCTCGATCGTCGAGGTGATCACAGGCGTGGTCGGCTTCGGCAGGCGCATGTCGCGCCCATCATCCTCCATTCCGCCCGTCCAGTGCCTGCCCTGGTACATGCGCTCGTTGTCGTCCAGTCGCTCCCATTCCGCCCGGTAGGCGTTATCGCAGTACTCACGAAGCAGCGCATAGATCGCGTCGGCAAAGCGCGTGTCCGCGTCCCCCGGCGGATGTTTTTGAAACAATCCCTCCCGGATGATCTCCATCTGCGTCTGCCTGTGCGCTTCCCGCCCGATCCTCTTCATGTCCGCATCTCCTTAAAGGTCCATAAATCCGCTGCCCGACGCCCGCCGCGGCTCCGCCAACGGATCAAACGCCAGCACCTTGCCCTTAGGCCGCGTCTGACGCGCTGGAGACGGCCGGCTCATCAGCCCGTAGCGCATCGCCTCCGCCGCATGATCCTCGCAGTTGCCGGACACGTCCTCGTGCGTCGTCCGGCTGTAGGTCAGCAGCGGCAACGTGCGCACAAGGTTTGCACAGCTTGAAAATATCTGCACATAGGGCAGCCCGTCCGGCGCCTTTGCCAGGCACTCCCGCACGCGCTGCCAGCCGACAATGCGGCTGTTGTCTGCCTTCATGAGCGGCACTCCGGCGCGCAGGAATGTCTCGGCGATGCTCTCCCCGCCCATCACGTCCACAGTCCCGCGCCGCTGCCACATGTCCGGCGAGGCCACCGTGTAGGCGATCTGCTCAAGCCCATTCTCCTGCCGGATCAGCCGCGCCATGTCCGCCGCCAGCGTCTCGCTCTGGTAGATCTCCCGGTAGATGTACAGCCGCCTGTCCGGCGCCACCGCAAACCACAGCACGCAGCATGGATCATTGTATCCCCAGTCCATCGCCCGGAATCGCTTCCACTCCACCGGGATCGGGAACGGCTCCACCACGTGTTGTGCACGCCGAAACTCCTTGAAGAACTGCCCGCTCACCACGTCCCAGTCCCCGTCCAGGTGTGCCCGCCGCAGATCCTCCGGCAGCGCCATCAGCAGCTTCACATACTCCGGGTCCGCATCCATCAGCACCGGGTTGTCCGTCACCCGTGCCGGGATAAACACATAGTCCTCCGGGTTCTCCCCCTCCCGGTAGTCCCGGTCGATGAACAGCCGCTTGATGTAGTCATGGCCAACCCCGCCAGGATTGCATGTGTAGTAGATACGCGGCGAAAAATCCTTCCGTGTGGAACGGTTTGTCGTGGAGATGTATTGCATCTGGTACTCCGTGAACTGCGTCGCCTCCTCAAAGCCCACCACGTCGTACTCCTGCCCCTGATACTGCAATACGTCACCCTCCGCATCGCAGTAGCCCAGCTTGATGATCGACCCGTTCTGGAACGTGAAGGTTCTCTCGTCCTTGTTGTACCGCGCAATGGCCGCCTTCCCGCCGCCGCACAGCTCGTCACACAGCTGCCGGATGTGGTTGTTCTGCAGCTCCGGGAACGTCCGCCGGAGCAGCAGCAGCCGCAGGCCTTCATAGTGCAGCGCCAACAGTACAAACTTGCGCCGCATCGCCCAGCTCTTGCCGCCGCCGCGCGCCCCGCCGTAGGCTATGTGCCGCGCTGTCGCCTTGAAAAATTCCTCCTGCCGCGGGTTCGGCGTCCCCCGAAGCACCGGCTCCCTCGTCATATCCAATCCTCCCCGCAATCCCTCGCCCGCCCGGCCCGCCGCATCGTTTTCCCGAAAGAGCCGCTCGAATGCCGCAACCGTTTCTCCGCTTTGCCTGCCGCCTGTAGGCAGCGTTGGCGTTTCGGCCATACTTCCCTGCTTGGGGCGCATGGAACCAAACCTGCCTTTTCCCTGGGCACAATCGACTCCCGGAAACTTTATCCCCCCCCCGTCAATGGGCAAGAAAAAAGCGCCCTCCTCCGCTGCGCCTGCTCCGGCTGTTCTCGCTTCACTTCCTCCTGTCTACTTCTCCCTCAGCTCTGCATCCTCCGCGCCGTTCCCGTCCCTGTCTCAAAGGCTTCGGCTGTCCCTATCCCCCGGCAACCGACCACCTCTTCAACCCCAAAACAAACCGCATTTTAGACCGCATATTCATACAATTTCGCCCATTCAACTATGCGTTAAAGTGAACTTTAGCGAATAGTTGCACCGATTTCCTGCCAAATCAGGCCGTTTTTACCCCGAAAACCGGCTCCTGCAAATGCATATACAGCCTTTATGCGCCGCTTTCATGCAGCTCTATACGGCGGTATGCACCTCCGCCTCCTCCACGGCAGCAGGCTCCTTAGCGGCTCCAGTCGTCCACCTCTTTGGGCGTGGCCGCTTGTACGCGCACGGTCACCGTCTGCTCCTCCTGCGGCTTCCCGTAGCCGTATCCGCTCAGCACTAGTCCGGCAATCCGCGCGTCATAGTCGCCATTGGCTGCCGCCTGCACTACGTGCTCCTCGATTCGGTCCCTCGCGCGGCTAAGTAAAGATACGATTCGCTCGTCCGCTCCCTCGATCTCTCCTCGAATGTAGCTATACAAAGTCACCTTGCTAATGCCGAGCCAAACAGCAAGGCCGATCATGCTTGGATGCTCCTGCCGGATGCGCAAATCTCCGCTCTTGAGCGTCCGCTCCTGGCGGGTAGAATCGCAGTGGTCAAAGTAGGCCTGCACGCGCTTTTCTATAGCCTTCGCATCTCGCAGAACGCATTTTCTGCCCATCATCCCGCCCCCTTCCGCAAAAAAGCACCAGCCCTGCGGCGGCGCTCAATCTTTTACGATATCAGTATATCATGGCACAACCTCTCATTTTCCCCCATCCTCCGCATGCACTTCTCGCGCCCTCCGCAGCTCTTCGCCGGAAGGGCCTGTGCACCAACTGCACCAACTGCGTCAAATACACCCTGTTTTCTATATAACCCCCTATATAGAATATATATTAGTAATATTATACACTATATATTCTTATTTACCCCTTTCTTAAAAGTTATGGTGCAATTGGTGCAATTGGTACAGATATAGAAAGAAGTTCAGACTTTTAGCTTCTTTCCGGGCTTGCGCCAATGCACCAACAGGCTTGAAAAATGCACCAGCTGCACAGACTGCACCATCTGCACATTCATTTTAATGCATAAGCTCTAAAAGAAAGTTGGTGCAATTTGCATAGAGTTGATGCGGTTGGTGCACCATGTTGGTGCAGTTGGTGCACGACAGCCGGCACTAGTATATGCTCTAAAAGAGAAGAGCAACCAAACGCTTTTTCCATTCCTCGCTGTTTTCAGGCGTACAAAATACGCATATTTTTTCTTCAAAAGCTATTGATAAATACGCATAAAAGGCGTATAATTAATAATGTAAGGAGGGCAGGAAATGAAAACAAAAGACCTTATCGAGCTTTTAGAAAAGAACGGCTGGAAATTCAAAAGGCACGGTGCAAATCACGATATTTACGTAAAGGGCAAGGAAAAAGAAAGCGTGGTAAGGCACAGAGAATCCGACGAAGATTTAGCAAAAGCAATCATCAAGCGGCGCGGGCTGAAATAAGCCCGCCGCCCTTGATAACAATACAGGAGGTACGGGCAATGAAATTCAAAAAGCAAGCGAATGTCGCGTTCTTTTCAAAGTACGTCCGCGAAGATGGGAAGTTTACGATTACAAGCGTTGATCGTCGCGTAAACGGCACTTTGAAAAACGTGTTCGAGGTAACGGACGAAGCCGGAACCGTAATTGACACATTGCCGCGCCTTAAAGACGCAAAAGAAAAATACGTGGAAATTTGAAGGAGGTATTTTACTATGAAAAGCGCTTATCCTATCGTTATGACGCAGGGAAAAGAATTCATTGTGGTATTTGTTCCGGATTTTAACATCAATACGCAGGGAAAGGACCTTCCGGACGCAATCGAGATGGCGCGGGACGCGATCGGGCTTATGGGAATTGACATGCAGGACGACGGCGAAGCGTTGCCGGAAGCGTCGAGCCTTGCGGACGTTCGGGCGGACGCGCCTTCTGGAAGTATTGTTTCGCTGGTTGACGTCGACTTTTCCGAATATCGCAGGAAAAACGATATGCGCGCTGTGAAAAAGAATTGTACGATTCCTTCATGGCTTAACTTTGAAGCCGAAAAAGCGGGCATAAATTTTTCTGCCGTTCTTCAAGCGGCGCTAAAAACTGAATTGCATATTACGGGACGGTGACACTCCCCACGGATAAATCCGGGGGATTCTCGGTTCGCAGACCGTTACCCGCTGGCGGAGCAGAGGGGGAAAGCCTTAGAGCTTATTGAGCGCCTCAAGGCGCAGCTGCTCATCGATGTGCTTGTAACGCTCTGTCGTCTGCGCGACCGAGTGGCGCATCGTGCGCGTTATGATGGATGGCGCTATGGTCTCGTCAGCCGCCATGCGCGACCCCGTGGTATGGCGGGACGAAAACGCCGCAATAAACATCAGAGACGCCGGAGTTGCGCTGATAGCGTGACTTCCCATAGAACCGTGGGGCACTTGGGGATAGCCTGTTGATGCTCGGCCCGTTAGGGCTGTTGAGCAGGAAGCCCTCGCCTCTTTAGGCGGCGGGAGCATGTCACAACTGCCTGATCTCTCGTAGCGCGGCTGCATGAAGCCGGTCTATCTGGGAGTAACTGTAATGCATTTTTCGACAAACTTTTTCCCAGGTAAGCCCCTCGATATACCGATGCCGCAACAATACGCGCTGCCGCGGATCTGACAGTGAGCCTATTGCCAGCTCAATGGCGTACTGCTCGGCCTGCAACCGCTCCAGACGGTCCTCATACAGCCCCAGCAGCTCCAGCGCGCGATCGGCCAGACGCTCCTGCCTGCTGCCGCCTCGACGCCTCTGAGACCGGCTCACGGCCGCAAAACGTTGTGCCTGCGGCGCGTATGCCCGCCGCTGAATCTCTTCGATCTGCGCTCGCAGCTGCCGCAGCTCCATGGCATTGGCCCGGTAGCGCCTTAGCCTATCTTTCGTCAAGACCGCTTTCCTCCTTATTTAGCACTCTGCAGCGTAGCGCCTCAATGGCGGCCGCCTGTCCACGATCCTTTCGACGCAGCGCGTCGAGTACGCGCTCGTCATGCGTTCCCATGAGCAGTATGTGATAGACGCGGCAGACGTGTTTTTGCCCGGGTCTGTGCAACCGCTCATTGGCCTGCTGATAGAGCTCGAGTGACCAGGTCAGCCCAAACCATATGAGGATGTGCCCGCCGCTTTGAAGGTTAAGCCCATGACCGATGCTTGCCGGATGCGCGAGAGCAACGGGGATGCGGCCCCGGTTCCAATCCTCGATATCGGCCGGGTGGTCAAGGCTACGACAGACAATCCGTCGCCGGATGCGCTCGGCATCGTGCCGGTAGGCGTACAGTACGAGCACAGGATCACCTCCGGCGGCTTCGATTAACTCCTCCAGCGCGTCGAGCTTGAGCGCGTGCAGCTCGTGCACACCGCCGTCCTCGTCGTAGATGGCGCCATTGGCATACTGAAGGAGCTTGCCCGTGAGCGCCGCCTCAGTGCCGGCAATGATCTGCTGATTGTCATCCAGGCACTCCAGGACTTTCTCCCTTTCAAATCGCCTGTAACGTGCCATAAGCTCCGCGGGCGGCTCCAGCAGTACGTTTTCATACAGCTGTCCGGGTAGATGCAGTACGTCCTCCTTACGGAGGCTCATGCAGATATCCCCAATCCGCTCATACACCTCCGCCTCCGCGCCCTCACGTGGGCGGTAGCTGTATACTATGTGGCCGTTCATCTTCTCGGGCAGCAGGTAGCGTGCACGAAACGCGGAGAGCGTCCGGCCGAGGCGTTCTCCCTGGTCGAGCAGATAGAGCTCAGGCCAAAGATCGGGCAGTCCATTTGGACGAGGCGTACCTGTCAGGCCAACGATCCTACGGATACGACCGCGCACGCGCCGCATGGCTTTCCATCGCTTTGCGCCGGCGCTTTTGAAGCCGCTAAGCTCGTCTAGAACGACAATGGGGAAAATCCATCTATCCGCCAACGTCTCTACGAGCCACACAACATTCTCCCGATTGATTACATATATATCCGCGTCCAGCGAAAGCGCCCGCTGCCGCTGCAGTACGCTGCCCGTGACGAGCGAAACACGCAGATGCCGCAGGTGATCCCACTTCATAGCCTCCTGTGCCCAGGTGTTTTCTGCTACGCGTTTTGGCGCTATCACCAGCACTGGGCCATTCTCTAGTCGGTCATAGAGCAGCTGATCGAGCGCGGTCAGAACAGTGACGGTCTTGCCGGTACCCATGCCCCAAAACAGAGCGCAAGCCGGACGGTCAAGTATCCAGTTGATTCCCGCCCGCTGATGCGGATAGGGAGCGAATCTCATCCCCGCGACCTCCTTTCTCCATTAACGCGGCCCGCAGTCTATCCACATCCGCCCGATTCCGAACGACGTGCACCTCAAATTCCATCTTCCGCAGCCGGTCCAGCCACCACCGTTGAAGCCCGCTCAGCCGTCCGCCTGTGGGCCGCTTGACCTCCACAAACGCAGCACGTCCTCCTGGCAGCAGAAGGATACGATCCGGCACACCAGACCAGCCGGGACAGACCCACTTGAGACACAGTCCGCCACAGCGCTCGACCATCAGCCGGAGCGCCCGCTCCACGTCCCGCTCCGTCATGACCTCGCCCCACCGCCGGTAAAGTGATAGTAGCGCTGACGTCCGTAGACGGGAACCGTAATTTGACGCCGGCCTGCGCTCTTCCAGCCCTTCATCCGGCCCATGATGTCGCGCAGGTCCTTGCGATCTATGCGGTCAAACCGGTCTGGGCTGCCGTGAAGCGCCTCCACCCAAATCTCCAACAGGCAAACCGTTTTGCGCTGTTCCGTACCAACAGCATCGGATTCGAGCCATTGCCGCCGCTCATACAAATCCATCTCCGGCCAACGCGCCGGCAGTAGGCGTTTGAGATACGCCTCGACCATACCGGCGTTCGGGTTCTCCTCCTCGTATTGCTCCTGGATCAGCCGCGCCTCCTGCTCCAACTCCTCGGACAGGTATAGCGTCTCGCCGGCTCGAAACGCCGCTACAGCCTCGCCCCAAATCTGTCGTATCTCCTCATCCGTCAGATCCTGCCAGATGCTGCGGGTGGGCGCGTTGGGCGTGTCCACCACCCAGAAGCGGCGGTTGCCTGTGGCGTCGCGCAGAAACTGTTCCTCATTCGTCGTGCCGATAAAAATACACTGCCTCGGGAACTCCTGCAGGCGGCGGCCGTACGCCGGCCGGTAGTGATCGGCCTGCTTGGAGATATACAGCTTAATCGTCTCTATCTCTGCGCGCCGCAACCCTGCGAGCTCTCCCACCTCCACGATCCAGACGCCCTGTACCTGTTCGTATGCGTCCTTGCCCTGCAGCGTGGTGAAGGTGTCCGAGTACCAGGCGCCGCCTAGCTTGGCTACCAGGGCTGATTTGCCGATGCCCTGCGCGCCGCGGATGGTGAGCATGTAGTCGAACTTGCAGCCGGGCCGGTAGATGCGAGCGGCAGCGGCGGTCAACGCCTTGCGTGTGACGGCCCGCGTATAGGGAGTGTCCTCTGCACCCAGGTAGTCGATGAGCAGCCGGTCAAGGCGCGGCTGACCGTCCCATATGCACCCATCCAGAAACTCCCGCACCGGATGGAACGCGTGTGCCTGCGCTACGACGTTCACGCCGTCAAAGATACGATCCTTTCCCGTCAGGCCGTAAACCCGTTCCAGATGGTAGCGCAGCGAAGCATCATCGCCGTCCGTCCAGCGGCGCGGGCCGTTAACGAGCCGGCTCCACGGGAGGTCGCGCACGGCGACGATTCCATGCGTCATTTCATCGAACGCAATACCGTTCGCAAAGGCCGGATCATAGGTCAGGATGGTCACGACGTTTTCGATCGTCTGCGCGAGCACGCCCTTCTCCGTGACCTTCAGCAGTGCACGCCAGTCACCGCCTTCCGGGGTGCTGTAGTCGCGTTCGGCTTCAGCCATGCGGTCGGCTACGATCTGTTCACGTACGCGTGCATCTTCCGATGCGAGCTGCGCCATAGCCTTATAGGAGGGACGGCTGCTCACCCGCTCATCCGGATCGCAGTCCGCGTCCAGCGCGCCGAAGCGATGAATCCGCACCAGGTCCCATGCGTTGCACAGCTGTCCGCCGGCCGGGTCGGTGGCGTGATGGCTGTAGCTGAACTTGTCCTCATACACGACCACGCCCGCCGCAGTGCTGCCGCCGGCATAAGTGTAGCGGTTCTCCTCCGCGCAGGGCTGATAGCTTGGGATGAACTGCTCAATAGCGTCCTGTATCGGATACGCGCGACAAAAGGCGCCGATCAATCCGCCTTTATCCGTCGGGTCAGCCTGCTTGCCGGCGCGCTTGACCGCAATCTCAGCTATGCGGCTGCTCATCGGCCAGCTCGACAGATCACGCCAGTCCCGATAGGTCGCGAGTATTGCATCCGGGTCGAGGAAGTCGCCGTCGTGATACTCAAAGACGTAGGCTGCATCCCGCGATGCGCTCGGCCAGAACATCACGCGCTGCGGCTGATATGTGGAATCATCGAACTGGTCGATGCCCAGCATGGCGGCCACACGGCGGCCGACGGCCGGGTACTCCTCCGGCGTTACATCGCGCGCCAAAGGGATGATGAGCCGCAGGCGCGGCTTTCCAGGCGTATGCTTGTGCGTAGAATATATCGCGGCGGCATTGCCAAAGAGCATTAGCCAGTCCGGCCATAGCTCCGTGCCGGCAAAGTCCGCGTCTAGGCAGAGAAGCGAGCGATGACGGACCGCTGAGCGCCGCCCCTGTTCGCAGTAGCCGCCAACGAAGCCCCCCACATCCTTCACGGCCGTCTGCCTCTCGCGCGGCATGATCCGATACTCCGCCGCTGTCTCAGGCGTGCGCGTCACCCGACGCAGACGCTTGAGCAGGTCTGACCAGAGGATGCGTTCATTTCGCCAGACTTTCGCCCTGCGGCTGCTGGCGGTAGCAATGTCCAGCGATTTATCGTGCGATAGAACGATATCACCCAGCTTTTGCTCCATCCTTAATCCTTTCGATAAAACAGGGTTTCATATCCATCCGCGGCCAGCGGCAGGCCCGGCGCCCAGGGAATGGGCTGCGCCATGATCGCAGCGATATCCTGCCAGTGGCTGCCTGCAGGTGCCTCGACAATCACCTCGTCGTGCACATGGAACACGATCTCATAGCCAGCCTGTGCGAGGCGCAGGAGCGCCACAGCGAGACAGTCGCGTGCGAATGCTTGCACCACATTCTCTACAAGTCTCCCGCCCCAAGTGGTAATGCGCTCCCAGTGTCGCGTTGTCTGGTTCTGCCCCATAAACATGATGGCTCCCTCCTTGTCCAATGAGGCGCTCCAGTAGGAGAGCAACCGGCCGGAGGGGAGGGAACAGCGTAGCGCGTCTGCATCACGTCTGTATGCAAGCCTTGCCCCCGGCACAGGAATCGTTATTCCGGGCCGGCGCAATGCCTCCTTTGCTGCGTGCTCCACAGAGCGCCACAGTGCTGGAATGGCTGGGGAGGCCAGACGCCATCCGTGTACGATCTCCTGCAGTTCTGAATCGCTGAGGCCCATCCGACCCGCTCCAAAGGCCTTGAGCGCCGCGACGCCGCCGCCAAAGCCGCAGGCCAGCTCTGCGATCTTGCCCTTCTGCCGCAGATGCGCGTTAATGCCGTGCTTTTCCACGGGCACCCCGAACATCCGCGCTGCGCTGCGACAGTAGATATCCTCGCCCTGGGAGAAGGCATCCAGCCGCCACTGCTCGCCGGCGAGGTATGCCGTCACCCGCGCCTCGATGGCCGAGTAATCCGCCACCAGCAGCGTATATCCAGGCCGGGCCATGAACGCCGTGCGGATCAGCTGCGAGAGCACGTCCGACACGCTGTCAAAACAGAGCGTGAGCGTCTCCACATCCCGACGCCGTACGAGCTCCCGCACCTCAGCGATTTGGGCAAGGTAGTTCCGACTTAGGTTCTGCAGCTGCACCCGCCGCCCTGCCCAGCGGCCCGTCCGTCCTGCGCCGTAGTACTGCAGCAGGCCGCGGAGACGGTGGTCGCCGCTTGCAGCGTCGAGGATCGCCTGATACTTCCTTGTGGAGGTCTTGCCGAGCTGCTGCCGCAGACGGAGGACGCGGCACACAAGCGGGTCAGTTGACTGCTGCAGCAGTTCCTCCACAGTACCCTTGTCAAGACTATCTGTCTCGATGCCGAGACGCCGGAGGCAGGTCTTCAGCTGCGCCACGCTGTTCGGGTTATCGAGACCTGTCAGACGCTGAAGCTCGGCCAGGTTCGCCGCACGTACTCTCTCATCGATCTCGACCGCTGCCGATGCGAGCCCGAGGTCTGCCAGTACACCCCGTTCGTTGATCCGTGCATCCAGAGCTTGAACGCGGCGCTCAAATGCAGGTACGGGCAGGCCGCGCAGCCGATCGTGAATCGTCCGCTCTACCTCCACATCGCGGCGGCAATATCCGGCGAATCGAGCCCACTTATCCGGCGCATGCTGCGGCAGGTTGCGCGTTCTGCCGCCGTTTGCGGCCGTAGGCCGGCAAGGCTTGCAAAAATAGGAGATCAGCGCCGCCCCCTCCCGTAGCTTCTGCTCGCTGAGCAGCAAAGCCGCACCGGCAGCATCCAGGCTCAAGGGAAGACCGTGCATGGCGCAGAGCACCATGGTATCCTCCCATTCCTCCGGCGGCAGATCGCACCCGAGATAGCGAGACAGGCAAGCCCTCTCAAATGAGCAGTTATGTGCAACCTTGATAACGGCAGGATCAAGCAGTCCGGCGATCACGGACTGCAGCATTTCGTCGGCATCATGCCCTGCCGTCAGGTCGAGCACCTCAACAGGGTGGTGATCCCAGGCGTACGCCAGCAGGAGGATCTCGAAGTCTGGCGATTCCGCATAGCGAAATACGCCGGCGCGGCTGAGATCCTCACTGCTAAACGTTTCCAGGTCGGTATATAGGTGCGGCCGGTCACCGCAGGAAGGCATCGTCTGCTGCCCCCTCGGGCTGATAGCCGTCATCAAAGTCGTCCGCACTACCGACGATCCCAAAAGGCTCGCCGTCGTGCAGCTTTTGGATGGACAGCAGTCCAGCGCTGATGCCGCGCTTACCATGGCTGGAGTAGCCGTAGAAGTTGATGGATGCGCGGCCATAGCAGCCGGAGTAGACCTCGCCCGGGTCGGTGATTGGATTGCGGAAGCCGTCTACAATGACGGGCTTAGCCTTGCTGCTGACGGTGATCACCCAGCAGCCCTTACATTCTGGCCCGAACGGCTCTCCGCTCGTGCGAACGCCATCCCCATCGTGCAGTGTATGAACGGGCTTTGCCGGCAGCGCGTTCGCACCGTTTCGCTTGCAGAAGTTCTCGCGAGCCTCTGCCATGGCGGCCCGGATGCGCTCTAGCGTCTCCGTATCGCTCTTGGGTATGAGTAGTGTCACACTGTACTTGGGGTCGTCTCCGTCCTGCGATGCTCGCGGCTCAAAGACATTGCAAAAGCTGAACCGGCACTTTCCTGTTACCACCTTAGTACTCATGGTTATACCTCCTCGATCATGTTTGCTTAGGTCGAAAAATCGTTCTTTGCTTCGGCGAGCCGGTCGTACTCCGGTCGCCGATCGCTCTCCGGCGCTACGGATGGTGCGCCGGGTTTCCTGATGACGTGGGCAGCGATCAGCTCGCCCACACGCTTTTTGCCAAGAGCCTTCTCCATGGCGGCGGGGGAGAGCAGCTCGCTGCGGGTTACATCGCCCGTATGGTAGCCGGCGTCGAGCAGCTCACTGAGGACAGCCGCCTCGTCATCCCAGACGCGCGATCCACGGCCCTCGACAACCTTGTATCCTGGGATCGCTTCCCCTTCCAGCAGGACGGACAGTGCACGCTCCCGTACGCGCTTGAGCCACAGCGTGATGAGTGGTTCCATGCCGAGGATCTTCGCTGTTTCCTCAGGCGACAGCGATGGCACACCGGCTGCGATGTCATACTTGCTGATAAGGGCTTCACAGCGCGCAGCAAGCGCCGGACAGCTTCCTGCATGCGGGCAGAAGCGGCAGTGCTCGCCCGCCTTAAATGCGCCGGTGCCGTCCGCCGCTTGAGCTGCAGCTGGCTTCACCGTATGCTCCGCCCAGTCCAAAAGGTCCTCTGTCAAAAGCCCCGTATGACTGATGTTATCCAGCCGGGGTTGATAGATGTGCAGCTCGACCTGCCGCACGCGGTAGGCAAATCCGTAATCATGCAGCGCGCCCAGGGCATACAACCGGATCTGTGGATTCGTATCGGCCGAGACCGGCACCCCCTGCCCGTACTTATAGTCGATCACTGTCAACGTGTCGCCCTCAAGGATGATGCAGTCGCAGGTGCCAAACCCGTCCGGTACCCAGGTGGAGAAATCCACCCGCTGCTCCAGCAGAACGATGGCATCGCTTGTGCGCTTCTGCTCTTCGATATAAGCGGCATACCCGCGCGCATGCTCCACCATCTCCGCCGTTACGCCCGGCGCCTCAGGCGGCTGTCCGCCACGGGCGATCCGCTCAGCCACCTCATGGGCTAGCGTTCCCTCGCGGGCATACTCTGTGCTAGTATCCGGATAGCCAGAGGCGATGTGCGCAGACGGGGGACAGACCAGCCAGCGGTAGGCGCTCGAAGCGCTCAGCATGGCGTGTGCACGCCCGGCGTGGCCGCTCATGCGGAGGCCTCCAGCATCTGCAGGCGTTTCAGTACCTCGTCGAGCCTGTCCGCCGGTAGCTCTGAGATAGACGGAGCATAGGCCAACACGGCGTCGCGTGCCTTTGCCTTATGCCCGGCGGCCGTTAGGCGCACGACGACGTGGCGGATCTCCTCCAAAAGCGCTTCCTGTGCTGCATCCGGCACGGGGGCGGCTTCGCTCTCATCGGATTGTCGTGGCTGTTCCGCCCGTTCCGCCGGAGTATCGCTTGCTCTGCCGGAGAACATGGCGGCTACGGTCGAGGCGCAGCGTTCACAATCTCGCGTCGGATGCAGCAGCGCGTCGAGGATCTCCCGCAGCAGTTGGCGATCCTGCTCGCCCAGTTCAATTTGTACTTTCCACTCCATCGGTTACTCCTTTCTCTGATTCCCGGCCGGCTCGATTCCGATACCGGCGTGTCCTAAGGCCAGGTCACGTCCCTTGATCGCCATACCGATAATGTTCCACCGTGCCACACTTGAGCTCGATCATTGCGCCGCCTCCTTGTCCTTTCTACGCCTACGCATATAGGACCGCATATAATCGTTGTATTTGTCCCGGTTCGCTTCGCGGTACGCCCGCTGATAGGCGGCGATCTCTTCCCGGTTCGCCTCGCGGTACGCCCGCTGATAGGCGGCGATCTCTTCCCGGTTCGCCTCGCGGTACGCCCGCTTATAAGCGGCGATCTCGTCCCGGTTCGCCTTGTAGTACGCCCGCTGCCTGGCGGCGATCTCTTCCCGGTTCGCCTCGCGGTACTCCCGCTGCCTGGCGGCGATCTCGTCCCGGTTCTCTTCGTAGTACGCCCGCTTCTTGGCGGCGATCTCGTCCCGGTTCGCCTCGCGGTACTCCCGCTGATAGGCGGCGATCTCTTCCCGGTTCACCTCGCGGTACTCCCGCTGCCTGGCGGCGATCTCGTCCCGGTTCGCTTCGTAGTACGCCCGCTTCTTGGCGGCAACTATTTTCTTTTTTCTATCCTGTGGAAAAACAATTTCCCGCTCGATCCGGCGCTGTTCATCGTAGTCAACGGCCTCGAGTTCCTCCAGAATGCAATCATCGTATTTACAATGAAAACAGTCTCTGTCACATATGCTCATGTTTTTCTTCCGCCTTTCGAGCCAGCTCCCGGCCCCGGAACGCCATGGCGATCACGTTCCAGCGCGCAATCTCCTGATCCGCCCGGTGCAGCTCCCGCTGGAGCGCCGCCACCGTCTGCTCGTACTGCGCCCGCAGCTCGGCCAGCTCCGCCTCCTTGTCGGCATACAGCGCCCGCCATGGCTCGGTCGCCTCGTCGATCGCCCGCTTGCGCGCCCGGTGCGCCTCGCCGTGGTCGCGCTTCATGATGGCCAGCGCCGCCACCGCGCAGGAGCCGAACACCAGGCCCGTTACAATCGTGCCAAGCATTGACTTTCCCTCCCGGATCTGCTATCCTGTCCCTGTACACAATCCTTTGAGCCGTTTCGATGCGCCAACATCGGGCGGCTCTCCGCTTTTCCTGCGTGTCTCATTGCGTCGTCCCTCCCGTCACGGGAGCAGGCCGCCGCCATACAGCAGCTCCTTTTCAGAGACGCGCAGCTTCTTGGCCATGATCTGCACCTCGCCCAGCGTGAAATTGGCCGGGTGCTTCAAGCGCCCGTAAAAGGTGGTCTTCCCCATTTGCAGCGCAGCGGCCATTTCCATCGGCACCATGCCCTGCAGCTCCATGTACGCCCGGATCCGGCGCGACACTTCCATCATGTGTTCCTCCTTTCGGCTCCATTGCTTGTCCCCACATTCGTCTGTCTGTTGTCATACTCTATTTATTGTTTCGTTTCCGTAACTTCTTTTGCAAAAAAAATATGATTTAAATTGTCAACATGAAAAAAATCGCAACACCGTTGAATTTCTGCGCGGGTAAAATCAAGTGTTCCGGCCATTTTTCGGTATAATGTAGAAGGACATATCCCCATTGCCGCCGCTACCGCCACCATTTTTACCCCTCTGCTCCTGACAAACTCCAAAAAAGCCTTCTTATCAAACACCCTGCGCCACCTCCGTTTCGTTTACGAAACCATGATACCATTTATTCCCATACTCGTCAATACGCAAACGAAACTTTTTTGTTGCGTTTTCGCTTTTTTTTTGATACAGTATGGATATGAAAGAATTAAAAGACCTGATAAGAGAACAGCGGGCAAGAACCGGCAAGACATTGGAGCAGATCGGCAAAGAGATCGGCGTTGCGAAAGCCACCGTCCAGCGGTGGGAAAGCGGTGAAATTAAAGACATGCGCCGCGACAAGCTGGTCGCGCTGGCGCGTGCACTGGAAACCACCCCTGCATACCTGATGGGTTGGGAAGACGCTCCAGAGCAGGATCACACTTCCATCCTGAATCTCGAACCTTTGCCAGAGATGCGCAAACTCCCCCTCATCGGCACCATTGCCTGCGGCGAGCCGCTACTGGCCGTGGAAAACATCGAGGGGGAGGTGGACGTCCCGGAACAAATCCACGCCGACTTTGCCCTCCGCTGCAAGGGTGACAGTATGATCAACGCCCGCATATTCGACGGGGATATTGTCTACATCCGGCAGCAGCCAACCGTGGAAAACGGGCAGATCGCCGCCGTCTTAATCGACGACGAGGCGACTCTCAAGCGCGTGCGCCTGTTTGACGATCACATCAGCCTCGAACCGGAAAACCCCATGTACCGTCCCATCGTATACTGGAACGGCGATATGAACGCCGTCCGCATCCTCGGCCTCGCGGTCGCGTTCACGAGCATGGTACGATAGCTACAGGCTTTCCTTTTCGCAAAGTCAGAATAATGGATTCTGGGCGCCATATTCGCGTTATATGAAATACTCCGATTCGTATTTTTTCAGTTTGTTTACAAGGAATCATGAAACCGGCAACGCCATTTGCAATGGATCCCATTTGAACCACAGCCACCTTTTCTGGAGGGTATCATGGACTCACAGGATTTTGCAAAACAACATGTTTCCAAAGCCCTGCAAATCGTAGAAGCAGCGCATTCGCTGGAGCTGTCGCTGCTTCCCATTTTCATGGAGGACACCGCCCAGTCCGGCCGCATCTATTCGCCGAAAAACGTCGCCGACTGCTCCGTCATTCTTGCTTCACACCTGTTGTGGCAAGCGAAGTACAGCCATCTGTCAGGCGAGTTCCTGGTGCTGTGTGCGGTCGTATATACTTACGTGCGCAACCCGGATGCCGATACATCCAAACTGAATATCCTCACCAATGAGATCGTGCAGTCTCTCAATACGTTTGAGGACATCATGAATGGCCGTCTCAGCCCCCATATCCCTCACAACCAGGTCAGCACGGCAGGGGAAATAAGCCCGCAGGTCTTTTCGATCTGGATGATCGAACATTCTCTCCAAGCACCCGCCGTCATATTTGATGCCATTTATACCGCTTCGGTTTTTTCGGCCATTATGTCCTGGTATAGGGCTGTTTCCCAAAGTGAAAAGCTGCCGGTCCCCAAAGCGCCCCCGCCGCCTGAGAAGAAGCAGCGGCCCCGCTTCCGGCTCAAGGCGGAGCACAAGTACCTGATCGCATTGATGCTGATCTTCCTCTTCGGCGGGCTGATCGCCTTGCTGATCCACGGCAATTCGCCCGCCGCCGCAGGGAACGGCTCTGTCCCGGCAGACGATCCCCCCGCCATGCTGGAAGCTACGCCCGCGCCGTCGCCGAGCCCCACCATCGGCTACATCTCTGTCCCGTTTCCTCCCCACGGCACCGTGGAGCTGGCCTCCGGCCAAGCGGTCGATCCTTATGAAAGCGCCCCCTTTGAAATCAAGACAAGCTCCGCCAGCAGGTATTATTATATCGTGCTCAAAAGCCTGTCGTATCCCTATGACAACTGCTACATCTATCTGCATGGTGGGGAACCGGCCGAAGTGAACGTCCCGCTCGGCAGCTATGAAATGTACTATGCCTGTGGCGACAGCTGGTACGGCAAATCCGTGCGCTTTGCCGACACGGGCGGGGATTTTCTGGCGGAGGATACCTTCGACTTCACTTCCAGCGGCGGCTATGTCTATGGGTATACCGTCACGTTGTACGACGTGTACTACGGAAACCTGGAGACTTCGCCGGTAAATGCCGCCGATTTTCCGGAATAAAGCTTGCAGCTTGCATTGACATGCTGTGTTTCGGCTTTATAATGTCTTCAGGAAAGTGAACAATACCTGCAGAGCCGGAATGGCCGCATCTGCGGCCTCACGGTCGCGTTCATGAGCATGGTGCGGGCGCCTGTCCCGCATCAGCGCAGCAATACAGGAGGGAGAACACATGAAAATATACACCATCGTCGGCGGGGTCAACGGCGCCGGCAAATCCAGCCTGACGGGCGTGCTCAAGGCCGAACGCTCCGACCTCGGCAAGATTATCGACGTGGATCAGCTCGCCGTGCAGTACGGCGGGTTTCTGGAGGGCGGCAAGCGCGCCGTGCTGCTGCAGCAGCAGTACATCGCCGAGGGCATCAGCTTTACGCAGGAGACTACCCTCTCCGGCCAGCGCCCCCTGCGCATGATCCGCGAAGCCAGGGAGGCGGGCTATTTCATCCGGCTGTTCTACGTGGGCATCGGCACGGTGGAGGAGGCGCTCGCGCGCATCCGAAACCGCGTGGCAAAGGGCGGGCACGACATCCCCGCCGCCGACGTCGTCCGGCGGTTTGCCGAGCGCTTCCCGGCGCTGCTACACGTGCTGGACTATGTGGACGAGGCCGTGCTCTACGACAACGAAAACGGGTTCCGGGTCGTTGCGGAGTATCGCAACGGCGAGCTGCTGCCCATCGGCCCCAGTCCCACTTGGCTCAAGGAACTGATGGCGCTGCCGGAAGCGGCGGGCCGCGCGCCAGCGCGGCGCTGAGGGCGCGGCCAGCTCCGCAACCGCAAGACGCGATTCGCTGATTCGCTGGGCACAAATGATACAAACAAAAGCAGGAACACAGAATGGCCAGAGCATCACAGCTCCCGTCCGGGGCATGGAGGGTGCGCGTCACCGACCCAGGCACGGGAAAACGAATTTCCATCACGGCGCCGACCGAGCGTGAGGCGAACTATAAGGCCCTGGAATTTGAGCTCGGCAAGGACCGCAAGGCCCGCATCGGCAAGACGGTGGGCGAGGCGATCGACGACTATATCGCGCTCAAGGACGGGGTCCTGTCCCCGACGACGATCCAGGGCTACCGCAAGATCCGCCGCGTGTCGCTGCAGGGGCTCATGGACATCCCGGTCAAAAACCTGACGCAGCAGCAGGTGCAGGCCGCCATCAACGAGGAGTGCAAGCGCGTCTCCCCGCGCACCGGGCGGCGGCAGTCCCCCAAGAGCATCCACAACATGCACGGCCTCCTGTCGGCCGCGCTCTCGCTGGAGTGCCCGGACTTTGTGCTAAAAACCACCCTGCCCGCCAAGCAAAAGCGCCTCCTGGAGCTGCCGCCGGCTGCGGACATCATTCGGGCCGTCAAGGGAACGGATGTGGAATTGCCCGTACTTCTCGCGCTGTGGCTGTCGCTCTCGATGTCCGAGATCCGTGGCCTGACGGTTTCCGCCCTTCATGGCGACGTGCTGTATATCGAGCAGGTGGTCGTCGATGTGGACGGTTTACCCGTCGTTAAGAGCGCCACCAAGGCATATGAGCGCACGCGCGAGCACCGGCTCCCGCAGGAGATCCTGCGGCTGATCGAACAAACCGAAGCCTACCGGCATGGCAGCGGCTTCCTGGTCACAACCAAGCGTCAGACGTTGATCGATCGGTTCCACCGCTATCTGGCTGCAGCCGGCGTGCCGAAAATCACGTTCCACCAACTCCGCCACCTCAATGCCTCCGTCATGCTGGCATTGGGCGTGCCAAACCTCTACGCTCAGGAGCGTGGCGGCTGGTCGACAGATCATACGCTCAAGTCCGTCTATCAGCATACCTTTTCGGCAGAGCGGTCCCGCGTGGACAGCCTGATTGACGATTTTTTCGCACATGCCTACCACCAGGCGGACACGGATGTGGACACGACATCAAAATTTAGCAGATAATTTGCCCCGTCTTTATGGGTTCGACTCCCCTACCGGGTACCATCTCGGTTCGGGCTTTGTCCCGACGGTAAAAGCCCGCGGAAGCGGGCTTTTTCATGCGGTTCATCCGGCGTTTCCTTCTCATGAACCATCAGGTCTGGTGCAATCAGATTGTAAATTCAAGCTCGAAAACGGCCCCCGGCCGTTTCGCGGCATGCGGTTCTTTTCCCCCGCCGCTATTCGGGCAGAGCCGCTTTTGTTTGTACGTGCGCGCCAGCACGGCCTGCCGAACGCAACGGACCGGCAACGGCGACAGGTCTGCCACAAGCAAGCAAAAGCCCGTTGACGCGATGGCAACGGGCGGGAATGGACGGTTTGCTCCAATGGTTATTTTTCAACGGACGCCTCATCGGCAAGCACGCACACCACGTTGTCCCGAACCGCGGCCAGTCCGGCCGCCACGGTCGCGCGCAAAACCGTCCGCCCCTCCAGCCTGGCTACGACGGTTCCGGAGGACAGCACAAACAGCGCCGGCATGTGGCCATGTCGTATGCCAACAGTACCGCCGGGCGTTCCGTCAGGGTCATCCGCGACGGGCAGGACGACCGAATCACAGGATATGTCGGCAGGAATGCCAGAAGGCGTAACAATGCTCAGTCGGAGCGGCGACGCCCTTCCCTCACCAATCTGCTCCATGGTTTACATCCCCTGCTGTTTGTTTGCTTCGTAGACGTCGTCGATCGTGCCGGCCATCAGGAAAGCCTGCTCCGGTATGTCGTCGCAATCGCCGCCAAGAATCGCCTCGAAGCCGCGGATGGTCTCTGCAATCGGGACAAAGCTACCCTTAATGCCGGTAAAAGCCTGCGCCACATAAAACGGCTGACTCATAAACCGCTGTACCTTACGGGCGCGGCGAACCGTGAGCCGATCTTCCGGTGAGAGCTCATCCATACCGAGGATCGCAATGATATCCTGCAGTTCGTTATACCGCTGCAGAACGCGCTGCACCTCTTTGGCCGCGGCATAATGACGCATGCCAACCACGTCCGGCGCCAGCATGCGGGAATTGGACTCCAGCGGCGCGACGGCCGGATAAATGCCCAGCTCAACAATGCTCCGCGACAGAACGGTCGTCGCGTCCAGGTGCGAAAACGTGGTTGCCGGCGCAGGGTCCGTCAGGTCGTCGGCAGGTACATAGATCGCTTGCACGGAGGTGATGGAGCCGTTGCGGGTGGACACGATGCGCTCCTGCAGCTTGCCCATCTCCGATGCGAGCGTCGGCTGATAGCCGACCGCCGATGGCATGCGGCCAAGCAAGGCGGATACCTCGGCGCCCGCCTGTGTAAAGCGGAACACATTGTCGATGAACAACATCACGTCCTTGTGCTTCCATTCCCGAAAATACTCCGCGATTGTCAGCCCGGCCAGCGGCACGCGGAGACGCGCGCCGGCCGGTTCGTTCATCTGTCCGAACACGAGCGCCGTCTTGTCAATGACGCCGGAGTTCTTCATGTCCTGCCAGAGATCGTTGCCCTCGCGCGAGCGCTCGCCCACGCCCGCAAACACGGAAAACCCGTTATGCTCCGACGCAATGTTGCGAATCAGCTCCATGATGAGCACGGTCTTCCCCACGCCTGCGCCGCCAAACAGTCCAATCTTGCCGCCCTTGGCGTAAGGGGTCATGAGATCGATGACCTTGATGCCGGTTTCCAGAATCTCCGTGGCGGGTACCACGTCGGTAAACTTCGGCGCCGTATGGTGTATGGGCCACTTTTTGGCAGCCGCAATCGGGCCGCCGCGATCGATAGGCTGGCCGGTGACGTCAATCATGCGCCCGAGCAGCGCCTCGCTGACCGGGATGGAAATCGGCGCGCCGGTGTCGACGGCGGCCATGCCGCGCGACATGCCGTCGGTCGAGTGCATGGAGATGCAGCGCACCTCGCCATTGCCGAGCTGTTGGAGCGTTTCAAGCGTATACGTCTCGCCATCCACCTTTACCTCAACCGCGTGGAAGATATCCGGAATGTGCTCCGCCGACGGGAACCGGATATCCACGACCGGGCCGGTAATTCTTGTAATGATGCCTTTTGCGGACATTGCGCCGCCCACCTCCGTTTAATCGACCGTTATTCGAGCGCCGAGACGTCGGATGCGGTCTCGATGATGCTTGCAGTCACCTCCGCCTGACGGCGGCGGTTGATCGTTGTTTCCAGATCCTGTGCGGATTGCTCGGCATTGTCATAGGCGGAACGCATGGCCATCAGCGTGGCCGCCTGCGCGCCGGCAGCGTGCTCGAGCGCGTGTGTGAACAGCGCGGTCTCCAGCGACCGCACCCGCAGCCAGGAGGCGACCGTCTGGCGGTCCGGGAAGTACAGAATCCCATCGTCCCCATCCGCATGCGGCGCCGTATCTTCCAAGGACACGAGCCGGCAACAGGACGGCGACTGCCGCAACATGTTCACGTATCGCTGGCTATACACGTCTACGCCGGAAACCAGCCCGTCGTCGCAAAGCTGCCGGACAAAATCCGCCAGGCATTTTGCCTGTGCAAACGTTGGTACGTCATCAAACGGGAATTCCCGCGTTACGGCAATGCCATGCTCCCGGCAAAACGCAGTGGCCATCTTCCCGCAAAGCACGACGAGCGGTTTCTGCGTCGCCTGCTGGTAGTGTTCATAAAACAGCCCCGTCATTTCTGAATGAAAGGCGCCGCACAGGCCGCGATTGCCGGAGAACAGCACTGCGCAACGCGGCTTGCCGGCCGCCTCCGGCGGCACGGAAAGCGTCGCATCCCCGGACAGTGCGGCGAGTTCACTGCAAATCGACGCATAGGGCCTCGCCGCCTCGCGCATGGCGTTGACGCGCGAGAACTTCGCCGTGGCAACCGTACGCATCGCACCCGCAAGCTGGCCGGTCGCCCGAACGCTCCGCAGCCGTTTTCTGAGTTCGCGCAATGCGGCCATCTCAGGCAGCCTCCGTAAATGCAGTCAACGCCGCCCGCAGTCGCGCGATTGCCTCTGCATCGAGTTTCTTCCCGGTGGAGAGCAGCTGCACCAGATCATGCTGCTCCGCCTCAAAATAGGTGTACAGGCGCTCCTCAAACGCCTCCATCTGTTCCGGTTCTATGTTGGCCGCATGGCCGCCGGAAACGGCAAAGAGGAGCAAGGCCTGCTGCCAGTCCGCCAGCGGCGCATAGCGTCCCTGGCGCAGCGCCGCCATCATGCGTGCGCCGGAGGCAAGCACCCGCTGCGTCGACTCGTCCAGATCGGAGCCAAACTGTGCAAACGTCGCCAGTTCGCGGTATTGTGCAAGGTTCATGCGAAGCTGCGACGAGACCTGCTTCATCAGCTTGGTCTGCGCCGCGCCGCCGACGCGGGACACGGACAGGCCCACGTTGACCGCCGGCCGCTGGCCCTCGTTGAACAGATCGGTCTCGAGGAAAATCTGGCCATCGGTAATCGAGATCACGTTTGTCGGAATATAGGCCGAGATGTCGCCGGCCTGCGTCTCGATGATCGGCAAGGCGGTCACGGAGCCGCCGCCGGCCTCGTCGGAAAGCTGGGCGGCGCGCTCGAGCAGGCGGGCGTGCAGATAAAAGATATCGCCCGGATACGCCTCCCGGCCGGACGGACGGTGCAGCAGCAACGAAAGCTCCCGGTACGCGACGGCATGCTTGGAGAGATCGTCGTAGACGATCAACGCGTCGCGGCCATTGTACATGAAGTATTCGCTCATCGCCGCGCCAGAGAACGGGGCGATGTACTGCATGGAGGCCGAGTCCGACGCGGTGGCGCACACCACCGTCGTATACTCCATCGCGCCGTATTTTTGCAGCTTTGCCACGATCTCGGCCACAGCGGCCTCCTTCTGTCCAATGGCTACGTAGATACAGGCGACATTCTTCCCACGCTGGTTCAGAATTGCATCAATAGCGATGGAGGTCTTGCCGGTCTGGCGGTCGCCGATAATCAACTCCCGCTGGCCGCGGCCAATGGGGGCAAGCGCGTCAATGGGCTTAATGCCAGTATGCAACGGCACGGAGACGGACTTGCGGTCCGGGATTGCAGGCGCATGGCACTCGATCGGCCGCCGCTCTTTGGTCCAGATATGGCCCTTGCCGTCGATGGGATTGCCAAGCGCATCCACCACGCGGCCGAGCAGCGCATCCCCCACCGGTACGCTCATCATCATGCCGAGGCGGTGTACGCGGCTCAGGCTTTCGATGTGTTCATACCGGCCGAAAATGATGCAGCCGACGCGGTTGGGTTCGATGTCAAGCACCATTCCCTGCTCGCCGCAGGCAAACTCCACAACCTCGCCGAACATGATGTCGGAAATGCCATCGAGCCAGCAGATGCCGTCGGATACGGTAAGCACCCGCCCCACCTGGTATTCGTCGTGTTCCACCGGTAAGTGCGCCACGGTGTCGGCCATGGCGGACAACATGGCGTCGGCGCTGAGATCTGCGACCTCCTGCTCGTGGAGCATTTCCCCAAGGCGTACAATGGCATTTGCGACGGAACGGTCATACACCGTATCGCCCACACGCAACTGAAAACCGCCGATGAGAGACTCGTCTACCTTGGACCAGAACGAAACCGTGCCGTTGACGGCAGCCAACATCTGCTCGGCGCGTTCGCGCATGCGATCGATGAGTTCTTCATCCATCTGGTGCGAAGCAGTCAACGTCACATACAGTACGTCATGCTCGGCCAGATAGACCATATCGCCGGGAGACAGGCAGATATCGTCCAGAACACTGTCCACCATCTCCGCCTCATGGCTGCGCAGGACCGAACGATACGGTTCCTCCGTCATGCGCTGTGCGGCAAGCTTCTGCGCTCTGCGCACGACTTCATCCCGCACATCGAGCAGCATGACCCGCCGCATGTCCTCACAGCTGTGGTCATACTGGGCCTTCAGCCGATACTCGTGTTCCCGAACTGCAGCGCGGATTGGTCCCGTCAGCTCAGCTTCGGGCGCACGCTCCGGCTCCACAATGGCGAGGGGTTCCTCTTCCGGCGGTTCCGCAGGCATCCGATCAACCGCTTCAGCCAGATCGAGCCCGCCGTTGATCCGCTCTCGACGCTCACGAAACATGGCAGTGACCTTCTTGCGGCCGAGCAGGAAGACCAAACCCACGAGTAACAGGAAATTGATGAGTGCGTATACAAATTCCATAGCCACACCATCAGGATGTCAGCCGCTGCAGAAAGGACGACACAAGCTTCTCCACGCCATCGTTCATCTGTTGCTGCAGCGACCGTTTATCCGTTTCAATCTGTTCGTGCTGCATCTCAAGCAGCCGCGCATACCGTTCGTTTGCCGCGTCCATCTCAAGCATTGCAGACTCGCGCGTCTGAGCGACCACTGCTTCCAGGGCGGCACGCGCCTCCTTTTCGGCGAGAGCATGCCGTTCTTCGGCCGCTTTTCGTGCTGCCTCCTGCGCAAGCAATGCCTCCTCCCGCAACCGACGGGCGCGGGCAATCTTCTCCTCACGTGCATCCATAAATGCAAGCAGCGGTCGAAACAGGCACCTGTTCAAAAAGAACATCAGCACACAAAAAGTGATGACCGTCCAGATCAGGACGGAAATTTGTATGGTCATCCGTTCCCCCTCCGAATCTCTGTGCAGAACTTCGCTTCCCGGCGCTCCCGGGGCGTAACGATGCCTCAGATCTTCGTTGTGAGGATAAACGCGATGAGCAGGCCGTAAATCGTCAACGCCTCCATGAGCGCCATCGAAATGATGAGCGCAGAACGGATATCCCGTGCGGCATCCGGCTGACGGGCGATGCTCTCCATCGCCGCCTTTGCAGTGCGTCCCTGACCGAGTGCCGGGAATATCGTGCTGATTGCGATGGCAAGTGCAGCGGCGATTGCAATAATTGCGGAATCTGTCATGGTCTTGATCTCCTATCGTTGTGTTTTCAGGGTTAAATGCGTTTCTCTTATATGTTTATGCTTCCACTTCGATCGCCTCATCCAGATAGATGGAGACGAGCATCGTAAACACAACCGCCTGAATGGCGCAAAACAGCAGCGAGAGCGCCATCATGATAACGGGTGCGCCGATGGGCAGCAGGCCGTACAGCTCCTCCGTCACGGTCTCTTCGCCAAAGATGTTGCCGAACAGTCGCAACGACAACGACACGGGTTTGATAAACTCATCCAGGATGAGCAGTGGCAGCATCACCGCGATGGGCGTGACAAACCGTTTGAGATAGTGCCGCCCTCCGCCTGCCCGAATGCTCGCAAACTGTAAAAAGGCGAACGTTACGACGCCAAGGCCCAGCGTGACGGACAGCGAAGACGTCGGCGCCTTAAAATACGGCGTCAGGCCCACACCGGGTATCAGGCCCGAATAGTTGGCAAAAATGATAAAAACGAACAATGAGCCGAGAAAGTAAAAATACTTTCGCGTCGCTCGCTTGCCAATAATACCGGTAAAAAAATTATCGAGGTATTCCACGCCCGCTTCCAGCAGGTTCTGCAGTTTACCGGGCCGTTCCTTCAACCGCCTGGTCACCAGGGCCGAAATCAGGATGAGCACGAAACAGATGACCCACATGAGGAGCACCTCACCCGTCACGTCCAGCACACCAAAGAGGGGAATGATCACCTCAGACGCTTCGCCCATGCCAACTCACCTCCCCATAGGTTCCTGCTCGTTTTGTGCGGCCGCCGTTCCTTCCGCATCGTTGCGGGCGACCATGCGGCGGACAAAGTAAAACGACGGCAGCGTTAACCCGAGTGCGCCGCCCAGCAGCAGCGGCACCGCATCCCATGGCAGGATGTCGGAAAGAAAATACAGGGCGACCAAATAGCCGACGTTGAGCAGCTGCCGCGCCAAAAAGCAGAGGGAAAGGCGCGACGTATTCCGAAAATATGCAGCTTGGCTGATGCGGGCATTTACAACGGCAATCGCAACTCCGCCGAGCAACGCCACCACAAAGCCGGTTACTCCACTTTCCATACGGTGTCACGCCTCGATTCCGAACATTATCCTGATATTATAGTGATGTTCTCGGAACTTGTCAAACACTTTTCCCGCCTTTTTGGCCTTGCAGTATGGTCCGCACAAGTGAAGTGGCTTTACGCGGGAAGTAAACGATGTTATACTAAAAATGAAGCAGGCCGGAGCGCGCATCGCCGCGGCGGCCCGCCGAAAGGAAGCCGAACGCATGTTTGAACCTGCGCTAAACGAGATTGTCCGCTATGACCGCATCGTTCTGCATCGCCATGCAAATCCCGATGGAGATGCGCTCGGCAGTCAGATCGGTCTGAAGTACATCCTGACGGAAAACTTTCCCCAAAAAGACATCCGCATGGTTGGCGACGGCGCCGGCCGTTATGCCTTTATGGAAGGCTTTTCTATCGATGCGGTGCCGGATGCCTTTTATGCTGGTGCGCTTGCCGTGATCCTGGACTGTGGGTCGGCGCATTTGGTGAGCGACGCGCGCTATGCCCTTGCCGATCGAACGTTGCGCATCGACCATCATCTCTTTACGGGACGCTTTGCAGATGTAGAGATCATTGACTCCGCTTATGAAAGCTGCTGCGGCCTGATCACTTCGCTTGCGATGGAAACAAAGCTGCGCATTCCGCCTCTTGCCGCAACGGCGCTGTTTACCGGCATGGTGACCGACTCGGGGCGCTTCCGTTATGACGCGACGACAGCCGAAACGTTTGAACGCGCCGCTTTCCTGCTGCGCGCCGGCGCAAAGCCGGACGATGTATATGCCGAACTATATGCTCAGGATTTTGGCATGATTCGTCTGCGCGCCGAGCTTTCTCTGCAAATACGGTTTACGCCCCATCGCGTCGCCTACCTTTACACGGATGCCGAAACGGTAAGGGCGATGCGCATGGACGCCTCCATGCTTTCGCGCAGCATGGTGGGCTTGATGTCGGATATCCGCGGCGTAGACGTCTGGGTCAACTTTACCGAATCGGAGCAGGGCGTCCTGTGCGAACTGCGATCCAGCCGGCGCAACATCAACCCGGTCGCCGTCAAATACGGCGGCGGCGGGCACGAAAAGGCGAGCGGCGCGACCGTGGCTGACCGCGCAACGGCCATGCACATGCTCGACGACCTCGACGAACTTGCGGGAGGCATGGATGGAACGGGATGTTAAAAGGGACATTTTAGAAAAGATCCGCGCTTATGACCGGATCGTGCTTTCGCGCCACGCCCTGCCGGATGGAGACGCCGTCGGGGCCACAAAAGGACTGCAGGGCATTATTCGCGCCACTTTCCCGAACAAACAAGTGTTGGTCGTCAACGAGGACTATGCCGCCGCCATGGCCTTTCTTGGCCCCGAGGATGCGCAACCGGACGAAGCGTTTTACCGGGATGCGCTGGTAATCGTGCTCGACGTCGGCAGCGAGAATCGCATTTCGAACCGTTGCTACGCGCTCGGGCGGGAGTTGGTCGTGATCGATCACCACATCGAGACGCAGCCCTACGGCGACCTGGCCTGGGTGGAGCCGGACCGGTCGTCCACGTGTGAAATGATTGTGTCCTTTTACGCTGCATTTGCGGATGAGCTCCGCCTTGACCGGGAGGCGGCGACCTGCCTGTATACGGGCATGGTTACGGACTCCGGCCGTTTCCGGTTTGATTCCGTCTCCGGCGAGACCCTGCGCCTTGCGGCGTTGCTGCTCGACCGCGGGGTCGACACGGAAACGCTCTTTTCGCACTTATATCTGTGCGACTCCAAAACGCTGAAATTTCACGCCTATGCGCTTCGGCGCATGAAGATCACACAACACGGCGTAGCACATTTGTTTATCAGCCGCAGGATACGGCAAGCGTTGCACCTGACGTGCGAACAGGCGTATACGGCCGTTTATTACCTCAATTCCTTGCGGGGCAGCATCGTCTGGATCGCGTTTATTGAAAACGACGACGGCTCCATCCGCGTGCGTCTGCGCTCACGCTTCATAACCATCAACGAATTGGCTGAGAAATACGGCGGCGGCGGCCATGCCTGCGCCAGCGGCGCCACCGTGACCGGCAGGAAGCAGATGCACGCACTGCTGCGGGACGCCGATCGTCTGATCGCCGCCTATAAGGAAACGCACACCGGCTGGCAATGAGCCTGCCTTGCCGGCACCGGCGTGCGCCGGCCTGCGCGGCCAGTTCCATGGTTCCCTATCGATTTTACTGGACAGAACAGGAGGGCTGCATCAGCAGCCCTCCTGTGTTGAATGTGCAAGCCGACAAGGCTTACTTTGTGAACGTGCAGCCGGCATCGAACTCGATGGTGCCCTCATAGTTCTTGATGGCTCCGGTCACGGTGATGACGTCGCCAACAGCCAGCGCATCCGCGCCATCGCCCGCGAGGCGATAGCACTGGATCTTATACTCCTCCAGCCCGCCGACCACGATGGTGACCGTGATATTGCCGTACTCGGCGCTGTAAGGCGTGTCGATGCTGACGATTTCGCCGGTGAGCGTGCGCAGGCCCTTGAGCGCGGCGCCTGCTTCCAGCTGATACGCCTTACCAACCGTGCGCGCCTGCATAACGGCGTCGAGATCGATCAGCGTGCAGCCGGCGTCGAACTCGATGGTGCCCTTATAGTTCTTGATGACGCCGTAAACCGCAATCTCATCTCCAACGGCCAGGGCGTCCGCGCCTTCGCCCTCAAGGCGGTAGCACTGGATCTTGTAGTCCTCCAGCCCGTCGCACACGATGGTGACGGTCACGTTGCCGTATTCGGCGCTGTAGGGCGTGTCGATGCTCGTGATCACGCCGCGCAGAGCGGTCGGCGCAACCATGGCGGCATCCTGTTCAAGCGCATAGGCGGCTTCAAGGAGCTTGCTCTGGTCGAGGATCTCGCCACGGCCAACCAGCGTGCAACCGGCGTCGAACTCGATGGTGCCCTTGTAGTTCTTGATGACGCCCTCCACGGTGATCGCTTCGCCAACGGCCAGCGTGTCAACACCTTCGCCCGCCAGGCGGTAGCACTGGATCGGGTACTCCGTCAGGCCGCCGACCACGATGGTAACGGTGATGTTGCCATACTCGGCGCTGTAAGGCGTGTCGATGGACGTAACCGTGCCGTACAGGCGAGCCGTATCCTGCAGCGCCGCATCCTCCTCAAGTTCATACCCGGCGTTCACGATCTCCTCATAGCCGGCGGTACCAAGATTGAAGCCCTGCGGGACGATGTGCTCAAACGAAAGCTCGGCGGTCTTGCCATCCGCGCCCAGAATGCTCGCCGTGAGCGTATAGGGGGATTCCTCGCTCGCGGACTCGTTGATGTCGATGGTAACCATGCCGTCCACGGTCTCTCCGACAACGACCGCATCCTCGGCGCCGCCCGTTACGGCAACGGTCCAGGTGACTGGGAGGGTCACGTCGTCAACGACAACGCCCGCGACAACCTGATAGTCGGCGGGGGTTTTGACGGCGCTGTCCTTGTAGATCATGTGCAGGTAGTCGCTTGCGCGCTCCAGAGAGTCGTCCTCTTCGACCGGGACTTCCGTTGCCACCGGCGCTTCCGTTGGCGTTTCGTTCTCGCTCGGCTGCTGCGTATCACAAGCCGTAAACACCGTGAAGCAGAGCGCGAGAACAATGATGTAAGCAATGATTCGTTTCATCTTATCTCCCTCTTTCTGTTAATAAATGGTCATGCCTTCCTTCGAAAACACGAGGATCTGGTAATTTCCACCAAAGCAATCGACGATGCCGCGCACGTCGATCGTCCTGCCCTCGAGCGTCTCCTCCTCCAGCAGGTCGGACGCCCCGCTCTCAAGGCGGATCGTGACGGACACGCCTTCCGACTCGCACAGCAGCGTCGCCTCGCCATCCGTTTCAGACCCCCCAGAAACCTGCTGGACCAGAAGGCCTTCCATCGAAACGGAGGTGTGCAGCGCCAGTTCAGCGACGGCATATTCCGACCGGTCACCTTCGGTATCCAGCACGACGCGGCCGTTGACAAACTCGTCGGCCGTCATGGGCGCATAGGCCGGCGCATAGCCCTCGCCGAGCTTTTGGAGGTTATCGGGATCGTCGGGACGCATCTGCCGGTAGGAGACTCCGGCCACCTGATAGGTGTCGCCTGCTTCGTAATACTGCATCGTGCCGACCACGCGAGTCAGGTTGCCCACCGTCAGCGCATCCAGTCCGCCGCCGGAAAGCGAATACCCATAGTAGACGAGGATGCCGTAATAACGCTCCGTCTCCTCGTCGAAGTCCTCGACATAGACGCAGTTGAAGCCGTTCATCGTAACGACGCCTTCAAAGGCAACCTTCACCCCGTCGTAGGCGGCGGCGTTGAGACGCAATTCCTTGAGCGTAAGCTCGACGGCGTCGCCATAGTAGAAGTCAGGATCCGGTTCGCCGGAGTAGATGTTGCGTCCAAACGCCTTGGCCTGTTCGATGGCGGCCATACAGGTATCGCCGTATCGATTGTTGGCCGAAGAAGACGCAATGCCAAGTCCGTTCTGGAGCAGTTCAATGTTGAGGTTTCGGTAGGGTTCGGCATTATCCGTTCTGTACCATACCCATACCAGATACCGCTCGCCCGTGGAATCAAGGTTCCAGCGCCCGTCGTCCGATTCGATGAGGATCGAAGTGGCTTCGGACAGCCGCTCGCGCGTATACGCAGCGGCCGCCTTGCCGTACTCCTCCACCTTGCCGGTAATCTCCGGGGTGTTGACGGCCAGATAGCGCGCCTTGAGCACCCCGGAGGAAACCACATCGGTCGGAACGAAGAAGTGCGTCGTATCCCCGTCCACAAAGCCCTTGACCGTGACCGCCTCCTTTAGGGTCTCCCCTTCCGCATCGGGCTGCACCGCAACCGCATAATCTATCTCCTCAAGCGGCGTTGCGGCAGCATCCGCACCGTCCGACGGCACGGCGGACGGGGACGGCTCCTCCTCCCCCTTCTGTGGCGTGCAGCCGAAGCAGCACCCGCACAGCAGGCAGACAAGCAGCACCCAGACGATTGCGGACGACGGTCTGTTCATAGCAATTACCCTTCAGATCAGCTGTTGTACTCGCACTCCGCAATTGCGTTGGCGAACGCATTCGCAATCATTGCGTCCACATCGCCGTTGTCCTCGGCCGTCAGGCACTGCGCCAGCAGTGAGCCGACCTGATCGCGCGCGGTGGAGGAGCCGTTGAATGCCGGAGAGGTATAGTAGTACTCCTCCTGCTCAAGGCAGACCTTGGCGCTGAGCGCGGAGATGTAATCGCCGCCGTCAGCCTGTGCGATGAACGCGGCATACGCCTCGTTTTCCGCAACCGACTTCAGCACCGGCACATAGCCGGAAGCCATGGAGAACTCCGCCTGGAAGTCCACCGACGTGGTGAGGTACTTGACAAACAGCCAGGAAGCTACAACCTCCTGCGGGTTGGATTTCTTGAAGATGCAAACGCTCGGCCCCTGCGAAATGACCTTCTGATTGTCCGCGCTCACCTGCGGGATCGTGGCGATGCCCACCTCGAACGGATAGGTGCCGTCCTCGCTCTTGGCCGGACGCTGATAGGTCGCGCCGGCGGAGGAACCGATGGACATATAGCTCGCCGGATCGGTGGTGGAGGTGAACAGGCCGGAGGTATATGCGCCATAGAGCATCTGCGTGGTCAGATAGCCCTTCTGATACCAGTCCCGGAACTCCTTGATAAAGGCGTGGTTCGTCTCGTTGTCAAAGATGTAGTGGTCGCCCGTGGCGCTGGTGTAGCCGGAGGCATACTGTTCGCACATGGTGATGAACCAGTTGCTCTCGCTGTCATAGCCAAGCGGGATGGACTCGGGGTCGATCTCCTTGATCTTGGCGCAGACCGCCTCCATTTCATCCCACGTCGTCGGAACGGTAAGGCCGTTCTCATCGAAGAAGGTCTTGTTGTAGTAGAGCACCTCGGTGGACTTGGAGAACGGCATGGTATACATCAGCCCGTCGCCGAACTGACGGCCTTCCTCGTAATAACCGGCGATGAAGTCCGCCTTCTGCTCGTCGGTCAGGCCAAGGATCTCGGTGCTGCCATCCGCACGGGTCACTTCGATCTGGCTGTCGATCAGGCTGTCCAGCGTTGCCACCGCGCCGGCAAGGTTGTACAGCGCCACGTGATCCGGATAACAGTACGCGATATTCGGCTGGTTGCCGACGGTGATCTCGGTGCTGATCTGGTCGCGCACATCGTCATAGCTGCCGACCGACTGGCTGTCGATGTGGATGTTCGGATACAGCTTGTTGAACTCTGCGATGTAGAGATCCAGCACCTCGGTCAGGTTGGCGCCCATCGTGTGGTAGAACGTAATGGTCACCTCGCTGCCGTCGTAGCCGTTCTCGGGTACGTCAAAGTTCGATACTGCGCCGGAAGCCGAATCGTCCGGGGACTGCGTGGCGCCCGAATCGTCGGCTGGCGGCTGTTCGGCCGGCTGCTGGTCGCACGCGGCCATGAACACCGCGCCGATAACCAGCAAAACTGCGAGTAACGTGGACAGAATACGTTTTTTCATTGCTTCTTCCTTCCTTTCCTTATCGTATATTTGGGACAAAAGCCTGTTTGGGGATCAGCCTTTAATGCCGCTGCGGCTCACCCCGCGCATGATGTACTTGCGCAGGAAGATGAACACGAGAAACAGCGGCGCAGACACAAGCGCGACGGCGGCCATCTGCACCGGGTAATTGACGTCGCCGCTCGTCTCCGTAAACGCGTTGCGCAGACCGTTTGTAATCAGGCGATGCGCTTCATCGTTGGCGACCAGCCGCGGCCAGATATACGCGTTCCAGGCGCTCATCATCTTCAGGATCGTGATGGAGATGAGCGTTGGGAGCGCCAGCGGGATCATAACCTTCCACAGATACTTGAAATCGCTCGTGCCGTCCACCTTGGCGGCCAGATACAGCTCGTTGGGGATCTGCAGGAAATTCTGCCGCAGGAGATAGATGTAGAAGACGCTGACGAGGAACGGCACGATGAGGACGGTATACGTGTTCATCCAGCCCAGGGTCGTCACCGTGCTGTAATTGGTGATCGTAAACAGCTCGCCCGGGATCATCATGGTGGCAAGCAGGGCGGCGAACATCAGGTCGCGTCCCTTAAACTCCAACCGCGCAAACGCAAACGCGGACAGGACCGTAATGACAAGCGACAGTATTGTAGACACGATGCCGACAATCGCGGTGTTCAGAAACAGTCTTCCGAGGTTCGCCGTGTTGAACGCTTCTGCATAATTGCTCCACAACATGGACTGTGGCCAGAACGTCGGCACGCTCAGCCGATATTCCATGAGGCTTTTGAGCGAGGAGTTGATCATCCAGTAAAACGGGAACAGGACGATCAGCGCCATGAGGAACAGAAACGCGTAATAGAATACATGCGTCAGCGCAGTGACGACTGTCTGCCGGGCGCGCTCGCTGCGCATATTGCGCACATGCATGGTTTTGATTCCATCCGGATTTGACATAGGCACGCCCCCCTAAAAGTGTACGCGCTTCTTGCTGACCTGCAGATTCAGAAGCGTGACCGCAAGAATGATGGCGAACAGGATCAGCGCCGCTGCGCTGGCGCGCCCCTGGTTGTTGGTCGCCAGCGCATCGTAGATAAACCCGACCATGGTGTTCAGTCGGCCGGCGGCGTCCGGCGGTCCCATGGTCTCGCCGAAAATGCCGATGATGCTGGTATATTCCTTGAACCCGTCGATAAAACCGGTGATGACGACATAGGCGATCATCGGGGAGAGCAGCGGCACCGTGATGCGGGAAAAGATGCGCCGGCGGGACGTGCCGTCCACCCGGGCAGCATCGTAGTACTGCTTGTTTACGCTTTGCAGACCGCCCAGCAGGATCAGGATTTTAAACGGCAGCGCATTCCACACAATGTAAATGATCATAACCGTAAGGTTCGCCGTATAAGTCGAACCGTAATTGATCCAGTTGACCGGTTTGCCGCCGAAAAACTCGATGATGTTGTTGATGATACCGGCCGTAACGATGATCTCGTTCTCCGTGCCGTAAAAGCTGCCAACAATGTTGAACATGGCGGCGAACACCATGCCGATGGCGATGGAGTTGGTGACATACGGCAGGAAAAAGATGGTTTGCAACGGCCGTTGCAGCCATTTGATGGAGTTCAAAAATACGGCGATGAGCAGCGCCAGGATCGTGGAGATCGGGACGGTAAAGACGCACAGCAGCACCGTGTTGCGCAGGCAGTCCACAAACCGCTGGTATTCAACGACCTTGACAAAATTGCTTACGCCGAACGAAAACACCTGCCCGCCGGCAGCCTTCAGACCGCTGTAACCCTCCAGAAAAGCCATGCGCACCGTATTGAAGATGGGCCATACGGTGAACACCAGCAGCAGGATGATGGCGGGCGACAGATATAACCACGCCTTCCATTTCTGTTTGCTCTCAACCATTCTGTTCCACCTCGAAACGGATTCTCTCCTCCGTCCCCTTGCGGAAGAGGAACGTCTTGTGCGGCTTGAGCGAAAAGCGAACGGTTTCGGCCTCCGCTGCCGGACGGTTGTCCGCGTCGATGATCGAACGGATGGTCGGGCTGATCGCCGCCGCGTGGTTGGAGACGATGCTCACATCCCGGCCCATGACCTCCACGCTGCTGAGCCGGCAGGTCAGCGGCCCCTCCTCCGAAAGGATAAAACCCTCCGGACGCACACCGACGATCACATCCCCGTCCGGCACGCCCCTGGCGGCCAGCACGCGCTCCTCTCCGATGAAAACCTGACCATCTGCAGCCCGGCCTTCGAACACGTTGATCGGCGGAGTGCCGAGGAATTTGGCCACAAACAGGTTGTCCGGATCATCGTACACATCCTGCGGCTTGCCGATCTGCTGCACAACGCCGAGTTTCATCACCACGATGAAGTCGGAAATGCTCATCGCCTCATCCTGATCGTGCGTGACGAACACGGTTGTGATCCCCGTCTCGCGCTGGATGCGGCGGATCTCTTCGCGCGTTTGGAGGCGTAAACGCGCGTCAAGGTTGGAGAGCGGCTCGTCCAGCAGAAGCACGCGCGGCATCTTGACCAGCGCGCGCGCAATGGCCACGCGCTGCTGCTGGCCGCCGGAGAGTTCGCTTGGCTTGCGGTCCAGCAGTTCGTCGATCTGTACCAGCTTGGCCGTTTCCAGCGTACGGCGGAGCATCTCCTCCTTGCTGAGTTTGTCGGCGCCCTTGAGATTCTGCAGCGGGAAGAGGATGTTCTGCTTGACCGTCATGTGCGGATACAGCGCGTAGTTCTGGAACACCAGCCCAACGCCCCTGTTTTCCGGCGCAAGATCTGTTACATCGTCCTCCCCGAAAAAAATCTGGCCGCCCGTCGGCTTCTGGAGCCCGCAGATCATGTACAGCGTCGTGCTCTTTCCGCATCCGGACGGACCCAGCAGGCCGATCAGCTTGCCGTCTGGAATCGTGAAATTGCAGTTGCTGACCGCGACGACCTCTTCGTTGGACTTCTTGTTCCGGCTCGGGAATACCTTGGTGACGTTTCGCAATTCAACTTTCATACCATCTTTTTTCCTTACTGCAAGATTTTGTGGTATTGCCGTCAGGCGTCTTTCTCAATACGGCTGCCGGGCCGCGCGTTCTGCCTGCGCCTGTTCCTTGTATGCGAGCATCTCCTGCTCGCTGTCAAAAATCATCTGGCTTTCCATATCCACGACCACCGTCTGCGCGAGCAGGTCGTGGATCGCGGAATTGTTTTCCGTGCGCACGAGCAGGATGATCTGCAGGAGCAACATGCCGCCCAGCACGACGAGTCCCAATATCCCAAGGCCGCCAAAGAAAATCAGAAAACCAATGAAAACCGGGATCATGGTTTCGATCGTATACTTGCCCAGCAGCGTCCGAACAAGAAGCAGCGGCGGGCTCAGCCGCACGCCGTCGCGGCGGATCACGGCCAGCCCGAAGACCTTTTTGCCGATGGTCTGGCCGTTCCCGAACAGCAGCGGGACAAGAAACTCCAACACGAGGTAGGCGAATAACACGCCAAACGTAACCATGAGAACCGATAGGCGCATGACCGTGGCAAAGGTCTCCATCACGCCGGTGTCCGCCTGAATCGCCGCATAGGCGTCGTCGTAGCGCTGCCGCTCCTCGGTGCTCAGCGCACCGTATTCCTCCTCCGTAATGCTAAAGGTAATGCCATAGTCCGTTTCGTAAGCCGAATAATACTCTTGAAGACGTTCACTGTATCCGTCGTAACCGACGAGATAAGAAATGAAAAACACAAACCCAACCGCCAGAATGCCGAGCAGGATCCAATCCAACAGATAGGCGGACGCCCGCTTCCAGACGCTTGCCTTTTGCAAATCAAACACGCAGCTACCCTCTCTGCACGACGCCTTAAAAGCGTGCGTTGCGTTGCATAGAGCCCCCGTCGAACCAAATTGGGGCGAATCATGGCTCCCAAATCAGCGGTTCAAGTCTATTGTACATGGTTTGTACATACTTTTCAATACATTTGTTTTCATTGTCCGCATTTTGCTCAAGATTTGGTCGCGCTGCACAAATTTTACTTCCGATATGCCGCATGGACGAAGGCCGATCCCCCAACGCGGGTTGACTTCCCAACGACAATGCTGTAATATGCAAACTACCCCACACTTTTGTGACGAGGAGGTGGCTGTCATGGACAAGAAATTGCTCATCACCGATCTGGATGATACCCTGTACGATTGGGCCGGGTTCTTTGTGCCCGCGTTCTACGCCATGGTCGATGAGATCGTCGCAATTACCGGACTTGACAGGGACGGCCTCCTGCGCGAGTATCGGCAGACGCATCAACGGCTCGGCACGGTGGAATATCCGTATGCAACGCTGAAACTGCCCTCCATCCGGCAATACTTTTCCGGCATGGACGATGCAGCCTGCAAGGCGGCGTTGCGCCCCGCCTTTTTGCGATTCAACGGCATTCGGGATAACAACCTGCGCCTATTCCCCGGCGTTGAGGATACGCTTTCCGCGCTTGACGGGCGCGGCATCCCCGTCATTGGTTATACGGAGTCCTCGCAGGAGAACGGTTTCTACCGTCTGGAACGGCTGGGCATTGCAAAATACTTTCAACATGTTTACACCTATCACAGCCGGTTCCAAAGCGGGTATGCGCCGAGCGACAAGGTCATGACCGTGCAGACGCGCAAGCCCGATACCGCCGTGCTCTTGCGTATCTGCGAGCGAGAGCAATACGCGCCCGCCGAGGTCGTTTATGTCGGCGACAGCCTTGTCAAGGACGTCTATATGGGCAAGATGGCCGGCGTGACCGCCGTATGGGCAAATTATCCGCATGAAGACAACGACTATCGGGAAAAACTGACGGCCATCACGAGCTGGTCACAGGAGGACTGCGAGCGCGAGGCGCGGCTCAGCCGGCATCTCAGCGAGGGCGTGATCCAGCCGGATTATATCATTCACAGCTTCCCCGAAATTTTGCCCGTCGTCTTTCGGGGGTGATCTCTCCCGTTACCGCAGGCCAACGGCGTGCAGGATCTCGCCGGTGGCCATTTTTTTGTCCTCAAAAACAAGCTCGCCAAGCGCAAAGGGCAACACGCTCCCGCCGCACAGGCGGATCAGCGCGCGATTGCGGCATAACCGCGGAGCCGCGTCTGAAACAACGGCGCGCACCGACGGGCGGCGAATCTCTGCCGAACGCTCGAGCAGCGCATCCAGCGTGCCAAATTCGCGCAGCAGTCCGGCAGCCGTCTTTGGCCCGATGCCCCGCACGCCCCGGATATTGTCCGAAGCGTCCCCAGTCAGAGCTTTGAAGTCCGCATACTGCGCCGGAGAAACGCCGAAGCGCTCCATTACATAAGCGACATCGCACAACTGAGAATGCGCGCCGCGATAGCGTAGCACGCGTACCGTATCGGAAACGAGCTGAAAATAGTCGCTGTCGAGCGACAGGATGACGATCTCCGCCTCGCTGCTCAGGGCAAGCGTATAGGCGGCTATGAGGTCGTCTGCCTCACAATCCGTCGTTTCCAAATGTTTGATCTCGAGATGGTTGAGCGCAGAATAAATGTCCGGCAACTGTGAAAACGGCGTCTCCTCCCCGGGCATGGCGGAAAAATCCGGCCGATTGGCTTTATAATCCTCGTCAAGCGCGCACCGTTTATTCTCATGTTCGCCATCGAATACCACAAGCACATGGGTCACCGCAAGCATCCTGATGGCCCGCAACAGGGCGCCGACGAACCCCAGCGTGCCGTGGACGGCGTGGCCATCCGGAGCGGTAATGCGAGCAGGCATGCCGTAAAACATCTGGAATAACAGATTGCTGCCGTCTACGAGCAGAAGCCGTTCCATTCCCATCCCTCCATTATCTGCCGGCGCTGGAACTAACCTCCCCCACCACGCGCAGCAAATAAAAATACCATGTCGGAGCTGCCGTGTCAAGCCGGGTCCCGGTCAGTTGGTCGAGCAAAAGGACCGCCCTGCCGGGCGGTCCGTCGCTTGCGCTATGCTCTCTTCAGGCCCGGAATGCTGTCCGGCTTGGCAAGGCCGGCGCGGTGCAGCATCTGTACGCCAAGCAGCAACGTCCCTTGTCCAACGATATTTGTACCTTGCGCAATCCAGTTCATCGATGCCTGCGTGAAATCGCGGGAGGAAAGGTACCCCATCCCCAGCATGAACAGGAACGCCACCGCAAAGAGCGCCGCCGCTCCCCGCCGCTTCATTCGCGCAGCGATAACGGCAAGGCCAGTGCAGATGCCGAACGTACCGAGCACCATGAGCACGATGAAGATCAGACCGCTGGTGTAGGGGAGCGGAGCGGCGGCAACCGCGCAGGTTGTGCAGCCCCCCTGACGCGCTACCAGCAATGCGACGAGCGCTACCCCCGCCAGCAGGAACCCCGTGGCCTGCATGGGCAGGAACACCTCGTTGAGCGCCACGAAGTCGCACACGTTCATCGCGTAGAGCAGTTTCCACGTCGCCTTGAACAGGCCAGCTATCATGATCATCAAAGTCCCTGCTGAAAACAGGGCAAACGCGCCCTTGCTCATCTTATTGTAGAGGTCGCGTTGCAGCCGGATCGCTGCGACAACGAACAGCCCAACGGGAATATAATCGACAATCGCCATCGGAACGGTCATTGCTTTCCCTCCTTCTCCCTGCCGCACAGGTGATACAGCGGTACAAACGGAATAAGGATCGGCGTGCTGTCGGCATAGCGCCGGTAATCGGGATCGTCGCCATAGCGCGCCATCTGGCGCTTCTCCAGCCGCTGCGCCCCGTTGAACATGACGCCGACGATGGACACATAGGCGAGGACGGCCAGTATCCACTGCCCCGCGCCCTGCAGCGTGCTGAGCGCGCCCACGAGCACGCCCGTCCAGAACACGATTTCGCCCAGATAGTTGGGGCAGCGCACGACGCGATACAGCCCCTTTGTAGCGACCATATTCGGATTTGCAGACTTTTGCACGCTCTTTTGCCGGTCTGCCACTGCCTCGACCGCGAGCCCGAAGAGCGATATTGCCGCGCCAATGAGCGGCAGCGCCGCATCCGTTGAACCATTGTACAGCCGATAAAATACCGGGCTGAGCTGCGCGGTATACAGTACGGCAACCGTTACCCAGATCACGACCTTGACAAACGCAGGCATACGCTTCTCATCGGAGGTGACCTCCGTCAGGGTTTTGCGATAGGCGGCGTTCTTAAATTCGCGCACCAACAGGAAGCCGGACAGCCTCGCGCCATACGCGATGAACAGAAGCAGCAGCACGATGTGTACGGGCTGCAGCCGGTCGAAAAACATCACCGCAAGCGCAACAGCGCCTCCGGCCACGGCAAACCCGTAGCCGATGGAAAGAAAGTAGACATACCGGTAGAATCCGACGGCGCACAAGGCCGCACAGACGGCCAGCAGAATCCAGAGCCGTTCAAGTCCCATCCCCGTTCACCTCATTGACCATTATTTTTGATATACTCAGCAAAGCTGAGCCTGCCAAACCGGTGGTCGGCCACCATGTCCTCCGTCAGCGTCCATTTGCTGAAGCGCAGGATGGCCTCCTTCCCGTTCTTCTTGAGCCGGTTGACAAACGCCAGCACATCGAACAGGAACGGAGGCGCATGCTTGATGACCGGTTCCTTGCCGGCGGCGGCGAAGAACATGCGCGCGATCTCTTCGTAGGTATATGTTTCCGTGCCGCCGATATCGTAGGTCTCGTTCCGGTCGTCCAGATGCAGGAGGATAAAGTCGGCAAGGTCGGTTGTATCGATCACATTGGCGCTGACCGGTTTGTTGCCCAGCAGCGTCACCTCCCCCTTTTCGATCATGGGCCGGAATACCTTGGCGATGTCATAAAAATATCCGGTTGGACGGAAGATCACATACGGGATGCCGCTCTTTTTCAATTTCTGCTCAAGCAGATACTTGGCGTGGAGCATCGGCACCTTCGGCGCCTTGTCCGCCTTGAGCACGGAGACATAGGCAAACTTTTTGACGCCTGCGCGCTTTGCCTCGTTGAGCAGGTTCAGGTTGCCCTGATAATCCACATCGTAGTTTGTGACCTCCGCGCTCGTACGCGTGAGTCCGACCGTCGTGATGACCGCGTCGGCGCCGTCGCAGATGCCGGCAAGCTGTTCCGGCTCGGTCACGTCAACCCGTTTCGTTTCATATCCACCCGGAACATCCGCGAGTTCGCGCACGATCATATCGATGGCCAGCACCTCATGCCCATCTCGAACGAGGGCGCGCAGAATATCGCTGCCAAGTTTGCCGAAAGCGCCCGCCAATACTATCTTCATAATCTATGCTCCTTCCCGTTTTCCTTCGCTTAGCGCTGTTTTTCCTTGGCGCGCTTGTCGTTGATGATGTTCATGTGTTCCTCGTCAATGAGCGTCACGCCATTTTCCTTGGCCCACTGGACGCAGCCCTTGAGTGCCGTCGGCAAAAAGATGCGCGGTACCTTGATGAGCTTCATGCAGGCCGCGTCCGTAAACTTTACCGTATCGTCAACGCGGTTTGCCGCATATCGGACGGACTCGATGCTTGCCTCGCGTACCGGCAGCAACTCCCCGTGCGGGCGGCGGAATTTCGTATACCAGAAATTCTTGCTGTCCCGATAGCCATAATCGACCGGAACGCGGGGAAACTCGCCCGCCGTGACACCGTTGACAATCGCGTTGTAGTACCGCTCCTTGATCAGGATCTTGTCCACGCGCAGGATGAAGTGCGCGCCCCAGAGCGAGGTGATGCCGTTAAAATCGTGGTATGGGCCCGGATAGCCGTTCAGGTTGCCCGGTTGATCATCCTGCGCATTGTCCAGCTCGCGCATCCAGGTGCATTCGAACACCTGGAACGATTCGGCCACCACTTTCGGGAACTGCTCGTCGAGATGTTCGGCGGCCATTTGCCCGTCCTCCAGGGTAAAGATGCAGTTCTTCATTTTCTCCTCGGGCGTGTCCCCCGGAAAGCCCATGCGCACCGCCTCCTTAAAATAGCGGCGGTCATCGGGGATAAAGTTGAGCGCACACTTCCCATAGCGCAGCAAATTCTGCGCCGTGTTCGACGAGTTGCGCGCGCACAACAGCATTGCATAATAATCCTTGCCGGCAATGTAGTAGGGGGCGACGAGCGAATACGGCCCGAGCGTTGTTTTCCCGTCCGCCGTCAGCGTGCTGATAAGCACCGTCGGCATTGGAAAAAAGGCAGAGGTCTGATAGAAGTTGTCGACGATGCGCAGGTTCTTAAAGCTACTCATGAAAAAAATCCTCCTGTCATGAACTGTTTGGTCCTATAAAAGCCTCTCGGCCATCGGATACATCCGTTTCCTATCATTGGCTCACCAACCGTTCCAGCACGGGCGTCAGGTCTTGAAATTCCGCATCCGGATTGATCGACGACGAGAGCAGCGTTTCCGCCAGAAAACCCGGCATCGAGGGATGAAACAAACATCCGAACCGCTCCGCAAGCGGGCGAATAACCGCCTCCAACTGCTCGATGAGCTGGCGATGGCGCGCACGGATCACCGGCTCGGCATTATAGCGCGCGCTGTACTGCGCCCACGCGCCGGCATATCGCGTGGCAAAAGCCCGAATCGTCTCAAAAACCGCGCGCAGCCCCTCCAGGGCGCTTTCGGCAGCGGCGGCGCAGGAGGCCATGCGCACAAGGGCAGCCGACCAATCCTCGAGCATAATGGAGGCGGCAAGCATATCCTTTGACGGGAAGTAGTTGTATACCGTGCCGACGGCAACGCCGCAGGCCTTCGCCACGGCGCGAATGGTCAGGCCGTCATACCCGTCGCGCAAAAGCATTTCGCGGGAGACGCGCAACATGGCTTCGCGCAGTGCTGCAATGCGTTTGGGCATGGACCTGGTCGCCTTCCTTCTATTATGAACGTGTTCATATAAAGTGTACGCGCATCTTATAAAAGAATCAAGCCTTTTTTATCAATAGAAAAATATATATTATTTCTTCGATGGGTTTCGTGGAAAATATAAACGACGGGCGGCACGTCCAAGGACGCATCGCCCGCCGCCGACGATCTATCTGGCGAACTGACTGTTGTACAACTCGGCGTAAAACCCTTTGCGTGCGAGCAGCTCGCTGTGATTCCCAGACTCCACGATATGTCCGTCGCACATGACGAGAATCACATCCGCACTGCGGATGGTGGAGAGGCGATGCGCAACGATGAAGCTTGTCCGGCCCTCCATCAGGCGGGCAAACGCATCCTGAATCTTGCGCTCGGTGCGGGTATCGATGGAGCTGGTCGCCTCGTCCAAAATCAGCATCGGCGGCAGGCGCAGCATGACGCGGCTGATGCACAGCAGCTGCTTCTGTCCCTGTGAAAGATTCCCGCCATCCTCGGCGATCACGGTATCATAGCCCTGTGGCAGGCGGCGGATAAATCCGTGCGCGTGGGCGGCTTTGGCGGCGGCGACGATCTCCTCCTCCGTTGCGTCCGGCTTGCCAAAGGCGATGTTTTCCCGGACGGTTCCGCTCTTGAGCCATGTCTCCTGCAGCACCATGCCATAGGCTGCGCGCAGGCTGCGCCGCGTGAGCGTGCGGATATCCCGGTCGGATACGGAGATGCTGCCGCCGTCCACGTCATAGAAGCGCATGAGCAGGTTGATGACCGTCGTCTTCCCACACCCCGTCGGCCCCACGATCGCCACGCGCTGTGCACGACTGACGGACAGATTCAAATCCTCAATCAGCGAGCGATCCTTTCGATAGGAAAACGCCACGTGCGACAGCTCCACGCGGCCGTCCGGGTTGGCAAGCGTTTCTGCATCCGGAGCGTCCTGTACACGGGGCGTATCCTCCACGAGAGAGAGAATGCGCTCAGCGCAGGCGATGGCGTTTTGCAGTTCCGTCACCACGCCCGAAATCTCGTTAAACGGCTTGGTATACTGGTTGGCGTAGCTCAAAAAGCTCACGAGATTGCCGACGCTGAAGCTCCCGCCCACGGCCAGCAGGGCGCCGGAAAGGCCGACGCCTGCATACACGAGGCTGTTGACAAACCGCGTCGCCGGGTTGGTGATGGAGGAAAAGAAAATTGCGCGACAACTGGCCTTTTCCAGGCGGGCGTTGATCGCATCAAACCGGTCCTGCACGGCCTGTTCCTGCCCAAAGGCCTGCACCACGCGCTGGCCGGAAACCATCTCGTCGATCAGAGCGGTCTGCGCGCCGCGCTCTTCGGACTGCACGCGAAACATCTCATAGGTGCGCTTGGCGACAAATGCAGCCACAAGAAAGGATACGGGCGTAATCAATACGACGACCAGCGCAATGAACGGGCGGATTGCCAGCATGAAGCAGAGCGTGCCCAGGATGGTGAGCACGCCGGTAAACAGCTGCGTAAACCCCATCAGCAGCCCGTCGGCAAATTGCTCTACATCCGCAATGACGCGGCTGACCAGCTCTCCATGGGCATGGGAATCGATATAGGAGAGCGGCAGCTCGTTGATGCGCCGGAACGCATCGCGCCGGATATCCCGCACGACACAGTAGGTCACGCGATTGTTACAGATGCTCATAATCCATTGCGCGAGCGACGTTATGCCCACACAGATGCCGATGGTGAGCGCGATGCGCGCCACCTCGGCAAAGTCGACCTGTCCCGGCCCAACAATCTGATCTACCGCATCGCCCGTGAGCACCGGCACATACAGCGTCAGCGCCACGGTGAGCGCGGCAAGCGCGAGGGAAAGCGTCATGAGCGCCCAGTAGCGGCGCAGATAACGCAGCACCCGGCGGACGGTGGACAGGCGCCGCTTGACTTCCTGTCTCGACGGTTTTTTCATGCGTCCACCCCCTCTTCCGGCTCGAATTGAGAGGCATAGATCTCCCGATAAACGGCGCAGTGCGCAAGCAGATCTTCGTGCGTGCCCTGCGCAACCACGTTGCAGTCGTCCAAAACGAGGATGGCATCCGCATGCCGCACGGAGGAGGCGCGCTGCGAGACGATAAACACCGTCATGCCGGCCAGGGATGCGATCGCCTGCCGCAGCCGCGCATCGGTGGCATAGTCGAGCGCCGACGCGCTGTCGTCCAGAATCAGAATTGCCGGCCGCCGCACGAGCGCACGCGCGATGGTCAGGCGCTGGCGCTGGCCCCCGGAAAGATTGCGGCCGCCCTGTTCAACGGCAAAAGCCAGGCCGCCCGGCTTGTCCTCCACAAAATCCTTCGCCTGCGCCAAAGCGAGCGCCGCCCATAGATCCGCGTCGGTCGCTTCCGGATTGCCCCAGCGCAAATTGTCCGCAATGCTGCCCGCAAAGAGCTGTGCCCTTTGCGGCACTATGCCGATCCGTCCGCGCAACTCCGTCACGGGGATGGTTCTCACATCCCGTCCGGACACCAGCACGCGCCCCTCCGTCGCGTCATAGAACCGCGGGATCAGATTCACGAGCGTGCTCTTGCCGCTGCCCGTGCCGCCGATGATGCCGACGGTACATCCCCACGGCACGGAAAAGTTCGCTCCGTTGAGCGACGGAGCGCCCGCGCCGCTGTAGGTAAACGACACGCGCTCAAACGTCACGGCGTCGTCGTTTTCCTGCGGCTGTGGCGGCAGAACGGTCAAACCGGCGGGCGTTTCCAGCAGGGCCTGTACGCGGTTGCCGCAGGCGACCGCCTTCGTCACGGTAATGATGAGATTCGCCAGTTTGATGAGTTCCACAAGGATTTGGGACATATAGTTCACAAGCGCGACAACCTTGCCCTGCGTCAGACTGCCGGCGTCCACCTCGACCGCGCCGGTTTGCAGCAAAACAATGATGGCAAGGTTCACGATCACGTAAGTGGCCGGATTCATGACGGCGGAGAGCCGTTGTGCGCGCTGCTGCAGATTTGTCAGTCGGTCATTCTCCGCGTCGAAAGCAAGGATCTCGTCCTGTTCCCTGTTGAACGCGCGCACGACGCGCGCGCCGGAAAGCGCCTCGCGCGTCTTGCCGAGCACCTTGTCCAGCGCGGCCTGCACGCGGCCGTACAGCGGGAGCGACAGCAGCAGCACGCCAAACACGACCACCGAAAGCACCGGTATTGCCACCACAAACGTCACGGCCTCGCCCGCATCTATGGTAAAGGCCATGATCGCCGCGCCAAATACGATGAACGGGGAGCGCAGGAACAGGCGCAACACAAGATTCACGCCCGACTGCGCCTGATTGATATCGCTGGTCATGCGCGTGATCAGCGTGGGCGTTCCAATGCGATCCAGCTCCGAAAAGGAAAGCGACTGCAGATGTGCAAATGCGGCGTGTCGCACGCGCGTGGCAAAACCGGTCGCCGCACGCGCAGCAAAATACTGCGCCGTGATGGCCGACACGCAACCTACCACGGCGAGCGCAACGAGCACCAGACACATGCGCACGATGTACCCGGTATCGCCAGCCGGGATGCCCCGGTCAATGATTGCTGCGACAACAAAAGGCACGAGCAGTTCGAACGATGCTTCCAGCATCTTGAACAGCGGCGCAAGCACGGTTTCCTTTCGATAATCCTTCAAATAATGCAGCAGCTTCCTCATACGTTCGCCATTATATCATACCCCGCCGTTCTGTAAATACAAAATCGGGCCATATTGCATATTTTGCTGTCCCGACGGCCGCGGCAAAAGAACACGGGCCGCGCAACGCGCGGCCCGCTTTGGTCCATGGAATCGGGCAGCAGGACTACTCCAGAATGGCCTGATCCTGAATTTCCTGCGCCTGTTCTGCATAACCGGCGATGGTGTTCGCCTCGACGAGCGCGGCAATCGCCTCGTCCACGGCGGCCTTGAATTCCGGCTCGTCCTTGGGCAGCGCGGCGACATAGCCCTCGGCGCCCGTGTCAAAGCTCAGCGGCGCGATGGCCAGGTCCGGATTGTTGGCGATATATGCGTTGGCAATCGGCTCCTCCACGAGAATGCCCGCCAGCGCGCCGGCCTTGAGTTCCGGTACAAGCTGGGTGATCTTCTTGAGCGCCACCTTTTCTGCGCCTTCCAGCTGCGTGAAGTAATCCGTTTCGAGCGTCGTGCCGAGCTGTACGCCCACCTTCTGGCCGGAGAAGCTCGCAAGATCCGTATATTGATCCGCATTCTCCGCAAGCGTCAGCGCCACAACCGTATCGATGTAGTATACCTCGGAGAAATCCATGATCTCCGCACGATCCTCGGTCGGGTTATAGGCTGCCATGATCATGTCGATGGTGCCCATCTGTAATGCGCTGTCGAGGCCGGCAAAATCCATCGCTTCGATCTTGAGCTCGACGCCGAGCGCCTTGGCGATATCGGCGGCGATCCACATATCGATGCCGACGGTCTCCATGGAACCGTCTTCGCCCGCGATGATGAACTCATACGGCGGGTAGTCCGGCGACGTGCCGACGACGAGCACGCCCGCTTCCTTGATGGCGTCCAGGCGGGTCTTTTCTTCCGCTGCGGGCTGACAGGCGGTCAACAGTGCAGCCGCCAGCACGACGGCAAGCGCAAGGCACAGGACTTTCTTTCCTTTTCTCATTTTGGTATTTCCTCCTTGATCCTTTCGGTTGTATTGTATCCGGCGCTCCGCATCAGAGCACCTTGGACAGAAACAGCTTCGTGCGCTCGTTCTGCGGGTCGTCGAACAGCGCCTGCGGCGTGCGATCCTCCAGAATCTGGCCGCCGTCCATAAACAGAACGCGGCTGCAGGCCTCGCGCGCAAAGTTCATCTCATGCGTGACCACGACCATTGTCATGCCCTCGGCAGCAAGCGTCTTCATTACGTCGAGCACCTCGCCGACCATCTCCGGATCGAGCGCGCTGGTCGGCTCGTCAAACAGCATGACATCGGGCCGCATGGCCAGCGCGCGCACGATGGCGATGCGCTGCTTCTGTCCACCTGAGAGCTGTCGAGGCATGGCGGAAGCACGGTCGGCAAGGCCGACGCGCGCAAGCAGTTCCATCGCGTACGCCTCGGCCTTTTCTCGCGGCTCCTTCTTGGCAAGCATCGGCGCGAGCGTGATATTCTCCAGCACCGACAGATGGTTGAACAGATTGAACTGTTGGAACACCATGCCCATGCGTTGCCGGTGACGGTTGATATCGGCATTGCGGTCGCTGATGTCCACGCCTTCAAAGATGACGCGCCCCTCGCTGGGCGTGGCCAATAGGTTCAGGCAGCGCAGCAGCGTGCTCTTGCCGGAGCCGGAAGGGCCGATCACGCCGACGACCTCTCCCTGTTCAACGCAAAGGTTGACGCCACGGAGCGCTTCGAGTTTGCCGAAACGGACGGTCAGGTTTTCCACAAGAATCATCGGTTCGCCCATCGTCAGCCCTCCCCCCGTTTCATCCGCTTTTCAAGCGCGCCCATGAGCTTGGACAGTGGAAACGTGATACAGAAGTACAGCAGCGCCACGACGAGCAGCGGCTCAAACGGCCGTGCGATGGCCGCGCGCACCATATCGGACATGTACATCAGTTCAAACACGCCCACGACCGAACAGATGGAGCTTTCCTTGATGATGGCGACAAATTCGTTGCCGAGCGCCGGCAGAATATTGCGGAAAGCCTGCGGCAAAACGATATGCCGCATGGTCTGCCCGTGCGTCAGGCCGAGACTGCGCCCGGCTTCCGTCTGCCCGGCATCTACGGCCGAAATGCCGGCGCGGATGATCTCCGCCACATAACCGGTCGAATTGAACGCCATGGCGACCACGCAGGGGATGAACACGCTCATCTTGGCCAGCGCCGGGAACAGAATGATGAGCCCATAGCGGAACAGGTACAGTTGCACCAGCAGCGGCGTGCCGCGCACAAACTCGACATAGGCCGCCGAGACGGTGCGGAGCACCCTGTTGCGCGCGATGCGCAGCAGGCCCATGAGCGTGCCGAAAAATGTGCTCAGCACGAGCGAGATGAGCGAAAGCGCAAGCGTCATCCACAGGCCGTCCAGGAAGAACTGCCAATAGGTGCTGATAAATTGAAAGCTGAACGTATAGCTCATGCGCCCGCTCCTTTCGCCGTTCTTTGCAGTATAGCGTGCGGGTCTGCATGTGTCAAGGTATAAAGTGCATAAATATAAATTCCTTCAAGCTCTCCTGCAATTCCTGCGCCGAGCGCGCAAAGGGTCGTGTAAGGGCGCTCACCGATCGCCCGTCCGATCCTCCCCGGGCTCCCCATCCTCCGCCTCCGGCTCCTCGAGCAGGTGATTGAGCAGGTAAAGATAGATCTCCTCCGCGCGCGTCTGCCAACCCCGCCGCACGCGCTGGGCCATCGCCCGGGAAATTACGCGCAGCCGGATTTCCGCGGCAACCGCGTTCTTCTCCTGCACGCGCAGCTCTACCTCGTAGGCTCCGCCTTCGAGCTCCCGCATGGAGGAGACCACCTGCGTTTCCTTTTCCAGGTCGGCGCGGTGTTGCGCCGCATAGGCGGCAAGCCGCTCCCGCAGGGAAAAGGGCAGGCTTTCCTCAAACATTGCGAGCGTATCCGCTCCGCGCGCGGAAACACGGTACCCCTGCCCGAACGTGCGCGGAATTGCGGCGATCAGGCCGTCCTCCTCCATCTCGGCAAGCGCGGTCTGAAAGGCAAAATAGGACATGCAATCGTTTTCGACCATCACGCGGTAGAGCTGCTCCCGCGTAAGATCGAGATCCGCAGCGCGTGTAAAATACAGAATCGTCAGCTTGTCCTTGGTTTCTCCCTTTGCAAATATTGGCATGGCAACCTCCGTTCCCCGCCATTATAACACGACCGGCTAAACCCGGCAATCACCGCGCCGTCGGCGCGCCGATCACCCCCTTCACTCCACGCGCAGCATCCGATATCCGACGCCGATATGCGTCTGGATATACTGTGGGCTGTCCGGAGTTGGTTCCAGCTTTTTACGAAGCGTAGCCATGAACACGCGCAGAGAGGAGACGTTGCTCTCGCTGGCACCGCCCCACACGCGTTCGACGAGAAAGCTGTGCGTCAGCACCTTGCCCACATTTTGCGAGAGAACAGTAAGCAGGCGGTACTCGATCGGCGTCAAGTGCAGCTCCTCGCCGTCAATACTGGCGCACCCCGCCGCGTAATCCACACGCAGTTTCCCGTTGACAAAGACGGCGCCTGCCGGCGCGCCGCCGGCCTGCATATAGGACAGGCGGCGACGGGTCACGCGAAGGCGCGCCAGCAGCTCCTCTACGGAAAACGGCTTTGTCAGGTAATCATCCGCCCCCGCGTCCAGCGCATCGATCTTATCCGTATCCTCGCTTCGTGCGGAGATAACGATGATCGGCAAATTGCTCCAGGTCCGTATACGACGGATGACATCCACGCCATCCAGATCCGGCAGTCCAAGGTCGAGCAGGATGATATCCGGATTATGCGTGGATGCAGCCAGTATAGCGCTCTCACCGTTCGACGCGGTCAGATAGCGATAGTCGTGTACCTTGAGCGTCGTGGCGATCAGGTTCCGTACCGGCGGATCGTCCTCAACGACCAGAATCAGCGGCTTGCTCATGCGTTTTACCTCCATAGGGCAAAGTAAAGGAAAATATGGCGCCATGCGGCCTGTTGTCAAGGACGGAGATGTTCCCGCCATGCGCGCAGACGATGGATTTGCAAAGCGCAAGTCCGAGGCCAAGGCTCCTCCGCCCGTCGGCAACGGGGCTGCTGCCGGAATAAAACATATCGAAGATACGGGGCTTCATTTCGTCCGGCACGCCGGGACCGTCGTCGGCAATTTCGATACGCGCCATGCGTCCGGTACGGCCGGTGCGAATGTGGATGTTCGTACCGGGCGGCGTATGCTGAATCGCGTTATCTACAATATTGATAATGACCTGCATGACGAGCCGCGCATCCATACGGGCAAGCAGGAGTTCGTCCTCGTGTTCCACCGTGACGGTATATTCGCTTCGGCGGGGATCGATGTGTCGCAGCGCCTCGCAAACGACCTCGTCCACAAGCTCCGTTGTCAACCGGATCTTCATCCGCCCATCCTCGATGCGCGTGACAAAGAGCAGATTCTCCACCAGATTGATGAGCCACAGGGCGTCGTCATGGATATCGGCATAGATGGCGGTACGCGCCGCGTCATCAAGCTTATCGCCGTTGGAAAGCAGATTGCTGGCGTTGCCGGAGATTGCGGTCAGGGGCGTGCGCAGATCGTGTGAAATGGAACGCAGCAGATTTGCGCGGAGCTGCTCCCCCTGTGCAAGCAGCGCCGTCTGTTCTCTCTCGCGGACATTGCGGATATTTTCAAGCGCCAGCGCGCACTCGCCAAGAATGGATTGCAGGATGCTCGACTCAAACGTATCCGGTGTGCCGCCGGTCACATCCACGCCTGCAACGCCATAGACGCGCTCGCCGAGGCGAGCGGGCAGATACAGGCAGCCTGCGTCCGGCAACGTATCCGTCGTTGCGCCGGCGCGTCGCTTGTTGCGAGCGGCCAGCATGGCGGCGGCACGTTCCACGCCACCCGTGAGCAGATCAGGGTTGCAAGAAGGAGCGCCTCCCTCGCGGCGACGGGTGGCGGGAAAGACCCTCGGCTCCGACAAATTTCCATCTTCAAACAGATACATCACGATGTTCAGGCCGAGCAGCTTCCCAAGCTGCGTCGCCGTCGATTCGACGGCGTCATTGGCCGTCACCGCTCGTTGCAGCAGGCGATTGGTATCAAACAGAATCTTCGTTCGAAAGGCTACCTGGCCCGTTTGCTTGACATGCTCTTTCAGCCGCTGTGCAAGCGTTCCCGTGATCAGTGCCACGATAAACATGGCGGCAAAGGTGAGCGGATAGTCCTTCCCATAGGCCATGAACGTAAAGCGCGGACGGGTAAAGAAAAAGTTGAAAACCAGCACGCCTGCTACGGCGGAAATTGAGCTGGCCACCCAGCCATTTGTGGCAAGCGACACCAGCAATACGCCCAGAATATAGATAGCCACGATTGCCGTCTCCGGAAAGCCAAGCGTTTGAAAAACCAGGCTGACAAGGGTTGTCAGGAGCAGGATGCCGGCCGCCTTGCCGAGGTCGCACAGCGCGAGGTGGTGTTTTGAGGCCGCCACCACAGCGTCCTGCCGGTATCCTGCCTGCTGTGTGCCGTCAGGTATAATGTGAATATCCAATCCGGGCACCATGGCCGCGAGTCGCTCCGTGAGGGTTTGTTTGCTCCACGGATGACGCCTTGTCACGCCACTCCTGCCCAAAACGATCTTCGTCACGCCGGACAGGCGGGCAAACTCCGAAATCTGATAGGCGATATCCTCCCCGTATGCTGTTTCAATGCGCGCGCCGAGTTGTTCCGCAAGGCGTGCACTCTCCTGTAAACGTTTTTGATCCTCAGGCGTCATCATCTCATAGCCCGGCGTGCGGACAAACAGTGCCGTCAGCGTACCGCCGAATGCTGCGGCCATCCGGGCGGCAGTATGAATGATCTTTGGATTGGATGGCGCAGAGGAAAGGCACACCAGAATATGTTCGCCGACGGAAGAACCGCCCTGCATTCCCCGGTCCGCCATGCTCAGACGCCGGCTCAGGCGTTCGGCAAAGCGGCGCGCCGCAAGCATCCGCAGCGCATCAATTTTTTCCTGCGCAGCCGGGCCAAAGCGTGCTTCCCACCGCTCCGGCGCCCTCCGCGGATCGGCATCCACCAGTTCCACACAATCGGCCCCGTCGAACAGCTCGTCCGGAATTCCCGCCCGGGCGGAGGCTCCCAGAATCTCGCAGACCGCATCGCTCAGGCTTTCGATCTGCAGCACGTCAACGGTCGAATAGACATCTGTCCCGGCAAGCAACAGTTCCTGCACTTCCTGATACCGTCTGCCATACAGGCCTCCCGGCGAATTTTCATGCGCCAGGTCCTCCACCAGCAACAGTTGTGGTCGATACAAAAGGGCCGCCGTAAGATCATGCTGGGCGTCATCACCGCGAAGCACCCTCACATGAGGCAACGCACACAGCAATTCCAGCAACCGTTCACTCTCCGGACAACCATGCACAGCAGCGACGCTCACCACGACATTCGTACCTTGTCGCGCGACGTCAAGACCTGCACGCAACATGGCACAGGTCGTCGCGGCGCCCGGAGCAGCGCCAAAGAAAATCTTCAATTGGCCCTGAGGGGTTCCTCCCCGTATCGCCGTCGGTACGCCCGGCGAAGCATCATGCCGATCCAGTGCAAGCACCTCCTGTGAAATTCAATGGGTTGGAAATGCTCTGTAAAGCTCCCTCTCTTTGAAGCCTGTCGGCAAGCAGGACAACCAGCGCAGGAGGAGCCTCCCTTTTCCAGACGACGCTCTGCCGCGGATTCTCGCCGGGGCAGGCGCGCGCCGTGACAGGCCTGCCGCCAAATCGCAAAACTGCCTCCGGCTGTACCCGGGTGACCGCCCGGCAGTCCGGAGGCACATCATTGCCATCATCCGGCTGGACGATGATATCAATCGTACGATCCTCCAGTCGTTCGTACAACCGTGCGGATGCGGCATGGTAAAAGCATACGGCCGTCGACAGTCGCTCATCAAAAACCGATAGCAGCGCCTCCTCGAGTCCGGGCGCAAGGGACGGCGCGCAAATGCCGATGCGCAAGCAGTCCCCGTCCGCGCAGTCGGCGCCGACGCTTCGATTGGTCTCCAGCAAACCATCCAACAACAAAAGCGGTAAGAATCCGGCGGCCATGGCAGCAACGGCAATGCAGATAACCAGCACATCGCGCATAGAACCACCACACTTATTGTTCATCCGGTTTCTTACAGATGGAAGCATTTTTGCAGGTTCTTATACTCGCCAAGTACAAGGAGCGTGTCACGAAGCGTCAGCTTCGTGGAGGGCAGGACGGAAAGATCCATCCTGCCGTCGTGCTTGACGGCCAGAATGTTGATGCCGTATTTCTTGCGAATGTCGATCTGTTCAATCGTCCGGCCAATCCAGTCCGCCGGCAGATCCACCTCGAAAATCGCATGATCCTGATCGAGAGCGATATAATCGAGGATATGATCCGAACTGTAACGAATGGCCGTCCATTTGGCGAGCTGGCGCTCCGGATAGACGACCTCGTCCGCGCCGTTGCGCAGAAGAAACTTCGCCTGCACATCCCTGGCCGCACGCGAGACGACGAGTTTTGCGCCCAGCTCCTTGAGCAGCGATGTGGTCTCCAGGGAACTTTGAAAATCGTTCCCGATGGCGACAATGCAGGCGTCAAAGTTTCGAACGCCAAGCGAGGAAAGGAACTCCTCGTTCGTGCTGTCGCCGATCTGAGCGCCCGTTACAAAGGGTAATACGTCGTTGATCCTCTCTTCGCTGGCATCCACCGCCATGACCTCGTGGCCGAGGTCGTTGAGTTCCATGGCGATGTGCTTGCCGAAACGGCCAAGGCCGATCAGCAGGATGGATTTCATCTGAAAAACCTCCTTTATCCTACCGTAATTTTTTCCTGAGGAAGTTTGCCGCTCTGAACGGTGCGGGACATGGCCGCATAGATCAACGTCAGGCCGCCCACGCGCCCGAAAAACATCAGCACGATCAAAACGGCTTTGGAAATCGTCTTGAGCGACGGTGTAATGCCCAGGCTGAGTCCCACCGTGCCGATGGCAGAGGCGGACTCATACAAACACGTAAGCATGGGGAGCTGCTCCACGCAGCTGATGACCATGCCGCCGGTAAAACATAGCGCGGCATACATCAGCAGTATGGTGGCGGCATTTGCGACCGTTTCGAGTGCAATGCTGCGGCCGGAGACCTCCGGATTTCCCCGCCGCCGAAACACGGCGACAGCGCACACGGCAAGGACGGCCACGGTCGTCGTCTTCATGCCGCCCGCCGTTGAACCCGGCGAACCGCCGATCAGCATCAGGAGGATCGTCAGCGCCTGCCCGGGCTCACTCATGGCGGCAAGGTCAACCGTATTGAAACCGGCCGTGCGCGGCGTGACGGACTGGAACAGCGAGGCGAGCACGCGCTTGCCCGGCGCAAAGTCCGCGAACTCGTAAAAATAGAAGTACAGGGCCGGCAGCACGATCAGCACCGCCGTGGTGCACAGGATGACCTTGCTCTGCATCCTGTACCGCTTCAGATGCAGCCTGTTGGTACGAACGTCGTCCCAGGTCAGGAAGCCAATGCCTCCGATAACGATCAACAGCATGACCGCAATGTTGATGACCGGGTTCCCCACATAGGAAGTCAGCGAAGAGAACGGTTCCCGCGCCCCCATCAAATCGATGCCGGCGTTGCAGAACGCGGAGACGGAATGAAACAACGCCATCCACAGCCCCCGTCCAACGCCGAAGTCGCGGCAGAATACGGGCGCCATGACCGCCGCGCCAAGCAGCTCGATAAGAATCGTCGTGCGGACGATAAAGTTGGTCAGGCGGACGATGCCGCTCATCTTCGGCGCCGCCATGGCCTCCTGCATGGTGCTGCGCTGAAACAGCCCGATCTTCCTCCCGGAAATCATGGCGAATGAGGCCGCGACCGTGACAACGCCCATGCCGCCTATTTGGATGAGCACGAGAATGACGGCATGACCGAAACCCGACCAATAGGTCGCCGTATCGTACACCACCAGTCCCGTTACGCAGACGGATGTCGTGGATGTAAACAGTGCGTTGACAAACGGCGTGGCGCTCCCGGAGGCCGAAGAAACAGGCAGCATCAGCAGGAGTGCGCCAAGCAGAATCACGCCCGCAAAGCCGAGGACAATGATCTGAAAGGAATTAAGGACTCTTCGTCTTTTGGGCAGATCCATTCGATGCCGTTTCTCCTTTCCCGTTCAGCCTTCATCTGAACGATTATATAACAAATCGTCTTAAGATGGAATAAGCGTCCCGCAACTGACGTTAAGATGGCGTTAAGATGCGCCCGTTTCTTCGCCTCATTCCCGGGTTGATCGCCGTCGGCCGGGCGACAGACAAGGTGCCGCCGGTTCTGCAGCGCCTCGCGCCACATGCAGGGCGAAAGCCGGCGGCAGAAGCGCGGGCAGGTTGCGGGGCCTTTTCATTATAGCGGGAATGTCCGCGTGGCGACGGCATCCCGAAACGCCCGGTCATGCTCCACAAAGACCATTGTCGGGGCATACGCCAAAAGCAGCTCCTCAATCTGGATGCGCGAATAGATGTCCACATAGTTAAGCGGCTCGTCCCAGACATACAGGTGCGCCCGTTCGCACAGGCTGCGGGCAATCAGCACCTTCTTTTTCTGGCCGCCGGAAAAATCGCGCAGATCCTTTTCAAACTGCAACCTTGCAAAGTCCAGCTTGCGCAGTATGGTCAGGAACTGTGTTGTATCGATCCGGCACCGTCTTGCATAATCGAGCAACGACCCCTGCAGATGGGCGGTATCCTGCGGCACATAGGAAACGAGCAGCCCCGAAGCGATTTCCAGACTTCCCGTATGGTCGAGCTGTTCCCCCACCAGAAGCCGGAGCAGGGTCGTCTTGCCGCTGCCGTTGGCGCCGGACAGAGCCAATCGCTCGCCAGGAGCAAGCGTGAATGTAACGGGTCCGCAAACCCGCCGGCCGTCATAGCGGATGGTCACGTCCCTGCAGGATATGAGCCGGGTTGCGCAGTGCGGGGAGAGCGGCTGCAATTTCAGGCTTTCAGCCCGTTCCAAATCCTTCAACAGGCCCGATTTTTCTTCAATCGCCCGCTGCCGCCGCTGTTCAATCGACTTGGACCGCTTCATCATTTTGGCCGCCTTGTGGCCGATATAACCCCGATCGCCGGCCCCTTCTCCGATTTTGCCCGCCTCCACGCGGTCCGACCAGTCCGACGTACGCTGCGCCGCCTTCTTCAGGCGGACGATGTCCTTCATCAGCCGCTCGTTCCGCTCCTGTTCAAAAGCCTGGCGGCGCTCGAAATTCGAAAACCACGACGAAAAGTTCCCGCTCTGCACCTCGATGCTCGACCGGTTCAACGAAAGGATGTGATCCACGCAGCCGTCAAGAAAATACCGGTCGTGGGAAACGAGAATAAACCCCTTTTTGCGGCGCAGGTAGGCGGCCACCAATTCCCGCGCGACGATATCCAGATGATTTGTCGGCTCGTCGACAAGCAGGAAGCTCTCCTCGTTTACAAACAGTGCGGCAAGCAGCGCTTTGGTGCGTTCGCCGCCGGAGAGCGTGTCGAAGGGACGAAACAGCGCATCGGACCTTAGACCGATGAGGGACAGTTCGCGCTCGAGCGCCCAGTCCGCACCGGTCGGGCACACGTCCCGCAGAACCGCCATCGTCTCCCTTTCCGGATTCTCCACCGAATACGGAAAGTAATTGAACCGTACGGGCGAGGTTATGCGCCCGCTGTATTCATACTTCCCGAGCAGCAGGTTCAGAAACGTTGTCTTTCCCCTGCCGTTTCGGCCGACAAAGCCGAGCTTCCAGTCCGTATCGACCTGAAAGCTGACATGTTCAAAAATATTATCATAGCTGGAAGGATAGGAAAAAGTGAGATCCTCCACCCGAATCATTGCCATATGCCATCACTCCGTTTCCATACAGGCGTATAAATGATGAAAGCTGCAGGAAACAGTTCCCGCAGCTCATCGCACAAAGCCTCCCTCCCTATCGGGCGGTGAAACGGATATATGGGTGCATCGACCGCTTTTCCTGCAAAGGGCGCACTCGTCCCGTCAAAGCGAAACGAACGCCTATGAACTTATTTGCAGGAAGAATGGCGCATCGCGCACCTCCTATTGCTGTTTAATACAGTATAACATGTGCTCCCAGGTCGCGTCAATGCCGTTGTGGATTCCCGGCGCCGGTCGGGCGCGGCCTCAGTACAGCGTGGCCGTTCTCTGGAAGGAGGCGATGACGCGGCCATGCCGAATGACGTATGGGCGCGAGGCACGCGTGCGCAGCGCTTCCTGCACGTTGTCCGCATCGATGATATTGAGATCCGCGTCGTAACCCTCCGCAATGCCGTAGGCCGCCTCCGGAGCGAAAATCTTCATCGATCGGGTCGTAAGCATGTCGAACACAAGCCTGGCCGTTTCGGGCGTGTTGTACTGCCCCGTATAGGCGCCAATCAGGCCATAATCAAGCGGATCGCCCGTTCCATACAGGTGGAACCCATCGCAGATGGTATCCTGTGCGGTCGCAACGTTGATGCCCATGTCCACCATCTCGCGGATGCGCGTGACGCCGCGGGTGCGCGGCTCCGCGTCAATCCCCATGATGGCCAGCACCTGCGTATTCGTACAGATATTCATGCCGGATTCCCTGATGAGCTGCATGACCTTAATCGCATGGGATTGGTTCTGGTATGCGATGGACGTGCAGTGTCCGCCGGTGACGCGGCCGCCCCATCCTTTCTCCAGCGTCTTCCAGGCGGTATATTCGAGCGTACGGTCAAACGCGTCCTTGGACTGGTCGATGTGCATGTCGATCATAGCGCCGTATTTCTCCGCCAGGTCGAACACAAAATCCACATGGCGCAGCTTCAGCTCGTCGAGCCACTCGGCTGCGGGCATGCCGCCGACCACATCGCACCCCAGCTCCATCGCCTCGTGCAGCAGCCTGTCGGTGCCCTTGTTGCGAAAAATGCCCTCCTGCGGGAAGGCGATCACCTGCAGGTCGCAAATGTCCTTTGTGGCTTCCTTTGCCAGGAGCACGCCCTGCAGCGCAACGAGTTTGGGGTCAAGGCTGCTGATATCGACGTTTGTGCGCAGTTTGGTCGTGCCATACATAACGCATTCGCGGATGGCGCGCAGGGCCCGCTGGTAGACGTCCTCCACGGTATACTGCCGGATCCGGTCGTGCATGATGCGGATGGAATCCTCCAGCGTCTCGGTGTTGTCCTCCCGCCCACGCAGCGAAGTGTAGGCCTTGTCAAAATGCATGTGCGTGTTGACAAAAGTAGGGGCCGCCATCATCCCCCCGGCGTCGATGCGCTTCGCGTCCGGGCAGGCGGATGCATCAATTTGGGGGGCGATTTTCAGGTACCGGCCGTCGTCGCCGATCAAAATATCCTCCGTGCCGCTGTGGCCGAGAATGCGGGCGTTCTGAATGAGCAGCATATCCTTCTCCCTCCGTTTGATTCATTTGATCCTGAAATGCACGGTATCTCTTTCCTGAAATTAGCATACCGCAGATTGCGCCCGCAGACAAGCATTTCCTGTCGTGCGATATATGAGAGGCGATGATTCTTGCGTATACATCCCGCGGTCCTTATCGTCGCACCGGATGTCCATTTTTTATAAATCAAGAATTCCGGTAATCGGGGAAATGGGAATAAAGTCGATGCGCATGCAGAACGCGGCGTCATGCCGGATGTCTGAACCCACAACGCTCTTCTCTTGCTGGAAGGCGGCTCTTCGTTTCCTTCTGAACGCCTGCAAAGCGGCAATGGCGAATTTTTCGGGCGGAAAGCCAAAACTCTACGTTTCGTATGTGTACACAGCCTCCCAAACGGGTTATTCTGAGGAGGAAAGGAGTGGAATACAGTTGGACCAGATCCGAATTGGGAGTTTTATTGCGGACATGAGAAAAGCGCAGGGGATGACCCAGCGCAGCCTCGCCGATCTGCTGTGCGTCAGCGATAAGACGATATCCAAATGGGAACGCGGCAGGGGATTGCCGGAAGTCTCATTGATGTTGCCGCTTTGTGACGCGCTCGGCATCGGCGTCAACGAACTGCTTTCCGGCGAACGCATCGCGGAAAGCGACTACCGTAGGAAGGCGGAGGAAAACATGATGGACCTGATCAAAGAGAACGAAGAGAACCGCCGGCACATGGTGTTGTCGATCATCTGCGGTATTATCACGGTCATTGCGGTTTGCGCACTGATCGTTATTGTTTCCTATATTGCGATGCCGATTGCCGCGCGCATCGCAGTGCTCGCACTTGCCATACTCACGGCCGTCGCAGGCATCGGCGCCGCTGCGGCCCTCGAAATTCGTGCCGGGTTTTATGAATGCCCCAATTGCGGAACCGAATTCGTTCCAACAATGGCCGACTACATAAAGGGCTATCACACCGTTCTGAAGCGCCGGCTGCGCTGCCCCGGCTGCGGCAGAACCGGGATGTGCCGGCACCGCATTACCCGATAGCCCTGCGCTTTACCGGTAAGGCGTCAATGCCTCTGCCCGCGCATCCAATATCCCCGCGTTACTCTTAGTTGAAAAGGCGGCTCAGCCACAAATGATTATGCGCCTATAGCGTTACAAGGCGGGCGAAACAAGCTGTCGGGCTCCGGAAAGCCCGACAGCATACCGCCGGTGCCGCAGGCCGGGCCATTCAACTGCGCAAAAACAAGCACTGTGCGCGCCGTACTGGGCGTGCATTTTTTTATCGACGATTATCTCTTTGAGCGCGTATGGCATGATCCTGATCGGTACGCGCAGATGCTTTCGGATTTCCGCGCCGTGATGTCGCCCGATTTCAGCCTGTTTACCGACTATCCCGTAGCGGTGCAGATCTACAACCACTGGCGCAAGCACCTGCTGGGCGCGTACTGGCAGCGGCTTGGCATGACGGTGATCCCCTCGATCTGCTGGAGCGACGAATCGTCGTTTGCCTGGTGCTTTGACGGCGAACCGGTGGGCGGCATCGTCGCGGTGTCTTCCGTAGGCGCTCAAAAAAGCCCGGCGGCCCGGAAGCTGTTCCTCTGCGGCTACCGGGAAATGATGCGGCGGCTGAGGCCGGAGAAAATCCTGTTCTTCGGCGATGTGCCTGACGGCTGTGAGGGAAATCTGGAGCAGCATCCCGCCTATTATGCCGCGCTTGCCCATGCGCGCAAAAAGAGGTAAGCTATGGGTGGACGAGGCGGAAGCAGCCATCGCAATTCCAGCGGGATCATGGGCCGCATGCCCAACCGTCCGGGCTTTTTGCGTTTTGGCAGCCAAAGCGCCGCGGCCATCTGGCATGAAGCAAACAGCTTTAGCTGGGATCAGTGGACCCGGATGCTTTCAGATGCGGAGCGGCAGGGCATTCAGTGGTACACGGGCAGCTGGTATTCTGCCATGAACACGGACCTGCGCGAGGGCAACCCCTCTTCGGCGGACGTTCAAAGGCTCATCGATGGCGCGACCAGCGGCCTCGCGAAGTGGAAGGCGGCCCAGGATATGGTCACATTTCGCGGCGCGAACCTGCACTGGACGGCCAATCTGCTCGGCGGTACGGAAGCGCAGATGTCCGACGCGGCCTTTCTGCGCAGCAGAATCGGCAAAACAGTAACGGACAAGGGATTCATGTCCACCGGCACACACGAGGACAGCGCATGGTATGCGGATGTAAAGTACACCATCTTCACAAGGAAGGGTGTCCAGGGCATGTATGTGGATCCCGTCTCGATGAACAAGGGTGAATATGAATTCCTGTTCAACCGCGATACCGAGTTCAAGGTACATATGATCCGAACCAACAGCAGCGGCCAAATCATCGAATTGGTGCTGGAAGCGAAGAAATCCAAAAAGTAAGGAGCCGGAGCCATGAAAGAGATTGCAAAAGCATTTCTGGCGGCGTCCCACGCCGCTCCGTGGGTACGCGACGAAAGCGCCCGCGCACTGGTAAACTTTGTGTACGAAGGCGGCGTCTGGGATGCGCACGCAAGGGAAAAATACCCGTTCATCCGCAAGAAGCTTTCCCGGGAATGGAGCCTGGATGATGTCTTTGCCTACCTGACATTCATCGTCGTCGTGGACAGGACGAACGAAGGCTGCATTGACAGCCACATTGCGGATGGCACCGTCGCCGGGTTGCTGCGCCGCTATCTGGAACTTGTGGAGGTGGAAGGATGATCACCTGTACCCTGAACGGAAAAAAGTACACCGTGGATTTCATCACCGGGCGCGCGCTGCGGGAGATGGAACCCGCGGCGAAGATGTACAGCCGCATCGTCGCGCTCTCGAATGCCGCCCTCAAGGGGGAGACGCCGGAGGATGCCAAAGAGCTGTCCATCGGCGATGCTATGGACGTGATGATCCGCTGGTTCTGCATCCTGTTCGGCAACCAATTCACGCCCGACGACGTGCTGGATCACTACCCGGTGGACCGGCTCATGCACGACATCGCGCTGGCGCTCATGGCTGTGCAGACACAGACGACCAGCATTCTGGATGAGTTCCCTACGAAGGCAGCGAAGACGGAAGCCCCGGCGGCGATCGCCTGACGCTGCCTGATTTCATCTATTCCACCTACAACAGCCTTCTGGAGGGTGGATGGCGCATGGACGAGATCGACCGGATGGATTTGCCGGGGTTTCTCAAAATCCGCGCGTGGAACGTGCGGCGGGGGGAGGAAAAAAAGAAACCCCGCCGACGCCATATCGACGAGGTGTGGCCGGATATGAAGCCGTGAAGCTCATTCGGACAGGAACAGGGCCCTGAAGCTGTCCTGGCGCTGGTGCAGTATGCGGACGACAAGCACTGCGCTTTCCATGCACGCATAGAAGACGCAGTAGTTTTCGCAAATCAGATACCGGTACTCGGTATGTACCGCGATCAGCGCATCCAACGGCTTGCCGCGACCGGGGTGATGTGCCAGTGAAGAGATGCTCTTTTTGAGTTCGGCAAGGATTCTCCGCGCCGCGTCAGGGCTGCAAAGCTCGTCGTGGATATAAGCCCGGATGGAGACGAGGTCATTCCTTGCTTCCCTGGAGACGATCACACGGGTCATGTCAGACCTCCAGTCCGTCAAAGGCTTCATCGACAGTCAGGCCGCCCTCTTTGTGGTAGGATTCAATCCCCTTGGACAACTCTGCCAGAAGGTTGACGGTCGCCTGCAACTTTTCATATTCGGCAAGGCTCTGCACGACGTATTTCCCGCGTCCGTTTTTGGTCAGGAAAACGGTGGCTCCCTGATCGCAGGAACGCAGCACTTCGCTGTAGTTTTTGAGGTCGGAGATGGGGACGATGCTGGGCATGGAACCAGCTCCTTTCCGATTTGATTATACCCGTATTTACCGTCAAATTCAACCCGAAATTCAGCGGCAATTTATGGCCGCTTCAGCTTGGCGAAAAAGTCCGCCTGCGGCGGCCTTTTCCGCCAAAACACGTTTCCCCTGCGCCTTCGGCGCGGCCGGGGAAACGTGCAAGGAAACCTTGCTGCGCAAGGCTTCCGAATCCACCGCACATGTCGCTGGATTCGGAATACCCTTCGGAGGGCTGCGGCCCAACGAACCTCCCAGAAGGTTTTTGACAGTCTGACGGCCCCTTCCTATGCAGGAAGGGGCCGTAAGTGTTATTTGTCGAAGCGCCCGGCGACTTCTTCGGGCGTTTCCCCGTCCCTGAGTTTGCGGCAGACCACCACCAGCCGGCCGTCCTCCAGGTCGTAGCTGCAGGTGATGAGCATGAGCAGCTTATCATCCACATTCACGTCCACGGGCGAAACCCACAACGATTCCGCCAGAATCTCTTCCAGATAGGTTTTGAACGCGGTGCTCTGGCGGAAGGTCGAGGGATCCTCCTCCCCGCCCTCCTCGTCGTCAGGAAAGACGATCTGCGTGATGTCGAAATAGCTGGAATGGTCTGGCAGCATGGAGGCGTTGAACACCGATATCGGCACGTAGTAGACGGGCTCCTCATCGCGGATGGTCTGGAAGGTTACGATGGGGTGCTCGCAGGCATAGTCGTAGCGCTCAAATTTGGAAAGCGTGCCGAACATGGAGCCATCCTTCATGTTGTGCCCATGGATGAGCAGCACGTCGTCCGCGGGAAAGAGCTGGTTGTTCATGTTGAGGAAGAGCGTGCCGTTTTTGTTCTCTTCCCCCGTGAAGCCATGATCCAGATAATAGGTGTTATCGGACTGCACCACCGGCAGGTCGATTCCATCGCCGGCCTTGAGCCAGCCTACCAGGTCGTCGTTCTGGGCATAGGCCTGCGTGAGATCCTCGGCCACGGCCGGCTGCTCCACGGTTGTATCCGGGCCCTGATCGGCATAGCCGGTCTTGGGAATATCGGTATTGCGTTGACGGTCGTTGACAAAGGTCGCCTGGATGATCTGATCGGTCTGGATCACGCCTTTGTCATTTTTGCTGGTTAAGGTGTAGCCCTTGGTATCCGTCTCGGTCACGGTATAGCGAATACCCGACGGCACGCTGAGCTTCGCCGTTTGACCGTGACACAATTCGAAGGTGATGGGATAGGCAATGTCAAACTGATATTTCTCGTCTCCCTTTTCATACAAGCCTTCGCCATGCACGGCATTTCCGTTTTGGTCAGTAAAGACCACCTGGAAGGAGAAGTAGCGACTTTTGCTGGCTCCGCTGCCGGTAACGGTCTTGTTAACGGTCAGGAAGCCGTAGTTGAGCGCGCTGACGAGCACCGACGCGCTTGACGAGGGATGGAGCGTCGGCTCAAATCCCCCTGCGCCGATGATTTCGGCGGTATTGACCACGCTTTCGCCCGCATTCGCTTTTATCACGCCTTTTAACAGCAGGGTTGCCTGCGCGCCTTGCTCCAGCACGGGGATAATCCACAGGCCGCTGGTCTCGTCGTAGGTGGTTCCCTCGGGAACCACCTTGCCCGAAAACTGCACTTCATCGGGCAGTTTGTCGCTTATCTGGATGTCTTTGATGGGGGCGCTGCCAGTATTGGTGATCACCAGCGTATAGCACAGCTCTTCGCCGGATTTGACGTTGGGTTTATCCACCGTATTTGAGATGGACAGATTGGAGGCGGCATTTCCCCCGATGAAGGAGACGCTGTCAGAGCCCTTCTCAATTATGTAATAATCCTCAATGGGCTTTTTGTCGATGATCTTGCTGATCTCGGCGCTGGCCGTGGTGACCTGGCCCGGATCCGTATCCGTTACGACGACTTCCAGTTTAAGAATGTTTTTAACGTTATCTTCATCTCTTGAAGGTGCAAGTTGATCCCATAGATATCGATCTCCATACCATTGGGTGCCTTCCGATTCCCAATGTTTCCTCACCTGAACATTCTCGGGCAGATTGATTTGTACAGCAAATGGTGCTGATCCGTTGCCCTTGTCAGTCACCGTAACAATGTAATTGATAACGCTGCCCGTAGCCGCAACCTCTTCGTCCACAGCTATTCCGATGGTAAGAATGCCCACCTCTGCCGTAGTCGTCGCTGTCTTCTCAATGGGCGGGTCCAGATGCTTCTCTTTTACGGTACCATCTTCCAGCTCTATGGAAATGTCCGTAATCTGCGACGAAACGCTCAGGACCTGTCCGTTCAATACGTCCTTCTCCACATTGACCAGCAGCCTAAGCTCCCTTTCCACGCCGGGAGCGAGATCATTTATCGTCCAGATGTTGCTTTCCTTATCATAGGTATCTGTCTTATCTATCGAAAAAGGGTTATTATCCACAAAAACGATGCCAACAGAAGTCAAGTTCTTGACCTCTACTTGAAGAGCCGTTACATTGCTGGTGTTTTTAATTTTCACTGTATAAAGCATCTGGGTCCCACGCTGAGTTGTTTCTTGATTCATTTTACAAGTAGTAATCTCAAGCACAGGCCAATTCAGAACCAACGTTTTCACTGTGGACGTTATAGGGGTCGTTCCCGCCGAGGCTGTAACCTCCAGCTCTTGGCCTTGGGTGGCTTGTTCCGACACCTTCGCCTTGAGCCATATTTCTGAAGTGCCTTGTGCTTCTACTTTTTCCAGCGTACAAGTGGGAACCTTTTCACCGTAAGAGGTCTCTACAATTTTAAGAAGCCCATCCGGCAGCGTAAATTTCAATTCGACATTCTCTGCTGCCGTATCGCCATTATTTGTAACAGTAACCGTATAGGTCAGCGTGTCTCCGGGAGCCGCATCTTCCCTGTCCGCCTTCAGGCTGATCTGAAGCTCTGAATCAATGAGCGGGGTAATATCCTGCCCGCCGTTCGGGTCGGCCTCCGGGACACCGTCAGGGGTGGTGCCCGCGCCGCCGTTGGGGGTGGTACCCGCGCCGCCGTCGGGGTCGGTGCCCGTGCCGTCATCAGGAGTGGTGCCCGTGCCGTCGTCAGGGGTGGTGCCCGTGCCGTCGTCGGGGGTGGTGCCCGTGCCGTCGTCGGGGTCGGTGCTCGTGCCGCCGTTGGGGTCGGTGCTCGTGCCGCCGTCGGGGTCGGTGCTCGTGCCGCCGTCAGGGTCGGTGCTCGTGCTGCCGTCAGGGTCGGTGCCTACATTATTCAACAGAACAGCACCGGCATTCTCCCTACCCGTTCCTTCATTCGCAGGCTCCGAAAGCGTCTCGATTTTACGGATTTCTTCCTTCTGGCAATTGCTGCAAACACGCTTTTGTGTTCCATCGCCTTGATCAATCCACGAACCCCATTGATGTTCCCGCGTTTCGATAGTGTTGCATTCCATGCAGGTGCGAATTTCCTGGTTCACGTTTTCCGCGCTATTGTGCCACGTGCTCCATTTCGGCAATGGCCAATTGACAAAAATAGCCACCATCAGCAGAACCGCCAACCGCATATACCGTTTCATCAAGCTTATTTCCTCCAGTTTCAAATAGTCCGCAGTATCATCTTTGCCCTACTATTGTATAAATTTCTTTTTTATGTTTGCCATAAAATCACCTCGCTTTGCCTAAGAATTGCGGGCCGCCTCTAATGCGCTTAATTTGGTAATCCTTATGAACTTCCTGTTCTCTACCCGCATAGCGGTTGGTATAGAGCTGCAATACATATTGGATAAAGGAGAAAATAGAGTGTGGCCCACGCGCCCATATGGTATCGTTAAATTGCAGCAACAACTAGAAAGGAACTCCAGCCGCATGAACAGTATAACACAGGACATGAAATATTGATAGTCTCTGCTCGCCTATGCCCAGAAATACGGTGTAGGCCGAACCAGCCGCAAGTACAACAAAAGCCGGCCCTACATCTACTTCTGGCGTGCCCGCTGTGACGGTTCCCAGCAATCCCTGGCCTGCCAATCCCGGCATCCGCACAGCCACCCCAGGCAACATACGCAGGAAGTTCTCAATCTCATTTCTGATATGCACCAGAGAAACCTCAAAACGGAAATCGTAGAGCTATGGGCGCGGATACGGAAACAAGGGTATGCGCGAACCGTGGAAAGTTTATGGCGGGTGATGCGAAGGCAAGGATGGATCACGCAAGCCGTGAAGAGAAAGCCTTATAAGCCAAAGTCCTACGAACAAATGCAATGTCTCGGCCAGCGTGTTCAGATCGACGTGAAGGTCGTACCTCAACGCTGTATTGCAGATCCGCAGCTAAAGCTGCATCAGTATACCGCCATTGACGGATCCTCCCGCTATCGCATCCTTGCGCCTACGAAGAGCAGCATACCTTTTGTTCTGCGGACTTTCTAAGCAATGTATTTCGCCCGCAAAGGCATTGCCGTCGAGTGTGTTCAGACCGTTAACGGTTTTGGGTTCACCAACCGCTTTTCGGCCAGCCGGTGCGACCTTGAGGCCCCATATGAGGCAGCGGCCAGACAACTGAGAATTCGCCACAAGTCATCCGCCCCTATGCTCCCCGACACAATGGGAAGGTGGAGCGCGGTCATCGAGAGGATCAAAAGCGTTTCTATGAATGGGAAGCTTCCTACCCACCAAAACCTGCGCAATTGGCGTTCCATGCGTCCACTTCATTGGGTTGCTCCCAGAGACGTCCTCTCTTCCTGCCCTGTCCAATATGTTTGACAAACCTGTACATGGAGCGGCAAAAAAGCGGCCGGCCCTGACAGGCCCTGCCGTCGGGTGTATGATGATATAGGTATCTTTCGATACTTGAAAGGATGGGGACAATGGCAGAATTCAAAAAGCTGGGTTTTGGCCTAATGCGCTTGCCCATGCAAGGCGAGGACATTGACCTGGAACAGGTCAAGGCCATGGCGGATCTTTTTCTGGAGCGCGGATTCACCTATTTTGATACGGCGTATGGGTATACCGGCGGCAAGAGCGAAATGGCGGTCAAGGAGGTGCTGGTCAAGCGTCATCCGCGCGAGAGCTTCTTGCTGGCCACCAAGCTCCCCGCTTGGGCGGGCCCCAAAACAGCCAAAGAAGCCCAGGACATGCTCTATACCAGCCTGGAGCGCACCGGCGCGGGATACTTCGACTACTACTTGCTGCACAGCATGGGCGGCAACCGCACCAAGGTCTTTGACGACTTTGGCATTTGGTCATTTTTGGCCCAGCGCAAGCGCGAAGGCGTAATTCGGCATTTGGGATTTTCCTTCCACGACAGCGCGGAGGCGCTGGACGATATCCTGACCGCGCACCCGGAGGCGGACTTTGTACAGCTGCAAATCAACTACGCTGACTGGGACGACGATCGCATCCAGTCCCGCCGCTGCTACGAGGTGGCGCGCAAGCACGGCAAACCCATCATCATCATGGAGCCGGTCAAGGGCGGCTCGCTGGCCAACCTGCCCGCGCACGTTGCCAAACCCCTGACCGACCTGGACGCCGGGCGCTCGCTGTCCAGTTGGGCGCTGCGGTTCGCGGCCTCGCTGCCGGGGGTGCTCACGGTGCTCAGCGGCATGTCCGACCTTGGCCAGGTTGACGACAACACCCGCACCTTGGCTGCGGTTCAACCCCTGACCCAAGAGGAGCGCCAGGCGCTTTTGCAGGTGGTCGAAAACCTCAAAACCACGCGCCGCGTGCCCTGCACCGATTGCCGCTATTGCGTCAAGGGCTGTCCCCAGGGCGTCAAAATTCCTGCCATCTTCGACGCCTACAATACCTACCTGGTCTACAACCACCTCGAAGGCGCCCGAGGCAGCTACCGCATGCGCACCCAGGACGGCGGCGGCGCCCGCAACTGCATTGCCTGCGGCGCCTGCGAGGAGGTCTGCCCGCAAAAAATCGATATCATCCGCCAGCTGCGCGAAGCGGCGGACGTGCTGGAACCTCAGGCATAAGCAAAGCGCCCGGCTAACCGCCGGGCGCTTTGCTTGTCGAAAAAGTCCGCCTGCGGCGGCCTTTTGCGCCAAAACACGTTTCCCCTGCGCCTTCGGCGCGGCCGGGGAAACGTGCAAGGAAACCTTGCTGCGCAAGGCTTCCGAATCCACCGCACATGTTGCTGGATTCGGAATACCCTTCGGAGGGCTGCGGCCCTCCGAACCTCCCAGAAGGTTTTTCGACATCCTGCAGCGGCAATTTATGGCCGCTTCTTTTTATGCGATTGGCAGGTGAGAGAAGATGAGCGAAACCCTCCGCGACCTGGTGGTGTCCCTGTCCCTTCAGACGGACAACTTTACCCGCAACATCCGCTCTGTCCAAAAGCAGATCGCCGAGGCGGAGAGCCAGTTCCGCCTTGCCGCCGCGGGCGTGGAGGGCTTCGAGCAAAGCGCGGAAGGGCTGACTGCGCAGCTCTCCACGCTCGAGCGGCGGCTCACGCTTCAGCAGCAGGCCGTCACGCAGTACGAGCGCGCGCTCACCGCCGCCAACGACAAGCTGCAGGAGTGCTTTGCCCGGCAAGGCGACTACGCCCAGCGCCTCACCGACGCCAGAGCCACCCAGGAGGCGCTCAGGGCGCAGGTGGCCGCCGCCGCGCAGCAGGTGCGCACCTTTTCGCAGACGCTGGGCGACAGCGACTCCGCCACCATCGCCGCGCGGGCCAATCTGGACGCGCTCAAGACCGAGTACCGCGCCTCCGTGCAGGAGGTCAAAAAGCTCGCCGGGCAGAACACGGCCCTCCAAAAGAGCACACAGAACGCCGCCGACGCGGTGAGCACGGCGGGTGTCAACCTCAACAACGCCCGCGCCGCCGTTCGGAGCACGCAGGCGGAGATCACCCGCTGCAACCAGTCCTTGCGTCTGGCGCAGACGAATTGGGACGCTGCGGGCCGCTCCATCGACGAGAGCCGCGCGGCCATCGCCACCTTCGGAAAGCAGATCGCGCTGGCCGAGAGCCGCTTCAAGCTCGCCACCGTGGGCATCAAGGAGCTGGATACCAGCGTCACGGGGCTTGCCGCCAAACAGACGCTGCTCACCGAAAAGCTCGATTTGCAGCGCCGAAGCCTTGCGCAGTACGAGGCGGCTTTGCAGGGCGCAAAGGAGCAGCTCAAAGCCGCGCAGCAGGCCAACGACCCGGAGAAAATCCGTCAGGCAAACGACGCGGTCATCGACGCGGAAACCGCGCTGAATCGGGCCAGAACCGCCGTGGCGGCCACGCGGGTGGAGATCGAAAAGACGAATCAGCTGCTCGCCACCGCAAAGTCCGCCTGGACGGCAGCAGGCAAGTCGCTGGAGGACTTCGGCAAGAAGTGCGACGCAATCGGCAAGGGCCTGACCACCGCGGGCCGCGCGCTGACCACCACCGTGACCACGCCCGTGCTGGCTCTGGGCGCGACGGCCATCAAGGCGTCGCTGGACTTTGAATCCACCTTCACCAGCGTGCGCAAGACCGTGGACGCCACCGAGGCGGAATTTGACGCGCTGGCCGCGTCCTCCAAGGCCATGTCCACGCAGATTGCCGCCTCCACCGGCGAGATCAACGAGGTCATGACCACCGCGGGTCAGCTGGGCATCCACAAGAACTATCTGGCGGACTTCTCCCGCACCATGATCGACCTGGGCAATTCCACGGACATCGTGGCCAACGAGGCTGCTTTCACGCTGGCGAAGTTCGCCAACATCACGAACATGGACCAGAGCCTGTTCGGCAACCTGGGCGCGACGCTGGTGGATCTGGGCAACAAGTTTGCCACCACGGAATCCTCCATCATGGAGATGTCGCTGCGTCTGGCGGCGGCGGGCCATCAGGTGGGGCTGTCCGAGGCGCAGATTCTGGGCTTTGCCGCGGCGCTGTCGTCGGTCGGCATCGAGGCCGAAATGGGCGGCTCGGCGTTTTCCAAGGCGCTGGTCAAGATGGAGGTGGCCGCGGCCACCGGCGGCGAGGCGCTGGAGGACTTCGCCCGCGTGTCCGGCCTGACGGCGGAGGGCTTCAAGGCGCTGTTTGAAACCGACCCGGCCGGGGCGTTCCAGGCGTTCATCACGGGCCTGTCCCGGATGGACGAGGAAGGCGTTTCGGCCATCGCCACGCTCAATGATATCGGCATCGCGGAGGTCCGCTTGCGTGATACGCTCTTGCGCGCGGTCAACGCCAATGAGCTGTTCGCCCGGACGCAGAACGTGGCCATCAACGCCTGGAAGGAGAACACCGCCCTCACCGAGGAGGCGGGCAAGCGCTACGCCACTACGGAAAGCCGCCTCATCAACCTCAAAAACACCGCGCTTCTCTTCGCCCAGCAGCTCGGCGACGACCTCAATCCCACGATTCAGCGCCTCATCGACGGCGCGGGCGACCTCATGAAAGGCTTCCTCGACATGGACGAGGCCCAGCGGATGCAGATCATCCGCATGGCCGCCTATGCCGCGGCCGCGGGGCCGGTGCTCCTTGCCCTGGGCAAGGTGACAAAGGGCGTCGGCACGCTCTCCACCGGCATCGGCAAGTTTGCCACTGCCGTGGGCAAGGCGGGCGGCGGCTGGTCGGGATTTTTGACGGTGTTGGGCAAGTCCCCGGCGGTGTGGCTGGCGGTCGCCGCGGCGGTGGTGGCGGGCACGGTCGCGCTGGCAGATTACCTCTCCGGCGCGAAGCAGGCCCGCGAGGCGCTGGAGGGCATGAACGAAACCGCGAAGAAGTGGAAGGACACCGCCGCCGAAACCTTCTACGGCAAAAGCGAAGGCCTGTCCTTTTTCGGCATGAGCGAAAGAGACTTCGTACGTCAGACGCAGTCCGCGCAGGAGTGGCTCGACGGGCTGATCAAGGTCTGGACGGACGGCGAAAAGGAAAGCGACGAGATTGTATCCGCATGGACGGAATCCTTCAAGAGCCTGACGGCCTCCACCCGCGAGGAACTGGCCGCGCTCAAGGCCGCGGCGGACGAAAGCGGCTATGCGGGCGTATCCGACCAGCTCGCGGACGACATGTCCACGCTGGATGCGCTGGACGCGGAGCTTGCCGCTCTGCTCAAACGCCGCCAGAACGGCTATTTCTCCGACGCCGACAAAATCCGCCTGCAGGAGCTCATCGACACGCGGGAGGCCATCGAGGTCAAGTACAGACTATCCCCGGCGGACGCGGACGGCTTTGACACCATCCGTCAGAAGCTGGAGGCCGAGGTGGCCCGGGCGCAGGCGCGCGGTAAGCAGGATGCCGATGTGACGGTATATGAGAACGCCGTCGTTGCCGCCGCCCAGGGGCTGGCCGCCATGAACGCGGAGATCGACGCGCAGTACGACAAGGAGTACGCGCTCATCCAGCTCATGGAGGACAGTACCGAGCGGCAGAACGCCATGGAGGCGCTCAACGCGCAGTACAACGAGAACCGCCGCGACGCCGCGCTGGAATACGCCGCGCTGCTCAGCAACGTGGTGCCGAAGGTCTGGGCACAGGCCGATATTCAGCAGGCGGCCTCGGACGTGGACACCCTGACGCGGAAGCTGCGGGAGTACAGCGCCGCGGGCGAAACCGAAAAGCCTGCCCTGCTGGAGGACCTCAGCGCCATCGCCGCGGCCATGGACGAGGGCGCGATGACCGAATACCTCGCCATGCTCACGCAGATCCAGTCCCTTTTGGACAGCGGCCTGTCGGAGAGCGAGATTCAGGCCATGTTCCCGGAGATCGACTTCACCACGGCGCTGGAGCAGATCGCCGCCATCCAGACGTTCCTAAGCAACCGCGAGGTGGAACTGCCGGGCCTTGCGGAGATGTTCGGCGACGCGCTGCCCGAAGAGGTGCTGACCATCGCCACGGACCTGGACATGACGGGCGCGCAGGAGCGATGGGACACCTTCGCCGCGGATCCCGGCGCAATCACGACGGACGCGATCATTGCCGAGCTGCGCGAGGATGAGAACACGAAGCGCGTGCAGCCGCAGGTGGAGGCGTTTATCGCCAAATACACGGAAGTGCCGGAAGGCGCGGACAAGGCGGAGCTGACGCCGGAGGGCATGATCGCCTACGTCAGTACATACGCGGAGGCGACCACCGGCGCGGACGTGTCCGGCCTGACGCCCGAGAGCATCACCGCCATGGTCAGCGCCTACAAGGAGCTGGCCGCGGGAGCCGATGTCTCCACCCTGAAACCGGGCGAGATCACCGCATACATTTCCGCCTATCTGGAGCAAAGCAGCGTGGACACCAGCGGCCTGACCCCGGATGGGATCACTGCGTTTGTGCTGGCCTATCAGGAGGTCACGGGCGGCGCGCTGACCACGGCGCTTGCGCCTGGCGACATTACGGCCATGGTCGCCCGCTACATGGAAGCGGAGGACATCGACCTGTCGGCCCTGTCCCCGGATCAGGTGGAGGCCGTCGTCAGCGCGTTTGCGGAAGCGGCAAACTGCGACAAATCCACGCTGCTTCAGGACTTCACGGCCTACATCGCAAGATACGATGACACCAACGCCCAAAAGCCCACGCTCAGCGTCAGCGTGGGCATCTACGGCTATGACCTGATCGCCTACCGGAAGTTCATCGAGGAAAACCCGGTGGAGGTGCAGGGCATTGTGAAGCTGGGCGAGGTCTTTCAAAACCCCGCCGACGCGCTGCTCGACCCGCAGACGAAGTTCTGGCAGGACGGGCAGGAGATTCCCGTGCAGGCCGTGCCCACCGAGATGCTCACCGCCGACAAGGTGGCGGTGCTCGACGAGGACGGCACGCTGCATGTGCTCATCGCCCCGGACGTAACCGGCGCGCAGGAGGCCATCGCCAACCTTCGCGCGGAGGTGGCCGAGGTCGATCAGTTCGGTGTGACGGCGCTGGGCAAGGCCGCGTGGCTTTTGCCCGAGACCAGTCTGGATCTGATCGAGTCCGCGCTCTCCCGCCTGCAATCGTATCAGGAGACGCTGGATTACAGCGCCTGGGACAAATTCTGGGCCAGCGTGTTCGGCGCGTCCACGGACAAGGGCACGCTGGACACCAGCATGAAGCTCGACTTTCCCGCCGAGCGCGTGGCGGAGCTGTCCACCTATGTGGCGGAGATCGTCGCGGCCATCCAGCAGGGGCAGGAGGTCAAGCAGGAAGATCTTGATAACCTGCAAGCCATCCTGACGTTCCTGCAGGGGCTGGACACCGCCGAGGTCGGCACGCACATTCTGGAAGGCGTGGGCGAAGGCATGACGGCGGCGGGCTGGGACAGCGACGCGGAGACGGTCGCTTCCAATCTGGAGGCTGCGCTGAATCTGGCGCTGGGCATCCATTCGCCCTCCGAACGCGTCAAGCCCGTGGGACAGAACGTCTCCGCAGGCGTGGGCATGGGCATGACGGAATACGACTTTGCCACGGACGTGGCGGCGCTTGCGGCCTCGCTGAGTACGGCGATCGGCCTGGCCCTGCCGCAAAACGCGCTGGCGGCCTACGGCACGGCGGCCATGACCGGGCTGGCGCTGGCCATGACCGGCTACGGCATGAGCGCCACGGGTGCGTCGGTCGGAGCGAATGTGCGCAGCGCGGTGAACGCCAGCCTGAATGGCTCGACTTTGCGCTCCGCGGGCGTGAATGCCATGAGCGGGCTCACAGCGGGCATCAACGCGGGCCGAAGCGGCGTCATTTCCGCCATGCGTTCCGCAGCCCGGGCCGCCGTCAACGCGGCGAAGAGCGAACTGAAGATCCACTCTCCCTCGCAGGTGTTTGAGGACGAGGTGGGCGTGATGACCATGCGCGGCTGGGGCCGTGGCGTGCTCAAGGAAAGCAAAGCGCAGGCGAAGATCATTCGAAACGCCGCGCGCTACCTGACCGGCGAGGCGCAGGCCGGGAGCATCCAGACCACCAGCAACGACAACCGCCGCACCTACAACCATAGCGTCAGCTCCACCGTTCAGGTGCAGCAGCTCGTGGTGCGTAACGAACAGGACATCCGCGCGCTGGCCGTGGAGATTGCCACGCTCACGCGCAGGCAGCAGCGGGGAAAGGGGCTGAGAACGGCATGAACGACTGGTTTGAATGGAACGGAAAACGCTGCACAGAATACGGCATCCGCGTTTCCGAGCAGCCGCCTTTGACGTTGCCCGCGGAACGCGTTACGTTTACCGACGTGCCGGGGCGCTCCGGCAGCCTGACCACGCTTGAGGGCGAGGACGTATATGAGGACGTGGTGCTGACCGCCCAATGCTTTATTCAAAGCGGCGCGCGGGTTCCCGAGATCGCCGCGTGGCTGCGCGGCAGCGGCACTGTCACCTTTGCCAATCGGGACGGTGGCTTCTACTACGCCCGGGTGGTCAACCAGATCCCGTTTGAAAAGATCCTGCGCGGCAATCCGCACCTGGCCTTTGCGGTGAACTTCCGCTGCAAGCCCTTCTGGTACCTGAAGGATGTCGCGCCCATCACCCTGACGCAGAGCGGTTCATTTGTCACCAATCCCGGCAGCGTTTTCACTGAGCCGGTCATCACCGTCTACGGCACGGGCGCGATCACCCTCATGGTGGGCATGACCATCACGGAGATGGAAAGCGTCTCCGGCAGCGTCACGCTCGACACGCCACTCATGGAGGCATACAGTGGAACGAACTCCATGAACAGCGCCATGAGCGGTGACTTTCCTGTACTTTTGCCGGGACAGAATGCCGTGAGTTGGACGGGAGCTGTTAACAAGATAGAGATTCAGCCCAATTGGCGCTTTTTGTAATGCCCTTAAGGATGGAGGTGATTTCTATGATCTGCGTATACCCAGCCGCCTGCACGGATTTCTCCGGCAACGGTCTAGGCGTGGTGCGGCCGCAGTCCTGCACCGTCACCGAAACCCTCAATGGCGAATGGGAGCTGACACTCGTCCACCCCATCGACGAATACGGGAAATGGACACGGCTGAGCGAGGGCAACATTCTGCGCGCACCAGTACCCGCCGCCATGACACCGCGAGTCCAGATTTCCGTGCCAGGCGAAGATACACGTCTGGATGTGTATCGAGTGGATACGGATACGCCTGAAGCCTCTGTGCGGGGCGGTACGCTGCGCCTACGCACAGGCCCCGGCGAAGGATATTCCGTGCTCAAACAGTACGCCAACGGAACCGAGGTACAGGTGCTTTCCAAAACCAACGCACAGTGGTATGAGGTGGTGCTCCCGGATGGAAAGCGCGGGTACATGTCAACGACTTTTTTGCGCTATGTCCGGACGGAAGGATCCGTATCTGAAGCGGTCAACACCGTTGTGGCTTCCCGCCAGCTGCGCGACCAGCCCTTCCGCATCTACCGCGTTGTGCCGGAGCTAAGCAAGGTCACGGTCTACGCCCGCCATATCTTCTACGACCTCTTGGACAACATGGTCAAATCCCTCAGGCCCTCGCCCTCCGCGGTGGGGGCTTCCGTCGTGCAGGGCCTTTCCTCCGCATGCCTTTCCGAGCACGGTTTCACCTTCTATTCCGACCTGACCTCCACGGCGCAGGACGTGAGCCTTGAGAACGTCAATCCCGTGGAGGCCCTGCTGGGCGAGGGCGGGCTGGCGGAGAAGTACGGTGGGGAGCTGACACGGGACTGGTTCGACGTGTTTCTGGTCCGGCGTGTGGGCGCGGACAGTGACGTGCTGATTCGGGAGGGCAAAAATCTCACCGGCATCTCCTACGACGTGGATGAGACGGATGTGGTCACCCGCATCATGCCCACCGGCGAGGACGTGGACGGCAATATCCTCTATCTGCCCGAACTGTACATCGACAGTCCGAACCTCGGCGCGTACACGCATCCGAAGTGGATTCACCTGGCGGTCAGCGAGGCTAAAGAAGTGACAGACGGCGATGCGCCGAAAAGCAAAGATCAGTGCTATGCTGAACTGCGCAAAGCCGCACAAACAGAATACGAAAACGGTTGCGACCTGCCCACGGTGACGCTCAAGGTGGATTTCGTCAACTGCGCTGACACCGAGGAGTATCGTCAGTACCGGTTCCTCCAGAATATTTTCCTAGGCGACAGCGTGCGCGTGGTGGCCCGGCGCATTGGCGTGGAGGTCTCCCTGCGCATGACGCAGTACACCTACGATTGCCTGACGCAGAAGTACACCGCCGTAACACTGGGAACCGCTGCGGACACGCTGGAGGGTAGCATGATCTCCGCGCGGCAGCTGGCCAGCGGTTCCATCACCGGTATGAAGCTGGCGCTCAACTCCGTGGGCAGTGGTCAGCTGCAAAGCGGCTCCGTGGGCAGTCAACAAATCCGAAACGCGGCCATCGGCAGCGCGCATATCCAGGACGCCTGCATCACCCGCGCCCACATCGCGGAGGCGCTCATCGACACGTTAAACGTGAACGCGCTCACCGCGGTGACGGCCAAAATCAAGGAGCTGGCCGCGGGCAGCGTCACCACCGATGACCTCTATGCCTCCGTGGCCATGATCGCCGCGGCGCAGCTGACCACGGCCAATATCGTCAGCGCCGACATCCGGTGGGCGGACATCGAGGCGCTCACCGCCAGCATCGCACAGATCAGCAAGGCACAGATCACAGCCGCAACGATCGACGAGGCGAACATCGACTGGGCGGCCATCACCTCGCTTACGGCTGCTACAGCAGAGATCGTCAAGGCTCAGATGCAGACCGCCGATATCGACTGGTCGCACATCAAAGATCTGGCCACCGATACCGCCATCATCACCCAGGGCACGGCGGGCGAGCTTTACATCGCGCGCCTGGCCGTGACCGAGGCGAACATGGTCTCCTTGACGGTCGGCGAGCTGGTGGTCAAAGGCACGGATGGCCATTTTTATTCGGTGTCCGTGGATGAAAGCGGGCAGGTGGTCACGACGCTCAAGCAGATCGCCAACGACGACGTGTCCGACCGGAGCATCGACGGCGGAGAGAAGATCATCGAGGGCACCATCACCGCCGGAACGCTGAACGTACAGGACATCTTCGCCAACAATGCCGTCATCCGAGGCCTCATCGCCGCCAACCTCGATGTGGACACGCTCTTCGCCCGCGAGGCGACCGTCGCCGCCCTGAACGCCTTGGATATCACCTCCAACACCTACCTCAAACTCATGGTTTCCAGCAAGGCGGACAAGGACGATCTGGACGCGCTGAATGAACGGGTCAGCGCCGCAGAGATGAAGCTCACGGAGGACGCGATTGTGTCCACCGTCACGGGCAGCGATCAATACATGGAGGATCTTGCCGCCATCGCCGCGACCGATTCTGGTCCGGAGTTTGTGGTGGGCACACAGACCTCGTACACCGCAGCGTGGACGGGAAACGTCAGCTTTTCGGAACTTCACGATGGACAGCAAATTACCTATTGGCTGCCTGTCGGCTCCGGGAGCAACGTAACGCTCGATCTTACGCTTGCAGACGGCAGCACTACCGGTGCGATTCCATGCTACTTTGGCGGCAGTACACGGCTGGGCACGCAGTACACCTCCGGAAATGTCGTGCGATTGACCTACCGGGAAAATGTCGTCATCTATTCCACATCCATTCCCAAAGGCTGGTGGGCAGACGCCAACTACAACACCGATACCTACGACCGCATTCGCATCGGAACGACCCTCAAGGCCAAGTCCGCTATCAGTGCCGGAAGGCTTGCCGTCGGGGATGAAGAAGGCTGTTTCCAGGTGGCAAACTCGGTGCCTTTCGATGTAACCCGGCCGATACTCTACTGTGCCTCCGCAGTATCTGCCGGAGCGTACGGCTCTGGTTTCTATCTTACTTATCCCTTCTGCTACCTGCGTAATGCCGACCCCGATTTCTCCGGAACTGTCGGTACAACTTGCTATCTGGTGGGTATCCTGACGGGAACGACGTTCACTCCGGTGGAAAACTACCTGACCAGCACCGTTCCTACGCAGGAAGACGGGTTGACCTACATGGCTCTGGGCACGCTCACCAGCGCATACCAGACCACACTGTTTCCGGAGCACCCGCTCTACCGCTTCGTGGACGGCGCGTTCAAGCCACTGTCTCAAGTGGCCTATGAGGCTTCTGTTGCCATCGACGAAACGCGCCGGGAGATGGCCACCCGCTTTGAGCAAACCGATGCGGCCATCGCACTCAAGGCGGATCAGACGGATGTCAATTCCCTTTCCACACGTGTGCAGTCTGCCGAGCAGAAAATCACCCCGCAGGCCATTACGGCTACGGTAGCGGCATCCGCGCTCTACGCCTTTGAAAAATACGAAGGTCGAAACTACTGCCTGGATAGCGGGAATGAATATACCTTTGTAGACAACAGGTACCGGAATCCGGATGGAAGCGAAACCACCTATACCCAGAAAACACTATCCGTTTCGGACGACCTCTTCGCTCATAGCAACAGCGGATCCGTCATTCGCATTTCTCTGGACATCCAAAGGCAGGATGTGGATGCCTCGGAAGCCGCGACGCCCGGCATCTACTCAGGGTTCTGGGTGTATTACCAGTACATGGATGCGGGCGTTCTGAAGACCTATGGCCTGGGGTGGTATCTGCGGACAACGGACGCCAGCTTTGTGGCGTCGGATGATGACTGGGTGCGATTGCGATACGGGCCGCTGAATCTGACTTCATACAGCCCTGTCACAATCGCGTACTTTGCGCTGGGCACATCCTCGGCAAACGGAACAACCGGCACGGTGCGCTTCCGCAACGTTAAGCTGGAGGTGCTCGATACATGGACGGACTGGAGTGCCGCGCCCGAGGACATCTATGGCATGGCGAGGCGTATGACCGATGCGGAGTCCCGCATCACGCAAAACGCCAACAACATCGCGCTTAAGGTCAGCACTTCGCTCTACAACACTGAGAAGATCTATCGCAGCAACACCGCGCCCACCACCCTCTACACCAACATGCTCTGGCTGGACACATCCCTTTCTCCGCCCATTCTCAAGCGGTATACGGGCTCGGCATGGATAGCCGTCGGCGCGCAGGAGCTCAAGACCAGCGGCATCACCATCGGAGGAAACAACGTCGCCATCACCACGGAGAACTTTCTGCTTCAACTGCTCGATCCCACGAACAACGAAAACGTCCTCATGGAGATGAGTGCCAACGGCAATGTGGGCTTTCGGGAACTGTACGCGGATGAGATCATCTCTGACTCCGTGGCCAAGGCGTATGCCGGGCCAACCACACTGATTGTGAATCCTTCCTATAACGGAACCAGCACCACCTACTTCCGCTCTCTGAGCGAGGCGGTCAAGGCGGTGAACGGAAAGTACCTGACCCAGAATGTCAATATCTATCTGCCCAGCAGCGGTACGGACGTCTATGATCCTTCCGGCGTGCTCATTCAGGGGGTCACTGGCCCCGGCAGACTGATGATCTACGGTTACAGCACTTGCCGCTTAAACAGCTATATTAAGGTCTATGGCTGTTCAGCACACATCTACTTTCAAAGTGTGTCTCTGAGAGAGTGTCGTGCTCTCTCCGGCAGCAATCGCAATCCCTATCTGCTGGAATGTGTGACCAGCACGTATGTGGAGCTTATGGGTTGTACGCTGGACGCCAACGGAACGACCTACGACGCTATCTACTGCCGGGCTTCCACCGTGCATTTGCAAACCGTGGGGATGTACAACGCCATTCAGGGGTTGGAGGTCTATCTGGCGCACGCAGTCGTACACAACTGCAAAGGCTCCTGCACCTGGGCCATGGTCACCTACGCGGGATATATCATCGCCACCGGAACAGTCCCAAACGGCAGCCGCGTCGCCGGTAACAATGGACAGCTGTTTGACGCCAATGTGACCGTGGACTACGGCACGGCCATCCCGGTAGTTGTGCCTGACAGCACAACGGTGCAGTACGCCACCCTCACCAAGTCCTATCGCGGGGGCTGGCGCTCGGATACCGTAGATGTGGTGCAGGGCGTGTATTCGGACTACGGATATTCCAGCGGGCTGAGCTGGAACTATGGCTGCATGTGGTTTGGCAATCTGCGCAGCGTGCTCTCCGGCATGTCGGTGAAATCCGCGACGCTGACCCTGTACCGCAAGACCGGCAGCGGCTCCAGCTCGGCCAAGACGCTCTACCTGTGCGCCATCACCAACACAACGGCCAGCGGCGCGCCCTCCATCGCAGCGAATTACGGGGCCATCGGCACCATTGGCCGCGCGCAGCAGGCGACGTTTGCTATCCCGCTTGCCGCGGTGCAGGGTCTGGCGAACGGGACATTCGGCGGCCTGTGCCTGTACGAGTCGCCCTACAACTTTGGCTCCGCCAACTGGTCGAACTGCTATATGCGCATGGCAGGAACGGACAATACCTACAAGCCCTATCTGCAAGTGTTCTTTGGCAGCGGCGGCACAGCCGTCGGGTAAGGAGGTTTCCAATGTTCATCGCAATCCCCTTCGAGGGGCGGGTGAGAACGCTCATCCGCTCCTCTTTCGTTCTGGCAAAACGGCTATCGGAAACGACCTACAATCTCTCCGGGGACGCCTTTCAGATGACGCAGGTGACGGCGGAGCAGGCGCTGGTGTTCCCGGACGAGGTATCGCTGGAAGAAGGCGCGGAGCTTACGGACGAGCTGCTCATGCAGGCTTTGCCGCTGGAGAGCTTCATCTCGGTATCGGCGGAAGAGGCGCTCCCGAACGTGCTGGGCCTGCTGCTCCGGACCGCCGTGGCGGACGGGCGCATCTCGGACGAGGAGCTGCTCTCCGTTCAGCCCGCGCTGGAGGGGCGCAACTGGCGCGCGAACGTCGCGGTGCAGGTGGGCGACGTGTTTGCCTACAAGGGCGTGCTCTGGCGCTGCATCCAGGCGCACACCACGCAGGGCGGCTGGCAGCCGGACAAGACACCGGCCCTTTGGCACAGGGTGGAGGTCGTCGCCGAAGGCACGGTTCGCATCTGGGCAACGGGGATTGATTACGTTGCGGGGGACGAGGTCGCATACCCGGATGCGGAAGGCAAGCTGTACGTTTGCCAACAGGCACACACTTCACAGGCGGGCTGGGAGCCACCTGGTGTACCGGCATTGTGGTCACCGGCAAACGGAAGCAGACAGGAAAATCCACCGGTGGCCGAAATGGGCGTATAGCGCCCAGTCTGGCACTCGGTAAAAAACAAAATCGGAAAGGAGGAAGATCATGCCTGAATGGATCGCACGATATTGGGTGGAGTGGTTGTTTGGCATCGTAGCGGCGCTGGCAGCTGCGAGCTACCGGCGGATCAGCAAGCATATGCGGCATACGCAGAAGAAAGATCGGGCGTTGGATGATGGAATGCGGGCATTGCTGCGCGACCGGATTATCAGTGCCTGTGATCATTACTTTGAAAAGGGTTACGCGCCGGTATATGCCCGTGAAAACATCACCAGCATGTACGATGCCTATCACAGCCTGGGTGGGGATGGGATCGTTACAGACATGGTCAGACAGACCATGGAACTACCCTACAAGAAGGGTGACGATTCATTTTCTGAGTAACCGCGGTGATTACGCGCTGCAAATCTACACATCAAGGAGGAGCATTCTATGAACATCAACTGGAGAGTCCGCTTTCAGAACAAGACCTTTCTGACTGGCCTGATTTCACTAGTCGTGGTTTTCGTTTACGACCTGCTGCAACTGCTGGAGATTGCGCCCACTGTAACGCAAAGCGCGGTCATGCAGGTGGCAGAGGGAATTCTCATGATCCTGGGCATGGTTGGCGTCATTGCCGATCCCACTACAAACGGGCTGTCGGACAGCAAGCAGGCATGACCTATACTTCACCCAAGAAGGATTGACTCAAATCGTAACCATCACAGGGCGACGGGCTACCACCGCCCTTTTTTGTTTATGGAAGGATTCAGGGAGGAACAGACATGTTGGATAGAATCAACACGCCGCTCACTAATGAACACTTTGCTGCGTTCTGCCAAAGCATGGTCGGACAGCCCTATTGGTACGGCACCTGCGTCTATAAATGCGCCGAATCCCTGCGCAGCCGTAAGGCTGAGCAGTATCCCTCCCACTATGGTTCCAGCCGAATCAGCCGCTACAGAGATGATATCTCGAAGAAAAAGGTCTGCGCGGACTGCGTCGGACTCATCAAGGGGTACTGCTGGACCGGCGGCAAGGGTGTGATCGAGAGCATAGGCACGGATAAAACCTATTCGAGTACCTATGGTGGCAACGGCTGCCCGGACAAGTCGGCCAACGGCATGTTCAGCTATGCCAAGAGCAAGGGATGCTCCTGGGGTACCATGGACAGCCTGCCGGAGATTCCCGGCATCGCGTTGTGCTCGGACGGGCATGTGGGTGTGTATGTGGGCGGCGGCTACGCCGTGGAGGAACGCGGTTTCTCGTATGGGTGCGTGAAGACCCGCGTCAAGGATCGCAGCTGGACGCACTGGTACTTCCTGCCGTTTATCGACTACGGCGAAGTCGGCAACGTAAAGCCCCCGCAGACGGAATATGCGCTTGGTTCCAGGCTGCTCACAAAGGGCACCGAAGGGAACGATGTGAAGCAGCTGCAGGAACACCTGCTCAAGCTGGGCTACAGCCTGCCGAAGTACGGCGCAGACGGCGACTTTGGCTCGGAGACCGAAGCAGCTGTGCGCGCCTTCCAGAAGGCGGAGGGCCTCGAGGTGGACGGCAAGTACGGCGAAAAGAGCCACGCCACGCTCATGGACGCGCTCTCAGCTGACGATGAAGCGCCGGAGCAGCCTGCGCAGCCGGAGGATGGCGGCGAGGAGAACGATGCCGAAAAGCCCGTCGGGTCCCAGGTAGTCATCGTGTCGGAAGGCGGAAAGGTCAACATCCGCGTGGGCAACGGCACGCAGTATGGGCGCATCACCCAGCTTGCGCCGGGCACGACGCTGGACTATGTGGCCACCGCGCAGAACGGCTGGAACGCCGTTGTGGTCAATGCGCGCGTTGGGTGGGTGTCCGGAGAATATAGCCGTGTGATCTGATAAAAATGGAGGCTCCTTCGCTTGATTGCGTTGGAGCCTTTATCCCCATATACCGTGATCGCGCCGTAAGTTTTCAATGCGCTTTATTATGGCCTGAGCAGGCAGCGAATAGACCTGCCTCTCGACACTTCCACTTAGAACAGGATCTTAAGATTCCTTCTCCGGAAGTTCAATCTTGCCGTTCCTCTCTTCAAAATCCGCGATGTACCGGCGTAACAAATAGAGGACTTCTCCTGATACGGAACGTCCATCGTATTTCGAGACGTATTGCAGCTTATAGTGTAACTCACGGTCAATGTGCAGACCGAGATGTTTATCTTTTTCCATATATACTCACCTCGTCCTCTGAATAAGTTGATTTTAAGTACATTTTTAGATAGAATGTTGTGGATGTACTTAGATTAAGTACAGATTATTTGAAAGGAAAGGTTGTTATGAAAATCGCTGTGATCGGTTCCCGGAGCCTGACGGTTGTCGATCTTGCACAGTATCTGCCGATAGGCGTGACGGAAATTGTTTCCGGCGGTGCACGTGGGGTTGATACCTCCGCGCGAGAGTATGCACATGCGCATGGATTGTCTTGCGTGGAATTCCTGCCAGACTATGCGAAATATGGGTGCAGTGCGCCGCTCAGGCGCAACTTACAGATTATTGAATATGCCGATATGGTACTCGCGTTTTGGGACGGAAAATCACGAGGGACAGCCTATGTAATCACAAAGTGCCGGGAAATGAATGTTCCATGTAAGGTATTCATGCGAAAAAACGAATGCGATAACGAGGTTTAAAAATGCTTGCTGCATAGAGGATTCTGGCGGAAGTTGCGCGTTGACCACAGTCCACATGCGAACAATAGATGATATTACGAAAGAGCAACGAACAAAGCGCGGCATTGCTTTGCTCGTTGCTCTTTTTTGGTTTTGGGTGTCCACATTGCCGCTGCCTGTGTCCGAACAGAAACGTGTAGACCACAACAAGGGAGGTGTTTCTGTGAACGACGCTCAAAGGCAGAAGATCATACAGCTGCGGCAAGCCGGTCAGAGCTTTGCGCAGATCGCCGATAAAGTTTGCCTGCCCAAGTCCACTGTGAAGTCCTTTTGCTACCGGCACACCGCCAGCGCCGACGACGTAAAGCAGGAACCTCGCAGTACTGTCTGTCCACAATGCGGTAAGCCGCTCCCTAATCGCCGCTTTAAGCCCCGGCGATTCTGCTCGGATGAATGCCGCGCAAAATACTGGGCGGTACATGGCGACCAGATTGTCAGGCGCTCCGCGGTTGATATGACCTGCCCTGTTTGCCACCGGCATTTTCACGATTACGCCCAGCGACACAGAAAGTATTGCAGCCACGCCTGCTATATCGCCGCCCGGTATCATGGAGGGATTCCTCATGACTAAAGAACAATTCAGGCGTGAGCTGCTGTTTCGGGCAACCATGCGCAGCGTGGAACAGCTGCGCAGCTCAGGGGTTCTTACCGACAGCGAATATGAAAAATGCCGTGAAATCATGCTGCGGAAGTACGAGCCGCCCATCGGTAAAATTGTCTTAAACCGAGCAGAGTCCTATTGACTTTCCAGCCTTTCAGAGTGATTGATTGTGTTGAAAGGAGGCTGAGATCATGGCCAAGACAGTACGACGCATCGAAGCGAAAAGCGCGGTCGATACCGCGCGCAAGCGCGTCGCGGCTTATGCCCGGGTTTCGATGGAAACCGGTCGGCTGGAACACTCGCTTTCGAGACAGATCAGCTATTATAGCGACCTAATCCAGCGCCACCCGGGCTGGGAGTACGCGGGCGTCTTCGCCGACAACGGCATCAGCGGAACGAGCACCAATCGCCCGGAATTTCAGCGCATGATCGCTGAGTGTGAGGCCGGGCACATCGATATCATCCTGACCAAGAGCTTTTCCCGCTTCGCCCGCAACACGCTGGACATGCTGGTAACCATCCGTCGCCTGAAGGAACTGGGGATTTCTGTTCGGTTCGAGAAAGAAGGAATTGATACATTGACGGAGAGCGGCGAGCTGCTGCTGACGCTGCTCGCTTCTTTTGCGCAGGAGGAAAGCCGCTCCATCAGCGATAACGTCAAGTGGGGCGTTCGCAAGCGCATGGAACAGGGTATTCCAAACGGGCGATTCCGCATTCTTGGGTATCGCTGGCAGGACGGCAGACTGGTCGTTGTTCCCGAGGAAGCCGCCATCGTGCGCCGCATTTATCAGGACTTCCTTGACGGGAAGTCCCGCCTGGAAACGGAACGGGCTGGACGCGGAAGGCATCCGCACCATCAACGGCTGCCGCTTTCAGGACTCCAGCCTGAAATGCATTCTGGCCAACATCACCTATACAGGCAACCTGATCCTTCAGAAGGAGTACATCACGGACCCGATAGACGGCAAGCGTAAGAAAAACCACGGCGAGCTGCCGCAATTTTTTGTCGCGGACACCCACGAAGCCATCATCGATCGGGACACCTTCGATTTTGTCCAACAGGAAATGGCGCGGCGCAGAGCGCCCGGAGCCCGGGCAAACAAGTCGCTGAACATCTCCTGCTTTACCGGAGTAATCAAATGCGCGTGCCACGGATGCAGCTTTGTACACAGCGCCCGCAGAAACAGAGCCAAAGATCCTGCCTATCATACAGGGCCCGTCGTTTACTGGAATTGCGGCATGACAAAAAAGAAAGGCGGACACTGCGCAACCAAGGCCATCCCCGAGCAAAAGCTCAAGGCGTTCTGCGCGGATGCGATGGGGCTTCCCGCCTTTGACGAGACGGTCTTTACGGAGCGAATCGAGCGCATCACCATCAGCGGACAGCGCCATGTTGAGATCGCCTTCCGGGACGGTACGAAAAAGGAATTTGACTGGGTGTCCACCGGCCATCAGGAGTGCTGGACGCCGGAAGCCCGGGAACGTAAACGACAAATGATGCTTGAAAGGTGGGCAAAACAGAAATGCCAAAGGTAACGAAAATCCCCGCCACGCTGGCCCGCTATACCGCGATGCCCATATCGCTCCCCGCAAACGGCGCGTCGCCGCTTACGCCCGGGTCTCCACCGACCACGAGGAACAGCTGACCAGCTATGAGGCGCAGGTGGACTACTACACGAACTTCATCAAAGGCCACGCCGATTGGGAGTTCTGTGGAGTATACACCGACGAAGGCATCACCGGCACAAGCATCAAGCACCGCGAGGGCTTCAAGCAAATGGTGCAGGACGCGCTGGACGGAAAGATTGATCTGATCGTCACCAAGTCGGTCAGCCGCTTTGCCCGCAACACCGTGGACAGCCTGACGACCATCCGCAACCTGAAGGAGAAAGGCGTGGAATGCTTCTTCGAAAAGGAAAACATCTGGACCTTTGACGGGAAGGGCGAATTGCTTATTACCATCATGTCCAGCCTTGCGCAGGAAGAATCCCGCAGCATTTCTGAAAACTGCACCTGGGGCCAGCGCAAGCGCATGGCGGATGGCAAGGTTTCGGTGCCGTTCGACCATTTCCTTGGCTACGACCGGGGTGAACACGGAGAGATGGTCATCAACGAGGAGCAGGCAAAAACCGTGCGCCTGATCTATGACCTTTTCCTTCAGGGACTCACACCGCACGCGATCGCTAAGCGCCTGACGGGAATGGGCATTCTTACGCCGCGCAAGAAGGAAGTTTGGGACCAGGGCACGGTTCGCAGTATCCTGACCAATGAAAAGTACAAGGGCGACGCCCTCATGCAAAAATGCTATACCGTGGATTTCCTCACGAAAAAGCAGGTGGTCAATCGCGGCGTGCTCCCGCAGTACTATGTGGAAGATGACCACGAAGCCATCATTGCCCCGGAAACCTTTGACCTGGTACAGCAGGAAATGATCCGAAGGCGGAAAACGGGCAGCCGATACAGCGGTGTCGATATTTTCGCTTCCCGGCTTGTATGTGGCGAATGCGGTTCGTACTACGGCGCAAAAGTCTGGCACTCCAACAGCAAGTACAGAAGAGTGATTTATCAGTGCAACCACAAATACCACGAGGGAAACAGCTGCAATACGCCGCACCTGATCGAGGATGAGATCAAGCAAGGGTTTGTTGTGGCACTCAACAGGCTGCTGGAAGGCAAAGCAACGGTCATCAGCAACCTGGAATCCTTGAGTTCGGTGCTCTTTGACACATCGGAGATGGAGACCACCGCCGTGAAGTTGAAAGCGGAAATGGAGCTTGTACAGGAAATGATCCAGAAAGCCATTGCGGAAAATGCCCGCGTGGCGCTGGACCAGAAGGAGTACAAAGCCCGTTTTGATGAGCTGAGCCAACGGTTCGACACGCTCGAAAAACAGCGCAACGAGTTGGAGCGCCAAATCGCCGACAGGGTTTCACGCCGGGCCGCCATGCACCAGTTCATCGGGGTCCTAAAAAAGCAGAAGGATCTGATCACGGAGTTTGACCCTTCCCTGTGGGGAGCTCTACTCGACCACGCCACCATATATGGAAAGGATGACATCCGCTTCACCTTCAAGGATGGCACAGAAATCAACGCGATCGGATAACCGATTGCTCGCCGCCAGTCGCCCGCCTTCCTGGTGCGGGCTGGCGGCTTTTTTGTTTCACACGATGTTGATGACCTCCAGCCCCTTCTCCCGGGCATGTTCTACTGAATAGACTGTGACTCCAGCTGACTTGTCAGATGCACCGTTTGACTCATAAGAGCAAACGGGTACAAAAGTAGCATCCTGTGGCAATATACACGACAGGATGCTTTTACTGAGCAAAAGTGAAGCCACTTTCAAATGCTTTGTTGGGTTGAAACCAATTGAGACCACTTTCAAATGATACAGGCCGTTGTATCAAAGTCGAGAGGGTTTTTTCATAGATGGTCTTGGCCACATTGTTCCCGGACAGCATATCGTTGTCATCATAGAACAGGATATTGACCATCAGCTGGATCACTTCTCTCGGGGTGTAGTGTTGCCCCGCGTCCTCGTTGTGAGACTCGGAAAACCGGCGGATGATCTCCTCAAAGATGTAGCCCATCTCCAGATTGGAAATCACATCCGGGTGCAGGTTGGCCTTGGGGGTGGTGAACTCCTTGATGACAATGTACAGGATCCCCTTGTTGGCCATGGTGGTGATCTGGCCGTCAAACCTGAACTTTTCCAGAATGCCCTGGACATTCTCCGAGAAGCCGTTCAGGTAGTCCCGGAAGTTGGTCTCGATATTGTCCGGGTCGTCCAGCAGCCGCTCAAAGGTGAACTTGTTGGTATTGTAAAACGCCTTGCCGGAGGCGTTGCGCAGCAGCACATCCCGCATGGGGAGATTTTTCACGGTCTCGAATTTCTCCAGCACCGCATCCTTGGTGTCTGCCAGAATGCAGTCGAAGCGGCGGATCACCGTGAGGGGCAGGATCACCTCGCCGTATTCATGGGGCTTATACACGCCGGTCAATTTATCTGCAATCGCCCAGATCAGGGCGGCTTTTTCACTTATATTGGCGCTCAGGCTCATGTTATTTCCTTCCTTTTCTTCCGGGACAAACTCCAGAATATCGTCCGCGCCGCACTCCAGCACACGGCAAATCGGCCAGTTGCTATCAGGGGAGACATACTCGTTCCGCTTTAAGCGGGCGGTAATATTGGTACTAAACCGGCTTTTTTCTTTTGCTATGCGTTGCTCATCTATCAGTCATCAAATGGAATAAACGGTCATACAAATCGCCATATTAGTCCCTCCAAAGCAAGAAGTGCTTTGATTTACTTTATCACATTTTCGTGAGAAACTCAACTTCATGTCTCATTATAAGGCTTTCTCAGTGTTCTGAAAAGAGAGCCTTGCTTTTCTCGCCATTTTGCATACTTTAACAACTCCCATGCATCGCTGGCAAGGCGCCAGGCATAGGCAAGCAGATAGTATACATGATCCACAACTCAACGGTTCGTTCTTATAATTGCAACCTGGCGAGGAACGCTTCCCATCCCTGGCGGATAGAAGGTTCCATCAAACCCATCTAGCGTTGGAATGGGCCGCTCTGCCGGATGGTATGGCAATAGTAAAGTGAGCCGCTTTGGGTTTTGTCTCTACTCTCTCCGGGTTTTGTGCGGTCACTCCCACTCGCCGAGTTAAATCCATTTCTAAACTTTTTTGTATAGAGGATTTAATTCGTCGTGGTTTTATTTGATGCAGATTATCCTTATCCTAAGGTCTATTCGGACTTTTGCTATCAAAAATCTATCCAGGCCATCCTATCAAGGGTTTTGCTTGAGATGGACGATTGGACGGTTTAGAAGTATTATAGCACAGTTGTATCTAATTTTCTAGATGGCATCCTTTATCTTTGCAATCGCATTGAACATACTCTATCTACCATAGAACACAGCTATCGGATGAATGACACATAAGTTTTCAGCGTTAGTAGGTAGGATGGTTCTAAGAATTTCGTTTACTTTGAATTGAAGCGTGGCAAATAGGTTCTTTGGATCATCTGGATTGGTATCTGCTCCAATTATGTTTGTAATCATTCCAACACATGTAATTTCTCCACCATATTTGAAACCGAGATTTTTGGGGTCAATTCTAAAATACTTATCATCCATTGGAATCAAATATCCATCAGAAGAAATCAACATACGTGTGTATGGCATAAGCTGGCGAAACGCAACAATGATGTCGTGAATATCATCATATTGTTTATCGCTGTCTGCAATAAGCTTTTTAAGCTCACTCTTAATCTTTTTCCCTGCTGTGCGAAACTGTTCGCGGTTCATCCCATCTGTAGCCCTGCTTGCTTCGGTTTCAATTTTTTCTTTCGATGTTTTCTTGAGAAAATCAACTAAACCGTTCTTTGAAAATAAGTTCTCAAGATACTCCATATCCACAAAGTCAAAAACACGAGTTAACTCTATGTAGTTACCATAGTCATCATCATTATTGGTGCCAAAAGCAAATTTTTTAGGGCAGATATATGTGTATGCAATGTCAAATGCAGCATCATGCAACACTTTAGATATAATCTCTCTGGATGTCGTTGAGGAACTATAATCCTTCCCCAATTCTCCCGAAATGGAAAGACTTGCTTCTGCCTTTGCCAATTTTAAGAACGATCCCTCGGTTGCCCCAGTTCCTTCTACACCACCGCCAACATGAGAGCTTTTGGTTTTGTTGCCCTCATTTTCCTGTGATTGTTCTTGCACAAGTCCCTTTTCCGATTGCGCTATAATTGAATTCACAATATCTGTATCCAGATATAAGAATTGCTTCATCAGATTGCCTCCCATTTTTAAAATTATTTCTTGAATATAAAAACAGAAATAAAATTACCGTTCTCCTCTCAACCTCTCATACAACACCGCCCCCACCGTTTCCATGACCTGCCGCATCATGTCCGGGTCAGAGAACATCTTTACAAAAAAGTCCTCATTCTGCTCATAGCGGGCGGCGGCCATGTTGGGAAAGTCTTTCTCAAACAGCAGCATGAAGGTCTTGCGGTCGTTATTCTGGGCGTAGCTGTGCCACTTATCCTGAGCGGCATAGTCGTTCTCCATCTGGAGCAACACCTTATCCATCTCGGTGAAGTTGGTGCCGTACCTCTCGTTGATCTTCTCAATGATGACCGTCAGCGGGTCACGCTTCTTTTCTTTGCGGCCAGCCTCGCCGGTGATGGGCCGGAAGCCCTCCGGGGCGTTCTCAAGCTCAATCCCGCCCTCGAAGTCCTTTTCCAGCCGGTAATACTCCAACAGCACCTTGTCATCCACATAGACCTTATCCCGCCCACCCTTGGGCAGCATGGTATAGAGAAACTTGGCGTACACGCTAAACTTGTGGATCTCCTTATCAAACAGACGGCAGACCTGCGTGATAAAGGCATAAATGCGGTTGAACCGGGCCAGGGTGGACTTGAACAGATCCTGCTTCTCTTCCTCCAGCGCCTCAAACCGATCCAGCGCCGGGCGTATGGTTCCCTGAAGCTTGCCCAAATCGTCGCCGGACTGTTCCTTGGAAGAATAGAAGATTTCCGCAAAGCGGTCAATCTCCATCTGTTGATACACCCGATATTCGTCCAAGGTGTTCTTCAGGTCGTACACCACATTGGGGTCGGTTTCCTCCTCCAGTACCGTCTCCTCGTAGTAAGGCTCAAAGGCTTTGCGGATGTCCTCGGCAGAGTTGACAAAATCCAGAACAAAGGTATCCTTCTTGCCCCGCATGGTGCGATTCAGCCGGGAGAGGGTCTGGACGGCCTTTACGCCGGACAGCTTCTTGTCCACAAACATGGTATGCAGCAGCGGCTCATCAAAGCCGGTCTGATACTTTTCCGCTACAATCAGCATCCCATATTCGTCTGTGTGGAACGCTTCCGGCAGGGCCTTCTCCTTGATGGTCTCGCCGGATTTTGTTTTGTTCAGCTTCTCCTCGGTGTAGGCCTCCCCGCTGTCCTCTACCTCGCCGGAGAAGGCCACCAGCACATCCAGGTCGGTGTAACCCTTCTCCTGAATCTGCCGCTTAAATTCCAGCAGGTAGCGCACCGCATGGAGCCGTGAGGGCGTTACGATCATGGCTTTGGCCTTGCCGCCAATCTTATGTCGGGTCACATTGTGGAACTGCTCCAGCATGATGGCCGTTTTCTGTGAGATGTTGTGGGGATGCAGCGTTTCAAACTGACGAATAGCACGCACGCCGGCGGCGGTATCCAGCTCCGGGTTGTCGGGGATGGCCTTGGCGATCTTGTAGTACATGTTATAGGTCATGTAGTTTTGCAGCACATCCAGAATAAAGCCTTCCTCGATGGCCTGCCGCATGGAATACACATGGAAGGGATGATATTTGCCATTCTCATCCCGCTGGCCGAACATTTGCAGCGTTTTGTCCTTGGGGGTTGCCGTAAAGGCGAAGAAGGACAGGTTTTCGTGGATGCCCTGTGCGGCCAGTTCATCCAGCAGCTTATCCTCGTCGTCCTTGCGCCTGGCTTCCTCCTCGTACTCCACTTTGGCGTACTCCTCCAGAACTTTCTCGGTATCGGCCAGCGCCCGTTTCAGCTTGCGGGCGGCGTCGCCGGTCTGGGAGGAGTGGGCCTCGTCCACGATGACCGCAAACCGCTTGTTGCCGGAGCGCACTTCCTTATAGATGACCGGGAACTTCTGGAGGGTGGTGATGATGATGCCCGTCCCGGCCTCGATGGCCTCCCGGAGCTGCTGGGCGTTCTTGTCGATCTTCTGCACCACGCCCGTCACATGGTCGAACTGATAAACGGTGTTTTGCAGCTGGCTGTCCAGCACACGGCGGTCGGTGACGATGATGACGGACTGGAAGATTTTCTCGTCGTGGTCGTCGTGCAGGCCGGTGAGCCGGTGGGCCAGCCAGGCAATGGAATTGGACTTGCCGGAACCGGCGCTGTGCTGAATGAGATAGTTCTTGCCGGAGCCGTTGGCCTTTACATCGGCCAGCAGCTTGGTCACCACATCCAGTTGGTGATACCGGGGGAAGATCATCCGCTCGGATTTCACTTCGCCTGTCTTTTCGTCCCTCTCCTGCTGCAAGTGGAGGTATTTATGCAGGATCTCCAGCAGACGGTCTTTGCACAGCACATTCTCCCACAGGTAGGCGGTGTCATAGCCGTCCGGGTTGATGGGGTTTCCCTTGCCGCCCACATTCCCCGCCCCGTTGCTGCCCTGATTGAAGGGCAGGAAGTAGGTCTGGGGCCCCTCCAGTCGGGTGGTCATATATACGTTGGTCAGGTCCACGGCGAAGTGAACCAGTACCCGGTTCTTAAACTCGAAAATAGCGTCCTTCCCCGCCCGGTCGAACTTGTACTGTTGGATGGCGTTGGCGGTGTCCTGCCCCGTGAACTGGCATTTCAGCTCCATGGACACCACCGGGATGCCGTTGAGGAACAGAACGATATCAATGCTGTTTTCGTTGCTCAGGGAGTAGTGGAGCTGCCGGGTGCAGTGGAGGATGTTGGCGGCGTACTGGGCCTGGCTGGTCTCGTTGATGGAGGTCTCCGGCTTCCAGAACACGGCCCGGAACTTGATGCCCCGGTCGGTAAACCCCTGGCGCAGCACTTTCAGCAGGCCCACCAGCTTCACTTCCCGGCAAAAACGGTCGATGAGCTGCCGCTCGCTGTCTGCGCCGTAGATCTTCTCAAACCGCTCACACTGCTTGGGCTGGCTGGTGCGGATGAAGGAGAGGAACGTGCCGGTGTCCAGCGCCTTTTCCCGGTTGAAGGCGGCAGGGTTGCCCTTCTGATAGCCGCCGTATGTAATGAGGTATTCCTCAATATCCTGCTCAAAGCGTCTTTCTCTTACATCGAAGTCAGACATAGCCAAAAACCTCACTTTGGGAGCATTTGCATTACAGCACTTCCCAACAGGCCAACAACTTCTCCATAAAACCATCCGTGTTTTTCAAGATGGTTGGATAACTTAGAAAATAGTCCTTTATTCTTCGGGATATGGCGGGAATCCTGCATATTTTCAATTAACTCTTTGACTTCTTCCAAGAGCTCTCGCAAATCTTCCTTTTCCTCCCCACCCTTTTCTTCAATTTCCTGCTCAATTCGGGAAGTGGAGTTATCTATGGAGAGTGCGGAATTTATCACATCACCTAAGACAAGATTGCTGCCATTTGCGATAATACTTCCGATATTGAATTGTTTTTCTTTCTCAGATTTTGCTTTCTCCATTGCTTGCTCCTTATCTTCAAAGTAGGTTACTCCTTGAGGTGTTAATGTAGTCTCCCACATTCCACTATACCAGACTCTCGGATTTGAAATCATTCCATACATATTCAGTTTTTCAAACTCAAGAGGCAAAGAGATTGCATAAGCGTCAGGGATGATGTCATAGTTTCCCCGGACATTACGTCCCGGATTGCCATCATACGTTGAAAGTATCACCTGTAATATTTCTTCAGCAGCCGGATCCAGCATTCGCATCCCACCAATTACAGGTTGACCACTAACAATCGCATTAGCTCGCTGTCTTCGAGCCTCTTGCTCAGCCAATTTTATCGCTTCCTTTTGTTGTTTTTCTATTGCTTTCTCTAAAGGGCTTTTCGCCATATATTACACCTCTTTCTTTCCGGTCACAACCTCATAAATGAGAGATTTTTTGTACGAAGTAAGCTTGTCGATGCAATCTTTTTTTGCGTTAATCAGTTTGTCTATCATCCCAGTCTTTTTTTCAAGAAATGCCGCAATTTGCTTGGCATCTTCTTGACTTGGTACAGGGATAACAATCTCAGAAATATCCTCCGCCGAAAGGTTTAACGACCCGATTCCAATGGCATTTAATGTTGACATTGCTGTAACTCCGGGGCACTGAAGAACAAAAATCAAATAATCAGCCAAGATTTTTTCTGCTCTAATAGCTACTAACGATGATGCAATAGTCCCCTCGTTTTCGGTCTTGTTAATAGAACACTTACCAACGCTTCCTCTCAAGCAAAAAACTATATCATCAATTTGAAGCTTAGCCCCACCCAAATCTTTGTATTTTTCCTTTGTAATATACTTGGTATCAACTTCCGTATTCAAAACAATATTGCCTAAGTTATTAGAGGTTACGAAAATCACACCAGTATCCACAATATCTGTTCCACTTGGATACTTGCTACTTCTGTCTCCGTTAAAAAAAGCAGCAACAAATTTCATTTTAGCTACATTCCAATGCTCCGGTATCTCCCCAGCCCACTCAACCCCGCTGTCCTTCATGGGCACATCGGGATTCAGACCTTTTGTGACGGCTTCGGTGATAACGGACAGCTTATAGGCTTTCAGCTTCTCAATCACTTCCTGCTGCCGGGCAATGATGGCGTCAATCTGGCTGCACTTGTGATCAAGGTAGTCTGTCATTGCAACTGCTTTTTCTGCTGGTGGTAAGATTATCGTAGTTTTCTTTAGCAAGCCCTGTGTAATGCTGAAAACCTTAATACCAGAAGCCCTCGAACAAAGTTGACTTCTCCATGCATCGGTTAAAAAGAGATACGCCAAATATCGACTATATGATTGATCATCCGGACGAACAATAACTGTGTGGTATCCGGCAAAAACAGGGATATCTATATCGACTAAAACTGCGTTGCCAATACCTGCATAATCTTCGGAAGTATCAGCAAAGAATATATCTCCCTTTTCCCCAAGAGACAAAGGGTTACTTTCAAGATATGTTTCACTAACAAATCGTATCAAATCATCTTGCAAATGCGTTCCGTTGTTGGTCTTTGAATGAATCTGTCCGTAGCTGACCACGGGAACGCCTTGGTCAATAAGATCGTCTTTCGTTATTGGAAGCCCCTTCCCAAATTTCACTATCCACTTCAATGGTTTGACTGTCCAACCACGAGGAATTTCGTCAATCCACTCTATTCCGCTATCCATAAGATTTCTCAAATCATCATTTGTTCCCATGCTCATTAAATATCCAAAAATCTTTTTTGTAGTCAGGGAAAGCCGCCATAAATTTTGCAACATAAAAGTGTGAAGGCAAATACACCTTCTGAATATCTTTTAATGTGAAATCAACACTTTTTAAACTTCTCCATTCTCGCTCCATATAATAATTATCGGGATCGTCCTCTGACAAAGTCTCATCAAATATCTTAATATATGCACATAGTGTTGAAATTGTCGTTGTCTCTCTAAAAATCATCTGGTGTGCTTTTCCTTGAAAGAAATCCCTCGTTATATCTTCATCTAGTAACTGAATCAGACTTAAAATACTTTTATTTTGGGAAGCATATGTTGCCAGTTGTGGTCCAAGAGGTTTAAATGTATTGATTAATGACATCAACGCATTCAGTCCATGTGCTAATCGGTTTGAATACAAATAATAATCCATAGGATTGTCGTTGTGTATATCTTCACCAGCAACTCCATACATTTTTGCTTTTGCTGGCACATACATTACCGGCCTAGAGCCATTTTGAGCCAAAAATGACTTATTAAACCCCATTCCAAATCGGCTATATTTGGATGTGTGAATTGCAAGCATTTCATTAGGTATATCACAAAAACACACGCAATCGCACCGTTCAAAAATCTCGCCTAATCGATTACCAGAATATGCACTACACGTCTGCAGTGAAGGGTTGTTTGGTTCTTTCAAATTTGCTTTAAGTTGTTGTTCTTTGATAATTTTTACAAGCAGTTCAAACCGTTCATCATCTGTAGCACAGGACCTACCTACAAAATGACAAAGAAGATCGGAAATATAATTCATATTTTGAACACCTCCGCCAGAGCGCCGTCCAGCTCCGCTTCAATGGCCAGGATCTCCTGCATGATCTCCGCCGATGGCCTGGGGGCTTCGTACTGGTAGAAATACCGGGTGAAGGGGATCTCGTAGCCAACCCTGGACTTGCTCCAGTCTATCCAGGCGTCGGGGGCAAAGGGCAGCACTTCCCGCTCAAAGTAGGTCTGGATGTCCTCTTTCAGCGGCACATTCTCCGTGTCCCGCAGGCCGGTATCCGGCTGGGGCTTGCCACTCTTGAGCACCGGCTGGCCGTTCTCGCCCTTCAGCGGCCGCTCCACCGTGATCTTGGTATAGCCAAAGTCGGCGGTATCAAAAATCTTGCTGATCTCGCTCTCCACAAAGTCGCCATACAGCCGGGTAATCTCCCGGATGGCGCTCTCCGGGATGTCGTTGCGCTTGTTGCCCAGGGCCTTGCGGCGCTTTTCATACAGGCCGCTGGCGTTGATGAGCTGCACCTTGCCCTCCCGGCGGGTTCCGGCCTTCTTGTTGGACAACACCCAAATATAGGTGGCAATGCCGGTGTTGTAGAAAATATCGTTGGGCAGGGCGATGATGGCCTCCAGCAGGTCGTTTTCCAGAATGTACTTGCGAATCTCGGAAGGGCCGCTTCCGGCGTCACCGGTAAAGAGGGGCGAGCCGTTGTGGATGATGGCAATGCGGCTGCCGCCGTCCTTGGGCTGCTTCATTTTGGAAATGGCGGTCAGCAGGAACAACATCTGTCCGTCGCTGGTCGCTGGCAGACCGGGGCCGAACCGCCCGGCAAAGCCCCGCTTGGCCTCCGCTTCTATCGCCGCTTTTTCGTTCTTCCACTCCCGGCCGAAGGGGGGATTGGACAGCACATAGTCGAAGGTCTGTCCCTCGAACTGGTCGTCGGCCAGGGTGTTGCCGTCCTTAATAAAATCAGCGTTGTTGCCCTTGATGAGCATATCTGCCTTGCAGATGGCAAAGGTCTGGTCGTTCAGCTCCTGGCCAAAGGCCATCAGCTCGGTGGAGGCGTTCAGCCGGTGCAGGTACTCCTCCGCCACCGACAGCATACCGCCGGTGCCGCAGGCCGGGTCATAGATGGTCTTGGCCACATTGTTCCCGGACAGCATATCGTTGTCATCATAGAACAGGATATTGACCATCAGCTGGATCACTTCTCTCGGGGTGTAGTGTTGCCCCGCGTCCTCGTTGTGAGACTCGGAAAACCGGCGGATGATCTCCTCAAAGATGTAGCCCATCTCCAGATTGGAAATCACATCCGGGTGCAGGTTGGCCTTGGGGGTGGTGAACTCCTTGATGACAATGTACAGGATCCCCTTGTTGGCCATGGTGGTGATCTGGCCGTCAAACCTGAACTTTTCCAGAATGTCCTGGACATTCTCCGAGAAGCCGTTCAGGTAGTCCCGGAAGTTGGTCTCGATATTGTCCGGGTCGTCCAGCAGCCGCTCAAAGGTGAACTTGTTGGTATTGTAAAACGCCTTGCCGGAGGCGTTGCGCAGCAGCACATCCCGCATGGG